>OJJV01000020.1_pt1 | contig 191858 bp, 170 predicted proteins | sample 1596391 | NCBI WGS metagenome assembly OJJV01 (sample SAMEA4350164, study PRJEB24818) | metagenome | biome: human; feature: gut; material: faeces | place: Denmark | collected 2013-09
GGCGATATCAGCGAATTTGCCGACGGCACCAATTACTATGTGAAGGGTGATGACGGCATCTACTCCAAGGTAGACACCGCGGCTGTCGCATTCGACGCATCCGAGACCTATTACCTGAACACCGCAAAGACGTGGAACGGTGACTGGCTTGACTTCTACGACATGCTTTCCGAAGGTATTATGATGCCGCTCGGCGCAATGGTAATGGCGTTTGCCATCGGCTGGATCTGGAAGATCGACATAGTCGTTGAAGAGTGCGAAGCTTCCGGACACAAGTTCTGGGGCCGTACTTTCTTCGATATCTGCTACAAGATCATCACCCCGGTCGGCATGGCATTCGTTCTGTACGCACAGATCACCAGCTTCTTCGGCTGATAAAGCTAAGCAACATAACATAACATTTAAGGAGCAGCGTTCGCTGCTCCTTTTTGTATCACATTGTTGAAAAATCCGCAGAGTGTGGTATAATCAGAACATATCGCATAAAGGAGAAATAACATGCGTGAATGTGAAAAATGCGGAAATTATATACCGGACGGAATGAAGATATGCCCCCACTGCGGCAAGCTGCCGCCGACGCTGTGGCCGCAGTTCGGCGTTTATGCCGTGCTGACGATAGTTGCGATAGTATGCGCCGTGTATTTCAGGCCGTTTTTAAACGGACCTGTGATCGGTGAGGTGTCTCAGGGCGTGCTGTGGGTCGCTGCAGTAATCTTCATTGTCTTCGGCGTAATATTCCTCGGCGTCAGCGTGATAATTTTGCGCGATTATAAAAACCGCACATACCGCGGAAAGCTCACAAAGCAGGAGAGAGAACGCTTTGTGAAGATGAAGCAGCATATCGAGTCAAAACGCCATTTCTATGAGAAAGAGCTTGACTACTGCACGGTCTGCGGCCATAAAAAGCCCGAATATATGAATAAAAGCAAGTAAAATAAGTGTATATGCGAAAATCTCCCGATCATTTGATCGGGAGATTTTTTCATGTATTTATTAGTCGTAATATTGAGTATCTTCTTCGATGTCAATGCCGAGATTATCTTTGATCCAGGAGATGCACTCGGTGCAGTCTGTTGTTATTTCAACAACGATATCCTGACTGTCATAATAACGGCTATTGTCGATTTCCTGCTCAAAGGTTATGTACATCGTTGCGATGATGTCGTCGTAGGTACGGCTGATGACCTTGTGCCCGGCTTTTATATCCGGCAAAAGAGCGTTACGATAAAAATCGATTGCCTGCGCCGGGGTGAGGTCTATTATCTGATTGTCTCCGATGTACAGTATAGCTTGAGAACAGTGCTCTTCATCGGCGGGGATCGAAGGCGAAAAGCGCTCGAGCAGGAGACTGGGGGTGTTTGCAAGCTCATAATACCGCTCGACGTTCTCGTCGTCCATCGGCAGAGTGTATTCGCGCGAGACGGTTCTGCCGTTTTTAAGCTTATACTCAAACATTATGCTCTCGGTATCATCGCTATATACGATATGCTCGTACTCATCCTTATAGCTGACGATCTTTTCGTGCAGCTGGCGGTAGTTCTCGATAATGGCCGGGTCTTCGACAGAGCCTGTCTGATACACGGTGATGCTCTTGATGCTGCCCTCCTTGGGAACATAAGCACCGATGCCGCAAACGTCAAGGTCGCAGCAGAGCGTGAACACAGCGCACAGGCAGCATACGACTATAAATCCAACCCAGCTGCCGCGGAAAACGTGGAAGCTTTTTTCAAGCAGCATTTTTGCGCCGAAATAGCCGATGAAGGCGAATATTATCATGCTCAGTATCATGATAAACACGCTCGCCGAGCGGCTTTCGAACAGGGCAAACAGAACCGTGTACAGCAGCAGACCACCGCACAGCGCGGAGCATACGGTCACTCCGTATTTGAAAACAGGGTGCATGCAGCGCACCGCGACAACGTCGCCTGCCGATTCCATTCTGCGCTTTCTGAACACCATGAGCGCTGCGGCCGAGAAGATAAGGCCGACAAGGCAGTAAATAACGGTCGGCAGCCAATGACTGTACGTAACCGCAACGCATTCGCGATCGAGCAGCGAGCCTAAGGTATCGGCAACATAAGGCGTGTTGTATTCAACGTCCGGAACAAAGCTTCCGACCATATACACCAGCGGCGACAGGAAGTCGAGCACACAGTCAAACGAACCGTTCGACATACCCCAGATGAGGCAGGAGAAGTCAAGGCGGATTATCGACTCCATGCCGACTGCAAGGAAATTGAATATGATGTAAAGTATCGGGAGCACGGCGATGCTTCCGGTCATGACGGCCGTAAGCGAAGCGATGCCGTAGAAGAGGATAAACTGCATTGAATAAACGCCCAGCCATGTGAATGCCGCCTTGAACGCAAGGGCTGTGTTTATGGTCGCGTCGAGAGAGAACAGAAATGTCAGCAGCGCAATGACGAGGTTTGACGCCAGCACAGCAAACACGCCGCCGAGCCACGCAGAGCCGAATATCGCCTCGCGGCGAACCGGAAGAGAGGCGATAAGCCCTGTGCTGCGGCTGCTATACATGAAGCTGAACACCGCCATGGCGGCAAGTATCGCCATGATGAACGCAATGATGGGCGATGCAAAAACCGCGCTTTCGCATATGGCGAAGATAAAGTCCGTGGATCTGTTCGGGCCGAAGTTGTTCATAAGCGTGAGGACCGGCAGGAACAGCAGCCAGCCTGCAAAGTGAATTATCCACAGCGGCCAGAAGCGCCGGAGCGTGCTTTTGAAAAGACCTGCGTTAAAGAACGATATCTTTGACTTCATAGTCGGCACCTCCCAGCTCATAAATAAATATCTCCTCAAGTGTCAGCGGAACAAAGTCGATAAACAGCGGATTGCACAGCGCAAGCTTCGATTCAAGCTCTGCCGATGAGCCATGCAGGATGATTGTCTGCAATCTGCCGGTCGATGATGCGTGCAGAATATCAAGCCCGTCGGGCAGCGTCTCGCCATCGGGCAGAGCAAGCTGCATTTTGACGATGCCCTCCTGCAGATCGCTGAGCGTGCGCTCTATCATGATCTTGCCCCTGTTCATTATACCGACGTGGTCGCACACGTCCTCAAGCTCGCGCAGATTGTGCGACGAGATAAGCACTGTCGTTCCGTTTTCCGCAACGTCGGACATCACAATATTCCATATCTGGCGGCGCATCACGGGGTCAAGACCGTCAACCGGCTCGTCGAGCACGAGGATATCGGGTCTGAGCGACATCATCATCCAAAACGCGGCCTGCTTCTGCATGCCCTTGGAAAGCTTGCGCATCTGCCGCTTTGTGTCAAGCCCGAACACCTCGCCGAGCTTGTTGAAGCGCTCGTTATCAAACTGGGGGTAAATGCTGCGGTAAAAGCCGGCCATTTCGCCGATTCTTGCGTTGGAAAAATAAAATATGTCGTCGGGGATATACGCTATGCGGTTTTTCACCGCCGGGTTTTCAAACACCTGCTCACCGTCGACGAGCACATCGCCGGAATCCTGCCTGTATATTCCGGTCAGGTGGCGTATGATCGTGCTTTTGCCGGCTCCGTTCGGGCCGACAAGGCCGTAAACCGCTCCGTCGGGCACGGTCATGTTCAGCCCGTCGAGTGCACGGAAACCGTCAAACTCCTTGACGACGTTTCTTATCTCAATCATTTTTAAGCTCTCCTTTCAGGCGCTGCGCAAGCATCTGCTTTGTAACGCCGATGTAGCCAAGCTCCGTAACAAGCTCGTCGAATTTTCCGAGAAGCTCGGCGCGGCGCAGAGCCTCGGCCTCGTCATTTGAGCAGACGAAGCTTCCTTTTCCGGGGACGGAACATATATATCCCTCGGCCTCCAGCTCGCGATACGCGCGCTGGATCGTGCTCGGGTTTATGGCAAGTCCGGTCGCCATCTCGCGCACCGAGCTTATCTTACTGCCTGCCGGCAAAGCTCCGGAAACGATCAGGCGACGCATCCCGTCCTTGATCTGTTCGTATATAGGGCGCGGATCACGGAAGTTTATGCTGATCACTTTTTTGATCCCTCCATGCAACTGTGTGGTTTGTTCTCATACACTTAGGATATACACAAAATAAACACTTGTCAAGAAAATTTTAATTATTCACTTAAAAATGCCTAAAAAATGGGTTGTATACAGACTTTAAATTGTGAACGTATTTTTCTTGCGTATGCAGCGGAAAAATGCTAAAATATTATGCTATATTATATACAATAGGTAAGGTATGCATATGTGGATATCTGATAAATGGCAGGACTTTGAACTTATAGACTGCTCGAAAGGCGAAAAGCTTGAGCGTTGGGGCAAGTTTTACCTTGTTCGCCCCGATCCGCAGGCGATATGGGATACGCCGCGCAGCGACGCACGCTGGAATATGCGCGATGCGCGCTACCGCAGAAGCCAGACCGGTGGCGGAGCGTGGGATAAGGGCGGCCTTCCGGCAAGCTGGAAAATAAATTACGGCGAGCTTACCTTCAATGTTAAGCCCATGAATTTTAAGCACACGGGTCTTTTCCCCGAGCAGGCGTGCAACTGGGATTACGCAATGCGCAAGATCCGCTCGGCAGGACGGCCTATAAACGTGCTCAACCTTTTTGCGTACACGGGTGCGGCAACAGTGGCCTGTGCAAAGGCAGGTGCAAGCGTGTGCCATGTTGACGCGGCAAAGGGCATGGTCGCATGGGGCAGGGAAAACGCTGCCGCCTCCGGCCTCGGCGATGCGCCGATACGATGGATAGTCGATGACTGCGCAAAGTTCGTCGAGCGCGAGATACGCCGCGGCCGCCGATATGATGCAATCATCATGGATCCGCCGTCATACGGCAGAGGTCCCGGCGGAGAGGTCTGGAAGCTCGAACAAAATTTGTGGCCGTTCGTATCGCTGTGCGCGGGCGTCCTGTCGGATGATCCGCTGTTTGTGATAATAAATTCCTACACCACAGGTCTGTCGCCCTCGGTGCTGTCGTATGTGACCGAGAGCATATTCACCAAAAAATTCGGAGGCCGCTCGGAAAGCCGCGAGCTTGGCCTGCCTGTTACCGATTCCGGCCTTGTGCTGCCCTGCGGCGCAACCTGCCGGTGGGAAAGGGACTGACGATGAGCAGCATAATCAGCATTAAAAATTTGCACTATACCTACCCCGGAGACGAGACGGAAAGCCTCTGCGGAGTAAGCATTGAAATTGAAAAGGGTAGCTTTGTTGCGGTGCTCGGCCACAACGGCTCTGGCAAAAGCACGCTTGCAAAGCACTTAAACGCCATCCTTACCCCGACGGAGGGCGAGGTGCTTGTTGACGGAATAAGCACCGCCGATGAGGACAGGCTCCTTGATATCCGCCGTACCGTCGGCATGGTTTTTCAAAATCCCGATAACCAGATCGTCGCAAACGTCGTTGAGGATGATGTTGCTTTCGCGCCGGAAAACCTCGGTGTCGAGCCGAAGGAAATCCGCCGCCGCGTGGACAATGCGCTCAGACAGGTGGATATGTATGAGTTCCGGCAGCATGCGCCGCACCTGCTCTCGGGCGGACAAAAACAGCGCGTTGCGATTGCCGGAGTTATCGCAATGGAGCCGGAGGTCATCGTGCTCGACGAGCCTACCGCCATGCTCGATCCGAAGGGCAGAGCGGAGGTCATAAGCACCGTAACAAAGCTTTGCCGCGAAAAGGGCATAACGGTCGTTTTGATAACGCATCATATGTCCGAGTGTATAGGAGCCGACAGAGTGATAGTCATGTCAAACGGCAATGTGATCGCCGACGACAGCCCGGAGAACGTTTTCTCGCAGGTCGAGCTTATGAAAAGCGAGGGGCTGACTGTTCCGGCAACGACGGAGCTTATGTTTGAGCTTAACAAAAACGGCTGGGATCTGCCGCTGACCGCGCTCGGAGTTTCCGACTGCGCAAAGGAAATCGCAAAGGAATTAAAGTGATATGTCAGAGATAAAAGTAAGCGGTTTGCGCCATGTTTACAGCGCGGACACGCCCTTTGAAAAAATAGCGATAGACAATGTCAATGTTGAAATACCGCACGGGCAGCTCGTCGGCCTTATCGGCCACACTGGCTCGGGCAAGAGCACGTTTATTCAGCATTTAAACGGCCTGCTCGTTCCAAGCTCGGGCACGGTGCTGGTTGACAGCGTGAATATAAACGGCGATAAAGCCGCCGCGCGCGACGTGCGCTTCAAGGTCGGTCTTGTTTTCCAATACCCGGAGTATCAGCTCTTTGAGGAGACGGTGTATGCCGATATCGCCTTCGGCCCAAAGAACATGAAGCTCACAGAGAGCGAGATCGACGAGCGAGTGCGCGAAGCTGCGGCGCTTGTCGGCGTCGGCGAGGAGCTTTTCGAGCGCTCGCCGCTGGAGCTGTCGGGTGGTCAGAAGCGCAGAGTTGCCATAGCCGGCGTTATCGCAATGCGCCCGGGTGTGCTCATACTCGATGAGCCGACGGCCGGACTTGACCCTGCCGGCTGCCAGAGAATACTTGAAACGATCTGCGACTACCGCGAAAAGACCGGCTCGACCGTTGTTATCGTCAGCCACAGCATGGATGACGTTGCACGCATAGCCGACAGGCTTATTGTCTTTAACCACGGCAGCATCCGCTTTGACGGAACGCCGGAAGAGGTGTTTTCAAACCCGAAGGAGCTTTCGGATATCGGTCTTTCCGTCCCGGCGCCGACGCAGATAGCGTCCGCGCTGCGCGAGCAGGGCGTTGAGATAGAAGGCTCTGTCTACACCACCGAGCAGCTGCTTGCCGCACTCCTGAAGCTGAAAAAGGAGGTCGGACGCAATGCTTAAAGACATAACCCTCGGCCAGTATTTCCCCGGCGACACCGTTGCTCACAGGCTCGACCCGCGCACCAAGCTCCTGCTTGTTATAATATATATAGTAGGGCTTTTCAATGCCGTCGGCTGGGCAAGCTATGCGTTTGTCATTCTGATAACGGCGCTTAGCATGGCGATATCTAAGATAAAGCCAAAGTCCGCGCTCAAGGGACTTAAGCCGCTTATTATAATCATTATCCTCACCGCTGTGCTGAATATTTTCTACACCGGCGGAACGCCTATAATTGAGGGATGGATCATAACCTGGGAGGGCATCGCGCGCGCCGTTATGATGTCGCTGCGCATTATCCTCCTGATCGTCGGAACGTTTATGCTGACGTACACTACAAGCCCCATCGCGCTCACCGACGGACTTGAGATAATGCTCAATCCGCTCAAGAAGATCAAGATCCCCGTTCACGAGATGAGCATGATGATGAGCATGGCGCTCAGATTCATCCCGACGCTCATTGAGGAAACGGACAAGATAATGTCCGCGCAGAAAGCGCGCGGCGCGGATTTTGACAGCGGCAATCTGTTTCAGCGCGCAAAGGCGCTGCTGCCTATCCTCGTGCCTCTGTTCGTTTCGGCATTCCGCCGCGCAGACGAGCTTGCCGTCGCCATGGAAAGCCGCTGCTATCACGGCGGCGAGGGCAGAACACGCATGAAGCAGCTGAGAATGCAGGGAATAGACGCATGGGCGCTGCTGCTTGGCGCTGCGTTCCTCGCGGTGATCTTCGTCATGAAGCGCTTCGGACTTTGAGGAAAGGATATGAGAAACATAGCCTTGCGCCTGCGCTATGACGGCAGCCGCTATCACGGCTGGCAGGTGCAGAAAAACGACGTTTCCGTGTGCAGCACGGTGCAGGATGCGCTCGCCAAGATATGCGAGCACCCAGTGAAGCTCACCGGCTGCGGCCGCACCGACGCTGGAGTGCATGCGCTACGCTACTGCGCAAACTTCCGTACCGACTGCCGTATCCCGATCGACAGATTTGCGCTGGCCGCAAACTCGCGCCTGCCGGACGATATCGCAGTCGTTGACGCGGTCGAGGTCGATGAGAGGTTCAACTCGATATCCTCCTGCATAAAAAAAGAGTATATTTATAAAATACACAACTCCAACATCCGCGACCCCTTCCTTGAAAAGCGCGCCTGCTTTTATCCGCAGGAGCTTGACATGGAAAGAATGCAGGCGGCATCCGCCGCGTTCGAGGGAACGCACGATTTTGCAGCCGTTCGCTCGCTCGGAACGCAGACGAAAACGACAGTCAGGACGGTGTACGGCTGCACGGCGGAAAAAACGGATGATCTTATAACCGTGTCCGTCTGCGCAAACGGCTTTTTGTACAACATGTGCCGCGCAATAGTCGGAACACTGGTGTACGCGTCCTACGGGAAGATAGAACCCGAGGACATTCCCAAGCTCCTGGAACTTGGCGACCGAAGGCTCACAGGGCCGACGATGCCGCCGCAGGGCTTGTATCTTAACAGAGTGTGGTATGAAGGTCCGGCCGGTATCATGATGCTGAAGGACTGATTACTAAATGAAAAGAACCCTGAGCTTAGTGCTTATCCTGTGTGCATTCCTTTGCGCCTGCACAGGGAAAACGGAGTTTTCCGAGTCGTTTATCTGCGGCGAGGCCGAGGCCTATGCCGTGTGCGAAGAAGGATTGCTGACGGCAAGTGCCGGCAGCGTGAAATGCTTTGACGGCGCAGGAGAGCAGACGCTTGATTGCGAGCTTGAAGTAAAGCCGGCGTGCATTGTAAAAAACGGCCCGATCGCAGCTGCGTATGCCCATGGCGGCACAAGCATTGTTTTTTCCGACAGCGCTGTTATCGAAACCGATAACGGCATAAGGGATGTGCAGCTCTCAGACGACGGATACCTTGCCGTGTGCACACAGCAGCCCGGATATATGGGCAGCGTGACGGTTTACTCACCCGAGCGTGAGCGCGTGTACAAATGGTATTGCGCAAGCCAAAGACTCATTTCCGCCGCCGTTTCGCCGGACGGGAAGTACCTTGCGGCGCTCACCGACGAGGGGATACGCCTGTTTTCGCTCGACAGCGAAAAAGAGCGCACGTCTTTTTCAGCACAGGGGCTGCGCGCGATCACATGGCTTGACGACAGGGTGTGCGGCATAGGCAATAGCGCAGTCTATGTGTGTAATGATAAGGGCAAAAGTGCCGGCAAGCTTGAATTTGACGGCAAAACGCTCGGCAAATTCGGGGTACTTGACAAAAAGCTCATAATAGAGGTTAGGGAGCACGCTTCCGGAGGATCGGGAGAGGTGTATATCCTCGATGACGACCTGAAGGTCAAGGACAGGATATCCGTCGATGGCGAGGTATGGAGCCTCGACTGCCGAAACGGCAAAACAGCCGTGCTCACGCAAAACGGCGTGAGCGTATATGACGGGGCAAAGCTTTTGGCCTGCAGAAAAGCTCAGGGAGCCGAAGAAGCCCTGTTGACCGACAGCGGCGAGATCATCGCCGTGGGCGGCGGCAGCACATGGGTAACAGAGAAATGAAGAACGGATGAGATTTGTAATTGAACTGAGTCTGCTGCTAATAATATTTTATTGTACATGGCGCGGCTACAGGCGCGGAGCGGTCAACGCCGCGATAAGCCTGCTTGCCGTGATAATTGCCGTGACCGGCGGACTTGCGATATCCTCGTCGGCAGCGCCGTCGGCGGCGTATCCGCTGAGGCCGCTTCTTGCCGGGTATTTGGATTCGCAGCTCGAGGCCGAGGCCGCGCGCAGCGCCGGGATCGACGAAACGCGCATCGAGGATACGATAAGGGAAAAGCCGGAGCTTTTGATGCCGTATGCCGAAAGCTGCCTTGAAAGCCTCGGCTTTAATGAAAGACGCGCGGAAAGCTATTGCGCAAATGCGCAGAAGGTGTATTCGGCATACGAGATAGACGCGACTACCGCCGCGGCTCACGCCGGGAGCGAGGCCGTCGCCTACGCGATATGCTCGGTGATATTCTTTTTGCTGATAATGCTTTTCATATCGCTTATAAAACAGATATTCGGTCTGCGCTTCCGGATAACGGACAACGTGGACGCCGACCTCTACGGAGGCGCCGCATTCGGCTTTGCGCGCGGCTGCATATATTGCATATGCCTGTGCTGGCTGCTGAGCTTCTGCGGAAATATGATAGGTAAAACAACATTGGACGATGGCCTGTTCAGTAGATTTTTCCTCCTGCTGAGCAATGTGGCCGACAAACTATTTTAATGATTGGGGGATAAAAAATGCAGGCAAAAATGTGCTCACGCTGCGGCAAAAACGTCGCGGTGGTGTTTATTACGAAGCTTGAGGGCGGAGTTCAGAAAAATGAGGGACTGTGCCTTAAATGCGCAAGGGAGCTTCACATAAAGCCCGTTGACGATATGATCGAAAAAATGGGCATATCCGATGAGGATCTTGATAATCTCAGCGGCGAGATGATGAATGCTCTCAACGGAGTCGAAAGCCTTATGGATATGAGCATCGACCCCGATAATGATGCAAATGACGATTCCGATGATGACGGTAAGACCGCAACATTCCCGTTTCTCAACAGACTGTTCGGAAACGGCAATAACACGCCTGCCGAGAGCAACAATGCAGCCGCGCAGCAGCCGCCCAAGGAGGGCGGAAAGCCGCCGAAGCGCAAGTTCTTGGATAATTACTGCATAAATCTTACCGACAGAGCCAGAGCCGGCAAGTTAGATAACATGATAGGCCGCGAGGAGGAGCTTGAGCGCGTTATCCAGATCCTCAACCGCCGCCAGAAGAACAATCCCTGCCTTATCGGCGAGCCGGGTGTCGGCAAGACCGCCGTTGCCGAGGGGCTTGCTCAGCGCATAGCGCTCGATCAGGTGCCCTATAAGCTTCGCGGTAAGGAGGTCTATCTTCTTGACCTGACGGCGCTGGTTGCCGGAACGCAGTTCAGAGGCCAGTTTGAAAGCCGCATGAAGGGACTTATCGAGGAGATCCGCAAGCAGGGCAATATAATCCTCGTTATTGACGAGGTGCATAACATCGTCGGTGCAGGCGACGCCGAGGGCAGCATGAACGCAGCAAATATCCTCAAGCCGGCGCTCTCGAGGGGCGAGATTCAGGTCATCGGTGCAACTACCTTCACCGAGTACCGCAAGCATATCGAAAAGGACTCCGCGCTCGAGCGCAGGTTCCAGCCGGTCACCATAAACGAGCCGTCCGTTGCCGACAGCATCGAGATACTCAAGGGTATCCGCCGCTATTACGAGGATTACCACGGAGTGAAGATATCCGACGAGATGTGCGCCGAGGCGGTGAAAATGTCCGAGCGCTATATAACCGACCGCTTCCTGCCGGATAAGGCAATTGACCTTATAGACGAGGCGTGCTCGGATGTAAACCTCAAGGATAAGAACATCGTTCGCCGCGCAGAGCTGCAAAAGGATCTTGACGATTTGAAGTTCGAGCGCGAAACGCTCATGAGCGCCGATGCGCCCAACGGCGAGGAGCTTACCGACGAAGCGCTCGATAAACGCTATGAGCGCATAGCCGAGCTTCGCAGCAAGGAGATGCAGCGCGAGCAGGAGCTTGCGTCGCTTGAGCTTGAGGGTGTTCCCGAGCTTACGATAGATAACCTTGCGCGCATAATCGAGCTGTGGACGAAGATCCCGGCATCGTCGATACGCGAGGACGAGTTTGAGCGCCTTGCCGAGCTTGATAAGCGCCTGAAAGCGCATATAGTCGGTCAGGACGAGGCGGTCAACGCCGTGTGTGCTGCAATAAAGCGCTCGCGCGTCGGCCTCAAGGCAAAACGCAAGCCGACAAGCTTTATCTTTGTCGGCGGAACCGGCGTCGGCAAAACCGAGCTTGTAAAGCGCCTTGCAGCCGACCTTTTTGATTCGCCCGAGTCGCTTATAAGGCTCGATATGTCCGAGTTTATGGAAAAATTCAGCGTATCGCGCATTATCGGTTCGCCTCCGGGCTATGTCGGCTATGACGAGGCAGGCCAGCTCACCGAGAAGATCCGCCGCAAGCCGTATTCTGTCGTGCTGTTTGACGAGATAGAAAAGGCGCATCCCGATGTGCTGAATATTCTTCTCCAGATCCTTGACGACGGCAGAATAACCGATGCTCAGGGAAGAACGGTGAACTTTGAGAATACCGTAATAGTTATGACCACGAACGCAGGCTCCAACAGAAAGGGCGGCGCGATGGGCTTTGGCGGCACGGTGAATGACATGGGGCGCGAGCGTGCGCTCAAGGCACTTGGCGAGTTCCTGCGGCCTGAGTTTATAAACCGTGTTGACGAGATCGTGTATTTCAACAGTCTTACGGAGGAAAACTTCCGCAGCATAGCCAAGCTAATGCTCGAGGAAACGCGCGATGCCATTGCAGAGCGCGGCATAAGCATGACATGGAACACTGCGCTTATCGATTATCTTGTTCGCAAGAGCTATTCCGTCACCTACGGTGCGCGTAATCTGCGCCGCACGATCCAGAAGGACGTCGAGGATGCGATAGCGCAGAAGATAATCGACTGCCGCGGCGAGAATGCCGGACACATCTCGGTTTCGGCCGATGATAACGGCGTTATTGTGGAGGTCGGCGAATGATAAGGTTTGAAAGCGACTATCTCGAGGGCGCGGTGCCGGAGATAATGAGCCGGCTTATCGAAACAAATTATGAGCAGACCGCAGGCTACGGTGTTGACCCGTATTGCCGCGCGGCGCGCGAAAAGATAAAGCTCGAGTGCAATGCCTTTGACGCGGATATACATTTCCTCGTCGGCGGAACTCAGGCAAATCTTACGGTTATTGCGGCTTCTCTGCGCCCTCATCAGGGCGTTATGGCGGCCGAAACCGCGCATATCGAGGCGCACGAGACCGGTGCAATAGAGGCGACCGGTCACAAGGTCATAACCCTGCCGACAACAGACGGTAAGATAAACGCTGCCGACGTGAAGAATTATGTCCTGCGCCACAGAGCAGATGAATCGTTTGAGCATATCGTCCAGCCGGCGATGGTTTATATTTCGCAGCCGACCGAGACCGGCACGGTGTATTCGCTGCCGGAGCTTGAGGAGCTTAGCTCCGTGTGCCGCGAGCTGGGGCTTATCCTGTTTGCAGACGGTGCGCGCCTATCCTGCGCGCTTGCCTGCGAGGGAACGCCCACGCTGCGCGATCTTGCGCGGCTGTGCGACGTGTTCTACATCGGCGGAACAAAGCACGGCGCGCTCTTCGGCGAGGCAGTCGTCATAAAAAACGATGCGATAAAAAAGGACTTTCGCTATATCATAAAGCAGCACGGCGGCATGTTCGCCAAGGGCAGGCTATTGGGTCTGCAATTTGACACGCTGTTTACGGACGGACTGTATTATAAAATCGGCAGGCGCGAGGTCGCGCAGACTGCGAAGCTGCGCGCCGCATTCGAGGCAAAGGGCATTGAGTTTGCCTACCCATCGCCGACAAATCAGCTGTTTCCGATACTGAGCAAGCCGCAGCTTGACGCTCTGCGCGAAAAATACAGCTTTTCCGTGCAGTCTCTGCTGCCCGACGGCGGCGCGGTAGTTCGCTTCTGCACGAGCTGGGCAAGCAAGGAGAGCGACGTTGATGCGCTCATTGCCGATATTAAGAACTTCTGAGGTGTGCTATGGGTAAGATAGAGATAATCCAAGGCGATATCACAAAGCAGACGGTCGATGCCATCGTTAACGCCGCAAACTGCTCTCTGCTCGGCGGCGGCGGAGTGGACGGCGCGATACACAGAGCGGCAGGCCCGGAGCTTCTTTCCGAGTGCAGGACCCTCGGCGGCTGCAAAACGGGCGAGGCGAAAATCACAAAGGGCTATAAGCTGCCGGCAAGGTTCGTTATCCATACGCCCGGCCCGGTGTGGCACGGCGGAAATAACGGCGAGGCGGACAAGCTGCGCTCGTGCTATCGCAATTGCCTTGTGCTGGCATCGGAAAACGGCTGCAAAACGGTCGATTTTCCGTCCATATCCACGGGCGTTTATCATTTCCCGCTTGAAAAGGCATCCGAGATAGCGATAAAAACGATCTCCGAATATCTTTTTGAGCACCCGGAGATCGAGCGCGTGCGCATGGTGTGCTTTGATGAGCGCACTAAGGGCTTTTACGAAAAGGCGCTGGAGAAGCTTAAATGAAGAGACTGTTCAGACTTCAATATAACGCCCCCGTCACTCTGACCTTTGCGCTCGTGTCTCTCGCGGCGCTGCTGCTCGGAAAGCTCACAAACGGCTGGACCGATACATATCTTTTCAGCGTCTGGCACTCGTCGCTGTCGGATATACTCACATATCCGCGCTTTTTCCTGCATGTTCTCGGCCATGTTGATTACGACCATTACATAGGCAATATGATGATGATCCTTGTCGTCGGCCCGGGTCTTGAAGAAAAGTACGGCAGCCGCAATCTTTTGAGCGCGATCGTCATAACGGCACTCGTCTCGGGGCTTGTGTATTGGTTCCTGTTTCCCGGATCAATGCTAATGGGCGCGTCGGGCATAGTTTTTATGATGATAGTCATGGCCTCGCTTGCCGGTATGCGCGACGGATGCATCCCGATAACGCTTATCCTCGTGCTCATCCTTTACCTCGGCAGCGAGATAGTGGACGGCGTGATGCTTAAAGACAATGTTTCGCAGCTTACGCATATAATCGGCGGCGTCTGCGGAGCGGTGCTGGGGCTTAGAAGACGATGAAAGAGAAAATTCTTATATCCGCATGCCTGCTTGGCTTTGACTGCAAGTATGACGGCGGCAATAACCGCATGGCGGATACCGATATAGAGGCGCTGCGCGAAAGGTTCGAGCTTATTCCCGTGTGTCCCGAGTGCTGCGGCGGACTTCCAACGCCGCGCACACCGTCCGAGCGCCTTGGAGACAGGGTCGTTTCAAAAACCGGAGCGGATGTGTCCGAGCAGTTTAAAAAAGGCGCTCGGGCAGCGCTCGGTCTTGCGCGGCACTTCGGCATAAAAACTGCCATACTCAAGGCGAACAGCCCATCCTGCGGCAGCGGGACGATATACGACGGCTCGTTTACCGGCACACTCGTTCCCGGCGACGGAGTCACGGCCGAGCTTTTGAAAAAGCACGGCGTAATAGTTACAAACGAAAATGCACTTCTTTGAAAGAGGTGCATTTTTCATATTTTCGGCTCATATGCTTGTACAAAAAAAGGAGGCAGGCATATGTCATACGAGGAAAAACAGCAGCCGTCGGCAAATACGCACAGCATAAGCATGGAAAACCGAACGAAGCTCAACATCACCGGCGTCGAGGATGTAGAGAGCTTTGACGAAAACGCGATCATCATGAACACAAGCCAGGGCGACCTCATCGTGCGCGGCACCGGGCTGCATATAGGCAGGATAAGCCTCGACGTCGGACAGCTTAGCGTCGAGGGCAGCATAAGCGAGTTGAGCTACGAGGACAAAGCGCCCTCGGGCGGCTTCTGGCAGAAGCTTTTCGGCTGAATGCACGTTGACGTTTCGCTCCAGCTCGCGCAGCTGGCAGTGTCGGTGCTGACGGGCTTTGCGCTCGGCGTTTTGTATGACGTTCTGCGCGCCATGCGAAGGGTGTTTAAAATCAATGCCGCGCTCGATGCGCTGTATTGTGCGGTGCTGCTGCTTGCGCTGTTTACGCTCGGCATGGATATCGGGCAGGGAGGGGTGCATGTGTTCATGTTCTGCGCCGCCGCTGCCGGATGCGTGGTGTATATGTCGCTTCTGAGCCGCGCTCTGCTGCCGCTTTTTGAGAAAATCACCGCCTTTGCCGCCAAAGCCGCGTCTCCGATAAGCAAGTTAATAAATAAATTTGCAAACTGCGCCAAAAAATGCTTTTCAAAAGCCTTAAACTGGTATACAATAAGAAAACAAAGCAGGAAAAGGAGAACCGGAGCGCAGGATGAAAAAATCGACGACGATCGTCGGTCTGGCATTGACGATGCTTGCCGTATATGCTATTCTGAACCTGGTAAGCCTCAAGCGCGATCTTGCCGACGCGATGGAGCAGACAAGCGCGCTTCAGGCGGAAATTCAGCAGGCTCAGGCAGAAGGCGCGGAGCTTGAGGAGAAAATGCAGGCCCTCGATACCGACGAGGGGATAGAAAGTCTGGCAAAATACCGGCTGAGACTGATCGGCTCGGATGAAAAGATATTTAGAGATATAAGGGGATAAAATATGCAGCCTGAAGTGGGAGCGGTGCTCGAAGGCAAGGTAAGCGGCGTAACAAAATTCGGCGCTTTTGTAAATCTGCCCGGAGACAAGAGCGGTCTCGTGCATATTTCAGAGATCGCAAACACTTTTGTAAGCGACGTTGCGCAGTATGTCAGCGTCGGTCAGACTGTCAAGGTCAAGGTCATCGGCATAAACGGAGATAAGATAAATCTCTCAATAAAGCGCGCCGAGGAATCGAAGGAGGCTCCGCGCCGCCGCGCGCCGCAGCAGCGCACCGAGCAGCAGAGCAGACCGCCCAAGCAGCCGCAGCAGCCGTCCGGGCAGGTCGCAGCGCCCACGGAGGATCAGGCGTTTGAGGATAAGCTCAAGCAGTTTATGAAGGATTCCGACAGCCGTATTGCGGACAATCGCATGTATGCCGACCGCGGCCGTTCCCGAAGAAGAAAGTAACTAATCAGCCGCATTTGCGGCTGATTTTTCTTGTGTAAAAGCATCCTTGCGTGACAAATGTAAGGTTTTGTGGCATGCTTAAGCTGACGAAAGCCGATGTGCATTCGACTTTCGCCGGTTTATGTCGAGGTGATGATATGAGAGACATCGGGAAGAATATACGCAAGCTGCGTGAGAGCAAGGGCCTGACACAGGATCAGCTTGCCGAAAAGCTGTTTGTCACCCGTCAGACCGTTTCAAATTATGAAACAGGCAGGACTCGACCGGATGTTGATATGATCGTTAGCATTGCCAATGTTCTGGAGACAGACGCGAACACGGTGTTCTACGGACTTCCGGCAGACGAGAGAAAACAAAATGCTTTGAAAACAATTGTGAGAGTAAGCATAACGGCGGTATGTACTGTGGCTTTTGCAATGGTACTGCAAGCAGCACAGACCGTCATGTATGAGACGTACCATGCGCGGTCTGTTGAAGTGCTTATTGCTTTGCTGCGCCCACCGATAATAATATTTGCCGGGTGGTGCGTAATGCAGCTCATATCGCATTTTGCCAAGGTTGAGCCAATTTTGACGCGCAAGTCGCGCATTGCAAGATTCGCTATAATATTTATGATCTTTGCAAGTTATGTGATCGTCATACCGTACGAAATGTGGCTGCTTGCGGCGGAAGGCGGCAATCAGGCGGTACCGCTTTCTCAGAACACGATATTTTATTGGCTGTATCGGGCCATACTGACCGCAGACGTACGCTTTCCGTGGGTATATGCCCTTATAGGAGCCGCACTTTGGATTTTCAGAGCGCCGTTAAAGCAGCAAAATGCAGAATCGTGCGGCGAGTCGTGCAGGGCTTGAGATCGGGCATGCTCGTTTCTGCACTTATTTGTGCGCAGATATCTCCGGCGGCTGTGCTGTTTTAACGAAATTCTTAACACAACTTAATGGACGCGGCGGTTTTCACCGCCGCGTTTTTGAATGCGCAGCTTGCAGGCTGAAGCAAAAATGCATGTTTTGCAGGCCAAAATCGCAGCAAAATGCAAGCCGATTTTCTTCTTGCAGTGTTATTTTGCATAGCGCTCACACAAAAACTTGCAAAAAACAGGGCGTTTGTGCGCTGTATAGAGCCAAAACGAATAATGAAGCCTTGCATTATGCAAACTGCAAAATGTCTGCAAAAGCAATTCTGCAAGTTTTCAAAATGCGGCTGCAAAACGAGAAAAACTGTGCAACATGCACAAAAAGCGAAACTCGTTTTTGTAGAAAACAGTTGATTTTCTCGGCGGAATAGCTATAATAAAACGTGCAAAGAGAAATCAACTCAAGGCCTAAAATTTGAAAGGAGCGCACAACAATGGTAGCAGGTATCGGTATTTTCGGAGCAGCATATCTCGCAGGCATGGTTTGGATGACCGTCAGAGGCATGCAGAAGGCTTAATGAGTATAAAATATAAGTGATCAAGTCCTCGGATGCTCCGGGGGCTTGATTTTTTTCGCCTTCGGCGTGTATAATAGCGCGTATGAAAGAACTGACCGTAAGGCGAAACGACGCAGGTCAGCGGCTTGACCGCTTTGTCGGCAAGGCTGTGCCGCTGCTGCCGGAAACGCTGCTGCAAAAGTACATAAGAATTAAGCGCATAAAATTAAACGGCAAGGGCGCAAAGCGCGATACGCGCCTTTCTGAGGGCGATGTTCTGAGCCTTTACATAAACGATGAATTTTTTGAAAAGCCGCGCGAGGAGAATGCCTACCTCAAGGTCGGAAAACCGCGGATAAACATCGTCTATGAGGATGAGAACATCATTCTTGCCGATAAAAAGCCGGGCGTTTTGTGCCACAGCGCGGGAGCGTGGGACTATAACACGCTTATTGCGAACATTCAGGCGTATCTTGCGCAGAAGGGCGAGTGGGACCCGAGAGGTGAGAACTCCTTTGCGCCGGCCTTGTGCAACCGCATTGACCGCAACACCGGCGGCATAGTCATTGCGGCGAAAAATGCCGAGGCGCTGAGAATATTAAACGACAAGATCCGCGACAGGGAGATAGAAAAATACTATCTCTGCGCCGTGCAGGGAAAGCCGAAGCAGCCGCGCGGCAGGCTTGAGAACTATCTGTTCAAGGACGCCGCGAAAAATCAGGTCTATGTGAAAAACCGCCCCGAGCCGGGAGCCAAGACTGCCGTTACGGAATACAGGCTCATTAAAACCTCGGGTGCGCTCTCGCTCATGGAGTGCCGCCTGCTGACAGGACGCACTCACCAGATACGCGCGCAGATGGCTCATGCCGGCATGCCGCTTCTGGGCGACGGAAAGTACGGCAGCGAGCGGTTCAATAAAAATTTCGGCGAAAAAGGTCAGGCGCTTTACTCGTATAAGCTCGAGTTTGCTTTCCCGACCGACGCCGGAATACTCGAGTATTTAAGGGGCAAATGCTTCACCGTCGAAAGCGTTGAATTTGCAGAAAAATACTTTGGTATCGCAAGCCTTGACGGTATTTGAAAAATTCTCGAAAAATATCGGGAAAGTTGTTGACTTTCAGGGATTTATTATGTATATTGTTCACGATGCAAAGGGCACTCCGGACGCAGGTCCGCAGTGCCCTTTCTCGTATTTTTTATGAAATGGGGGAGGATAAATGTCCAAAGAACTCATTCGCCTTGTGAATTGTCAAATGGCGTTTGACGACGAGATCGTTTTAGACGATATTAACCTGTATTTTAATGATAAGGAATTCCTTACGCTGCTCGGCCCCTCCGGCTGCGGAAAAACCACCACGCTCAGAATAATCGGCGGTTTTATAAAACCCACAGGCGGCGACGTGCTTTTTGACGGCGTGAGGATCAATGATGTCCCGCCTCACAAACGTAAGGTCAACACGGTGTTTCAGAAGTATGCGCTGTTTCCGCATCTTGATGTTTATGAAAACGTCGCGTTCGGCCTTCGCCTTGCGAAGCTGCCCGAGGAAGAGATCGACGAGCGCGTTACCGAAATGCTCGAGATCGTAAGCCTCAAGGGCTTTGAAAACCGCAAGGTATCGCAGCTTTCCGGCGGTCAGCAGCAGCGTGTTGCCATTGCGCGCGCTCTTGTTAACCGTCCCAAGGTCCTGCTTCTTGACGAACCGCTCGGCGCGCTCGATCTGCGCCTGCGCAAGGATATGCAGAACGAGCTAAAGCGCATTCAGCAGGCGATGGGCATCACTTTTATATATGTTACCCACGATCAGGAGGAGGCGCTCTCCATGTCCGACACCGTCGTTGTCATGGATAAGGGCCGCATCCAGCAGATCGGCACGCCCGAGGATATTTATAACGAGCCGAAGAACGCATTTGTTGCCGACTTCATCGGCGAGAGCAATATCCTCGACGGTATTATGCTTGAGGACAGACTGGTCAAATTCTTCGGCCGCAAATTCAAGTGCGTGGACTTCGGCTTTGAAAAGAACGAGCCTGTCGATGTTGTTATCCGCCCCGAGGATATCGACATTGTCGCACCGGACGACGGCCACCTTTGCGGAACCGTCACCTCGGTAACGTTCAAGGGCGTGCATTATGATACGATAGTTGATTTCAAGGGCTTCAAGTGGCTCATCCAGACAACCGACTTCTACGAGGTCGGCTCGTATATCGGTATCCGCCTTGAGCCTGAGGATATCCACATTATGCACAAGAGCGAGTACTCCGGCATGTTCGGAGACTACAGCTCCTATTCCGCCGAGTACGATGAGATGGACGACCCCGACCTCTATCCGGAAGACGCCGAAGAGAGCGAGGAGGCCTCGGAGGGCGGCGAAGATGAAGAATAAAGCTCTTGCCGCACCCTATCTTGTCTGGATGGCACTGTTTACGATAGTGCCGCTTGCCATTGTCGCCTACTATGCGTTCACCGACGCAGCCACAGGCGAATTTACCTTTGCAAACATCGCAAACCTCGGCAATTACATGCCTATACTCATAAAGAGCATATGGCTTGCGCTCATCTCCTCGCTTATATGCATCGTCATCGGCTACCCCGTTGCGTATTTTATCGCAAACTGCAAGGAGACGACTCAGCGCTTTCTGTACATGCTCGTTATGCTGCCGATGTGCATAAGCTTCCTTCTGCGCACCCTTGCGTGGGTCGCGCTCACGGAGGATACCGGCATTATCAATAATTTCATAACCGCTATCGGCCTTCAGCCGCTGCCGCTTATCCGCAATAACGGCGCTGTTGTGCTCGGCATGGTCTATAACTATCTGCCATACATGATCATGCCGCTGTACACCGTCATAATGAAGATCGACCGCCGCCTTATCGAGGCCGCGCAGGATCTCGGCTGCAACAGCGTGAACGTCTTTAAACGCGTGATACTTCCGCTTTCGGTGCCCGGAATAATCTCGGGCTTTACGATGGTGTTCGTTCCGGCGGTATCGACGTTTTACATTTCCCAGAAGCTCGGCTCCTCCGGAACGACGCTCATCGGCGACGTTATCGAGAGCCAGTTCAAGACCGCTTACAACCCGAACCTCGGCGCTGCTCTGAGCCTTATACTCATGGTGATGATATTCATCTGCATCGGGGTCATGAACCGATTCGGCGATGAGGAAGAGGAGGTCGTGACGCTGTGAAGAATTTCAACAAGGTCTTTACTGTCATCGTGCTGCTGTTCCTGTACATCCCGATGATAGTTCTTGCAGTAGGCTCGTTTAACAGCGGCATGGATATTGCCGTTTTCAAGAGCTTCACCTTTGATAACTACAAGGAGCTTTTCCGCGACAGCGTTCTTTTGCCGCTGCTGTTAAACTCCGTTATCGTTGCGCTTTTGTCCTCGATATTCGCAACCATCCTCGGCACCTGCGCAGCCCTCGGCATTCACTCGATGGGGCCGCGTCTTCGCCGCTTCACGATGGGCGTTACGAATATTCCGCTGACTAACCCCGAGATCGTCACCGGCGTATCGCTTGCGCTGCTGTTTGCCTTCGTCGGAACGATGATGAAGATAAACAACATCCTCGGCTTTGCAACGCTGCTTATTGCGCACATAACCTTCAATCTGCCGTATGTAATACTCTCTGTAATGCCGAAGCTCAAGCAGATGGATCCGAACCTGCGCGAGGCGGCGCTCGACCTCGGCTGCACGCCGTGGCAGGCGTTTTACAAGGTCGTTATCCACGAGATAACGCCGGGCATCGTTTCCGGCGCTCTCATGGCCTTCACCATGAGCCTTGACGATTTTGTCATCAGCTATTTTGTTTACGGTCCGCGATTTGTCACGCTGCCGGTGGAGATATATAACTACACCAAAAAGCCGCTCCAGCCGAAGATATATGCGCTGTTTACGCTGCTGTTTGCCGCGATACTCATAGTCATGGTGCTCATGAATCTCCTGCAGGAGCGCGACGCAAAGCGCTCGCGCGAAAATCGCCGTGCGTTCCGCCGCGGAAAGAAGGTGGGCGCATGAAAAGAATAGTACCGCTGCTGCTGTGCGCGATCATGATATTCACAATGCTGCCCGTTCAGGCGAAGGCCGATGACGTGACGATAAACGTCTATAACTGGGGGCAGTACATATCCGACGGGACCGACGGATATATTGACGTCAACAAGGCCTTCACCGAAAAAACCGGCATAAAGGTAAACTACATGACCTTCGATTCAAACGAGACCATGTACACCAAGCTCAAGACCGGCGGCAGTACCTACGACGTTATCATCCCCTCGGACTATATGATAGCGCGCCTTATCGCCGAGGATATGCTCGAAGAGCTTGACTATTCGAATATCCCGAACTACGCACTCGTTGACGAGGCGTATAAAAACACGTCCTACGATCCGGAGAATAAATACTCCGTGCCGTACACTTGGGGTACAGTCGGCGTTATCTACAACAAAAAGTACGTTTCCGAGAGCGATATCGGCTCATGGGATCTGCTGTGGAACGAAAAGTATTCCGGCAAGATACTCATGTTCGATAATCCGCGCGACGCGTTTGCGATAGCCGAGCTGCTGCTGGGCATTGATATAAACAGCGAGGATCAGGATGAGCTACGCTCGGCGACATATAAGCTCATCGAGCAGAAGCCGCTCGTGCAGGACTATGTCATGGATCAGATCTTCAGCAAGATGGAGCGTGAGGAGGCGTGGATAGCGCCATATTACGCGGGTGACTATCTGCTCATGCAGCAGGAAAATCCCGACCTCGGCTTCTATTTCCCGAAGGAGGGCTTTAACCTCTTTATCGACGCTGCCTGCATCCCCAAGGGCTGCCAGAACAAGGCCGCAGCCGAGGCATATATAAACTTCCTGTGCGACCCCGAGATATCGGGCGAGAACCTCGATTATCTCGGCTACTCAACGCCGATATCCGAAGCAAAGCAGTATATGGATCCGGAGACCGCCTCAAGCGAGATCGCGTACCCTACGGAGGAAACGCTTGCAAACGGCCGCGCGTTCATTAATCTTTCCGAGGATACCAGCCGCTTTACCGACTCGCTGTGGCTCCAGGCCAAAACGCAGGGCAGCGTTGATACATATGCGATCGTCTGCATGTGTGCCGTTGTCGTGCTGCTGGCCGCGTACTTTATCATACATAACGCGCGACGGAAAAAGCGCATAGCAAACCGCTGCAAAAGGTGGAAGCAGTAAAGCAAATATATTTTTGCTTTCCGCGCAGAATATAAATTGAATAGATCGTATTTTTGCGGTGCAGTCCATACGGGCTGCACCGTTTTCATGTTTTTTGATCGTACCATCGGTTGACAAGGACAGACACGGTTTTGACGGGCAGAAATACGCCCATACCGCGTCAAGCCCCTTGACAATACGGCAAGTATTCTCTTCGGGTCTTTCCTTGTCTGTCCGCATTTCTGCTCCGGCAAAACTGCTTTGCACCTGTCAGCGATGAATTTTCGAGTGATTTTTGTTTTTTGAGGTGCAGGCGGGCTGACGCCCGTCAAGGCGAAAAGGACAAAAAGCGCCGAAAAGGCACGCTGTCAGGCGTATTTGCCCTTGTTAACCGATGGTACTGTTGACATATACCCCTATAGGGTATATAATACCCCCACGGGGTATAGAAGGAGGCTTAACAATGCCTGACAAAGAAATGTGTGCATGCTGCGGCAAAACGACAAAGCGCTCGGAGGAAGAGCGAAAAAAACTGATACACAGACTTAACCGTATCGAGGGGCAGATCCGCGGGATTCGCGGAATGCTCGAAAAGGACGCTTACTGCGCGGATATTCTGACGCAGTCTGCTGCGGTGAACGCCGCTGTCAATGCCTTTAACAAGGAGCTGCTGGCCAGCCATATCCGGGGCTGCGTCGCAAGAGATATCCGCGAGGGCAAGGATGAGGTCATAGACGAGCTTGTTGCGACATTGCAGAAGCTTATGAAATAAAAGAAGGTGTTATAAAAACAATGGAGCAATACACAGTTACCGGCATGAGCTGCGCCGCCTGCTCGGCGAGAGTCGAAAAGGCGGTGTCGGGCGTTAAGGGCGTAAGCTCCTGCTCGGTCAGCCTGCTGACAAATTCAATGGGAGTCGAAGGAACAGCCACTGCCGAAGATATAATAGCGGCAGTCCGCGCGGCGGGATACGATGCCTCGCCTAAGGGCAGGCAGGAGCCGATCGCAAGAAAGTCTGCCGATGAGGATGCGCTCAGAGACAGAGAAACGCCGGTTCTGAAAAAGCGGCTTATAGCGTCGCTCGGCTTTTTGATCGTGCTCATGTATGTTTCCATGGGGCACATGATGTGGGGCTGGCCTCTGCCGGGCTTTTTTGACGGAAACCATGTGGCTATGGGCCTTTTGCAGATGCTGCTTACGATCGTAATAATGGTCATAAACCAGAAGTTTTTCATCAGCGGCTTCAAAAGCCTGTGGCACCGCGCGCCTAATATGGATGCGCTTGTCGCGCTGGGCGCAACGGCGGCCTTCGGCTACAGCACGTTTGCGCTGTTTGCCATGACCGATGCTCAGGTAAAGGGCGATGCGGCGGCAGTTATGAGCTATATGCACGAGTTTTACTTTGAGTCGGCGGCCATGATACTTGCTCTCATCACGCTCGGAAAAATGCTTGAAGCGCGCTCAAAGGGCAAGACCACCGATGCGCTCAAAAGCTTAATGAAGCTTGCGCCCAAAACCGCAACGGTCGAAAGAAACGGCGCGGAAATGACCGTGCCGATCGAGCAGGTCGCAAAGGACGACGTGTTCCTCGTGCGCCCCGGCGAGAGCATCCCGGTTGACGGTATGGTGATCGACGGCAGCAGTGCCGTCGATGAATCGACGCTCACCGGCGAGAGCATCCCCGTTGACAAAGCGACCGGAAGTCAGGTCTCGGCCGGAACGATGAATCGCTCGGGCTTTATCCGCTGCAAGGCGACGCGCGTCGGCGAGGATACGACGCTTTCTCAGATCATCCGCATGGTGAGCGACGCTGCCGCAACTAAAGCGCCGATCGCAAAGGTCGCTGACAAGGTCTCGGGCGTATTTGTGCCGGCGGTCATTACGATAGCTGCGATAACCGTTGCCGCATGGCTCATAGCCGGTCAAACGGTTGGCTTTGCACTGGCGCGCGGCATTTCGGTGCTCGTTATAAGCTGTCCCTGTGCCCTCGGCCTTGCAACGCCTGTTGCCATCATGGTCGGCAACGGAATGGGTGCAAAAAACGGCGTTCTGTTCAAAACTGCGGTATCGCTCGAGGAAACGGGAAAGGCGCAGATCGTTGCGCTTGATAAGACAGGAACCATAACCCGCGGCGAGCCGCGCGTTACGGATCTTATCCCGGCAGGCGGCATAAGCGAAACCGAGCTTTTGTCCGCAGCCTACGCGCTCGAGAAAAAAAGCGAGCATCCCTTAGCTCGCGCGATAACTCAAAGGGCAGAGCAGGAGTGTCTCACGGCTTTTGAGGTCGAGCGCTTTGAAGCCTTGCCCGGAAACGGACTTACCGCGTCGCTTGACGGAGCGGAGCTTCTCGGCGGCAGCTTCAAATTCATAAGCGGACAGATAGCCGTGCCCGATGAAACGGCAAAAAGAGCCGAGCGCCTGTCCGAGGAAGGGAAAACTCCGCTGCTTTTTGCACGCGGCGGAGCGCTTATCGGCATAATCGCCGTTGCCGATGTCATAAAGGACGACAGTCCGCAGGCCATAGAGCAGATGCGAAACATGGGCATACACGTTGTTATGCTCACCGGCGATAACGAGCGCACGGCAAAGGCTATCGGCGCAAAAGCCGGCGTGGACGAGGTGATTGCCGGCGTACTTCCCGACGGTAAGGAGAGCGTCATCCGCAGACTCAAGGAAAAGGGAAAAGTCATCATGGTCGGCGACGGCGTGAACGACGCTCCGGCGCTCACGAGCGCGGATATAGGCATCGCGATCGGAGCGGGAGCCGACGTTGCGATCGACGCTGCGGACGTGGTGCTGATGAAAAGCCGCCTGTCCGATGTTCCGGCCGCTATCCGCCTCAGCCGCGCAACGCTGCGGAACATTCACGAAAATCTGTTCTGGGCGTTTATCTATAACATCATCGGCATTCCGCTGGCCGCCGGCGTGTTTATAAGTGTGCTCGGCTGGCAGCTCAACCCGATGTTTGCCGCGGCAGCAATGAGTCTTTCAAGCTTCAGCGTAGTGACAAACGCTCTGCGCCTGAATCTTTTCAAAATGCACGACCCGAGCAGAGATCACAAGCTCCGCAAAAAATTAAAAACACCAATCAAAAAGGAGACAAAACAAATGGAAAAGACCATTAAGATCGAAGGCATGATGTGTAATCATTGCGAGATGCACGTTAAAAAGGCTCTTGAAGCGCTCGACGGCGTAAAGTCTGCCGAGGTCAGCCACACCGCAGGAACCGCAGTGGTAACTCTGGAAAAAGCAGTTGCCGACAGTGCCTTGAAGCAGGCCGTTGTCGATCAGGGCTATACCGTGACCGGCATAGAATAATTTTAGGTATGAAAAATCCGCCCCACGGGGCGGATTTTTTATGCCTTATCATTCTTGTGAAATATCGGGTGGTCATAGGGATAATCCTCGTAATTTATAAGTATAACGCGGCATTTCGGGCAGTTTAACGCCGTGACCTCTTTTCCGATGTGCCCATCGGGAAGATACAGTTCATCCTTTGCAAGCCCCGGCAGAGCGGACACAAGCTTTTTCTTTTCGCTCCAGCAAACGCCGTCGCGGCTTTGAATGTATCCTGTCAGCAGCTCACCGCCGCAGTACGGGCATATTTTATTCATGGCGTTACCTCCTTGCTTTCTTGGATTATATCAAAACATACATGCCGATGCAACGCCGTCAGCTGTAATATTTCACGTCGCTTTGATGCTCCTTCAAAAGCTGCGCGCGGTGGTCGTTATAGTATTGGTCAAACTCATCGGTCATCAGCGCATCGTCAACGCTGCCGTTATAGCCGGTTTCCTTTTTGGAAGTTCACCATGCCCTGCGTGACCTTGAAGTCCTTGTACTCGGCAAGCACCGTGTCGTCGCTCTGCTTTGAGCTTATGCCCAGTGACTTAAGGAACGATATCTCGTCACCGAACGAAACAACGCATATCGAGCTTAACGGCTATAAGGTCGTCAGGATAAGCCACGAGGACGGCGAGATCGAATTCCTGTAGACGGATAACGAGTATTTTTTCAATCTGTTTTGCAGCAATGTAAGCCCCGATGAGGCGGAAAAAATATTCTTCGGCATTATCCCCGACGCCGAATTGACCGATACGGTCAAAAACGGGGGAGAGATCAACACGGGAAAATTTGCCGACGATCAAAACTGAATTTTGCGCCCTTTTTCCTTGGCGAAAAAGGGCGTTTTCTGTTGTGCGGAAACGATAATGCTGATATAATAATATGGTTAAATCAAGTGTGCCTTGCGGTGCCGCTCAACGCGGCCTAACAAGGAATTCGGTGCAAATCCGAAGCAGTCCCGCTGCCGTGAATGGCGACGAGGGCGCAGACGCCACTGTTTTTATGGGAAGGCGCGCCCGAGAATGACCCATGAGCCGGAAGACTTGCCGCAAAAGCGCATTTGAAATCCAAAGGAGGTGGGATATATGCGCGAGGACGCATGGACGCTCAACATTACCTACGAGTAGGGCGGCTGCGAAAGACGATAAACTAAACTTACTTGGAGGATAACTATGAAGAAAAGATCACTGAGCCTGCTTCTGGCTCTTTTAATGGTGCTGAGCCTCGTTATGCCCGGCACTGCCGCGTTTGCCGACACCGTGTCCGCAGAGACACCGGCCGACGCTTCCGACACCGAGCTCAAGTGGGCAAATAAGCTTGGCACGGACTGGATGAACGCTCCCAGCGTTCCGACTGTTGCCGACGACGGTGTTATCGTCATGGTCGGAACGACCATCAATAAGCTCAGCTTTGAAAACGGCGAGATCATCGCAAGCGGAAATATGAGCTCATCTCCCAGCTACGGCTATACTCCTGCCGTCGTTAACGGCGACAAGATAATCGCGCCGCTCGGCAAGGGCACGCTCGAGGCCTTCGACGCAAAAACGCTTGAGAGCAAGTGGAGCGTAAGCGACGAGCTGGCCGGTCAGGCTCTTTCGCCCGTGCTCTGCGCCGACGGTAAGGCGTACACCGGCTTCTGGAACGGCGAGGCTAAGGACGCAAACTTCGTCTGCGTCGATACCGCAACCGGAAAGCTGCTGTGGAGCTACACCGTTAAGGGCGGATTCTACTGGGCAGGCGCAGCCGAGGTCGGAAGCTATGTAGTCGTAGCCACCGACGACGGCGAAAACGGAACCAAGGGCACAAGCTCGCTGCTCGTGTTCAAAAAGACCTATGCGGAAAACGAGGAAGTTAAGCCCGTTTCCTCCGTCGAGCTTGCAGGCTGCGGCGATGCGCGCAGCAGCATCACCGTTGACGGCGGCAAGGTGTATTTCACCACCAAGGGCGGCTATCTGTGCAGCGCGTCGGTGAATGCCGAAAGCGGCGCGATAAGCGATCTTAAAACCGTTTCGTTCAACGCTCAGAGCACGTCTACTCCCGTTGTGTTTGGCAACTATGTCTACTTCGGCGCGGGCAGCGGCATATCCGACAGCGGCTCCAAGGGCAGCTTCGTCATTGCCGATAAGAACACCCTTGAGGTCGTAAACCACGTTGACATGCTCGGCTATCCCCAGTGCGAGATGCTCCTGTCAACGGCATATCTCAAGAGCACCGGTTATCTGTATTTCTACAGCACCTATAATATGGATCCCGGCGGCGTTTCGCTCATCAAGGTCAAGGCCGACGATGTCAGCAAGACCGAGCTTATCGAGCTTTACGACGCAAAAGGCTATGAGCAGTACTGCATTGCAAGCCTCGTTGCCGACGATAACGGCAATCTCTATTATAAAAACGACAGCGGCAATATCTTCTGCCTTTCCACTCGCACGAGCGAGGATGTGCTCGTCAGCATTGCCGACAAGGGCAGCGTTGAGCTTAGCTACGCTGCCGTAAACGCATACGATCGCAATAATGACGGCTCGATCGATATCGACGAGGTCATGTATGCCACGCACGAGCAGTATTATGAAGGCGGCGCGGCGGCCGGCTATGCATCCGCAACCGGCGACTACGGCGCATACATCACAAAGCTCTGGGGCGACGAGAGCGGCAACTTCGGCTATTTTGTCGATGACAAGATGGCAATGGGCCTCGGCGACAAGGTCGGCCAAGGGCAGCACGTCTATGCCTACATAAACGCAAATTCCTATCCCAATAACGACGCATATTCCTATTTTGAAACACCGGCCTTCGATTGCGAGACCTATGCCGCAGCTTCCGTAAAGCTCATAGCTCAGAACGGCTATGACGAAAACTGGAGCCCGAAGTTTGAAGGCTATGATAAAGCTCAGCTCAAGGCATACACGGCCGATCTCAAGACCGAGGCAGAGGGCTTCAAGGCAGTATCAAAAGGAAACGGCGAGTACAGCATCAGCTTTGCAAAGGCAGGGGATTACTGCGTTGTCGCTACGGCAGAGAATAACGCAATAATTCCTGCCGTATGCAAGGTAAGCGTAAGGGCTGCAAATGGCTTTGCCGACGTGAAAGAAACGGACTATTACTACGAAGCGACCCTGTGGGGCAGCGCAAATAATATCGTGCGCGGCTTCAGCGCGGACGAGTTTGCTCCCAATGTGCCCTGCACCCGCGCGCAGATAGTAACCTTCCTTTACCGCCTTGCCGGAAGTCCCGAGGTAAGCGGCAGCTGCAAGTTTGCGGACGTCACCGATAAGAATTATATCGATGCTATCACTTGGGCTGCCGAAGAGGGCGTAACAAAGGGTACGACCGAAACCACGTTCTCTCCGAATGCGACCTGCACCCGCGCACAGGCAGTTACCTTCCTGCACCGCTATATGGACACTCCGAAGGCCGATCAGGCACACGGCTTCACAGACGTCACCAACACCGGCGCATTCTATTACGATGCAGTCATGTGGGCTGCCGATAACGGCGTTACGCTTGGCTTTGCCGACGGAAGCTTCCGTCCCGGCGCAGTGTGCACCCGTGCCGAGATCGTAACGTTTATCTACCGCGCAGCGGCATAAAAATGAAAAAAAGATCAATTGCACTTATCCTTCTCGTTCTTATGATATGCAGCCTGCTTGCAGGCTGCATGAAGAACGCGGAAGCCGTAAACTTCGCCGGGGACATTGACCTCGGCGAAGACGGCGTTATAACAAAAGATGTTTTTTCGCAGCTGCGTGACAGCGGCGAGATCGCTTCAATATGCGGAAAAAGCGGCGAGATAAGCTATAAATGGACGGTTCCCGGCACTGAGGTAACGAATCCGCAGGATCTGTGCATGGCTGTGGCGATAACGGAAAAAACCGATGGCAGCGTTGAGATCACGCTTAAAAGCGACAAAAGCTTCGGCTTTCTGCCGACGCTTTCGGTCACACTCAATGATAAGTGGGATGCTATTTCCGCGAGCGTTTATGATGCAGACGGCAAAAAGCTGTGCGCTGCGTCCGTTACCGGCGGCGATAAAACCACGCTGAGCTTCAAGATCAGCGCGGACGTTTTTTCGTACGTTATCCGCGCCGATGAGGTCGAGCCGACACCCGAACCGAGCAATACCGCAAAGCTCTCCGACGGAAGCCGAACCGAGAAGGACAAGTACGGTACCGACCCGGTGCCTGCAGGCAAGCCCGAGCCGGTCGAGCCTGATAAATCGAATGTTGACACGAGCAAAAAGCTGCACTGCACGATATCGATCGACTGCACAACGATACTTAACAATCTCTCCGACCTTGACCCGGCAAAGCTCGATGTGCTTCCGACGGACGGAGTGGTGCTAAATGCCGTCACGGTTGAGTTTTCCGAGGGAGAGTCTGTATTCGATGTTTTGCAGCGCGTCTGCCGCGAGAATAATATCCACCTTGAAGCAACGTTCACTCCGGGTTATAACAGCGCCTATGTCGAGGGAATACACAATCTGTATGAGTTTGACTGCGGCGAGCTTTCCGGCTGGATGTACAGCGTCAACGGATGGTTTCCAAACTACGGATGCAGCCGCTATGCGGTGCAGGACGGCGACGTGATCAGGTGGCGCTATACCTGCGACCTTGGCGCGGACGTCGGCGGAAGTATGGTGGCCTGAGCATGAACGACGCATTTTCGCAGCTCCACCCGGCGGCAAGCTTTGTCTTTTTCGCCGCCGTGATCACACTGACGATGCTTTACATGCATCCGGTGCTGCTTATAATAAGCCTTGCCGCCGCGGCAGGCTATGTCTGCATCCTCAAAGGCGCGCGGCATTTTGGAAAAACGCTTATCTATCTTGTGCCGTTTCTCATTTTCATGTCGGTTCTCAATGCACTTTTTAACCACGCAGGTGTGACACCGCTTTTTTATCTGTCAAACGGCAACGCCGTAACGAAAGAGTCTCTGACCTTCGGCTTTTACGCATCGGTGATGTTCAGCGCGGTGATACTGTGGTTTGAGTGCTTTAACGTCGTCATGACGTCGGATAAGCTCCTGTGCCTGTTCGGCAGACTCAGCCCGTCGGTTTCGCTGCTGCTGTCAATGGCGCTGCGGTTCGTGCCGAAGTTCGGACGAAAAATTCGCAGCATCGATGCTGCCCGTGCGCAGATAGGGCAGGGCAGCGCTCAGGGCGGATTTATCCGCCGCGTAAAAAACAGCATGAAGGTTTTGTCGGTCACGCTGACATGGGCGCTTGAAAGCTCGCTTACCGCGGCAAACTCAATGAAAAGCCGCGGCTACGGCGCTGCCCGGCGCACGAGCTTTTCGCTGTACAGATTCACGGCGCGCGACGCTGTGACGATGGTTTTGTGCGCTTTCGCCGTCGGTGTGACGGCAGCGTGCGTCGTCAGCGGCGGCATATACGCGCGCTATTTCCCGTCGGTAATAATAAGCGGCTTCGGCGGCATACCGGCGCTCGGGATGGCGGCGTTTGCGCTTCTGTGCTTTTTGCCGCAGCTTTTTGATGCAAAGGAGGCCCTGGTATGGCGGCGTTTGAGATCCGCGATCTGAGCTTTACATATCCAAACGAGAATAAGCCTGCGCTTGACAGTATAACGCTGTCGATACCCGAGGGCAGGATCACGCTTATCTGCGGAGCCAGCGGCAGCGGAAAGAGTACGCTCCTGCGCAGGCTCAAGACCTGCCTTGCCGACCACGGCAAGGCCGAGGGCGAGGTGCTGTTTTTCGGCAAAGCGCTCGATGCTGTCGGCCAGGCCGAGCAGGCACGGAGAATCGGCTTTGTTTTTCAGCACCCGGATGATCAGATAGTCACCGACAAGGTATTCCACGAGCTTGCCTTCGGACCCGAAAGTCTCGGCTGGGATCAGGCAAGAATGCGCCTTGCGGTTGCTGAAATGGCAAGCTATTTCGGATTAGACGAGCTGTTTGAAAAAAACGTCGCGGAGCTATCCGGAGGTCAGAAGCAGCTTATAAACCTGGCGTCCGCTGCCGTGCTGCGGCCGGATGTGCTGATCCTCGATGAGCCGACAAGTCAGCTCGACCCCATTGCGGCGGCCGACTTTCTCGGCACTCTTCGCAAAATGAGCGAGGATCTCGGCCTGACGGTTATTTTGACCGAGCATCGCCTTGAGGAAGCGCTGCCGATGGCAGACATGCTCGCCGTGCTCGACGAGGGACAGCTCATAGCCTTCGGCGAACCGAAAAAAACGGTAATGCAGGTGAAAAACAGAGCTGTTTTCGAGTCTATGCCGGCTGCTGTGCAGATATTTGCGGCCGTTGACGGCGAGGGCGACGCACCGCTCACCGTGAGCGATGCAAGGGCGTTTATCGCATCGCGCACGCACGCTTCCGTAAAAGCGGCTCAGCCGTCTGCCGAGCCTAACCCGGAGTTGGCGGCGGAGCTGAAAAATTGCTGGTTCAGATATGAAAAAAACGCACCGGATATTCTGCGCGGACTTAGCCTCACACTTAATAAGGGCGAAATTTTCGCGCTCCTCGGCGGCAACGGCTCGGGCAAAAGCACAACTGCCGGTCTGCTGTCGGGAAGGCTAAAACCATATCGCGGCAAGGTAAAGACCTATGGTGCGCGTGTGGCGGCGCTGCCGCAGGATCCGCGCGAGCTTTTCGTTAAGGACACGGTGCTCGACGAGCTAAAAGAGCTTGATCCGGAAGAGGCGCTGCTTTTGCAGATCACGGAGCTTTTGGAGCTTGAAGGCGTGCTTTCGCGCCACCCGTTTGATATATCCGGCGGCGAGCAGCAGCGCCTTGCACTCGGAAAAGTGCTGCTTACCGCGCCCGACGTGCTGCTTCTTGACGAGCCGACAAAGGGAATGGACGGTGAGTTTAAGCGCCGCTTCGGCGAGCTTCTGTCCCGTCTCAAGGCCGAGGGCAAAACCATATTCCTCGTAAGCCACGACATCGAGTTCTGCGCGCAATGCGCCGATCGCTGCGCCCTGCTGTTTCGCGGTGAAATTGTCTGCCGGAGCGCACCGCGCAAGTTTTTCTCCGGCAATTTCTTTTACACTACGGCGGCTGCCAGGCTCAGCCGCGGCATGATTGAAAACGCGGTCCTCACCGGGGAGGTGATCGAATGCCTCAAACAGTGAAAAAAAGCCGCGTGACCGTGGCGCTTGCGGTGATCGTGCTTTCGGCCGCCGCAATCGCGGTCGAAACATGGCTGTGGAGCAGCCGGAAATACTACCTAACGTCGGTCATCATCATACTGCTTGCAATGCTGCCGTTTTTTGCTCGCTTTGAGGGACGGCGGCCGCAGGTGCGCGAGATAGTGCTGCTTGCGGTCATGACGGCGTTTGCTGTGGCAGGAAGAGTGGCTTTCTATTGGGCACCGCAGTTTAAGCCCGTGTGCGCCATTGTCATACTCACGGCCGTTGCGTTCAATGCCGAGGCCGGATTTATCACCGGCGCCGCGGCAGGGCTTATATCAAATATGTTTTTCGGCCAGGGGCCGTGGACGCCGTGGCAGATGTTCGGCTTTGGCCTGGTGGGCTTTTTTGCCGGAATTTTGTTCCGCGACAGGGAAGTGAAAACGGCTCCGCTGCTGATATACGGTTTCTTCTCCGTGCTTATTATCTACGGCGTTTTGCTCGACACAGGCTCGCTTCTTATGTACTCGCAGGAGATGAGCTGGAAGGCGCTGCTTGCAATGTATGCCTCCGGATTTACGTTCAATCTTATCCATGCATCGGGAACCGTTGTGTTCCTGCTTTTGCTGCAAAAGCCCGTGCTTTCCAAACTCAGGCGCATTAAAATTAAATACGGAATGCTTCAATAGTGCATTCGACGATAAAATGTGCAGATACAGACCAAACTGTGTCTGCACATTTTAAGCATCAAAATATCTGAAAGCATGCCAAAATTGCATTTTCGCGCTTGCCGATGCAAAATAGCAAACTGGAAGCAAAAAATGCACTGATTTCAGCTCAAAACTTTTAAGAAAATATTTCATTTGACTAAATCCACAAAAAATATGCAGAATTTTTGTGAATTATTAAGTACGATTATCTTGAAATTAACAAGCAGAATTGTTGACGGAAAAATTGCATGATGCTACAATATAAACAATTGAATGCGTTCATATAATGAACGGAGGTTACCGGCGATGAAAAACGTTAAAGTCCTCATCGGCAACTACGGCAGCGGCAAAAGCGAGCTTGCTTTGAACTTCGCAATGCAGGCCGCCGCACGCGGAGACAGGACAGAACTTATAGACCTTGATATGGTCAACACATATTTCAGACTTACCGAGCGCGGCAAGATGGTCGAGCAGAAGGAGATAAGGCTTGTCTCTCCTAACTACGCATGCTCCGGTATCGAAACGCTCTCGCTTCCGGCGGAGGTCGCTTCGGCCTTCGTCCTTGAATGGGACACGGTAGTGTTCGACGTCGGCGGAGATGATGTCGGCGCAACGGCGCTCGGCAGATATCATCAGGATTTCGTCGATCTTGAGCCGGGCTCGCTCGAGGTGCTCAACGTCGTCAATATCCGCAGACCGCTTTCCGGCACGGTTGAGAAGCTCATAAGACTTCAGGAGGGAATGCAGGCACATTCAAGACTCCAGATAACAGGCATGATCAACAACGCAAACCTTGCAACGGAAACAAGCGTCGAGGAGCTGCGCGACGGATACAAGATGCTCAAGGAAGTCTCCGACAGGACGGGTATCCCCGTGGCATATACGACAGGCAAAAAGGATCTGCTTGAACAGTTCCTTTCCGAAGGGCACGATCCGAAGTATATCGGCAAGCCCATCCCCATAGATGTGTACATGCACCGTGATTGGGATTCGTATATTAAATACGGACTGCACACGGTCGATCCGCAGAAAAATTTCAAGCATTGATTTGCGCGACCCCGCTTTATGCGGATTTAAATAAATTAGCAAAAAGCAAAAATAAAGAAAAGAGGTAGCAAAATGGTAAAGGTAACCATCAATGAGAACCTGTGCAAGGGCTGCGGTCTCTGTGCAAGAGCTTGCCCCAAGGGTTGCATTGAACTTTCCAAGGCAAAAATCAACGCAAAAGGCTATCACCCGGCAGAGGTTGTAAAACCTGAAGAGTGCATCGGCTGCGCATCCTGCGCACGCACTTGCCCCGACGTGGTAATCCACATCGAGAAGGATTAAGGAGGAAATTATAATGGCAAAAACTCTTATGAAGGGTAGCGAAGCTATTGCAGAGGCAGCCATCAGAGCTGGCGCTCGTTATTTCTTCGGCTATCCCATCACCCCGCAGACTGAGATTCCTGAATACATGTCCGCTCGTATGTTTGATCCCGATGTAAACGGCTGCTTCCTGCAGGCAGAGTCCGAAGTCGCGGCAATCAACATGATCTACGGCGCAGCCGGCACCGGCGCCCGTGCGATCACTTCCTCCTCCAGCCCCGGTATATCCCTGAAGCAGGAAGGCATTTCCTACTGCGCAGGTGCAATGCTTCCCTGCGTTATCCTGAACGTAATGCGCGGCGGCCCCGGCCTCGGCAACATTCAGGCTTCCCAGGGCGACTACTTCCAGGCTGTCAAGGGCGGCGGCAACGGTGACTACCACCTGCTGACCTACGCACCCTCCTCCGTACAGGAAGCAGTTGACATCATGATGTTCGCATACGACAAGGCAGAGCAGTACCGTATCCCCGTACTGTTCATCGCAGACGGCATCATCGCTCAGATGATGGAGCCTGTTGAGATGCCCGAGATGGTCGAGTTCAAGATCGATCCCGAGAAGAAGCCTTGGGCCTGCACCGGTTGGAAGCCCGGCGACGATCCCGAGAAGCGCGGCGTCATCAACTCCATTTACATCGACACCGAGTCCCTTTCCGAGCACAACGCAGTCCTGCAGGCAATGTACGCTGAGGTCACCAAGAACGAGAAGATGTGGGAAAACTACAACTGCGAAGGCGCAGAGTACATTATCACCGCATTCGGCACTGTTGCTCGTATCGCAAAGTCTGCTATTGATCAGCTCAAGGCAGAAGGCATCAACGTCGGTCTGGTACGTCCCATCACCGTATGGCCGTTCCCGTACGAGGCTGTTGCAGAAGCAGCCAATGCTGACGGCGTAAAGGCAGTTCTCGACGTAGAGCTGAACGAAGGCCAGATGATCGAAGACGTTAAGATCGCTGTCAACGGCGCAAAGCCCATTGATTTCTTCGGCCATTGCGGCTCCCAGATGCCCACCACCGACGAGATCGTTGCAAAGATCAAGAGCATGAAGGAGGGTAAATAAATGTCCGTAGTATTTGAGAGAACTAAACTCCTTACCGATAAGACTTTCCATTACTGCCCTGGCTGCAACCACGGCATTATCCACCGCCTGGTAGCAGAGTCCATTGAGGAGCTCGAAAAGGAAGGCGTTATCGAAGAAGGTAAGGTCATCGGCGTAGCACCTGTCGGCTGCTCCGTATTTGCATATGATTACTTTAACTGCGATATGTACGAAGCCGCACACGGCCGCGCACCCGCAGTTGCAACCGGCGCAAAGCGCGTTGTCGGCAAGGATACCCTCGTATTCACCTACCAGGGCGACGGCGACCTCGCTTCCATCGGTACTGCTGAGATCGTCCACGCTGCACACCGCGGCGAGCACATCTGCACCATTTTCGTCAACAATGCCATTTACGGCATGACCGGCGGCCAGATGGCTCCTACCACCCTTGTTGGCCAGAAGACCACCACTTCCCCCAAGGGTCGTGACGAGGCATGGTGCGGCGCACCTATCCGCGTTGCAGAGATGCTCTCGACCATCCCCGGCTCTTACTACATCGAGCGCTGCGCTGTCAACAACAACGCAAACATCATGAAGACCAAGAAGGCCATCAAAAAGGCATTCACCTATCAGATGCAGGGCAAGGGCTTCTGCCTGATAGAGGTTCTTTCCACCTGCCCCACCAACTGGGGTCTCAGCCCGATCGAGGCTATGAAGTGGCTCGAAGAGAATATGATTCCTTACTATCCTCTCGGTGTTAAGAAAGACAAGGAGGCCGAATAATATGAAAAAAGAGTTTATATTCGCCGGTTTCGGCGGTCAGGGCATGCTCCTGATCGGTAAGTTCCTTGCAATGGCTTGCATGCTCGACGGCAAGCATGTCTCCTGGCTGCCTTCCTACGGCCCTGAGATGCGCGGTGGTACCGCAAACTGCTCGGTTATCGTTTCCGACGATCCCGTTGCTTCTCCTCTGGTTGACATGGCAGACGTCGTTGTCGCCATGAACCGTCCTTCTCTGGACAAGTTCGAGGCTCACGTTAAGCCCGGCGGCGTTCTGGTTATCAACAGCTCTCTGATCGACCGCAAGGCAGAGCGCACCGACATCAAGGTCGTCTACTGCGACGCAAACCGCATTGCTGAAAGCGTTGGCAACCCCAAGGGTGCAAACGTTGCTATCCTCGGCGCACTGCTTCAGAAGGCTCCCGTCGTTGACGACGAGAAGATGAGCGAAGCGATCCGCATCGAGCTCGGCGAGCGCAAGGCAAAGTTCCTGCCCGGCAACATGAAGGCTCTTCAGGCCGGCAAGGAAGACGCTGCAAAGCAGTGATCCAAGCTTAGTATCCAAAACAGGTACGATCGAAAGACCGTACCTGTTTTTTTAACCGAAATCATTTTCGCGCATTTCCCATGCGCAAATAACATTTCTCAACAGCACCGAGTGACACGCTTCGGAGAATTACATAAGTATAATTATTATTACTTTATGTAAACTGCGGAGGATAAAAATGGACATGAAAGGATCAATCGCGGCTATCAAGGACGCGATAACGAAAAGCACGGCCGAGCGCACCTCGCCGGAGGTGATAAGCGCGGCATACGCCGTTGTGTATCTTATCGGAGGCGTGCTGCTTGCGTCGGCGCGCCTTCTCGGCGCGGCCGGGCCGTTCGGTATGGCGGCGGTGGCGGCGTCGGGTGCAGGGCTGAACGGCGTTGCAGCCCTCATCGGCGCAGCGATCGGCTACATAATCAGCTGCGGCCTTGCAGGCAGCATACGCTATCTTGCCGCCATCGTACTTGTTTACACGATAAGCTTTGCGTTTCAGGACACAAAGTTTGCGTCAAAAAGCGTGTTCGCGCCTGCAACGGCGGCCGTTTCCGCGCTGTCAACCGGCATACTTTCAAGCTTTACCTCGGTGTTCACTCAGGCGCCGGCGGCTGCTGTCGTGCTCATCGAAACCGTATTCTCGTTCGGCGGCTGCTGGTTCTTCCGTGAGGCAATGAGCGGCAGGGAGCGCACGACCGAGTCCGAGGAGCTGCGCTATGCCGGAAGCGTGCTTATAACCGCTGCGGTTTTGCTCATGGCTGTGTCGCAGATCGAGATATTCGGTGCAATATCACTTGGGAGGCTTGTTGCGGTCCTTATCGTCATGACCTGCACTCTGCGCTGCGGCATAATGACGGGCTGCACAATCGGAACGGCGTTCGGCATAGCGATGGATCTCACGGCCGGCGGAATGCCGTTTTACACAATGGCCTATGCCTTTGCCGGGCTGCTGTCGGGCATGTTCAACCGCCACGGCAGACTGCTGTTTTTACTATCGTTTATCATAGCAAATGCAGCTGCGGTCGCATGTGCGTGGGCGTTCAGGCAGGAGACAGGCGCGCTGTTCGAGGTGTTCGCGGCGTCGGTCATATTCCTTCTGCTGCCCTCTGGATTTTTAAGCCGGGCAGGCTCCATGGTGCAGCCGGTCATAGGAGGCAGCGGGGAATCGGGCTTGCGCCGATACGTTGCGCGCAAGGTGATGAGCCTGAGCGACGCTTACGGCAGCCTTTACGATATCGTCCGACGCAATGTTGAGGAGCAGTATAACGACGCAGACCCTGCAAAGGTGTTCGACCGCGCGGCAGACAGCGTGTGCCTTAAATGTAAGGAGAAAAACCGCTGCTGGAACCGGGATTACATCGACACGCTGTCCGCGCTGAACGACGCAACGCTGAAGATGCTCGACCGCGGCACTCTGGAGATAGGCGATATTCCGCGCCGCTTCACGGAAAAGTGCAAAACGCCGGAAGCCTTTGTAACGGCGGTCAACGCGGAGCTGCGTGCGGCCGCATATCGCCGCCAGTTTGCCGAAACTCTGCGCGAGAGCCGCAATACCGCGTGGGGGCAGTATTCGGACATGGCGGAGATCCTCGGCTCGGTGTCAAAGGAGCTTGCCGGAACAAACGGCGCAGACCACCTTGCCGAGAGACGGCTCATCCGCTATCTGCTGTCGCTGGATATTGATGCGGACGCGGCGGTATACCGAGATGCGCGCGGCAGGCTGCGCGCCGTTATCGAAAGCGGAGCACTCGCGCGCCTTACAAAGCAGGACGATTACCTCGAACGCCTGTCGGGTGTGCTCGGCGTTCGTCTGTGCAGGCTCAAAAGTCAAAACGACAGCGAGGCAAAGCTCGTGCTCATGGAAGCCGAGCCGCTTGCCGTGTCGGTCGGCATTGCGGCGCTCAAGAAAAAAGGCGAGAAGGTCAGCGGCGACAGGGGAACCTATTTCAAGACCGACGCAGGGGTTTTGTGCGTTATTCTCTCCGACGGAATGGGCTGCGGAGAGGCCGCGGCAAGTGAAAGCCGCCGAGTGATAGAGATACTCGAAAGCTTCCTGCGTGCAGGCGTTGACCCTGCCGTAGCTATGAAAACGCTCAACTCGGTCATGCTGCTCAAATGCGGCGATAACTGGGGCTTTGCAACTGTTGATCTGATGTGTGTAGACCTTTTCTCCGGCGAAACATGCTTTTATAAATACGGTGCTGCGCCAAGCTACGTCAGTGCAAGCCGCGGCATACGCAGGATAAAGTGCGAAAGCTTCGCTCCGGGCCTAAGCGGAACGGCCGGCGCCGAGCCGGATATCGTGCGCATGCGGCTCAAGCCCGGAAACACTGCCATAATAGCCTCGGACGGCGTCGTCGGAGATGACGACGATGCATGGCTGCGCGATATACTGACCTCCTGCGGCGACGATATGAAGCAGCTTGCGCGCGATGCGCTCAAGGCAGCTGAGCACAGCAGCACATATTCCGACGACATGACAGTCCTTGCCGTGCGCGTCGAAGAGCGCGCTTAGGGTATAAAATAATGCTCAGACGGTTAAACTACAAACAGAAAACCGACAACAGGGAGGCGACAGAGGTGGTAAAGGGAGTCGCAAAGCGCGTGATCGTCGTAAAATCGCCGGATCCGAAGGTGTTCGAGGAGGCAATATTCATCGTCCGCGAGGACTATATGAAAACCGCCGGAGTGACGCGCTCGCAGCTCCTGAGCGAGGCGCGCAGAGCAGCCGGTAGCTACACCGGATCGATGCAGCGCAGCGAAAAGATCCCGACGGCGCTTGTCGCGGCACTGTCAACGCTCATCGGCAGCGGTGCGGCGGCAGCAATAATGTATTTTATAATGTGAAGTGAATCCCACAGCATATTACTGAAATTCCACAGCATATTATTGCTGTGGAATTACAGTCTGTCGAAAAAGTCCAGCAACGGCTGGGCTTTTTTGCATTTATATGATAAAATGGTCCTGGGTGATGAAAGATGCTGGAACGCGGAAAAATGAATCATGGTGTCATAGAGATTGTCGATACAGAGAGCTTGGTTCCCAAGGGGCATCTGTTGCGAAAAATAGATGAAGCAGTAGATTTTAACCGGCTCTATGATATGCAACGGATGCAGATAATAAAAGTACCGCAGCTAAAACTCCGACGAAAATTTTCGTGTTCTTTTTCAAAGTGCTACCTCCTTAATACATTTTCCCTGTGTTTTAACTATGAGACGCGCCGAAAGCAAAATTTGAAAAAAGATGCCTGCGAAGCCTGACGGTACGGACTGCCGATATTGTTGACATTGCCTTGGCCAAGCGATAAAATAAACGAAACGATTACTCAGGAGAGACTGTTATGGCTGATTTTACTCATTTTAACGAAAACGGCAGAGCCAAAATGGTGGACGTGTCCGAAAAGGCGGACACCGTGCGCACGGCTGTCGCGGCAGGCAGAGTGCTTGTCAATGCCGAGACCTTCGAGCTTATAAAAACCGGCGGCATGAAAAAGGGCGACGTGCTCAATGTCGCGCAGGTCGGCGGAATCATGGGCGCAAAGCGCACGTCGGACATTATTCCGATGTGCCACCCGATCATGATATCCGGCGTGGATATCGACATCTCGCTGTGCGAGGAAAGGCACAGCGTCGAGATCATTGCAACGACAAAATGCACCGGCGCAACGGGCGTTGAGATGGAAGCGCTCACCGCGGTGAGCGTTGCGGCGCTTACGGTGTATGACATGTGCAAGGCCGTGCAGCGCGATATTGAAATAACGGATATCCGCCTTCTTAAAAAGACCGGCGGCAAGAGTGGGGTGTTCGAGCGCAAATGAAAAGAATACTCATGATCGGAACCGGCGGCACGATAGCGTCGCAGATAAGCGGCGACGCGCTTTCGCCGCAGCTGCGGCCCGATGAGCTTCTGGCGCTCGTTCCTGCAATATCAAAGCTCTGCGAGGTCGAGTGCGTCTCGCTTTTTAATGTGGACAGCACGAGCATGACTCCGGCGCATTGGGTGCAGATAACAAAGTGCGTGCGCGACAATTACGATAAATACGACGGCTTTGTAATAAGCCATGGAACAGACACCATGGCGTACACGGCCGCGGCGCTCAGCTACATGATCCGCGGCTCTAAAAAGCCCGTTATCCTCACCGGCGCGCAGAAACCTATAAATTTTGAATCCACGGACTCAAAGGTGAACCTGCTCGACGCTTTCACCTGCGCCTGCTCTGACGATATGTGCGGCGTGAACATTGTTTTTAACGGCCGCGTTATACTCGGCACCCGTGCGCGAAAAACAAGGTCGAAGTCCTACGCCGCATTCTCAAGCATAAACTACCCCTATATAGCGACGCTTCAGGATGGGGTGCTCATGCAGTATATAAAACCCGAAGGCCTTGAAAAGCCGCAGTTCTGCACCGAGCTTAACACCAATGTCGGACTTATAAAAATGATCCCCGGCATTGATTTTGAGCTTTTTGAGTTCCTTGCAGAGCGCAAGGATGCGGTTATTATCGAGTCCTTCGGCGTCGGCGGCCTGCCAAGCTACGGCGACGATAAGTTTCTGGATGTGGTAATAAACGCCATCGGCCACGGCAAGGTCATGATCATGACCACCCAGGTGCAGAATGAAGGCTCGGATCTTGCGGTGTACAACGTCGGCCACAGACTCAAGGGCTGGCGGAACGTGCTCGAAGCGTATGACATGACGACGGAATCCGCGCTTGCGAAGATAATGTGCATCCTCGGCTCGACAAAGGACTCCGACGAGATACGCCGCGCGTTTTACGAGCCTGTTGCGCACGATATACTCTACCACTGCGGTGAATGATATGAATACGGTTGTGATCATAGGCGGCGGCGCGTCCGGAATGGCGGCCGCGATAACGGCCTCGAATGATAAGAATAATAATGTAATACTGCTCGAGCGCCAGCAGCGCGTCGGCAAAAAGCTCCTCAGCACCGGAAACGGCAGATGCAATCTCACAAACACGGGCGCTGTGCCCGAGCACTACCACGGCGCGCAGCCGGGCTTTCCCGACGAGGTGCTCTCGCGCTTTACGCCTGAGGACACGCTGCGGTTTTTCGATTCTCTCGGCCTTGCCGTGAGCTGCGAGTACGGCGGCAGAGTGTATCCGCAGTCAAACTCGGCAAACAGCGTGGTGGATGTTCTGCGCTTTGCGCTCATGCGCGATAACATAACGGTCAAAACCTCGTGCCCTGCGCGTAAGATAGAAAGACGCGGCGAGGGCTTTTCGGTCCTGACCGATGAGGGGAAAATTAACACTGATTTCGTCATAGTTTCCTGCGGCGGAGCTGCCGGAGCCAAGGTCGGCGGAGTGCACGACGGATACGAGCTTTTAAAGCCGCTGGGGCATAAGAGCACGGCTCTGCTGCCCTCGCTCGTGCAGCTTGTGACCGATCCGAATTATCCGCGCGCGCTCAAGGGCGTGAGGGTAATGGCAAGGCTGCGCCTTGAAAAGGACGGAGAGATAATTGCCGAAAGCTCCGGCGAGCTGCAATTTACCGAAACCGGACTGTCCGGCCCGGCGGCGTTTGATATCTCTCGCGCCGCGGCTCAGACCGGCAAAGGAAAGGTGCACATAGACCTGTCGGGGAATGAGGATATAGAGGCTAAGCTGCGCGCGAGGATAAAGGCAAATCCAAGCTTATGCGCAGACGATGCGCTCACCGGAGTTTTGCACAACCGACTCGGCAGAATGGTGGTTAAATACGCCGGTGTTCCGGGGCAGACTCCGCTCGAGAGGCTCGAACAGCCGCAGATCGCCGCGATAGCCGCTGCCTGCCGCGATTTTTGCATCGAGCTGCGCGGCGTTGAGGATTTTGACCATGCTCAGGTCACGGCCGGCGGTATCAAGACAACCGGCGTAAACCCCAAAACGCTTGAGAGCTGGTTCGTTCCGCATCTTTTCATAACGGGCGAGCTTCTGGACGTTGACGCCGACTGCGGAGGCTATAACCTCCAGTGGGCGTGGGCAAGCGGCGTGACCGCAGGGAGGCTCGGCAAATGATACTGGTGAGAAATCTGCGTCTGGATATCGGGCAGAGCAGCGACCGGCTGAAAACCAAAGCCGCGCGCGAGCTGAAGCTCCCGACTTGGGCGATAAAGGATGTTAAGATAACAAAGCGCTCGCTCGACGCGCGCAGAAAAAACGATATACACTGGCTGTATTCCGTCGCCGTTTCGGTCGATAACGAGGAAAAGCTGCTGGCAAAATGCAAAAGCAAAAACGTTGCCGCGTATGAAGCGCCGGAGTACACCGTGCCGCAGGCAAGCGCCGAAATTCGTCCCGTCGTTGCCGGCTTCGGGCCGGGCGGAATGTTCGCGGCGCTTGTTCTGAGCATGGCAGGGCTAAAGCCTGTTGTGCTCGAGCGCGGCGCCGATGCCGAAGCACGCAGAAAAAAGGTCGAAGCCTTCCGTGCAGGCGGTGAGCTTGACCCCGAGTGCAACGTCCAGTTCGGCGAGGGCGGAGCCGGAACGTTTTCCGACGGCAAGCTCGGTACAGGCATACGCGATATGCGCATCCGCTGGATACTGCGCACGTTTTACGAGCACGGCGCGCCCGAGAGCATACTCTATGACGCAAAGCCGCATATAGGAACGGATATACTTATTAATGTAGTGCAGAGCATACGAAAAGCCGTCATCGCTCACGGCGGCGAGGTGCGCTTTAACTCAAAGCTCACGGGGCTTGTTACGGAAAATAACACGCTGCGCGCAGTTCGGGTGACGGACGAAACGGGTGAGTACGAGCTGCCCTGTGAAAGGCTCGTTCTCGCCGTAGGCCACTCGGCGCGCGATACGTTCGAGATGCTCGAAAAAACGGGCGTTCCCATGGAGGCAAAGCCGTTTTCGATGGGCGCGCGCATAGAGCATAAGCAGAAAATGATAAACATCTCGCAGTACGGCGAGGATAATGAGTCCCTGCCGGCAGCCGACTATTCGCTCAATGTTCATTTGCCAGACGGAACGAGCGCGTACACCTTCTGCATGTGCCCCGGAGGGGAGGTCATTGCCGCAGCATCTGAACCCGGCGGCGTGTGTACAAACGGCATGAGCAACTCTCGCCGCAACGGAGAGAACGCAAACAGTGCACTGCTCGTGACTCTTTCTCCCGAGGATTTCCCGTATGACGGGCCGCTCGGAGGTATGTACTGGCAGCGTGATATCGAGCGTGCAGCGTTCAAAGCATCGGGAAGCTACCATGCACCGGCACAGACCGTCGGCGACTTTATCGCACACATGAAAAGCGAGGGGGAGGGCGGCGTACTGCCGAGCTACCGCCCCGGAGTTCTTTGGTGCGACCTGCACGATGTTCTGCCGGAGAGGATAACGTCGGTGCTTGAAAACGCATTGCCCGAGTTGGGAAGAAAGCTTAACGGCTTTGACGCGCCGGACGCCGTGCTCACGGCGCCGGAAACGCGCTCGTCATCGCCGGTGCGCATATTGCGGGATGAGCGCCGCCAATCGCAGATACGCGGCCTTTACCCCTGCGGCGAGGGCGCAGGCTATGCCGGAGGCATAACCTCTGCCGCCGTTGACGGCATGAAATGCGCCGAAGCGGTCATTCAGTCGCTGTAAAAATTAAAGCTCAAATGCTGAAACGGATTTTTTCTCCGTTTCGGCATTTTTGCGGCCTGCGCCACAACATTGGTGACATAACTTGTGTTAACATAAGAACACAAGCACAAAATCTTGTGTTGCAGCAAAACTTGCAATTACATTTTGATTATGAGATTCAAAGCAAGCAAAAACGGCGCTAAGCATTGCATAATCAGCATTTTTGGCGTGGTGAAAAAGTTTCAAAGCCATAAAATGCCGCGAAAAAATAACTCTCCGTAAAGATGCGCACCACAATATTTTGCGGTGAATAGGGTTACAAAGCGGTAAAAATAACTACATTTTGTGTTTTTCTATTGACATGGCAACTCGCTTATGCTATTGTTTAGACTGCTGAATTAAGGAGACAGACATGAAGGTTACAGGTATTCAGAAATTAACGCTTCTTGACTATCCCGGAGTTGTCGCGTGCACGGTGTTCACGGCGGGCTGCAATTTCAGATGCCCGTTCTGTCACAATGCGATGCTCGTTCTTCCCGAGCAGATAGATGATGAGTGCCTCACAGATGACGAGGTGTTCGGCTTTCTGAAAAAGCGCAGGGGAGTGCTCGACGGTGTTGCCGTTACGGGCGGCGAGCCGCTGCTGCATGCGGACATGCCCGAGTTTTTGGCTCGTGTGAAGGAGCTGGGGTATAAGATAAAGCTCGACACCAACGGCTCAAACCCGGAGCTTCTCTCCGAGATAGTGAAAAATAAGCTCGTTGACCGTGTCGCTATGGACATTAAAAACGCGCCTGAGGAGTATGCTCGAACGATAGGACTTAAGTCTTTTGACATTGCCCCTGTCGAAAGATCGAAGGAAATGCTCCTGAGAGGCGATATCGACTATGAGTTCAGAACGACGGTCGTAAAGGGGATCCACACGAAGGAAAGCCTCATAGGCGCAGCCAAGTGGATAGAAGGCGCAAAGGAATATTATTTGCAGCAGTTTAAAGACTCCGGCAATCTCATCCTGCCGGACGGACTTTCAGCATACGACGAAAAGCAGATGCACGCACTGGCCGATGCCGTCAGGGACTATGTTCCGACGGTCGAGGTAAGAGGCGTTTGAGAGAAATATGGAGGAAACAAATGTACAAGATCATTAAGAGAGACGGAAAAATCGTAGATTTTGACATCACCAAGATCGCAAACGCCATTAAAAAGGCGTTTGAAGCCACCGACACCGAGTACACCGATGATATCATTGATTTCATCGCACTCAAGGTCTCGGCTGACTTCCTGCCGAAGATAAAAGACGGCTATGTTGCGGTCGAGGATATTCAGGACAGCGTCGAGGCGGTCCTGTCGCGCGGCGGCTATGAGGGCGTTGCAAAGGCATATATACTTTATCGTAAGCAGCGCGAGAAACTGCGCAATATGAAAAACACCTACCTTGACTATAAAGAGACCGTCAACAGCTATGTAAACGTTCTTGACTGGCGCGTCAAGGAAAACTCTACCGTCACTTATTCGGTCGGAGGCCTTATCCTTTCTAACTCCGGCGCCATCACCGCAAACTACTGGCTCAGCGAGATCTACGACGAGGAGATCGGCAATGCCCACCGCAACTGCGACCTGCACCTGCACGATCTGAGCATGCTCACCGGCTACTGTGCCGGCTGGAGCCTCAAGCAGCTGATCCAGCAGGGCCTCGGTATTCCTGGCAAGATCAATTCCTCTCCGGCAAGCCACCTGAGCACTTTGTGCAATCAGATGGTAAACTTCCTCGGCATCATGCAGAACGAGTGGGCCGGTGCTCAGGCGTTTTCGAGCTTCGATACCTACCTCGCGCCGTTTGTCAAGATAGACCACCTCACCTACAAAGAGGTCAAGCAGTGCATCCAGTCGTTCATCTTCGGCGTAAACACTCCGTCGCGCTGGGGCACACAGGCTCCGTTTTCAAACATCACCCTTGACTGGACGGTTCCCGCCGACCTCAAGGACTTGCCTGCCATAGTCGGAGGCAAGGAGCAGGACTTCACCTATGGCGACTGCGTCGAGGAAATGGCAATGGTAAATAAAGCGTTTATCGACATCATGATCGAGGGCGACGCAAACGGCCGCGGCTTCCAGTACCCGATCCCGACCTACTCCATCACCCGTGACTTCGACTGGTCTCCCACCGAGAACAATAAGCTCCTGTTTGAAATGACCGCAAAGTACGGTACTCCGTACTTCTCCAACTACATAAACTCCGATATGGAGCCTTCAGACGTCCGCAGCATGTGCTGCCGCCTGCGCCTTGACCTGCGCGAGCTTCGCAAGAAGTCCGGCGGCTACTTCGGCTCCGGCGAGAGCACGGGTTCTATCGGCGTTGTCACCATCAATATGCCGCGCATTGCGTATCTTGCGACCGACGAGGCCGACTTCTTCAAGCGCCTTGATAAGATGATGGACATAGCCGCGCGCTCACTGAAGGTAAAGCGCAATGTTATAACAAAGCTCCTCAACGAGGGACTTTACCCCTACACCAAGTATTACCTCGGAAATTTCGATAACCACTTTTCGACCATCGGCCTTGTCGGCATGAACGAGGCCGGACTCAACGCAAACTGGATCCGCGCCGATATGACCACCGAAAAGTGCCAGGAGTTCACAAAGAAGGTACTCAACCACATGCGCGAGCGCCTGTCGGACTATCAGGAGCAGTACGGCGATCTGTATAATCTCGAGGCCACCCCGGCAGAGAGCACATCCTACCGCCTTGCAAAGCACGATGTTGAGCAGTATCCCGATATCATCACCGCCTCTCAGGGCGACACTCCGTACTACACCAACTCCAGCCACCTGCCGGTAAGCTACACCGACGATATCTTCTCAGCCCTCGATATTCAGGACGAGCTCCAGACGCTTTACACATCCGGCACTGTATTCCACGCATTCCTCGGCGAGAAGCTGCCCGATTGGGAAGCAGCCGCAAACCTTGTCCGCAAGATAGCCGAGAATTACAAGCTGCCTTACTACACCATAAGTCCGACCTACTCCGTATGCAAAAATCACGGCTACCTCACCGGCGAGCAGTTTACCTGTCCCGAGTGCGGTGAGAGCGCCGAAGTTTACAGCCGCATCACCGGCTACTACCGTCCGGTGCAGAACTGGAACGCAGGCAAAACTCAGGAGTATAAGGAGCGCAAGGAGTATAACATCGGCACATCCGTCCTTAAGCACAAGGGTCCCCTGCACCCCGAGGCAAAGCCTGAGCAGGAGCCTGCCGTTGAGGAAGAGCTCTGCGAAAACTCCACCGGCAAGCGCAAGATCCTCTTTACACGCGAAAACTGCCCCAACTGCCGCATAGTGTACAGCTATCTGGACAAGGCAGGCTTTGACTGCGAGAAGATCATGGCAGAAGAAAATGTTGACCTTGCACTGTCCTACGGCGTAAAGCAGGCTCCGACGCTTGTCATCGTTGACGGCGAGCATGTCGAGAAATTTGCCGGTGCCGGCGCGATAAAGAACTATCTTTTCAAGTAAACGAAGTCAAAATGATGCATGATATTATAGTCATCGGCGGAGGGCCGGCAGGATTAACTGCCGCCCTCTACGCCTTGAGAGCGGGAAAAAGCGTTCTCGTAATAGAAAAAAGCACCTTCGGCGGTCAGATAACATGGTCGCCCAAGGTCGAAAATTTCCCCGGCATACCATCTGTGTCGGGTGCAGAGCTTGGCGATAAGTTCACCGCGCAGACGCTCGATCAGGGCGCTGAGCTTGAGCTTGACGAAGTTACCTCGGTCGAGCTTGACGGGGATATAAAGCGCGTTAAGACCGATTTTGGCGGCACTTTTGAGGCAAAAGCGCTTATCATTGCCTCCGGCGCAAGACCGCGCACCCTTGGCATTCCCGGCGAGGAAGAGCTTATGGGAGCCGGCGTCTGCTTCTGCGCCGTGTGCGACGGAGCGTTTTACAAGGGCAGGGAAGTTGCCGTCAACGGCGGCGGAAACTCTGCCCTGCAGGACGCAATGCTTCTTAGTGATACCTGCTCAAAGGTATATCTTATCCATCGCAGAGATACCTTCCGCGGCGAAGCAAAGCTTGTCGAAGCACTGCGAGCGAGGGATAACGTCGAGTTTGTGCTCGGCAGCAGCATAACCGCGCTGCTCGGGCAGGATGAGCTGTGCGGCATAAGAGTTGCCGATGCCGACGGCAACGAGCGCGAGATCGCCGTTGACGGACTTTTCGTCGCGATAGGCCACGCGCCCGATAACGGCATATTCTCGCAGCTTATAGATCTGGATGACGGCGGCTATGCCGACTCCGACGAGAGCTGCCGCACCAAAACGCCGGGGGTGTTCGTCGCCGGAGACTGCCGCAAAAAGACCGTCCGCCAGCTCACAACGGCGGCCGCCGACGGCTCTGCCGCAGCGCTTGCCGCGTGCCGTTATATCGACGCGCTTGAAAATTGAAGACGATATATAATGTTTTATAGGGTTCCGGCATTTATGCGACTGGACCGAGATAAAACGGCGCTTTCGGCGCTGCACGGAGGGATAAAAGCCCGGGAGAAGTATTGGCAATGCAATACCTCTCCCGGTTTTTTTGTTGTTTTAATTATAAGGAGGAACTATGAAAGAAAAAAACACGGCATGGATACTGCTCGTTGTCTCCGGGCTTATGGAGATAGTTTGGGCGTATACGATGAAGCTCAGCCATGGGTTTACGGTGCTCTGGCCGAGCGTGATAACCATAGCGATACTAATAATAAGCTTTTTCCTGCTTGCCAAGGCGGTAAATACGCTCGGCATAGGTCTCAGCTACGCAGTATTCACCGGCATCGGCGTCGTCGGAACGACGCTGATAAGCATATTTGTCCTCAAAGAAGGCGCCAGCCTGCTTAAAATGCTTTCGCTCGGCGTTCTCATCATCGGTATACTCGGCCTCAAGCTCTGCGATAAGGAGGGAGAAGAAAAATGATGTGGCTCGTTTTGATCTGCGCAAGCTTTTTTGAGCTGGCGTTTACGGTGTGCATGAAACTCTCAAACGGCCTTAAAAACGTGAAATTTACCGTGCTGACGGCGATATGCTCCTGTGCGAGTATCGGATTGCTGTCTGTTGCGACAAAAACTCTGCCGCTCGGCGTATCCTATGCCGTGTGGACGGGATTGGGAACGCTGTTCAATGTCCTCTTCGGCATAATCGTTTTTAAAGAGAGCAAACGCCCCAAAAAACTCTTCTTCATGGCCATGGTCCTCCTCGGCGTCATCGGCCTCAGATTGGCATAAAAAACGTTCTCTCATTAGGCTGGCCTGATGAGAGAACGTTTTTTATCACCCGAAGATGCCGCGGATGAAATCTACGACCTTATTTACAAACTCAGTTACAGTGTCGGCAACGTTTGAGAGAAACTGCTTTATCTCGCCCTGCTTACTGACGATATCCTTCAGATACTTCTGCACCTGCTCGACCTTTTCCTTGAGCGCGGCGGTATCGAGCTTTTCCATCGAGCGGCACAGGGAAACGAGGCTGTCTATCTGGCTGTCGGTGAGGCTTACGTCGTATTCGGCCGCGATCTTCTTGATCTCCTCGCGGAGCTGATCGTCGGTCATGTCCTTGGTCTGGTCGAGGATAAGCTTGAGCTGATTGACGATAGCGGTGGAGTCCGCGCTGCCGATCTCGTCGGCAAGCTCTGCCGTAACGGTGAGCTCCTGAGTGCCGACAAGCTTTGCGTCGTTATCGAGCTTCTTGCCTGTTATATCCTCGTATGCTTTGTATATTCCGGTGAGAGCTGCCGTACCCGAGACGTTGAAGGGGGCGACGATTTTGACATTTGCGTCGGTTATGCCGGCGGTCACCATTGCGTTCATGTACATGTCCGGAGTGCACCAGGTAATGTTCTTGACCGTTACGTCAAGTCCCTTGCCTTCGCCGAGCGCCTCGATATATACGCAGGAGATGGACTTTGTGCCGATGAGGCTTTCATCGACAAGACCCTTGAGGTATTCGCGCTCTTCAGCGTTTGTAACCGTAAGCTCCTTGACGTCGCCCTGAGAAATGCCGAATTCTTTATAAACAGATGCCACTTCGTCTGCGTCAAGATCCGCTCCGATAACGGTGCGGCTGCCCTCAATGGTGTCGGCAAAGGCAAAGCAGCTGCCGAGCATAAGCACGCAGAGAATAAGAGAAATTACTTTTTTCATGTTCAATTTGTCCTTTCACGGAAGTCAATCTATTGTAGTATATGTAAACTTCGTTTGTGTTAACGATCTATTAATTGTGCAGGACGATAAAATTTTATTTAACGATTTAAAGTTGTTGACATACTGTGAACAGTGTGTTAACATACATGCATAAATCCTGTGAAACCTCAAGAATCGCAAGAGACTGGAGGCGGAGGATGCTCTGGAGAATCCCGAAAGGGTGCCGAAGGTGTAAGGCGCTGCGCGCCGAATCTCTCAGGCCAAAGGACAGAGGAAAGCATAAATTTAATTTTTATATGTTTTCTAATATGTCTCCGGAGCTGCTGAATTTTCAGCAGTTTTTTTGTTGCTCAACAAGGAGGAAAAAAGAAAATGGATGCAGTATTAAAAATCGTTCAGACCGTGAACATGTACCTGTCGGATTATATCCTTATAATCATGCTGATCGGCTGCGGTCTTTACTTCAGCATTAGGACCAAGTTCGTTCAGGTTCGCTGCTTTGGCGAAGGCTGGCGCAAGGTTTTCGGCAACTTCTCGCTTCACGGCGGCAAGCATGAGGGCGGTATGAGCTCGTTTCAGGCCCTTGCAACGGCAATAGCTGCGCAGGTCGGCACAGGCAACATCGTCGGCGCTTGCGGCGCAATCCTCGTCGGCGGCCCGGGCGCGATCTTCTGGATGTGGATAATCGCCTTCTTCGGCATGAGCACGATCTACGCCGAGGCTGTCCTTGCTCAGAAAACACGCGTTGTCAACCCCGACGGCACCGTTGCCGGCGGCCCTGTTTACTACATTAAGAAGGCCTTCAATAACGGCTTCGGCAAGTTCATGGCAGGCTTCTTCGCAGTCGCTATCATCCTTGCGCTCGGCTTCATGGGCGCAATGGTTCAGTCCAACTCCATCGGCGAGAGCTGCCAGAACGCATTCGGCATCCCGTCATGGGTCATGGGTGCAATAATTGCTGTTATCTGCGCATTCATCTTCATCGGCGGTGCTCACCGCGTTGCTGCGGTTGCCGAGAAGATCGTTCCCGTCATGGCAATCCTCTATGTCCTCGGCGGACTTGTTGTTCTCGTTTGCCGCATTCAGTACATCCCCGAGACCTTCGGCATGATCTTCAAGTACGCATTCAACCCCACCGCAGTCATCGGCGGCTCGATCGGCTTTGCTATCAAGCAGGCTATTTCTCAGGGCGTTAAGCGCGGCCTGTTCTCCAACGAAGCCGGTATGGGCTCAACTCCTCACGCGCACGCTCAGGCAAAGGTCAAGTGCCCCCACGAGCAGGGCGTTGTTGCAATGATCGGCGTGTTTATCGATACTTTCGTTGTTCTCACCATGACCGCACTTGTCGTTATCTCAACTCTGTACACCGGTGACGGCATACTCTCCGGCGTTATGACAAGCTCCGAGAATCTTGACGCACTGGGCGTTGCAAAGACGAATCTTGCTCAGCTCGCGTTCGGCAGTGTGTTTGGCGAAAGCTTTGGCAGCGCATTCGTCGCGATATGCCTGCTGTTCTTCGCATTCACGACCATCATCGGCTGGAACCTCTTTGGCCGTATCAACATTGAGTATCTGTTCGGCAAGAAGGCTGTTCTGCCGTATTCGATCATAGCTATAGCCTTCATCTTCCTCGGCTCGCTGCTGTCCAACGACCTCGTGTGGGAGCTTACGGACATGTTCAACCAGCTCATGGTCATCCCGAACGTTATCGCACTGCTCGCCCTCGGCGGCCTGGTAGCAGCCAGCGCCAAAGCCGGAAACAGCGAAACGCTCGAAAACGTAAAGAAATAAGATATAATTTCAAGAGTCCGTCTTTGACGGACTCTTTTTTTGTTGACAATACAAAGATATAAAAAACCATGCCGAGAATTAGTTTTTTCACAAGTGCTACTTCAGTAAAACAAATTGAGAATATTGTAAATGGAGCATATTGACATAGACGAAAAAGTATGGTATTTTGAAAATAGGCTCACAGATATCAGCCGAGATCTGTAACTTGACGAAAGGAGATTCCGCTATGGATAGTGTTGTCAGTGTATTTATCTCTTTTTGGGGCTTCCTTTCAAACGTCATGGCCTTTGCAGGCATTATCGTCATTCCGGCCACGTTTTACGGCGTGCTTGAATGCATAAAAAATGCCGTTCAGGGCAAGACGCCGGGCGAATATAAGAAAGCCTTTATCTGGACGGCGATCGGCCTTGTTTTGACGCTTGCCCCGACGGTAATGGCCGTGTTAGTCTCCATAAATTTTTAATGCAAAGAACGCTAAGTTGTCAAAAAAGACAGGATCAAACGATCCTGTCTTTTTCAGTATTCTCTTTTCATGACGGCGAGGAACGATCCGGCGCTCGTTACGACAAAATAGCCCAGCGCCGTCAGCAGCGCCTTTTTCATGTCGGCGCTTTTAACGTCAAACGACGAAAGCGTGCCGGAAATGCGCTCGAGCCAGTAGGCAGAGAGCGAGATATCCTTTTCGGCCAGAGCTGTGTCTGCAAGCGTTAGGACAATGGTCAGCACCATCGGAAGAACAAGACACACGGCGATAGAGCCGCCGGTTTTCTGCAAAACGGTGCTTATGGCATAAAACAGCGTGCCCTCGGCCAGCATTACGGCAAGCTGACACAGAAGGATTTTCACCGTGTTTGCGTCGAAAGACTCAACGCCGGGGCCGGAGAATATAAGGCCGATCAGGTATCCTGCGGCCATGCACGCTATCGTCATTACGGCGGTCGCAAGCATTACGGCGATAAGCTTTGCCGAAAAGATACCGAGGCGCGAGTAGCCGCGCGTTACGATGTTGCGTATTGTGCCGGAAACGTAGTCCTCGCAGGCGAAAAGGGGAATGAACACGCCGATTACCATGCTCAGAACGCCGCCGGATGCAGAGCCGATCATGACGTTCATTGCGTCTATGCCCATTTCGGCCGTATCCATAACGTCTTTGCTCATTAGATAAGTCGTGTAGGTCGAAACGACGAGCATCGCAACGGCAACTGCCAGGCAGATGTAAAAGCTCTTTTGGCGGATGAGCTTATGAAATTCAAAGCGCAGAAGCTTAGCCATGTCACTTGCCCATCCTTTCAAGAAAGTATTCCTCAAGGCTTGATGTCTGCATCGACAGCTCGCTGACCTTTATCCCGTGGCGCACGAGAAGGCGGTTTACCTTGTCGCTTTTATCGAGCAGATCGAATAAGTAAATGCAGTCATCCTGAACTTTTATGGCCTTGGGGTCTGCAATGCATTCCAGAAGCGCCTGCGCCTTGGGAATGTTATCTACCCTGAGCTTCAGATGATGGCGGCAGCGCCCCTCAAGCTCCTTCGCCGTTATCTGCTCGATAAGAACGCCGTCTTTTATTATGCCGTAGGTCGTTACGATCTTCGACAGCTCGTCGAGCAGGTGGCTCGATACCAAAAACGTAACGCCCTTTTTCTGATTAAGCACCAGAATAACATCTCGGATCTCCTTGATCCCGGCCGGGTCGAGGCCGTTTATCGGCTCGTCGAGCACCAGAAACTCAGGGTGGCCGAGCAGGGCGATGCCTATGGCAAGGCGCTGCTTCATGCCGAGCGAAAACTGCCCGGCTTTTTTCTTGCCCACGCCTTTCAGGCCGACAAGGTCGAGAATATCCTCAAGTTCGTCGGTGTCGGCACCGGTGAGTATCGCGAAGCGACGCAGGTTTTCAAGTGCAGTGCAGTTTTTGTATATGCACGGATACTCAAGCAGCGCGCCGATGCGGTGACGGGCCTCATTCTCGCTTTCCTCGCCGCCGAACAGCTCAATGCTGCCGCCTGTCGGCATTGCCGCGCCCAGAACAAGGCGCATGAGCGTTGTTTTGCCGGCGCCGTTTTTGCCGATGAAGCCGTAGATCTCGCCTTTCTTGATCTGCATGCTTACATTCTTGACGGCCGTTTTTTCACCAAACTGCTTGGTCAGATTTTGTGTACGCAAAACATATTCCAAATAATTCGCCTCCGGGTGAATTGACATTTAGTTTATAAACTATATAATCTATACTATATAATATAATAACAAACGGAAAAAATCAACAAGTGCAGGTGAAACATATGCCGGAAATGAAAATAATCGCACGAATACACACGCCTTTTGACACGAAGTTCGGAATACCGCGTCAGAGCGGAGTTGCAGCCGACGTAAAAGGGGAGATAGTGTTTGAGCCGGAATACCGCGAGCAGGAGGCTGTGCGCGGACTCGAGGGCTTCTCGCACATATGGCTTATATGGTGCTTTTCCGAATCCGTGACGGATAAATGGTTGCCTACGGTGCGTCCGCCGCGCCTCGGCGGAAACGTGCGCATGGGCGTTTTTGCGACGCGCTCGCCGTTCAGGCCGAACCCATTAGGGCTTTCATCGGTAGAGCTTGAAAAAATCGAGTTTACGTCCGATCGCGGACCTGTGCTGCATGTGCGTGGTGCAGATCTCATGGACGGAACGCCCATATTCGATATAAAGCCCTACGTCGCGTACTCGGACTCTCACCCTGATGCGCTCAGCGGCTTCCTGGGCACGGCAACGTTTAAAAAACTGCGTGTAACGCTGCCCGACGGCATTTCGGACGCTTTGCCCGAAGGCCTTGTCGATGTCCTCTCGAACGATCCGCGCCCGAGATATCACGACGATCCCGAGCGAGTCTACGGAATGCAGTACGCCGGGCACGAGGTGAAATTCCGCGTTTCCGGAGATGAGCTGATCGTGCTCTCCATACAGTAAATTTATAGAACATCAACAAAATGCACAGTATAGTACTGTGCATTTTTTACTATTGAAATACTTCAAATTTTCGATATAATATACTTAAAATTTTTGAAACATAGGAGCTGCGACCATGACATATATAATAATTGTGCTCATTGCGTATCTGCTTGGCTCGTTCTGCGCGTCGATCCCACTTTCAAAGCATGTATACGGCGGCGACGTGCGCGAAAAGGGCAGCGGCAATGCCGGAGCGACCAATATGGCGCGAGTTTACGGCATGAAGGCCGGAATTGCCACATTTGTGCTCGACGCGGTGAAAACCGCGGCGGCAATGCTGATAGGCACGGCTATTGCCGGCGAAGCCGGCAAGGCGCTCGCCGGAGCGGCGTGCATAGTCGGGCATTGCTGGCCGGTGTATTTTTCGTTCCGCGGCGGAAAGGGCGTGTCCGTCGGGGCGGCGATCGGTCTGATGACGGGGCTGCCCGTGTTTGCCGCGATAATCGCCGTATTTTTCGCGGTTAGCCTTTCAACGCACAAGGTATCGCTCGGCTCGATAAGCGCAGCGGCCTCGCTGCCGATCGCCGCATGGCTAACAAATGCAGACACGCCAATGCTTTTGATGTGCGCTTTCTCTGCGCTGCTTGTTATTTTTATGCACCGCAGCAACATCCGACGCCTCATAAGCGGAACTGAGGGCGACTTTCACGCAAAAAAGTAGTTGAGAAATTTTAAGCTCCAATTTGTTTAATATGTCGAAAATGCCCAATGCATACGTCAAGGTCTTGACAAATCACACATAATTGTTGTAACATGAGCATATCATCAAAGCGGACATAGGGAAGGTTCGCGTATAAAAAACAAAAGGAGAATTATCATGGCAGTATTTAAGGACACTCTTGGCAAGGATTTTCTGGAGAAGTATAACGGCGTTGAGCTTTTCAAGGAGTTCACTCCCGGCATAGCAAAGCTCCCCAAGCTGATGTACAAACCCTATTACAATAAGAAGGCCGGCGACGTTGTTGATACCTGCATCAAGCTCGGCCGCTGCACCGCAGACGAAGCCGCAGCACTCGAGAAGGCATTCAACGAGCGCTACGCAGACAAATAATCAATTGTCATATCAAGCCCTGTCCTTTGTGGCAGGGCCTTTTTAAAAGTTTGAATGAAGCCCGATAAGGAGGAGTACAATGGATTTTAAGAGCATGACAGTTAAGGACTTCTTTGAGGTCAACGGCGGCAGAGAGCTGTGCGAGCAGTACGCCCCCAATCTTCTTAAATACCCCCTCAAGCTGTTTTATAAAAAGACATGCGGCGAGATATTCGATCTCGTAACCAGCAAGGGCCTTGTCCCGGCAGATAAGGCAGCAGCCATCGAGGCGGCAATAAAGGCAAAATAATAAGGTTTAAACATGAAAAAACTCCGACCGTCGGTCGGAGTTTTTTGTTCGTTTCATTACATACCGTAGTCCCAGTCAACAGCCTTCTTGGAATCTATAAGGCTCTGGTATACGCCAAGGTGAGCGACTGCTGCAAGCAGGTTGCCCTTGAGCTTGAACTTGCCCTTAACGAGCGGAGTCTTGGAGTCCCACTCGCCGGTGATGACCTTTGCAAAGTTCTCGTAAGGTCCGATAACGGTGAAGCTTGCGTCGGGAGCGGTGTCCTCGCCAAAGCCGCACTTGTGGTCAACGCATACGTTGTCCTGAACATCAACGTAGAACCAGAAAGTGCTGCCGTCGGTATTGTCGGTCCAGATCTCGGTGTAGGTGAAGGTATTGAGCTTGCCGGGTTTCTTCTCGGAGAACTTGGGCAGAACATCTGCGCACAGTTTCTCGAACCATTCCTGGTTAACAGCTTTTGCCATAATTATTCCTCCTTAAATGTTGCGCCGTTTTTTGCGCACTGCTAAAAAAGCTTCTACATTATAACTGCGCAAATTGTGAAAATCAAGGCAATATAAGGCAAAAACGGCCATTTAACCAAAAAAGTCCAAAATACTTACATATATTCGATTGTGTATAAAACTGAAAGCAAAATTGCCGTTACATGAAGGGAAAATGCTCCGCATTTAATTGCAAATTTTGTCGCGTCATGATCAAAAAAACGCGCCGGCGGAATTTTCCGCCGGTGCGTTCTGTCCGTAAATCAATCGCTGCCGAGATAATTTGTCAGCAGCTCGTGCATAAGCTCGTCTCTGTCTATCCTGCATATAAGGCTTCTTGCGTTGTTGTAGTTCGTGATGTACGTCGGATCCTCGGAGAGGATATATCCGACAAGCTGGTTAATAGGATCGTAGCCTTTAACCTTAAGCGAATTGTATACGGATGACAGGATCTCGCGCATTTCGGTCTTGCTGTCAACGATAGCAAATTTTCTCGTGATGTCTTCCATAATTATCACTCCTCGGTCAAAAAATTTCTTGGTGCTATTATAACCAGTTTATTCTCAATTGTAAAGCAAATATGCGGAAAATATTGCGGTCAAAGCACGAAAAGCGGCGAATTAACGCATCGATGCGCCGAAATCGCGCTCCAGAGCGTCGAGAACGGCCTTCATGGTCTCCTCGGCGTGATCGTCGGTGAGGGTCTGATCGTCGGCTCTGAGTGTCAGCGAGAAGGCAACGGATTTCTTACCGTCGGCAATGTGCGAGCCTGTGTAGATATCAAACAGCGAGCAGCCCTTGAGGTATTTGCCGCCGGCCTTGCTTATGCAGTCAATGAGCTTTGCAACGGGGATGGCCTTATCGCAAACAACTGCGATATCGCGCGTGACGGCAGGGAACTTCGGCAGCGGCGTGTATATCGGATCGGGGCCGCATGCGCCCAGCAGCTTTTCGAGCGAAAGCTCGGCGCAGTAAAGCTCGGTGTCAACGCCGTAGTTTGCGGCAACCAGGGGATGGATCTGGCCGAACACGCCGATGCACTCATCGCCGGCCCACACGGTCGCGCAGCGGCCGGGGTGATACGACGGATTGTCGGTGCATGCCTCGAAGCGGACGCTCTCAGCGCGCAGATCCTTCATTATTGCCTCAACAAGACCTTTTACGGTGAAGAAATTGACCTTTGCACCGTAGGTGCCGAGGGTGAGGTACTTTTTCTCGATCGCAAGGCCGTCCTTGCCGCCGAGATGGTAGGTTCTGCCCAGCTCATAGAGATTGACTTCCTTGTTGCGGAAGTTGTAGTTTCGGGTGAGTATCTCGAGCATGGACGGCAGTGTGGTCGTGCGCATGATGGAGGTATCCTCACCGAGGGGGTTGAGGATCTTGAAGCTCTCGCGCTCGGGCGAATCGGCCGGCATGCGGATCTTGTCGTAGTAGGTGGGGGAAATGAACGAGTAGGTGATTATCTCGTCATAGCCTGCCGCGCGGCACAGCGAGCCGAGGCGCTGCTCAAGAAGCTGCTCGTCCGAGTAGCCGCCGAGGGTGCTTTCGCCGGAAACCAGCGTGCAGGGGATGTTGTTGTAGCCGTAGAAGCGTGCGACCTCTTCGGCAAGATCGGAGTAGTGGCCGACGTCGCCTCGCCACGAGGGAACGCTTATCGTCTCGCCGTCAACGCCGAACTGGAGGCTGCGCAGTATATCCTGCATCGTCTCGGTGGAAACGTCGGTGCCGAGCAGAGCGTTTATCTTGTCCGGGCGCAGCGCGAGCACGGTGGGCTCGGGAATGTTGTTTACGATGTCGATAACGCCGTCAACAACTTCGCCAGCGCCGAGCATTTCGACCAGCTCGCAGGCTCTGTTTACTGCCGGAAGAGTGTTCAGAGGGTCAAGACCCTTTTCAAACTTTGCCGAAGCCTCGGTGCGCATACCAAGCGACAGTGCGCCCTTGCGGATGCAGGTTCCGTCAAAGTTTGCAGACTCGAAAACAACGTCAACCGTGTCGGAAACAATCTCGCTGTTCTCGCCGCCCATGATGCCTGCAAGGCCGACCGCGCGCGTATCGTCCGCGATAACGAGAATGTTGGGGTTGAGCTTTCTGACGTTTCCATCAAGCGTTGTAAGCTCCTCGCCCTCGGCGGCGCGGCGAACGATGATCCTGCCGCCCTTGACGTAGCGATAGTCGAATGCGTGCATCGGCTGGCCGTATTCCATCATGACGTAGTTTGTGATATCAACGATGTTGTTTATCGGCCTTACGCCCATTGCGCGCAGTCTCTCGCGCATCCACTTCGGGGAGGGAGCGATCTTAACGTTGCGCACCATGCGCGCGGTGTATCTCGGGCAGAGATCGGCGGCCGGAGTTTCAACAGAAAGAAGCTCGGTGAGAACGCCTTCTGCGCCGCCCTTGACGACCGGCTCGTGTGTTTTAAGCTCTTTGCCGAAGGTCGCGGCGGCCTCGCGTGCAAGACCGATGACCGACAGGCAGTCGGGACGGTTGGGGGTTATCTCAAACTCAACGACGTGATCGTCCGCGCCGATGATGGGCTTGATGTCGTCACCGGGCTTTATGCCGTCCTCGTGCAGGACGAATATGCCGTCGGGGATGCAGTGGGGGAATTCGGTCTGCTGTGCGTGAAGGTCATCGAGAGTGCAGATGCTTTCGCTTTTCGTGTTGTACGCGACCATGTCGCCGACGTGGATATTCTGGCAAGAAGTCACGACAACAGCGCTGCCGTCGCCGGTGTTCAGGGTGCAGCTCCAGAGGTTTGCTCCGGCGTTCTCAACGGCGGTCACGGCTGCTGCTACGACCGGTCCGAAAACCTTGTCGCCGGCCTTGATGTCGGCAGGGATAGAGGGCTTATCCTTGTCCAGCGGATGATAGTCGTTCAAAAGCGCGGCGGCGCTTATAACGCCGTAGGGGAAGTCGCGCTCGTCAAGATCAAGCTCCTTGAGCGAGCAGAACATGCCGTTTGAGAGCACGCCTCTGAGCTTGCCCTTTGTTATCTTCTTGCCGCCGGGCAGCAGCGAATTGTGCAGCGCGGCCGGAACAAGGTCGCCGGTGTGGATGTTCCATGCGCCGGTAACTATCTGCACAGGCTCTTCCTGACCGACGTCGATCAGGCAGACCCACATATGGTCGGAGTCGGGGTGCTTTTCCATGGAGAGGATCTTGCCGACGAGAACGTTATTTATCTCGGCGCCCATATCCTCATAGGTCTCGACCTTAGAGCCGGAGAGGGTCATAGCCTCGGAAAACTCGCGGTCGTCTATATCGCTGACGGAAACGCCGTCAACAAACTCAGTGAGCCATTTTCTGCTTAAATTCATATCATTTCTCCTCCCATCAGAACTGTTCCAGGAAGCGGACGTCGTTTTCAAATATCAGACGCAGGTCGGATATCTTGAATCTGCGCATTGCAAGGCGCTCAAGACCCATGCCGAACGCCCAGCCGGTGTATTCCTCGCTGTCAATGCCGCTCATCTCAAGAACCTTCGGGTGGATCATGCCTGCGCCGAGAACCTCGATCCAACCCTCGCCCTTGCAGGTGGGGCAGCCCTTGCCGCCGCACTTGTGGCACTGAACGTCCATCTCGCAGCTCGGCTCGGTGAACGGGAAGTGGTGCGGTCTGAATCTCGTGACGGTGCCTTCGCCGAACAGCTCCTGCATGACGAGGTTCAGCGTGCCCTTGAGGTCTGCCATGGTAACGTTCTTGTCGATGACCATGCCCTCGATCTGGTGGAACATCGGGGAGTGAGTCGCATCGACCTCGTCCTTGCGGTAAACTCTGCCGGGAGCAACGATGCGGATGGGCAGCTTCATCGTTTCCATTGCGCGAACCTGCATGGGGCTGGTCTGCGAGCGGAGCATAACGCGGCTGTCTTTATCAAAATAAAACGTATCCGACCAGTCACGGGAGGGGTGGCCTTCCTCTGCGTTGAGCTTATCGAAGTTATATGTTGCAAGCTCGACCTCGGGGCCGTCGAGCACGGTAAAGCCCATGCCGACGAATATCTCCTTAATTTCGTCAAGCGCCTTGTACATCGGGTGCTTGTGGCCGAATCTGATATCCTCGCCGGGAACGGTGACATCGACCGTTTCAAGTTCAAGGCGCGCCTCAAGAGCGGCGGCTTCGAGCTTCTTGCGGGTTTCGTCAATCGCGCTTTCAAGCTCTGCGCGGATCTGGTTTGCAAGCTGACCCATAACGGGGCGCTCCTCTGCCGAGAGCTTGCCCATCTGCTTGAGTATGGCGGTAAGCTCGCCCTTTTTGCCGAGATACTTAACTCTCAGCGCTTCAAGATTTTCGGGACTGTCAGCGTTGAGAATTGCCTTTACGGCGCTTTCTCTGAGCTGATTCATCAATGCTTTCATCGTGTCTCTCCTTATCTTTAGAACTAAAAATAAACAAAAAAATAGCCTTGCGTCCTCATTGGGACGAAAGACTTAACCTCCGCGGTACCACCCTTATTCGATGTTCATCGCACTTAAGTGGCTTTAACGGAGCCGCCGCCGGGGATTAGCCGGAGCTCACGGGCGAACCGAATATCCGCATCACGGGCGGCTTGCAGCCGGTGACCGCCGTTCTCTGAGTAATGCCGCGATATTATCTTCCCGATCAAAGCAATAACATTATTGTTACTATAGTATTAAAGCCCACATTTAAATAAATGTCAAGAAAAATTTGAATAATGTTTGGCACAGCCGGGTAATAGAATTAATTGAGAAAAGCTTTCGGAGGATGAAACATGAAAAGAGTATTGCCGTTTGTGCTGTGCCTTATCCTGCTGTGCGGCTGCGCCGACGACGGAAAGTCGCAGTTTTTGGAGTTTGTAAATGTAGTCTCGTCGGCGGAGAACATATCGTTTTCGGCAAAGGTATCGGCGCAGTACAGCGACAAAACGGCGCAGTTTACCCTCGGCTACGAGCAGACCGCCGACGGAGCGAGCGTATCGGTCATAGAGCCTGAGATGCTTCGCGGCATAAAGGCAAATGTCACGGGAAAAAACCTCAGCCTTGAGTATGACGGCGCGATACTCGATATCGGAACGCTCGACGATGCCGAGCTTAGCCCCATGTCCTCGCTGCCGCTTATCGTGCAGGCGATGCGAAGTGGGCATCTCGAAATAAGCTGGGTCGAGGACGATATGCTCGCAGCGCGCATCATCCCGGCCGACGATTACGTCGTGACGCTGTGGATCGACTCATCCCTCACGCCGAGGAGCGCCGAGATAAGCTATAAGGAGAACACTGTCGTGCTCGTCGAGATATCGGACTGGACCGTTTCGCCGTAAGGTAAGCTGACAGGCGATATGGGTTTGGCGCTTTAAGTTAAGTATAAAATTCACGCTGCCGTGGGAGAATATAGTCAGCACCCTACATAAGATGTAGCGGGCGACTATAATTCGGAGTGTGAATAAAATTGAGTATAGTCAAACGTGGAGATATTTTTTACGCAGACCTAAGCCCCGTCGTCGGCTCGGAGCAGGGCGGCATGCGCCCAGTGCTCATCGTCCAGAACGACACCGGCAATAAGCACAGCCCAACGGTGATCGCTGCGGCAATAACGAGCCAGACAGGCAAGGCGCGTCTGCCGACGCATATTGAGCTTAACGCCCAAAGCGTGGGGCTTTCGCGCGATAGCGTGATACTGCTCGAGCAGGTACGCACCATTGACAAATCGCGCCTGCGCGAGCGCATGGGCAAGCTCGACGATACGACCATGACCAAGGTCGATAACGCCATAGCGGTGAGCTTCGGCCTGTAATATATCTCGCTCCCCGGGCAGAAACCCGGGGAGCACTCACAGGGGAGGACGGGGACATGCACAGCCTGCCTGTTTACATAGACGGAGAAAAATGCGGAAGCATAAGCAAACGCACCGACGGACTCATGACCGTGCTGAGCGCCCGATGCAGCGCCCGGCCGGGCAGGATCGTGCGTCTTTATGTATTCGGCGGCGGAAAAAGCGCGCTTTTGGGAACCATGCAGCCGGACGGCGACTGCCTTGTCATAACGCGGCGCTTTTCGCGTGCAGAGCTTAAAAAGCTTCCGGAGAATATCGAATACGCAGCCGACAGACCGGTAGGTGAGCAAAGCACCTCCGATACCTTATGGCGCAGAGGTAAAATGGGGTGCCTTGTTTCGGATGAGCTTATCGCGATACCGGCGCAGCCTGCCAGGCTCGGCCGGGTTTCGGATAAGCTGCGCAGCATAGAAGGTCGGATGTATTTAATTTTCGAAAGAAATTTGTGATATATGTGGAAAAATGGCGCCGTGTGTGTTAACATGATAACATAATACACAAAACTATGGAGGTGTCAGCTATGCTGATGACTGATGTTATCGTAAAAAAGCGCGAGGGCGAAAAGCTCAGCGCGGAGGAGATAAAATTCGTAGTTGACGGCTACACGAAGGGCGAGATACCGGATTATCAGATGTCGGCGCTCTTGATGGCTATACTGCTTCGGGGTATGGACAGGGAGGAGACGCTGGAGCTTACCATGGCCATGCGCGACTCGGGCGAAACGCTTGACCTCAGCGCAATTAAAGGCGTTAAGGCCGATAAGCACTCGACCGGCGGCGTCGGCGACAAGACCTCGCTCATACTCTGCCCGATGGTGGCCGCTCAGGGCGTGAAGATCGCGAAAATGTCCGGCCGCGGCCTTGGGCATACGGGCGGTACGATAGACAAGCTGGAAAGCTTCCCCGGCTTCAACACCGGTATTTCCGAGGAAAAGTTTATTGAAAACGTAAACAGCTTCGGTATCGCCATTGCCGGCCAGACCACCGACCTCGACCCTGCCGACAAGAAAATGTACGCTCTGCGCGACGTTACGGGCACCGTGCCGAGCATACCGCTTATCGTAAGCTCCATCATGAGCAAAAAGCTTGCCGCAGGCGCGGATGTGATCGTCCTCGACGTTAAGTCCGGCAGCGGCTCGTTTATGAAAACGGCCGACGATGCGCGCGAGCTCGCCGAAAACCTCACGGCGGTAGGTAAGCTTGCCGGAAAAAAGACCGTTGCCGTTATAACGGATATGGACGAGCCTCTGGGCAACGCCGTCGGCAATGCGCTTGAGGTGAAAGAGGCGATCGAGGTGCTGCACGGTGAGAAAAAGGGCGAGCTTCTGGAGTTGTGCCTCACGCTCGGAGCCTGCATCCTCACAGAGGCCGGCATTGCCGAAAACGATGCTGCGGCGCGCAAGATGCTCGAAAAGGGCATTGAGGACGGCTCCGCGCTCGAAAAGCTTGCCGAGCTTGTCGAGGGACAGGAGGGTGACAGACGCGCGGTGTTCGATACCTCGCTTCTGCCCATGGCGCCTGTTCAGCTTGAGGCCGTGTGCGACCGCACAGGCTATGTAAAGCACATCTGTGCCGACGAGGTCGGCCTTGTTTCCATGCATCTCGGCGGCGGCAGAGCCACGAAGGAGAGCGTAATCGACCTTTCCGTTGGCCTTATCCTCAAGAAGAAGGTCGGCGATGCGGTCACGGCAGGGGAGAGCCTTGGAACCATCCACGCGCAGAGCGTTGACGCGGCAAAGAAAGCCACTGAAATGCTCAACGCCTGCTATACCATCGTACCCGACCCCGTTGAAAAACCTGCATTTATAAAGGGCATAGTCAGATAACAAAAAAACTCAGGTCTCAGACCTGAGTTTTTTAACTTGCGATCGCAATAAGCACCGAAGCGAGAACTATAAGCAGCGAAAATCCGATCTCGCCTGCCCAAACCATGCGCAGCTGATCCTCGGATATCATCATGCCGTAGCTTTTGGGCTTATTTTGCGGCTGCGGCTCTGCGGCCGGAGCTTCCTTGGGAGCCTCGGCGGAGTCAAGTTCGTCGAACACTTCGTTATCGGCAGCGTTGCTGTCGTCAACACCTTCGCCGTCCTGCTCGGGATCGACTTCCTCGTAAGAGATCTGCTCGTCATTCTCTGCCTTGCGGTGCAGCTTCGGAATGCTGACCTTCGGTATTTTTATTTCGGGTATCTTGAACTTCATAGCGTTACCTGAAAAACGGTGGGCGTTGCGCCCACCGTTTTGTTTTGTCGATTACTCAGCCTCGGCCAGAGCCTTAGCCTCTTCGATGACCTTCTGCTGAACATTGCCGGGAGCTTCCTCATAGCGAATGAACTTGCAGGTGAACGAACCGCGACCCTGAGTCATGGAGCGCAGGTCGATGGTGTAAGAGCTCATCTCTGCCATGGGGACCTCAGCCTCGACGGTCTGCATGCCGTCCTCGGCGTTCATGCCCAGAACGGTGCCGCGGCGCTTGGAGGAGATATCGGACATGATATCACCGAGGTTCGCGTCGGGGATGGTTACCTGGAGCAGGCCGATAGGCTCAAGGATGGTGGGCTTTGCCTTGGGAATACCGTCCTGATATGCAAGACGTGCAGCGGTCTGGAAAGCCATATCGTTGGAGTCAACGGGGTGGTAGGAGCCGTCGTACAGAGTTGCCTTCAGGCCGACCAGCGGGTAACCTGCGAGAACACCCTTCTGAACTGCGTTGCGCAGACCCTTTTCAACGGAGGGGAAGAAGTTCTTGGGGACGGAGCCGCCGAATACTTCCTCAGCGAAGATCATGTCGTCCTGCTCATCCTGCGGCTCGAAGCGGATCCAAACGTCACCGAACTGGCCGGAACCGCCGGATTGCTTCTTGTGACGGCCGTGAGCCTCTACCTTGCCCTTGATCTTCTCGCGATAAGCAACGCGAGCGGGCTTAAGCTCGGTCTCGACGCCGAAGCGGCTCTTGAGCTTTGCGCACAGAACGTCAACCTGAATGTCGCCTGCGCCGGAGATGACCATCTGATGGGTCTCTGCGTTGTTGACGAGGGTAAAGGAGACGTCTTCTTCGTTAAGTCTTGCAAGACCGCCGGCGACCTTGTCGTCCTGACCCTTGGTCTTGGGGGAGATAGCCATGGAGTAGCAGGGATCGGGCATCTCAAGTGCAGGAAGCTCGACCTCGTTCTTGGGATCGCATACGGTATCGCCGGTCTTCCATTCCATCTTGCCGACGGCAACGATATCGCCGCAGCAGGCTTCCTTGACCTCGGTGGTCTTCTTGCCGCAGATGGTGTAGAGTCTGCCGAGCTTGTCGGTGCTGGAAGCACGGACGTTGCGCAGCGAGAGGTCGGCGGTGATCTTGCCGGAAACGACCTTTACAAAGCTGTATTTGCCGAACTGATCGGAAACGGTCTTGAAAACAAAGCCGCAAACGGGCTCTGCGGACTTATCCTCCGGAGCCGGAACGTAATCGCAGACTGCCTGCAGGACAGCCTCGGTGCCGACGTTTGCCATTGCTGCGCCGCAGACAACGGGAACTACGCTGCGCTCTGCAAGGCCGGCCTTAAGACCGACAACGATCTCTTCGTCGGTAAGCTCCATGGTGTCGAGGAACTTTTCCATAAGCTCTTCGGTAACGGCAGCTGCCTCCATAAGCTCCATGCGCATCTCTTCGACCTTGTCTGCGTCGGCAGCAGGGATAGCGACCTTTGCGGTCTTGCCGCCCTTGGTCTGGTAAGCGGTGCTGTGAACGAGGTCGATAACGCCGGTGCCGTCAGACAAGGGGATCATGACCGGGCAGATGGCTGCGCCGTATTTCTCTTTAAGTGCCGAAAGGACAGCGTAGAAATCGCCGTGCTCTTCGTCGATCTTGGAGATGTAGAACATTGCGGGAACGCCTGCGGCCTTGAGGTATTTCCAGCTTCTTTCCGCTCCAACGGTGATGCCGTCCTTAGCCGAGCAGAAGATGATGCCGGTCTCAACAACGCGGATAGCGGCGAGAACGTCGCCGACGAAGTCAAAGTAACCCGGGCAGTCGAGAACATTGATCTTGCAGCCGCCGAAGTTTACGGGAGCGACGGAAGTTGCAATTGTGATCTGACGCTTGATTTCTTCGGCGTCATAGTCGCAGACGGTATTTCCGTCGGTGACCTTGCCCATACGGTCGATAGCGCCGGTCGTGAACAGCATGCTCTCAGCAAGGCTGGTCTTACCGCTGTTGCCGTGACCCATGAAGCAGATGTTGCGGATGTTTTTGGTTTCGTAGCTCATGTGTTGCTTCCTCTCTTGAAAGATATATTAAAAATTTAATTTCGTATAAAACGCAATCGATTTATTATACACTATTAAATATTTAATGGCAATATTTTTTTATGGAGTGCCTATCGAAAAGCCGAGTATGACCGTGATAAGCAGCCATGCCAGCAGATAGCTGAGCGCCGTTACGACACTCGGCAGAGCGCTGAGGCTGAGGATAAACATGACGAGCATGCCGATAACGGCACTGACGACGCTGAGCATAACGCTGAGCCTTATGCGGCTAAACAGCATTTTGCCGTGATCTGCAAGGCTGACAAGTGCGCTCAGGCCCTCGCGCGAAATAAGTGCGGCAGGCTTGCTGGCCTCGGAGGGCTCTGCGCCGGATATCGCATAACGTTCGGAATACGGTGGGAAGTCAAAGCCGTCGGTAGGCATGTCGAACTTCACCGAGAGCATCGAGGGCGTGATGTTGAAATCGCGCACTGCGAATATGGCATGCCTGTCCGAGCCGACAAGCTCCTCAAGTGCGCTCTTTACGGCATCCGAGGTTATGTACTCCATTTCGAACACGCCGCAGATTACGCCGGCAACGGCTATGTAAACGCCGTTGTTCAGAACGTACTTTTCCGGAAGAATAACTCCCATAAGGCGCATGAACGCGGCATTTCCGCAGTAAACGTCCTCGCCGTCGATCATTGCGGTAAGGCCGCCGCTTTCGTGAACGGAGAAGGCCTCGACAGGCATAAGACCGCCGCCCGCCTTGCGCATGAGCTCTGCAAACGGATGCACCATGGCGCTTCCCGAGGCGGAGATTATGCTGCCGGCAAAGGAAATGATCCTTTCTGGCTCCATTCCGGCGAAAACGCGCGTGCGGCTTATTTTTACGCAGCCCTTGGGGAACAGGTCGCCGTCGGTGACGATAAGGTGCTTTGCCTTGCCGATGTCATAAAGCCCAGACCAGCCGGCTATTGTCGAGCCGCTTCGAATAAGGCTTTTTATCGAAATGAAAAACGGCAGTGGGAAGGTTAAGAGCATGGCTATGGGCGCTGCGCACACGAAAATACCGGAGAGAATATGCGCAAACGATGAAAAGCTCTTGCTTATTACGGCTGCAATGATGCTCAAAACGAGCGCTGCAACGACGAAATACGGAGTGAGCACGCCGAAAACCGACTCGTCCGGCCCGTCCTCCTCCGTGCGGCGAACAATGCCGTCAATGGGCTTTCTGCCCTTGACGAGGGTGATGTCTCCGCCGGAAAGCTCCGATTCGGCCGTCACGACATAAGGGTGCTTTGAAGCGGCTGCGGTGTTTAGGATTATTTTGTTGCTGCGCGCGTTCATGACGCTTCCGAGCAGCGTAAAAGCTATCGTCAGCGCAGGAATGACGCAGAAGGGAACAACCTTTTCGCTCACGCTTGCCGCCGAAAGAAAAGCGTCGATCATGCAAAGCAGGCACGAGACGACGATCAGCGCGCTGGCGTGCAGCTTGAACCGCACTATGCTCATGATGCCGGTCGTTATTATATCAAGTCCGCAGAACATTACGGATATCATCATGATAAGGCACACGGCGCTTTTTACGCCCACATCGGCAAGCGCACCGGGAACGGGAAGCCCATAGGATATGTAAGCCATCAAAACGCAAAGCACAAATGCTATCCGCGTTCTGAGCCTCAGCCCGGCAATGTGCTTGCCGTAAAACCTTGCGGCCTTATCCGGCTGCATCTCCTCGCCGAGATCTTCCGATTCGTAGCTCGTTTCGCCAAGGGTGACCTGGCTCTGCTTTATCTTCATTGCGATAAACGCAAGCGCGCTTATCACGGGAACGGCGACGGATTCGCGGAATGATTTAGGCTCTTTGCGAGCCTTCTCCTTTTTCGGAGCTTCGGGTTCGATGACGGTGTAATCTGCGTCGGCGGCGTATTTGTCGCCGGTATCCTCGTTTATGCCCGAGCCTTCGTAAAGCTCTTGCTCCGCTTCCTGCTCCTGCTCGCCGGAAGCCTCGTCGCGCAGCTTTGTCTGTTCTGCGGCAGATACGGGAGGCTCGAAGGTCTTGGCGGAGATCGAAGCGTCGGGATCACGCTGCTTTGTAGGTTCCGGCTCGGACTGCGCCGGTTCCCGTACAGGCTCCGGCTCTATAATGCGCCCCTGCGGCCGGGGAAAATGCTTAAACTCGTCAATTATGCGCTCGACCTCATCAAGCTCCGAGCCGCTATCCGGCATTGCGGAGCCGGCAGGCTCGACAGATTCGGACTTTGCCGCGTTTATTTCAACAGGTGCGTCGTCGGACTCAAACTCGCGCCGTATCCGCTCGGGATCGAGCTTTGACGTGTCCTCCGTGGCGCCGTCTTCCGCTTCAAACTCCTCGACGATCTGCGTTGCGTCAAAGTCAAGCTCGTCCTGCGGTGCCGCAGTTTTGAAGCCGTCGTTTACGACTGCCGAAAACACCGGGTCGGACTTTTTCGAGGTGTCCGCGACCGGTGCGCCCGGCTCAAAAAAGGGCTTTTCGGATATCGGCTCCTCGTCAAGCGCTCCGAACTCACTCAATATACTGTCAAGATCAAAATCGAAATTGACAGAGCTTTTGTCATTTGAAGATGAACTCATAAATTAACCTCGGTCAGCCTCTGCGCTGGCGCAGGACTTCGTACATGATTATTGAGGCGGCGGCGGAAGCGTTCAGAGAGTTTATCTTGCCTGCCATGGGGATGCTCACGATAAAGTCGCAGCTTTCGCGCACGAGCCTGCCCATACCGTCGCCCTCGGAGCCTATAACGATCGCGCAGGAGCCTGTGAAATCCGTGCTCCAAAGCTCGCTGCTGCCGCCGGCTGCCGCGCCGTAGACCCAAACGCCCTCGTTTTTAAGCTCTTTAAGAACGGAAGGAATGTTCGGCACGCGTGCTATCTTCATGTGCTCGGCAGCACCTGCCGAAGCCTTGCCTACGATGGCGGTAAGCCCTGCGCTGCGGCGCTTGGGGATTATAACTCCGTGCGCGCCGGCACATTCCGCGCTGCGGATTATCGCACCTAAATTTCGCGGATCGCTTACCTCGTCGCATACGATGATAAACGGCTGCTCGCCCCTTTCGCGCGCAAGCTCAAGAATGTCGGACACCTCGCAGTATTCGTTAACGCCTACAAGGGCGATAACGCCCTGATGCGCCTTTGTCACCGACATGTTGTCAAGCTTCCGGCGGTCGGCATCGACAACGACTATTCCGGCCTCGCGCGCTTTCGACGCGATATGGCCGAGGGTCTTGTCCGTCTCGCCCTTGGCAATGAAAATCTTATCTATGCTGCGGCCTACGCGCAGAGCCTCGACAACGGCATTTCTGCCCTCGATTATATCGTTTTTGATCTCAAAATTGTTTTCTTTGTTTTGCATTTCTTCACCCGTGCTCACATTTGCAGATAATAATACAAAATACATATTAACATATGCTTGCAAAAGTTTAAAGGGAAAAGTTTTTCCCTGCGACAATTTTTTTGTGGACATTATCACAATTTGGTTGTAAGATGCAAGGTAGCATACTGTAATATAAAATTAGTGTAATTATATCCTGCGAAAGGAAAGCGATATGAAAAAACTCAATAATAAAATCGACATGTTCTGTTACAGGCACCCGAGATTCGGCATTCCGAACCTGATGCTGTATGTTGTCGTTATAAGTCTTGCTGTCTGGCTGCTGAGCATTATGGACAGCAGCAGGACGCTGATGAGCTACTTCGCATTTTCGCCCGAGCTTATTTTAAAAGGACAGGTATGGCGCCTTATCACGTTTATGTTCATTCCGCAGGATACGAGCATGTGGGCGCTGCTGTTTTTCTATTTTTATTACTGGATAGGCAGCACGCTCGAACGCGAGTGGGGCACGGCGCGATTTAATATATTCATCTTCTCCGGCGTTCTGCTCACAATTATCTACGGTATGGTAATCTATCTTATCACCAAGCAGTCGGCAAGCATCGGAACGTACTACATCTATCTTTCGATGTTCTTCTCCTTTGCTACGCTCTATCCGGATACCCAGGTCCTTTTCATGTTCATTATTCCGGTCAAGATCAAGTGGCTTGCGTATATCGACGCTGCGTTCTTCATCTTTGAAATGATAGCAACACCGTTCCCGTTCAATCTGCTGCCGCTTATCGCAATGTTCAACTACTTCATATTCTTCGGCGCGGATCTCATATCGGAGCTGCGGTCGAAGCGCGTGCACTACAGCAAAACAACGGTCAACTTCAACCGCGAAAAGCAGAAGATCAAATACGAGCAGCGCCAGAAAAACTACACCTATAAGTGCAGTGTCTGCGGCAGAACAGACGTGGATTTTCCCAATCTTGAATTTCGTTACTGCTCAAAATGCGCAGGCTACCACTGCTTCTGTCAGGACCATATAAACAACCACGTTCATTTCACTGAATAACGATAAAACAGGGTGGATAAGGATATGGAAGAGAAGAAAATAACGGCTAAGACAGTCGTTGGCATAGTGATATTTGTTGCGCTCATTGCAGTGCTTGTCATGGTCGTGATGCGCGGCATTGCGGCAAACAAAGCGCTTGAAGAAACCGCGGAAAGCCCGGCCGTAACGGTGCAGCCTACGCCGACACCGACTCCGGAGCCTACGCCGACTCCCGTGGGCCTGCCGGACTTCAAGCCCCATTCCGTTGACGGGACAGAGCCGGAAAGACTCATTTCCAGTACGGCGATCATGGTTGACGGCGAGGTCGTCGATGAGTACGAAAGCGACTACGAGATAAACTTCGACCTGCCGGAGAGATACACAGAGCTTGAGGGCATCGTCACCTTCCGCGGCGATAACTTCCGCAGCGGCGCAGCCTACGGCACGGCCTCCGTCAGCAGCAAAACGCTCACGAAGGTCTGGTCGAAATCGACAAGCGGCCTTAGCGATACCGACGGTACCTATTGGTCCGGCAGCGGCTGGACGGGTCAGCCGCTCATCGTAAAGTGGCCCGAGGCAACGCGCAAGAATATAAGCGCAATGTACGACTGGGCGCGCGAAAAGGAAGGCCTTGTCGAGGTCATATACGCAACGCTTGACGGACATGTGTATTTCTATGAGCTGACAAGCGGCGAATACACGCGCGATCCGCTTAACCTCGGATTTAACTACAAGGGAGCGGGCGCTCTCGATCCGCGCGGATATCCGATACTCTATGTCGGCTCTGGCGTTGACAGCGTAAACGGAAGATCCCGCGTCAAGGTCGTAAATCTCATCGACAACAGCGTTATGTTCGAGTTCGGCCATAACGAAACGTTTGCAAACCGCGGCTGGCATATGTTCGACTCCTCGCCCCTCGTGAGCGCGGAGACCGACCAGCTCATCTATCCGGGTGAAAACGGAATACTCTACATCATTCATTTGAATACAAAATACAACGAGCAGACAGGTGAGCTGTCCGTTGATCCGGACAATATAGTCAAATGGAAGTATAACGGTGTGCGCAGCGGCAGCCGGTACTGGCTTGGCGTTGAGTCATCGGCGGCGATAATCAATAACTACATTTTCCTTGCCGATAACGGCGGCAACCTCATGTGCCTTGATCTGAACACACTGAAGCTCGTATGGGTGCAGGATGTGCTCGACGACACAAACTGCTCGCCTGTTGTCGATGTTGAGGACGGCCACCCATATATTTACATCAGCACCTCGTTCCACTACGGATGGCGCTCGTACTCAACGGCGGAGATACCCATTTTCAAGATAGATGCCGAAACCGGCGAGATAGTCTGGCGCACGGATTACACCTGCTACACCGTGCAGGATCTCTCCGGCGGCGTTCAGGGCACCATCGCAGTCGGCAAGAATAAGCTCTCGGATATGATATTTGTTCCCGTTGCGCGCACTCCGGGCGCAAGCTCCGGCACGCTCGCGGCGCTCAAAAAGGACACCGGCGAGGTCATCTGGGAAAAGGAAACGTCAATGTACAGCTGGAGCAGCCCCGTCGATTTCTATGATGCCGACGGCAACGGGTATCTGCTCTACTGCAACTCGGGCTTTAATATGTTCCTGATCGACGGAAAAACAGGCGAACAGCTTGACTATATGAACCTCGGCGGCAATATCGAGGCTTCACCGGCAATGTACGGCAACTATGCTGTCGTCGGAACGCGCGCAATGCGCACATATTGCATACAGGTGGGTTAATTTGTACATATAGAGGTAAAAGGAAAAAGGAAGGGAAAAAGACAATGAAATACGCGATTTTTTACTTCAGCCCCTGCGGCGGAACAAAATCCGTTGCGGACATCATCAGCAAGGAGCTGGGCGACGCTCCCATGCAGGAGCTGACCACTCCGAGCATGAACACGGCAATCGACCATGATACGCTCACGTTCTTCTGCTTCCCGGTTTACGGCGGCAGGATACCCAAGCCCATGTACGATCGAATGAAGATCATAAGCGGCGATAAGACGCCCTGCGTTCCCGTTGCCGTTTTCGGCAACCGTGCCGTTGACGATGCGCTGCTCGAGATGAGCGAGCTTGCCGAAAAGTGCGGCTTTGTGACCGTTGCCGGCTGCGAGATGGTAGCTCCGCACTCGATCGATCCTCAGTTCGGCGCAGGCCGTCCCGACGCAAGCGATAAGGCAAAGCTGCACGAGTTCCTCGAAAAGCTCAAGGCAGCCGAAAGCTTCAGTCCAGTTAGAATGCCCGGCGATCCCGGCTATGCCAAGAAAAAAAGCGCGGCGCTTCCGCTTTACCCCGTTGCGTCTAAGGAATGCATCGGCTGCGGCATCTGTGAAAAATACTGCCCGGCAGGCGCAATCAAGGGCAAGCATATGCGCACCGTTCCCACAAAGTGCATAAGCTGCATGCGCTGCGTTAGCATGTGCTCGACCGAGTCGCGCAAGGTCCCGGCGCCGATGCGCCTTGCCGCGCATCTTACGCTCAAGAAGCTGTGTTCCGAGCGCAAGGAGCCTAAGTTTTATCTGTGATCACATTCAATTGCAAAATATCTGACAATTGCGTGTTGTGTTAATGCGGACTTGTGTGTTATACTGATAAAAAGACCTAAAATTTTTCATAGTAAGAGTATAAGGAATAAGGAAGGAGCTACATATGGCAAGAGAAAAAATCATTGCGCTCGGCAAAAAAATGACCGACCGCATACCCTACAAGCTCGGACTTGAAAAGCTCACCGAGTCCGATCCCGAGTATTACGGCCTTGAGTGCGTCGTGACCGACGACGAGGCCGACGTTGCACTGGCAATGGATCTCCGCAAGCCCACAACTCCCGAGAAGATCGCAAAGAAAATGGGCAAGCCCGTTTCCTACGTTCAGAAGATCATGGACGATCTGTCCGCCAAGGGCGTTCTGGAGTACAACTACGATACTCCCGACGGCAGCCGTCAGTATGTTCTGCCCATCTTCGTTCCCGGCGCTGCCGAGCTTATGAATATGAATCTCGAGCAGGTCGAGAAGTACCCCCAGATAGCAAAATTCTTCGAGCGTATGGCGTTTCTGCCCCTGACCAAGATCACTCCTATGGTACCTCCCGGAGGCAACGGCATAGGCATGCACGTTATACCTGTCGAGAAGGCGATACCGGCAACCAACGAGTCTGTGAGCATTGAGCATATCTCCCACTGGCTCAAGAAGTACGAGGGTCAGCTCGGTGTAGGCTACTGCTCCTGCCGCAACGCAATGCGCCTTATGGGCGAGGGCTGCGGCGAGCTTCAGGAGGAACTGTGTATAGCGGTCGGCACCTTTGCAAGATACTGCGTCGAGACAGGCAAGGGCCGCTATATCACCCACGAAGAGGCGCTGCGCATACTCAAGCGCTCCGAGGAAAACGGCTATGTCCACCAGATAACCAACATCGACGGCGAGAACAAGATCTTCGCCATCTGCAACTGTGCGCTCGGCTCCTGCTTTGCTCTGCGCACCTCCCAGCTTTTCAATACCCCCAACATGTCCGCTTCCGCGTATCGCGCACACGTCGATAAGGAAAAGTGCGTTGCCTGCGGCAAGTGTGTTGAGGTCTGTCCTGCAGGCGCGGCAAAGCTCGGCCAGAAGCTCTGCACTAAAGACGGCCCTGTTGTATATCCCAAGCAGCCTCTGCCCGATGATAACCACTGGGGTGAGCACATGTGGGATATGGACTATAAAAACAACAACCAGAAAAACTGCCACGAGAGCGGCACCGCTCCCTGTAAGGCAGCCTGCCCGGCGCACATCGCCGTTCAGGGCTACATCAAGATGGCAGGCCAGGGCAGATACCTTGACGCTCTCAAGCTCATCAAGCAGGATAACCCGTTCCCGGCGGTCTGCGGCAGCATCTGCAACAGAAGATGCGAGGATGCATGCACTCGCGGCCAGCTCGACCGCGCCGTCGCCATTGACGAGATCAAGAAGTTCATCGCCGAGAAGGAGCTGAGCGAAAAGACTCGCTATATCCCCGAAAAGCGCCGTCATAAGACTCCCGACACCGATTATGTCGAGAAGATCGCGATAATCGGCGCAGGCCCTGCCGGCATGAGCTGTGCTTATTACCTGGCCGAGATGGGCTACGCAAACGTCACCGTTTTTGACCGCAACCCGGTTCCCGGCGGCATGCTCACTCTCGGAATCCCGTCCTTCCGCCTCGAGCGCAAGGTCATAAATGCTGAGATCGATGTGCTCAAGAAAATGGGCGTCAAGTTCAAGTGCGGCGTCGAGGTCGGCAAGGATATCACCATCGACGAGCTGCGCAAGCAGGGCTATAAGGGCTTCTTCGTTGCCATCGGCGCACAGAAGTCGGCAAAGCTCGGCATAACGGGCGAGGAGCTTAAGGGCGTTTACGGCGGCGTTGATTTCCTGCGCGACGTCAACCTCGGAAACAAGGTCGAGATCGGCAAGAAGGTCGCCGTTATCGGCGGCGGCAACGTCGCAATGGACGTTGTGCGCACGGCTGTCCGCCTCGGCGCCGAGGAGGCTTACATAGTCTATCGCCGCAGCGAGGACGAGATGCCGGCAGATAAGGAAGAGGTCGCCGAAGCAATGGCAGAGGGCGTGAAGTTCTGCTACCTCAACGCTCCCGTTGAGATCACCGGCACCGCAGCTGGCAAGGTCAACGGCCTGAAGGTCGAGATCATGGAGCTTGGCGAGCCTGACGAGAAGGGCAGAAGAAAGCCCGTCGGCACCGGCAAGTTCAAGACCATCAAGGTCAATTCCGTCATCGGCGCTATCGGCCAGACCATCGACTGGGGCGAGCTGGATGTCGGCGCGCTCAAGACCGCTACAAAGGGCGTTGCAATGGCAGATCCCGTAACTCTCCAGACCGCACAGGAGGATATCTTCGTCGGCGGCGACTGCTACACCGGACCGAAGTTCGCTATCGACGCGATAGCCGCCGGCCGCGAGGGCGCGATCAGCCTGCACCGCTACGTTCAGCCCGGCCAGAGCCTTACCCTTGCCCGTAATCCGCGCGATTTCTACGAGCTGGATAAGGACAACGTTGTTATCGATATCAACTGCTTCGACGCGCCCGTGCGCCAGGAAGTCAAGCACGATCCGCGCAAGGCAAAGACCATGAAGAACGACCGCGTCACCTTCACCGAGGAGCAGGTAAAGGCGGAAGCGAGCCGCTGCCTGGGCTGCGGCGTCAGCGTCGTCGATCAGAACAAGTGCATCGGCTGCGGCCTGTGCACGACCCGCTGCGAGTTTGACGCGATCCACCTGCATCGCGATCACCCCGAGGCGAGCAAGATGGTCACTACCGACGACAAGATCCCGCCTCTGGCAGCATATGCCGCAAAGCGCGCCGTTAAGATAAAGATCAAGGATCTGAAAGAAAAACTCGCAAAGTGATAACATCGGAGGAAATGCCCCATGCATGAGCTTGGAACTGTATTTTACGTTATCAAGGAAGTGGAAAAGCTCTGCGACGAGAATGATCTGACCAAGGTCGGAAGCGTGACGCTTCAGATAGGCGAGGTCAGCGGTATCATTCCGGAATATATCGTCGATTGCTGGAACTGGGCCGTAAAGGAGTCCAAATATATGAAGGAGGCCGAGCTGAAGGTCGAAAAGCTCGAGGCGGTCACCTTCTGCGAGGACTGCAAACAGACCTATCCGACGGTGAAATACGCGAAGGTGTGTCCGTATTGCCAGAGCGAGAATACATATCTCGTAACCGGCAACGAATACATCATAAAAGAGATCGAAGCAATGTAGATCAAAAATGTAAACCAAAGTGAAAACTCCCGACCGATTCGGTCGGGAGTTTTTGTGCGGCAAAATGCACAAGCGGCGTAATAACTATTTATTTACTATTACTATTTAAGAAAAGAGCAAGATGTGTTATAATGCATATCGAAGAGGGCAATTGACGGTCGCTGTCCCACCCTGCCGGCGCGAAAGTGCCGCGTTGCGACCTTCAATTTGGGAGAATATGCCCCGCAAAATACACAATGCACCGCACGGTTATCCCCCGTGCGGTGCAACTTTATATGTTCAGGTTATCGACTCCGTTTCGCATCTCGAACAGAAATGCGATGAAGCTTTTCATGTACGGAATAAATTCGCCCGAATCGATCATCGACATGACCTCGTCGAGCGTCGCCCAGCGCGCGGCCATGACCTCCTCGGCCTGAAAAACAAGCGAGGAAAGCTCAATGTCCTTCACCACGATGTAGTAGTCATCGAAGCCGTCCTCAAAGTTTGCCGTCAGCCGCGGCCGAATGTCGGAAAAGTCGATGTCTATCCCAAGCTCCTCGCACAGCTCACGGTGCATCGCCTGGCGGCTCGTCTCGCCGGAAAGCGCGCTGCCTCCGACGGTGACGTCCCATTTCTCGGGAAATGTGGCCTTTTGCGTGCAGCGCTGCTGGATGAGCAGCCTTCCGTCAGTGCTGAAAATTGCGACATGCACGACCATGTGGTAAAGCCCCTCCGGGTGCTTTGCGCCGCGGATAACGCTTTTTCCGGTCGGTATTCTGTCAACGTCGTATGCGTCCCATGTTTCCATAATTATCACCCGGAACACAGTAGCATTTTTTCGCCGCCGCGTCAAGAGAATGTCGCGTTCGGTCGAAAATAACTGCTTTACATCGGCTGCGCGATTTGCTATAATATTTGGGCGTTATAAATGCGCCCGTAGCTCAGCTGGATAGAGTGTCAGACTCCGACTCTGAAGGTCGTGGGTTCGAATCCCGTCGGGCGTACCATTAAGAAAAGCCAGTGTTATCAATGCTTTGCGGCATTTTGACACTGGCTTTTTTTATCGCTTTTTACTGTCCGCTTTTTGCTTTGCTAAGGCGCTCTTGCCTTGCCTGATTGTATTTCATGGAGTAGTTTCTCAGACATTCGTGCAGCATGAGCGCGGCAATATCGGCGGACTTTTTTAGCTCGCTGTCCGATAAATTCAGCTCGGACAGGGCACTTTTGATCCTCTCGCCGCTTATGAGGGCTGCGGCCATAATGGCTTTTCCCTCGGCAGCTGCCGCAATTGCGGACATTGCATCGACTATGCTGCCCGGAATTTCCGGAGCGGTGTAGAAGCCGCATTGACTTATAATGTCGCGCTCTACAATGATTGCAAGTCGGAGAAATACATATCCGCCCTCGTCCTGCATGCTGCTCTCCGCGACCGGAGAAGCGGACATTTCCGTGCCGTCGGCTCGCAGCAAAACGCCGCTGCCGATTTTCGATTTATCTGTTGCCATGTTGATCCTTTCCGCCGCACACAGGGCAGCCGGGGAGCTTTACGATGCTGTGATCCTGAAACACATTGTCCCACAGGTCAACGTACAGAAGCGTTTTGCGCACGGAGCTGCTTGCAAAGCTGTGCGTTATTATCTTTATCGCTTCGGTCGCCTGAACGGCAGCGATAAACGGTGCGGCGGTGCTGAGTATACCATGCGTGCCGGCTATCGGATATGTGCCGCGCTCCGGCGTTTCACCGGGCATCAGACAGGCAAAGCACGGTCCGCCCGGCACGATATTCATCGTCATGCCCTGACTCTGCACAACTCCGCCGTATATCCACGGAATACCGCGCGGTACGCAGCAGTTATTAATTATCTTGCGTGCCTCAAAATTATCACTTGCGTCAATGACGATATCGGCGCCGCCGAGCAGGGCAGGGGCATTGTCCTCCGTGAGCCGTTCGCGCGACGATGCGATCGAAATATCGCTGTTTATTTTTCCGAGATGCTCGCAGGCTGCATCGGCCTTGCTGCGCCCGACATCGCTCTCATCAAAAAGCGTTTGACGCTGAAGATTGCTCAGCTCTACGATGTCGTTGTCGATGATGAGTATATGCCCGACTCCGGCGCGTGCAAGATACGACGAAGCCGCCGTACCGAGCGCACCCTGACCTACTATGGCAACGTGCGCGTGGCCGAGCTTTTCCTGCCCCGCGTGGTCGATATATGGCAGACGGATCTGCCTGTCATATCTATTGTTCTGATCCATTTTTCTTCACCGCTTTTCATACATCCCGAGCAGGGCCTTATAATCCTCCGGTGTGTCGGCGTCGCGAAGAGAGCCGGGGTCGTTGACGGGGATCTCAATCATCGTTTCTCCGCACGCGGCCATTGCTTTTCCGAGGCCGCCGTCGCCGCTATACGCTAAAATTCCGTCAACGAGCCTTGCTGCGATCAGTATCGGATGTCCGCGCTTGCCGTCGCAAACGGGGCAGGCAAGCTCTGCTCCGGAGTCGATGAGGGCGCGCGCGGTCGAAGCTTCAAACAGCGGAACGTCAACGGGCGTGAAAAGTATCCTGCCGCACTTATCCTTTAAATAATCAAGCCCCAATGCAGCCGAGTCGAACATCTGCGTTGACGCATAGCGCTCGTTTCGGATAAACGTCAGTCCGCAGCCCTCAAGATGCCGCTCCAAAGCGTCGGCATTATGCCCGGTTATCATAACGATCTCCTCGGCTCCTGTCTGCCGGAGCGTTGAGACTATGCGCCGGGCTATGGACTGCGAACCGATGCTCAGCATGGGCTTGAAATCCCCCATGCGCGACGACATGCCGGCTGCTACTATTACCGCACCTATACTCATGCTATATCCTCCATTGTAAACCATTATTTGCGCAGCGGCACCGAGCTGCCGAGCACGGATAGAAACTGCTTTAGAACGGGGTTTGAGTTCGAGCTTTGCCACGCGGCGATTATATCCTCCTTCTCGCACTCGCCGACGAGCGGAACAAAAACAAGGTTATCCGCATCGTACAGCTTGTCGGTGAAATAATCCGGCAGTATCGAAATGCCCTCCTGAGCGGCGACCATCATAAGGATGCACTCGGCGTCGCACGAGCGGAAGAGAATGTTCGGCTTGTAGCCTGCGTCCTTGTAAAGCTGCATGAAGAATGCGTCGCCGTAGGAATCGTTCGAAGCGTCGGGCGACATATACAGTATGCTTTCGCCCTTAAGATCGGCGCGGCTTAGCCGCCGTCTGCCGGCAAGGGGGTGCTCGTCATACAGGGCAACAACGAGCCGCGCGCTTTCAACGCCTATGTATTCCACGTCCGCCTGAGCTTTTAGGTTCGTGCTGTCCCAGGTGAAAATAATGTCATACTCCTGCTGCATAAGCCCGGCGGCCAAAACATCGGTCGAGCAGCGGTAAAAGCTTATAAGCGCGTTTTGGTTTTGCAGATGAAACGAGCGCATGAGCACCGAAAGATCGCTGCGCTCGTAGCCGCGGACAAAGCCCACGCGCAGCGTTCCGGTAAGTCCGGTGGACGCATCGTGGACGCGCTCGACGGCGCTGCTCATTCTGTCAAGTATGGCGCGAGCCTCGCCCAGAAAAATTTTGCCTGCCGGGGTGAGCGACACAGGGCGCGTAGAGCGGTCAAACAGTGCGCAGCCGAGAGATTCCTCCAGCAGCTGCATCTGCTGAGTGATTGCCGTTTGGGATATATAAAACTGCTCGGCGGCCTTTGTGAAGCTGCGGCTTTCGGCGGCCGCAACGAAGTATTTAAGCTGATTTCTGTTCATTATATGCCTCAAAATAAGTTTTTCTTATTTTAGCATACGGAAACAGCCCTTGTAAACTGCTGAATTTTTGGCTAAAATAAGCAACAGCTTTTATGAGAGAGGTATTCGTATGAAGAGAGAATCATTCGGCTCCAGACTCGGCTTTCTGCTTGTCAGCGCGGGCTGCGCTATCGGCATCGGAAACGTCTGGCGCTTTCCTTACATAACGGGTCAAAACGGCGGCGGCTATTTCGTCCTGTTTTACCTTATCTGCCTTGTTGTCATGGGTATCCCCGTGCTGACGATGGAGCTTGCGGTCGGCCGCGCGAGCCGGCAGAGCGCCGTTCTGGGCTACAAGGCGCTTGAAAAGCCCGGCAGCAAGTGGCATATCCACGGCTGGTTCTGCCTTATCGGCTGCTATCTGCTGATGATGTACTACACGACCGTTGCCGGCTGGATGGCAAGCTATTTCGGAAAATTCCTGACAGGCGTGTTCCACTCCGGCATGTCGGCCGATGCGACCAGCGCCGTGTTCGGCAACCTTCTGGCGTCTCCCGGCGAGATGGCGATATGGACCGAGATAGTTGTCGTTGTAGGCTTTATCGTGTGCAGCTTCGGCCTAAAAAAGGGTCTTGAGCGCATATCGAAATTCATGATGCTCGCGATGCTTGCGCTGATAATAGTGCTGGCTGTTCACAGTCTGACGCTTTCCGGCGCGGCAGATGGTATGAAATTCTATCTGCTCCCGTCCATTGATACCATTCGCAAAAACGGCTTCGGAAGCCTCATCACGGACGCTATGAATCAGGCGTTTTTCACCCTCAGCCTTGGTATTGCTGCAATGGAGATATTCGGCAGCTACATGAGCGATAAGCACACGCTCACCGGTGAGGCTGCACGCATCTGTGCGCTGGATACCTTCGTTGCGCTTATGGCGGGAACGATCATCTTCCCGGCCTGCTTCTCGTTCGGCGTATCGCCCGAGCAGGGACCGTCGCTGATATTTGTGACGCTGCCGCAGGTGTTTGTCAATATGGCCGGTGGCCGCTTCTGGGGCGCGCTGTTCTTCCTGTTCATGATCTTTGCAAGCTTTTCCACGGTGCTTGCGGTTTTCGAGAATATCATTGCCGTATGCATGGATACCTTCGGGCTGAGCCGCAAGAAGGCGGTTGCAATAGACTTCATTCTTCTTGCGCTGCTGAGCCTGCCGTGCGTATTCGGCTATAATATCTGGAGCGATCTGCACCTTATCGGTGGCAGGGATGTGCTCGATACCGAGGACTTCCTCGTGTCGAACCTGCTTCTGCCTATCGGCTCTCTTGTCTATCTGCTGTTTTGCGTCAGCAAGTGGGGCTGGGGGTTTGATAAGTATATTGCCGAGGTCAATAAGGGCACCGGCATCCGTCTTTCGCCCAAGCTCAAGCCGTATTTCCAGTGGATACTGCCGATACTTATACTCATAATCCTCGTCCAGGGACTTATATAAGCTTTCAAAGCCGACCGAAAGGCCGGCTTTTTCATTTACAGAACGGAGCAAATGTGTTATGATATTTTATTATTAAATATCAGGAGAAAACGATGCTGGATAAACTTAAACAGCTTGATAACAGATATTCCGAGCTCGGCCAGCGGATGGAAAACGGCGAGATATATGCAGATCCGACGGCATACACCAAATGCGCACGTGAGATGAAAGAGCTTGAGCCGATAGTCACGGCATACAGGGAATATGTCAAATGCGAAAAAGCAATGAAGGACGCCGAGGAGCTTATGTCCGACCCCGAGTTCAAGGAGCTTGCGCAGGAGGAATATAACGATGCAAAGCAACGCCTCGGCGAGCTTGGCGAGCAGCTTAAGATACTGCTCCTGCCAAAAAATCCGAACGATGAGCGCAACGTTATAATGGAGATCCGCTCCGGCGTCGGCGGAGAGGAAAGCTCTCTGTTTGCGCATGATCTTTTCCGCATGTATTCCATGTATGCAGAGAGTAAGGGCTGGAAGATCGATATTGTCAATATTAACGAAACGGAGCTTGGCGGCATAAAGGAAATGAGCTTTGTCGTCGAAGGGCAGGGAGCATATTCACGCCTTAAGTTTGAAGCCGGCGGCCATCGCGTTCAGCGCGTTCCGGAGACCGAGTCCGGAGGCAGGATACATACCTCGGCGGCAACCGTTGCGGTTCTTCCCGAGGCCGAGGAGGTCGAGTTTGAAATAAACCCTGCCGATCTTCAGATCGACACCTACCGTTCGTCGGGAGCCGGAGGCCAGCACGTCAACAAGACCGAAAGCGCCATACGCATAACGCATTTGCCCACCGGAGTCGTTGTCGAGTGTCAGGACGAGCGCAGCCAGTATAAAAACAAGGACAGAGCGATGAAGATCCTGCGCTCAAAGCTGTATGAGGCCGAGCAGCAGAAGCAGGCAGCGGCGATAGCTGCCGAGCGCAAAAGCCAGGTCGGCTCGGGCGACAGGTCGGACAGGATACGCACCTATAACTTTCCCCAAAACCGAGTCACCGACCACAGACTTGTGGGTGATGTGCGCAATTTCAATATTCAAAGCGTGTTAAACGGCGACCTTGATCCGATAATAGATGCGCTGATAACCGCAGATCAGGCGGAAAAGCTCAAAAGGCAGGCGGAGAGCTGATGGAAACTAAGATAATCGGAAAAGATGATCTGAACACAGCGGCTGCGCTCATAGTCGCAGGGCAGCTCGTTGCCGTTCCTACGGAAACGGTGTACGGCCTTGCGTGCAGCGGACTTGACGCCGACGCGGTCGAGCAGGTTTATGAGGTCAAGGGCAGACCCGAGGTAAAGCCGCTGTCGCTGATGCTGCACAAGGGCGCTGACGTGACCAGGTACTGCGCAAACGTTCCCAAGCAGGCGCGCGTGCTTATGGATAAATTCTGGCCGGGCCCCTTGACGATAGTTTTAAAGTCAAAGGACATCGTTCCCGATATCGTCCGCGCAGGCGGCGATACGGTCGCGCTCAGGTGCCCCGATCACCCGATGACGCAGGCAATGCTGAAAAAAGCGCGCCTGCCGTTTGCCGCTCCCTCGGCAAATCCCTCGGGCGAGAAAAGTCCCGTTACGGCGCAGGAGGTGCTCGGATACTTCGACGGCAAAATTGCCGCCGTCGTGGACGGAGGAAAATGCGGCCTCGGAAAAGAGTCAACCATAATCGATATGAGCGCGGCACCGTATAAGATACTGCGCCGCGGCGCGCTGCCCGAGGAGGAGATCGCCGCAGCTCTTGCCGAAAACCTCAGGGTCGTCGGCATAACCGGCGGCACGGGCTGCGGAAAAACAACGGCTCTGCGCGAGCTTGAAAAGCTGGGAGCGCTTATAATAGACTGCGACGCGCTGTATCACGATATGCTCAGAACAAATGCGCAGATGCTCGGCGATATCGAGCGCTCGTTCCCCGGCACGGTAACGGATGGTGTGCTTGACCGCAAGGCGCTGGGCGCAACGGTGTTTTCAAATGAAGCGGCGCTTGTTGATCTTAACGCGATAACGCATCACTACATAGGCCTTGAAGTCAACAAAAAGCTCAGAGAGTGGGCGATGAACGGCGGAAAGATAGCGGCCATCGACGCGATAGCGCTTCTTGAAAGCGGACTTGGCGAAAAATGCTGCGCCGTTATCGGCATCGTTGCCGAGAAAACGACGCGTATCGAGCGTATAATGAAGCGCGACGGCATAAGCTATGAGTATGCCATGATGCGTGTGAACGCCCAGTATCCGAACGAGTATTTCGAGCAGAAATGCGAATATGTGCTGCACAATGACGGCAGCGAGGACAAATTCAGAAAAGAATGCAAAAATTTATTTAAGGAAGTATTGAAAAATGGCTGAGATCAGAGACGAACTATTTTACAAGCAGAAAAACGGTTATGATACTATGAGCACGCAGCAGCGCATCGATATGGAGGATTACTGCCGCGGCTACATGGCGTTTTTGAACGAGGCGCGCACCGAGCGCGAGGCGGTGAAGATCGCAATAGAGATGGCCGAGGATAAGGGCTTTGTCGAGTATGTTGACGGTATGAAGCTTTCCCCGGGCGATAAGGTCTACTGCAACAATCGCTCAAAGGCTCTTATGCTCGCCGTCATCGGCCGGAAAAGCCTTGAGGAAGGCTGCGTTATTGCCGGTGCGCATGTCGATTCGCCGCGCATCGACCTCAAGCAGAATCCTCTTTACGAAAGCGACGAGCTTGCGTATTTCAAGACCCATTACTACGGCGGCATAAAGAAATACCAGTGGGTCACCATTCCTCTCGAGCTGCACGGCGTGGTCGCGCTCAAAAACGGCGAGACGATCGACGTGAGCATCGGCCACGATCCTTCCGATCCGCAGTTTGTCATAACCGACCTCCTGCCGCATCTCGGCAAGGAGCAGATGAGAAAGACCATGGAAGAGGGCATCACCGGCGAGGGTCTCAATATCCTCATCGGCAGCATCCCCTACGCCGACGAGGGCAGCGACAGAGTCAAGCTTGCCGTCATGAGCATCCTCAACGACCGCTACGGCATCGTCGAGGAGGACTTCCTCTCAGCGGAGCTGACCGCCGTTCCTGCATTTGAAGTTCGCGAGATCGGCCTTGACCGCTCGCTCATCGGCGGCTACGGCCACGATGACCGCGTGTGCGCATACGCAGAGCTAAAGGCGATACTCGAACTTGACGAGGCGCCCGAAAAGACGGCAGTCTGCATCCTCGCGGATAAGGAAGAAACAGGCTCTGACGGCGTCAGCGGCATGCAGAGCAGCGCATTCGAGTGCTTCGTGGAAGAGCTGTGCGCCGGTCAGAACGTTCCTCTGCGCCGCTGCTTTAAAAACAGCTTCTGCCTGTCGGCGGATGTCACAGCGGCGTTTGATCCGAATTTCCCCGAGGTAAGCGAAAAGCGCAACGATGCAAAGCTCAACTACGGCATGGGCATCTGCAAATTCACCGGCGCTCGAGGCAAGAGCGGAACGAGCGACGCTTCGGCCGAGATCGTCGGCTACCTGCGCAGAATATTTGCCGATGCAGGCGTTGTCTGGCAGATGAGCGAGCTTGGCAAGGTCGATCAGGGCGGCGGCGGCACCATAGCAAAGTACATGGCAAACCGCAATATCGACACGATCGACGCAGGCGTTCCTGTCATGAGCATGCATGCTCCGTTTGAGGTCGTTGCTAAGTTTGACTGCTTCATGACCTACCTTGGCGTGCTTGCCGCATATAAAGCATAATAAAACCGCCTCATATCTGACAAAATAGGTATGAGGTGATTTTTTTGGAGGAGCTTAAAGAGTTGGGCAGCGCTCAGCCGCAGGGCCGGGCAGGAATGATACACTGCCTGACTATCGTCGGTCAGGTCGAGGGGCATCAGATATTGCCCGAGGATAACAAAACCACAAAATATGAGCATGTCATGCCGCTGCTCGCGGCGGTCGAGGAGTCCGAGGAGATAAAGGGGCTGCTGATACTTCTAAACACCGTCGGCGGCGACGTTGAGGCCGGGCTCGGCATAGCCGAGATAATTGCCGGGATGAAAAAGCCAACGGTATCGCTCGTGCTCGGCGGAGGACACTCGATCGGCGTGCCGCTTGCCGTTGCCGCGTCGCGCAGCTTCATTGCGCCGTCGGCGGCAATGACTATCCATCCGGTGCGCCTGAACGGTGTTGTCATCGGTGTTCCGCAGACATATAACTATTTTGCGCGCATTCAGGAGCGCATAGTAGGCTTTGTGACAAGCCACTCGAATATAAGCCGCGAGAGGTATAACGAGCTGATGATGGCGACCGACGAGCTTGCAAACGATGTCGGCAGCGTGATATACGGACAGGAGGCGGTCGCCTGCGGCCTTATCGACAGCATCGGCGATCTCTCGGACGCGCTTGACTATCTGCACAATGAGATCGAAAAGCAGGCACACTGATGTGTGCTTGCTTTTTAATACACTATATGATAAAATAACTCAGTTAAGTATACATAACACCTACATAGGAGATAAATATATGAGCATTTTGGATGCCATAATCCTTGGCATTGTTCAGGGCGTTGCGGAGTTTTTGCCCATTTCAAGCTCGGGACACCTTGCGATTTTGCACAATCTTTTTAATATGTCCGACCTCGGCAGCAATCACATGTTCTTTGACGTTCTGCTGCACTTCGGCACGCTTATCGCTATCTGCTTTATGTACTGGAGCGACATTAAAGCGATGTTTACCCAGACTATCGACATGCTTTCCGGCAGAACTGTTGACGAAAACGGCCGGCGCAGGAGATTTCCCGAGGCGCGGCTTTTTATGCTGATCGTTGTCGCGACGCTGCCATTGGTGCTTATTCTCCCGGTGCATAAATACATTGAAGCGCTTTCAAACTCAACGGTGTATGTCGGCATAGCGCTCATCCTCACCGGCTGCATGCTGCTCGTTTCGGACAAAATGGCCAAGGGCAGCAAGACCGAGAAGAACATGCTTTTCACCGATGCGCTGATCGTCGGCCTGTGCCAGTGCGTTGCAACGCTGCCCGGCCTGTCGCGCTCGGGAACAACGATAACTGCCGGTATCGCAACTGGTCACGACCGCAGCTATGCCGTGAAATTTTCGCTTCTTATGAGCATTCCGGCGGTGCTCGGCGCAACGCTTCTGGAGCTTGTCGACGCATTCAAGGCCGGTATCGACGCATCTCTTATACCGGCGTATCTCTTCGGAATGATCGCCGCCATGGTCTCCGGCGTTTTGTCCATCGGACTTCTGAAAATGATCGCGCGCAAGACGCGCTTCGGCGGATTTTCATACTACTGCTGGGTAGTCGGCGTTCTGACGATAATACTTTCACTTATATTCTGATAAAGGCAGGTAAGCTGAATAATGGCGCAAACCGCTACAAAGAAAAAATCCAATAGTTCCGGCAAAAACCAGTCCTCGCAGTCGGCAAAAAAGCCGAACAGTACCGAGCCTGCGACTAACCCTGCCCGGAGAATAATAGCCGCTGCGTGCTTTTTGTTTGCCGCCGTTCTCGTCGCTATAGGCATATTTGCGCATGACGGTGTTGTTGTCGGCTGGCTGTGCTCGCTTTTAAAGGGCCTTTTCGGCTATGGCTTCTGGATCTGTGCACCGGTGTTTCTGCTTGCAGCGTATATTCTGGCATTTAACAGGGAAAGACCGTGCACATGGCGCATGACGGCGACTCTGCTTCTGCCTCTTTTGGCAGGCGCGCTTGTAAACCTTCTGCTGTCGCAGGTCGTTGTCGATAACCTCAGCGGCGTCGGCGAGCTGTTCGGAACGCTCTATTCCGGCGGCAAGAAAATGCTTTGTGCCGGCGTTCTCGGAACGCTCATAGCCTTTGCGCTGGAAAAGGCGTTCAGCATATACGGCGCGGCTATCGTGCTCCTGCTGGCGTTTATATTCTTTGCGCTGTCGGCGCTCAGCATAACGCCGAAAAAGCTTTTTGAGTTCTTCCGCGCAGACCCGGCCGAAAAGCCGGAGAAAAAGACAAGGGCGGCCGCCGCCATTGCCGAGCCGGCTCCCGAGCAGGACGTGCAGCAGGAGGCCGAGAAGACCAAAAAAGCCCGTCGCCGCGCGATAGATATTCCGCTTGACGATGAGCCTGCGTTTGCAAAAAAATCCGCAGCCTCCGAGGAGCCTACGGTTAAGGAAGAGCCTGCACCGAAAAAGGACAGTGGGCTGTTCGGCAAAAAAAGCGCGAAGGCAAAGCCGGCAAAGGCCTCTGCCGACGTTGAGCCGATGACCATTGAGGAGGTCGAGGCGCTGACGGGCATTTCGGCCGTGAAAATGACAGATGAGGGCGTAGTAAAAACTGCATCCGTGTCCGATCCGCCGAAAAAGGCGTCGGCAGCCGAGGTCGCGGCCGAGACGGAAGCTATACGCAACGCCATTGAGTCGGCAACGAGCGACGGCGAGTACGAAAAGCCGCCGATATTCCTGCTTAAAAAGGGACATGCGGTCGCGGCAAACTCCGATGAGGAGCTGCGCACGAACCGCGAGCGCCTTGAAAATACGATAAAGAGCTTCGGCGTGTCGGCAAGAATAGTTGACACGACCCGAGGTCCCACGGTCACGCGCTATGATCTTGAGCTTGACCAGGGCGTGAAGCTCAGCAGGCTCACAAACCTTGCCGGCGATATCGCGCTTGCCCTCGGCGTTGTGAGCGTGCGCATTGCGCCGATACCCGATAAGATATCCACCGTCGGCATCGAAGTGCCGAATAAGATCATAAGCACCGTTTACCTGCGCGATATAATCGACTCGCCGCGCTTTGCCTCGTCCAAGTCAAAGCTCAGCTTTGCCATCGGCAAGGACATTGCCGGTCAGGCGGTAGTCGGCAACATAGCAAAGCTTCCGCACCTACTCATTGCAGGCACTACCGGCTCGGGCAAATCGGTGTGCATGAACTCGCTTATAATAAGCCTTCTGTATAAATCCGATCCCGATGAGGTCAAGCTCATCATGATCGACCCCAAAATGGTCGAGCTTGGCGTTTATAACGGCATTCCGCACCTGTATATACCCGTTGTCACCGACCCGAAGAAGGCAGCCGGTGCGCTCCAGTGGGCGGTTACGGAGATGCTGAAGCGATACAGGCTGTTCTCCGAGCTTGGCGTAAGAAGCCTTGAGGCATATAACGAGCACCTTGCCGAAAACGGGCAGCCGAAGATGCCGAGCATCGTTATTGTCATCGACGAGCTTGCAGACCTCATGCTCGTTGCGTCTAAGGACGTTGAAGAGAGCATCTGCCGCGTCGCCCAGATGGGCCGTGCTGCCGGTATGCACCTTGTCATTGCAACTCAGCGACCCTCGGCCGACGTTATCACCGGCCTTATGAAGGCCAATATCCCGAGCCGCATTGCGTTTGCCGTGTCATCCGCGCTTGAAAGCCGCATTATCCTCGATAATGCCGGAGCGGAGAAGCTTATCGGCATGGGCGATATGCTGTATGCCCCCATAGGCTGCGGCAAGCCTCTGCGCGTGCAGGGCGCATTCGTCAGCGACGATGAGCGCGACTCGATCGTTCAGTTTATAAAGCGCCAGTCCACCGCGCAGTACAGCGAGGACGTCATGGCGCAGATCGAAAAAGCCGCCGAGGATAAGGGCGCAAACGGCAAGGGCCGCGGTGACGATGACGAGCCGTCGGGCAAGCCCGACTATGACGAGCTGCTGCCGCAGGCTGTCGATGTTATTTTCGATACCAAGCAGGCGTCCGTGTCGATGCTTCAGCGCCGACTGAAGCTCGGCTATTCGCGCGCTGCGCGCATAGTAGATCAGATGGAGGAAATGGGCATCATAGGCCCGTTTGAAGGCTCAAAGCCGCGCCAGATACTCATAACGCGCGACCAGTGGCTCGAAATGCAGACCACTCAGGGCACGGCACCTACCGAAACGCTGCAAATTCAGACGGAGTTTGCCGACGAGATCGACGATATGTAAAACACAAGGGCGGTTAACATAATGTGACCGCCCTTGCTTGATTTGGAGACTGATATGAACGATTATTTCTGCCCTCGGATGGAGAAAAGCGATATAAACAACATAAGCATGCTCGGCCTTGCGCACATCGGCGACGGAGTGTATGAGCTTTTGACGCGCACCATGCTGTGCGCCGACGGAAACAAAAAAGTGACCGAGCTGCACAAAAAAACGGTCGCGATAGTCAACGCCCCGGCTCAGGCCGAGGCTGCCGAAAGGCTTCTGCCACTGCTTGACGAAGACGAAATGTATGTCTACAAACGCGGCCGCAACGCAAAGGTAAATTCCGTGCCGCATAAGGCCGACATTGCGCAGTATCACGCCGCCACCGGGCTTGAGGCGCTGTTCGGCTGGCTGTATCTTCAGGGAAAAACGCAGCGGATAAACGAGCTGTACGCGGTTTGCGTGGAGGGGCACCATGGCGCTTGATGCAATACTGTTATCAGGAATAATAGCCGAGCTGCGGCCGAAGATCATAGGCGCGAGGATCGACAAAGTCCAGCAGCCGGAGCGCGATAAGATCGTCCTCTCCGTTCGCGGCGGCGAAAACATGCGCCTGCTCATCGATGCAGGGGCCGGCAGCGGCAGATTGCAGCAGACGAAAATGAGTTTTGAAAATCCGGCCGAGCCGCCGATGTTCTGCATGCTGCTGCGCAAGTATCTCACCGGCGGCAGGATAGAGGCGATAGAGCAGCCGAACTGGGAGCGCCTTGCGATGGTTAACATAACATCGCGAAACGAACTTGGCGACAACGTTGACCTGCGCCTTGCCGTGGAGCTTATGGGAAGAAGCTCAAACCTCGTGCTCATAGGCTCGGACGGGAGAATAATCGACTGTCTGCGCCGCATGGATTACGGCGGCGACGCCGAGCGCAGACTGCTGCCGGGCATGATATATCGCCTGCCGCCGAAGCAGCGCAAGCCGCTCATTTTTGACCTGTCGCAGGAAGAGATAGCGCAGACGCTTGCGCAGTCCGACGCCGGCAAAAGCACGGATAAGCGCATAATGGACAGCTTTTCCGGACTCTCGCCGCTTGTGTGCCGCGAGCTTGCCTGCCGCAGCGGAGATAATGCCGCGTTCCTGCCCGAGGCGATCGGCGCGTTTCTTGAAAGCGTCAGGGCAGGGGAGCTTGCGCCGACCTTGCTCACCGAGGAAGGAAAGCCGAAGGAGTATTCCTTCATGCAGCTCAAGCAGTATGCCGGCGTGTATGACATGTGCGAGTTTGAAAGCTTCTCGGAGCTTCTTGACGCATACTACTCAAAGCGCGATATCATGGAGCGCCGCCGCAGACGCTCAAAGGAGCTTAGCCACCACGTCAAAACCGCGCGCGACCGCATTGCGCGAAAGCTTGCAGTGCAGAAAACAGAGCTTCAGAAGTGCTCCGAGCGCGATGAGATCCGCCGCAATGCAGAGCTTCTGACGGCAAATCTTTACCGCGTCAAAAAAGGCGACAGCTCGGTGACCGTTGAGGATTATTACGAGCCGGATTGCCCTCAGCGCACGATAAAGCTCGATGTCCTCAAAACGCCGCAGAGTAACGCCGCGGCAATGTTCAAGGAGTATAACAAGCTCAAAACCGCGCAGACGCACCTCACGGCTCTCATAGCCGACGGTGAAAAGCAGCTTGAGTATCTAAACAGCGTCCTTGACGAAACCGAGCGCGCCGAAACCGAGGACGATCTTGCCGAGATCAAGGCCGAGCTTGTCGGCACGGGCTATATCAAAAAGCAGCGCGGCACAAAAGAGCGCAAGCATAAAAAGCAAGGACCCATGCGCTTTGCCTCGTCCGATGGCTTTGAGATCCTTGTCGGCCGCAGCAACGCGCAAAACGATGAGCTGACGACGAAAACCGCGCGGCGCACGGATATCTGGCTGCACACGAAAACCGTCCACGGCAGCCACGTTATCATATCATGCGACGGCCTTACTCCGCCGGAGAAAACGATAGAGGAAGCCGCAAGCCTTGCCGTTTTCTATTCGCAGGCGCGCGAGGGCGGCAAAACTCAGGTCGATTACACCATGGTGCGCAACGTGCGCAAGCCCTCCGGTTCGCTGCCTGGCAAGGTGATATACACAGATTACAGTACCGTCTCCGTCTCGGCGGATGAAGTGCTTGCCGAAAATTTGAGAGTGAAATAAAACCTGCTGCGGAGCCTATGCTCTGCAACAGGTTTATTTATAGTATCATTGCATATAAACCATAACACTTTCATCAGTGCCGCCGATTATTGAGTTTGTAACTGTAGGTTCACCAACGACTTGAGTTTTTATATATAATTCGTATTCATATACAAAAGAATCTAAGTACTGCCCATATTCATTATAGGCATTAGTAGTGCCTTTCACGGTAACCCAGTAGCATGCTGAACCGGATTTCTCAACAGTGTCGTTTTTAATATCAACGCTACCTACACTTGGAACGCTTATTTTCTCAGTTCTTGGTGCGTCTTATTCTACTCTATCTAAAATTTTGTATGCGCCGTCCCCACTGGTAACGTATTCTTTTGCTAATTGTTCTGCAGCCGCTTGAGTTAAATCAGTTGTGCCGGGGACGCTGCTAGACCCCGTTTCGGAACTACCATCGTCTTTGCCGCATGCTGCAAGCGCAAATACCATCACCAGCGCCAATAATAAGGCGATAATTCTCTTTGCATTCATTTTCATCTAAGCAACAAAATACGATTGTAGCATAAACTAAAAAGAGGTGTGCTATGATAGTTTTTGACCGTCTGTTGAAAACCATGAAAGAACGCGGATTATCGCAGTATAAGCTGATAAAAGAATACAAGATAAGCACAGGACAGCTTGACAGGCTTAGGAAAAACGAGAATGTAAACACATACACGCTTGATCAGCTATGCAGAATATTGAATTGCGGCCTTGAGGATATTGCCGAATATATTGATAAGTGAAAAACCGGAAGGATTATCACTTCCGATTCTTTGACATGCTTAACCGGTTGCTGCAAAAAGAAGCAACCGGTTAAGATCAGTCGATATATATTTCCGCCTGGCTGAACAGCGCGGCCTTACCGGCGAGGATGACCTTGCCACCGTCGAGCCGGGTGTACAGAACGCCGCCGCGGCGCGAGGCCTGATAGGCGGTAAGCTCGGCTTTGCCAAGCTCCTTTGCCCAGTAGGGGATGATGTGGCAGTGACCCGAGCCGCACACGGGATCCTCCGGCACGTTGCACTTGGGTGCAAAGCTGCGCGAAACGCAGTCAAAATCCTTGCCCCTTGCAGTGACGTGCAGCAGCAGACCGTCAAGCTGCATGACCTTCGCCATATCCGGTGCGCAGCCGCGCACAACGTCCTCGCTGTCCACGACGCACAGCAGATCGCGCCCCATGAACGCCGCCGTGGGTCTTGCGCCGATGACCTCGGTCATCGCGTCCGTGACCTCGACGGGCTTGAGCTTGTAGGCCGGGAATACCATTTCGAGCAGCTCGCCGTTTTTCGTAACGATAAGCTCGCCGCTGAGCGTGTCAAAGCGCACTTGAGTCAGCTCCGGCTCGACAAAGTGCAGGATCACATACGCCGTAGCGAGCGTCGCGTGGCCGCACAGGTCGATCTCGCCGCCGGGGGTGAACCAGCGCAGATGATAATTTCTGCCCTCCTTGACGCAGAACGCGGTCTCGGAGAGGTTGTTTTCGACGGTTATCTTCATCATCAGCTCATCGCTGAGCCACTTATCCATAACGCACACCGCGGCCGGATTTCCGGCAAAGACCTTGTCGGTGAACGCGTCAACAACATATTGCTTCATTTTAATGCCTCCTTTGCATAGAGGCATTATACACAGCTGCGCGCGCCGGCGCAAGCCTCAGCGCCTGCCGAGCACGTCTATGGCGGCGGCGAGCATGTCGGCGGCCTCGGCGTGGGTGAGGGGAGAGGAATCGACGCTTTCAAGGCTTGCGATTCCGCATGCGTCGAGGTTGGCTGCCGACTGTGCGGCCCAGGTCGGCACGGCGTCGGTATCCGCGCAGCTCACGTCGGCAAGGCTGAGCAGCCTGTCGAGCATAACGGCGGCCTCGGCGCGGCTGATATCGGCACCGGCGTCGAACACCGCGCCCTCGCGCCCCTTGACAACGCCGTCCTTGACCGCGCTCGCGACATAGGCGCGCTGCCAGTCGGGGATGCTGCCGTCGTCGGTAAACCCGGTGCTGACGACGCCGCGCAGCACGTTTTCGCCGGCGACGTTCAGGCACATTGCGGTGAACTCGCCGCGGCTGAGCGTTTTCTGCGGCTCGAAGTAATAGTCGCCGCCGATCTGCTTGCCGATAAACGCGCCGCACTCGGCAAGGCGCACGGCGCTGCAATAGCTTGCGCTGCCGCCCATATCGACATAGCTGACGCTTTTGTTTTTGATGAGCCTGATTATGACCGTCGCCTCCTGCGAGCGGTTGCCGTCGGCGTCGATGGCCTTATAGCCGAAGTAGTCGCGGCCGCGCTTGCCGTCGATGGGGGAATAGACGAAGCTGCCGTCGTCGCTAAGCTCGATGCTGCCCTTTTTGGGCTGGGTGGTGATCTCGAAGCTCACCGCGTCGCCCTCGGGATCGACGGCGGCGAGCCGACCGCCGAAGGACACGCCGCGGTAGGTCTCGAACTCGAAGTTTTCCGCGACCGGCGCGGAGCTGTCGGCCAGAGCCGGAAGCATAAGCGCGCACAGCGAAAGGCACGCCAGCACGGCTGCAATATATTTGCGCATAAGAAATACCTCCGTAAAATTTTCTACGGAGGTATTTTGTGAGTTTTTTATATTATTATTCATTTTTAGAGGCGCATTAACGCAGCTGCGGATACGTATATTGCGGTGGCCCGGTATCGAAACAATGGAGGAAACCGTGGTTGCCTCGCCACCCATTTGTGCGATGCTGAGTATTTTGCACCGCTCCCCATTGCCTTCCCCTCAAGCTCCGCAAGGGGAAGACAAAAGGCAAAACCTCTGCTGCATACCGTTGTATTAACGGCGGCAGTAGATGCAACGAGCGGAACGGATAAATCCGTTCCCTACGGGTAGAGCCACAAAACTCAGCAGCGCACTAATTATTGCGCGGCACATACGGTTTCCACCGCATCCACCGGTCGGGCAACCGCAATAACTGTATCCGTAGGTGCGGCAAATCGCCACTAAAAAAACCGGTCGGGAAAACCCGACCGGCTGTGCTGTGTTTAATTAGGTGTTAGAAGTGCTGTCGGTTACGATGGTGAAGCTGAACGTCTTGGGGAATGCGAAGAAGTCGCCGCCGCGGACGGTTGCCGTTACGATGTAGCGACCGGGTGCAGTAGGCATTACACTCTTGGCGTATATTTTGTTTACGCCGGTGAACCAGTAGTGGACGGAAGTCTGAGAGTTATCAAGCTCTTCATCGTCCTTGGTCAGAATGCAAACGCTGTTTGCGATATCTTCGGCCTGAGAGACAGTGATTGTGTTGTTCTTTGCAGTGATGGTGTTGTTCTTTGCATCGAACAGGGGGTTCTTCTCAAGCTTTACGCCCTTCCAGTTCTTGAGCACGGTTACGGAGCCGGGGAGGCTTACACCGGTGTTGTAGTTGTCATTTACAGCAATTGCGACTGCGAAATACTGACCGGCATGAGCAGGTGAGCCGATTGCAAGTCTAAGGTTATTGGCAATGCCGCTTACCTTTTCGAGTGCTCCAAGAAGATCCTTAAGATTGTCGTAAGTCAGACCGTACTTGTTAAGCGCTATGTTTACAAGGAACTTTGTGAAGTCGTTATCAACATAAGAAAGAATGCCGTTAAGCATTTCTTTAAATTCGCCGACAGTGATTCCGTCGTTGAGTTTACCTCTGAGGGTGTTCTCTTCTTCATACTTGAGGTATTTTTTCTGGAAATCGCTGATACCGTCAATGAAATTCTGCTTCTCGCCGGATACCTGGAGATATATAGTGCTTTCCTTGTTAGTGTTTACGCCGACATAGACAATATAAATATCAAGTGCAGGATCGGCAGGGTCAGTGCTTACATAGTCTTTGACATCAATTTTTTCACCGGCCTTCATGATCTTGATCGGATCATTGATGGTAACGGTTACATTTGCCTTTTCGACTTTCAGTGCGCCTTCTTTATCGCTGGGCTTAAATTCGCTGTTGCCATTAAACTTTATCAGAATGGTCTGATCACCTGCGCCCATCATGGGGTAATCAAGAGGATCAAGCCAAGTATCACGCTTGCCGCCCTCAATAGGTGCAAATTGCTTTAAACTTTCAAGCTTGTCCTTATCGAGGGGGAGCTTATCGGTGAATTCAGGAAGAGTTTTCCACTCAAACTTGAAATCATTAATGCTGAGAGTTTCCTTTGCGGGAAGGTCGCTGGCATCCCAGTCGATGACGTTATCGAGGATGGCCTGCTTCATGACATCCGATTCCATGTTATAAGTAATGGATGCATCGGTCTTGAGAACTATTTTGCTGCTGTACTTGTCAACCTTTACGATTTCACAGTAATTATCGTGATCATCACCGATGCAGACTTTGAAAGAACTATCAGCTTTCTGATCTTTGAGGGTGGGATAGATATAGTTACCCCAAAGTCCACCATCTTTTTCAAAGCCATTGACAGCACTTACCCAAATTAAGCCGCCAGGTGTTGTATGGGCAATGTCACCTTTTCTATATCCATTGCACTCATACTGCCAATCGATTGCAGCGATTTGCTCTTTGGTAAGTTCGCTGTAGTTTGCCAGAAGTGCCTTTGCAAGAGCGTCCTTAACGTCTGTGTCCGACTTGATAAGAACCTCGACAGCGCCCGTATTCTCTTTAAGAACCGGCGGAGCGGTTTCCTCGCTCTGATCAACTGCATCATTACCTGCCGCAAATACGCCGGGTGCGACGCCGGTGACCTGCGAAAGCATCAGAACAGCCAACAGAGAAGCAAGAAAACGCTTCAGATTGTTTTTCTTCATGCTATGCCTCCAAATATAATATAAATTTCCATAGTAGGGCGTTAAGAAAACGCTAAGATTACCCGCCTATTACAATAGTATAATAACAAAATATTAACAAACTTGCAATCAAATATTTAGCATTTTACATGCATTTGTCATGACAAAAAGTACTATTCCGAAAAAGCGTTGAAAATTCAACAAAAATTGAGAATTGCTCAAAAATGCGCGAAAAAAGCACTTGAAATGTGCGAAAAAAATGTATATAATATAACAAATTTCTTGACAGATGCAGACTGCGTGTATAGTATTAGACGCAGGGTTTGGAAAATCAAAAACTGATTGACAAGCCGGTCAGTTTATGCTAACATAATCCCTCGTTAAAAGGGAGTAATTATAAAGCATGGCCAACATACCCCCGGCAAAGCGCCGGTGGTCATGCACCTGCTTGCAGGCGATGAGACTTTTAGCACGGCAAAAGTGTGCCCGTGTAAAAAGTCTTATTTTTTTATGTGCTAAGAAGATAATAAGGGAGTTATCAAAATGGGAATTGACTTTACGGGAAGCACGCTCGCACTTGTTATCGTGCTGTTCGCCGTCGGCCTTATATGCATTATCAAGGGCGGCGACCTTTTCGTCGATGCGGCAACGTGGATCGCCGAGGCCTCCGGCATACCCAAGTTCATCATAGGCGCAACGGTGGTGAGCTTCGCAACGACCATGCCCGAAATGCTCGTTTCCGTGTTCTCTGCATTCGAGGGCAACGCCGATATCGCAGTCGGCAACGCCGTCGGCTCGGTCACGGCGAACACGGGACTTATAATGTGCCTGTCGCTTGTGTGCATGAGCTGCTATATGACGCGAAAGCAGTTCGGCGTCAAGGCCGGTCTGCTGCTGGCTGCGGTCGTGCTGCTGTTTGCGTTCACGCGCGACAGTGCGCTGTCGGTTTCCGAGAGCATTATAATCATGCTCGTTTTCGTCGGATTTATGGTCGAGAGCATCCTTGCCGCAAAGCGCGAGCAGGGAAGCGAGGCACCCGATGAGCGCCCGAGCACCGACGGCAAAAGTGTTGCGATAAACATCGGCAAGTTCATCCTCGGCGCTGCCGCAATCGTCCTCGGCGCGCAGCTGCTTATCGATAACGGCTCGGCGCTGGCTGTCATGATCGGCGTTCCCGACTCCGTGATCGCCGCGACGATGATCGCTATCGGCACCTCGCTGCCCGAGCTTGTCACGACCATCACGGCGATCCGCAAAAAGCAGTCCTCGCTGTCGGTCGGCAATATCATCGGTGCAAATATAATGGATCTTACGCTCATCATGCCGCTGTGCGCGCTTTTGCAGGGCAAGCCCCTCGCCGTCGAAAATCAGGGCATGCTGCTGGATGTTCCGGCCTGCCTTATCGTCAGCGCCGCAGCTATGGTTCCGGCGCTCGTGTGCGGCAAGTTCAAGCGCTGGATCGGCGTGCTCATCGGCGTGCTGTATATAGCGTATCTTGTAATAATGTTCACTTACTTCGGCGCGTGAGGTATAAAATCGACTGACTCGACCCGTCCAAAAGGACGAGCCGAGTCTTTCTGCTTATGGGGGATGTGGGTATATGGGTTTCTGAAATTAGGTAATAGTGTGATGAAAAATTGACATAAGAGGCAAATTTGTATAAACAGTCAAATTAATAACGATTTTTGCCCAATGTGAGTAATATATGCGGATATTTGCCTTAAATAATATATAAATTCAAGTCAAGTATTATTTTCGGCATATATCGTGCGTTCAGCCTTAAACTCCCCGTCCGACAAAATACAGCCCATCCGCCTGATGCGCTGTCAGCCAGCTAAAGAACCACTGTTTTCACTTTTGAAAACAGTGGTTCTTGCAGACTGTTGAAAAACTATGCCGCAATGCAAAGTAATAGAGCAGCAGGGGAGCGCGAGGGGGCAAAGGCCCCACTCGTAATTAGATTAATAGCCATCAAAAACGCCTGATAAATCAGGCGTTTTGGTGAGCACAGCGAGATTTTTCGTGAAAACTTGTTTTCACAAAAAATGTGGCGTTTTTTGAAGCGTGCAAAAAAGTCACAGACTTTTTTGACACGCTGAAAGAACCACTGTTTTCACTTTTTGAAAACAGTGGTTCTTGTGAATAATGGGGCATCCACGGTGTGTTGCAGTAGGTATCCATTGGCCGCGATTGTCACATCATACTTTTACATTACTTCATCATGGAGGTGGTTCTGGACGACGCCTCTATTGACGGCACAGCTTCGTTGAACTACTACGCCAGTCCTCTGAATGTAGGTGATTTTCGCTCATTTTTTACTCAAACTTCAAAATTCTTTGTGTGTTTTTCCGATTTTATTGACAAAAACTATGTACAGAATAATATTAAATTAATTAAAGGGAATTCCAACTTTAATAAAATTTTTTACTCTATTTAAAGAAAAGAGGGGATCAGCATAAAATGAACAAGATATTGAATGTTCCGGAGGACTTTGTTCCTGAAACGCTGGAAGGAATTCTTCTTGCAAGCAATCAGAAGCTTTTGAGCATGGATAAAGATAACAGAGTTATAGTATCAAACTACCCATGCAAACCGAACAAGGTCGGGATAGTTACTGCCGGCGGAAGCGGACATCTTCCGACGTTCCTAGGGTATGTCGGCAAAGGTATGCTTGACGGCTGCACTGTCGGAAATGTGTTTGCATCACCTTCGGCATCTAAGATGGCGGACACTATAAGAGCCTGTGACAAAGGCAGCGGTGTGCTGTGCCTGTACGGAAATTATGGTGGGGACCATATGAATTTTACAATGGCCAGGGAAGAAGTTGAATTTGACGGCATAAATACAGCGGCAGTGCGTGTTACGGATGACGTGGCCTCCTCTAAAAACAAGAACTTACGAAGAGGAGTTGCCGGCATGGTATTTGCGTTTAAGGTTGCCGGCGCAGCGGCAGACAGAATGTACTCATTGGAGGATGTTGAACGTGTAGCCAATAAAGCCAATGATAACATCAGAAGCATGGGCGTTGCCCTGACTCCCTGCATTATACCCGAAGTCGGCAAACCCGGTTTTTCAATCCCGGACGGGAAAATTGAAATCGGTATGGGTATACATGGAGAACCCGGAATCATGTTATCTGACAGGATGCCCGCAGACGAGCTCGTTGATATGCTTATGAAAAAGCTACTTGATGATATGCCTTTAGCAGACGGTGATCGGGTTTCCGTTATGATAAACGGTTTAGGCGCAACATCACTGGAGGAACTATATATAGTTTATAGGGCAGTGCAAAAGAAGCTCAGTAATATTGGTGTCAGCATAGTAATGCCGCATGTGGGAGAATATTCGACATCCATGGAGATGGCCGGCATGTCTATAAGCATTTTTAAGTTGGATGAAGAGCTTGAAGGTCTGTTGGCGGATGAAGCCATTACGCCATTCTATACGAATGTAAATAAGTAAAGGAGGGTGTTCCAAATGATTGATGCAAAGGTGCTGACTATTGGATTTGATGCGATAAGTAAAAAAATGAGTGAAAACAGGATGCATCTGATTTCAATTGATCAGCAAATCGGAGATGGAGATCTCGGTATCTCAATGGATAACGGATTCAAAGCCGCTGCCGATATGTGCTGCGCTAATGCCGATACCGCAGACATAGGTAAACTGTTATTTCTTGCAGGAAAGAGCTTCAATGAAGCGGCACCGTCATCTTTGGGTACGATCATATCAATGTTGCTTATAGATGCCGCAAAACAGCTAAAAGGAACAGAAGTAATTGCACTTGCAGATTTCGGGAATATCATGCATAAATCCATGAACGCTATTATGGGAAAGCTGGATTCAAGGCTGGGAGAGAAGACATTTTTTGACTCTGTTGTCCCTGCTGCGAAGGCTCTCTGCGATGAGGCCGCAGTATCAGATGAGCAGAGACTGAAAAATGCAGCAGAGGCTGCCCGTAATGGAGTAGAAAGCACCAGAGATATGGTGGCAAAACATGGACGTGCTGCCTACTTTGGAGAGAAGACTCTTGGCAGCATTGACGGCGGCGCGGAAGCTGGATGTATAATATTTAAAGCAATAGCAGAGCAGTTCTAATTTGCTAATAAAGGAGTTATCGTTTTGATTGATTCATCGGTTGATTATAAAAATCTGCCCAGACCGACCTGGGCGGAAATAGATATTGATGCGATTCTTAATAATATTAACGAATACAAAAAAGCATTGGGTAACAAGGTTGAGATAATAGTCGCGGCGAAGGGTAACGGCTACGGTCATGGTATGCTTCCGATTGTTAAGGCCATAAATGAGCTGGATATATACGGATTTGCAACCGGCAATATGTATGAGGCAATTGAAATGCGAAAGCATGGAATAGACAAGCCTATACAGCTTTTCGCTCATAATTTCCCTGAGACCGCGGATCTGCTCGTAAAATATGATTTGATGCCTTCCTTTGTAAAGCCCGGAGATGCAAAATCCTTCGCGGATGCGCTCGGAAAGGATGTTGCCCTTAAGGTTTGGGTGAAGTGTGATACGGGCCTCGGACGTTTGGGCTTGCTGCCTGAAGAAGTGCTTCCCGAGCTGGAGTACATCAGAAATGAAACTTCGTTCAAGATTGAAGGACTGTACAGTCATATCGGCCCAACAGATTCTGACAAGAATCCGAAAAAGGATGAGTACAACGAGGGTCAGATCTCGTGCTTCAACAAGATAATAGCTGACATAGAAGCGGCCGGATTCGAAATTCCCAGATACCAGCTTGCAAGTACATATGCTACGCAAAGGTATGAGAAAGCATGGTATAACACCGTTTGTATCGGAACCGGAGTGTTTGCAAACGCCAAGCCTCAAAAGGATTCATGCGGACTTAAACTTAAGGATTGCCTGAAGGGAATACATTCGCGTCTTATAAGCAAGAAAACTCTCAAGGCCGGGAGCAGATGCCTGAATATGCTCATGGAAAATGATTGTGTGATAGGCGTTATACCGTTTGGAAGCTGCGACGGATTTTCAACGAGGAACGCAGGCGGAGAGGTTCTCCTTAACGGTGTCAGATGCAAGATACTCGCAGTTTGTCTTGAGCATACTGTATTGGATATCACTAATGTTCCGGATGCTGAGATAGGAGATGTGGTGACACTTTTAGGTCAAAACGGAGAGAGCCGGATTGACGTTTCGGAATACTGTGAACGACTAGGAATATCCGTAATTGAATTCTGGTGCAGCTTGAGCTTCCACTCATTCCCTCATATCTACGTTCGGGAAGGTCAGCCGCAGGAGGAGGTTATTTACAGCTACAATAAATAAGTAAACGCAAGAAGAAGAAGGAGGAGGATGCAGCAGAATACAGCGTTTTGAAAGCAGACCAGCTCATTTTTAATTTTAATGAAAAAAACAGGAGGAAAGAATGAAAAAAGTTTATTTGTTATTATTATCCTTAGTAGTACTTATGATTGCGCTTACAGGGTGCGGTAAGGATACAGATTCAGCAAAAGACAACAGCAAACCCATTACTCTCAGATATTCGACTATGCAGAATAAGGATCATATCTCATATCAGGTTGCTCTTAATATCAAGCAGGCTGTAGAAGAGAAAACCGAGGGAAGAGTTCTCATAGACATCTATCCCGCAAACCAGTTGGGTGACTGGTCTCAGGTTTATGACGAGCTTATGATGGGCAGCATTGATATGGCGCACTCATCTGTTCCCGAGACCTATGACGCAAGAACTGCTGTCGGCTATTTCCCTTACCTTTCGAGCAGCTATGATCAGCTTGGGGAAATATTTGCAGAAGGCTCCTCTCTTGACAATATGATGAAAGAGATTCAGGCAAAAAACGGTATTGAGTTCTGCGGATTTTTCGTTGAAGGCATTGCTGGTATAGGTACTACAAAGGAAGTATCGAATCCTAACACTCTGGATAGTAAGAATACCGTTATCCGCACTGCCGCTATGGACTGCTATATTCTCCCCTGCGAATATATGGGCTTCGACACAACAAGCATTGCTTCCTCCGACACCTTTGCGGCTCTTCAGACCGGCGTTGTTGAGGGCCTTGCAGGCTCCACTCCTGCAGGTGCATATCTTAACTATCGTGACATCATTGATTACTACTATGCATATCAGATGAGCCCGGAAGTAACACAGATCATGATAAGTGAAAAAACACTTGCAAAGCTTTCTCCCGAAGATCAGAAAACCATCGTGGATATTTGCCGTCAGGAGTGCGCCAACAGCGTAAACTACGCAAAGGAAGAGGACGAGAAATATCTGAAGCTGATGGAGGACAACGGTATTAAGATTGTCCGCTTCACTGACGAGGAAATTGAAATGTTCGCTGAAGCCGTCCGCACGAATGTTTGGCCGCAGCTTGCCAAAACCTATGGTGAAGATTTTATCAACGAGCTTCTGAAGCTGTATAAGTAACATTAATGTTTTGCATATATATCCATAAAAGGGCCTCTTGGCCCTTTTATGGACTCGATAAGAAAGGGTGAAATCGATGATTGCTTTCTTAAAAAGAGCCGATCATGTCATCTTCAAGATACAGGAATATATTTGTATAATAACAAGTGTGCTGATTACTTCTTTAATTGTTATAGCCGCAATAATGAGGTATATACTCGGTATCAACTTTGGTGGATCCGAGGAGCTTGTGTTATTTGCGGCGTTTTGGTTTTATTTTACAGGAAGTTCTCTTGCATACCGTGATGATTCGCATATTAATGCAGATATGACCTCTCTGCTTTTTAAGAGTGAAAAAGCGAAAAAGCGAATGGCTGTTGTAAAGTATGCAGTAAGTATGGTTATCGCAATTGTTGCAACGGCTTGGGCGTTTCAATTTGTCAGCTGGAGCTTTGAGCTTTGGCCGACCACTCCTATTTACAAGCTTCCTCTGGCCTTATCCAGACTGTCAATAATAATTTCGTTTATATTGATGAGTATTTATGTTCTAATTCATCTGATAAGAAGTGTCGCTATATTGAAGGGCGGTGAAAACTGATGATACTGGCAATAGCCTTTCTTTCCGTTATTGTCTTCCTTGTGCTTGGTATATCTATCCCCTTGACTTTTCTCGGTGCAGCTGCAATAATAGTATATTGTTCGGGCTCCGATCCAATGTTTCTGCTGTCGTATGGGGGAAGCCAAATAAACAATGTGCTGCTCCTTACCATTCCACTGTTCGTGCTTGCCGGGGCTGTTATTGATCATGGCGGAATAGGCCGAAGACTGATTGATTCTGTTGAAAAACTGGGCTTCGGCAAAATTAAAGGCGGGCTTGGCATTGTTACTGCCATATCCAGCGCAGTATTCGGTGCTATATCCGGAAGCGCCGGCGCTACTATTGCATGTATAGGCTCTATAATGTCTCCGAGGCTTGAAGAAAACGGATATGAAAAAGGATTTATAGGTTCTCTCATTTCAAGCTGTGCGGTTTTGGGCCTGCTGATACCGCCAAGCATGTCTATGATACTGTATGGCTGGGTAGGAGGGCAATCCGTTTTAGCCTGCTTCCTTGCAACCATAATTCCGGGTATCATTCTTGTAATCTTGTTTAGTACGGTAAATCTTTTTTACGCCGCCAAAAACAAAAACATTGTAAAGTCTGTCGACAGTAAGCCTGTTGCTTCGACGCAGGGGAAAAAGAAGAGCTCCATCCCCGCATTGCTCATGCCATTTGTTATTTTGGGCGCTATATATGGTGGCGTCATGACCACCACTGAAGCTGCGGCGCTGTCGGTCATCTATGCGATTCCTGTTGCTATGCTCTATTACAGAGAAATGAGCATGGGCGATTTAAGAGATTCTCTTATCAGCGCAGGTAAAACTACCGGCGTTATAATGATGATGCTTTTTTCCGTAATGATACTCAGCAGACTGTATACCATGAACAATGTTCCTCAAATGCTTTTGAAAATGCTGACTTCTATATCTGATAGCCCGGCTGTTATCATGATAATGATAAATCTGTTTATGATTCTTTTGGGAATGCTGATGGATGATACAAGCGGCGTGCTTCTTGCTACACCGATACTTCTCCCGATTGTAACTGAACTTGGAGTCAGCCCAATTCAATTTGCTGCGATAGTCGGCGTAAACCTCGGCATGGGCAATATTACCCCTCCGACGGCACCGCTTCTTTACTTGGGCGGTAAAATTTCAGGTGCAGAAGTAAAGGAAATGCTGCCGCATACCATGAGACTTATCTTGTTTGCATGGCTGCCGACTCTGATTATTACTACATATGTGCCCGATTTGAGCCTGTTCCTGCCGAGACTGTTTGGTTACTGTTGATAGAACCGATGGGATAACCGCATGCTGATTTGGAGTGAAGATAGAAATGAAAGTTCAGCAATCATTTTTACAGAAAGCAGAGTTCTTTTCCGTATATATTGAAACAATAAACGGGAAATATAATGCAGCCTGGTCAAGCCATTCTTATTATGAATTTATGCTGGACTTTTCCGGAGAATTTTGCGTAAGTCTCGGAGAAACTACATATTCACTAACAAAAGGTGATGTACTTATTATCAAACCAAATCAGCCACATAGGGTAGAGCCAAAAGGACCGGAGGAATTTAAGCTGATATCCATTGTTATGTCCGAAAAGTTTTCTGACTATTTACAGTATAGAGATATTAATTGGAATCCTCTTGTCCTTTTCGAAAAAAATCTCTTGATGCCGGTGCTTCATTTCCACGGGAAGCATCTTGAACGGTTAGAACAGATGATGTACATGCTAGTGGCGGAGAGTGAGAATAAGCAGAATTTTCAAGATGTTTTTATTGCTGATATTTCTGAACTGATAGTTCTTGAAATCGGACGATATTGCGGCAGTATTTATCCTGAGATAGTTAGAAATGCAGTATATAATGACGTTTTCAAAGATATCCCTTACATGCTGAAAAATATACTTGAATATATTAATTCAAATTATCAGAACAGTAGCTTAACATTATCCTCTATAGCCGAACGTTTCTGGGTAAATCCATCCTACCTGAGCCGATACTTCAAAACATATATGGGTATTAACATTGTGCAATATATAAGATCCATGCGTATTTTTTATGCAAAATCTCTTCTTCAGAGTTCGGATATGAGCATTGCAGAAGTTGCGGAAATGGTAGGGATCAAAAGTGCATCTCATTTTAGCAAAATTTTTGAGAATGAAGTTGGCGAATCTCCAAGTAAGTTCAGAAAAAGTTATTTTGACAGGAATCATAGCTGATTTTTCAGCTATGAAATTGTAGAGAAGACGATAGATTTGAGGTAGGTCTTAAGATGTAAGACCTACCTCATTTTCTCCTTTTGCTTCACTGGGCTGAAGTCTTTTTTCCAAAATCGATTAGGTGCAATAACTTGCGATAAGGTACAATAAGATAAGCAGCATGCCGCTTTTCCGCCGGGACCTTTCCAAGTGCCCTCTGGAATTCAAGTCTCCTTTTTTATAAAAAAACAGCCCATCCTGACGGACTGCTTTTTGTGAAAGAGCACCGTAATGATACGAAAACCTATGGAAAAACGCCAAAATGATAACCGCCAGCGGGTTGTGCTTTTCCCACCGGCGGTTCGTTTTCTCATTTCACGTATTCCTGCTCGATTGCCACGCCGCATTTGAATTCTACCACAACGCCGTCGTTCCTGACGTGTATCCTGTCCACAAGCATTTTCATGGTTGTGCCATCAACCGTGGTGAGCGTATCACTTTGCATCGTTTGCTCTATGAATGTATCGAGCCACAGCCTGACCTCAGCATATTTGGCTGCCGTTCCTTGCAGCTCGTTGCGCTCTGCCTCCAGTTCCTTCATCCGCTCACTGTACTCTTTGACCCGTGATGCATATTCTACCGACCCGATTTCCATCCGCTGCTTTGCTTTGTGCAGTGCGAGCGCGGCTTCTTGCAGCTAAATGGTTTCTTCATCGATCCTATCCATAGCTGCTTTGTTTTCCGGTTCCAATGCGAGCTCAGCGCCGTCCCTCACCGCCTCCACTACTTCTTCAGCGCTATCGACGAGCCTTCGCATTGCGGTGAGGTAAGTTGCCTCCAACACATCTTCGTTGACGTGATGACTGTCGCATACTGCTCGACCATTGCTTATCCTATTGCAGCAACCCCAACCAGCATTTTTAGCTATTTTTCGGCTCTGAAAGCGAAAAAAGGGCCTCGGTGCAGTCCAATTGACCACTCCGAGACCCTGAATTACCCGTATTTTGCTTGATTTTCGCTCATTTTGTATGAAATATTGCAAAAACCTCACTTTTATCGTGGTAGACAAAAGTGAGGTCTTTAGTGGAGCAGGGTACAGGAGTCGAACCTTTTCTGGTTCAAATCCACCCACCGCTAACTTTTTCCGACTACTTTGCTCCGTGCATTTGCCCCAAAAGGTGCGCGAGATTTTTGGTCCGAAAACGTAAAAAACCGGCCCCGGTCTGGCTATGATTGCCATTCCGAAGCCGGTTTTCTCTGATTATACAGTATTTTGGGCCGTTTTTGCCCTGAAAACAAGAAAATTGCCTGATTTGCCCCAAACGGTGCGTAGAGGCAGGGTATTTGCCCCAAAAGTACACCAGCGGGCTGCTCTCTCATTCGTCTAAACACTCAGGGTAACGCCACAATCCACCGATCACGCGAGGAAGGCTGGGGACTGTAAAGGATAGCTGGAAAAAAGAGCTCATCTGAAAGGATGAGCTCTTTTCTGAAACAAAGGATGTCGCGTTCGGGAGCTTACTCTGACACCATCTTTTTCTTGTCCTGATTTCTCACCATGAGCCATCTGACGGTGAGCACGAGGAATACGATGCCGCCGGTATAGCCGCAGTAGGTCATGATGATGTTGACAAGGGTGGCGTAGGGGATGAACATATCCACTATAAACACGCCGATGCCGGCAAGAATACAGGCGAGCTTATACTTTACGGATTTCTCGTCTTTAATAAAGGTGGAAACACAGGTCCAGAGCATGGGGCAGAAGGTGCTGTAGATCGAGAGGAGAATGATCACGGCAAAGACTGCGCCGAGGATGCCGGAAGCGGAGCCGAAGACCTGATTTGCGATAAGGAGGTTGGGGATGGCTGCCTGAGATGACTCTGCAATGTTTCCGAGATGGCACAGGCCGAGGATGCCGACGGTCACTGAGATGGCGGCTGCGCCGATGATGCAGATGACGGTGGTGTATTTTTTCTTATAGCCGCTCAGCTCCTTGCCGATGCTCGACATATATGCGGCAACAAGGAGGATAGAGCATCCGCCGAAGGAGAGACCCGCCAGCACGGGGTTTGCACCCGCCTGAAGAACGCTGACCTCACCGGAGCGGATCAGCTCGACGCCGTTGGAAATGCCGGGGAAATACGTAAAGGCTGAAATGACGCCGAGTATAAAGAGGAAGGTCACGACCACGGGACCTATCTTGCCGATGATGTTCACGATGCCCTGCAGACCAAGCACCGCAGTTCCGACTGCAAGCACGATCGCAATGGCGTAGCCTATCCAGAGCGGAAGTCCCCACTGCTGGAAAAGAGTGTTGCCGAAGCCGGAGATCATAAAGAAGAAGCAGCATGCATTAAATATCCATGCGAAAGCAGTGAATATCTTGCCGACGACCTTTCCGCAATAGAATTCACACACACTGGCAAGGTCTGTCGTTCCGTGGCGTCCGGCATAGGTGTAAGCCATAAAGCAGCAGAACATGACCACGAAGTTTACAACAGCCACGGTGATCGTCCCGCCGACGGAGCCCCAGCTCGAAAAATACTGAACGGACTCCTGTCCGCTCGCCGTTCCCGAGCCTATGAGATAAGCCAGCAGAGCACCTGCAAAGGTTATAAGAAGACCGGGGCGCATTTTTTTGTTTTCCATTAGAATTCCTTCTCCAATCATTAATAATAGGAAGACCGGCTCCATCCCCGCTTGCCCCTGCGAAGATGAATGACTGAAAAGAGAACTCAGTGATTAGTCCACTATAGTGTAATTTCGGCTTGATAAATCTATCATATACTATTAGTCTTCTTCTGTCAACAGAAAAACCGTTTTAATTCAGGAAAAAATCTGTAATTGTTATAAATCACGCCGGTATCAGATCGCATTTTTTAGATAGTTTTTATTAAACATTCTGCTTGCATAAAAATCGGAAATCTAATATAATGGAAAAAGTAATAAATAACGTTCATATATGATAATGCAGTGCGATCAGCCGATCCAGCCGCAGTCAGAGCACATCTATTCTTTAAGAGGTATACCAATGAATGATTTTTCCGCACTTGGCGAACGCCTGAAGGCAATAAGGGACAGCCGTAACTTAAATCTGAGCGATGTATCCGAGCTCACCGGTATCAGCAAGGCGATGATCAGTAAGATAGAAAGAGGCGAATCCGTGCCGACCATCACCACCGTCTGGAAGATAGCAAACGGTCTGAAGATAACTCTCAACGCGCTCTCAGGTGATGCAGAAAGCGGATATGCCGTAAAAAGCATCGCCGAAATGACCCCCCTGATAGATACCGACGGACGCTTTCAGCTCTACAATATCTTCCCCTTCTCCCCTCTTGACGGTATTCAGGTCTTCTACGGCCGCTTCAACGCCGGCTACCATTACCAGCCGTCCATGTTTATCCATGAGAGCTCAAGAAAGGAATACTGCATCGTTTTCGAGGGTGAGCTGGATGTCGTTATAGGCTCGAACACATATCACATGGAGGCAGGCTGCGGTATAGATTTTGATTCGCATGAGGAGCACGGCTACATCAACAACGGTCAGAGCGACGCTCTCGTCTGTTTTCTCCTGATCTGAGGCGCATTTCTTAAACAGGTTAATATTTAAAGTACATCTGTGTAATCTCTTATTTGAGATTGCACAGATTATTTTTCTCATATAGTAAATTTTCTGTTGACAATAACAAGAGACAGTGATAATATGGTCTCACATAGGAGAATTCGGTCGAAATTTGTCCACTATATTGGCTGCATTATCCTTTGCTCGGCTTACACGAAATACCGGTCTGCGGGTCTCCCCTTCCTGCCTCGGCAAGAGCCTGCCCGTCTTCCGCCGCAGTGATCCGGAGCAGACAGCCGGTCAATCTTTCAGACGGTATCTGAAAAATAATAAGGAGAGTGATATCTTGAAAACTATAGCGGTTTTAGGCACGGGTAACATAGCTCAGACGATCTCCGTCGATATGAAGGCCCGTGGGCACGAGGTTCGCCTGTTTGCTCCGCAGTACCTTTTCTCTCGTATACGCTTCATTGCTGAAACTCACGAGATAGAATGCACCGGTGCATTCGAGGCAAAGGAGACTATTGATGTCGTCACCTCCGACATCGACGAGGCTGTCCGCGGCGCGGACTACATCTTCATATGCGTACCGGGCAATCGCCACGAGGAATACGCAAAGCTTCTCAAGGGACATACGACTGCGGATCAGATCGTTATCACCTTCAACGGCTGCATGGCGTCTCTCATCTACAAAAACGTCTGGGGCGACGACGATACCTGTCCCGTTTTCGTAGAGTCAACGATACCTCCGTTCAGCACCAGAAGAGTGGAGCCGGGTAAGGTTCGCATGTTTGAGCGCCATCTGGCACCGATCGCATTCTTCCCTGCGTCGGCAGCGGACAAATATTACGACCGGATCATCGCTGACATTTACGAGTTCCCCGGCAAGTTCGAGGACGTTCTGGAGTGCGGTCTGAGTCTCGTCAACCCGACGGTACACCCCGGTCCCTGCCTTGTCAATCTGAGCAATATCGAGAAGCCCGATTTCACCTTCTTCCTGTATGAGCACGGCTTCCAGCCCTCCGGACTCAAGATCGACGTGCTTCTGAACAAGGAGAGGCTCAGGATCGGTGAGGCCTTCGGCTACAAGATCCACGCACTCGAGGATTTTGCCGGCGTGGATACCATCGACTCCTGGGAGCCCATGTACGCCATGGGACACGGCTGCCATGCGCTGACCTCCATTGCTGGCCCGAACGATATAAACTACCGCTATCTCACCGAGGACATTCCCATCGCCCTCGTCTGCTGGGCATCCATCGCTGACCAGCTCGGCATTGAGACGCCGATCATGGACGCGGTGATAACGCTCATCGGTGTTGCACACGATACGGACTGGTTTGTAAACGGCCGCACCGCCGAAAAGCTCGGACTTTCCGGCAAGACCATCGAGGAGATCAGCCGCTACGCGAAGACCGGCAGGTTCTGATAACAAAAAAACTTATAAACTGATATATCGGATAATTAAAAAAAGAAAGGAACAGCAAACATGAGCAAGAGTTTATTCAGAGAGCTTCTGGACAAGGAAGCATCCCCCGCACTTGGCTGCACCGAGCCTATGATGTTCGCCTTGGGCGGCGCCATCACCCGTAAATATGCACCCGGCAAGGTACTGAGAGTCGATATGGTCGGCTGCGGTCTCATGGTCACCGGTGTTCAGGCTGTCGGCATCCCCAAGACCGGCGGCAAGACAGGCGCATTTCTGGCCGCCGCTGTCGGTATAGTCAACGGTGATGTCGATGCCTGCAAGGAAGTCCTTCGCAATGTCACGCCCGAGGACGTAAAGTCCGCTGAGGAGCTAGTAAAGTCCGCCACCTTTACCCTCGACATGGACAACAGCACCGGCAAGCAGGTATACTTCAAGCTCACCCTGACCACCGATCAGCACGTTGCCACCGTTATCTTTGAGGACGAGCACCACACCTGGACCTATCTCGAGGTAGACGGTGAGGTCGTGGTCGATAACCGCAGACCCGTCGGTGAAATGCTCATTCCCGCAAACGACATAGACTGGAACGAGTTCACGATTGAGAACGCTTACAACTGGTGCAAGACCGCTCCCATAAGCGAGTTCGGCCGCGCAAAGGAAGCAGTCGAGATGAACTACATCGTCGCTAAGGACGGTCTGGAAAATCCCCGCGGCATGGGCATACAGACCGCAAAGGTCCTGCAGGACAACGTAAAGAGCGGCTTTGTTGCTGACGATGAGATCACAGAGGTCCTCATCTGGGGTACCGCCGGTGCCGATGCCCGTATGGGCGGCAGCGACTATCCCACGATGGTCAGCACCGCAAGCGGCAATCAGGGTCTGATGGTCGTCATGGGTCCCTGGGCAAGTGCCAAGTACCGCAAGATGAGCGATGAGGACGGCTACCGCGCAGTTGCATTCGCTCTGCTCATGAACACCTACATGAAGTATCTGTCCAAGGAATACGTATACATGCCGCCCACCTGCTCCTGTGCGACCACCTCTGCACCGGCCGCTGCCGCAGGCGTGGCATTCCTGCACGGCCTGACTCCTCAGCAGATCAACGACATGCTCTGCACCTCTCAGGTACAGATGTGCGGCGTCGTCTGCGACGGTGCAAAGCCGTCCTGCGCATTCCGCATGTTCGTTGCTCTCTTCGGTGCTCTTGAGGCCATGATGATGGCGGAAAAGGGCATCCGTGCCACCAACGTCGAGGGCTTTGTCCACGACGACCTGAAGGTCACTCTCGAGAACATCTACCGTCTGCAGCATGACGTTCTGCACAACAAGGTCGATGCCATCCTCTGGGATATAGTCAAGGAGCAGAAGACCATCCACTGATACTAAACAGGCAAGTATACTCAGGAGCTGTAGCAAAATGAAAAATTTGCTACAGCTCCATTTCTATGCAGAAAAAGAGGGAAAGAAGCATGCGAGCCTGTGGGTCAATCTTTTGTGTGGTTCTTTGGCCATTTATTCTCTGCTTCGTCCGGGTAAGCTAAATCAATCTTGCGGTTCAAATCCACCTACCGCCGCCTTTTTCCGACTACTTTGCTTCGTGCATTTGCCCCAAAAGGTGCGTGGGATTTTTGCCCTGAAAATGAGAAAAACCGGCTCCGCTGCGGTCAGATCGACCACGGCAGAGCCGGTTTTCGTTGATTTTACAGTATTTTGGGCTATTTTCGCCCTAAAAGCAAGAAAATTGCCTGATTTATCCGGTAGACAAATCAGGCAACTTATTTGGTGCGAGAGAGGAGACTTGAACTCCCACGTCGGTTGACACACGCCCCTCAAACGTGCCTGTCTACCTGTTCCAGCACTCTCGCGAATTGCTTTTTTCAAAGGCAAGAGTTATTATAACAGAGAAAATGAGAATGTCAAGGATTAATTTCAAATTTTCTTGCCTTTCTGACATACACCGCCGTATAGGCTATGCACAGCAGCAGCGCGGCAAGCATAAGCTCGCCGCCGATGCGCGGCTGAACAAGGTAATAGCGGTTGAAATACGCATAGTAGCAATGCAATGAAGCAAGCTCCGCGAAAATCGGTACGGGCGCAAAGTGCAGGTCGGACGCCGCAAGCACCAAAGCCAGAACTCCGGGGATGAAGAAATACCGGTCGTGCATATGCGGCAGAAGATAGGGAATGCCCATTGCAAGGATAAGGGCAAAGCCGAGTATAACGCGGTCGGACAGCTTTTTGCGCAGAAGGATTGCCGCAGCATAAATCGCCGCAACGAGCAGAAATGCGGCAATGATAAGCGCCCTTGCGCCCTGCGTCGTGTCTCCCGACCATGAGAACATGCTGGTGAGCGACGGTGCGTTGTAATTCATTGCGTCGCCGACAGTGCCGGCCTGCGAAAAATACAGCGTCAGCGTATCCCACAGCGGCGCTCCGGCAATGACGGCAGGCAGCATGAAAACGATATACGCGGCAGGGAAGACGAGAAGCTGTGTCCAGCGTAGCTTTTTGGCGAGCAGCAGGACGAAAAACACCGGGATAATGAACACGGCCTGCAATTTAAAGGCAAGGCAGGCGGCCAGCGATATCATTGCGCCGACACCTTTTTCGCTGAGTCCGAGATACAGCGCGAATATGCCGAAAAATGCATATATGCTGTCGCACTGCGCCCAATATGCGCCGTTTGTGACGACCGTCGGAAGATACAGAACGGCAAGAAAAACGCCGAGCTGCTTTGCCTTCGAGCCGGTGTACAAAGACAGAAGCTTCATGCAGCCGTACGCGAGCAAAACGTCAAACAGCACCGACAGCAGCTTTATAAGATACAGCTCCGATACGCCGAAATACGAAAACGCCGCGAGAAAGTACATATACGGCGGATTATAGTTGCCGGGGAAGAAGGCGAGCGCCTTAAAGCCGCCGTTATCGCGGAAAAACTGCGTCCATGGCGCAAGAAAGGTCGTGTAATCATCGCTTTGCACATCAAAATAAAATCCGCGGATGAGCATGGCTGTCGCCGTGAGCACAAGGGCGCACACGAGCAGAGCCTTATCGCGAAAAATTCCCTGCCGGTAAAGCAGCAGCATGGCCACGCCGAAGATCACGGCAAGCGATATGAGGTTAAAAAGCTCCATTTTCACTCCATTTCGTACAAAAAAAGCGGCTGCCAGTTATAGCAGCCGACGAAAAATTCATTTTTCACAAAATATTTCTTGACATAGCTATATATACAATGATAGAATAACTTGCTATGTTATCATGTGGTGAAACGACTGGCACCCCAGTGTTTACAATCACAATATACCATCAACCAAACGTAAATACAACACCGAAGTGAGCGAAATAAACAACTCACCCGGGCGTTCTCGATTACGATTAAGGAGTGTGTACGAATGCCAAAAGACGTTCTCTACGGCAAAACTCTCAGAAAGAGCTTTGCACGGTACGAAGAAATCCAGGACATGCCCAACCTTTTGGAGATTCAGAAGAAGAGCTACAAGTGGTTTCTCGAGACCGGTCTGCGCGAAGTATTTAGAGATACCGACGCCGTGACCGACTATTCCGGCAATCTTGAGCTGAGCTTTGTGGATTATTCCATGGACGAAAAGCCCAAGTATACGGAAGAAGAGTGCAAGGCACGCGATGCAACGTATGCGGCGCCGCTGAAGGTAAGCGTGCGTCTGCGCAACCTCGAAACCGAAGAGATCAAGGAGCAGGAGATCTTCATGGGCGATTTTCCGCTCATGACCGCCGGCGGCACATTTATAATTAACGGCGCCGAGCGTGTTATCGTCTCCCAGATCGTCCGCAGCCCCGGTGTGTACTACGATAAGACCACCGACCGCAGCATGACGAGCATTTACGCGGCGACCGTTATCCCGTATCACGGCGCATGGCTCGAGTACGAGACCGACGCGAACAACACCTTCTATGTCCGTATAGATAAAAACCGAAAGCTTCCCATTACCTGGTTTCTCAAGGCAATGGGCAAGTATGATGAGACAAAGCCCGAAACATGGCTTTCCTGCACTCCCGATCCCATCGTCGGCGCGACCACAAACGAGCGCCTGAAGGAGATCTTCGGCGATGACGAGCGCATAGCGGTCACCGTTGATAAGGACACTACCACCAGCCGTGACGAGTGCCTTATGGAGATCTACCGCAAGCTGCGCCCCGGCGATCCTCCCACTGTCGAAAGCGCCGAGTCCCTGCTCGACGGACTGTTCTTTGACCGCCGCCGCTACGACATCTCCAATGTCGGCCGCTATAAGTTCAACAAGAAGCTGGCTCTGCGCGGCAGAATAAACGGCTTTACGCTGGCAATGCCCGTTGCAGACCCCTCGACCGGCGAGATAATTGCCGACGCAGGCGAGGTCATCTCGCGCGACATGGCCGAGAAGATCGACGCTGCCGGCGTCGTTGAGGTCTGGCTCGACGTTGACGGAAAGACCGTCAAGGTATTCTCCAACGGCATGGTTCCCCTGCAGAGCATGGTCGATATCGACCCCGAGGAGCTCGGCATAAAGGAAAAGGTCCGCGGCATCGTCCTCAAGAGCCTCATGGAGCAGTACTCCGGCGACGCTCTCAAGGAAGCTATCCTTGAAAATATAGATGTACTTATCCCGAAGCACATCGTTGTTGACGATATGTTCGCATCCGTCAACTATCTCAACTGCCTTGCCTACGGCATCGGAGAGAAGGACGATATCGACCACCTCGGCAACCGCCGCGTCCGCTGCGTCGGCGAGCTGCTGCAGAATCAGTTCCGCATCGGCTTCTCCCGTATGGAGCGCGTTATCCGCGAGCGCATGACTCTGCAGGATCTCGACATCGTAACTCCTCAGAGCCTTATAAATATCCGTCCCGTGACCGCGGCGATCAAAGAGTTCTTCGGCTCCAGCCCCCTGTCGCAGTTCATGGATCAGACAAACCCCCTGTCCGAGCTTACTCACAAGCGCCGTATGTCGGCACTCGGCCCCGGCGGCCTAAGCCGTGAGAGAGCCTCCTTCGACGTCCGCGACGTTCACTACAGCCACTATGGCCGCCTGTGCCCCATAGAGACTCCCGAAGGCCCGAACATCGGACTTATCTCTTACCTTGCTTCCTACGCAAGAGCAAACGAGTACGGCTTCCTCGTCGCACCTTTCCAGAAGGTCGAGAAGGGCACCTGCCGTGTCACCGATCAGGTCGATTACCTGACGGCCGACATGGAGGATAACTACATCGTCGCTCCTGCAACCGAGCCTCGCGACGAAAGCGGCTGCCTTATCAATAAGCGTATAACCTGCCGCCACCGCGACGAGATCGTCGAGGTCGACCGCGAGAGAGTTGACTACATTGATATAAGCCCCCGTATGATGGTATCCATCGCGACCGCGATGATCCCGTTCCTCGAAAACGACGACGCAAACCGCGCACTGATGGGCGCGAACATGCAGCGCCAGGCAGTGCCTCTTATGACAACTCAGGCGCCTATCGTCGCAACCGGCATCGAGCACAAGTGCGCAGTTGACTCCGGTGTTGTCGTTCTCGCGGAAGGCGACGGCGAGGTCGTCCGCGCCGATGCGCAGAACATCTCCATCAAATACGATTCCGGAGATATAAAGAACTATAAGCTCATAAAGTTTGCACGCTCCAACCAGGGTACCTGTGTAAACCAGAGACCAATCGTTTCTCTCGGCGAGCGCGTTCACGAGGGCGACGTCATTGCAGACGGCCCGAGCACCAAGGACGGCGAGATATCCCTCGGCAAGAACATCCTCGTCGGATTCATGACCTGGGAAGGCTACAACTATGAGGACGCTATCCTGCTTAACGAGCGCCTTGTCATGGAGGACGTGTTCACATCTATCCACGTCGAGGAATACGAGTGCGACGCACGCGATACCAAGCTCGGACCCGAGGAGATCACCCGTGATATCCCCGGTGTGGGTGACGATGCACTCAAGTACCTTGATGAGCGCGGCATAATCACTGTCGGCGCAGAGGTTCGTGCCGGTGATATCCTCGTCGGTAAGGTGACCCCGAAGGGCGAGACAGACCTCACCGCAGAGGAGAGACTGCTCCGCGCCATCTTCGGCGAAAAGGCGAGAGAGGTTCGCGATACCTCGCTCAAGGTTCCCCACGGCGAGAGCGGCATAATCGTTGACGTCAAGGTGTTCACCCGTGAAAACGGCGATGAGATGAGCCCCGGCGTAAATCAGGTCGTGCGTGTTTACATCGCTCAGAAGCGTAAGATTTCCGTCGGCGATAAGATGGCCGGCCGCCACGGCAACAAGGGCGTTGTCTCGCGCATACTTCCGCGTGAGGATATGCCTTATCTGCCCGACGGCACTCCGCTTGATATAGTCCTTAACCCTCTGGGCGTTCCTTCCCGTATGAATATCGGTCAGGTCCTCGAGGTTCACCTCGGCTATGCGGCTCAGGCACTCGGCTGGAAGGTAGCAACGCCTATCTTCAACGGCGCAAACGAATCCACCATCCGCGATACCCTGCGTCAGGCCGGCCTGCGCGAGGACGGCAAGAGCGTCCTGTACGACGGCCGCACCGGCGAAAAATTTGATAACGACGTAACTGTCGGCTGGGTCTACTTCCTCAAGCTGCACCACTTGGTCGATGATAAGATCCACGCCCGTAGCACCGGCCCCTACAGCCTCGTTACCCAGCAGCCTCTCGGCGGCAAGGCTCAGTTCGGCGGCCAGCGCTTCGGCGAAATGGAAGTTTGGGCCCTCGAGGCTTACGGTGCGGCGTACACCCTGCAGGAGATACTCACTGTCAAGTCCGACGATGTCACAGGACGTGTACGCACCTATGAGAGCATCGTAAAGGGCGACAATATTCCGCAGCCCGGCGTACCCGAATCGTTCAAGGTCCTGGTCAAGGAGCTTCAGTCTCTGTGTCTTGATATCCGCGTTCTGGATAAGGACGGCCAGGAGATCGAGCTCAAGGATGATGACGATGACGATTTCGTTCCCAAGATGAAGGACGAGATGTACGATACCATGTCCGATGACGACGATATCGAGGCCGAGGGCTATACGATCGAGGACGTTCCCGAGACCGACGATGATGATTTCGGTTTCATGTCCGATGATGACTACAGTGAGGAGGATGAATAATAATGAGTTTTACACCGTTTGACGCCATAAAAATAGGCATTGCCTCCCCTGAAATGATCCTTTCCTGGTCCTCCGGCGAGGTCACCAAGCCCGAGACCATCAACTACCGCACCCTTAAGCCCGAGCGCGACGGCCTGTTCTGCGAGCGCATTTTCGGACCGACCAAGGACTGGGAGTGCCACTGCGGCAAGTACAAGAAGATCAGCTATAAGGGCAAGATCTGCGACCGCTGCGGCGTTGAAGTCACAAAGAGCAAGGTTCGCCGCGAGCGCATGGGTCACATAGAGCTTGCCGCCCCCGTATCTCATATCTGGTACTTCAAGGGCATACCCAGCCGCATGGGCCTGCTGCTCGACCTCACTCCGAGAGTGCTTGAGAAGGTCCTGTACTTTGCAAACTATATAGTCACAGACCCCGGCTTCACTCCGCTGGAAAAGTGCCAGATACTCACCGAAAAAGAGTATCGCGACATGCGCGAGAAGTACGAGGACGACTTTGACGCCGGCATGGGCGCCGAGGCGATAAAGAAGCTCCTCCAGCAGATCGACTGCGAGCAGCTTTCCGCTCAACTCAGAGAAGAACTGGCAAACGCCTCCGGCCAGAAGAAGGCAAAGCTCGTCAAGCGCCTTGAGGTCGTCGAGGCATTCCGCCAGAGCGGCAACAAGCCCGAGTGGATGATAATCGACATTTTGCCGGTCATCCCTCCCGAGATCCGCCCCATGGTCCAGCTCGACGGCGGCCGCTTCGCAACAAGCGACCTCAACGATCTGTACCGCCGCGTCATTAACCGCAATAACCGTCTTAAGAGACTTATCCAGCTCAACGCGCCCGACATCATCGTGCGCAACGAGAAGCGCATGCTTCAGGAAGCCGTTGACGCACTTATCGACAACGGCCGCCGCGGCAGAGCCGTGACCGGCGCAAACTCCCGTGCGCTCAAGTCGCTGTCGGATATGCTCAAGGGCAAGCAGGGACGTTTCCGTCAGAACCTGCTGGGCAAGCGCGTTGACTACTCCGGCCGTAGCGTTATCGTTGTCGGCCCTGATCTTAAGATCTATCAGTGCGGCGTTCCCAAGGAAATGGCCATTGAGCTGTTCCGCCCCTTCGTTATGAAGAAGCTCGTTGAGGACGGCGTTGCAAACAACATCAAGTCCGCAAAGAAGATGGTCGATAAGCAGCGCACCGAGGTTTGGGACGCGCTCGAGGTCGTCATCAAGGAGCACCCCGTGCTGCTCAACCGCGCACCTACTCTGCACCGTCTGGGCATTCAGGCGTTCGAGCCTATCCTCGTTGAGGGCCGCGCGCTCAAGCTGCATCCTCTGGTATGTACAGCATACAACGCCGACTTCGACGGCGACCAGATGGCTATCCACGTTCCTCTGTCTGCCGAAGCGCAGGCCGAGGCAAGAATACTCATGCTCTCGGCAAACAACCTCCTGCGTCCGCAGGACGGCCACCCCGTAACCGTTCCTACTCAGGATATGATCCTCGGCTCCTACTACCTGACAATGAAGCGTATAGGCAAGGCCGAAAAGGGCGCAGAGCATGTGTTCGTCACCGACCCCGGCGACACCGATCTGCCGGCAAACGAGATCGTTGACGGCGATGAGTTCGTCGCGGCCGAGGAAAAGGCAGCCGCAGAGGGCGGCAAGGCTCCGTCTTACAAGCCCCTGCTTATATACCGTGACCCCAACGAGGCTGTCATGGCGTACAGCCAGGGCGAGGTCGGCCTGCACGCTCCTATCCTCGTTCGTGTTACCAAGAGCTTTGACGGCGTTGAGAAGTCCAAGGTCATAGAGAGCACCGTCGGCAGAATAATCTTCAACGAGAAGATCCCTCAGGATCTCGGCTATGTTGACAGAAGCGATCCGGAGCATGCCTTTGACCATGAGATCGGCTTCCAGGTCGGCAAGAAGCAGCTCGGCGATATCATCGACCGCTGCATCAAGATCCACGATTTCACCATTTCCGCCGAGGTGCTTGACGGCATCAAGGCAATGGGCTATAAGTATTCGACCGTGGGCGCTATCACGATCTCCATCGCCGATATGACCGTCCCCGAAGCGAAAAAGACCCTCATCAGCGAAACTGAGAATAAGGTCCTCGCAATCGAGCGTCAGTTCAAGCGCGGCTTTATCACCGATGACGAGCGCTATCGTCTGGTCGTTTCCGAGTGGGAGCAGACCACCAAGGACGTCACCAGCGCACTGCAGAACTGCCTGGATACCTACAATCCTATCTACATGATGGCAAACTCCGGTGCTCGTGGCTCCATGAACCAGATCCGTCAGCTTGCCGGTATGCGCGGCCTTATGGCTAACACCTCCGGTAAGACCATCGAGATCCCGATCAAGGCAAACTTCCGTGAAGGCCTCAACGTTCTGGAGTACTTCATCTCCTCCCGAGGCGCCCGTAAAGGCCTTGCCGATACCGCACTTCGTACAGCCGACTCCGGTTACCTTACCCGTCGAATGGTCGATGTCTGCCAGGATGTTATCATCCGCGAGCCCGACTGCGGCACGCATGACGGCGTATGGGCAGCTGCCATCTACGACAAGGGCCAGCTCGTCCAGTCCTTCGGCACCAGCATCCACGGCAGATTCCCGGCAGTTCCCGTCTGCGATCCGCAGACCGGCGAGGTGCTGTTTGATGCTGATCATATGCTTATGCCTGCGGACGCAGAGATCCTTGAGGCGCACGGCATCGAGCGAGTGCTCATCCGCAGCGTTCTGTCCTGCGAGGCTCGCACCGGCGTGTGCGCAAAGTGCTACGGCATCAACCTTGCGATCGGCCAGCCCGTCAGCGCAGGCGAAGCCGTCGGCGTTATCGCGGCTCAGTCCATCGGCGAACCCGGTACTCAGCTTACCATGCGTACCTTCCACACCGGCGGTATCGCAGGCGACGATATCACTCAGGGTCTTCCCCGTGTTGAAGAGCTGTTCGAGGCGCGCAAGCCCAAGAAGATGGCTGTCCTTGCCGAGGTTTCCGGCACGGTTTCCATCGAGGAGACAAAGAAGGGCGCGCTGTTTGCAATAAGCGTCACCAGCGAGGAAGAGGGTGAAACAAAGGTCTACACCGTTCCTCACTCGGCAGGTATTCTCGTCAAGAACGGCGACCATGTCGATAAGGGTCAGGAGCTGACCAGCGGCGCACTCAGCCCGCACGATGTTCTGCGCATCCGCGGCATCGACGATGATGAGTTCGGCCGTCCCGGCGTTCGCACCTATATCATTCAGGAGGTCCAGAAGGTTTACCGTCAGCAGGGCGTTGATATCAACGATAAGCATATCGAGATCATCGTTCGCCAGATGATGCGCAAGGTCAAGATCGAGGATTCCGGAAGCACCGATCTGCTCTCCGGCTCAACCGTCGATATCGGCGAGCTCAAGGCAGCAAACCGCAAGATCGAAGAGCGCATCGAAGCAGGCGAGGAGGGCCTCAGCAAGGCGACCTACACCCAGCTTCTCATGGGTATCACCAAGGCTTCTCTGGCAACGGAAAGCTTCCTGTCGGCAGCATCCTTCCAGGAGACCACCAAGGTTCTTACCGAGGCGGCTATCAAGGGCAAGGTCGATCACCTTGTCGGCCTGAAGGAAAACGTCATCATCGGCAAGCTTATCCCGGCCGGCACAGGACTTTCCATGTACCGCGACTTCAAGGAGCAGACCGATGATACTGTTACCGACGATCCTGCTCAGTACGTTGACCTGTCCGCACTCGTCGGCAAGACCAACGCACTTTGATAACGTAATAATAACAAAACCACCCGGCTGAAAAAGTTGGGTGGTTATTTTCACGAAAAATGCGGCGTTTATGAAGCGTGCAAAAAGTAACAGACTTTTTTGACACACTGAGTGGCGCATTCGCGCCCCTTTACTTTTTGCCCTGTTGGCGTTATCATATTGTCAGCAACAGTTCAGGAGGAGAGCATGAAAAAAACAGCACTTATAATGATCGACATGCAGCGAGGCTTTATCGACCCGTCCTCGCCGATCTGCATAGCCGGGGCTGCCGGAACGGTGCCTGCATGCGCCGAGGCGATACGCTTTTTCCACGAATCCGAGCTCCCGGTGTTTTACGCCGTGCGGCACTATCGCGCCGACGGCAGTGACGTTGAGAAAGCGCGCGCCAAGGTGTGGGCAGACGGGGGAAAGCCGCTGTCGGAGACCTGCGATGAGAGCATGTCCGATGCGTTTCCCGAAGAATTTGAAGTCCTTGACTGCGACCGGATCATGATAAAGCCGCGCTTTTCTGCGTTTTTCGCAACGAGCCTTGACCTTGTCCTGCGCCGGCTCGGCGTGCAGACGGTCGTACTGGCCGGCACGACAACGCCAAACTGCATCCGCACGACCTGCTACGACGCTCTGTCGCTCGACTATGACGTTATCGTGCTCAGCGACTGCACATCGTCCGTAACGCCGCAGGTGCAGCGCGCAAACCTCGAGGATATGCAGCGCATAGGCGCGCAGATAATGACGCTTGATGAAATTAAAAACCACAGCTAAAGCTTTAGCCGTGGTTTTTAATTTTGTATCGTTTATTCGTCCTTTGAGATCATTTGCAGCGCATGCTCGAGAACACCGAGCACCGCGCTCAAATTCTGTTTTGCGCCGCCCTCGTTGCCGGGGAGGTTGAGAATGAGGCTTTTGCCGCGTATTCCGGCGACGCCCCTTGTGAGCATTGCGCGCGGAGTAAGGCCGAGACTGTAATGCAGCATCGCCTGGGGAATGGCCGGTATCTCTCGCGAGATAACGTCGCGCGTAGCCTCGGGGGTGATGTCGCGCTTGCCGAAGCCGGTTCCGCCTGTTGAAACTATGAGATCTGCGCCAAGCTCGTATGCGCATTTTATAAACTCGGCAGATATCTCGTGCCGCTCGTCGGGAACAAGCCCTCTGTAGATAACGGGGAAGCCTGCCTCCTCGAGCATCTGAGCGACGGCAGGGCCGCTTTTATCGACCTTTTCGCCTGTCGAGCATCTGTCGCTAACCGTGATAACCGCAGCTTTGTAGTCCATGTGACCCTCCTTATTTCTTGAAGCTGTCTTTAAGCGCAACCGCGCGATTGAATACGAGGTGTTCCGGGGACGAATCCTTGCTGTCAACGCAGAAGTAGCCCATGCGCAGGAACTGGAACTGAGCCGGAGCGGCAGCGCCCTCAAGCATCTTTTCAAGCTTGCAGCCTGTGAGGACCTCGAGCGAGTCGGGGTTGAGGCAGCTTATATAATCCTTGTCCGCAGCGTCCGGATCGGGATCGGAGAACAGATTGCTGTACAGCCTGACCTCGGCGTCGGCGCAGTTTCTTGCATCGACCCAGTGTATTGTTGCGCCCTTGACCTTGCGTCCGTCGGCAGGATCGCCTCCGCGGCTTTCGGGATCGTAGGTCGCGAGGACCTCGGTGATATTTCCGTCGGCATCCTTCACGCAGCCGGTGCAGGTGATGAGATATGCACCCTTCAGGCGGCACTCGGGGCCGTCCGGATAAAGCCTTTTATACTTGGGAACGGGAACTTCAAGAAAATCCTCGGATTCGATCCACAGATCGCGCGAGAAGGTGACCTTTCTCGTTCCGGCCTCGGGATCGTTGGGGTTATTCTCAACATCAAGCTCCTCGCTCTGCCCCTCGGGATAGTTCGTTATCGTGAGCTTTATCGGGCGAAGGACCGCCATCGCGCGCTGAGCGTGATCGTTCAGATCCTCGCGCAGGCAGTGCTCAAGGAAGGAGAACTCGACGGTGCTCGGAACCTTTGCAACGCCGATCCTCTCGCAGAAATTGCGGATCGACTGCGGCGTATAGCCGCGGCGGCGCAGACCGCACAGCGTCGGCATACGCGGATCGTCCCAGCCGGAGACGAGGCCTTCTTCTACAAGCCTTCTGAGCTTGCGCTTGCTCAGAACGGTGTAGTTTATACCAAGGCGCGCAAACTCGATCTGGCGCGGCTTTGACGGCACGGAGACGTTGTTTATCACCCAGTCGTACAGCGGACGGTGGTCTTCATACTCAAGCGAGCACAGCGAGTGGGTTATTCCCTCGAGCGCGTCCTGAATGGGGTGAGCAAAGTCGTACATGGGGAAGATGCACCACTTCGTGCCCTGACGGTGATGCTCGATATATCTGATGCGGTAGAGCACGGGATCGCGCATGTTGAAGTTGCCGGAGGCAAGGTCGATCTTTGCGCGCAGCGTGTATTTTCCCTCGGGAAATTCGCCGTTTTTCATGCGCTCGAACAGGTCGAGGTTTTCCTCAACGGGTCTGTCTCTGTAAGGGCTTACGGCAGGCTTGCCCGTATCGCCGCGATACTCCTTGAACTGCTCGGGCGTAAGCTCGCAGACGTAAGCAAGACCTTTTTTTATAAGCTCGACGGCGTATTCATATGTCTTTTCAAAGTAATCCGAGCCGTAGAAAAAGCGGTCGCCCCAGTCAAAGCCGAGCCAGTGGATATCCTCCTGAATGGCATCGACATACTCGGTGTCCTCCTTGGCCGGATTCGTGTCGTCCATGCGCAGGTTGCATATGCCGCCGTACTTTTCGGCGGTGCCGAAATCTATGATAAGCGCCTTGCAGTGGCCTATGTGCAGATAACCGTTCGGTTCGGGAGGAAAACGTGTGTGCACCTGCATTCCGGCGAATCTGCCTCCCTCGGCAAGGTCCTCGTCGATAAAGTTTTCAATAAAATTCTTGCTTATCTCTTCCATGGTTGTACTCCTGTAATATTGGATAAAGAAATTATAAACGATATTTTACTCAATTACAATAATAAAACTTAAATTTAGCACTGCTGTTGCATATACGATTGAGAAAACGCGAAAACTGTGATAATATAATCATAGGTGATAAATATGAGCGAAAAATTTGATATACTCATCATCGGCGCAGGCCCGGCCGGAGTTTCGGCGGCGCTGACGGCCTGCAACCGAGGCAAAAAAACGGGCGTTATCTCAAATCCGCCGGAGAGCAGCAAGCTCTGGCTTGCCGAAAGCGTGAGCAATTATCCCGGCATGTCCGGCACAGGCAGCGACATTGTCAAAGTAATGCGCCGCCAGCTTGAAGAAAGCGACGCCGAGGTGATACAAGGCCGCGCGCTGAGCGTTGTGCCGCTGGGCAAAACGATAGGGGTTGCCGTCGGAAACGAGTTTTACGAGACAAGAGCCGTTATCGTTGCTGCCGGCATAAGCCGCCGCCCGATATGCCCGGGCGAGACCGAGTTTCTCGGCAGGGGAGTGAGCTACTGCGCGACCTGCGACGGCATGCTCTATAAGGGAAAAACGGTTGCCGTTATCGGCGACAGCGAGGAGGCACGGCACGATGCGCAGTTTCTGAGCGATATCGGCTGCAAGGTGCTGAGCTTTTCCGGCAGGGAGAAGCTTGATATCCGCGGCGGCATGAAGGCAGATACGCTTGTTGCAGACGGAACGGAATACGCCGTCGATTGCGTGTTCATCCTCAAGGACACCCTCACGGCCGAAAGCCTTGTTTCCGGCATTGAATCCGAGCGCGGCATAATCAAAACCGACCGCAGCTGCAAAACCAACATCAAGGGCGTTTTTGCCGCCGGCGACTGCACCGGCGCACCGTATCAGATAGCAAAGGCCGTGGGCGACGGCAACATCGCCGCCCTGTCGGCTTGCGAATATATAAACACAGAAAAGGAGATATGAAAAATGTCTATTATGCATCTTACAAAGGATAACTTCGATTCGATCACCTCCTCCGGCCTCGTGCTGGTCGATTTCTGGGCAACATGGTGCGGCCCCTGCCGCATGCAGGCTCCGATACTCGAGGAGTTTGATAAGCAGATGGAGGGCAGGGTCCGGGTCTGCAAGCTTGATGTTGACGAGGTACCGGCCATAGCTCAGCGCTTCGGCGTTATGAGCATCCCGACGCTTATCGCCTTCAAGGACGGCAAGCAGCTCAGCAAGGAAGTCGGCGTTACAAGCTGCGAAGAGCTTATGACAATGTTCGGCTGATAACTTTAAAAAATTGTTGCAATATTTATTGCATTTCAAATTCCGCCCGTATATAATGGAGTATCCGCTGTATACGGGCGGAATTTTTAATTCGGGAGGAAAAAATGTCTGACTATATAATTAGCTGCTGCTCGACGGCAGACCTTACGAAGGAACACTTTGAAGCACGCGATATAAAATATGTCTGCTTCCACTATATGCTCGACGGCGAAGATTACATGGACGATCTCGGCCAAAGCATGCCGTTTGAAGAGTTTTACAAGAAAATGGCCGAAGGTGCCGATACCAAGACAAGTCAGGTAAACGTTGCCGAGTATATCGACTATTTCACGCCCTTCCTCAAAGAGGGCAAGGACATTCTGCATGTTACGCTCTCCAGCGGCATTTCCGGAACGGTGAACTCCGCGCGCAACGCGGCTGCCATGCTTGCAGAGGAGTATCCCGAACGCAAGATTTACATAGTCGATTCTCTCGGAGCATCCTCGGGCTACGGCCTGCTCATGGACGCTTTGGCAGATAAGCGCGACGAGGGCATGAGCATTAACGAGGCGCATGATTGGATCGAGGCAAACAAGCTTCATCTGCACCACTGGTTCTTCTCAACAGACCTCAGCTTCTATGTCAAGGGCGGCAGAATTTCAAAGGCGGCAGGCTTCTTCGGAACGATGCTCAATATATGTCCTCTGCTTAACATGGATAACCTCGGCAGACTTATTCCCAGGGAAAAGATCCGCACGAAGAAAAAGGTCATAAAGACGATCGTCGAGCGCATGGAGCAGTGCGCAAACGACGGCCTTGATTATTCCGGCAAGTGCTATATCTCACAGTCCGGCTGCGTTGAGGATGCAAAGGAAGTTGCCGCGCTTGTTGAGGAACGCTTCCCCAAACTCAACGGCAAGGTCGAGATAAACTATGTCGGCACGACCATCGGCAGCCACACCGGCCCCGGCACCGTTGCGCTGTTCTTCTGGGGCGCTGAGCGCGGCGAATGATGGATAATGAACGGTAAGTTTTCTAAGCTGAAAGATATTCACAGCAGGTTTACATGGCTTGAGCTTCTGCTGCTCACGGGCTGGATATTCCTTATGTGCATATACATATCACCGGGCTCCTTCAGGCACACGGTAGGCTTTATGCTCAGAAATCCACTTCTTACACTTCTGAACGTCCTGCCGATAGCCGTGCTGCTGCTTGTGATATATTTTGCCTGCATGAACAGCTTTGCCGCCGGAGCGGCCGCTAACCTTGTGTTCGGGCTGCTGTCGTATGCAAACCTGCTAAAGATAGACGGACGCGACGATCCGCTTGTACCGGCGGATATACTCCTGCTGCGTGAGGCGCTTCAGGCCTCCGGCGATTACAGGCTTGATCTTCACCCGGCGGTCATAGCGGTGATCGTTTTATCGACAGCCGTTTTTATAGCCCTTGCGATCGTGCTTGGCAGAACGAGGAAGCGCCCTGCCGTGCCGCGTATAGTCGGCATCGTGCTGAGCATAGCTGTTTTCGCAGGCGCATTCTTCGGCCTTTATCGCGACAGGGAGCTTTATGCCTCGTTCCCGGTGAGCTCGGAATATAACGTGACGTCGATATTCAACGAGCTTGGACTTAACTATTGCTTCTTATATAACTTTAACCTTTATACGGTCGATAAGCCCGACGGATATTCCGAAAAAACCGTAGAAAGCTATATTTCAGAGCAGAAAACCGAAGAGCCTGAGGGCGTAAAGCCGCAGATGATCATGATAATGTGCGAGGCGTTTAACGACGTCACCGATGCCGACGCCTTTACATATTCCGAAAAAGATGATCCGATGCGCGGCTTTTATGAGGTCGCTTCAAGCCCCAACAGCATAAACGGTCACATCGTTGTTCCCAATTTCGGAGCGGGAACCGCGAATACGGAGTTCGATGTGCTCACCGGCATGCAGACAAATCTCATAAGCGCAACATCAAATTCGGCTATGAGATCGTTCCACCACTCTGTTCCGTCAATGGCAACGCTTCTTGGCGACCAGGGATATTCGAGCCTCTATTTCCATCCCGGCAACAGCTGGTTTTACAATCGCGATTCGGCGCTGAGCTTTCTGGGCATTGATGAGCGCGTGTTTGTTGAGGATCTTGAGGATAAATCCAAAATGGAAACATCCTTTCTGAAAAACCTCAAGCAGCTTGTTTCCGAGCGCACACAAAACGGCGAAAGACTGTTTACCTATGCAACGACCATTCAGAACCATCAGGCGTATACTTATTCCAAGTACGATTTTGAGGTCCCGAAGGTGCAGACCAGTGTTCAGCTGAGCGACTATGCCGAGGAGCTTTTGTCGGTGTATGCCTATGGCGTGAAGTGCTCTTCGGATATGCTGCTTGAGCTGACGGAGTACTTAAACGGCCTTGATGATCCGTATGTGCTCGTGTTTTTCGGAGATCACAGGCCGAATCTCGGCGCGGACTATCTTGCGTATAACGAGATCGGCATGGATATTGCCGATGACGTTGTTGCAAACTGCTCGGCTCCCTTTGTCATATGGGCAAACGACGCATATGCAAAAACCTCGGATTTTGCCGAGCGCTTTGCGTCGCTGGATATCCCCGAGGACGGTTATATAAGCGCAAGCTTCCTCGGCGAAGTTACCCTTGAGCTTGCAGGCTGCGCAAAGAGCGAGCCGTTTTTCAGCTTCCTTTACGACCTGCGCCGCGAGATCCCCGTTATAAAGACCGGAGTGAACAGCGACGCCGAGCAGCCGACGATAGATAAGCTGCACTGCTGGCAGTACTATCGCATGAGCTGAAAATCCCGGCTTGACTTTTTGGGTAAAAAGTGCATATAATATATTTTACTAAAGGCAATGACGGACAGGAGTAAGCCAAGCATGCTTTTCAGAGAGGGAACGGACGGTGAAAGTTCCTAAGGCATGCCGCCGAAGGTCGGTCCCGAGCAGCCGTGCCGAAATCCAAGTAGGCCGGACGGGAGCTCCCGTTACAGAGCGATGAGTGCCGCGCATTGCGCGGAATTCAGGTGGTACCGCGTAATACTGCGCCCTGATGAATGTCGGGGCGCAGTTTTTTTATTTGTTAAGGAGGATCAGATATGAAAGAGCTGCCGAAGGTGTATGACCCCGGTACGGTTGAAAAAAGAATATATGAAATGTGGCAGTCGCATGGCTGCTTCAAGGGCGTCATAGACCCCGACAAAAAGCCGTTTTCAATAGTTATGCCGCCCCCCAACGTGACAGGTCAGCTGCACATGGGTCACGCGCTCGACTCAACCCTGCAGGATATACTGACGCGCTATAAGCGCATGCAGGGCTATGCCGCACTTTGGCTTCCCGGCACCGATCACGCCGGCATCGCAACGCAGATAAAGGTCGAAGAGGAGCTGCGCGTTAAGGAAGGCCTTACGCGCTACGACCTCGGCCGCGAGAAGTTCCTTGACCGCGTTTGGGAATGGAAGAACAAATACGGCGACCGCATCGTTGAGCAGCAGAAGGTGCTCGGCGCATCCTGCGATTGGGACAGAAGTGCGTTTACGATGGACGAGACACGCGCAAAGAGCGTGCGCGAAACATTCTGCGAGCTGTACGAAAAGGGACTTATCTATAAGGGCAGCCGCATCATCAATTGGTGTCCCAAGTGCCGCACGGCGCTTTCCGACGCCGAGGTCGAGTACAAGGATATGCCCGGCTCGTTCTGGCACATAAGATACCCCATCGAGGATTCTGACGAGGAGTTCATCATCGCGACCACACGTCCCGAGACCATGCTCGGCGACTCCGGCGTCGCCGTTCACCCCGATGACGAGCGCTATAAGCACCTTGTCGGCAAGAACGCCATCCTGCCGCTGGTCGGAAGAAAGCTCCCCATCGTTGCCGACGAGTATGTTGAGCTCGGCTTCGGCACGGGCGCCGTCAAAATGACACCCTGCCATGACCCCAATGACTATGAGGTCGGCCTCAGACACAATCTCGAGCAGATACTCTGCATCGACGAGGACGCGAAAATAATAAACGGCGGAAAGTACAACGGCATGGATCGTTACGAGGCGCGCAAGGCCATCGTGGCCGACCTCGAGGAGCAGGGCTATCTCGTTAAGGTCGAGCCGTATAACCACAACGTCGGCTGCTGCTACCGCTGCGGCACCGTCGTCGAGCCGCTCACGAGCCCCCAGTGGTTTGTCAAGATGAAGCCTCTGGCCGAGGCGGCGATCGAGGTCGTTAAGGACGGAAGAATAAAATTCGTTCCCGAGCGCTTTACAAAGACCTATATGAACTGGATGGAAAATGTCCACGACTGGTGCATCTCCCGTCAACTCTGGTGGGGGCACAGAATACCGGCATGGTACTGCGACGATTGCGGCAAGATAACCGTGTCTCGCACCGATCCCTGTGAGTGTGAACATTGCCACAGCAAGAATATCCATCAGGAAGAGGACGTTCTCGACACATGGTTCAGTTCAGCACTCTGGCCGTTCTCGACCATGGGCTGGCCGGACAAGACCCCTGAGCTTGACTACTGGTATCCGACCTCGGTCATGGTAACGGGTTATGATATCATCTTCTTCTGGGTCGCGCGAATGATCTTTTCCGGCATGGAGCAGATGAAAAAGGAGCCGTTCCACACAGTGTTCATCCACGGCCTTGTACGCGACAGTCAGGGCAGAAAAATGTCCAAGAGCCTCGGCAACGGCATTGATCCGCTGGAGATGGCCGAAAAGTACGGCGCGGACGCGCTGCGCTTTAACCTCATAACCGGCAACAGCCCCGGCAACGACATGCGCTTCTACGTTGAAAAGTGCGAGGCGATGCGCAACTTCTGCAATAAGATATGGAACGCATCGCGCTTTGTCATGATGAACCTCACCGTTGAGGATAATCATCTGCCCGAGACGCTTGAGACCGAGGATAAGTGGATCCTCTCCAAGCTCAACCGCGTCGTCAAAGAGGTCTGCGATAATATGAACAGCTTTGAGCTGGGCGTTGCGGCAGGCAAGATATACGATTTCATCTGGGATGATTACTGCGACTGGTACATTGAGCTGACAAAACCGCGCCTGAACGGCGATGACGAGGCGGCAAAGGAGAGCGCCCAGCGCGTGCTTCTGTATGTCCTCGTCGAGATACTTAAGCTCCTGCACCCGTTCATGCCGTTTATCACCGAGGAAATATGGCAGGCGCTGCCTCACGAGGGCGACGCGCTTATGATGCAGTCTTACCCCGAGTACAGCGAAGCGCTCAACTTCCCCGAGGACGAGGCAAACTTCGGCATGGTCATGGATGCCATCAAGGCCGTCCGTGCGCGCAGATCCGAGATGAACGTACCCCCGTCCAGAAAGAGCCACCTTATCATCGTCACCGACAAGGCAAAGGCATTCACCGACGGCGAGAAGTTTATCTGCAAGCTGGCCTATGCCTCCGGCGTTGAGGTCAGAGCGGAGCTTCCCGAGAGCGCCGACGGTATGGTGTCCGTCATAACCGATAACGCGCGCATGTTCATGCCCATGGCAGAGCTTGTTGATCTTGAAAAAGAGCGCGCACGCATGGAAAAAGAGCTTGCAAACGCCAAAAAGCAGCTCGACGGGCAGAACGCAAAGCTTGCAAACGAAAACTTCGTTTCCCGCGCGCCGGAAAAGGTCGTTAACGCCGAGCGCGAAAAGAAGGCAAAGCTCGAGGCGCTCATCGAAAATCTTGAGGAAAGCCTCAAAAATCTCGGATAAGCCCGACCGTTTTTTGCAAAATCCGCATATATAAACATTTAAACTGATGCTGAGCATAGCTCGGCATCAGTTTTTTTATATTTTTATTGCATTGGAGTGAGGAAAAATGAAGATCGCATCGGAATATTCCGACGGCAGGCTAACGGTGTTTTTAGCAGGCGAGTTAGACCATCACGGCGCAAAAACGGCTGTTGACGGCATTGCCGACAGCATTGACAGATATCTTCCGCGCGACCTCGTGCTCGACCTGACGCAGCTTGGCTTCATGGACTCGTCCGGCATTGCGGTCATAGTACGGAGCTATAAGAAAATGCGCAGCGCCGGGGGTCGGATGTACATTGAAAATCCCCAGAAACAGCCGCTTAAAGTGCTCGATGCCTCGGGCATCGACAGAATGATACCGATCGCCGCAAAAAGGGAGGTAACGACATGACGGTGACAAACTACATAAAGCTTGAATTTCCAAGCTTCAGCTCGAACGAGAGCTTTGCGCGCGCGGCCGCTGCCGGCTTTGCCGCGCAACTTGACCCGACGCTCGATGAGCTGGGCGATATCAAAACCTCGGTCAGCGAGGCGGTAACAAACTGCATCGTCCACGCGTATCCGGACAGCATCGGGACGATAAGTATGCGCCTTCGCATCCTCGACGGAGAAAAGCTCGAGATAGTTATCCGAGATAAAGGGCGCGGCATAGCCGATCTTCAGCAGGCGATGCTGCCGATGTACACCACCGGCGGTGAGGAGCGCAGCGGCATGGGCTTTACCATTATGGAAAGCTTTATGGACAAGCTGAAGGTCAAAAGTACGCCGGGCAAGGGCACTACGGTAACGATGCTGAGAACGATCCGCCAGCGCAGAGGCTTTAGATGACCGAGTGTATGCTCAACGATCTGTGCCTTGCGAAGAAGGGGGACAAGGCGGCGTCCGAGCGGCTCGTTGAGGATAATTCGGGGCTTATCTGGAGCGTTGCGCGGCGCTTTTTCGGCCGCGGCGTTGAGCCGGACGATCTGTATCAGCTCGGCTGCCTCGGCTTCCTTAAAGCCGTTGCGGGCTTCGATCCCGGGTTCGGAACGCAGTTTTCGACCTATGCCGTGCCGAAGATAGCAGGCGAGATACGCAGGTTTCTGCGTGATGACGGAACAGTGAAGGTCAGCCGGGGGATCAAAGAGCGTGCGCTTCATATAAAAAACGCGCGGTGCGCGCTTGAGCAGCGCCTCGGCCGTGTGCCGCTGATCTCTGAGCTTGCAGCCGAAACCGGGCTGACACCCGAGGACATCGCTTTTGCAGAAACGGCAGCAAATCCGGCCGAAAGCCTGCAGCGCGAGACGGGCGAAGACGGCTTCACGCTTGAGCACGTTCTGTGCGACACCGAGGGCGAGGAGCGCATGATCGAGCATGTAGCGCTGCGCTGCGCCATTGAGGAGCTTCCCGAGAAGGAGCGGAAGACCCTGTATCTGCGCTATTATCACGGCTTTACTCAGGAAAAAACGGCCAAGGTGCTGGGAGTGTCGCAGGTCCAGATATCGCGCCTTGAGCGCAAAGCGATAGCACAGCTTCGCGAAATGCTGTCGTGACTGAATGCTTACACGCAATTTGAGCGTGTGAGCATTTTTCTTTACTTTGAAATAATGCATTCTGCCAAAAACTTATTAAGAATTTATTAAATAATGTAAGAACACTTGAAAAACGTAAAGACTGCGTTAAAATATCATGGTGTTTTGTTGGAGTTTTATTGGAGTTTTGCAGAATGTGAGGTGTTTGTATGGAAAAAAGAAAAAGAAGCCTTGCGATCGATATACTTAACGGTTCGATGTGGGATAAAATATTGCGTTATGCGCTGCCTGTTGCCGCCACCGGCATTCTCGGGCAGCTGTTTAATGCCTCGGATATAGCCATTGTCGGCAATTTCGCTCAGGGAGATACGGTCGCGGCGGTCGCAGCCGTCGGCGCAAACGGACCGGTCATCGGCCTGCTGCTTAATATTTTCATCGGCATTGCGCTGGGCGCAAATGTTGTCATAGCAAATGCGATCGGCAGGGGAGACAGCAACACAGTCTCGCGTGCCGTGCATACATCCATTGTCGCCGCCGTATTGGGCGGCATTATTGTCGGCCTGCTCGGCCAGCTGCTTGCCGAGCCTGTGCTTTCAATGCTCCAGGTGCCGGAGGATGTTTTTCCGCTTGCGCTTAAATATATGCGCATTTATCTTCTCGGACTGCCGGTAATTTTCCTTTATAACTTTGAAGCGGCCATATTCCGCAGCGCAGGCGATACGAAAACGCCGCTTGTGGCGCTTGCCCTGTCCGGCGTTCTGAATGTAATACTCAACCTGTTTTTCGTCGTAGTTCTGAACAAAACGGTTGACGGCGTTGCGATAGCCACGGTGCTTGCAAATGTTGTAAGCTCCGTTGTTCTTCTGCGCAGGCTTTTAAGAAGCGAGCTTTTTATCCATGTTGAGTTTAAGAATCTGCGTATCGACTGGAAAATACTCTGGCGCATACTCAAGATCGGCGTTCCGGCAGGCATACAGGGTGCGGTGTTCTCGCTTTCAAACATCGTTGTCCAGTCTGCGATAAACAGCCTCGGCAAGGTGACGATGGCGGCGTCCTCTGCGGCGTTCAATGTTGAGGTCATGGCGTATTACATCCTCAACTCCTTCGGACAGGCCTGCACTACCTTCGTCGGCCAGAACTACGGCGCCGGTCAGATCGACCGCTGCCGCAAGGCGCTCAAGCTCTGCCTTATAGAAAGCGTCATAGCAACGGCGTGCGCCGTGTGCATTGCGCTGCTCTCCGGCAAGTATCTTATCGCGCTGTTTAATAACGATCCCGAGGTCATCCGCCTCGGCATGGTAAGGATGAAATTCATTTTCATGTCCTATATTTTCTCAACGATCTACGACTGCATGTCCGGCTACATGCGCGGCTTCGGCATTTCGCTGACTCCTGCGCTGCTTACGATATTCGGCGTGTGCGGAACGAGAATAATATGGATTTACATGGTGTTCCCCATGTCGCAGACCTTTGAAACGATCATGCAGGTGTATCCCATTAGCCTTGCGATAAACATGGTTCTCATTTTCTGCGCGCTTATTATAACGCGTCCGTCAAAGCGCTATGACCATGTGGTTCTTGACTCTTGAAAGAGCCGGTCGAACGTGGTAAAATAACACGCTATGAATAATGATTTTAACAAAAGATATCTCGAAGCGAGAAGAAAAGTAATAGAGACCGATTTTGCCGGGCTTAATCCCATGCAGAGAAAGGCTGTCATGGCGACTGAGGGCGCGCTGCTCATCCTTGCGGGCGCAGGCAGCGGCAAAACGACGGTGCTCATAAACAGAATTGCAAATCTCATGCGCTATGGCAAAGCCGGCGACAGCGAGGAGATACCCGAAAATGCGAGTGTTGAGGATATCGACGCAATGGCGCGGCTTGACGATGAGGCAAGGCGCACGGCGGCCTTTGAACCGGTCGAGCCGTGGCGCATCCTCGCAATAACGTTTACGAATAAGGCTGCCGACGAGCTGAAAACAAGGCTTTCCAAAATGCTCGGCGAGGCCGGAGCCGATGTTTGGGCGTCCACCTTCCACTCGGCCTGCGTGCGCATACTGCGCCGCGATGCCGACCGACTGGGATTTACCTCAAGCTTTACGATCTATGACAGCTCCGACAGTCAGAGCCTTATTAAGCACATTCTGCGCGATTTTGACCTTGACGATAAAAAATATCCGCCGCGCATGCTCCTTTCGGAGATAAGCCGCGCAAAGGACGAATGCTGCTCGCCCGAGCAGTATTATGCCCGAGCCAAGGCAACGGGCGATGCGCGCAGAGTAAAGATTGCGGAGATCTATGCCGAATATTCTCGCCGCGCGTTTGCAGCCGGTGCAATGGATTTTGACGATCTTATTTATTACACCGTGAAGCTTCTCAATGAAAACGAGGACGTGTGCCAGTATTGGCAGAAGCGGTTTAAGTACATACTCATCGACGAATATCAGGATACAAATAAGCTTCAGTACATGCTCGCGTCAAAGCTTGCAGAGGGCTGGGGCAATATATGCGTTGTCGGCGATGATGACCAGAGCATTTACAAATTCCGCGGCGCAACGATCGAGAACATACTTTCTTTCGAGGACGAGTATAAGGGATGCCGTGTCATCCGCCTTGAGCAGAACTATCGCAGCACGGGGCATATCCTCGGCGCTGCAAACGCCGTTATCAAGAACAACCTCGGCCGTAAAGGCAAGGAGCTGTGGACAAAGGGCGATATGGGCGAAAAGCCAGAGCTTTATGTTGCCGATAACGAGCACGATGAGGCGCGCTTTGTTGCGTCCCAGATCCTCGGACTGTATGGCAAAGGCGCGTCCTGGGGCGATAACGCGGTGCTTTACCGCATGAACGCGCAGTCGCACCAGATAGAGCAGGCGTTCAAGCGCAACGGCATTCCGTATAAAATTTTCGGCGGCACGGGCTTCTTTGACCGCGCAGAGATCAAGGATATGCTTGCATACCTGTGCGTCATAGCCTCGCCGGACGACGATCTGCGTCTCGGCAGAATAATAAACAATCCGCCGCGCGGAATCGGTGCCAAGAGCGTTGAGACCGCCGCCGCGATAGCGCACGAGAATAACTGCTCGCTGTTTTCCGTCATAAGCAAAGCCGATCTCTATCCAGATCTCAGCCGTGCCGCTCCGCGCATGCTGCTGTTTGCAGGGATGATAAACGAGCTTATAGCGCAAAAGGACGAGCTTGCACCCGACCTTCTGTATGATCAGCTCGTTGAGCGCACGGGATATCTGCGCATGCTCGAGGAAAAGCACACCGTCGAGGACGATGCGCGTGCGCAGAACATAAAAGAGCTGAAATCGAGCATCATTAACTATAAAGGCGAGACCGACACTCCGACGCTCGAGGGATACCTTGCCGATGTTGCGCTGTACACCGATATGGATAACTACGATGACAGCGCCGACTGCGTCGTCATGATGACCATGCACTCGGCAAAGGGACTGGAGTTTCCCAACGTCTTTGTCGTCGGCTGCGAGGAGGGCATATTCCCCGGCATAAAGGCCATCGGCGAAGCCGACGAGATGGAGGAAGAGCGCAGACTTTGCTATGTTGCAATAACGCGCGCAAAAAAGCGCCTGTTCCTGTCCTGCGCCCGGCAGCGAATGCTCTTTGGCCGCACAACGGCAAATCGCGTTTCTCGCTTTATCGACGAGATCCCCGAGGAGCATCTTGAAAAGCGCAACATTCCCAGAGGCTACGGATATTCGGAAAAATCGCAGGTGCAGAAGGAGTTTGCCTTCCGCGCTCCGTCGCAGCAAAGCTTCAAAAAGCCCGTTGCGCCGCCGTCTGCGCCGAAGCCCAAGGCGGCTGAAAAACCGCAGTTTTCTGTCGGCGACAGAGTGCGCCATAAAGCCTTCGGCGATGGTAAGCTCAGCAAAATGACCCCGATGGGAAACGACTATCTGATAGAAATCGAATTTGACAGCGGCACGGTTAAAAAGCTCATGCTCCGCGCGGCCGCACTGCACATGGTAAAGATATAAAGCAATGAAAAACCAAAACAAAGCCGCCCTCGGGCGCATCTGTCTCATATGTACGACGCTTATATGGGGCAGCTCATTTGTTATCTTAAAGACTGCGCTTGACAGCATCACGCCGATGTGGGTGCTTGCCATCCGCTTCGGCGGCGCGGCGATAATGATGTTTATCGCCTGCCTGCCGCGCATAAAAAAGATCGATAAGCAGTATATAAAGGGCGGAGTTTTAATGGGCATATGCCTTGCATCGGCATATATTGTCCAGACCTACGGCCTTGTGTATACCACTCCCGGAAAGAACGCCTTTCTCACTGCGACTTACTGCATCCTCGTTCCGTTCCTGTATTGGGCGATAGCGCATAAAAAACCGGACAGATATAATGTTATCGCAGCCTTCGTGTGCCTTGTCGGCATGGGCTTTGTGTGCCTTAACAATGATTTGAGCGTTAATATCGGCGATATCCTCACGATCTGCTGCGGTCTGTTTTACGGCCTGCATATTATCGTAACGGCGCGTTCGGTCGAAAACCGCGATCCGCTTATTCTGACGATGCTCCAGTTTGCAACGGGCGCGGTTATTTGCCTTGTTGGTGCTGCGATCTTCGAGCCTGCTCCGCACGATATATCCTCCGGAACGTGGCTTAGTATCGCGTATATGACCTTTATCTGCACGGGGCTGTGCTTTTTCCTTCAGACCATCGGCCAGAAATACACGCCGCCTGCGCAGGCTGCCGTTATACTGACGCTTGAGTCCGTGTTCGGAACGGCAATATCCGTCATCCTCGGCGAAGAGGTGCTCACATTCAATATCGCTCTCGGCTTCTGCCTGATATTCATAGCGATAATCACGAGCGAAACAAAGCTAAAATTTCTTCAAAAGCCGCGCTCGTGACAAAACTAAATAACTTTTTTAAAGCGCAGGCTCATATGAGCTTGCGCTTTTTGCCGTTTTGATGCAATATTAAATTATCCTGCATACGGTAGGTGATGATAATGATAAAAATACTCATTGTTGAAGATGAAAAACCGATATCCGACCTTATCAGGCTGAGCTTAGGAAAATCGGGCTATGACTGCGACTGCGCCTTTGACGGCATGAGTGCAGCTGATATGCTCGATGAAAACATATACGACCTTGTGCTGCTTGATATCATGCTGCCCGAGGTGGACGGCTTTGAGCTTCTGGAGTATATAAAGCCGCTGTGCATACCGGTTATATTCATAACGGCCAAGGGCTCGGTGAACGATCGCGTGCGCGGCCTGCGCATGGGTGCGGAGGACTATATAGTAAAGCCGTTTGAGGTGCTTGAGCTTCAGGCGCGCGTTGACGTTGTTCTTCGCCGCTATAACAAAACGGAAAGCGTCATCAGCATCGGCGGCCTTACGATAGATACCAATGCAATGCAGGTCATTCGATCGGGCGAGATCGTGCCGCTCACTCGCAAGGAGTACGATATTCTGCTGCTTTTCGCGCGCAATCCCGGCACGGCGATGTATCGCGAGACCATATACGAGCGCGTGTGGGGCGGAGACTATATATGCGGCTCAAAAACCGTCGATATCCATGTTCAGCGCATGCGCAAAAAGGTCGGTTGGGAGCACAAGCTCGTTGCCGTAAACAAGGTCGGCTACCGCCTGGAGGTTTAGAATGAAATTTCGGCTCAAGATCATGCTGTGCATGATATGGCTGCTGTCGCTTGCCTTCGGCATCGGCGGAAGCTTCATGATATGGGGCTCGTTCAGCTCGGCTCTTGCGCAGGAAAAGCAGACTGCCGAGGACTCGTATCGCTTTCTTGTGCGCACGATCGAGATGGTAAACAGCATAAATACGCTGCCCAACACCTCGGATATTGCCGGAGTTTTAAAGCAGATGGACGGTATGGGCATAACAAATTTTTCGGCGATAAGGCTTCTCTCGGGCGGCGTGCTTGAATACACGTCGGGAAACACCGAGCTTTCGTCGGACTATACCGAAAGCGGCATCGCGATCGAAACGGCGCCGGACGGAGCACATTATTATAAGCTCAGCGGCACTGTCGGCACCGAGGCCGACACGCTCGCGTTCATCGCCTTTTACGACATTTCATCGGTTTTCGCGATGCGCGACGGGCAGTTTAAAACGTATGCTGTCGTGTTTGCGGCGACCATTGCCGTGTGCGCCGTGCTGTCGTATTTCATCTCGCTGTGGCTGACAAAGCCGTTGGATAAGCTCACAAAGGCAACAAAAAAGCTCGCCGAGGGCGAGCTGTCGTACAGAGCCGATATCCGCACCGGCGACGAGATCGGCCAGCTGTCGGAAAGCTTTGACGCTATGGCGCAGAAGCTTGAGGAAAATGTCGAGCAGCTTCAGGATGCAATGCACCGCCAGGAGGAGTTTATGGGCAGCTTCGCGCACGAGATGAAAACGCCCATGACCTCGATCATAGGCTATGCAGACCTTATGCGCACGCAGACACTCAGTCCCGAGGAGCAGTCGGCTGCCGTGAACTACATTTTCTCCGAGGGCAAGCGGCTCGAGAGCCTGTCGCTGAAGCTGCTGGATATTATAGTCGCAAGAAACACAAAGCTTGAGCTTAAAAAAGTTTGCCCTGCGCAGCTCATTGAGCAGACGGCAGACCATCTGCGCCCGGTGTACGCAAAGAACGATATCGGCATCGAGTGCAGCGGCGACGAGGGCGAGTGCCTGCTTGAGCCGGAGCTTGTTAAATCGCTGCTGATAAATCTCATCGATAACGCCCGTAAGGCGCTCGGCCACGGCGGACTTATCCGCATATCGTCGCAGCTGACGGACACGGGCTGTATCATCCGCGTGCGCGATAACGGCCCGGGCATACCGCCCGAAGCCATAGCGCACCTGACCGAGGCATTTTACAGGGTCGATAAGTCGCGCTCGCGCGCTCAGGGCGGAGCGGGGCTCGGGCTTGCGCTTTGCAGCGACATTGCCCGGCTCCACAACGGAAGTATTGAATTTGAAAGCAGCAGGGAGACCGGAACATGCGTGACGGTGCACTTAAACGGAGGTGCAAAATGAGGAAAAATGCAGCCGTGGCGGCGCTTGTATTGCTTGCCGTGTGCATAGGACTCGGGATTCCGCTCGGTGCATCGGCCGTTCAGGACAGGGTGATTTTGAATAAAAGCGAGAGCATTGCCGACTCCGATGCAACTCTTGAGCTGAACACTCGCGGCAGCGTGAGCCTTGCGCAGAAGTATTGGCTCATGAGCACTCAGCGGCTCAGCGTTACGGAGCTTTCGGAAGGAAAGTACATGACAACGGAGCAGGTCGGCGAAAAGGCGATAGAATATATCGAAATTCTGGATAAATATGATATCAATCGCATCGAAGCAATGGCTGACGGCGAGTATTATATTGAATATCAGAAGCCGCAGCTTATGATGTCCGAAACCAACAGCCGTGCTCCGTCGCTTATTGCATGGAATGTCTGCGTGAGCGACAAGACAGGGGACATGAACCTTCTCATTGACGACGAAACCGGAGCGCTGCTGTCGCTTCTGTATATTGACCGCGACCGCATGGGCTGGGAGACAGGCGAAAAAACGGAGCTTGATATGAGCAAGCTGTCGGACATCGTGAGTCAATTTGCGCAAATGTACGGTGCCGAAGTACTCGAAATTTGGGAGAACACAAATGACAACGAGTCAAACTTCAACGAATTCGGCATAGATCTGATGTTTCCCGGAGGACTGGATACTACGGCGTTTGCAGAAAACTCCGAGGCTGAGCAGAATGCGGTCAACTCGCTTACGCTGCGCGTAAACAGCATGGCGTACACATTCAACGACGGAGGAATATTATGAAGAAAAGAAAGAGCCGCGCGCTGACGGCGCTTGCCGTCTTAGTCGTTCTTGCCGCAATTGCTGCGGCGGCAATGAAGCTAGGCCTGTTCGAGCGAAAAAACACCGTGCGCGATGAACCTGTGCCGGATTGGGTGGATGTTCAGCTCATTGATATTGACGGAGCCTCGCGCCGCGGCGTGAAGCTTGAAGAGATAAACGACATCGTTGTCCACTATGTCGGAAATCCCGGCACTACCGCGCAGCAGAACCGAAACTATTTCAATAACCCCGACAGCGAGGTCAGCTCGCATTTTGTCATAGGGCTCGACGGCGAGGTGATACAGTGCGTCCCGCTCGACGAGAAATCATCGGCAACGAGCGAGCGCAACCGCGATACGATATCCATAGAGGTCTGCCACCCGGACGAGAGCGGTAAATTTAACGATTCAACATATCGGTCGCTTGTCAGACTGACGGCGTGGCTGTGCGATACATACGGATTGTCCGCAGACCATGTGATTCGTCATTATGATACCTGCGGAAAGGAGTGTCCTTTGTACTTTGTCCGCCATGAGGACGCATGGGAGCAGTTCAAAGCCGACGTTGATTCGGCAATGTGATACGGAAAAGCCACGCAGAAATTCTGCGTGGCTTTTGGTATTCAGAGAGATGCGTTATGCCTCGATTTTCTTTTCGCCGTCTTTTGCAAGCTTCTTCTGGAGCCAATCCTTGCCGTTGACAAAGCGCTCAACGATGAAGGAAACAACATAGTCGCCGGCTGCGTTTACCATGGTTGCAGGAGGATCGACGAGGTTGCCGATAGCAAGCGCGATAGGGAAGGCGACCGCAAGCTGATCGGGGAAGAACAGCGTGCATAGAACAAGCTCGCCCGTACCGCCGCCGCCGGGGATACCGCTCATTGCAACGGAGGAGAAAACCGCAACGATAATTGCCAGTATCGCCTGACCTGTGCCGAAGTCCATGCCGAATATGCCGAACAGGAATGCAACCTTTATGATCGCGCTCATTGCCGAGCCGTCCATGTGCATCGTTGCGCCGAGCGGAACGACGATGTTAGAAACCTCCTTCGAGATGCCGGTCTCTTCGGCGACCTCAAGGTTGGTGGGGATGGTTGCTACAGACGAGCAGGTGCCGAAGGACACTGCCGCCGGGCGGAACAGATACTTCCACATGACCTTTGCGCCGCCCTTGCCGCCGCCGAAGCGCGCGTAGATCGGGAAGAATACGAACATGTAGGCAAAGCACAGAACGTAGTAGATGATAAGCGTGCGGCTGTAGTCGCCGATGAGGTCGGGACCGTAGGTGGCAACGAGATATGCAAAGAAGCCGAAGAAGCCGATGGGAGCATAATAGGTAATGATCTTTACGACGTTCATGAGAACGGCCGTGAGGTTATCCAAAAACCTTGCGACCATGCTGTCCTTGCCGCCGGTCATCTGGATGCCGAAGCCGAAGAAAACAGCGGCGATGATAAGCGGAAGAATTGCTTTGCGGCTCCACAGCTCGCCGAAGTCGGGCTTGGTGAAGAAGTTTATTATCATGTCTGTCACGCTCAGCGTTGTATCGACCTCACCCTCAACTATGGTGTAGCTGCCGGTAACGACGGGGCAGAGGCGGACGATGACGTACATGATAACGGCCGCTATTGCAGCGGTGACGAAGAATGTGCCGACGGTGATGCCCATGACCTTGCCTGCGCGCTTTGCGCTGGACATGTTTGCGATAGCCGATGCTATCGAACAAAACACCATGGGGACGACGACGCAGAACATGAGGTTTATGAAAACCGTGCCGATAGGTTCGAGAACGGTCGCGCCCTTGTCGATGATCTCGCCCGATGCGTCCTTGACGACGGGGTTGAGCGCACCGACGATACAGCCGCCGACGATACCGGCGAGCATGAATATTATAAATCCGTAAGTTTTAAAGAATGATTTCTTCTTTGCCATGATTGCACTCCTTAAAAGTTTTTCTGTGAAAATTATATTCGCATGTATTTGCAAAGTAAATTGACAATAGTGCTTGAAACATTGCAAAAAGTGCTATATAATTTTTGGCGAAAACATTTTGGGAGCATTGTGATGACAGAACGGTATAAATACAGCAATGACGGCTATCTGAACGAGAATTTCAGACTTTTTCACTTAAAGGACAGCTCCGGCCAGGAAAAGGACTTCCATTTCCATGAGTTTGATAAGCTCGTCATTTTAATATCCGGCAAGGTTGATTACACCGTTGAGGGCACGACCTACAAGCTCGAACCGTGGGATATCCTACTCGTGCGCCATCATATGATACACAAGGCGGCAATTGACCTTTCCGTTCCGTATGAGAGGATAATCATATACCTTGATTCCGCGTATGTTGAGCGCTTTGCACCCAATGCCGGGCTGATGGACTGCTTTGCCGAGGCCGAAAGGCGCGGCTACTGCCTCATGCGTCCGGATGAGAACGCCATAGCCGGACTCAAGGACGCGCTCGGGCGGCTCGAGGCTACGCAGGATGACGAGCTTTTCGGCGCGCAGCTTCTGCGCGGCACGATGCTTGTGCAGCTTCTTGTTCTGGCAAACCGCATCATGCTAAGCGACAAAAGCCATGCCGACACTGTGGCCGACTCCGGCGGCAAGATCGCCCCGGCGCTGTCTTATATAAACGAAAACCTTACAAACGAGCTTAATATTGACGATATGGCGGCGCTATGCTATTTGAGCCGTTATCACTTCATGCGCCTTTTCAAGGCTCAGACAGGCTGCACGGTGCACAATTACATACGGCAAAAGCGACTTGTGCTGGCTGCGCGGCTCATCCGCGAGGGGATGAGCGCCTCGGCGGCCGCTGCCGAATGCGGCTTTGTTGATTACTCGGCGTTCCACAGAGCCTTCACCAAGACGTTTCGCGTAAGCCCCGGCAGGATCAAAAAACAGTGATACGACAATGTTATGTAAACCGCAGGCAAATGCCTGCGGTCAGCTTATGCCTGCGGTGCGGAAAACTTCTGCTTTACCTGATCTATACGCTGCTGCTGGGCCTGCTCGGAGGAATACCAGCCATGACTTGACATCTCTTTATAAATGCTGTCCTGCATGCTCAGACTGTTGCCAAGTGCGGTGCAGAAGGTCTGATGAACATTGTCGGTGCTTGATTCTATCGCACCGTGCATGAAAAGGTCACACACGCCCTTAGTGGTTAGAAGCAGGTTCTCCATTATATCTCGATCGTTCATATTTTGCCCTCCTCAGACTAGATTTAAAAACTTCGTGAAAAGCTTTTGGTTTTCGTTTATAAGCTGCTGAGCCTGACGTTTCAGCTGAGGATCGGTCAGCTGGTTTGCCGCGAGACTGCACTGCGTCATAAGAAATTTCGTGTGACCGAGCGCGTCTTCAATATACAATAATTCTTTAGGTGTCATTTATTGAACCTCCAAATAAAAATGTTCGTTATTATTATCTGCGAAGTGAGCGTACTTATTCTAAAAGAAAAAATTTTACCAAATTGACACTTTCGCGGCCCTGTGAGTCTTGAAATTGACAAACACTTGTGCTATCCTATATACAAATTAAAAAACAATACAGGGGGTATAGTTTTATGTTCAGCGCAATAGTTTACAAATCGACGACCGGTTCCTGCAAAAAATACGCGGATCTTCTCTCGGCACGCCTGCACATTCCGGCATTCCCTCTCGGCAAAGAGTATGTGCCTGCCGATACGAAGATAATCTACGTTGGCTGGCTGTTTGCAGGCAAGATCATGGGCTACGACAAGGCGGCTAAGAAGTACGATATCGGCGCCGTTGTTCAGGTTGGCATGAGCCCCGTTTCCGCAAAGAGCGAGGAAGTTTGCCGCAAGAAAAACGCGGTAAGCGCGGATGTTCCTGTGTTCACACGCCAGGGTGCATTCAATATCAATAAGCTTCCGCCGCACTTCAGATTTATAATGAAGATAAAGAACAAAGATATAGCAGCTCGCTTCGAGGGCAAGGAAAACCTCAGCGATGCGCAGAAGGCTACTTACAAAATGGCGTCCACCGGCGTCGGCGAGCCGCCCTGCTGGTGCGTTGACGATATCGTCAAATGGTGCGCCGAGCACTGATACTGTATTTCATTTATTGGGAGGGCGCAAGCCTGACCTATTATTGAGATAGCCGCCATACACGCTTGCGGCGCTCTTCGGATCGTGATACGACGAAGCCCACATCGGAGTATCTGCTTCCCGATCCCGGAGAAACCGCAAATATGCTTGGCAAAGTCTGTTTCGGAATTGATGCGGGGGGGACTGACGCAGACTGTCCGCGGCGTCATCTGCGAAACTAAACAGCGCGCACCGAGGGCACGGAGCAGGGAGGAATTGAGCACTCCGCCCGGCAAAATACTTTCGGCGCAAGAGTAAAATAAAGCGAGAGTCGGTTGACGCTCGCTTTATTTTTGCTTATAATTGCCGTGAAATAAAAACATGGAGAATGATATGAGAAGTATTGACTCAAAGGTGATCGAAGACACCGTCGCGAGGCTGTGCATCGAGGCAAACCTCCGGCTTCCGCCCGACGTTATAAACGCAATAGAAAGGGCCGAAAAGGCAGAGCCGTGGGACGGAGCCAAGCGCATCCTCTCGCTGCTTGGCGACAATGTACGAATAGCATCTGAAAAAACGCTGCCGGTCTGCCAGGATACCGGCATGGCCTGCGTGTTCGTTGAGCTGGGGCAGGACGTACACATTGAGGGCGATTTTGAACAGGCCGTCAATAACGGTGTGCGCCGCGGTTACGGTGAGGGCTATCTGCGCAAAAGCGTCGTGTGCGATCCGCTGTGCAGGGTAAATACCGGCGATAACACCCCTGCGCTTGTGACAGTTAAGCTCACGCGCGGCGATAAAATGCGCATAACCGTCATGCCCAAGGGCTTCGGAAGCGAGAATATGAGCGCGCTTAAAATGCTCAAGCCTGCCGACGGAGTGGATGGTGTGAAAAATTTCGTGCTTGAGACGGTTGAAAAAGCCGGAGCAAACCCGTGTCCGCCGATAATCGTCGGCGTCGGCATAGGCGGCAGCTTTGATAAGGCGGCTTACCTTGCAAAGCATGCGCTTCTGCGCCCGGTCAATGAGCCGAACCCCGACGAATACTATGCTGCGCTCGAGCGTGAGCTGTTGGATAAAATAAACGCACTCGGCATAGGGCCGCAGGGCTTCGGCGGAAAAACGACGGCGCTCGCGGTGCTGATAGAAGCGATGCCGACCCACGTTGCCGGGCTTCCGGTGGCGGTTAATATAAGCTGCCACGCGACGCGGCGTGCAAGCGCAAGTCTGTGAGGTGCATGATGGAATACAAAATAAGCGTTCCGGCCTCGGAGGAGGAACTGAAAAAGCTTTGCGCCGGCGACAGCGTTCTGCTGTCAGGCACAGTGTACACCGCGCGCGACGCGGCACACAAGCGCATATGCGAGTGCTTTGATAACGGCGAGCCTGCGCCGTTTGAGCTAAGCGGCAGCGCGATATACTATGTCGGCCCGACCCCGGAGCATGACGGCTGCTGCATAGGCTCGGCAGGGCCGACGACCTCCGGAAGAATGGATGCGTATTCGCCGCGCCTGTTGGACGCCGGGCTTAAGATAATGATAGGCAAAGGCAATCGCAGCGATGCGGTGGTAAAATCAATGATCAAAAACGGAGCAGTGTACCTTGCGGCGATCGGCGGAGCAGGGGCGCTCATGGCAGCGTCCATCGAGCAGGCCGAGCTTGTGTGCTGGGCAGATCTCGGGTGCGAGGCTGTGCGCAGACTCACGGTTAAGGATATGCCGCTTACCGTCGCGATCGACAGTCAGGGCAATGATTTGTATAAGCTCGGAAGAGAGCAGTATTTAAAAGAGGTAGAAAAATAATGGACTACGCAAAGAAATCGCTTGAATTGCACTATGAACTCAAGGGCAAGATCGAGGTCGCCTCGCGTACGAAGGCAAATGATCGCCAGTCGCTCAGCCTTGCCTACACACCCGGCGTTGCCGCGCCCTGCCTTGAGATACAAAAGGATGTAAACAAAAGCTATGAGCTTACGCGACGCTGGAATACCGTCGCCGTTGTCACCGACGGAACGGCCGTTCTCGGCCTCGGTGATATAGGCCCCGAGGCCGGAATGCCGGTCATGGAGGGAAAGTGCCTGCTGTTTAAGGAATTCGGCGGCGTCGATGCCATTCCATTGTGCATCCGCAGCAAGGATGTTGATGAGATCGTAAACACCGTCTATCTTCTTGCAGGCTCGTTTGGCGGCGTGAATCTTGAGGATATCTCCGCGCCGCGCTGCTTTGAGATAGAGCGCAAGCTCAAGGAGCGCTGCGATATCCCCGTTTTCCACGATGACCAGCACGGAACGGCGGTCATAATGCTGGCCGGACTTATGAACGCGCTGAAGGTCGTCGGCAAGCGTCTTGAGGACGTGAAGATCGTAACCTCCGGCGCGGGAGCTGCCGGGATCGCTATCATAAAGCTGCTCGTTTCCGTCGGTGCGGGAAATGTAGTCATGACCGACAGAACCGGCGCCATATTTAACGGCCGCCCCGGCCTTAATCCCGCAAAGCAGGAGATCGCGGAAGCAACGAACCGCGCCTGCGAAAAGGGAACACTTGCCGACGTTATCAAGGACGCGGACGTGTTCATCGGAGTATCCGCCCCCGGAGTCTTGACCTCCGACATGGTGCGGACTATGGCACACGACGCGATAGTGTTTGCCTGCGCAAACCCCACGCCGGAGATATTCCCCGATGAAGCAAAGCGCGCCGGCGCCGCAATTGTCAGCACGGGCCGCAGCGATTATCCAAATCAGATCAACAACGTCCTTGCGTTCCCCGGCATATTCCGCGGTGCGCTGGATGCCCGTGCATCTGATATAAACGACGAGATGAAGATCGCCGCTGCGCATGCTCTTGCAGGTATGGTAGGCGAGGATAAGCTCTCCTGCGATAATATCCTGCCGCAGGCATTTGACGAGGGCGTGGGCGAGACCGTTGCCGCCGCCGTCAAGGCCGCCGCGATAAAAAGCGGAGTCGCAAGAATATGAAAAAGCGTCTTTTCGGCGCGTCGGCAGGCATAATAGCCGTTATTCTTGTTTTCGGCCTTGTGTCGTTTCTGCTGACGCCCTACGCAAAGACCTATTCGGCAGAGCACGTTTCGCAGTCAAAAAAGCAGATAGCGCTCACTTTTGACGACGGCCCCGGCAAGCACACGCAGCAGCTTCTTGACGGACTGCGCGAGCGCAATGTGAAAGCCAGCTTCTTTCTTATGGGCAGCAAGGTCGAAAAGCGCCCGGAGATAGTCAAGACCATGCATGACGACGGCCACCTCATCGGCTGCCACACATGGTCGCACATAAGCTTTTTCGAGCATACGGACGAAGAGATAGCCGAGGAGATCGACCGCACGAATAAGCTTATCGAGAGCATAACGGGGGAGTATCCCAAGTTCCTTCGTCCGCCGTACGGCTATTACACAGGTGCCATGCTCAATAAGATCGACAGCATCGCCGTTTTATGGTCTGCCTCGCCGCGCGACTGGGTGCATATCGACGAGGAGTATATCTACAACTGGTTTCTCGACCATGCGCGCGACGGGGATATAATCCTCCTGCACGACACAAAGGACGCTACGGTCCCGGCAGTCCTGCGCGCGATCGACACGCTCACAGAGCAGGGCTTTGAGTTTGTCCGCGTTGACGAGCTTTTGTGCCGCAACGGCGATAAGCTCGCCCCCGGCCTTGCGTATCGCTTCTGCCCGTACGACAGCAGAGCGTGGTATATTTAAAAAATCGTATATTATCCACAAATCTGAGAGCTAAAATTCTAAATATCTCATAATTTCTTATTGAATGTATGAGTGATAAAATATTAATGCAAAGTGCAGGAAATATATACGCATTATAAGGAGGGCAACATGAAAAAGGCGCTGATAGCAATGCTGCTGATGGCAATATTTCTTATAGGCGGCGGTGGACTCGTGAGCATGCTGTTCACCCATGCGCTTGGCGGCGGTGTTGAACAGAGCTACATTTATCCTATCTATGGCGCGATAATCGTGCTGACCGGAGTTATCGTTGGTGCGGCGCAGGTAATCGTGAATGAAATCAGGAACCAGAAGAACAAGGAAAACGAAGACAGAGAATAGTCCAAATTGGCTATTCTCTGTCTTTGTATTTTATCAAATTATTACCGTGAAGCAGCTGCCTGAGCCTGGAGCGGATTCAACGCTAACCGAGCCGCCGTGCAGCTCGGCAATTTCCTTTACGAGCGGAAGTCCGAGACCGCTGCCGGAGTTTTCACTCCGCGAAGCGTCGGCCTGCCAGAAGCGCTGCCATATCTTATCCTGCTCATCGGGAGCAATGCCTATGCCGTCGTCGCGCACGGTGAGCTTCATCCTGCCGTCTGCGCGCCGAAGCGTAAGCCATATGTTGCCGCCCTCGTTGCCGTAGCGGTATGCGTTCTGCAAAAGGTTCTGCACAAGGCTTGCAAACAGCTGCGCATTGTAGCGCGCGCATATTCCGTCCGCGATATCCGTGTGCACGCTTATGCCGCGCCTGTCCTCGGGCATATAGTCCTCGCATACCTCGCGCACAAGCTCCGACACGTCGCCCTCGGCAAGGGGATAGCGCTCAGTGCCCTGCTGGAGCCGCGTAAGGCTCAGCAGATGGTTTACGAGTAAGGACATGTTGTCTGCCTGCTCGTCGATAACATCAAGCGTTCGCAGAAAATCCTCGCGCGTTACGTCCTTGCGCTTTGCACGGTCGCAGCTTGCTCTTATGACGGTTATCGGAGTTCTCAGCTCGTGAGACGCATCGGAGGTAAACTGCTTTTCCGCGGAAAACGAGCGCTCGAGCCTGTCAAACATGCCGTCAAAGGTGTTTGAAAGCGCGATAAGCTCCGATGGGCCGCTGTGCAGCGCTATGCGCTCGGTGAGGTCGTTGCCGTCGCTTATCGAGTTTGCCGTCTGAGTTATTTTCACGACCGGCGCAAAGGCCTGCTTTGAGATTATCCAGCCGCCGATTATGCTGATTATAAGTATCACCGGCAGCAGCATGGCGGTCATTATAATGACGGTGTGCGCCGCGCCGTAGTCGTCGGTTCCGGGTGCAATGCCGCGTATCCAGATCGGCTGCCCGTCACGGGTCACAAGCTGCGCATCGTACACAAAAAACTCGTCGCCGTCAAGCGGAATGCTTTGGACTACGTATTCGTCAAACGGAATATCCGTGGGATTAAGCCCATCGACCGTGACGCCGCGAAGAAGCTTTCCCGTTTCGTCGTAAAACGCGCAGTAAACTCCGCGGATATAAAAATCAACGTCGTCCCAGGCAATATCGCTGTGCTCGGCCTCAAATTTTTTCTCGTTGTGAGAGACCGTTTCAACAAGCCGCTCGGGCGAATCGTTTACAAGCCCTGTGCGATCGACCCAGATGATGAAAAACAGCATGATGGCACACAGGATCAGCATCATTGCCGCTATCCAAACCGTCAGCCTGAGCTTTGCAGACATCCTCAGTCCTCCCTGAGCACCCAGCCGATGCCCCAAACGGTGTGTATAAGCTTCTTGTCAAAGCCCTCGTCGATTTTTTTACGCAGGTAGCCGATGTATACGTTGACGACGTTCGAGCCGCCCTCGTATTTGTAGTTCCAGAGATTGTTCTCGATCTGTTCACGAGAGAGGACCATGCCCTTGTTGCGCATCATAAATTCAAGAAGCGCATACTCCTTCGCGGTCAGGTCAATAACTTTTCCGCCGCGCGTGACCTGCTTTGCCGCAATGTCGAGAGTGAGATCTGCAAGCTTGTATATGTTTGAGTGATTGTCGCCGCTTTTGCGCGCCATAACATGTATAACGGCTATAAGCTCGCGAAAGTCAAAGGGCTTTACCATGTAGTAATCGCCGCCGGATTCAAGTCCGCGCACCTTGTCGGAAACGCTGTCGCGCGATGTAAGGTACACCACCGGCGTTTTGCAGCCGTCAGCGCGCAGTCTGCGCACAAGCTCGAAGCCGTCCATCTTCGGCATCATTATATCGAGCACGATAACGTCGTATTCCGCGCATTCGCAAAGCTCCAGCGCCTCAAGACCGTTGAAGCAGGAGTCAACGCTGTACCCCTCGTCGAGTATTGCCTCGGAAATCATCCTGTTAAGGTGCCTTTCGTCTTCAACAACAAGCGTTCTCATATCTCTCATCCTCCCGTTTTTTCCTTATTCTATTTGCGATTAATTATATTGTCAATGCCCTCTAATCCTTCTCTAATAATTTTCTCATTATTTTCTCATTTTTCAAGTGTAAAATAATTATGGATATTTATATCTATACAATAACATCCTCAAGGAGGACGGAAGATGAAGAACGGATTCAAACGGGCGCTGAGCATGCTTTTGTGCCTCACCATGGTACTGGGGCTGTTTTGCTATGCTCCGGATGCTTCTGCGGCAGTAGACAGCAGCGGCTATGAATGCACAGGCTCTGTCGAGCAGCTTCTGAGGGCAAGCAGCGATGCGGTTGCCGGTCAGTGCTACAGGATAGTCAATAACGACGATATAATTGCGCTTGCCGACTATGTTGCAGCCGGCAGAAACACCAAGGGTGTTACATTCTATTTGAAGGCCGATGTCGATATGCGCCGCAATACATGGAACGGTATCGGCACGGATAAGTGCGCATTTGAAGGCACGCTCGACGGCTGCGGATACGCGGTCGTGGGTCTGATAACATATCTTTTCAAGAACGCGGGCGCCAATGCCGTCATCATGAACCTCGGCGTTAACGGCGTTTCAAACGGCGCAAACGCGGCTGGCATAGCATCAACGCTGTCCGGCAAGATCGTAAACTGCTGGAGCGCCGTCAAGGTCGGCGGAACCGGCAATAACGGCGGCCTTGCCGCGATCGTCACGGGCGGCAAGATCATAAACAGCGCAAACTACGGCAGCGTAAGCGGCACCGGCAATGTCGGCGCTATCGCCGGAAGGGTTGCCAATGCGCGGATCGAGTGCACATACTATGCCTATAACAGCGCGGATAACAATGGCAGCGTCGGCAGCAGGGATGCCGCCAGCAGCATTGACACGCTCCGCTTCTCATCCAGCCCCACCGTCTGCCTGACGGAGAAGGAAAAAACCGTCGGCAGCGTAACGAGCGACGATCTTGTTGAACTTCTCAACGCATGGACATCGGCCGACGGCGGCGCGAAATGGCGCAAGTGGGTTTTGAATACGACCGCCGAAGGCATAGAACGCACGGGCGGAAAGTACCCCAATCCCTCTCAGGCTTACCCCGGCTATTCGGCAGAAACGCCTGTTTATAAAGACAGTGTCCCCATGGAAACGCTCTATGAGTCGCAGTCGGATGCGCAGCCCGGCATATGCTACAGCATAGGCGACGTAAAAGAGCTTGAGATGCTCGCAAAATTCGTAAACGAGGGTCACAATACCGAGGGCGCGACCTTCTTCCTCACAGGCGACCTCAGCATAGTAATAAACGGCTCGTTTTATAAGGGCGAGAGCTGGGTGCCGATCGGCAACAGCGAGACCAACAGCTTTAAGGGCGTTTTCGACGGCCAGGGCTTTGTCATAAACGAGCTTATTATAAATAAGTGCAACGATCCTGCCGGCCTGTTCGGCTATGTCAACAGCACCAATGCCGTCATCAAAAACGTCGGCGTCGGCGGCGGCATAACCGCAAACGACTATGCCGGCGGCATTGTCGGCTTCCTGCGTGCCGGCACGGTGTCAAACTGCTGGGTGGGCATGAACGTAAACGGCGATAAGGCAACAGGCGAGATCGTCGGATATATGGACAATGCGCGCATATATAACTGCGCGGCCTACGGTACGGCTACGGATAACCATAAGTACGGTGCAATAGTCGGCGAATCGACCGTAAACAGCACCGTCCAGTATTGCTATTACAGCAATGATAACTCCGACGTCTCCGGAACGCCGAGCGTCGGAAACTACAGCATAAACGTTCCCTTTAAGGTAACAAACGGAGACTATACTCTCACGCACAGCGTGAACATAAACGGGCAGAAAACGCTCAAGGTTCTCAACGCGCTCAACTATTGGGTTGATACGCTCGGCGCAAATCAGAACATGCGCCACTGGAAGCAGGACATGTCTCCTGCCAGCATTGCCCGTCTGCGCGGAAGCTTCCCGGCGCATATATATTTTAACGATCCCTCGAGCCTAGAATATATAAGCGAGCAGCCGGAGGAGGTCGATCGCACCGATAATCCGTATAACGTGATCTATAAATGCACTGCGACAATGACGGAGCTGTACGACAGTAAAACGGATGCTCTGGCCGGAGGAAACTACAGTATATCCACCGGCGACGAGCTCGGACTTTTGTCGAAGTATGTTCAGGAGGGCTACTCCACAAGGGATGCAAACTTCTATCTGACCGATAACGTCAATATCACGACTCAGGGCATCGACGTCGAGGGCGCAGGCTGGGTCCCCATAGGCACGACGCTCAATAACCACCAGGGCATATCCACCATTACATATTTCCGCGGAAATTTTGACGGCTGCGGATACACCGTATCGGGACTGTATCTGGTATCAGACTTCATCGACATGGCCGGACTTTTCGGCCAGTGCTGGGGCAGCACCATAAGAAACCTCGGCGTTGCCGGCGAGATGCTCGCCGATGACGAGGTCGGCGGCATAGTCGGCAGAGCAAACAGCTGCACTATCGAAAACTGCTGGTCGTCCGTTATCATTCAGGCCTCCACCGAGGTCGGCGGCATAGTTGGCTATGCGCACAATTCCACCATAAATAACTGCGCTGCCTACGGACCGCTTTACACCACCAGCGACGAGGGCGAGAAGTCCGGCTTTGTCGGGCGGTCAAACGGCTCGACCTTCAATAACTGCTACTATCTCTACGGCCTTATCGACGATTTCTACAATAAGACCGATAAGGACAGCGTTTTTAACGACTGCATGTACTTCAAGTACGATGTTGACGGAACGCAGAAATGCACCCTCAAGCGGGCCGTCACCATCGACAGCTACACCGGCGACGATATGCTCGAGGCGCTCAATGCCTGGGTCTATAAGCAGGACAGCGAGCTTTACTGCTCGTGGCACACCGCCTCGTCCATAAACGAGATACCCGGCGCAAACGGCTATTTCCCGGTTCTCGTAAACCCCAAGCTGAGCGGCACCGGCGCGGACGACGGCTACTGCGGCGACTATGAGGCGACAAACACCATGCGCGCACTGTACAGTACACGCTCCGACGGCGTCGAGGGCGGCTGCTACAGCATAAGCAATATGGACGATCTCGTTGCGTTCAGAAAATATGTCAACGAAGGCTACAAGACCAAGGACATAATCTTCTTCATGACGCATGATATCGACATGTCCTTAAGCTACTCGGCCGCAAGCGGAACCTCGTGGACTCCGGTCGGCACGGTGAAGGAGCCGTTCAAGGGAATATTCGACGGTCAGGGCTATACGCTCAAGTATCTGTACATAAACAGCACGGCCGACGATCAGGGCTTCTTCGGCCAGGTGACGGGCAACAGCGCCGTTATCAAAAACCTCGGCATCAGCGGCTCGGTAACGTCCAAGGGCGTAAACTCCGCGGCCATATGCGCAGATTTCAATTTCGGCACGATAGCAAACTGCTGGTCGAGCTGCAATGTTGCAGGCGCGGCAAACTCCGGCGGCATTATCGGCGGCGGCAATATGGGCACCGTCATTAACTGCACAAGCTACGGCGCAGTAAACGGCGCATCGACCTACGGCGCAATTGCCGGCGCTCCGGTCGGTACGGTGCTCAAATACTGCTATTATCTCTACGGTACCTGCCAGCAGGGCTATCCTTCGGATAAGGGCGTTTTGTATCCCACGGTGCAGAGCTTCAACGGCACCGGCGCTGCATGCATACTCGCAGAGTATGTGACTGTTGAGGGAACGCGCACCAGGAACGTGTCCTCGGCGCTCAAAATGTACGTCGATGCCCATCCCGAGACTAACTACTGCTACTGGGGCATAGGCGACTCGGAGGAGTATTACCTCCAGGGCGTCACCGGCTTCCCGGTGCTCATCTCCGCGTCCGACACAAAGGGTGATCATGACTACAAGCGGTATCAGGCCGAGTTCAAGGATAAAAAGTATTTCTCTGTTTTGGCGGCTCTTAAGGACGCAAACGCTGCCGAGGGCGGCGGCGTCGTGACGCTGCTTATAAACGCTCAGCTAAAAAACCGCGAGGATATAGTCTTTGACGATGATGTTACGCTCAACACCGCCGACTTTTCGCTCATAATTATGTCCAATGTCTCCGTAAAGAGCATGAACCAGCTCCTCGGCACGTTCATAATAAAAAGGGGCGGACTTATAAACCTCAATGGGGATAAGTTCATTTACTCGCAGCCGAAGGCCGACGATTCGTGCAACAGCGCGTTCTATTCAAAGGAAAGCCTGACCATCCAGACCGTCGCGACCGAGGATCCCACCGCATATGACCTTACCTTCTACAGCGGCGAATTTATCGTAAACGCGGCTCTCGATTCCGGCAATCCTCATAAGATACCCGGCGGCAGCAAGCTTACGATCAAGGAAAGGGCCACGCTTAATGTCGAGCGCAACGCCCGCATACGCACGACCGGCGGTGCTCAGATATTTGACTACGGCACCATAAAGATCGGTAACGCGACGCTTGACCGCAACAAGGGAAGCCGCATAGTCGGCGTTCTTGAAGACAAGAGCGGAACCGTTACTCTGCCGTTTATCTACTACGAAGGATATCATCTGCGCGGCTGGGCGGCAAACGACGAGCTGTATGCTGCCGGCAGCAGCGTTGAGGTGCCGACGGCGACCACATTCACCGCAAGCTGGGCGATCGGCGACAGGCTCGATCCCTATCCCGGCGATGACAGCTACACCGATGACGGCGAGCTTGTGTATGAGTTCAAGATCCACGTCATTCAGGCCGAGGGAGGAAAGATAAGCCCCGAGACAATGAATGTCGCGCGCGGCGAAACGCTCAAATTCAAGGTCGAAGCCTCCGAGGGCTACTACATCAAAAATGTGCTTGTTGACGGCGTGAGCGCGACTCTTGACGATAACGGCGAATATCAGTTCATAAGCGTCGGCGAGGATCACAGCATAACGGCCATGTTTGCCAGATACACAAACACGGACTATAATAGTTATGTAAACCGCTTTACCGACGTTAAGCCAAGCGATTGGTGCTATAACAATATTCGGTTTGCCTACACGATGGGGCTTATGCAGGGCACGACGGCAACAACGTTCTCTCCCGATGACCCAACCGTCAGGTCGCAGTTTATAACCGTTTTGTGGCGCATGTCCGGCAGTCCGACCGTACCCGGAGACGGATGCAAGTTCACGGATATCAGCAAGAGCAATTATTATTACGAGGCCGTCCGCTGGGGCGTTGCAAACGGCATAATTAACGGATTTTCCGAAACGAGCTTCGTTCCGAACGGAAAGCTTACGCGCGAGCAGCTTGTTACGATGCTGTTCCGCTACGCAAAGAATTATGCCGGCGACGATGTGTCCAAGTATGACACGACCAATATCCTCGGCTACTCCGATGTGCTGAAGATATCCAAAGGCATGACGCAGCCCTTCCAGTGGGCGATCGGCGCAGGAATAATAACCGGAACGAGCAGCACAACGCTCACTCCGCAGGGAACTGCGACCCGCGCCCAGATAGCTGCGATACTTTCGCGCTACTGCAACCAGTTTGTCCTCAAGGTCCCCGTGATAATGTAAATCAAATCTCTCTCCCGGCCTTAGGCCGGGAGATTTTTGTGCTTATAGCGCATTTTCCTATTGACAAAATAGGAAATGAATATTAATATAACAGCGTTATATAACTATGTTATATGAAGGGGGGAGAGCATAATGTCCATTGACGATATATCGACGCTTGCGCGCATACACAGTGCGGCAAAGGCCGAGTTTATGGAAAAGGGCTATCGCTCGTCCTCTCTTCGCAGCATAGTTAAAGCCGCCGGAGTCACGACCGGCGCGTTCTACGGCTATTATGCCGGCAAGCAGGAGCTGTTTGCCGCGCTTGTGGACGAGGAGTATCGGTACATAATCGGCGCATATAAGGATGCTCTCACCGAATTTGAGCAGCTTCCAATAGAGCAGAAGCCCGAGCATATGGGCAAGGCCGGGCATGCGTGCATGGTGAAAATGCTTGAGTATTCCTTCGACCATCACGACGCGCTGTTTCTTATTCTCCGCCGCTCGGAGGGCACAAAGTATTCCGGCATGATCGACGAGCTTGTTGAGCTTGAGGTCGAGGGTACGCACAATTACTACGAAGTGCTCCGTCAACTCGGAAACACCGTGCCGCATATCGACGAGCACCTTGAGCATATCCTTGTGACCGGCATGATGAATGCCGTTTTCGAGATGATAGTTCACGATATGCCGCAGGCCGATGCAGGCAGATATCTTGACGAGCTTGCCGAATTTTACACGGCAGGCTGGCTGAAAATTATGGGTCAGTAAATCGTTTAATTTTTTGGTCTTGAGTTAGCAAAGGCTAACTCAAGACGGATCAAATATCGGGAAGCATTGCTTTCCGGAGCTAAATTTTAAACAGGGAGGCAGTCCATTTGAAAAAACAATCAAATCTCGGCCGGCTGCTGAGCTATGCCGGCAGCAGAAAGATACTCTCGTATCTTTCGTGGGTGTTTGCCGCCGTGAGCGCGCTCATAGCGCTCGTGCCGTTCTGGTACATATGGCGGATACTTAAAGAAGTGATAGAGGTCGCGCCGAATTTCGGCGAAGCGGTTAACATAACGCACTACGGCTGGATGGCCGTGCTGTTTGCCGTCGCCGCCGTTTTGGTGTATATAACGGGGCTTATGTGCTCGCACATGGCGGCGTTCCGCATAGCAACGAACATGCGCATAGAAATGACCGAACATATCTCGAAGCTTCCGCTCGGCGTTATTGAGCAGTTCGGCAGCGGCAAGCTGCGCCGCACGATATCCGAAACGACCGGCGCGACCGAGGCGTATCTTGCCCATCAGCTGCCGGATAAGGCCAAGGCGATAGCAAACATCGTCGGCATGCTCGCTTTGCTTGCTGTGTTCGACTGGCGTCTCGGACTTTTGAGCCTTGCGCCGGTGCTGCTTGCGTTTATCTGCATGAGCGGCATGACGGGCAAGAACATGCAGCGCAAGATGACCGAGTATCAGAATGCGCTGGCGGATATGTCAAACGAGGCAGTTGAGTATGTCCGCGGCATCCCGGTCGTGAAAACCTTCGGCCAGACCGTGTTCTCGTTTAAAAAATTCAAGGGAACGATCGACAATTACGAGAAGTGGACGACGTCGTATACGCTCGATATGCGCGGACCGATGATGCTGTATACGCTGGCGATAAACAGCGTTTTCGCTTTCCTGATAGTCGGTGCTTTCTGGTTCTCGCACGGCACGGTGACTCCGAAGCTGCTGCTTGACGTGCTGTTTTATATCATCATAACGCCCGTTATAACGCTTACTATGACAAGCCTCATGTATATGAGCGAAAACAATATGATCGTTGCCGATGCGATAGAGAGAGTTGACAGTGTTCTTAAGCTCTCTGAGCTTAGCACATCGGATAATGTGCAGCATCCGGCGGACGGTTCGGTTGAGCTTGAAAACGTGAGCTTTTCCTATGACGGCAGCAAAAATGCCGTGGATAATGTTTCGCTGAAAATCGCCGATGGACAGACAGTTGCGTTTGTCGGCCCGTCAGGCGGCGGAAAATCGACCCTCGCGAGCATCATAGCCCGATTTTTCGATCCGCAATCGGGCAGCGTCAGGATAGGCGGAGCCGACGTCAGGCAGATCCCCAAAGACGAGCTTATGAACACGGTATCCTTCGTGTTCCAGAACAGCAGGCTCATCAAGGGCAGCATACTTGACAATGTCCGCCTCAGTAAGCCCGAGGCGAGCGAGGCCGAGGTCATGGCGGCGCTCAGGGCTGCACAGTGCATGGATATAATCGAAAAATTCCCGCAGGGCGTGAACACAGTCATCGGAAGCGAGGGAATTTATCTCTCCGGCGGTGAGATGCAGCGCATTGCCATTGCTCGCGCAATGCTCAAAAACGCGCCCGTGCTCATCCTTGACGAGGCAACCGCCTTTGCAGACCCGGATAACGAGGTCAAAGTGCAGCAGGCGCTCGGCGAGCTTGCGCGCGGCAAAACCGTCATTATGATAGCCCACCGCCTGTCAACCGTCGCAAATGCCGACCGTATCTTCGTCCTGCGCGACGGCAAGGTGATCGAAGACGGAAGGTTTGACGAGCTGAAGGCCCAAAACGGACTGTTTGCCGACATGTGGAGCGATTATCAGAAGTCGGTGCAGTGGAAAGTTGCAAAGGAGGCGTAAGACATGGTAGAAAAACTTCAAAGGCGCTTTGCGCTCTCGCGCAAGGGCGCTGTGGACACGATAAAGGGCAGCCTGCTGTGCGCACTGCAAAACATATCATTCATGCTGCCGGTGTATATGCTGTATTGCCTTGTGTCGGATATGCTCGGCGGCGCGCTCACGGCCTCGCGCATCCCGTTTTACGCCGCCGGCACGGTTATATGCGCCGCAGTGATCTTAGTGTGTACATATCTTCAGTATAACAGCACATTCCTCGCAACGTATATCGAAACCGGCGTGCGCAGGATAGGCCTTGCCGAAAAGCTGCGCAGGATACCGCTTTCGTTTTTCGGAAAGAAGGATCTTGCAGACCTCACCTCGGCTATCATGAACGACTGCGCGGTGCTCGAAACGAGCCAGTCGCACCATATCTGTCCGCTCATCGGCGCGATAATATCAACAACGCTTATTGCGCTTTCGCTGTTTATATTCAACTGGCGCATGGCGCTTGCGTCCGTGTGGGTGCTGCCGGTTGCATTCTGCATAGTCGGCCTTGCTGCCGGAGTGCAGAAAAAGCTCTCGGCAAAATCCATGGCCGCAAGGCTCAGCTGCGAGGACGGCATTCAGGAGTGCATGGAGTCCATGCCCGATCTCCGCGCGAACAACGCCGAAAGGCGCTATCTTGACGGACTTAACAAAAAGCTGCGCGCATTTGAAGGCCGCCTTACAAAGTCCGAGCTTGGAACGGCGGTGTTTGTTGTTACCGCAAGCCTCGTGCTGCGCCTCGGAATAGCCACAACGGCGCTTGTCGGTTCGTATCTTCTCGTTGCCGGCGAGCTTGATATCATAACGTTTTTCATGTTCCTGCTGGTGGTTTCGCGCCTTTATGATCCGCTTGAAGGCTCGCTGCAAAACCTTGCCGCCATAATTTCAACGAGCACGAATATCAAACGCATGAACGAGATCCTTGACCACCCCGTTCAGGAGGGCGAGGATAAGCTCACAAACGACGGCTGCGATATCGTGTTCGATCACGTCGGCTTTGCCTATGACGGCGGTGAGACCGTGCTGCGCGATGTGTCGTTTACCGCAAAGCAGGGCGAGGTCACGGCGCTCGTCGGCCCGTCCGGCGGCGGCAAGACCACCGTTTCGCGCCTTGCTGCGCGCTTTTGGGATGTCGGCCGCGGCAGCATAAAGGTCGGCGGAATGGATGTTTCAAAGATAGACCCCGAAACGCTCATGAGCTTGTATTCCATTGTGTTTCAGGATGTAACGCTGTTTGACAACACTGTTATGGAGAATATCCGCATCGGCAAAAAAGACGCAAGCGACGAGGAGGTCATGGCGGCGGCGCGCCTTGCAAACGTTGCCGAGTTTGTCGAGAAGCTGCCGGATAAGTGGAACTCGAATATTGGCGAGAACGGCTGCGAGCTGTCCGGCGGCGAGCGCCAGCGCATATCCATTGCGCGCGCCTTCCTCAAGGATGCGCCGATAATACTGCTTGACGAGGCAACTGCAAGCCTCGACGTTGAAAACGAAACGGCCATCCAAACCGCGCTATCTCGCCTTATAAAGAACAAAACGGTGCTTATAATTGCCCACCGCATGCGCACCGTCTCCGGCGCGGATAAGATCGTTGTTTTGAAGGACGGCCTTGTTTCCGAGCAGGGCTCGCCCGAGGAGCTTTATAAGAAAAACGGAACGTTTGCCCACATGGTAAAGCTTCAAACCGAAAGCGAAAGCTGGAAAATTGAAGCCTGAATATGATAAAAACTCCGTATCTGAATTTTCAGATACGGAGTTTTTGTATACCCTGTTATCAGTGGCATCCACAGCCGCCGCCGCAGCCGCAGTCACCGTCGTCATGGTCGTGATCGCCGCAACCGCCCGAGCAGCCGGAGCAACCGCCGCCGCAGCCGCCCTCGTCGGGAAGGAAGGGGAGCTGACCGTGCATGAGAAGCTCTGCGGCATCGTCGGAATTTCCGCAGAAGCCTGCAAACGCAACAATGCCGTATGCGGCAAGAGCCGCCCTTGCGTGAACGCCGATGTTGCCGACGATAACGGCGTCAACATTCAGACTGTCCATAAGATCGGCGACTGCCTGATGTCCGGTTTCCTTGACTTCGACGATCTCCTTGGAGAGGATCTCGGTGTTGTCATCATTGGTCTTGTAGATGGCGAACATTTCGGCATGGCCGAAGTGCTCGAAAATTTCATTGTCCTTGTAAGATACTGCAATTATCATGCGTTTTCTCCTTTTTCAATAAAGTCGGCCAGCTCGTTGAGAGCGTCGGCGTCTATGCTTTCTATTTCTCCGGCATCGACCATGGTTGCGATGACGGGGTCGATGGGAAGGCGCGCGGTGTGCTCGATGCCGTATTCCTTTGCGACCTGCTCGACCTTGCTTGAACCGAATATCTCGTGCTCTTTGCCGCAGTCGGGGCACTTGAAATAGCTCATGTTCTCTACTATGCCGAGCACGGGGATGTTCATGAGCTTTGCCATGTTGACAGCCTTTGCAACAATCATGGAAACAAGCTCCTGGGGTGATGTGACGATAACGATGCCGTCAATGGGCAGCGACTGGAAAACCGTCAGAGGAACGTCGCCGGTTCCGGGAGGCATATCGACAAACATGTAGTCAACATCGTCCCACAGCACGTCGCTCCAGAACTGAGTAACAACGCCTGCAATGACGGGACCGCGCCAAACGACGGGGTCGGTCTCGTTGTCGAGAATAAGGTTAACTGACATGATCTGCGTGCCCTTGTTTGAATAGCAGGGGATGAGCATATCCTCGGTGCCGCGCGCATGCTCGTGGATGCCAAATGACTTAGGGATGGAGGGGCCGGTGATATCCGCGTCGAGCACAGCCGCCTGATATCCGCGGCTCTGCATCTTGCTTGCAAGAAGGCCGGTAACGAGGCTCTTGCCGACGCCGCCCTTGCCGCTGACGACGGCAATGACCTTTTTAACGCTTGCCGCAGGATTGAGCTTTGCGCGAAGATCCTGCTCCTGGCGTTCGCCGCAGTTTTCCTGACAGGTCGAACAATCGTGTGTACATTCGCTCATTTTGTAATACTCCTAATATCAAATATTGTTATCTAACACCATACTAACACTAACCGACTCTTTTGTCCAGCCGTTGAGTGAGATACATTGAGGCAAGACCGGTAAACGCACCCGTTACAACCGCCGAGGCAAGAAGAACAGGGGCATACAGCATAAGCGAGCTTGTTTTTGTTATGATAATTGCGGCGATGAGCTGCCCTAAATTATGCGCAATAGCGCCGAGAACGCTGACGACCCACAGCAGCTTACCCGAAAACGGCTTGAGCGTAAGACACATGACGGCATAAGCCAGCGCTCCGCCGGCAATGCTGAATATAAACGCCGAAACGCCGCCTGTGAACATGCTGCCCATGGCTATGCGTACAAGCAGAATAAGCCCTGCCTCGCGCCGGCCGAGCATGACCATCGCTATAAGCGTGACAATATTGGCAAGCCCGAGCTTGACACCGGGAACCGGGATCGGGGCCGGTATCTGTGCTTCGATGACAAACACGATCAGCGAGGCGGCGGTGAACATGGCCATGAGCGCAAGCTTTCTCGTTTTAGGCATCTATGTCGCCCCCTTCGATCTCAACGGTAAGCTTGTGGGGCAGACATACTATCGGGACTCCGGCTTTGCTGACCTTGCCCTGCGACATGCAAATATGGTCGCGGCAATCGGCATCTATGACGCTTATCCCATCGTGCTCTATATGCAGCTTATTATACCCGAACTCGGTGCGGATTTCCATGTCATATGCAACAGCAACCGCATTTAAGTCGATTTTTTCGTAAACCTCGCCGTTTACCCGGATTACGGCAGTCGTACCCTGAATGCCGGAATGCTTCAGCAGCAGGAAAGCGGCAGTGCATATAATAAGCACCGCGGCAAAAATAATGATCCATGTTTTCGTGCTTTTAATATTCATGAACCTATTGTAAATAAATCCGGCTTGCTTGTCAATGCGGTACATTTATGATATTATTACTAAATACTACTTTGCTTCAAAATGAGGTGAATTTATTGCCTGACACATTGGTCACTATAGCTTCATATATACTGCCGCTGTTTGCAATAATCGTTTTGATACGGTGCATGCGCAGCATGCTCGGCAACAAAACGCAGACCGAGATATGGGGATATATCCATAAAGATGACGGCGTTGCACTTATAAACCACTGGGAAAATCTCATCGGCCGTTCAAAATCGGCGGATATATGCCTGCCATATGCATCGGTCAGCCGAGTGCACGCGGTACTCATCCGAAGCCCCAAGGGAGTGTGGCGCATTTTCGATATCTTCTCCAAGGGCGGAGTTTGGGTCAACGGCGAAAGGGTGCAGGCAACAGGCACCGTTGTTCGCGACGGTGATGTTTTGAACCTAGCCGGAAACAGCGTTCGCTTCCGCGATATCAGCGAAAAGCAGCGCGACGCGATCGAGGCGCGCAGAACGCAGAGCTGGAAGCGCGTCCACCCGGCGGTAACGCTGTTTTTCCTGACGATATTTCAGGCAATACTGCTTCTTGAGCATATGTGCACGGCGGAGAGCGAGTATCTTGCCGGGATCATGCTCGGCTTTGTTCTGCTCGTTCTGCTCGAGTGGTTCTGCTATTTTGCCATGCGCAGCATACGTCGAACGGGCTTTGAGGTCGAAACGCTTGCGTTTTTCCTCTCGTCGATCGGCCTTTCGGTCATAGCCTCGTCAGTGCCGGACGAGATGTTCAGGCAGATGATAATAGTCTTTGCGGGCGTCGTTGCGTTTTTTGTCCTCGGCTGGTGGCTTCGCGATCTTGACAGGACAAAGACCATGCGCCTGCCGCTTGCGATACTGTCGGTTCTCATCCTCGGTGCGGTGCTCGTTATCGGCAGGGAGCAGTACGGCGCGAAAAACTGGATATTCATAGGCAGCATGTCGATCCAGCCCTCGGAGTTTGTAAAGGTCGCGTTTATCTACGTCGGTGCCGCGACGCTGGATAGGCTGTTTAGCACCAAAAACCTTATCCTGTTCATAGCGTTTTCCGCTTTGTGCGTCATATGCCTTGCCTTCAGCAGCGATTTCGGCACGGCGCTTATATTCTTTGTAACCTTCCTTGTCATATCCTTCATGCGCTCAGGCTCTATAGCAACGGTAGCGCTCGCAATAACGGGAGCGGGTATGGCAGGCTTCCTTATGCTCAAGATGAAAGACCACGTTGCGCGCAGATTTGCAACCTGGGGACACATATGGGACGCTGAGAACATCTGGGACGGCGGCTATCAGCAGACGCACGCCCTTTCCGCCGGCGCATCGGGCGGCCTTTTCGGCAAGGGAGCCGGAAACGGCTGGCTTAAAAACACCTTTGCCGGCAATACGGACACCGTGTTCGGCGTCATGTGCGAGGAGCTGGGGCTTATCATTGCCATATGCGCCGTGCTGGCTATACTTGCGCTTGCCTTTTTCGCCGTGCGCAACTCCGGCCACGGCCGCAGCGCCTACTATTCGATAGCCGCCTGCGCAACGGCAAGCATGTTTATGGTTCAGATCGCGCTCAACGTGTTCGGTTCGGTCGATATACTGCCGTTTACGGGCGTAACGTTCCCGTTCGTGTCGCGCGGCGGCACGTCGGTGCTCGCATGCTGGATGCTGCTTGCGTTTATAAAAGCAGGCGACACGCGCAAGGGCGCAAGCTTTGTCGTGCGCCCACCCGAGGCAAAAACCAAAAAGCAGCGTGAAAGCGCCGAAGAAAGGAAGGAGACGGCATGAAAAAAGTATCCCTTCGTGCATTTTCGGCAATACTCATGGCGTTTCTCATCATTATCGGCCTTGGCGTTTATGTCGGCAGATATATAAAGGACGGAGAAATGTGGGCGCTGTATTTTGACCAGTCCACATCGAGCAGCGAATATACGCTCACAGACCGCAACGGAACGCTGCTTGCAAAAATGGGCGGCGGCGAAAAAAGCTATGCCGAAAACGCAAACACTCGCATTGCCTGCTACCATGTTACAGGCGACTATACCGGAAACGTCGGCACCGGCGCGCTCAGCTCGTTTAAAAGCAAGCTCTCCGGCTTCAGTCTTATAACCGGCATCGAGGAGCAGGACGATGTAAACCTCCAGCTCACCATCGACGCGGACTTAAACCTCAAGGCCTATGAAGCGTTAAACGGCCGCAAGGGAGCCGTGATGGTTTATAACTACAAAACAGGCGAAGTGCTCTGCATGGTATCCTCGCCGTCTATAGATCCGCTCAATCCGCCGGAAACGCTGCCGGACGGCGCGTATATCAACCGCTGCCTGAGCGCATCGTTTACCCCAGGCTCCATATTCAAGCTCGTAACGCTCAACGCGGCGCTTGAAAATATCGACGATATCTACCACCGCACCTTCAACTGTGCAGGCTCGGTTGACGTAAAGGGCGTGCAGATAAACTGCACAGGTGTTCACGGCCAGCAGACCATTGAGCAGGCTCTTTCTAATTCCTGTAACTGCGCATTTGCGGAGATATCGCTTGAGCTTGGCCCGGATATCATTGCCGAGTATGCCGAAAAGCTCGGCATAACCACGTCGCTGAAGCTCGACAGTATATCAACTCAGGCCGGCAATTACGATAAGGACGGCTCTATGAGCGCATCCATGGCATGGTCGGGGATCGGCCAGTATAACGACCTTGTCTGCCCCTACGCGATGATGCGCCTTGCCGGAGCCTATGCAAACGGCGGCACAGTCGTTGAGCCGTCGCTGCTTGGCCAGTCGAGCAAAACCACGCAGCTTGTGTCTGCCGACACGGCGCAGAAGATAGCGTCGATGATGAACTACAACGTTGTGTATCACTACGGCCAGGATCGCTTCCCGGGGCTTAACATCTCGGCAAAAACCGGCACCGCCGAGGTCGGCGACGGAAAGGCCTCGCACGGCTGGTTTGTCGGCTTTTTAAACGATGAAGCGCACCCCTACGCCTTTGTCTGCCTTGTTGAAAACGGCGGCAGCGGACTTGGTGCTGCCGGCAGCGTGATCAACACCGTGCTCCAGGCAGCGGTAGCAAAATAGTTTAGGAGAAATATAATGACAGATATATCCGTCAACGGACTTGTAAAGTCCTTTGAATTGGGTAAAAACATACTTGACGGGCTCAGCTTCGACATTGCCGAGGGTGAGCGCGTCGGCATTCTCGGCCATAACGGCTGCGGAAAGACCACGCTCTTCCGCATATTAACCGGCGAGATAGACTACGATGAGGGTGCTGTGGCCATTGCCTCCGGAAAGCGCCTGGGGCTTATTTCGCAGATACCCGTCTACCCGGACGGATGGACGACCGAGGACGTTCTCAGGGACGCTCACCGCGAGCTTTACGCCATAAGCGCGCGCCTTGACGAGCTTGCGCATGAAATGGAGCACGACCAGTCGGATAAGCTCTTGTCGGAATACGACAGGCTCTCGGCCGATTTTGCCCGCCTCGGCGGCTATGATATGGACACTGACCGTAACCGCGTCGCAAACGGCCTTGATATTCCGCAGAGCATGCGTGAACAGCCCTTTGACCTGCTTTCCGGCGGCGAGCGGACGAGAGTTAACCTCGCGCGGCTCATCCTCGAAAAAACGGACATACTTCTGCTCGACGAGCCGACAAACCACCTTGATCTGCGCGCGACCGAGTGGCTCGAGGATTATCTCCAGCACTTCAAGGGAACCGTTCTGCTTATAAGCCATGACCGATATTTTATCGACAAGATCGCCCAGCGCTGCATCGATATAAGCGACGGCAAGGCGGAGTTTTACAGCGGCGGATACAGCTTTTATGTCGTCGAGCGGCAGAAGCGCTTTGAGGAAAAGCTTAGAAAATACGAAAAGGATCAGGCCAAGATCGAGCAGCTCACACGAGCTGCCGAGCAGATGCACCTTTGGGCGTTCATGGGCAACGATAAGCTGCACAAGCGCGCGTTTTCAATGGAAAAGCGCATAGCAAAGCTTGAGCAGACCGCAAAGCCGACCGAGGCAAAAAAGCTTTCTGCAAAATTCTCGTCATCGGATTTCTACGGCGACGAGGTGCTCGTGTGCCATAACGTTTCCAAGGCGTTCGGCGATAAGAAACTTTTTGCCGGGCTTGAGCTTAACGTTTCCGGCGGCGAGCGCATAGCGCTCATCGGCGATAACGGAACCGGCAAGAGCACGCTTATTAAAATGATAATGCAGCAGGAAACGCCGGATGAAGGATACATAAAATTCGGGCCGTCCGTGCGCCCGGCATATTTGCCGCAGATAATACATTTTTCAAATGAGGAACGCTCGCTGCTCGATACGATGCTGTATGACTGCCGCTGCCAGCCGCAGGAGGCGCGCGACAGACTTGCTGCATTCGGCTTTCGCGGCGAGGATGTGTTCACGCCTGTTGGAGCACTCTCCGGCGGCGAGAAGAGCCGTCTCAGGCTATGTATGCTCATGGGCAGTGATATAAATCTTCTGATCCTCGACGAGCCGACAAACCATTTGGACATTGCCAGCCGCGAGTGGATGGAGGACGCCGTGTCGGATTATTCCGAGGCGCTGCTGTTCGTTTCGCACGACAGATATTTTATCGAAAAATTTGCAACGCGTATATGGTACCTTGACGGCGGAAAGCTGCTCGATTACCGCGGAACGTACGAGCAGATGCGCGAATATCTCAAGCGTCAGGAGGTTTTCACTCGTACGGCAAAGGCCGAGGCCAAGGCCGCAAAACCGGATAAGTCTGCGAAGAAGTCCTCGCCCAATAAGGAAAAGCGCATAGCAAAGATAGAGCGTGATATCGCAGCTATGGAAAAGCAGATAGCAGCGCTTGAAGAAGCCGAGCAGGAGCACGCGAGCGACTATCAGAAGCTCATGGAGCTTGGCGCGCAGAAAGAAGAGATAAACGAGCTCCTTATCGCTCTGTATGATAAGTGGGAGGAACTGTCCGATGAATAAAAGACTTATGCTGCCCGGCGCGCTTGTGCTTTCGGGCCTTGTGCTGCGATTTTTCTTCACCGGCGTGGGATATATCGCCTATGCGCTGTTTTTTGCAGCGGCGCTTATTTCAATAATGCGGTTTTGCAAAAGAGCGTGGATAAAGCGCACGGTATGCATCCTCACGGCGCTTGGACTTGTCTACCTCATAGCAATTGAGGTGCCGATAGTAGGCGCAGCCTCCGGCGACGGTGACAGGGAATATGACTACATCATCGTTCTGGGTGCTGCCGTGCATGGTGATACGCCGTCGCTGTCGCTCGTTGAGCGTATGAGCGCCGCACGTGATTATATGCAGACTCATCCGCAAACGATCGCCATAGTCAGCGGCGGACAGGGCAGCGATGAGAATATAAGCGAGGCCGAGGCGATGACTGCGTGGCTTACGGATAAGGGCATAGACAAAAGCCGCATAATCGCTGAGGATAAGGCGACCTCAACGCTTGAAAACCTTGAAAACAGCTTCAATATTATCCGTCAGCGCGGCGATGATCCGAACGACAGCTGCGCGGTGGTCACAAGCGAATATCACATATACCGCGCAAAGCTTCTTGCGCAGTCGCTGGATGTTAGTGTCGGCTCCGTTGCGGCGCACACGACCTATTTGCCGATCATGGTTAACTACTTTATCCGCGAAGCATTCGGCGTGACATATCAGCTTGTATTCTGCTGACATAAACCCTCCCGAACAGGCATAGTAATGTACAAAGCCTTTACGGGAGGGATCTTTTTTGAAAAAATTATTAGGCAGAATAAAAAATCGAAAGGCTGCGGCATCGGCTGTTGCCCTCGTTGTGCTCACGGCGGTGATATTCTGGACTACCAACAGCCCAACGGTGGTAGGCGTTGCCGCAAGCGACAGACAGCTTCCGATCTACTGTGTGCAGCGCGACGATAAAACGGTCGCTCTGTCATTTGACGCGGCCTGGGGCAACGAGGATACACAGGAACTGATAGACATATTAAATAAGTACAACATAAATGCAACGTTTTTCGTCGTCGGCCAGTGGGCAGATAAGTACCCGGAGTCGGTCAAAGCTCTGCACGATGCCGGCAACGAGGTGATGAGCCACTCCGATGACCACGCGCACTTTGCTCAGCTCTCGGCAGATGAGATAAAGTCAAACATCACGGCATCCAACGAAAAGATCAAGAAAATAACCGGAACAGAGCCGACGCTGTTCCGTTGCCCTTACGGCGAGTATAACGACACTGTCATAAGCACCGTAAACTCGATGGGAATGAGCGCCATTCAGTGGGATGTTGACAGCCTCGACTGGAAGGGGATATCGGCAAGCGATATATCCGGTCGCGTGCTGAAAAACGTGAAAAGCGGCAGCATAGTCCTTTTTCATAACGCCGCCGAGAATACTCCCGAGGCACTTCCCGGCATAATTGAGGGGCTTATTGCCGACGGATATAAGATCGTACCTGTTTCGCAGATATTGCTGACAGGCGACTATACTATCGACAACACCGGTATGCAGTGCCGGGCAAAGGCCGGCTCCGACGCAAAAGCCGACGCTTGAATATGAAAAAACAGCACCTCGTACCGTGAGTACGGGGTGCTGTCTGATTGTCTGACTTATTCCTTGTTGTCGAGCCAGTCGGCAACCTTTGCTTCTTCGATACCGAGACCTCCGGAGATAAATGCGACGGCTTCGTTAAAGTTCATTGCTCTGAGCCGAGCGTAGTTGCTTGCGCCGGCACCGGGGCCGTCGTTGAGTCTGCCTTCGATATAGCCGCACTCGTAGCACATGTTCAGCGCGTACTTGCGATGGGTATCGAGGGTCATTTCATGTCCGCAGCGAGGGCATTTCATGTTCAATTCCTCCTAAATCTTACTCTTGATTCCTCTTTGGGTTTGTTACCATAACTATTATAGCCCAAACAGAACCTCTAAGCAATAGCTAAGTCGTATTTTATGTACAAATTTGCACACAGCACGGCTCGTGCGGCAGGAAAGCGGATACAGCCGTTTTCACACGGATTTTGAGGAATTTTATAAATATTTTAAAATAGGTATTGCAATTGTCGATCAAATGTGTTAATATAATCGGGCGTTGGAAATCCGGGTGTAGCGCAGATGGTAGCGCGCTTGAATGGGGTTCAAGAGGCCGCTGGTTCAACTCCAGTCACTCGGACCAATATGAACAGTCGTCACAGTGTGGCGGCTGTTTTTTTATTCAGGTGATAGGGACCAGCGGCCTCTTGCAAATTCAAATCCGCCGCTCGGCGTGCCGAACGCAAAGCGTCGGCATGCCGCTGGTTCAACTCCAGTCACTCGGACCAATATGAACAGTCGTCACAGTGTGGCGGCTGTTTTTTCGTTTAGAAGAAAAGGAACCGGCGGCAAATTCAAATTTGCTACCGACTTACCTGATGCTGTCCTGACATGTGCGCTTCAACAAAATAGACAAACAAAAGCACACAAATTTGCAAACTTTCACTATTTGTCGGGTAAACAAAATGTGGTATAATACCTCACGAAGAGGGCAATTGCAAGGTCGTTTCCCACTATGCCGGTACTGCGTGCCGCGCCGCGGCCCTCAATTCGGTAGAATATGCCCTACAAAATACAACTGCACCGCACGGAGGATATCCGTGCGGTGCAGTTTTTTGATGCACTCAATGGCATGACGGTATTAGCATAAAATCTCAAGTGTGTATTGACAAAAAGATATACAGTACAATATAATTTATTTACCAATATCGCGAAATTTGTAATCGTTTTAGGAGGATATTAGATGAGAAAACGTTTTCTTAGCACAGTTCTTGTCTTGATAATGTTATTAAGCCTTGCGCCGATGTCAGCTTTGGCAGACGATACGTTTAGAAGTGGAGATTTTACATTCGTGATCGAAACCGGGGTCGCTTGTGTGAAAAAATACAACGGTTCGTCGTCATCCGTGAGCGTACCGTCAAAAGTTGATTATGACGGAGTGACATACAAGGTCAGAAACATACATCAAGATGCTTTTAAAAACTGCACCACTATTCAAAAGCTCGTCCTGCCTGAAACTGTCAACCGCATCGGAAAGCAGGCGTTTGCCAATTGCACAAGTTTGAATTCGATCACCATTAACGGAGATTTAAATGAAGTTTATACCGTTGATAACACATTCTATAACATTGGAGCAAATTCCGATTACCTGAATGTTACTTTCGGCCCGGAAGTCACGGCTATACCGAGTAATCTGTTTGACTCTACATATTCCAAAAGTGAAGGATACTATCCTCACATTACCAACGTTACGATCCCTGATTCGGTGACAAGTATAGGCTTGGGCGCATTTAACAACTGCCACGATTTGAAGGCGGTTCGCCTGGGAAGCGGAGTGAAATCTATTGGTACAAATGCATTTCGTAACACTGCCATACAGTCATTGACGATAGACGGCAACTGCACTGTCGGTAAATATGCGTTTTTGTACTGTCATTCACTTAAGGAGCTTACCATAAACGGTGATTGCACGTTGATCGAGGGCTGCTTTGCTCATTGCACCAGTCTGAAGTCAATAAAAATAAATGGCACGATCAAGGATAATATACAATCATCGATCAGTGAAAATCCGGTACTATTTATTGCTCCGCCGTTTTATAATGTCGGCTCAAATTCTGATTCCCTGAAAGTAACGTTCGGGAAATCGGTTTCGGTGATACCTGAACGCCTGTTTGCTACTCACTCATCAAAAAGCGAAGGAACATATGCACGCATAACGGAAGTTGACCTTCCAAGCTCGATCAGCAGTATCGGAGATTATGCTTTCTATAATTGTCATGACCTGAAGGTTGCAAACTATGAAGGCTCACCTTCCGAATGGATCAACGTGCCGGTAGGCACCGGTAACGAGCCTCTTTGGTCTGCACATTTCAATTTCGGCAGCTCGTATAGTTTTTACGATGTGCATCCGACCGACTATTGCTATGATGCCGTCAAATGGGCTGTGGATAATGAAATAACAATGGGCACAACGCCCACGACCTTTGAACCTAAAAAAACGTGCACTCGCGCACAGACTGTTACTTTCCTCTGGCGTGCAGCCGGTAAACCGGAACCGGTTGGAATGTCAAACCCGTTTTATGATGTAAAACGCGATGATTATTATTACAAAGCGGTTCTGTGGGCAGTTTCGGAAGGTATAACCAAAGGTACGACAGATACAACCTTCAGCCCTAATGCAACGGTATCCCGTGCGCAAACAGTGACATTCCTGTGGCGTATGGCAAATAAGCCGATGATTTCCGGCAACAATCCGTTCTATGATGTTGTCAAAGGCGACTATTTCTATGATGCCGTGCTGTGGGCAGCAGCAATGAATATAACAACAGGAACCACACCTACAACATTTTCGCCCAATGATGGCTGCAATCGCGGACAAATCGTGACTTTTATTTACAGATACATGGGCAAATAAATCAAAAACTACAGACACCCGACCGTCGGTCGGGTGTCTTGCTCTTACTTCACTATTGCATTTTGCTTGACCCACTCGCCCCACTTTCTATAGGCGCTGCCGTCGGGATGGATACCGTCGGAGGTAATGTCCGAGGAAAGCGTGCCGTTTGCGTCGTCGAACAGATCGTTGCACTCAAGATAGAAGATCGTCTCGCCGTCGGCGAGGGTCTTAGTATAATCATTGAGGTTATTAAGATTTGCGTTATTCACCGCGGTACCGCGCGAATCCTGCGTTGCGGAAACGTGAAGGTTCGACATGATGTAGATTATCGCATCCGGCTGAAAATCGCGTATCTTATCAATAAGATTGCTGTAGGTCTGCTTGAGCGCTTCGACAGAGCCGCCGATATCGTTTATGCCGAGCATGACATATACCTTGCCGAACTGCCTGCTTTGCAGAAGCGCCGGAAGAGTAGTCGTTCCGACTCCGGAAACATCTGCACTTGTGCTCATTGCACCGGTCAGGCTGAGACCTACGGTCGTGAAGAACGTTGCTCCGTCGATCGTTTCCATCATCTGAATGCCCACCATGCGTGAGTCACCGATAAACAGCGCGTCGTTAAAATAGCCCTCGGGCGCGGTCGTGAACTGCAGGGGAGTGGGCGTAGGCTCCGGTGTCGGCTCAAGGCTCTCGGAGGGCGCGGCGCTCGTCCGGGTGTCATCGGCAGTTCCGCTGTCTCTTTTGTTCTGGAGGCTGACACATATAAGAGCGATCAGAACAATGATCAGCACAAAAGCAATGAGCGCAATAACCTTCTGCTTTTTTGTCATATAAAGATCTCCTTTTTGGATGTATGGACGACACACCGATCAGCGTGCCGTCCATGAATTATAATTATTTTTCACTGCTGAGCTTCACCTGAAGCTTAACGGGGTTGTGGTCGGAATAAGTGAAGCCTTCGTCGAGTGTGTTCACCGAAACAAGCTCAACATTCGGCGACAGAATGAAGCCGTCTATGACATAGTGCTGAGTGTTCTCGGTGTCCGACGGGTCATAGGGCTGGTTGAGAAGGCGGCAGCTCGGGGTTTCAAGATCGTATGCAAGCGTCCAGCCCTCTGGCATGATATCCTCGCTTATCGTGCCCGGCTCCCACAGATCCTTGTGCGTGTTGGGGTATTTGTCAAGTCCGTTCGGGAATATCTGATTGAAGTCGCCGCCGGCTATGACATAGTTGCCCTTTTCGTACTCAGACTGAATAAACTCACGCAGCTGCTTTGTCTGCGCGATCTTGCCCTCGCCGTCGTCATAAGCCTCCAGGTGGAGATTTACGATAACAAGCTTGCTGCTCGTTCCGGATATAGGCAGATAGCTCACGAGCAGGCAGCGCTTGAGATTTGCGGTACTGACCGGCCAATTGAACGGACAGGGCAGCGATATGCGCTCGGCCGAGTCAATATCGTACACCGTTGTCGTCAGAAGTCCGCTGTTTACCCGGCCGATAGGCGGCACGGGGTAGGGGACGAATTTGCACGAGTAGTTGAGCGCATAGGTGCTGTTGTTTATGCCAAGCGCGTAAGCCTCGTCCTTCCCGTAGGTTCTGGAGGAGTTTTTATCGACCTCCTGCAGCATGAATATCGTCGCCGGATCCGATGACGAGTAAAGCGTTTTGTATATGCCTAAAAGCGACGCTGCGACCGTGTCCTGGTCGGCGGAAGAGACATTCGTGCCGCCGTCCATAAAAAAGTCCGATCCCTTGCCGAGACCGGCATAGCCTATGTTCCAGCTTATGACCGAAAACTCCTCATCCAGGAACGGTGAAAGGCCGCTGACCTCCGAGTTTGCCTCGACCTTAACATCCATAACGTCTCCGGGTTTGAATTCGGTGACCGACAGCCAGAGGATCAATGCGGCGGCTGCCAAAAGAATTATGCCAAGAATTACAAGAACTGTTTTAAGCAATTTTTTTGCCATGTCCTCACCTCACGAGTGTATATTATCACAGCCCATTCCCGTATTCAAGCAAATTCGACAGATGCCTGAGCAAAACGACAAAATTGAACGATTTTGCTTGATAAGGAGCATATAATGGCGTATAATTGCAAAGATATTATTACTTTTGCGGGAGGCCGGAAAATGAGTTATGATACTATAAGAATGAGCGACCCGGAGCTGTACGGCGCAATGAAAAGCGAGCTTGAGCGCCAGCGCGATCACATTGAGCTGATAGCGTCGGAGAACTTCACCAGCCGCGCCGTAATGGAGGCAATGGGAAGCCATCTTACCAATAAATATGCCGAGGGCTACCCCGGGGCAAGATATTACGGCGGCTGCGAATATGTCGATATCGTCGAGCAGCTTGCCATCGACAGAGCCAAGGCTCTTTTCGGGGCCGAGCACGCAAATGTTCAGCCACATTCCGGCTCGCAGGCAAACGTCGCGGTCTATCTCGCGCTTTTAAAGCCCGGCGATACGATACTCGGCATGGATCTCAGCCACGGCGGACATCTGACGCACGGCTCGAAGGCGTCTATCTCCGGCAAGTATTTTAACGCCTGCTTCTACGGCGTCGATCCCGAGACCGAGATGATCGATTATGAAAAGGCAATGCAGATAGCCAGCGAGTGCAAGCCGAAGCTCATAATTGCGGGCGCAAGCGCCTATTCACGCATAATCGACTTTAAGAAAATGCGCGAGATCGCCGACGAGGTGGGAGCATACCTCATGGTCGATATGGCGCACATCGGCGGCCTTGTCGCAGCCGGCGTTCACCCCAGCCCCGTGCCTTACGCCGACGTTGTTACAAGCACGACCCACAAGACCCTCAGAGGGCCGCGCGGCGCAATAATCCTGTGCAAGGATGAGCTTAAAAAGAAGATAAACAGCGCAGTGTTCCCCGGAACTCAGGGCGGACCGCTCATGCACATAATCGCCGGCAAGGCCGTCTGCTTCAAGGAAGCGATGAGCGAGGAGTTTAAGGCGTATCAGCGTCAGGTCGTGAAAAACGCCGCCGTTCTGGCCGATACCCTGTCCGAGGGCGGCATACGCCTCGTGTCCGGCGGCACTGATAACCACCTTATGCTGGCCGACACCATGAGCCTTGGCCGCACCGGCAACGAGGTTCAGGAGCTTCTTGACGCGGCGCATATAACCGCAAATAAAAACTCCATTCCCTTTGATACTCAGTCCGTCAAGCTCACCAGCGGCATGCGCTTCGGAACTCCGGCGGTCACCACGCGCGGCATGGGCGAGGACGAAATGCGCGATATAGGCAAAATGATAGTGCGGATAATAAACGACGACGGCGATGAAGCAATTGATGATGTAAAGCAGCAGGTACTGTCCCTGTGCGAGCGTTTTCCGCTCTACCCCGAGATCGAGATGTAAAGTACCGAAAAAATGAATAGATCATTGCTGAATGTTTTAGGCTGCTACATACTCTGGGGGCTGCTGCCGATATTCTGGAAACTGCTTGCCGGAGTCAACTCAGCCTATGTTCTCGCGCAGAGAATAGTTTTCTCCTGCGTGTTCTGCCTTGCCGTTATACTCATAAAAAGGCATGGCGGCGAGATTGGAAGGATCATAAAGAATAAGTCCGAGCGGCGCATGTTTTTCCTGTGCGGCATACTTATCTCGATAAACTGGGGAGTGTATATCCTCACGGTCGCGATGGGCAGAATACTCGAAGCGAGCCTTGCGTATTATATGAATCCGCTGTTTTCCGTGCTCATCGGAGCGATATTTTTCAAGGAAAGGCTCAGCCGGGTGCAGTGGGCGAGCGTCGCGCTTGCCTTTGCCGGAGTCATGTTCTCCGTCATCCGCTATGGCGAGGTGCCGTATCTTGCAATTATAATCGGCCTGTCGTTCGCGCTGTACGGCGCGCTTAAAAAAGGCATAAAGGTCGACAGTGAAACTTCCATATGCATGGAAACGATGGCAGTGCTGCCGATAGCGATTGTGTTTATAGCATATGCGCAGTTTTCCGGCTTTACAACATTTTCATCGCTCACAACGGCAGAAGCGCTGCTTCTTATAGCAACAGGCCCGATAACGTCAATTCCGCTCATGCTGTTTGCAAAGGGCATAAAGGAGACGTCGATCGTAACCTCCGGCATACTTATGTATATTAATCCTACGCTCCAGCTGCTTGTCGGCGTGTTTATCTATAACGAAGCCTTCACGCAGACAAATGCGATAACCTTTGCATTCGTCTGGGCAGCGGTCATACTGTTCGTTTTCGACAGCCTGAGAAAGCAAAAGAAAGTGAATGCGTAAAATTACAGAGCTATCCACCGTCCGGGGATAATAGCAAAAGGCGTGACTGCCAAAGTCACGCCTTTAATAATATAGTGCGCCCGAGTGTTTGCCCGAAGAGCTGAATTTCAGCTCCTCTTATATGTCATAACTATACCGACAATAGCCGCTGCAAAGACTATAGGAGCAAGCCTTACAAAAACAAATTCAAATCCATGCAGGATCGTTCCGGCGACTGCAAGTTCGGGATTGTTGTAATTCCAGTCCATATAGGAGCCGTTTATTGCGGCAAAAGCAATAAATATTACCGCCATAAATGCACACACTGAGATAAGCAACCAGCGAATGGTTTTTACTTTCGACGAATGCCTGTTTGAAAGCTGCAAATTTATCACCTCGAGCTTTTCGGAAATGGCTCTCAATTCATCGGAAGCTGACTCGCTTATGGCTTCTCCGAGCAAATCACTGACCGAAACGCCGAATTCGTCTGCCAATGAAATAAGCATGCTTGAGTCCGGAACGGATAAACCGTTTTCCCATTTAGATACGGTCTGCCTCACAACGTTTAATTTTATCGCAAGCTCTTCCTGCGAAAGCCCTTTTGCTTTTCTGAGCTGTTTTATATTTTCGTCTAACATAACTATGCCTCCTTGAGTTGATAGACTGATTATACAATCAAAAGAGCCGCTGCAGCAAGCAACGCAAATTAACAGAACGATTATTAGATAACATATAACAGCAACAGCCGCGGTAACAGAAGTTTCCGCGGCTGTTGATTTAATTAACGTTACTATAAAATTCTCAGATCTTTTTCCACTTTGCGCCGTTGGGGATATCGGTGACTTCGATGCCCTGAGCCTTCAGCTCATCGCGGATGCGGTCGGCCTCGGCGAAGTTTTTGGCCTTCTTTGCCTCGGCGCGCGCCTTGAGAAGCGCCTCGATCTCGGCGTTCTGCTCGCCGGACTCGGAGATAACGGTGAACTCCGCGCCGCCGGAGACGGCCTGCTTTTTAAGCTCTTCGCGCCGTGCGTCGGCCTTTTCTATAAGGCTGAGGCTGAGCACCTTGTCAAAGTCGGCGATCGCGGCAAGCTTTGTGTCGTCGTTGGTCTTGTATTTAAGAACGTCATAAAGCGATGTGACGGCAAGCGAGGTGTTCAGGTCGTTGTCCAGCGCCGCGGTGAACTTGGACTTGAGCGCTGCCATTGCGTCCTCGTCGATTGCTTCGCCGCTTGCCTTGAGCGCGGCCACGCGGTTTACGAGCTTATTATAGGTGCCCTGCGCGTTGTCAAGGTTTTCCCAGCTGAACACGAGCGACTTGCGATAGTGGCTCTGCAGGCAGAACAGGCGATAGGCGAGGGGATCATAGCCCTTTTCCTCAAGCAGCGAAACGGTCAGAAATTCGCCCTTTGATTTGCTCATCTTGCCGGAGTTGGTGTTCAGGTGCAGAACGTGCATCCAGTAGTTGCACCACTTGTGGCCGAGGTAGGACTCGGACTGAGCGATCTCGTTGGTGTGATGCGGAAAAGCGTTGTCGATGCCGCCGCAGTGAATGTCAAGATCCTCGCCGAGGTGCTTCATGGATATGCCGGAGCACTCAATGTGCCAGCCGGGATAGCCGACGCCCCAGGGAGAGTCCCATTTGAGCGCCTGATCCTCGAACTTGGACTTTGTAAACCACAGGACGAAGTCGTTCTTGTTGCGCTTGTTTACGTCCTCCTCAACGCCCTCGCGCACGCCTACATCAAGATCGTCGGCGTTAAAGTCGTTGAAAATATAGTAGCGCTCAAGCTTTGAGGTGTCGAAATAAACGTTGCCGCCGGCAAAGTAGGCATAGCCCGTGTCCATGAGCTTGGAGATGATCTTGATATACTCGTCGATGCAGTTTGTCGCAGGCTCAACAACGTCGGGAGTCTTGATGTTGAGCTTTGCGCAGTCGGAGAAGAATGCGTCGGTGTAGAACTTTGCTATTTCCATTACGGACTTGTGCTCGCGCTTTGCGCCCTTGAGCATCTTGTCCTCGCCCTCGTCGGCGTCGCTCGTGAGGTGGCCGACGTCGGTGATGTTCATGACGCGCTTGACGTTATAGCCGGCATAGCGCAGATACTTTTCAAGAACGTCCTCCATGATGTACGAGCGGAGGTTTCCGATGTGCGCAAAGTGATACACCGTCGGGCCGCAGGTGTACATCTTGACTATATCCGGATGATTGGGAACAAACTCCTCTTTCTTTCTTGTCGCAGAATTATAAAGCTTCATAATTAAACTCCTTATGAAAAATAAAGCCTCTCATGGCCGTGACCATGAGAGGCGTGATTTACGCGGTTCCACTCTCTTTTGTAGCTTAAAAGCCTTAACGCGGCATACGCGGAGGCATTTCCTCCTCCGAGGCTCCCGGACGCATTTCCTTCTCATCACCGCGGCCATGCTCTCAGCTGATGCAAAGCCTCTCTGTACGGGCGAGGGGAGAAGTACTTCTTCCGTTCAGCGCCAATAGAATATTACCATTGCGGACAATTCGTGTCAAGCACAGCGCTTGAACACATTGATGTTTTTTACGAAATATTCGATACCGGAGTACAGCGTCGTGACAAGGATCAGCACCCAGCATATGACCGCAACGACCTGCGGAGCGGGGAACCAGGGCTGTGTCGCGATGATGAGAATGCCGAGCGCGACCATCGTAACGCCGGTTTTGATCTTTCCCGACCACGCGGCGGCAATGACTATGCCCTGCTCGACTGCAAGCAGCCTCAGACCCGAAACGCCGAACTCGCGCAGCAGAACGACCGCGACTACCCAGCCGGGCATAAGTCCGACCTCGACAAAGTAGCACATTGCCGACAGCACGAGCATTTTATCCGCAAGAGGATCCATAAACTTGCCGAAATCGGTGACGAGATTGTACTTTCTTGCGATCCTTCCGTCAATAAGGTCGCTCATGCATGCAATTATGTAAACCGCGAGCGCCCAGTACGGAAGGTCGAGGTACAGCAGCACCAGAAAAACAGGGACAAGAATTATTCTGCCAACGGTGATTTTATTAGGTGTGTTCATGATTATTCCTCCAGTCCGATAAGGTTGCCGTCGTCGGAAACGGCGGTTATGCGCACGGGAACGATCTGTCCCTCGCCGCCGCGGCCTTCGAAAACAACAAGACCGTCAATGTCGGGCGAGTCATAGCAGCTCCGGCCGATCCAGTTGCCGTCGGCGTCGTGGTCGGTGCAGATGACCGGCAGAACCTTTCCGACGAGCGAGGCTGCGAAATCATCCATTATGCGCGCCTGAATATCCATGATGAGGTCTGCGCGGCGCTGAGCCTCCTCAAACGGAACATGCTCCATTTTCGCTGCCGGGGTGCCCTCCTCCGGGGAGAAGGGGAAAACGCCGGCGCGCTCGATCTTGGCTTCGAGCAGGAAGCTGCACAGCTCCTCAAACTCATCCTCGCCCTCGCCGGGCAGACCGGCAATAAGGCTCGTGCGCAGAACAAGTCCGGGGATGCGGCGGCGCAGAGTTTTAAACAGTGCGCGTATATCGTCGCCCGTGCCGTGCCTGTTCATGGTTTTCAGGATATTGTTATTTATATGCTGGATGGGTATGTCCAGATATTTTACTATCTTGGGATTGGATGCGATCTCGTCGATAAGCTCATCGTCGAACTGATCGGGATAGGTGTAATGCAGGCGTATCCATTCAACGCCGTCGATCTCGCTTATCCGGCGGCAAAGCTCTGCAAGGCAGCGTTTTCCGTAAAGATCCGTGCCGTAGCGCGTTATATCCTGCGCGATGACGATGATCTCCTTCACGCCGTGCGCGGCGAGGTCGCGCGCTTCCTCAACAACGTTTTCCATCTCTCTCGAGCGGTATCTGCCGCGTATGTACGGAATCGCACAGAAGGCGCAGAAGTTATCGCAGCCCTCGGCGATGCGCAGATATGCCCACGACGGGCCGGTGCTTACAACGCGCGGTATCTCGTCCACGGGGGCGCTGTTGTCCGCAAAAAGGCTCACCGGCTTTTCTTCAAAAACTGCATTCACAGCAGGAACGATATCGCCGAAGCTGCCGACGCCGAGGATGGCGTCAACCTCCGGAAGCTCATCGGTAACTGCGGCGCGGTAGCGTTCGGCAAGGCAGCCGGTCACTATGATCTTACCGAGCCTGCCTTCGGCCTTGAGCTTTGCCATTTCAAGGATCGTGTCGATCGCTTCGCTTTTTGCGGCGTCTATAAAGCCGCAGGTGTTTATAATCACGGCGTCCGCGCCGTCGGGAGACGGAGCGAGCGCATAGCCTGCTTCGCTCAGCAGATACAGCATCTGCTCGCTGTTAACGAGGTTTTTTGCACAGCCCAGAGAAATTAGGGCAATTGTCCTGTCCATTCAGTAATCACCTTGAGTATCAAATTCGTTAAGTGCGTGTTTTATCTGATCCCACGAGTAGCCGCGCCGAAACAGCGCGTCCGAGACCTTTTTTACCTGCGCCCGGTCGCCGGGATCGCTGAGCCTTGAGCGGAGAAATCGCGCAAGATATTCGTCCTGCTCGGGCATCTGCTCCATCGCCTCGTCCCACAGCTCGCGCGAAACTCCGTGCCGACGCAGCTCCTGCTTTATGCGGGATGCACCGTAGCCCTTGGCGGCGTAGTGCCTAACAACGCTTCCGGCGTATTCGGCGTCGTTAATGAGCCCCATTTGACACAGCCATTCGGCACACTCCTCGGCATTATCCGGCGTTTCGCCCTTTTCGACGAGCCGCTTGCGCAGCTCCTCACGCGACATCGGACGGGCGTTTATGATCCTCAGCGCCCTTGCCTTGGCAAGTGCGAGCGTGCATGCCGAAACAAGCTCGTTGTATGCATCCTCGTCAAAGTCCATTCCGGAGTGGATAAAGCGCTCGGTTATTATGCCGAGTGTGGTTTTAAGCTCCGTTCCGTCGTCGAAAACGAGCGTGAAGCGCTCGGGCGAGGTCTGCTTGATCTCACGCAGCGTCACTTGTATCAGCCTTCAAAATCGTCGGCGGAAACATCCACCGCGCGTCCTGCTGCCTGGGCTGCCTTGCGCGCCTGCGGACTCATGAGCTTGTACGCATTATCGCGTATTTGCTGTTCAATGTTATTGCAGATCTCGGGATTTGCAAGCAGGTATTCCTTGACCGCGTCTCTGCCCTGAATGCGCTGCTCGCCGACGGTGAACCATGCGCCGGCCTTGTCGATTATCTCAAGCTTAACGCCGAGGTCAACGATTTCGCCGACCTTGGAAATACCCTCGCCGTACATGATGTCAAACTCTGCCTCTTTGAACGGGGGAGCGCACTTGTTCTTTATGACCTTTGCGCGCGTGCGGTTGCCGATCATCTCTCCGCCCACCTTGAGCGTCTCGATCCTGCGCACGTCGATACGAACGGAGGCGTAGTATTTAAGCGCAAGACCGCCGGGAGTGGTTTCCGGATTTCCGTACATAACGCCGATCTTCTGACGCAGCTGGTTTATGAATATAACGGTGCAGCCGTTTTTCGAGATGCAGCCTGCAAGACGGCGCATCGCCTGCGACATGAGTCTTGCAAGCGCACCGACAACGGAGTCGCCCATTTCGCCCTCAAGCTCGATGCGGGGGATAAGGGCTGCAACCGAGTCAACGACAACGACGTCAACCGCGCTTGAACGAACGAGGCTTTCGGTTATGTCGAGCGCCTGCTCGCCGGTATCGGGCTGCGAGATGAGCAGACTGTCGATATCGACGCCCAGCGCACGGGCGTATGCAGGCTCGAGCGCGTGCTCGACGTCGATGTATGCCGCCTCGCCGCCGGCCTTCTGAGCCGCCGCGACGACGTGCAGCGCAAGCGTTGTTTTACCCGAAGCCTCGGGGCCGTATATCTCGATGATCCTGCCCTTGGGAACGCCGCCTATCCCGAGAGCAAGGTCGAGCGAGAGCGAACCGGTCGACAGGGCCTCAACGTTAACGGGAATATCGTCGCCAAGGCGCATGATAGCGCCCTTGCCGTAGTTTTTCTCTATCTGCGCTATGCAGGTCTCAAGCGCTTTTTTCTTATCGCTTGCCTGCGAGTGAGTGGAGATGGGTGCTTTTTTCTTTTCAGCCATTTCTTTTACCTCAACTTATATCAGAATTCGTTTTTCCATTTACCTATAACGACGCGCTCAAAGCCGAGCGTATCGTTGCGGCCCTCTACCGAAACAAAGCCGGCTTTGAGCAGCATCATCTTGACTTCGTCAGCCTGACCTTCGCCGACCTCAAACATCATAAGTCCGTTAGGCCGCATGGTTATTGTCCAGTATTTGATGATGGCTCTGTAGAAATCAAGGCCATCCTCGCCGCCGTCGAGCGCCGTCATAGGCTCGTAATCGCGCACCGAGCAGTCAAGCTCTATAAGCTCAAACGAGGGAATGTACGGCGGATTTGAGACGATCACGTCAAAGCTGCCTATGCTCATCGGAGGCCAGGTCGTCGCGTCGGCGTTCATGGGGATTATCCGTGAGGTGAGCTTGTTATCCTTGATATTCTTTCTGCAAACCTCGAGCGCCGAAGGGCTTATGTCGGCGGCCACGACGCGCGCGGCAGGGAGTTCGTTTGCAATGGCGCAGGCGATGCAGCCGCTCCCGCAGCACAGGTCAAGCACTCTGCCCTTCATGCCAAAGCCCTTTATCGCGTCTATTGCCGCATCGACGAGTATCTCGGTATCCATGCGCGGAATGAGAACATCAGGTGTTACCGTCATCGGCAAACCGTAAAACTCCCATGAGCCGGAGATGTATGCAAGCGGCTCACCCTGAAGCCGGCGCTCTATCATGCTGTGCGCCTTCTCCTCAATCTCGGGCGAGGTGTAGAGATACATATCGCGCATGAGCTGCTCGGTGGTTTTCCCGGCGGCTGCGGCAAGAAGTATTCGGGCTTCGAGGCTGAAGGCCTCAACGCCGCTTTCTCTCAGCTTGTTTCTGACTGAGAAGTAGATATCATTATATGTTTTCGGCATTTTCCAAGATCCTTATTTACCAGGCATCACTGCCTTTTTCTTCGGGGATAACGAGCTCAAGCGCACGGATGGCGCATTCGATCATCTCATCGTCGGGCTCATTTGTCGTTATGCGCTGAAATTGCTTGCCCGGCCATGAGAGTATTGCAGAACAGATGTTGTCGTGTCTGCCGACCCAGCGGTTAAGTTCGTAGCTCAGTCCGACGATGAGCGGAAGCATGAGGAACTTAAGCCCCATGCGCAGCAGCGTGTCGGAAACATGGATAAACGAGCCTGCTATTATACTTATTATAATAACAACAAATATGAAGCTCGTTCCGCATCTCGGATGCAGCCTCGGCTGAGGGCGCACATTTTCAACCGTCAGCGGAAGCCCCTTTTCATAACAGAAGATCGTCTTGTGCTCGGCTCCGTGATAGGCAAAAAGGCGCTTCATATCCTTCATCTTTGAGCATAGTATCAGGTATATAAAGAAAATAACGAGCTTGAGTATGCCTTCAAGCAGAGTCCGCCAATAAAAATCGGCTTTAACGGCCGGGAACAGGCCGACAATAAACGTCGGAAGGAACAAAAACAGAAACAGCGAAAGCGCAATGCCGAGAACAACGGCAACGCCTATTATAAGTTTCTGCGCGGTTTCGTTTGAAAAGTGCTTTTCTATCCAAAGGTCAATCTTATCCGGCTCCTCCTGCATATCCTCGGGAAGCTGATCGGCAGAGAACGACAGTGCCTTAACGCCGTTTACCATAGACGAGATAAAAGCTGCAACTCCGCGGATAAGAGGAAGCCCGAGTACGGGACTTTTTGCCTTGAGCGGCGTTACTTTCTCGACTTTTTCGACCATTTCGCCCGAGCCGCGGCACACGATCGCGCGCTTTTCCGGGCCGAGCATCATAATGCCCTCGATAAGAGCCTGACCGCCGATGGAGGTCTTGAATTTTACCGAAGACGAATCTTTTTTATCTGACATTTATATACCTCAATTTTCTGACAAGGGTAAGCTTATTTCGGCAATGCAGCCGCCGCCCTCGGCATTTGCAATGTCGAGCTTTCCGCCGTGACGGCTGATTATCTCGTCGCACACAGCAAGTCCTATGCCACTGCCGCGGTTCTTGCTGCTGCCTTTGTAAAATCTGTTCTTGACATACGGCAGCTCGCCGGCAGGAATTCCCCTGCCGTAGTCGCGAATACGGATGATGACGTGATCCTTTTCAAGCGTAAGCGTTATGTCAACCTTTCCACCGTCGCCGCCGTGCTTTGCGGCATTATCCAACAGATTGAGAAACACCTGTTTTAGACGCTCGGGATCGCCGGATATTAGCGGGATGTCATACTCTGGCGGCTCATAATTGACCTCGATCCCGGCCTCGCTCATGAGCTTACCGTAGGTAAACAGCGAATCCTCAAGCTCGGCGGCGATATCGACAAGCTCCATGCGCAGATTAAATCTGCCGTCCTGAATGCGCGTAAACTCCAGAAGATCGGCGACCATGCCGGTCAGCCTCTCGGCCTCCTTGGAGATTATCTTCACACCGCGCAGAGATTCGTCTTTTATTGCCGGGTCGTACTGCAAGGTCTCGCTCCAGCCGAGTATTGCCGTCAGCGGCGTACGCAGCTCATGCGATATCTGCGAAATGAACTCGGCCGTGGCTTTGTCCGAACGCGCAATTTTTTCGGACATGATGTTTATATCTTCCGTGAGCCTGCCGATCTCGTTATCTCCGACGGTGGGCACCTGCGCGCCGTAGCTGCCGTCGGCAATGTGCCTTGCAGATTCGCTCAGATCTTCAATGGGCTTTGATATGTAGTGATCGAACCATATATTGACGAGAATAATGTAAGCCGCGATTATGATTGCGATTATGATCGCCGGAACAATAAGCTTGTTTGCGGCAAAGGCGATCAGGCATGCGATAAGAATGACCGCCGCAATGCTCGATGCAAGCAGCTGCCATTTAAGATTTTTAAAAAACATTGGACACTTCCCGGGAAATAATCTGCATCAGTAGCCCCACTTATAGCCGAAGCCCCAAACGGTCGTGAGAAATTCGGGCTCGGTGGGATCGGCTTCAATCTTCAGGCGAAGACGGCGAATATTGACGTCAACGGTCTTAAGCTCGCCGGAGAAATCGTCGCCCCAAACCGCTTTAAGTATATCCTCGCGCGACATTGCCTTGCCGGGGTTTTCCATAAACAGCTTCATCAGCAGATATTCTATCTGCGTAAGCTTCAGGCGCTTGCAGTCCTTTTCGAGGGTGCGGTTGCGCGTGTTGAGCAGGAACGGACCGCTTGATATTTCATAGCTGGGCTTATCGCCGGCATCATTGCCGAGGCGGCGCACGAGTGCGTCAACGCGCGCGGTAAGCTCAGCAGGAGAGAAGGGCTTTGTAACATAGTCGTCGGCGCCGGTCATAAGTCCTGTGACCTTGTCGATCTCCTGGCTTTTGGCGGTCAGCATGATTATGCCGATCTTCGAGCCGGATGCGCGTATGCGGCGGCAGACTTCAAAGCCGTCGATATCGGGAAGCATGACGTCCAGGAGAGCAAGGCAGACGTCAGGATTTTTCTCAAGCAGAGCCAGAGCGGTCGTGCCGTTTTCGGCTTCGAGGGGTTCATATCCGCTGCGGCGGAGGTTAATGACCACAAAACTGCGGATATTCGGTTCATCCTCAAGTACGAGTATCTTTTTCATGGCTTGGCCTCTTTCTTATAATTTTACATTGAAATATTGTAACATATAATTTTCAATTATGGTAGTGGCAAAGACAAAAAAATTGTAATCCGAGAACAAAAAATTACACAGATTATCTGAATACCGCTCTTGAATAATGCGCTTTTATAGGTTATAATACTACTGTTTCTGTTCGCCGGTGTGATGGAATGGTAGACGTAGCGGATTCAAAATCCGCCGGGGGCGACTCCGTGTGGGTTCGAGTCCCACCACCGGCACCAAAAATACAGCGTCCCATGGGGGCGCTGTATTTTTGCATGAAAGGACTCGAACCCGAGGGCGCTTAGAAACGTGCCGGCGGCACGTTTCAACCCGAGGTGGCCTGCGCCGCAGCGCAGGTCGAGTCCCACCACCGGCACCATGGCGAGTGTTCTTACAGCATTTGAAAAGCTGTGAGGACACTCGCTTTTTTTCTGCTCAAACAGCGGGTCTGTCGTCTGTCGTGTAGCTCACGAACACGCCTTTTCTGGTGTTGACGGTGACGGCCGGGATGGGCAGTGCCGGTTCGTTGGGAATGTTCATTTCCCCCACGCAGTTGTAGTGAATGCGAAGCCGCTGTACCCATTCGCCGTCGATCTTCTCGGCATTGTAGACCTCGATTTTCTCTACCAGTTCGTTGAGCATCCGCGGCGTGAGCTTTCTGGCGCGGGTGTATTTGCGGACGATGGACACGAACATATCCGTTGAGGTTGCGCGGCTGCTCTGCTTCTCTATCTCGGAACGGAGCTTTTTTATTTTCTCCGAAAGCTCCTTCTGTTCCTCCTCATAGCGGCGGGACATCTTCGCAAAGCGGTCGTCGCTGAGCTTGCCGGAAACATTGTCCTCATAGATGCGCTCGAACAGGCCGTCCAGTTCATCGTCGCGGGCAAGGAGTGATTTCAGCTCCTTCTCCTTCAGTCTGCGCTCCGTTTCCTCCGCCTGCCGGGAGTGACCGATCACTTCCTTGAGAAAATCGTCCTCGTAAAGGCCGGCATACTTCGTCAGACGGCGGATTTCGCCGAGAACGACCTGCTCCAAAAAGTCCACTCTGACATAGTGCGTGGAGCCGCAGGTGCCGCGATTGCCCTTGTAGTTGGAGCAGTTGAAATACTTGATCTCCGGGTTTCCCTGATTGAAATGAAAATGAAGGTTGCTCCCGCAGTCGGCGCAGACCAGAAGCCCGGAAAACATGCTCCTTTCGCCGTCCTTCGCTTGACGCTTTCTCATCCTGCCGCGCTTTTGCTGCACCTGTTCAAAGACGGCCCGCTCAATGATCGGCTCATGCACATCCTTGAAAATCGCCCAGTTCTCACGGTCATTCTCCAGCCGCTTCTTGTTCTTGTATGACTTGGAATAGGTCTTGAAGTTGAGAATGTCCCCGCAATACTCCTGCACGGAAAGCATCTTTATGACGCTGGAGCTGTTCCAATGGGTGGGCGGCAGATCCTTGACCTTGCCGGGGCGATTGATTCCCTTGGAGTGCCAGTAGGCGCGCGGGGTCAGGACGCCGTCCTCTTCAAGCTTCGCGGCAATCTGCTCCGTTCCGACCCCTTCCAGCGTCATGCGGTAAATCCGCCGCACGACCCGCGCCGCTTCCTCGTCCACGATCCAGCGTTTGGGGTTCTCAGGGTCTTTGACGTACCCGTAAGGAGGCTGCCCCATGGGTTCTCCGGCATTGCCCTTGATCTTGTTGCTGATGCGCCGCTTCTTGCTGATGTCGCGCGCATACCATTCGTTAAAAAGATTGCGGATGGGAGCCAGCTCGTTCTCACCTTCGTCGGTGTCGATGTTGTCCGAAACAGCGACCAGCCGAATGTCGTGATTGGGGAAGAACTCCTCGGTCAGTCTGCCGACCTCAATGTAATTACGCCCCAGGCGGCTGAGGTCTTTTACAAACACGGCTGCTGCTTTTCCCTGCTCCAGCTGCTGAATCATATCGGCAAAGCCGGGACGATCCATCGTAACGCCGGAGATGCCGTCGTCAAAAAAATGAACCAGGTTCGTGTAGCCTTTTTCCTTTGCGACCTTGATGAGCAGTTTTTTCTGATTCCCTATGCTGTAGCTCTCTCCGTCCATGTTATCGTCACGGGAAAGCCTCTCATACAGAAAGGCGGTCACGTCACGGGATTTTTTGTTGTTATTCGACTGTTTCATGCAGTCCTCCTTTCCGGGCAGCCGAACAGCAACACTTGTATTCCACAACAAGTATATCACTGCCTCGCTCTGTTGTCATGTATGCGGCGGGGATACGCCCCACCGCCTGGGACTACGCCCCCGCAGATTCCGATTTCATCAGGCGCAGAAGGACGCAGCCCAATGTGTTCTGTGTCTCCTCCTTGAACACCGGTTCAACAATAAACGACCTGTTGCCGAAGCGATAGGTCGTTTTCTCATTCAGATCATGTTTTGCTTTTTCGCCGGGTTTTGTCCGATTTTCCTGCATGGATTACCTCCTTAGCTCTCACTTGTTCCTGTCTCTGAAGCAATTCGCTCTCTTGTTTTCTGTGCTGCAATCAAGTGGTCATTTTGACCACTTGATTCTGGCAGATTGCTTTTCCGATCTCCTCCATGTGTTTTTTTCTCTGCATCGTAACGCTGCCCGATCAGATATTTCTTCTGCTGCGGCGTAAGATTTCGCCGTCCGAGCTGGTTCTTGCAAATCCAGGAAAGGGCCTCGTAGCGGTTGCTGAACTGCTTTTCATGGGTGCGGAACCCGATGCCCGGATGCGCCTGCGCGATGCGGTAGCGGTTGTGACCGTCTACAATCGTATCGTTCCAGACGATGAGGGGCATGAGCACCAGCCCTTCCTCCAAGATGTTTTCTTCGAGCTGCGAAAGCTCGTCATCTGTCAGCGGCGGGCATTTCGCCTCGAACTCCGGGTCGATGGTCAGTACGGGATTCATTACGGGGCCTCCATTTCTTCGGGGACGTACAACCCGAGGGCTTCCTCGATGGCTTCTCCGATCTCGTCCATCTGCTACCGGGTCATCCTGCCCAGGTACTTCCTCACGCGCCGCTTGTCGATGGTCTTGATCTGCTCCAGCAGCACCATGCCGGGAAGCTCCAGCCCGTGGATGCGCTCTGCGTAGTAATGGGTGGGCTGGGACGGCTTCTTTCCGGCCTTGGACGTGATGGGTGCGATGATCAGCGTGGGGCAGTAGTAGTTGCCGGTGTTGTTTT
>OJJV01000021.1_pt1 | contig 191205 bp, 188 predicted proteins | sample 1596391 | NCBI WGS metagenome assembly OJJV01 (sample SAMEA4350164, study PRJEB24818) | metagenome | biome: human; feature: gut; material: faeces | place: Denmark | collected 2013-09
CTCTATGCGGGCGTTGACCCTAAGACAGTTCAGTATCTGGCAGGGCATGAGAATAGTAAGACAACTATGGACATTTACGCGAGGGTCAAGTATAATAAACCAGAGGAACTTTTCGAGGTAGTGAATGCTGCTTTGAACCAGGAGAATTTCGATGAAAAATCACCGATTTCTATGGTTAAGGAATAGGACAACCGACAACAGAAAATGCGAAAAAGCCCGTAATATCAAGGAAAAACGCACCATAGAGATGTTTAGTACGGTCTCAAAGCAGCTCGTCGCGCTCCTCAGTTCAGCAAGCGTTGATCGAGTATACTGCGCTTTAAAGAGAGTCTCTACGGAGACTCTCTTTTTACGTTCAAATAACAAAACACGCTGGTTCGGCCGGCGTGTTTCTACTATTATATAAATATATCCAAATATATCCGCATAACCGCGCGATATAAACCCGCGGGGCATTATATAAATACCGCCCCGACTTACAGGTGATACGGCTCGTCCTCGCGGCGCTTCATGCGAGCGAGCATGCGGCGGAAAGGCGAGGCCTTGAGCGCCACGGGCTTGCCGGTCTTTTCCTCAATGAACTTCCGGAACCCGTCCACCTTATCGCCCAGCGCGTCCTTCGGCACCATGTAGCCGCCGAACTGATCGCGGAAGATGAAAAAGTAGCTCGCGTTTTCCCCGACGCGCTCCACCTCGGAGTAGGGCAGGGGATCCAGCTCCTTGTTCTCCGGCATGGCGAAAATGTGCAGCCCGCCGTTCTCGAAGCAGTAGCGGGAGCAAGGGAAAGGCTTGCCGGACTGCTTTATCTGCGCGGTGAGCTTGTGCGCCGTGCGATCCGGCGACACATAGGTGCTGGTGGTGAGATAGCAGCCGTACGCCAGCAGCAGAATACCCCACCAGGCGGAGTAGTTCAACACGCCGATGATGACGAGTATTGCGCTGAGGATGGTGCGGACGATACGGTTGCGGGTACAAAACAGATCATACTGCATGCGTGACAGCGCGAGAAGGCTGTCCGCGTTGTGCTGCATAGTTACTTCATAGTAGGTCATAGCGTCTCCTGAATACAAATAAATGGCTCAGGAATGATAATAGCACATTGCATCGAAATAGGCAAACAAATCTTGAAATATCCTGAATTTCGCATCCACAGAAGCGTTAAAAAATTATCTACACCAAAAAGCGAGGGACATTTTAGTGCACATCTCCGAAAAACACGGCGGAGCCCCCGATTTGGTTGACAAACCGCAAATTCAGATATATTATAACGGAGCGTTAACACTCCGTTATAATATATTTAAAGCTTTTTAACGGCTCTTAATATTACGGAGTGTCGGAAAACAAATTTTGTGAAGGAGAAAACAAAATGAAGAAAATCATTGCCATGCTTCTCGCTCTGGTTATGGTATTCGCTCTCTGCGCTTGCGGACAGACCGCTGCTCCTGCAAACGACGCTCAGACCGAAGCCCCCAAGGCTGACGATGCAGCAAACACCGACGACGCTGCAGCCGATGACGGCGCAGACGATTTCTACCTGGAGATAAAGTTCTCCAACGTCTTCAACCCCAAAGAGTGGAACTACAAGGCCTCCGAGAAGCTCGCTGAGATGATCACCGAGAAGACCGAGGGTCACGTGACCGTTACCTACTACGGCACCAACGAGCTCGACTGCTACGCCGACTCCGTTACCCAGGCCGTTAACGGCGCAAACTGGATGGGTCTTGAAGAGCCCTCCCTGTTCGCTGACTACGTTGGCGACGCCGCAATGGTTATCGCTCCGATGCTCTACGCTACCAACGAAGAGTACAACTACGTTATGGATTCCGAGTTCGTCGCGAACCTGATCGAGGAGCTCAAGGAGAGCAACATCCACATCCTTGACACCCACTACTCCTTCGGCTTCCGTTCCGTCTGCTCCAACCTCGACGTTTACACTCCCGAGGATCTGCACGGCCACCAGTTCCGCGCTACCTCTTCCGCTCTGTTTGCAAAGACCCTTGAGTGCCTCGGCGCGACTCCTGTCGTCATGGGCTTCACCGACTGCCTTGCAGCTATCCAGCAGGGTGTTGTTGAAGGCTTCGAAGGCTCCGTCTCCACTCTGGCCGGCGCCGGCGAGCCCTACGAGCTCGTTAAGAAGGTTGCTTCCACCAACCACCTGATCGCCACCCGTTGGCTGTTCATGCCTGAGGACGTATGGCAGACCATCCCCGAGAAGTACCAGAAGATAATCGAAAAGTGCGCTTACGAGTGCGGCATGTGGGAGCAGACCTCCTGCCAGGACGACGAAGCAACTCAGATCGAGATGCTCAAGGAGCATGGTGTTACCTGGAACGACGTTGACCTCGCTGCTTTCCAGGAAGCCTGCAAGCCCGTTATCGACTGGATCGTTGAAGAGTACGGCTCCACCTACGAGGCATACGATGAGCTGACCAGACTCGTTGCCGAGTATCGTGAAAACAACGGCTGATTTCAGCCATAAGTCTTACTGACTTTTTTAACCGACAGGACTGCCTGAAACATCGGGCAGTCCGTGTCAGGTTATAGCGATGTTCAAAATGCGTTAAGATTTGAATTGGATAAGGATATTTTTACTGCGTATGAAGAAAAAAATCACTTTCAAAAAAATTCTGCGAAATCTTGACGCTATCATCACCGGCGCTACCCTTACGGCTTGCGTTGTGATTGCAAACCTCAACGTTATCATGCGCTACTTCTTCAATCATCCGCTCCAGTGGAACGACGAGGTCGTCACCGGTCTCTTCGTCTGGACGGTGTTCATAGGCAGTGCGTATGCTTACCGTAAACATGCCCATCTTGGTGTTGATATCGTCACCAACGCGCTCAAGCCCAAGACTAGAGCGGTAGTTCAGGATATCATCAGCGTGCTCGAGCTTGCAGTTCTCATCATGCTGACGGTTATCAGTATTCAGTACGTATATAACCTTATATACGTCCGCGGCGTGTATAAGCCCTATGTGTCTGACATTCTGCGTTTCCCCAGATGGTGGATCGGCATCGCCGTGCCTATCGGCTTCGCCCTCTCCGTCATCTACTCCATCTGGTTCCTGCTGACTGACAGACTGCATATCATAAAGGTCAAACCCAGCGATGACGATGACGATTACAAGGTAGAGGAGGGTAATTTCTAATGGCATTGACATTCGTAGATCTTATCCCCGTATTCCTCGTGTTCATTCTCTACTTCATGGGTATGCCGATCGTTTACTCTCTGTTCGGCGCAACGTTCTTCTATTTCCTTGTTATTGATACCACCTCCAAGCCCTGGCTTATTCTCCAGAAGGTCATGAACTCGACTCAGTCCTTCTCGCTGCTGGCGATACCCTTCTTCATCATGGCGGGCTCCGTCATGAACTTCGGCGGCATAAGTGAAAAGCTAATGGACTTCTGTGAGTGTGTTACCGGTCATATGCGCGGCGGCCTTGCACAGGTCAACGTGCTGCTGTCCATGCTGATGGGCGGCTGCTCCGGTTCCGCAAACGCCGACTGCGCAATGCAGTCCAAGATGCTCGTTCCTGAGATGGAGAGACGTGGTTATTCCAAGGCGTTCTCCGCGGCCATCACCGCCGCCTCGTCTGCTGCGACCCCCGTCATTCCTCCCGGAGTCAACCTCATCATCTACTGCCTGCTCGCGCAGGTTTCTCTGGGCAAGGTCTTTGCCGCAGGCTATGTCCCCGGCATACTGATGTCCATCTCCATGATGATAGTTGTCGCCATCATCGCAAAGAAGCGTAACTACCCCACCACCAGAGACAAGTTCCCGAAGGCCAGCGAGATACTCAAGCAGGCGTTCATATCCTTCTGGGGTCTTTTCTTCCCCTTCGGTATCATCATCGGTATGCGCCTCGGTATGTTCACTCCCTCCGAGGGCGGTGCTGTTGCGGTTATCTACTGCTTCATCGTCGGTGGCCTTATCTACCGCAGACTTAACTTCAAGAAGCATTTCATCCCCATCCTGCTCGATACCATCGCCGGTACCTCCAGCGTTGTCCTCATCATGGTCAGCGCCAGCGTTTTTGGCCAGTATCTGAGCTGGGTCAACATCCCGAAGCTCGTCGCAAACGGCATTCTTGCACTTACCAGCAATAAGTATGTGTTCCTCATGCTCTGCAACGTCGTGCTTCTCATCCTCGGTATGTTCCTCGAGGGCGGCGCTGCCCTGATGATCACGACCCCGCTGCTCCTGCCCGTTGCGCAGAAGCTCGGCGTCGATACCATCCACTTCGGTCTTGTCATGATAGTCAACATCATGATCGGCGGTATTACTCCTCCGTTCGGCTCCATGATGTTCACTACCTGTGGCATCACCAAGTGCCCCATCAGCGAATTCCTCAAGGAGGTCTGGCCGTTCATACTCTGCCTGCTGGCAGTGCTGCTGCTGCTGACCTTCTGCCCGATCCTGATAACGATCGTTCCGGATCTTATCTACGGCGCATAAGCAAAAATCAATATCAAACAGGCAAGGCTCAAAGCCTTGCCTGTTTTTTGCCCTTATGCCGCCTGTTCGCGTATACCTGCCGTCTCCAGCATGTCGTAGATGCTTATCCCGAAGCCCTTGCATGGATCCGAGACAAAAACATGGGTACGTCCATCATTCCTACATTCTGTCTATAGCCTTGGCAGTCTGGGATAAAGATCAATCTCTATTTTGCCGCCCGGCTCTCTTTTGTACTCTATCTTGTATAAAATGGCTTTGAGAAGCTTGTTTTTCTCCTCCGGGGTCATGTCTTTATAGCTTTGCAAAAGCTCTTCTGTCTGGGGGATAAGCTGGGGCAATGCGTCTTTCTCTTCTAACTCTGCCTTTGTCTGGGCCGCTTGGTCTATCTGTATCCTTACCTCGTCCATAGAAGTCTCTATCTTCTCTCTTCGTGTTTTGAAAAGATCGAGGGTATAGATTCCCTGCTCCACCAAATCAAAAGCATTATCAAGCTGTTTTTGAAGCTTTTCTTTTTCCTCCTCCAATTCAGCAAGCAGCGCATCGCACCGTTCTATATCTTCCGCAAATCCCTGTGTATCAATTTTAACTTTATAGCCTTCCAGCCACTCCCGCAGGGCAGCTATAATCTCCCGCTCTACCTCGGCATAACCGGAACTTGCGTTATGGCAGTTTCGTCCGTTTACACAGCGAAATCTGGGAACAGCACCGTTGCTCCTTGAGGTTACAGTGCGACCAATTCGCTTCCCACAGCACGAGCAGAAGATAAGCCCAGCAAAAGCGTTCTGCAATTCAAATTCATCTTTTACCTTTATGCCGGGGCGCTTTTCAGCTCGAATCCTCTGGACGCGCCAGAACTGTTCTTCGCTGACAAGAGCTGGGTGCAGGCCATTGTAGAGGGTATAGTCATCCATATTTTTTAGATGCTTTATCTTTTTCTTGACTTCCCCGTTTTCAAAGGTTTTTGTTTGCTTGCACCAGCCTCTGCGTATCTTGCCGATATATACGGGATTTATGAGGATATTGGCCACCGTTGAATAAGTCCAAAGATCACCATGCCGGGATGGAACGCCATTATCATTCAAATAATTCGCTATGATTTTCGTGCCGTTGTAATTGGTATACATAGCAAATATCTTTCTCACAATAGCTGCTTCCTCTGGATTTTCAACCAAGCTATACCCTTTTTCATTCTCCAGCTTCTGACGTTTGTAGCCATAAGGAGCGATACTTCCTAAGTATTTCCCCTCAGACGCCGAGCTTTCTCGGCCTCTGATAAGCCGTCGGTTGATCGTCTTGTATTCTCTCCGGCTCATAAACAAGCCGAATTCAAAATACTCCTCGTCAAACTCGTTGCTTGGATCATAGGTTTTCATCGGTGTAATGATCTTTGTGCCGGAAAATTGAAATACTTGGCTGATGTACGCCTGATCTGCGCCATTACCTCTGGCCAAACGCTCTACATCAACTACAAGCACCCCTGCATATATACCCGCGTTGACCTCTTCCAGAAGTTTCTGGACCTCCGGTCTTGCAGCTATAGATTCGCCCGATACTACTTCATAATAAGTCTTTGCAACGTAAAAACCTCTGTCGCTTGCCAGCTTGTCCAGAATTGCCTCATGCCTTTTTAGTGTTTCCTCAATACTTAAATCAGCATAATCACGGTCAAAGCGAGATTTTCGGAGGTATTTTACGTACTGCTCCATAGGGGGCCTCCTTTCAAAGATATTATACAAAATAGTGTCATTCGCGTCAAATTTTTAGGTTCAGAAATTAATGGAAACTGCCGCAGTCATGCTTGCGGCAGTTGCGTATCAGTGGAGTTTGAAGCGCTTGCGCTCCGTCTCCTCCGCTTATAGGATTCCGATACAATATCCGAGAGCGTCGATGTGTCGTTCAACGCATTTTTGCAGTAATCATCGTGAATGCGTACTGTGGAAGCATCATTGTTTATCGTTGCCGCAATAATATTGATTTGCCCCTTTCAGGAAAAATATCATTTCTCCTATTATAAACATTGCAGCTTATATTTATCCGCTAATATCCCTTTAATACGTTTCACTGTGAAACGCATTTCTCTATAAACGACAAAATCCGCACTTTGCATTGTGCGGATCGCTTTGTTTCACGACTTTGTTCAAAGGCAATGCCAGACGGCGGCGGGCAGGGCCGCTCCATAGGAAATATACCGTGCCTCCCTCCATGCTTGTGGCGGGGCGCTCTACTCTGTGACGTGTAGCCAGCGCAAGGATCATTATACCCGTTTGTACTTCATGGCCGACAGCCCTGCCAACGGCTGCTTGCAGCGGTGGTGTTTGTCGCTCTGTCCACGGTCAATTCACCTCACATACCTTGGACTTTCCCGGCGCACCCACTGCCCGGCTCCGCACAAGCGGAACGTATCTGCTTGCCCTATTTGGTTGTCGAATAATACGTTCCTCTATGAAACGCACTACGGCTGATTGTCAGCCTGCAAAAACACAGCTTACAGAACTGTGCTTTTGCAGACCTGCACATGCTCAGAAGGACGATGCTTTCTCGCCCTTCCTTGCGTTTAGTTTTTGTCCTTTATGTATGCCGCCAGCATATCAAGGAAATCCGAGTTGCTTGGTGCTCTCGTAAGCTTTCTCCCAGCAACATCATTTAATATTTCTCTATCTCCATATACCCAGCAGGAGCTGATAAGCGTTCGTAGGGCGCGCTCCACCGCGTGTGGGCTTACCCCAAAGTGTTTGGCTGTCTCAGGGTAGAGTATCTTGGTGATCAGCCGAACGCTGCTTTGGCCGGTAGCAATCTGTTCTGTCATAAACACAGTATAGGCAAAGCCTGTTAAACGTCCAGTTACTCCCATGCTCCTAAGCAGGCGTTCGGCTGTAACAGGTATTTCCAGCGTTTCGTCCGGCACATATAAATAGTACATATTTGCTCCCCCCTTTCTTTTTAGTTGATATGGAAAGAGCGAACACGGGTGGAGAACGGCAATGCGGCAGGCATTGTTGAGTCCTGTATATCTGCAACTTTTCCCCTCATAGAAGCTCTTAGCAAAAAGCACATGATAGTTCTCCTTTTCCCTCAATGTGCTTAAATTGTACCACATACATAGGCGCTTTTGTTTATAATTCCATAGTTAATGTTCGGCAAAGCCTGTGATGCTTTTATGGACAGCTGTCGAAAACACATACCGTTTTGCATATAGAAAATCCCCTGCAATTTTGCAATTGCAGGGGTAAGGTGGAATTTGTCGCAATTCATAAAACATTAGCTTGTTATCTATAACTAGATAACTTAACTGATTTAAACATCATGTTCATAGGCCTATTTTAATACTCAGTTTTGCTCTGCATGGTAAATACTCAATCTTGAGTATATGTCTTCCGCAACCTGATTCACAGTTTTATATCCATTGAAAAAAGGTTCTGCTCCGCTACAAACAATCTCATATTCTGGTGCTCTCATATCATACATGCCATACACGCCGCTAAGCAACTGGTCGTATTCGGAAATATATGACTTCTCTGTGACATACTCTTCGTTGATTTTCAATTCTCCAGCATCGATTTTCTGCACATCATGATCGACTAACCTTTCATATTCTGCCTTCAAAATTGGACAGTAGGGCGACTCCAAATATGTACCATATTCGCTTAGCAACATATACTTAAGAAATTCCCATGCCCCCTCTTTGTTGTCCGCAGAAGCTGGTATTGCCAATCTGCATGATGGAATGATTATGCCTGTTCCCTGACTAAACGGCAGACCGACAATGCTCATATCTCCAGGGTTACCGCCAAAATACTGCCGGTAATCTCGCCAAAATATACTGTGGCTACAGGTAATTGCAAGAATTCTCTGCCTACCATCAGATATGTTTTTCACTGCGTTTCCTTCTTCTGTGTTCGGTAGTAAAAACGCAAATTTCAAAATAGCTGCGATATCCTCAATTGAATAATTTTCCGTATTTCCGCAACAAAACGCCAAAGAAAGAAATGTATCTCTTGATAGGGTACCTGCAAAGGCGCTATCTGGATTTCCAAGTGCGTTGAGCTTTTCAGTCACTGTCCCCTCCGGCAGAGAGGGTTCTACATTACTTCCCACTAAAGTCCAGATGAGAAATGATGGAGATATTCCTAGCAGTTTTCCATTTTTGCTGAGCATTGTATTAAACGGTGCTTGTAATAGGTCGGAGGTGGATATATCAGCATCAGATTCAAAATATATCAGCAGATTCTCCAGCGCACCCTCTTTTAGAATCTGGCTTGAAAATGTAGAGGCATCGATTATATCCGGTGCATTCCCTGCGTTTATCTCAGTTGAAAGCATCAACATAGGGTCTTGATATGAACTGTAATCTTTTACAATAACACGGTAGTCATGGTTCTCGTCGTTAAAGTGCATAATCACATTAGACAAATCCAACGGGTAGCCATTCAAAGCCAATACGATTTCTTGTACTTCGCCCTGCGACGGCGTTGCTGCTTGCACTAAACGCAGTCCTTCATCGTTCCACATTATAAAACTTCTGTCAGTCAGTGGGCATAACTTGCCAGAAGGCGTGCCGCCGTTTCCTGTCCATTGAAATAGGCGGACTGTCTCTCCGCTGGTGCAGTCATAACAGAACACATCGCTTGAGTCTTTGAGATATGCCTTGTCCCCTGCTGCGGCTATCAGTTGTCCCCCTGTAAATGTTTCTAATTCTTCAAGGCTTCCAGTTTCCGGGTCAAAGCGCAGAATGCTATGGTTGTTCTCTTTAAATACACCCAAGAAAACCCATGAGCTACTTGAGCACAAAGAGAACGAAGCATCTACCTCTGCTGAGACCACTTTTTCTCCTCGGAAAGAATATCCCTCTAACATGCATCTGCTCGCAGCAGAAGCATCGTGACTAAAATATAGGGTATCATGGCTCAAAACCATGTCTCGGATATATGTTCCGTTCTCAACCGGTACATGAAAGGCCAGCTTCGACACTGCTCCGCTGTCTATTGCGTACAGGTCATAAGAAAAAATATCTTTTTCAATCTCTGTGTAAACCAACGCATATATTAAATTGCCGTTCTCTGTCTGTATGTCAGAAATATACTGTTTTTCCTGAAGCCAGTCCAAATCATACCGTTTGACTATTTTCCCCTCAAGGTCATATACTGTCAGACATTGCTGTTCCTTTTGCTCTCCCAAAAGCAAAAATCCATCCTCTAATGGAATGATTTGAGAGATGATAATTGGTTTTTCCTCTAATTCCACACTGTGGGATATATATTTTGTCTCTCCAGAGTTTTCCACAGAGTTAAGCATCAGTTCACCTGATTTGGTGCGCTCGCTAGAATTGCTTTTTCCACAGCCGACCAGCATTACACAAATAATGGTTAACAGTACAATTGCACACAGTTTTTTCCCGTTTTTCATAGCATACACCTATTTTATTCTTATGTTATCCGAAGCAAATCAATATTGGCCTATTAAGCCCCAAGTTAAAATGAACCTTTTGATTTTTCGGGAAAGCCAAAAGGCTTTCCCGAAAAACCTGTCATTATACTTGTTTACTGCTGTTAACTATATTAATTAAACGCCATTAAACACCGCGTTTCTAACGCTTGCCGGGACTCCACCGCAATAAGAATAAAACCCTCTCCATGTATTAGGCCCACATACGCCATCGGAGGTTATAACAGTGTATCCGTAGTCATGCATTGTCTGCTGGGCAGCACGAAGTGCTGTCTCCGAATTTTGTCCCCAAATACCATCAATTGTACCGGGATCTGCACCACATGCCTTCGTGTATCCCTGACATGCCTTTACCTTACTTCCCGTTGAAATGTGATTAAACCCAATATAGTCTTCAGTAACATTGATTGTTATATAAGTGCTGCTATAAGGGCTATAAATTCTAAACGAATTTATTGTAGTTAGGGTTGGACTTGCATGTGCTGAAATCCCATCATTATCAGCAAAAGCGCTTACAGAGGCTACACTTATTGCCATAGCAAGAACAAGAAGAAATACTACGAGTTTCCTTTTCATTTGAATTAATCCTTCCTTTCATTTTTTATTTATTGCAAATATCCATGCATGTGCACCTGCTGGATAATGGCAGTCTTTAGAAATATACTCTGTGATATATAAGCGTTAATATTTTCAGTCTGATTTCATAATACACATTTCCTGCAGCTATTCAATAGCTCCTGCGCGAAATGACAAAAATCATGCAGGTTTGGTTAAGCAACGCTATGTTTTCCGGTGAAGAAGCATATATAATTGGGCAGTGAGCGTGATTCCACATCAATAGGTGTAGAAAATCTCGATTGTTCTAAGAATGGCATGGCTATGTAAAAAGAGAGAACCTGCATGAGCACGATTTTTTCGGTCTTTTAGAATACCAAGGATACACTTTTATCGTGGGTTCTCGTCTTATTGTCTATGGGGTTCCAAATCCGTCATCCATTCTCACCTGAATAAATGATTTATCGTTTCACAAGTTCCTAAAACCAGAAGTAATGTTGCTGTAGTCTGACCGCAGAAAAGTATTTTGCACCATGTAAGCGCTAAAATTTGTGTGTAGTAAAAGAGCATACATAAAATCAAAAACAGAAAGCCAAGGCCGAGGGAAATGTGCCGGTTCATTTTTCGTTCTTCTGTTGACAAGGGCTTGTTTCTTGCCGGGACAGGTGAGAAAAGAAAAATTAAAATAAGAGAAACACCGCTTTCTATAATGCAAGCTAAAATTGCAACTGGTTCTTTCAACACACTCACAGCAACCAAGCTTGTAAAATAGGCAATAGCATTAAGCAAAATGCAGTTGAGATGATGCTTTGCGTGGTATCCCCCGGCGGATAAGCGCAGGGGGATAAACGCAGCAAGATAAGGGATGAATAACCAGATGTGGCCAAAAGCGATTGAGAGGCCTATCATAACAACAATGTTTATCAGTGTTGAGAGCATAAGCTCCATCCCGTATTGGTAAGCCTCTATATCTGCCTGATGGATCACGCCATTTTTTGCCCATTGTTTTGCAAGGGCCTCAGCAGCAGATTGAATCATTTCATGCGGTATTTGTCGAGACTTTTCGGAACATTAGGTTGGCAGGTAAAAAAGTAGCAGGTGGAGTTTGCCGTCATAATTGCCAGAGCCAAGGCAAAGGGAGCCATGAATTTGCTGGTTTTCCTGATAAGATTTGATAGCTTATTTTTCATTGGTTTAATTTCCTCCTTTATCTGATGGTCAAATGGTATCAAAAGTTAATTTTAATATCAATGGTTTTGGCATGAACGACGGTTTTTGCGGCACGAACGCTTGAAACCACAGCCAAAATGTTGTAAAATAATATTGTGGATGTATTCATTTTCACAGTCTTCCTGCATAAAAATTAAACAAACTAATTATGTATGGGATGGATACTATAAAGCTTAGAGTTGCGACAGCCATTCGAGAAAAACGAGAAGCATAAGGTTTAACACAGGAACAACTGGCGGAAATGGTCGGTGTTTCTTCCGGTTATATTGGTCAAGTCGAGTGCGAAGAAATGCCTCCCTCTATACCTGTTATTGCTTTACTTGTCGATATTCTTGGCATTGATGCGAATACGCTGTTTTTGAAGAAAGCGAAGATGTGCCTCTAACACGTGAGATTTTTTTGTGAGCTTCCCTCCCAAAATAAAAACAGGAGATCATACTTGGAATTATCGGCATCATTGAACAGATAAACAGAAAAGGGAATAAACATGAAGATAGCAGTATGTGATGACGAACCCGCAGATTTAAGGCTGATTCAAAGCTATTGCAATCGGTACGATTCTGATATACCCACAGCGGCATTCTCAAGCGGTGAGGCCTTGCTGGAAGCCTATAAGAAAGACTTCTACGACTTGGTTTTTCTGGATATAGAGATGGGACAAATGAACGGTCTGGAGGTAGGAGAAAGACTCATCCATATGCCCCATAAACCGCTTGTTGTGTTTACTACCCAAAGCCTTACCTACGCTGTGCGCGGATATGGCATTGCCATGCGGTATCTGCCGAAGCCAATTACATATGATACGTTTTCTTTTATCATGGGACTGGCCTTGGAGCGAATATTGCCTAAGAAGATTAGTATCTTTTCCAATGGAGGACAGATGCTTGTCCCCGTCAATAAAATATTATATTTTGAGGTCTTGTGCCATCAGGTATTTGTCCATTTGAGCAGCGGAGAGAAGATATCTATGCGGGGTACGCTTACTGAGACGATCAGTCAGGTTCCGCATCGCGCCTTTGCGCAGCCGCATAAAAGCTATTATATCAACATGGAATATGTTGACCGGATCACCCAACAAAGCATCTTGATGACAAACGGAGATTTCATTCCCATAGGCCGGAGCAAGAAAGATATTTTTCAGCTTCGGCTTAGCGAGTATATGAAGGGAAATCATTTGCATGAACATATGGATTGAGTTATCTACCGTTGTGGTTGAGGTTTTCCTGCCTTGGTACTTCTTTTCCGGTATGCTTGGGAGGGCTAATAGCTCAAGAATAACAATGGTCATTGTTGGTGTAACCTATACTGCTGCACTGGCAGTATTGTCGCTGTTTATCCCTTCATCTGCCATGCGTTCCTCAATCATCATGGGTCTTACCTACCTTGCGGCCAAGCTGTATTTCAATAAAAGTTGGGTTTCCACAATATATCCAACAATTATGTTTTTCCTGTTTGCAATTCTTTCAGATATTCTCTGTGGTACACTTCTACAGCTTAGCGGCGTACCAGCCGATGCCTTGATGGGAGATGGAGTTGACAGACTCATCTATGTTATATTAGGTAAGTTGCTTCATTTATTGTGCTTATATATTGTATTGACAATCACAAAACCGCAAGTCAGTACACAAAGCATTTTCAAAGCCTTGCCGCTATTGTCCTGCCAAATTCTTAGCATATATATTTGTCAAAAAAATTTCTTGATTGTTATGGACGGCAATGGGCCTGAATTTCTGCGATTGGAAACCCTTGGCATACTGTATATCAATTTGGTTATGTGCGTTTTTGTTGAAGTGCTGAACCGATCCCATGAGCGTGAACGGGAAGCAGAGATTGGACGACAGCAGTTAGAACTACAGAAGAATTATTATCTGGATATTATGGAGCGGCAGGAGGAAACCCGCAGCCTTTGGCATGACATAAAGAAATATATGGCGACTATGGAAGCTTTGGTAGACAGTGAAAATAAGGAAGAAGCGCAGCAATGTCTGGATAACATTCAATCTACTTTTTCTGAGTTAGCCAATACTGTTGATACCGGGAACAAGCTGATTGATAGTATCCTCACTTATGGCGTGAAAAAGGCCGAGGAGCTCACAGTTACTATTCAGCCTGAAATTTGGGTTGACAGTAAAATTGATTTCCCTGCGACAGACTTATTTGTGATCATAGGCAATACGCTGGACAATGCCATAGAAGCCTGCTGTCAGATAGAAGATGAATCAAAACGAATTGTTTCTATGGGCTTACTTCAAAAGAATCATCTTTTGTTTTATGAAATAAGCAATCCCTATAACGGAAAGAAAACTCAGAAGTCAGGTAGAATACATGGCTACGGACTGAAAAACGTAGAGGCCTGTGTGGAACGCAATGGCGGTTTGATGTCCATCTCTAAGGAAAACGGTGTCTTTGCAGTATCCATACAGCTCAATCTTGGGGAGTAGCTGTGCTAATTGTGTAGTATCTCATCACATGCTGAACATACTGTGGATCGCCATAGCCTGTCCAGCCCATGCGCTGGGTCATCATTTCGGAGAACTCCAGAGCGTTCAGTTCAGAGTAACCGCCATAATTGCGCATGGCCCATGAGATATAGCCGCTGCCAAAGTTGTAGCCCTGCAGGGCAAGGCTGATCCGCTCAATATCTGCGGGGTCTTCTGCCTCTGCTTGAGAAAGGCAGTCTGCCAGATTTCGGATCCCTATATTTATAGAATACTCCGGGTCGGTTATGCTGCCCGGAGTTTTTGGGTATTTGGTATTGAAAGCGCACTCGGAGGCCTGCATAGGGTCACCGCCCTGACCACCGCTCTCCTGCATCATCACCGCCGCAATCAGCTCTGCATATTCCAGAATGCCATGCTCCATGGCATAGATTTGAATAAGCCCGGCGTAAGACTTTACCTCATCACTGACAGGCGCGTTCCCTATTTCCGCGCTGCTGCCAAACATAGCGCCAGCCGCACCGAGCAGCAACAGCAGCGGGAGAAGCAAAAGAAGAAACCCGCCCCCGGCGAGAAGCGCAGGCCTCTTGTACCCTCTTGCCGCCTGCTCCATAGCGGCTTTTATCTTGCGGAGCGCGGAATCCCTGCGGCTCTGTTTATGTACGGTCTGCTTGATGGAAGTATTCCGGGCCAGCCTGCGCCCCTGCTCCCGAACCGCTTGGGCTTTTGAGCCTGAGGGATGGATATGCCGGGAAGCCACCTGACTGGATGTGTGCCTTGCTTGGGTCGTTTCCCTTGTCTTAATATAGGGTCTGTCCGCTTTTTCCTTATATGGCGGTATATCAGTCTCTGACATGGAGGCATCATATCTCTTTTGGTGTATTTGAGCCTTATAGTCATTGACAGCTTCCTCCCGCATCAGCTTTTGGGGTGAAGCAGATATGTTATCTTCTTCGCTAATGCGTTTCACGGTGAAACGCATTCCAGTGGGGTCAGGCCCTGTATATGAGGCAACTTCTGTATCTATCTCGAAATGGGTCTCATGGTGAGACACATTATTTTGCTTCTTTCCCTTGGCATAGCGTACAGCTCTCTCCGTTCTGCTCGCCGCAGATATTGCCGCCTCCTCTATCCTGTCTGTGGCAGAGTTGCTTTCCTCCGGATCAGAGCCATACTGCTTTATATCCCTTGCCCTGTCTATTACCGTAAAGGTGCCCAGCACAAAATAATTGTGCCGGGACTTCTCTTGTATCTGGTTTGCTTTTTCCCGGATAAAGGCATACCGGGCTTTTTCTTTTACCTGTTTTCTATCCATTCAACACCTCCGAGACTCCAGCCATGATGTAGCTTGCGCAGGGGAGGGCAATGGCGTTGCCCAGCGCCTTATAACGACTGGCTGAACCTATTTCTATTCCCCCTGCGCCGTATTTCGTCCAGCCCTCCGGCAACCCCATCAGCCGTTCACATTCTGTTTCCGTCAAATAGCGCACAAAGCCTCCCAGCGGATCGTCCTCATGCCAAAAGGCAAAGCGGTTCACATCGCTGGCTAACAGAGTGGGAAAAGGGTCAGTTGGTTTTCCAAAGCTGGTGATAAACCTTTTCCTGTCTCCGTGCTTTGCCGCGCCCCGCATACGGAAGTCTTGAAAGGGGCAGACAATGGGTATTCTCCACCCTGCTTCAATAAAAGAGCCTCTATCTCCCTCGGTGGCGGGCAGCCGGCCTTCTGCGCCAGCGCCAGAATACGGCTGCACTGGCCGGGGCTTAAATAATATTTCGTGAGATCGCCATCCTCTAAAATCTGCCACGAGAAAGATCCGCTGCCGCCGTGCCAGCTTGGGGCTTGCCCAATGTTGGGCATCCATGAGCCGCCAGGCGAGATCGGAGCATTGCCCTCTAACCATTCCGGCGTTTGCCCATTGCCCAGAAGCAGGCATTGGAATTTCGGAGTCTGTGAAAGCCCGGAGGACGGCATTAAAATCCATCCGGTCATTTGATGAAAAAGCTCCCATAACGTTTTCCCAAACAGCGATTGTTGGAAATAAATAATCTGTTGCATCCCTCATTTCTTTGATGATTCGTATAGCATGGAAAAACAGGCTGGACTTTGACCCAAGCAGTCCAGCCCTATTTCCTATCTGAGAAAGGTTCTGGCAGGGTGATCCAAAGGAAATGACATCAACGGCGGGAATTTCCCCGCCGTTGAGCTTTGTAATGTCCCCTAAATGTACCATGTCGGGGAAACGGTATTTGGTGATGGATATAGGCGCTGCCTCTATTTCGCTGGCCCAAAGAGGTGTGATCCCGTTCAGTATTGCCGCCAATGGAAACACACCGATTCCGTCAAAGAGACTGCCCAGCGTAATATTGGGTTTCATGGTGAAATGCATTAAACACGACCGGGGCGGGTGTCCATGAGCTTGTACAGCTCCGTGTCATGCGGGATGGTGCAGTCAAAGGGGATCACCGCTCCCGCCACACGGAGCAGGCCATGGCCCGGCTCCACATCGGTCACATAGTTCATCTGGGTGTCGGAGATATGCAGCAGCTTGCTCAGCTCCTGCCGGTCTGTGGCCGCCTGATTGAACAGCATCAAAAACTCGGAGTTTGCAAACATGAGTCTTGCCGTCTCCGAGTCCAGACACTCCTGCACATTTTGGGTGGCAGCGGTCAGGATGCCGCCGTATTTTCTGAAACGCTTCCACGCCTTATACAGCACTTCGGCTGAATAATGGTATTTGAAGTACAAGTACACCTCGTCCAAAAACACCCATGTAAATTTGCCTTTCTTTCTGTTCTCCATAACACGGTTGTTGATGGCTTCCAGCGTCACCACCAACGCCGTAGGCCGCAGCTGCTCTCCCATCTCGTACAGGTCAAGGCAGACAATACGGTTACCCATATCCACATCCGAGTGATGAGCGAACACATTCAGGCTGCCCTCTGTGATTAGTTCCGCCGCCAAGGCGATTTCTCTTGCCTCCGGTTCAGGCTGCTTCAGCATCTCTTTTCGCCAGTCGGTCAGCAGCGGAGCCGGAGCCTTGCCGCTGAGATAGGGTTTGAATACTCTGGCCGTACAGCGGTCTATGATGGATTTATAGCTTCCCCGCATGACCCCGGCTCCCATCTGCTGCTCTAAGATGCTGGTGATCAGCTCGGACTTCAAGGCAATGGGGTTTTCATCCTCATAGCCCTTGACCACTTCCAGAGGATTTAAGTGGTGTATGCTGTGGGGAGAGATTTCTATGACCTCGCCCCCAAAGGCACGGGTCAATGCTCTGTACTCACGCTCAGCGTCCACAATAATAATGTCATCCTCTGTGCCAAGAGCCACGTTCTGGATGGTGCTTTTCATGCCCATGGATTTTCCGGAGCCGGAAACGCCAAGATAAAAGGCGTGGGGAGATACCAAGCGCTTTCGATCACAGATCAGGGGGTTCTTGGAGATGATGTTGATACCATAGGAAATGCCGCTGGGGTCTTGCAGCTCCTGCGCTCTAAATGGGATCGCCACAGCACAGCTCTCGGTGGTGAGAGTATGCAATGCCTTGATTCTCCTGAGTCCATAAGGCAAAGCCGTATTCAAAGCGTCCTCCTGCTGGTAACGTGCGGAGGAAATGTCGCATAGATGCTCCTTGCCGATGGCAATCAGGCTTTCGGTGTCTACGTCCAGCTGCTCCAAGCTGTCGGCGGTATGAACAATAGTGATCATCGAAAAGATCATGCGCTGGTCGCGCATGGTCAGGTCGTCCATATACTCACGGGAGTTGTCCCGCTTCTGCTCCATGCTTCTTGGAACCTCTGCCGTAAAATTGTTCTTGGCGTTCTGCCGCTGCTGCCAGCGGGTAATGTCCGTCTCCACCCCAAGGATGATGCTCTCCACCTCCTTTACCGCCTCATCAGTGGGAACTGGGATCAGATCAATGGAGAGGATCAGGTTTCGGGAAAATTCAGTCAGGTCAGAGATTAGATCGTCTGCTACAAAGGAAGCGTAGTTTCTGAGAAACAGTACCCGGCCAACTTTATCTCCCATTTCAAAGTGGTTCTTTTTGAAAGAGATGCTGTCCGGGCAGATCAGCTCCCGGAAGTCCGTACCCGTCCGCATGACCTGAGCCTCATCGTAGTAGAAATACTGCTCCTGCCCCGGACGGAAGAAGTCATGGAGGATACGGAGCCGGTCATAGTTGCCTGTAGACTGGATGCCGGAGTCCAGACGTGCAAAACTCTTGGCAAGGTTGCCTTCCACCCGACGGAAGTACCGGCGACTCTCCTCTATCTTGCGCTCGGCTATGGACAGCGTTATATACCGCTCCTGTACCAGGTTGTTGCTCTGGCTGGAGCGGTCACGCATGATTTGATTGGCTTCCTCCCGGTAATGATCCAACCAGTCGCCCTTGTAGGGCAACAAGATGCGCCGCTCAAACTCCGTGGGGTTCAGCCGGTGATTGACAATGGTGATCTTGGCGGTGGCATCGGTAGGTAAGCTGTTGAGCGCGCCGCAGTATGAAAGGAAAATACTGCGCCGAGCCTCCTTAGAGGCCGCTATGTAATTGACGTCCTGAAGCTTCCAAGAATAGCTGTGCTTTCTGCCCACCTGCCAAATACCGTCTGTATAAATGCGCTTTATGGGGATGGACTGCTGGACACTCCGGGGGATTCTAAGTTTGTCTCGTTCGCTCTGGTTTGCCGCCGCAAGGGATTTAATCATGGCTGTCACGCCCCTTTCCATAGTAGGCTTCATAATACGGGTTTTCGCTGATGTACTTTCTCTCCCCGGCAAACAGCAGCTCGGACTTGATGACAGCCCAGATGAACTGTTCAAAGCTCAAGCCGTTATAACAGAAAAAGCCTGCCGCTGCAAAGGGTGCCGCCAGAACGATACAGATCCAGCTTGCGGTCTCCCGGCCTATGAAGCGACCGAGCCCCAGATAGATTCCGGCTGCGATGAACAGCGTCGCCAGAGAACAAAAGAACTGCCGGGCCGACAGACCGAAGAAGATGCTTTCCTTGTATTGCCGGATTTCCTTTGGGATCTTTACTTCTATTTGATACACCTCAATTCGTGCGAAAATTTGACAAGATTTTTGATACAGGGGATAATATTAGTGGCAAAAAGTTCAATTAAATCATTAATGGAGGTATTAAATATGAACCAATGGCAGCAGCTTTTGATCGTGCTTGGAGGCTTGATGCTTTTCAAGCCCACAATGAAGCTTCTTTGGAAAACCTATACCATGCCTGTAGCCCTGTATTTTGCCGCCACTAAGCTGTTCTGGCCCAAGTGGGCGGAAGCGAACACGCTATGGTGCATGGCTTTGCTTATGGCAAGCGTGGCTTTCTTCATTCTTGCGTGGTGCGTTCGTTACATTCGCAAGAAGCGCCGGGATCAGCAGATACTAAATGACATACTCGCCACTGCCACATACTACCACTATGAGCCACGGGCCAACGATTGAGAAATGCGTTTCACCATGAAACGTATTTCAGCGATTCATCACAATATCGCTTATGACCTCATTTCCCCAGACATCCCAGCCGGGGGAAGTGCGCCGGGCAAAAAGCTCTATCTTGGTTACATCTCCCATCAGAGCCTCAATGCGCCGCCGTGCTTCCTCCGGCTTTCTGCTGTGCTCCTCTACATGGGAGATAATGACCTGATGAATGTTCTTAGCCCGCCGCTTGGGGTGTCCTCTGGTGGCAAGCAGGCAGATTTCCGCATTGGCCCTTGTCCAATAACCCATGCCCCAAAAGATGCCGTTGCCTTGCCGGTTCAGCTTGATCCAGACAAAGGCCGTGGTCTTATACTGGAATCCCCAAGCCTTTATGACCTGCAATGCTTCCCAGAGCATGGGCAAGGTCGTCCACATGAACAATACGCAGTCCTTGTCCGCAAGCCCTTCAACGGGGAGGGTCATAATATCCTCCAATACCATAGTAGGGTAATGCTTCTCCACCATTCCATTTCCACTCCACGCCTTGTATCGCCAAGGTGGGTCAGCATAAATTACACCGTATTTCTTCATAGGCTGAACATCTCCCTTACGATTCTGTCCGCTCCTTTCACCATCCCGGTCAGGATGAGCATATTAAAAATGAGTTGTCCTATGTATTCCCATACCATGGTCACGGCGGGCAGACTTGTATCTACAGCCGGAGCGGAGCTGGACAGGAAGGCGGAATAGATCAGGCAGGCCAGAACAATAACAGCCCCCTCTAAACATACGCCTATATAGGATTTCACAAAGGCTTTGCCCATAGCGCTGGTTCCCTCACCGGCAAAGGATGCAAAGGGCAGGGGCGAGAGCGCAGTATACAGATACAGACGGAAAAAGCGTCCGTAGACCGTCAGGATCAGGACAAAGGACATGACGGTAATAAAGAGGCTGCCGAGGAAAGAAACCAGCCACAGGGGGATACTCTGTATGATGCTCACATCCTCAACAGCGGCAATGATCTCTGCGGGCAGAGCCGCCGACTCGGTAACGGCCCCACCTATGCCGCCCATGGCGGCAGACACTACGTTGCCGCAGATGGCAAAGATGGCAGTCATAATCTCCATGCCATAGCCAACGGCCACCTTGGCCGCCACAAAGCGGATAAAATGCCGCAGAGCAAACTCAGGCCTTTGCAGCTCCCGGAACGAGGCGGCGGACTGGAAAACACCCATGGCAAAGAACATCACCAACAGGCCATAGCCGATGCCTACCAGCGCTGAGTGTATATTGACGATGACATCCCAGATTTGGCCGCCCTTGAAGGTCTCCGGGGTCTGAGTTATGAGCTGCCAAAGCTCGGCCAACTTTCCATTCCATGTGCCGATTGCGTTTTCAAGATTTCTTACGACCCAGTTATCACTTATTGTCTACACCTCCGCATAAAGAAAAGCGCCTCTTATCGAGACGCTTTTCCTGATTTCGTATTTAGTTAGCCGATGCAAGTGCCTGCCGCATTGCTCCCTCTACAAAGCTGTTCAAGGTCATTTGATGGGAAGCGGCACAGATAACTGCTTGCTTATGGAGTTCGGGAGAAACACGCACGTTGAAGCTTCCTTTATATGCCTTCTCCGGCTTCTTATTTTCTGCTTCACATAGTGCAATGTAATCATCTACTGCTCCATGAAAGTCCTCAACAAGTTCCTTCGCGTTTGTTCCCTCATAAGAGATCAGCGCTCGTATTCCCATAACTTTTCCGTAGAACATACTGTCCTCTTCCGAAAACTCGACGGTTCCCACATATCCTTTGTATTCCATTGTATTGTTCATATGAGTCCCTCCTGTTCCAATATATCTACCAACTGTTTGACTTGGTAAGCCAACAGGTCTTTCCTTGGGTGAGGCTTATGCAGTAAGATCGGTGCATGCTCTGTGCTTGTAAACATTACACGCGATCCACTGGTCCTGCCCTTATCCGAACGGGTATATGCCAGATACTTCAATAGTGTTTCCACTTCTTCAAAAGTCATGTTCTTTGGTTTGGATTTAAGCTTTTGTATTAGCTTTTCCTTTTGCCCCATGTGCATCCCTCCGTTCTGCTATTATTATACTACAGCAAAAGAAGAATTGCAACTATATTTAGTTGCAATTCTTAAAAAATATGTTTGCTGCGCACACTTCCACACGCACATTCGTGCTAAAAATAAGTTTCATGGTGAAACGTATTTCCTCTGTTATATTTACGCCGCACCGATGGCGGTCAAAATCTCCTTGGCAAAAGCAATGACCAGACCACCAAACAAGCAGAGGAAGCCTTGGGAGCGCTGGCTGGCATCGTGGCTCTGGATGCTCATACCCACCTGTACTACGCCCCAGCCAAGGATGATGATACCAATGGCCTTAATGCAGGAGAAGATAAAGTCGCTCAGGTTATTTACAATGGTCAAGGGATCTGCCCCGGTAGCGTAGGCGGGGACCGTAAACAGGCACACGGACAGCACCAGGGCTGTCCATATGGCGGTGAGCTTCCGGGTCATTCGTTTGTTGTCAAGTTTTGGTTTCTCCATAGATTTCCTCCGTTTCAAGTATAGATAGTAAGTGTCTCATATCGTACATACAGTAAGGGCTATGGACATAAGGAGTTGCCCCGCCGTCCTCGGTATAAGCAATGTTCGGGTGCTTCATCAGATCGTACTTTTCATCTATGACTGGGCGCTCTCCTCGGACAAACACGATTGCCTTTCGGTTGCCCAGAAGCCTCACCTCATCCGGAGTCATCAGCTCCCGGCCTGTTTGTTGTGTACTCTGGGAAAAGGAACCGTTCCGTCCCTTGCTCTGGCTACTGGATGTGGTACTGATGGTCTCCTTGCCCAGCAGCTTTGAGACGTATTCATGGGTGCTCTGCTCATTCCCTCCAAGATAAACAAAGGTGTCCGCGTTGCCGATGATGCCCTCCCAATCGTCCTTAAACAGAGCTTTGAGCTGGGAAATGTTCTGCAAAATGATTGTAGCCATAATGTTCCGGGAGCGCATGGTTGCCTGTAAGCGGGCGTAGCCATCAGGAAGGGCGACGTTCGCAAACTCATCGAACATGAGCCTGACAGGAACAGGCAGCGGTCCCATGTGTACCTTGTCCGCTTGGTAGTACAATTCCTGAAATGCCTGCGTGTAAAGCATTCCTACAAGGAAGTTCAGGCTGTTATCATTGCTGTCCGGAATCACGCAAAAGATTGCCTGTTTGCGCTCTCCCAGCTTTTCTAACTCCAAGCGGTCCTCATTGGTAATGCCCTGTATCTCTGGCAGAGTAAAGGAGGCAAGGCGAACGGCGGCGCTCACAAGGATAGATTTTGCTGTTTTGCCTGCGGCTTGTTTGAATACCCGGTATTGGCGCAGGGCAATGTGGTTCGGGTCATCTTCCTCCAAAGCTTCAAACAGCAGGTCAAGGGGAGATTTGTAGTCCTCATCGTCCTCTTTCACAGCTCCGTACTCGATCATGGTCAGGATCATTTCCATGGTCTGTTCTTCCGGTGGGGCCTCATGGAGCAGGTACAGCATCAAGGCGGCATCAAGGGCCGTTTCGGACTTCTCCCAGAATGGGTCATTCTGGCTGGCATTCTTTGGTGTGGTGTTCTGGATAAAGTTGTTGATGAGCCGGAATACATCACTGTCCTTACGGATATACCGAAAAGGGTTGTAGCTGTCTGAATGGGCCGGGTCGATCAGGTCAAATACCTTCACCACATAGCCCTGTTGCAGCAGCAGAGGAGCTACGGCACGCACGATTTCGCCCTTAGGATCTGTACAGATAAAACTGGCGTTGGCAAGCATCAGATTGGGCTTTACCACAAACCTTGTCTTACCGGCACCGCTGCCGCCCACGATGATCTGAAGCAGGTTCCGCATATGCAGCCTGCCGTTGAGGCTCATGCTGAGATGCTTCGTGAGGATCGCGTTGTTGCTGGGGGCTTTGTCGCTGTACTTCTTATTTAGCTCATGGACGTTGCCCCAACGGGCGGAGCCATGCTCCGCCCCCGGCCTGCGGTTTTGCTGGCTGGAATAGTACAAAGCAATCACGCCCGCATACACAGCAAGGAAGATAAGAATAAATTTCAGGGAGTATGCCGTCCATCGGATGTCCCCTAATTTTGCGCCAATCACGAGTGGCACAAGCGCAAGCAGAGTCATGCCCTCCTCATAGACGCTGGCGGCAAGCAGGGCAAAGTATATGGTCAGAAGAGAAAACAGCGCCCACTGTGGGGCGCTGTCATTGAAGGATTTCCTCACCTGGTATTGTCCTTTCTCCGGCTCCGCTGCGGGGCGTTTACAGTCTCCGCCACGGCTTTTAATTTCTCCAGCTTCTCCCGGACAGATGGCCTCTCATTCTTCTGCTGTGGATTCCAGCCACTCCCGCGCTCGTCTGAGGATTTCTCTTGTGGAGCACGGGGACGAGCTTTTTTTGCGGTCTGTCCCTCCTTACTTACTGTGGGGATACAGTAGCCCAGTGCCTCCAAAACGGCGTTGAGCTGAGCGGAGTAGTTAACATTGGAGATAATCTGTATGTCTTTCCCCGCGTCCTCATTCCTCACCGCCGCGTACAATACGCCAAACCGCTTTGCCAGTTCTTGAAACCTTGCAAAATCCGCCTGCTTGACGGGGATAATCACGGATTCTACATTCTCCCGGTTCATCCGGGCAACGCCCACTTCTCCTATTACTTTGTAATTGTTCTTTATAAGCGCCGCCATAAGGACGGCTACATTGACTACGCCCTTACCGGACAGTTTTGCCGCAAGCTCCGCCACCTGCAAGCCCTCTTTGACCAGCAGATCGGCAACTTCACCGCTCACTTCCATGTTGTTTCACTTCCTTTTCTTTGGATTTGTTTTTGCCCTGTTCCTCTGCCTGCCCGCTGGGCCGGATATGCTCATGGATCTGCGGGACAGACGCAGAAATGCTTTGGCAGCATCTCAGCTCCCGGCGCAGAGGTCGGAGCACATGGTTTATCTCACTTATCTCGGCAGCTACATCTTCCCCACGCCTTTCCCGGCGGTACAGGTCTTGCCGGGAAAAAACAAGAGAGTCGATTTCCGCTTGCAAAGCGTCTGCAAGCATGGATAATTGACTTTCATTTTCTATTCTGTATTTTTGCAGCAGGGCAAACTGCCGCTTGTATTGGCTGAGCTTTCTCACCTCGGCCCGGACATTGAAGGGCACCGGACGCCGTTGATATGGTCGGGGCGGAGCCAGCAGATACAGATAATACAGGTATAAGCGGCGCAGGCCCTTGGGTTTTGCTTTGCGGGAATTGCCGCTGTACCGCTTCGCTCTGCATCTTTTTTGCTGAGGAATATGCACCTGAACAGGAGTCGTTTTTGGTGCTCCCCGGAGCCGGGCTTTCAAATCCGCTTCCGTATAGCCCTCACCCAGACTGCCCAGGCGGATAAAGCGTTCACCGCCGGGCGGCTTGATGGCGGTATGCTTCACATTGGCTCCGCGCTTGACGGTGTAGCCCTGCTTTTCCAGTGCCGCGAAAAGAGTCTGCATGGAGATAGCCCCTGAAAGGGCTGCGTCAATGTCCTGCCGGATGAGGCCGCGGATGGTGGGCTTACCCTGCTTTTCCGCGTTCCACTGGGCATATTGCTTTCCCTTGCCTTTTGGCTCAATGACAGAAAGACCGTTTTCCCGACTGATGGCATTGGAGACGCCCCGGATATCTCCATAATAGGCTTTGAAGTCGCTGCGGAACATCCTGCCGTCTGTACAGGAGACGGAGTTGAAAACGATATGCGAATGGATATGTTCATGGTCCACATGGGTGGCAACCACAGCCTCAAACCGGTCTCCGATCAGCCGACAGGCAAACTCAACGCTCAGCTTCTGGGCCTGTTCCGCTGTCACTTCACCAGGCGCATAGGAGTGGATGATATGATAGCCCTGAACAGGGCGGTTTTCCTTATCCCAGCGGCGCTTGGTCTCCAGCATGTCCCGGCAGGCGGTATCCAGCTGACAGTTGAGGGCAGCACACAGGACCCTCTCCCCATTCCTTGTCTTTGCGGGGTTCAGCGCGTAATTGATCCGCCGGTCCAGCCGGGAATGGATAGTAATGATCTTGTCGTAAGCCATCAGAGCATTTCCTTTACCATCCGCCACGCTTCCCGGGCAAGCACGGCGGCCTCCACGATCTCCGCCTCGCGGATGCTCTTCTGGGCGTTGGCCCAGTGAGCGATCTGGTTGATGTTGTTCCCGATTGCCGACAGCTCCCGGAGCAGCGCCGCATATTCGTCGGGCGGTCTGGGCCGGAGCTGTATTCCGGCAACAAGATTCCGGATGAAAGGGTCAACTCCCATGCCCGCCAGCCGGGCCTGGGAGTTCAGATGCCTGTATTCCTCCTCATTCATCCATACACTTACATGGCGCGGTCTTGTGCGCACAGCTTTTCCCCTTTCCTAAATGGTTTGACTTATGGAACAAATATGGCTATAATATTATTGAAAACAACGAAGGGAGGCAGAAATATGAACACGCCTGACGCAGTTTCCATAGTACGCGAAGTGTACGATGCATGCAGCAAACTTTTTCCCGGCTGTATACACGACGCATACCTGTACGGCTCCTATGCCCGCGGCGATTTTGACAGTGAATCTGATGTTGATATTCTGCTGACCATTGACGCTGACGGTATGGAGATTTCAAAGCGCAGAAACGATCTGGGTGAAATAACAAGCAATCTCAGCCTGAAGCATGATGTTACCGTATCCGTAACCGCAAAGCCCTTACAGCAGTTCCGCCAGTATTCCGCAGTTATGCCTTTTTACAAGAGCGTTCTCCGGGAAGGAGTCCGCTATGCAAATTGAAGAAAAGAAAGCACTGTCAACAATACTTAAGGCAAAATAAAAGCAGTTCACCATTTCGTGGACTGCTTTTTATAAATGCGTTTCACCATGAAACGCATTTCGTATAGGGTTTTAGGGGGCTTCCCCTAACAAGGGCGTTTGGTGTGCTACCAAATGCCATACTTGCAGGGACAGAGACGATAGTTGGCACTATCCCTCTACGCTGCTGCTTGTATCTATTGTCCTTATTTGATATAATCATTCTCGTAAATGCTCTTTTTTCCAAAAAATCGTTCGCAAAACCTAAGTTATTGATCTGATGCTCAGAGTTTTCCTGTTGCCAAGCAAAGAAAAATAGAGAGTAAAGAGGTAGACTAAATGTTTGCAGCAAGCACATATGAAGAAATTGTTGAATTTGAGCAAAGAATTGAAAATCCCGAAATAGTTGTGTTTTTATTTGTCAGACCTACAAACCAGAATGCAGAAGAAATCATCAATGAATTTGAATACATTCATTTTAATTCTGCAAAGTATTGCTCTATCTACGCCATAGGCTACACCGAAAACCCTGAAAAGCAATTTGAAAAGTCGTATAAAAAAGTTGCGGAAATGAATTATCACGATTGGTATTTTAGTAATATGGCCTTCGTTGAATTTAAGAACAAATTGGAACATCGTATTAAGTGGAAGTATTCTGGAGAATCTGAAATATTGATACTTCAGAACAACCCCGGTAACGTTGACCCGCTTAATTTCAAGAACTATGTTGCAATAGATATTAACAAGGGGTTGCGCGAAGGATATATTGATTCTTTTCAGGCGTTTATGGAATCCCTTATACGAAGCGCCAAAAGTAATGTAACCGCAAAAGAAGCCGTCAGAGATGTTCGGGTGAATAGAGCAATAAGTATTAAAGACACCATCGCAGTGGCGATTGACGAATGCAAAAAGATCCCTGCTCCAGCTAAAAAAATTATGAAAGATAGATTGTTTTATCGTTGCGCAAACAGTATTTTTAACGTATAAATATAGCTTTTTCAAGGAAACACTACGGAAGCGTGGCAGTCAACTTAATGATTTGACAGTTTAACATACCTTAAAAGGAGAAATATGTCTCACCGTATGACATATTTCTCTTTTGATTTCTCCGCTGTCAGTTCCGCACAACTCTTTTCCACGCTGTCGATCATCCCCGCGGCTGTCCTGCTGATGCACTCCAGCGAGGCTTTCAGCTCCGGAAGTTCTTTGCCCCGGCTCCAGCCGGTCACATAGGGGAAGGAATAGTCTGAGGTGTCGATTCCGAAGTGCTGGCAGACCACATAGGCTATGCTCTCCGCCTCTACCTCTTTGGTGTGCCGGTCTTTTTTCGGGATTTCATCATCCAGTACCGAGCTGTCATGGAGCAGGGCATGTGCTGTCTCATGGATCAGCGTTTTGAGAGTCTGCACCTGGCTCATTCCCTCGTTGACATAGATTTTCCGCTCAAGGCAGTTATAACTGCCCTTTGCAGCTGCCGCCGGGCGGTATTCTATCGGCACCGGGGCAAGCTTCTCAACGGCAGAAAACATACTATCAAAATACGGAACGTCGCCGGTCAGTTCATCCACGCCATAGGACGGCAACTCTTTTCCCTCCGTCTGGCTCACGTCAAAGACATAAGTGACCCGGAAACTCTGGTAATTGACAAAGACAGGCTCTTGCTCCGGTACTCCGTCCAGCCCTATGACGGGCCGTTGGGTGTCCGGGTCGAGCCTGTCCTGTTTTACAAGCCTGCTTCTCTGTGTCGGGGCAATGATCTGGATGCCATGCTCACCTTTTTTCACTGTGCGGCCAAAATGCCTTTTCCAAGTTTGAAAGCCTGCCACAAGGCTGGCTTCCGGGCACTGCATGAGGATAAGCAGCACATTGCCAAAGCTGTACTGATGGAATTTGGACATAGCTTTCAAATAAGTCTTATACTGCTCACTCTCAAAGACTTCCTTTACCCCAGCCTCCAGCTGTTCTGTGAGAGCCTTTACTCTGGTTTCAGCGCTGGGCTTCATTTCTATGTGCGCCTTTTTGCTGCTCCGACCTTGGCTTCGGCTCAGCCTTAAACTTAAATGTGACCGGATTGTTCCCTTTCGCGCCTATCAGCAGCTCCGCATTTTTGAACTTCTCCTTGTACTTCCGCATCAGCTCCGGGGAAAGGGATGTAAAATCTTCTTCCCCTAGGCCGCAGACAAAGAAGTTTCCAAATACACCGCCATAGCCGCCCTCCACGCTGCGGTTAAAAGGCATATTATACAATAAAGCCTCATCATTACAGACAATAGCAACCGGATCGGCGTAGGGATAGATGGCATCGATCATCCCACCCACAACGGTCTGCATCTCATGCAGGCCATTAATCTCTTTTTCATAGGGAAGATAGCCCGGTTCTACGACAAGTACATTCATGGTCTTACCTCACTGGAGCTTTCTTGTCCTTGAATATCTCGGCTTTCTGCTTCGCCTTTTCCTGCCTCTGGCGGCGTTCCTCCAGCGCGTCATAAACGCTGTCCTCGATCTCTCTAGGCGTCATGCTCACATCAGGGAAATACTTTCTGAGCCGGTCGCCGGTGAGGACGATCTTGGTAACATAGCTGTTCTCCTTATCCTGCGGTTCAGGTATTTTCGCGGCAGGTATTTTGTGAACCTCCGTTTGCGGCAGTTCAGGCATTTTCTCCACAGCAGCAGGAAATGTGACCGCATTATCTGCTTTTGGTGGTACGGGAACATCCGGGGACTTAGGGATTCTTGCAGGAGCCATGGACGGCGTTGACGTGTGTGCCGGTGCCCTTGCCGTTTCAATCGGCTTGGGACTTTCTACTACCTTTGGGGGCGGATACCTTCCCTCCAAAACACCCCGGATTTTCTCTGGGTTCAGTTTCTCTGTCTTTGCAACTTCTTTTAGCCTGTTTGTGTTTTCATTGCTCACCTTAATGTTAATGCCGATCAGGTCAACAACCATATCCTGTACTTGGGGTGTGAGAAAAGCGATATTGTAGGCAATGGAGGGGGCAAGTGTTCCCTCATCCACCAGCTCACAAACGCCCTTGGTGGCTTCGGACAGCTTCATCAGGCGGTTGAGCTTTGACGTGCTCATGCCCATTTCTTTTGCCAGTATCTCGTCCGTGTCCATTCTTGGGATATTGTCAGACTTGCTGCGGCGGCCCGCCTTGCGCTTCATGCTGTCCGCTTTCATGCGCAGTGCGCGGGCCTGATCGTAGGTGGAAATATGCTCCCGGTGCAGGTTCCCGTCTGCCACAAGAATCCTGGCATCGTCATCGTCAAGCTGCTGGATGATGGTGGGCACGGGGTAATTCAGCTCGCTGGCGATTAGATGCCGCCGCTGGCCTGAGAGGATCTCCAGCTCTCCATCTGCCCCTATTCGGGCCAGAACCGGGTCTTTCACGCCGAAGCGCTCAATGGATTTATGCAGTTCCTTGAAGTCATCGGCCTCCCGGTCAACGGAGAAAGTATTTATATCCGCTTTCTTCAAGAAGGCAGGATGCAGTATTACGGAAAAGGCTTCCCCCTCGCCGGGCACAGGCAGGCTCTTCTTGTCCTTGGCAGTAGGCGGATTCAGCTTGCTTTCCAGAATCTTGGTGATAGTCATTCCGGTAGGGCCTACGGCAACAGTGCCAACGGGGATGTCCTCTTTAGGCGCAGATGCTTTGCCCTTTGCGGCTGGCTTTTTTGCTTTATCTGAGGCGGCGGGAACAGTAGGTTCTGCTGCTTTTTCTGCTTCTGCGGCGTTGGGTTCAACAGGAGGAGCCGCCGGAGCAACTTTCAGCACTTTCTTATCCGGTGCTTCTTCTGGTGCGGGGGCTGTTTTCTTTCCATCGGACTCCATAGCTGGCTCGAATTTTTCTTCTTTATCTGCTTTGGCTTCCTCTAGAAGCTTGCCGGAAACCGGTGTCTTGGGGCCTTTGTTGGCTTTCGTGCGGTATTCCAAGGCTTCTTTTTCCGTCATGTCATAGATCAGGGCGGGAAGCTCTTTCAGTTTGGCAAGCTCCACCGCCCGTTTGCGCCGGTACCCAGCCACAAGCTGGTATTCACCGTTTTCCATGGGGCGCAGGATCACCGGCTCTTTTACGCCGTTTATGAGGATACTACTTACCAGACTGCCGTACTCTTTGTCTGGCCGCTTTTCTTCTGCTAAGCCAGGCAGGTCATGTATTTTTTCGATGGAAATATTTTGGGGGATAGGTATCTTGCTGTTTTCGTTTGCCATTAAGTTCCTCCTTTTACTTTACTGTGTAGATACTCCACACGCTCATCCGTGCTAAAAATACGTTTCGGGATGAAACGTATTTTTACCGTGCGGCATCATGCCTAACGGCGGCAGAATAATAAGGGCCTATCGTCAGCGGCGCATTGTACAGCGCGGTCAACAGATAGGCCCGTATGTTTTTGATTTCCGTGGTTGTTTTTTCAAGTGAGTCGAGGACGTATGACACATGCTCAAATTTCAGCCGTCGAAACCGGGCCTGCACCTTGGTTGTTGGGATCGTCTCACCGCCGATCTTAATGCCCGGAGATGTGCTGCAAAGCACGTCGCATATAAGTTCCAAGATGCAGTCCGGGGTATCGTCCATGTAGGACATGGCAAGCAGGGGATAGTCGATCTGCTCCCGGACTTCATCAATAAGCACCTCCGTTTCTGTCTCTGAGCTTTCGGATGGATAGATGGATGAATCAGTATAACTATTCTCAGTATAGATATTATTAATATAATTCCCGTCCGGTTTTGAAACGCCTTGAACGCCGTTTTCCCGCGGTCCAGATTTCCTGTTTTCGGGAGTGTGCCCATCCATATTCCGCCCGTGCTGATCTTCGTTTTTCGGCTGTCCCGGCTGGGGATTGCTGTTCCTCTCCACAAACTGCTTTACATAGATTTTGGTGGGCTTACCCTGTCCCTGCTTCTTCCGCTCGATCAGGCCAATGCCCTTGACCGTGTCCAGCTCTGCCAGCAACTTGCAGGCTTTGCCATGACCGCAGTTCAGGTTATCCTGTATTTCCTCTACCGTATAATAGATATATACCCTGCCCGCCTCATCCAGCCAGCCGTTGCGCATAGACAGCCCCATACGGTCAAGCAGCAGGCTATATAAGAGCTTTGCATCCGTGGAAAGCTCCTTAAATTCTCCACCTGTCATCAGCAGGCGGGGGACGCGAATAAAAGAATAGCTTTCGGCCTGTGCGCCGTAGAAATAATCATAGTTCATGTTGTTTCCCTTTCACAAAAAACTAAATACCTGTACTTCCCGCCGCTGGCATAGGGATGACAGCTCATAAGGGTCAGCAGTTCCCGATCATCCTGTATGAGCACCTGCTTAATGTCGGTTGGCTCAATGATGCGTATCTCTGTCACGTTATAGTTCATCGTCTCCCATAGGTTGATGAGCTGTATTTCATCGCCCTCTTGGAGCTTGTCTATGTTCAAAAAATACGCCGCCCCATTCCAGCCTCGGTGCCCGGCAATGACGCAGTTGGTATTATCACCGCCAATGGGCAGGCTGGTCTGGCCCAGTACGGCGGCGCCCGTAGCCATGTTGTCATAGCTTGCTCCAAGGTATACAGGCATTTCCAATTCAATGGCAGGGATGGAGAGCACAGCGGCAACCCCGTCCTCAAAACCATAAGCGGGTAGGTCAATACCCGCCGCCTCATATGCCCCAGGGTCAGATAGGCCTTTCTGCTCCTCCGCATATATCCTCTCGTTGTACTCCGCCATGGCCTCGTACAGCTTCCCATAGGGTCTCGGCATTTCCTCCGGGAGCGCGACAGGGCTGCCTGTCTCAACGGGGACAATAAAAGCGTCTATGAAGCTCTCCGCCGCTTCCAGCGATGCGTTTTCAAGGCGCGCTCCGTTCAGGCTCGGATAAAGCAGCGTAAAGAGTCCCGCAAAGAACAGCAGCACAGCAACACAGATTTCAAGCCCCCTTGCCATGCCTACCCCTCCTTATCCGTATCAGCTCATAGCAAATAAAGACTATCAGCAAAGCCGCCATGCCGTAGCCGATCCCTTCCAGATACTGCCGCTGCCATGAGGAGGATATCGGCTCAGTTTCTGCTTCGGCCTGCCCTGTTTCCGGTATATAGGGAACGCGGCTGCAATGCACCAGTAGCCGGTGGGTATTCACCCCGATGGGGGTACAGGTTATGAGGGTCAGCTGATCCTTGCCCTGCGCAATAGACAGTCCGGAGGTGTCCTCCGGGAGTACAGTTTCCGTGCTTTCCGTCTCATAAACCAGTACTTCGTTCAGCACATGGATGTATACCATGTCCCCGGCTCTCAGCTCGTGAAGGTCGGTAAACATCTTTTGTCCTGCCATGCCGCTGTGCCCGGACAAAACCACATGGGTGCCGCTTCCGCCAATGGGCAAGCTGGTTCCAACCACATGGCCAATTGCGTTTTCAAGGGTGTCGGCCTCCGTGCCGTGGGCAACGGGCAGTTTTACCGCGATGGTCGGGATTTCTATGTAGCACATGGTCCCATCTCCGTTTAGATTCAAAAGTCCCTCATAACTTACGGTGGCTGCGTGGAGCTGATCGTCACTGAACGCCGGGGAAACACCCTTGGCAAGCAGGGCATTATATTCCTCGGCGGCTTTTCGTGCGGAGGAAAGCGTTTCATCATCCATTTGCTCTATAGCTGTAAAATACTCTGTCTGTACCCGGCTGCGGTGCTTGTCATAGAGGAAGTTGCTGATCACCGGGTACACAGTAACAAGAATTGCAAGGATCAGCAGCACGATCAAAGCAATCTTTGCTTTACGGTTATTCTCCATTTCCTGCTCCTTATAAGGCGATGGGGAGGCTCAGCCTCCCCATACGGTTATTTGGTTACTTAATAGTTTTTCTTCTTGCTGAGCTTGTAGATCATAAAGGCCGCAGCGCCCATGGCCAGAACGCCGCCTACCGTAAACATCCAAGTGCCGTAAGAGCCGGTCTTGGGCAGCTCAAAGCCCTTGGTGTTCACCACGGTAAAGGGCACCACCGCATGGACAGAGCTGTTATCTGCCTTCATCTCAACAGCCTTGCCGTTGATGGCTGCGGAAGCGGTGAGCAGGGGCCTGTGACAGACAGGGCAGGCTTCGCCCTCGGCGGTGGAAATGACCAGTTTGATACCGCTCTTGAGCAGGTTGTAATCCTTGTCCGTGGCGATCTCAGTGACTGTGTACTCGTCGTCCTCAAGGCCCTTGATGATGACCCGACCCTCAAGGGTGGGTATAAACTGGGTCGCCTGTTCTTTCCCGGCAACATGCTCCGTCACATAGTAAATGCCGTCTATCTGTTTGGCTTTTACATAGTAACTGTCCGTGTCGTTGTGGAGGATGAACTTGACATTCCCAAAGTTCCCCGCTCCATCGGAAAACTTCTTCGTCATGTCGATGCCATAGCTGTAAATATGGGCATCATCCTTGAGGGTGTCAGTATGCTCGGTGTTAGTGCGGCTCCATGTGAGAGTGACGGTGTTGGGGTTGCCGCTGTCGCCGCAGACCAGCCTTGCGTCAGCGTTCAGGGTACAGGAATAGGTTATGCGCATAGTGCAGTCGGAGTAGCCACAGTTCAGACTGTCGGAGCCATAGACGTTCTTGTTTGCGTTGATCTCTGCAAGACCGGTATCTGTCATGGTGACGGTCATTCTCTGCCCGGTGGACAATTCGGAATAAGCCACATCAAATTTCCCGGAAGCCTCGTCCCATGTGTTCAGAAGTTTGGTACACTCCTTATCTGCGTAGAAGTAGATAAGGACATCATTCTTATTGTAGGTAACGCCCTTGGACAGCTCATCCACAAAGGTGTACTGGCTTAGATAGGAAGCCTCAGAGGTGATGGCAGGCAGAGTGGAAATAAGCTGGTAGTCCAACACATCCCCGGCGGAAGCGGTAGCATTTGGGACATAGCCGTCTGCAATGTCATTGGTAAGGCCGTTATTTTTCCCGGTGTCGGTCTTGGCCTCCCGGACGGTCTTTTCCAGCGTGGGCAACCCCGTTCTGTTCTTGGGGTAGACGGTCACATCATAGTTCCACTGGCCGCCGTCAATGGTGGTCATAGGCAGGGAGACAAGAAAGGGATTACAGGTAGAGGTTACATTCTCTGGCACTCTGGTCTCCACCACCAGATACAGCCCCAGTTCAAGACCGGAAACTTCGCTGTGGCCGTATTCATCGGTGACGGACATCGCGGTGCCGCCGTTATTTACATAGGCTTCCAGACTGTTCTTCACGGTAGTCGCGTTGCTGTTGAGGGCTGCCGCAAGGGCGGTGTTCAGCGCGTCTGAGGTAAAGTAGGAAATGCCGTTTTCCGTGTGGTGGGCATCGCCTGTGTCAAGGCCGATTGCAGTAAGAAATGCGTTTTCTGTGAAGCCATACAGAGTAATAACCTTATACTCCCCGTTCTCATCGGAGTTGTAAGTGGTAATATCTGCAATGCGCAGATAAGTAAACTCCACACCTTGAACCGCATAGTTGCTCATAGCGTTGTTCACGCTTTGATCGTAAAGACCGGTGGATACATAGGCGCTGGTGTCCCAAGCGCCGTCCGACTCCGCTTTGGTCAGATCATATTTATATAGGGAAAGGGATGCTGTCTGAGTGTAGTCAATGGTAGCACCATCAGCGCTTGCCTGCACGGGGAAGCAGCAGAGCATACAGACAGCCATAATGAGGGCAAGTGCTCTATAAAGTTTCTTCAAGTGTGTTTCTCCTTTTCAGTATTTGAATAGTAAAAAAGCTCATGCAGAGCATGAGCAGAATAAAAGGGGCACAATTTGTCTCGCTCCCGGTAAAAGGAAGCATGGGGATAGCGCAATCGCAGACGGTGAAGCTGAGATCCAGGCGGTCAGCAGAGAGCGTCCCCTCAAAAATGCTTTCAGCCTGCAAGCTGTGGCCGGGCGGTGACTTCGTCTCTGTAAGACGGTAAAGGGTATCTCTCACGGTGAGGTCAGTGAAAACTGCACGGCCAGAGTCGTCTGCGCTTTGTTCCTCGATATTAGTCCAGTTCTTTCCGTTATCCTCAGACTTTTCAAGCAGGAATACAGCGCCGGGCAGAGCGTTTCCGTAAGCGTCCACTTTCTTTACCCGGATGCTTCCGGATAGGAGCGTGTTTTCCAGTGCCCCCTTGAATGTGGTGTTGTAAGCATCAATGTTCACTTCATGCAGGGTCGTGTCCAGCTGGTAACCGGGCGGAGCCTCGATCTCACCGTACTGGTAAACGCCCGGCTCCAGCTCGGTAAACACCACTTTGCCGCCAGCGTTGGTCTTTGCGCTTTGCAGAAGCTTCCCGCTGCTGTCGTATAAGCCAATGGTCACGCCCTCCAAGGGCTGCCCGGTACTGCTGTCCGTCTTGATGATCTCCAAGCTGCTTTTGTGTATGGGGTCATTGGCAACAGTGAGTTCCACTACCTGCCCGGCGGAGGAGATCGTGACGGGATGCTTTTCCGTGTCCGGGATGTAGCCCTCGATGGTGCCGGATTCCTTGTAATAATACTGGCCCGGCTCTGCTGTAAACTCCAGCACACCGTTTGCATCGGTACGGCTGCTGCTGAGGAAGTTCCCTGCGGCATCATAGAGCTCAAAGCTGACGCCGGGCAGAAAGACTCCCGTTTCAGAGTCGGTCTTGGTGATGCGGATGGTACCCAGCTTGGGTGTCGGCTCGGGCAGGGTCACGGCGATGGCCGCGTTGGCGGCCTCCGTGCCATTGCTCCAAGTGTAGGTCAGGATACGCTGCTGGTTGTAGTAGTCCGGGGCATAGAACACAAGGCTTGCGGTAGTCCGGTTGTCATAGGCGGTGATCTTCAGCGTGAAGTCTCTGGACGAATACTGGGACGGTATTCTTATTGTGAGCTGGTCTCCGCTGTCGGCGGTGTAACCTGAGATGCTGAAGCCGGGCGGCAGGGCCGATTCGTCAATGGTATAGCCCCAGTCGCAGTTCTCCAAATACACGGTAGCAGTGACTTCAAAGTAGTCTCCGCTCTCGGTCACAGTGGGAGAGCTCATCCATGCGCTGTGTTCGATCACGCTCTGAGTCCTGGCGCAACCCACAAGGGCAATGCACCAGTTGAACAGATCCTCATAACCGGGGACAGCCCGGAAGAACTGACTGTATTTGGTCAAGTCCATCCAAGCCAGAGAGCCGCCGCAGCCGCGTTCAGCCACCCAGAAGCGGATAGCGTTGGCTGTGGCATAACGGGCCTGATCGTCGGTAAATCCACCGGTGAAGTTGGGATAGCCGTTTTCCAAAATAGCCTGTAATCCAATCATGGTTGTACCATCATAGTAATTCCAGCCGCTGTCCTCGGTATAGCCGGAGTTATATGGGGAGTCCATAGAGGGCTGCAAGCAGTAGGCCACCTGTCCCGTCTCGTTGATGGTATGCTGCGGGGTCAAGATACTTTTCCAGATACCTTGGCTGGAAAAGGTCTGAAAGTATGAGGCGGTGTTTGTGGTGGACACGGTAACATCCGCCGCAAAGGCAGTTGCGGGCAAGGTGCTGCCAAAAAGCAGCAACGCGCAGAACAGGATAAGCAGCTGTTTGCGCCACAGGGATTTTGTTCTGGTCATGAAACCTCCTTTTCATTTTGTTCAGGGCTTGTTATTCAGACGGAGCATCACCTCCCTCCGCTGCTGGATTGCCCTTGCTGATGGCGGTCATGCGGCCGGGAGAATAGGGGCACTGGGCATAGTGGCAATACCGGTCGCTACGGTAGGGCCGGTGATAGCGACAAGTCCGGCACTCCGGGAATGGCCCGTCCACACCGCTGTCATAATGGTCACTGCCGGGTCTGTCCCACATAAGGCTTTCAAAAGCGCGATGACAGCCATTGGTAAACTGCATGGCATACCTCCTTCTGTTCAAGATTTGGGCTATATGTAAAAAGCGCTTCACCGTGTAATAGGTCTCACGGTGAAACGCATTTTTGACAGAAACCAAAAAAGGGCCATTCTCACGGAATGACCCTTAAAAAGGAAAAATATTAACCATTTTATGATCATATATTGTTGAAAACACAGAGAGGATGTCGTATAATTATCTACAAAGCTTTGTTATCGGAGGTGACCATATGCACTCCTATAAAATCAATATTGACAAGAAGGTTCTTCGTCTGCTTGGAGCCCAATTATATGGAGATACCCCCAGCATTATTTCTGAACTTGTTCAGAATGCATATGATGCAGATGCTACAGCCGTATGGATAACAATAAATACATCTTCACCTAGCACCATTGTTGTTCAGGACAACGGCATTGGAATGACCCCTGATGAAATAAACTCCCGCTTTTTAAATATTGGACAAGATCGACGGTTTGAGTATCCAATTTCTCCAAATGGTCGTAAAGTATTAGGTAGAAAGGGCATTGGGAAGTTAGCTGTTTTTTCTCTTGCAAAAGTAATTGATGTTTATTCAATAAAGGATGGAGAGATTGCTGCTTGTAGATTAGACTTTGATGCAATCACCTTGCACGATGGAGATCCAATTACCTTAGATGAATCCCAAGTACCAATTGAATCCGATTACCTGTCCAAGAGCGAAACTGGGACAAAAATCGTATTGCAAAATATCCAAAAGGATGTTTCGCGCAGTCTAAACTATATCGTGAATCGCTTATTGCGCACATTTGATGTAAATTCGTCAGAGTTTAAGATTTTTGTCAGAAAAAACAATGAACCATACAAGGAACTTACACGTAAAGATTTAAATTTCTTTGAATATATGGACACTGTAATAACTTTTGGAGAAGCATTTGCATCAATAGTTGATGAAGTTAACCAAAACAGTATACCTAGTATGTATAAGTATACTAAAAAATATGAGGATATTTGTGCTGAAAAGAAATTTCAGATAATGCCGTATCAAATCACAGTACTAGATAAGGCCGGAAATACTGTTGAACGAAACTTTAGCTTTTCTGGCTGGATAGGGACTATGCATGAACGTCCTTCTTTCAAAAAATTTATAACAGAAAGTTATGAGATTGAAGGTCAAACAAAATTTGAGGTGTCTTTAACAGATAATCGCATTACCGTCTTCTCTAGAGGAAAAATTGGCGAATTTGATATACTCCCTAAGGTACAAACTAACCGTATCGCCGATGCCTATGTAATTGGAGAAGTGTATGCTGATATATTTGAAGACGATGATTTAGCTGATATGGCAATAAGTAATCGACGTGGTTATGATGAAACAGATCAACGATACGTGCAACTTATTCGCGTTATAACAGAGGTTGTTTCATTTATTACAAGGAAAAAAGAATATATTAATAAGCAAAAGAAAAGAGACAGCGAGTTAAAAGGGGCAAATAGTATCAAGTCACGTTTTGCTTCGCAATCTCCAAAAACTCAGCAAGCTATTAAGGAGAAATTTTCGCCCGCTGAGCAAAAAAATTTTCAAGATGAGCTATTCCAATTTGGTCGCGCAATTAATTTAACAAATGAAACCAAGCGCATATTTATAAGCCACAAAACAGAATGCGCTGTGTTTGGGAAGTTTTTGGTTCGTTGTTTTGAATTGATTGGTATGAATGTGCAAGAAAGCATTATTTTTACCTCTATGTCAGAATTAGGTGTCCCTTATGATCAAGACATTTACGATTATCTCAAAGACTGTTTTAGAGATGATTTGTATGTAATTTTCCTGTTTAGCCGTTCATTTTACAACTCAAATGTTTGTATTGCGGAAACAGGTGCAGCTTGGGCCACCAATAAAAAATACAGTAATGTCGTTATCGATATGGGATTCGGAGGTATAGATAAGCCAATTAATAATAGCCAGATAGGAGTCTCTTTAGCTGATTTAGACGCTGAAGATTTACAATTCAAATTGAGGTGCTTGATTAAGAATTCCTTGGAAGCAACGGGATTCACACCTGTTCCGGAAGATGCCGCCATTGATGCCGCCATAAATATGGCCTTGACAGAATATAAAGACACCTTGGTTCCTCCAACATACTTCCCTCAACGGCGTTATTTAGCTACACCAGTATGTCCAAAATGTTCTAGCCAAATGCAATTAAAGGTGGACGAGGACAATAGCCTAACATATGTGTGTATGGCTCGTAATTGCCAGCATAAACTTCCTGCTGAGATAGCATAAACGAAACCCCTTACCTATAAATGGTGAGGGGTTTCGTTATACTCGCAGTACAGGCTTGCCGCTCTTTTTAGTTGGGATTGAACCGATTTCGATAGTTTCTTAAACTGCTCATTATTCTCAAGAGAGTTAAAGTATTCTTGCAATGAGTAATTCTGAATTAGTACGATTCTATTGCAGCGACTCAATCTGGATATTACGTCTTTTGCGGCATGTGGACTATATTTATGCTGCTTCTGTAGCCAGTCAACAAACTCGATTGATCTACAATTTTCCTCTTTGTTTTCAAACGCCTTAAGCGCTCTAGCAACATGAAAAGCCAAATTAACCGGAACAGCGTTCCCAATTAATTGTTCGGCAACAGCTTGATTGTCACAGAATCTAAATGTAGACGGAAAAGTTTGTAGTAGGGCACGCTGCTTTACCGTTAATGCATTGACACTATCCGGAGCAGCTGCATCATTCTTATGTTTTATATAGTCAGGCGGTTTTGGACGATTTACACCTCTTATTGTTGCTGCAGGTTCGTCAATAGAAAAAATAGCTCGTCGGGAATAGCTCCGTGGGTGTCTATAATAGTAGCCAAAAGGAAGTTCGTAGTTGTTCTGTGTAAAATAGTCTCGCATAGTAAGGGGAAGTACACTCTGGTTAGCTGCAAGGTATGTATCAAGGAATCCGTCTTTTTCTCCCAATGCACCAATACAAAAAAAACGCTTACGTTTTTGAGGAACACCACACTTGCTCGCATCCAAAACCTGTTCTGTTAGTCCATAGCCTGCTTCTTTAAATAATTTTCGCGCCTCAGTATATGCATCGCTCAACTTAGCTCGGGAAACATTTTCCATTACAAAGTACTTAGGTCTTAGACTCTTCACGATTTTTGCGAATGATATAGTTAGGTTTGCTCTCGCGCCTTCACGACGTTCTCCGGCGCTTGAAAAATCCTGACAAGGGGGACCTCCTATTATTACTTCTGGATTCAAAGGTCTAATAGCTTTCAAAGAGATATTTTTCTTTGAAATGTCCAATTTAAGAGCCTTGTGGTTAAAATTATCTGTATAACAGTCAATAGCGGGCTGCCAATAATCAAACGCTCCTACTATCTCATAACCACTATTTTGAAACCCAAGAGATAGTCCACCACAACCGCAAAATAAGTCTACAGTTCTCATTTCGTTGCTCTCCTAGGATATTTTATATATTTTATCATTTAACTAGAATGATGTCAACTTTGCTGTTTACAAATCGTTTACATTAGTGGCAGCACGGCACCAAACAACTTGATAACAAATTTTAATAAAAATGCGGTTACAAGAACCGCATTTTTATTCTCCTATTTATCTTTCTTGATCATGATTGTGTGCTTTTTATGAGGAAACACTATGTATATGGGCTGTTGGCTCTTGCGAACTTACCCATTGTGTGTGCACGACCCTGTCTTGCCCTTGATTTTCCAATGCTTTGCGGGTTTGGTTGCATCATCGGTGTACCTACACATGCGTGACCGCACCGACGAGTTTGCCGTCCTGCATCACAGGGCTGCCGCTCATGCCCTGTACGATGCCGCCGGTGATCGAGCGCAGCTCAGGATCGGTCACGGTCAGCATCATGCGCTGGCCGCCTGTCTCGTTGTAGATGCGGTTTATCTCCGCGTCATACTCCTTCGCCTCGCGGCCGTTCACGGTGCTGATTATCGTCGCGGAGCCTGTGTGCATATCGCCGGTTTCAACTACGATGCTGCCCGTCCGCGTGAAAATGTGGCCGTAAATGCCAAGCTCGGTGTTCTGTTCAACGTTGCCCAGTGCCTTGGCCGTGTCGGCGCAGCCGTTCAGTTCGCCGGGCGTACCGCTGCTGCCGGGCACGACGCTGACTATCTCCGCGTCCGTTATGCTGCCCTCGCGCAGCGGCACAAGAAGCTCGGTTCCGCTGTCGCTTATGCTGTGCCCCAGCGCGCCGTACATGCCGCTTTCGGGGTCGATAAAGGTCAGCGTGCCAATGCCTGATATGCCGTCACGCAGCCACATCCCGAGCATCCATTGACCTTCGCTCGACTGCACCGGCTGCACGGTATAGCTGCATGTGCTGCCCTCGCGCTCAACGACGACCGTCACGGGCTGCCCGTTCAGCTCGCCCACTGTGTTCACAAAATCCTGCGCACTGTCAAGCTCACTTTCGCCGACGCCAACTATCAGGTCGCCTGTGCATATGCCCGCGTCGCCCGCGGGACAGCGCTCGCCGTCCGTGGTCTCAACGTCTGTAAGCCCCGCCACAAGAACGCCGCGCGTGCTTATCTGTATCCCGATCGCCTGCCCGCCGAGCACTAGCTCCTGCGCGAACGCAGCCGTGCCGAGCAGCGCTGCGAATGCGGGGCAGAGCGTCAGAACCAGAAAAAATTTTTTCAAGCCCATCTTATCCCTCCTGCCTGTTTTTTGCTGCAAGGATAAGTATGTGCCGAAGCGCGCGGATTAAAGGCGGGGATGCCTGCTAATCAGAGAAGTTTTTGTAAAAAAGCGCCGGTTCCGGCGCTTTTAAATGCCTAAAATTATTTATCCAATATGTGCACATTCATGTGCTCGTAGCTCATTTCCACGCCATGCGCCGCGAAGCACTCGCGCACGCGCTCATTCATGCCGAAATGCACGTCCCAGTAGTCCGAATTTTTGCACCAGATGCGCACAAGATATTCAATGCTGCTGCTCTTGTACTCGCTGATGGCGATGAACGGCGCGGGATCAGTGTGGATGCGTTCGTCGGCACGGATCGCGTCCATTATCGCGGCCTTGACGTCCGCCGTCGGCGCGTCGTAGCTCGCCTCAAAGCGCATATCAACGCGGCGCACCGGCTCCTTGCTGTAATTGATGACGGACGCGGAGGTCACGTCGCCGTTCGGGATGCTGATGACGGTGTTGTCCACCGTGTCCATGACGGTGTAAAACATGCCGATGGTTTTTATCGTACCTGATTTGCCGCCGATATCCACGAAATCGCCCGCGACGAATGGCTTTGCCATGAGCAGCGTGATGCCCGAGAACAGGTTCGACATTATATTCTGTATCGACAGCGACAGCGCAAGACCTGCCACACTGACCAGTGCGATAAGCGACGTCGTCGGGATACCGAGGCTGTCCGCGACGATTATGCCCGTGATTATCCACATAGCCGCCTTGACGACGGAGCGGATGAAGCCGCGCAGTGCGCCGTCCAGCCGCTTGGAATTGGCCAGTGCCTTGTCGGTGAGCTTTGTTAGAAGCAAGATGCAGACAAGGCAGACCGCCAGCGCGAGCACGCCCGATATCAGCTTATCCAGCGCGAGCGAACCGATCGAAATTTTCGATAGTTCTTTTGTGATGGCGTTTACATCTATTATTTCTTCCATCATAGTTTCCCCCGAAATTTTGATTTATATGCTGCCGAGATAGCCCTCGAGGATCAGGCTGGCCGCCACGGCGTCCACGGTTTTGCGGTGTTTTTTTTCTTTTTTACCGCTGGCGTGGAGGATGGCGTGCGCTTCGATGCTGCTGCGCCGCTCGTCCCAGAGGACGACCGGCAGCGCGCACTCTGCTTCAAGCATTTCCTTGAATCTGCGGCTTTTTTCGGCGCGCACGCCCTCGCTGCCGTCCATGTTTTTCGGCAGGCCGAGCACCAGCCGCTCAACTCCGCGCTCCTTCGCGGCCTCCGCGATGCGCTTTGCCGCGCGCTCCATGTCCCATTCCTCCATGGTCCACGCCTCACCGCAGAGTATGCCCATCGCGTCCGACACCGCAAGTCCGGTCCGCGCGTCGCCGAGATCGATCGCCATTATCCTCATATGCTACCTCCGGCAAATTTGCCTGTTTTTGATCTGTTTTGATTTAAATATACCATGGTTTATAACACCTTGCAACTATTGACTTGCCGGAAAGAAAAGGTTAAACTTTATATAAACCTGTCAAAAACCTGGAGAGAAACAGCAGATGAGCAATTTTGAAGTGTGTCTCAACGCCGTTTTCCCGCTGATCGCGATGATGCTTGTGGGCTTCGTCGTGCGTCTGACGGGGCTTGTAAACGGCAAGGACGTTGAGAAAATGAATAAGGTGGTATTCCGCGTATTCCTGCCCGTGCTTGTATTCAAGCAGGTGTATAATTCAGATCTGGCAAACGCGATCCGCCCGCGGCTGCTGCTGTACGCGGTTCTTGGTGTGCTGGCGGCCTTTGGGCTGGCGTGCATAACGGCGAAGATGCTTATCAGGAACCGTAGCCAGCGCAGCGCTGTGATACAGGGAATCTACCGCTCCAATTTCGCCATTATCGGCATACCGATCGCGCAGAGCCTGCTGAACGGCGCGGACACCGGCGCGGTGTCGGTGCTGCTGGCGGTCGTGGTGCCGATGTATAACGTGCTTGCGGTCATAATACTTGAGACGTATTCGGATAAGCACGACAGCGTCGGCCATGTGCTGCTGGACGTGGCGAAGAATCCGCTGATACTCGGCTCGCTCTGCGGAATAATATTTCTCATTTTCGGCTGGAAGCTGCCTCCGCTGATAGAATCCGTTGTGAATTCGATGAGCGGCGTCGGAAGCCCGATGATGCTGTTCCTGCTGGGCGCGTTCTTCGAGTTCAGACGCCTGAAGGAGCATTTGTATCCGCTTACCGTTGCCTGCGTGGGGCGGCTCGTGGTCATGCCGGCGATTTTTCTGTCACTTGGTGCGCTGCTGGGCTTCCGCGGAGTAGAGTTCGCGGCGCTCATCGGCATATTCGCCTCGTCAAACGCCGTGGCGGCCTTCACAATGACTCAGCAGATGGGCGGCGACGCCGGACTTGCCGGAGACATAGTCGTCGTGACAAGCACGCTGTGCCCGTTCACAATATTCGGCTGGAGCTTCCTGTTCAAGAGCCTCGGGATGTTCTGAGCAGGGGAGCGTACTGCTCCAAAAAATCCCGTAAATTCAATAAAAAACAGCTTGACCTCTTGCCCGCACTGTGGTATAGTATGAATTACCTGTCGGACGAGAGGTCTGTTTTTGCGCGCATTTTTCGCCGCAAGCCCTCGTCACAATACAGGGAGGCAATGCCCGCAATGCGGGTAAATAAAATAGGAGGTGCCGAAAGAATGGCTGCAGGCGCAAGAGTAAAAATCACACTCAGATGCGAAGAATGCAAGCAGAGGAACTACAACACGGTCAAGAACAAGAAGAACACTTCTGACCGTTTGGAGCGCAGCAAATATTGCCCCTTCTGCAGAAAGCACACCAAGCACGTTGAGACTAAGTAACTTCTGAAAGGATGCGTGAAAATGGCTGACGAAAAGAAAATCAGCGCTGCCCCCGCAAAGGCAGTCACCGCCGTTAAGAAGGACGACAACACCAAGCCCGGCTTCTTCAAGAGAGTCGGCAAGTGGTTCCGCGAGATGAAGAGCGAGCTGAAGAAGGTCATTTGGCCGACCGGCAAGCAGCTCACCAACAACACTCTCGTCTCCGTCGTAATGATGGTGGCTTCCGCAATAGTTCTCTGGGGCTTCGACTGGCTGGCGAACGCGCTGGTCAAGGCGCTCCTTACACTGGCGGGTTGATAACATGGCGGAAGACGCGAAATGGTACGTTGTTCATACGTACTCAGGTTATGAAAACGCAGTGGCCGCGGCTGTGATGAAGGCTGCGGAAAACCGCAGGATGACCGATCTGATAAGAGAAGTCAACATCCCTATGGAAACCGTCACCGAGATCACCGACGGCAAGGAAAAAACCGTTGAACGCAAGGTTTTTCCGGGCTACGTTCTCGTGAAGATGATCCTTACGGATGACAGCTGGCATCTTATCCATAACGTCCGCGGTGCAACAGGCTTCGTAGGCTCCGACGGTAAGGCCGTCCCCCTGACGGAGCAGGAAATTTATGATCTGGGTGTCGAACACAAGGAGATCGTTCTGAACTATCAGCTCGGCGATACCGTACGTGTCACCGACGGGCCTCTGGCCGGCTTCAGCGGCGTCGTGGACGAGCTTGAGCCCGATAAGGACAGAGTCCGCGTTGTAGTCTCTATGTTCGGCAGAGAGACTCCGGTCGATCTGGAGCTCGATCAGGTCGAAGTAATTAAAGATTAATAAGAAAGAGGTGCTGTAAATTGGCACAGAAAGTAGTTGGATACGTTAGATTCCAGGTTCCTGCCGGCAAGGCAACTCCGGCTCCCCCTGTAGGTCCCGCACTGGGCCAGTACGGTGTTAACATCGGCCAGTTCACTAAGGACTTCAACGAGCGCACCAAGGGCGACATGGGCATGATGATCCCTGTTGTCATCACCGTGTACTCTGACCGCAGCTTCACTTTTATCACCAAGACTCCTCCTGCCGCCCTGCTCATCAAGAAGGCATGCGGCATCGAGACCGCTTCCGGCGTTCCTCAGAGAGACAAGGTCGCAACTATCAGCAAGGAAGACGTCCGCAAGATCGCCGAGCAGAAAATGCCCGACCTCAACTGCACCGACATCGAATCCGCCATCAGCATGATAGCTGGCACCTGCCGCTCCATGGGCGTTGTCGTTGGCGACTGATAGAGCGAGCTTCTCGCTCCTCATGCGGCAGTAAGCAATTCGCTGCCGCCTAACGTGGGAGGATTAATCCATCCGACTCAACCACATTATTAGGAGGAAAACAAATTGTTTAGAGGTAAAAATTATAAAGAGAGCGCAAAGCTCATCGATAAGCAGGCACTCTATGATCCCATGGAGGCTCTGAATCTTGTTATCAGCGCCAGCAAGGCCAAGTTCGACGAGACCGTCGAGCTGCACGTCAAGCTCGGTGTTGACGGCCGTCACGCTGACCAGCAGGTCCGCGGCGCGATCGTCCTGCCCAACGGCACCGGTAAGTCCGTCCGCGTCCTGTGCTTCTGCAAGCCGGAGCGCGTTGAAGAGGCTCTCGCAGCCGGCGCTGACTACGCAGGCGGCATGGATCTCGTCGAGAAGATCCAGAAGGAGAACTGGTTTGAGTTCGATACCGTTATCGCCAGCCCCGACATGATGGGTACCGTTGGCCGTCTCGGTAAGATCCTCGGACCTAAGGGCTTGATGCCGTCTCCGAAGGCCGGCACCGTCACCCCGAACATCAAGCAGGCTATCACCGAGGCTAAGGCCGGTAAGGTCGAGTACCGTCTGGACAAGACCAACATCATCCACTGCCCCATCGGCAAGGTCAGCTTCGGCGCTGACAAGCTCTATGAGAACTATGTTGCTCTCATCGGCGCTATCAACAAAGCAAAGCCCGCGGCAGCAAAGGGCCAGTACATCAAGTCCTGCGTCACCGCTTCCACCATGGGCCCCGGCGTCAAGATCAACGCTCAGAAGCAGCTCTGATTCCAATAGGAATATGATAAACCAAAAGCTCCCGATTTCATCGGGAGCTTTTAATAATGATCAAGCGCCGTGAAATTCACGGCGCTTGACTCGTTGTATTTACCGTTCTTCTCGGAAGTATGCCAGACCAAGGGAGGCGGGGGGCTGGTTCTCACGCTTGTTGCGCATGCTGGTGATGACGAGGACGATTATCGTGACGATGTACGGCAGCATCTTATACAGCTCTTTTATTGCGAAATTCATGCCGCTGGGGATGAAGATGTACAGGATATACAGGCCGCCGAACAGGAACGAGGAGATGATGCCGACGTTCGGACGCCAGATCGTGAAGATGACCAGCGCGATGGCGAGCCAGCCGCGGTCGCCGAACGCGTCGTTCGACCAGACGCCGCAGGCATAGTCCATAACGTAGTACAGACCGCCGAGACCGGCTATCATGCTGCCCACGCAAGTCGCTACGTACTTGTACTTATTGACGTTGATACCGGCGGCGTCCGCGGTGTTCGGGCTTTCGCCGACGGCGCGGAGCTGGAGGCCGATGCGGGTGCGCTTGAGAACATAGGCCGCGACGACGGCGATTATCACCGCGAGGTAGGCCAGAAAACCGTAGGACAGGAATATCTTGCCGAACCAGCCGAGCTTATCGGCAAAGGGCAGGGCGCGGCTGTAATAGCTGCTGGTGGCGGAGAGGGAGATGGACGGAACCTCGCTGCCGGTGAGCTTTATCAGCGAGCCGCCGAAGAAGTTGCCGAAGCCGACGCCGAAAGTCGTCAGCGCAAGGCCGGTGACGTTCTGGTTGGCGCGCAGCGTAACGGTCAGAAAGCAGTAGATAAGCCCCATGATGAGCGAGCCGAAGAGCGAGGAGAGCAGCGGGATCATGATGGCGAGGAAGCCGTTCATGCTGCCCGCGGCGGCCTGTTCATACAGGAACGCGCCGATAACGCCGCTGATGCCACCGACGTACATGACGCCGGGGATGCCGAGGTTCAGGTTGCCGGATTTCTCTGTCAGGGTCTCGCCGGTGCTGCCGAAGAGCAGCGGGATGCCCTGCATGATGGCTCTCGGAATGAAAGAAACAAAATCAAACATTGGCCGTTCCTCCTTCTTTTTCCGCGTTTTTCGCGCTGCGGCGGAAGCTTATCTTGTAGGTGATGAAAAATTCGCTTCCGATGATGAAGAAAAGGATGATACCGGTGAGGATATCAGCAAAGGAATGGTTAAGACCGAAGGTCGTGGAGATCTCTCCAGCGCCGCGGTCGAGGAAAACGAGCAGGAAGCTTGTGAGGATCATAAATATGGGGTTGAACTTTGCAAGCCACGATACCATGACCGCCGTGAAGCCGCGGCCGCCCGCGATCGTCGTGGATATGGTGTGGTCGGTGCCGCCGACGAGAAGAAGACCCGCGATGCCGCATATCGCGCCGGAGAGCAGCATCGTCCGTACGATGACCTTCTCGACCTTGATGCCGACGTAGCGCGCGGTGCGCTCGCTCTCGCCGACAACAGCGATCTCATAGCCGTGCTTGGAGTAGTTGAGGTAGATGTACATGCCGACGGTCAGCACCGCGACGATGATGATGTTCAGCAGATATTTGTAATTGCCGATCTGCGGCAGCCAGCCAAGCTCAGTGGCCTGGTTTATGATGCCGACCTTGCCGGAGCCCTTGGGGGATTCCCAGATGATGACAAAATACGCGACAAGCTGGGTCGCAACGTAGTTCATCATAAGGGTGAACAGCGTCTCATTGGTGTTCCATTTGGCCTTGAAGATGGCCGGTATAAGACCCCATATCGCACCGGCGGCGATGCTCGATACGGCCATGACCGCAATCAGCGCCCCGTTCGGAAGTTTGTCCGAAAGGCAGATCATGCATGCCGCGGCGGCAAGCGCGCCCGCGAGCACCTGACCCTCGCCGCCGATGTTCCAGAAGCGCATCCGGAACGCGGGCGTCACTGCGAGAGAAACGCACAGCAGCAGCGCGATGTTCTGACCGAGTATCCATATCTTTCGCGGCGTGCCAACGGCGCCGTATATCATGGTCGAATAGACCTGAAGGGGGTTTTCGCCCGTCGTCAGGCTGGTCACCAGCGCGCAGAACAGCAGCGCGAGCACGATGGCCGCTGCGCGGATGCCCCACGCCTGATACCAGGGCAGCGCGCCGCGCTTCACGATATGAAACAGAGGGGCGTTATTCTGCTTATTCATCGGCCTTACCTCCCAGCTTCGTCATCATCATGCCGACGTCGCGTTTCGAAGCGCTGCGGCCTTCAACGATACCGCTTACCTTGCCGCCGCACAGGACAAGGATCTTGTCCGCCAGCTCCAGCAGCACGTCCAGATCCTCGCCGACATAGATGACGGCGACGCCCGCAGCCTTCTGCTTGTTGATAAGCTCATATATCGTATAGGAAGAGTTAATGTCCAGCCCGCGCACGGCGTAGGCGGTGAGCAGAACGGTGGGCGCGGAGGCTATCTCGCGGCCGACCAGAACCTTCTGCACGTTGCCGCCGGAGAGACGGCGCACGGGAGTGCTGATGCCGGGGGTGCTGACATCCAGCTCGTCGACAACGTTCTGCGCAAGCTTGCGCGGCGATTTTCTGTCGGTAAAGAAGCCGCGGCCCTTTCTGAAGGAGCGGAGCATCATGTTGTCGGCGAGATCCATGCTGCCGACAAGACCCATGCCGAGACGGTCTTCAGGGACAAAGCTGAGCGCGACGCCCATCTGCGCGATCGCAAGCGGATCCTTGCCGATAAGCTCTTCGCGCGTGCCGTCGTCCTCAATGTAGCTGACGCTGCCGCTCTCAATGGGCTGAAGTCCGGCGATGGCCTCGAGCAGTTCCTTCTGGCCGCAGCCGGAGATGCCGGCAATGCCGAGGATCTCGCCGGAATTTGCGGTGAAGGACACGTCGTCAAGCTTCAGGATGCCGTCAATGCTGCGCACGGTCAGGTTCTTGACCTCGATGCGAGGCTTCGGGTCGACGGGATCGGGGCGGTCAATGTTCAGCGTGACGGGGTGGCCGACCATCATGTTGGTCATTTCCTGCGCGTTCGTGGACTTGGTGGGCATATCGCCGATGAACTGCCCGTGGCGCAGAACAGCCACGCGGTCGGACAAGTCCTCAACCTCGTGCATCTTGTGCGTGATGATGACGATCGCCTTGCCCGCGTCGCGCATGTTGCGCAGGACGGCAAAGAGCTTGTCCGTCTCCTGCGGGGTCAGGACGGCGGTAGGCTCGTCAAGAATGAGTATGTCCGCGCCGCGGTAGAGCACCTTGATTATCTCAACGGTCTGCTTCTGGGAGACGGACATGTCGTATATCTTCTGGTTCGGGTCAACGTCAAAGCCGTATTTCTCGCAGATGTCGCGCACGCGCTGAGCTACGGCTTCCATATTGAGCCTGCCAGGCTCCTTGAGGCCGAGAACAATGTTCTCCGCCGCGGTCAGGACATCGACGAGCTTGAAATGCTGGTGGATCATGCCGATGCCGAGATCAAACGCGTCCTTCGGCGAGCGGATGACGACCTCCTTGTCGTTGATGAAGATCTGCCCCTCATCCGGAAAATATATGCCGGAGAGCATGTTCATGAGCGTGGTCTTGCCGCTGCCGTTTTCGCCGAGCAGGGCGAGGATCTCGCCGCGATAGATGTCCAGCCAGACCTTGTCGTTTGCGACGACCGGGCCGAAGGTCTTTGTAATGTTGCGCATTCTCACTGCGGCATGCTTGCTGTCCAAAGGCGTCAACTCCTTGCTGTCAGATGTAAAGAGATTATATTATATAGTGTCGTATAAAGTCAAATAATACTGCAAAGGGCAGCGCAGCGGGGGGAGAACTGCGCTGCCCTTCACAGTAAAGGGAGAGACGGCAGCCCCGGAAAGGGAGCCGGGGCTGCCGGATGGGAATCGTTATATTTTAGTATGCCTCGTCGAGCAGAGTGATACCGTCGATACGGAGATCGAAGTAAGGAGCGGAGCGCATCTCAGACTCGTGGAAGTAACCGTCGAGGATGACTTCGGTGTCGGCCTCGTAGTTTGCGTCGGTGTCAACGTCAGCCATGTAGCTGGTGAGGGTCTCGCCGCCGACGGTGAAGTTGGCGGTGTCGAACACATGGATGGTGCCGGCCTCAAGAGCGGCCTTGACTTCGGCAATCTTGTCGGCGGTGCCGGCAGCTGCGGCAGCCTCATTGACCTCGGTCAGGACGACGGAACCGGTTGCAAGAGTGCCGGTCCAGTCGGCGGGGATGGTCTCGCCATTTGCAACAGCGTTGATGACGAACTCATAGTAGGGAGCCCAGTCGATTCTGGAGGAGACGATGAAGGTGTTGGGGCAAGCGGAGATGGTGGAGCCGTTGTAGGAAACGTTGGGGACACCGGCGGTCTCGCAAGCGGTGGGGGCGCCCATGGAGTCGGCGTGCTGGCTGACGAGCTTGCAGCCGTTGGCGATGAGCTTGTTGGCGGCTTCCTTCTCAGCGGTCTCATCGTACCAGGAACCGGTGAAGGTCACTTCCATGGTAGCGGTGGGGCAGACGGAGCGAGCGCCGAGGAAAAAGGAGGTGTAACCGGAAACGACTTCAGCGTAGGTGAATGCGCCGACGTAGCCGATCTTGGCATCTTCAGCGGCGAAGTCGCCGTTGTCGATCATCTCGTTGAGCTTGAGACCGGCAGCAACGCCGGCGAGGTAACGGCCTTCATAGATGGAAGCGAATGCATTGTGGTAGTTGTCAAGACCCTCGGTGTGAGCCTTGGTACCGGTGGAGTGGCAGAACTGAACTTCGGGGAACTCCTTGGCAGCCTGGATGATATAGTCTTCGTGACCGAAGCTGTCGGCAAAGACGATGTTGCAGCCGGCGTCGGCCAGCTCAGCGGCGGCCTCGTAGCAGGACTGATCCTCAGGAATGTTGGTCTTGAAAACGGACTCAACGCCGAGGGTCTCGCAGGCTTCCTTGGCAGCGTTCATGAAGTTGAGGTCATAGGTGGAGTTCTCGTCGTGCAGGAAGATAAAGCCGACCTTGAGAGCGGAAAGATCCGCGGCGGACTGGTTCTCGGAGGCGTTGTCAGAGGGCTGGCTGCTTTCGGCAGCGTCGTCCTGCTTGGGGGCGGCAGAGTTGGAATTGCCGCAGGCGCACAGCGCAAACACCATAGCGAGAGCAAGCAGAAGTGCAACAAACTTTTTCATTCTTCGATCTCCTCATAATGTTTTGTTATTTTTATCTAAACTGCATTGCAGTGAAGATACTGAAAAATGCATTGACCGCGGTCTGAACGGAACCACGGTCAATGCATCGAGAAGGGACAAAAAATCATGCCCCCTGTATAGTACATTTTCCGATAGTCCGGTCATTTACGGCGTCCGGGTAGAAACTTCAAATCCATATCATTTGCTATATATCGAAAACGTTATTCAATTTACTGTTTTATCGTACCAGCCGAGGAGGGAAAAGTCAAGTGCCCTTTTTCGACTTTTTTCACATTTTTTAATGCGAAATTTTGTGAACTGTTCACAAATCACCTACAAAATACCAGTCCGTCATCGCTCATGGAAGCGATTTTGGCAAGCGATTCCACTCGCATCCCCTCGGCGCGCATACGGTCGCCGCCGCCCTGGAATGCCTTCTCTATCGCAATGCCTGCGCCGACGACGCTCGCGCCCGCCTGCTCGGCCAGCGCGCGCAGACCGACGAGCGCCGCGCCCGTTGCGAGGAAATCGTCGGTTATCAGGATGCGGTCGGAGGGCTTGAGATATTCCTTGGAGACGATGACGGTGTTTGTGTTGCCGTGGGTAAAGGACTCGACCTCGACGGAATAGACGCTGTCGGAAATGTTCCTGGACTTGCTTTTCTTGGCGAAGACCACGGGGCAGCCGAATTCAAGGCCGGTCATGATCGCAAGCGCGATGCCGGAGGCTTCGATGGTCAGGATCTTGTTGACGCCCTGCCCATCAAACAGCCGGTGCAGTTCTTTTGCCATTTCGTGCATCAGCATGGGGTCGAGCTGGTGGTTGAGAAAGCTGTCAACCTTGAGAATCCCGCCGGGCTTCACCTTGCCGTCGCGCAGTATGCGCTGTTCCAACAGTTCCATTTCAAAGTCCTCCTGGTCTTTATTTGTTTCTTATGTGGAGAAGCTGCCTGCGCGGACGCCGGAATTATCGACGCCGACAGGTTAAACCGAAAAAAGCCCGTCGTTTGCTCGACAGGCTTGTTTCGGGTAATTTAAATATTAAATCACACAGCGCGGGTGACCTTGCCGCTGCGGAGGCAGCGAGTGCAGACGTAAACATGCTTGGGGGATCCGTCTACTATGGCCTTGACGCGCTTCACGTTCGGCTTCCAAGTACGGTTGGAGCGTCTGTGGGAGTGAGACACCTTGATGCCGAAAGCGACATCCTTCTCACAGAACTGACACTTTGCCATGGATTGAAGCACCTCCTTGCTTGTGTTTGCTGATAAACAGCTTTTATATAATACCAGATGACAGCGTCAAATGCAAGAGGAATTTTAAATCTGCGCGGGATTTTTTTGTTAAAACCCTGCCGCGGAATATTTTACGCCCGGATGCGTGTGAAAGTTGTTGCCAAATGGGGCGGGATTGGTTAATATAATAGTATATAACGTGCCCGCGGGCAAACGGAGGATAAAAGCCTATGCGCAGCAAATATTCCGTAAAACTCAAGACCATTGCCGAGGAGATGGAGCTTACCCCGCTGCATACCTCCGCTGATTATGAGCAGGCTCTGATAATCACGGCGGACGTGAACCGCCCGGCCATGCAGCTCACGGGGTTTTATAACTATTTCGATCCGCACCGCCTGCAGATCATGGGGCGGGTCGAGAGTACATATCTTGACACGCTGAGCCATGAGGAGCGCCTCGCCGCGTTCAAGCGCTTTATGCAGTACGACATCTCCTGCCTCGTGATATGCCACGGGATGCAGCCGTTTCCGGAATGCCTTGAGATGGCGGAGAAATTCGACAGGAACGTGTTCATGACATCGGAGGACACCTCGGAGTTTCAGGCCGACGTCATCAGCACCCTGCACAACTATCTCGCTCCGCGCATAACGACGCACGGCGTGCTCGTCGAGGTCTACGGCGAGGGCGTGCTGCTGATGGGCGACAGCGGCATCGGTAAGAGCGAGACGGCGCTGGAGCTTATCAAGCGCGGCCACCGACTCATCGCCGACGACGCGGTCGAGATAAAACGCATCGGCAAGGATACGCTCGTGGGCAGCGCGCCGGAGCTTATCCGCTACTACATGGAGCTGCGCGGCATCGGCGTTATAAACGTGCGGCATATCTACGGCGTGGGCGCGGTGAAGCCGGAGTCCGGCATCGACCTCGTCGTGAAGATGGAGCCGTGGGAGGACGGCAAGGCCTATGACCGGCTTGGTCTCACCGACGAGAACGAGAGCATCCTCGGCGTAAAGCTCCCGCTCGTGACCATCCCCGTGCGCCCAGGCAGAAACCTCGCTGTCATTCTGGAACTTGCGGCGATGAACAACAGGCAGAAGAAGATGGGCTACAACGCCGCTGAGGCGCTGGCCGCGGAGCATGACCGCGCAATAGATGCCGGAACGCTGTGAGAAGCGAAATATAAAATAATCGGAGAACTTAAATATGGAAAATCTTGAAAACGCCATAGTAGAAATAAAAGAAAAGATGCCCGGCCTGAAGCTGCTCGAAAACGAGCCGATGAGCTCGCACTGCTCGTTCCGCATCGGCGGCCCCGTGCGGGCGCTCGCAGCGCCGAAGGACGTGACGGGGCTTTCAAAGCTCTGCCACCTGCTGAAAACGCATCACATCTCCCCGCTGCTGCTCGGCAACGGCACGAATATCCTGTTTCCGGACGAGGGGCTGAAGGATCTGTTCATAATCAGCACCGAGAATCTCACGAAGATGTTCCTCCTGCCGGACGGAGCCATATACGCGGAGGCTGGAGTGTCGCTGGCGAAGCTCGCGTCCTTCGCGCAGCAGAACGGACTGGCAGGGCTTGAGTTTGCGTCGGGCATCCCAGGCACGGTCGGCGGCGGCGTGCGTATGAACGCGGGCGCCTACGGCGGAGAACTGAAGGATGCGGTGGAAAGCGTCGTGTTCTACTTCCTGCCCGATCAGGGGCTTTACGAGATGGCGAACGAAAACTGCAAGTTCGCCTACCGCAGCAGCATATTCCAACAGATGAACGCGGCCATACTCAGCGCCGTGTTCTGCCTCCAGCCCGGCGACAAGGCCGAGATATCCGCGAAAATGCGCGAGTTGAACGAGCGCCGCCGCGACAAGCAGCCGCTCGATATGCCCTCGGCGGGCAGCGCGTTCAAGCGTCCTGAGGGGCACTATGCCGCCGCGCTCATCGAGGAAGTGGGGCTGAAGGGCTATTCCGTGGGCGGGGCGCAGGTCTCCGAGAAGCATTCGGGCTTCGTCGTGAACACCGGCGGCGCCACGAGCCACGATGTGTACGACCTGATGATGCATGTGCGCAACACGGTTTACAAAGAGCGGGGAGTGTTCCTCGAGCCGGAGATAATCATTCTGCCGCCGGAGTACGCGCTGGTCGATGAGGGACCCGACCTCAAGCTCAACAGCGTTCAGGTGAACGATATGAGCCGGCCGCCGGAGCCGTCGAAGGAGGGCTGAGATGCAATTTCTGATAATCACCGGACTTTCCGGCGCGGGCAAGAGCCGCGCGGCGGATATTCTGGAGGATCTTGACTACTACTGCGTTGACAATATGCCCGTGGCGCTCATGCCGCGCTTCGCGGAGCTGTGCATCGCGACCGGCGGCCGCTATGAAAAGGTCGCGCTCGTGACCGACGTGCGCGAGAAGGACGGCTTCGGCGAGCTGCTGAAAACGCTCGACCAGCTAAACGACATGGACTGCGGCTGCCGCATCCTCTACATGGACTGCGACATGCGCACGCTGGTGCGCCGCTATAAGGAATCCCGCCGCCCGCATCCGCTGTCGGCGCCGGGGCTTACCGTGGAGGACGCGATACGCAAGGAGGAGCAGCTCCTCGCGCCTATCCGCGAGCGCGCGGATTATATCGTCAACACCTCGAATCTCACCCTCGGCATGCTGCAGAACCGCCTGTTTTCGATATTCGTGCAGGACGGGCGCAAGCGCGATCTCGACATCACGGTGATGTCCTTCGGCTATAAGCACGGCCTGCCGATGGATGCCGACCTCGTGTTCGACGCAAGATTTCTGCCGAACCCATATTACGTTGAGGACCTGCGCCCAATGTGCGGGCTGGACAGACCCGTGCGCGATTTCGTGTTCAGCTATCAGCAGACGCGCGAGTTCATGGAGATGCTTGAGCACATGATAGAGTTCCTGCTGCCGCTGTACATAGAGGAGGGCAAGCTGGGACTCACCATTGCCATCGGCTGCACCGGCGGACGGCACCGCAGCGTCGCCATTGCCGCCGCGCTCAACGACCATCTGCTCTCCAAGGGGCTGGATTCGACCAACATAAACAGAGACGTGGACAAGTGAGGTAAACGATGTCTTTTTCTTCCGAAGCCAAGGCGGAGCTTTGCCAGCAGCGGCCGGACAAAAAATGCTGCGCGCTGGCGGAGAGCTACGGTGTGCTGCTCTACTGCAACACATTTTCGGCTCAGGAGATCCGCATCATCACTGCAAGTCCGGAGTTTGCCGCGCGGCTGCCGCGCCTGTTCAAAAGAGCCTTCGGCCTGGGCTTTGACGTTCTGCCGAAGGAGGGAACTGCCGGAAAAAGCAGCTTCAAAATAACCGACAGGGACAAGCTGAAAAAAATATTTGACGCGTTCGGCGCGGAGATAGACGGAACCGTGTCCCACCATATCAATTTCGGCGTGATAGAGGACGACTGCTGCCGCGCCTCGTTTATCCGCGGCGCATTTCTGGCCGGAGGCAGCGTGACCGATCCCGAAAAGCGCTACCATCTTGAGCTTGCGACGCCGCACCACAGTGTCAGCCGCGAGGCATATTCCGTCCTGCTGGAGCTTGGATTCACCCCGAAGGAGACGCAGCGCGGCGGGAACTGGCTGCTGTACTTCAAGCAGGCAGATTTCATCGCCGACTTCTTCACCGCAATCGGAGCACCGGGTACGGCGATGAATATAATGACCGCCAAGGTCGAAAAGGAAATGCGCAACACCATAACCCGCCGCGTCAACTGCGACTCCGCGAACGCGGACAAGGTCGTCGCCGCGGCGCAGGAGCAGATCGACGCGATACGCCGCATCGTGCGCGAGTACGGCATCGACGCGCTGCCGGAGCCGCTGAAGGACGCCGCGCTGCTGCGCATAGCGAATCCCGAGGCGAGCCTCGCCGATCTTGCGACGCTGTCCTATCCGCCGGTGACCAAGAGCTGCCTTTCGCACAGGCTGAAAAAAATAATGTCGTTCAAGCCGGAGGAGTAAGCATGGCTTTCGTTCATTTACATGTGCATACCGAGTATTCCCTGCTGGACGGAGCCTGCCGCATCGAAAAGCTTGTAAGCAAGGCGAAGGAGCTGGGGCAGACGGCGCTTGCGATAACCGACCACGGCGTCATGTACGGCGCGGTCGCGTTCTATAAGGCCTGCCAGGCCGAGGGCATCAAGCCCATAATCGGCTGCGAGGTGTATGTCGCGCCGCGGAACATGTCCGACAAGGAGCACGGCATAGACAACAACTATTCGCACCTTATCCTCCTGTGCAGAAACGAGCAGGGCTACAAGAATCTCTGCTACCTCGTCAGCATGGCTTTCACTGAGGGCTTCTACATCAAGCCACGCATCGACTGGGCGATCCTGCATCAGCATTCCGAGGGGCTTATCTGCCTCTCCGGCTGCCTTGCGGGCGAGATACCGCAGAAGATCATCCATGGCGATTACGAGGCCGCGAAGGCGAAGGCGCTCGAGCTGCGTGATCTGTTTGGCGAGGATAACTTTTATCTTGAGATACAGGATCACAACATCCCAGAGGAGCGGCAGGCTGCGCAGGGGCTTATACAGATCCATAAGGAGACCGGCATCCCGCTTGCGCTGACGAACGACGCGCACTATATCGAGAAGGCCGACGCCTATTATCAGGACGTGCTCATGTGCATCCAGATGGGCAAAACGGTCGATGATCCGAACCGTATGCGCTTTGAGTCGCAGGAGTTGTATCTGAAGAGCGAGGAGGAGATGCGAAAGCTCTTCCCCGATTGGCAGGAGGCCGCCGACAACACCGTCAGCATCGCCGAACGCTGTAACTATGACTTTGAATTCGGTCACTATCACCTGCCGCGCTTCAAGCTGCCGGAGGGTGAGAGCGACAGCTATGAATATCTGAAAAAGCTCTGCGAGCAGGGCTTCGCGGAGCGCTACCCTGACAAGCCGGAGGTGCATAAGCAGCTCGACTATGAGCTGAGCATGATAAACAAGATGGGCTTTGTGGACTATTTCCTCATCGTCTCCGACTTTATCGGCTATGCCAAGCGCAGCGGCATTCCGGTCGGCCCCGGCCGCGGGAGCGCCGCGGGCAGCGTCGTGTCCTACTGCCTGCATATAACCGAGGTAGACCCGATAAAATACAGCCTCTTCTTCGAACGCTTCCTGAATCCGGAGCGTGTGTCAATGCCGGATATCGACGTTGATTTCTGCGTCAACCGCCGCGGCGAGGTCATCGACTACGTCAACCGCGTCTACGGGCATGATCATGTCGCGCAGATCGTGACCTTCGGCACCATGGCCGCGCGCGGCGCGATACGCGACGTCGGGCGCGCCCTGTCCGTCAGCTACGCGGAGACGGACGCCGTTGCAAAGCAGGTGCCGTCCGGCCCCAGCGCGCTGAACATCACGCTCGATGAGGCGATCAGCCTTTCAAAGCCGCTCAAGGAAATGTACCAGAGCGACCCGACGCTCCAGCACCTTATCGACGTCGCCAAGGCGCTGGAGGGTATGCCACGGCACGCGTCCACGCACGCCGCCGGCGTCGTCATCACGGAGAAGCCGGTGTATGAGTATGTACCGCTCTCGACGAACGACGGCAACCCCGTGTGCCAGTACCAGATGACGACGCTTGAGGAGCTGGGGCTTCTCAAGATGGACTTCCTAGGGCTAAGAAACCTCACCGTGCTTGACGACGCGGTCAAGCTCGTGCAGAAGACCGTTCCGGATTTCCGCATAGAGGACGCGCCGGAGGACGATAAGGCGACCTATGAGATGCTCGCCGCCGGACGCACGAGCGGCGTGTTCCAGCTTGAAAGCACGGGCATGACCGGCGTCTGCGTGGGACTCAAGCCCAAGAGCATTGAGGACATCACCGCGCTTATAGCGCTCTACCGCCCCGGCCCGATGGACTCGATACCGCGCTTTCTCGAGTGCTCCGTGCATCCGGAAAAAGTCAGCTACAAGCATGAGCTGCTGCGCCCTATCCTCTCCGTCACCTACGGCTGCATCGTGTATCAGGAGCAGGTCATAGAAATTTTCCGCCGCCTAGCGGGCTTCTCGCTCGGTCAGGCCGATATGATCCGCCGCGCGATGAGCAAAAAGAAGCACAAGGTCATCGATGCGGAGCGCGTCGCGTTCATTCATGGCGACCCGAGCCGCGGCATTGCGGGCGCTATCGCAAACGGCGTGCCGGAGAGCGTCGCCAACAGCATCTATGACGAGATACTGGACTTCGCGAGTTACGCCTTCAACAAGGCGCACGCGGTGAGCTACGCCATCGTCGCCTACCGCACGGCATATATGAAGCGGCACTATCCGCCGCAGTATATGGCGGCGCTGCTGACGTCCGTGCTTGAAAGCAGCACGAAGGTCGCGGAGTATATCGCGGAGTGCCGCGAGCTGGGCATAAAGCTGCTGCCGCCGGACGTGAACGAATCCGACGCGAACTTCACCGTCGCGGGGGAGAACATCCGCTTCGGCCTCGTTGCCATCAAGGGCATCGGCTGGGGCGCGATCGAGGAGCTCGTCGCCGAGCGGCACGAGAACGGGCTGTTCACAAGTTTTGAGGATTTCTGCAAGCGCATGTCCGGCAAGGAGCTGAACCGCCGCGCGGTGGAAAATCTCATCCGTGCGGGCGCATTCGACGGCATGGGCTATAAGCGCAAGGCGCTGCTTCAGATCGCGGGCGCGGTCATCGACAGCATAAGCCAAGCCGCGCGCGACAATATTGCCGGACAGTACGATCTCTTCGGCGATTTCGAGGCGCAGTCCGAGGCGTCGCCGCAGACGATACCGATACCGGACGTCGAGGAATTCAGCGCGCGCGACAAGATGATGATGGAAAAGGAAGTGACCGGTCTGTACCTGACCGGCCACCCGATGGACGAATACCGCGACGCTGTGCGCAAGGTCGGCGCGGTGCCGATCGGCGCGATACTCGGTGACTTTGCCGCCGATGACGGGCCGCAGCGCTTTGCCGACAACCAGTACGTCACCGTGGCGGGCATCATCTCCACGATGAGGACGCGCACCACGCGCAATAATTCGCTCATGAGCTATGTCCAGCTTGAGGACGACACCGGCACGATCGAGATGATCGCCTTCCAGAAGGTCATCGACACCTGCGGCTCGCTGCTGCGGGAGAATAACGCCGTCATCGTGCGCGGGCGCATCTCCGTGCGCGACGAGAAGGAGCCGCAGCTCATGGCGGACACGCTCTATAATATCGGCGACATGGCGTACATGCCGCGGGAGCGGAGTGCGCCGCGCGAAGAGATCAGGAAGGATCAGAAGCTGTGGGTAAAGCTCCCCGCGAGGGACGATCCGCGGCTGCACCGGATAGAGCTGCTGCTGACGATGTTCCCCGGCGAACAGCAGATGGTGATATTCTGCGAGCGGGAGCAGAAGCGGCTCGCCGCCCGCTGCGTTATCCACCGCGCCCTCGTGCAGGAGCTGCGCGACATGCTGGGCGACGGCAACGTCGTCGTAAAATAGAAGATAAGATCAAAACCGGCTGACGGAGGAATTTTCTCCGTCAGCCGGTTCTGTTATGCGTATATCCGCAGAGTCTCGTTATAGACCTTCATAATATCGTGCAGCACGTCAAACTGCTTGAAATCGTTGTGGTAGGCGATGTTTATCTCCCGCATCATGCTCAGATTCTCAACGGGCAGAACCGCTATCTTGCCCTTTTTCAGCTCGTCCAGACACACGCTTCTGGCGAGGATGGAGACTCCGAAGTCCCGCCGGATAAGATCCTTTATCGTCGCCATGTTGTCTATCTCAAGCACGACGTTGAAGTCGCTTATGCTCATGTTGTTGCTCTCAAGGTGGGCGACGAACAGGTTGCGCGTGTTGGAATCCGGCAGACGCAGGATCATGCGCTCCTTCTTCAGCTCGTTGAGCGTGACCATGCTCCGCTTTGCGAACGGGTGGTTTACCGACACCGCAAGCACGAGATAATCCGTATCGAGCAAAAGATAATGTATGTTCGGGTCGGCTATCCGCCCCTCGACGATTGCGAGATCAAGCTCATAGGTGTTCAGCATAGTATAAAGATTACTTATAGTGTCAGTAATCATTTTAATGCTTATGCCCTCGTTTGCGGCGCAGTATTTGGCCAGCGCTTCGGCGATGGGGTTGCTCTCCGCCGTGTGCGTCACGCCTATTGTGAGATGCGTTGTCAGTCGGCGGCTGTCGCGCAGATCCTGCCGCAGGTTATTGTACAGCCCAAGCATTTTCTTCGCGCATTTTACGACCTCCTCGCCCTGCTTTGTCACTACGAGCTGGCCGTTTATACGCTCAAAAATGCGCACGCCGAGTTCCTGCTCCAGCGCCTTTATATGCTGGCTGACGGCAGGCTGGGTGATGGACAACTGCTGCGGCGCCTGCATAGGCTTTGAGCGGAGCAAGCGGTTCAAGGAGGCGGGCGTACGCACGCACATAATAGTCTGTTGTGCCGCCGCGCTCATTATGATAATCTCAAAATACGGCTTCGCCGACCTGACGACGGCGGACGGCGCGGTCTACAATGGAACGCGCGGCGCTGACCCCGCGCGTGGCGGCGCAGGCGGTCAGCGGCATCAGCTTTCTCGGCGCGGGCGTGATATTCAAAAACGGCAACACCGTCAAGGGACTGACCACCGCTGCCGGAATCTGGGCGACGGCGGCCATAGGTCTCGCGGTAGGTGCCGGAATGTACTGGGTCGGGCTTTTCGTAACGCTGCTTATTGCGGTGTTTCAGATATCCATGTACCGCTTTACCGTCGGCGCGGATTCCTTCTGCACGAGCCGTGTGCAGTTCACGGTGTCGAATGGGGAGGAGTTTGCGGCGGAGCTGCAAACTCAGCTTGACAAGTGGCGTGCGCGCGTTGTGAGCAGCGAACTGAGCCGCGACGGAGACGGAAACCTGTGCTATGACCTGACGCTGAAAACGGCGCAGTGCATCGAGCTTGACGATATAATGCAGTTTATGACCGAACATAAAGAGATAATCCGCGCTGAGGGGGTGCCGGTGGCGTAGCCGGCTCGGCCGGAGGGAAAGGAGCCGCGCATGGAGCCGCAAGTGAATTATGACCAGCGATACAGCGGGCTTCTGACCGTTTACAGGCTTCGCAGCTTTGCCGCGGCGGCCGTGGAGCTGAACCTGACGGCCTCGGCGGTCTCCAAGCAGATACGCTCCCTCGAAAGCGATCTTGGCCGCCCGCTGTTTATCCGCAGCGGCAGCAGGCTTATTCCAACCAGAGCCTGCGAAGCGATAGTGCCGTTCGCGGAGAAAATAGACGCCCTGTGCGTCCGGATGCAGCAGGAGCTGGCCTCAACGGATCGCAGTGTCCGCCACCTCGTCGTCGGGGTAACGCCGAGCGCGGAGAGCAGCGCGATCTCGCAGGTGTTGACCCGGTACGCGTCGGAGCATAATGATACGCAGATAACGATAGTGTCAGAGGGCAGTGCGGCGCTGCATGACATGCTTCAGACCGGGGCGATAGATCTGGCGGTCGTTGACGGCGGCTTCAGCGCAGACGGCTTCAATTCGATACTGCTCGACACGGATCACCTTGTAGTCGCGGTATCGAACGAAAATCCGCTTTCCGAGAAAAGCTTTGTGCGCCTGTCCGAACTGCGGCATGAACGGCTCGTCCTGTGCGCGCCCGGCTCCGGCACGAGGAATCTTTTTGAGGCACATCTGAAAAGCGCCGGTATGCAGATCGGCCAGTTCAATGTGATGATGGAACTGGACAGCATATCGACGATAAAAAAGCTCGTCGGCGATAACTATGGCGTGTCGGTGCTGCCGAACAAGGTGTGCGCCCGCGATGCGGAAGCGGGGCGCTTTCGCATAAAGCCGATAGCGGACATGAACATGGCGCGGCAGATACATATGTTTTACCGGCCGGAGCTCCGCTGTGAAGAGCTGTTGGGCGATATACAAAGACTGTATTATGAGGTTATGAGCAATTAAAAAACCGACAGAACGCAAGCTCTGTCGGTTTTGACTTATTTCAGCTCGTAGAGCTTGGAGTATTTCTCCTCCAGATAGCTCAGGTAGTAATCCGGGTTCAGGCTCTCGCCGGTGATGTGGCGTATCCACTCGTCGGGATCCATGACGGACGCGCAGGAGAACACGTACTCGCGCAGCCAATCCGCGACCTTGTTCAGCTCGCCGCGCTCGACGACGGCGAACACGTCGAAGTCCTTCTGCATCGTGCGCAGGATCTGCACGCCGTAGGCGTTGCCGAGCGCGTAGGATGGGAAGTAGCCGAACATGCCCGTCCAGTGGACGTCCTGAAGGCAGCCGTCCGCGTCGTTCGGCACGTCGATGCCGAGGTATTCTTTATATTTCGCGTTCCACAGCGCGGGGATCTTGTCGACCGTGATATCGCCGTTTATGAACGCCTTCTCCAGCTCGTAGCGGATGAGAATGTGCAGGCTGTATGTCAGCTCGTCGGCCTCGGTGCGGATAAGGCTGGGGCGGGCGATGTTGACGGCTTCGTACAGCTCGCGCTCGCTCACGTCGGACAGGTTGCCGCTTATCTCAAGCAGCTTCGGATATACAAAGTGGATGAACGCCTCGCTGCGGCCTATGAGGTTTTCGTAGAAGCGGGAGATCGTCTCGTGCATGGCGTTGGACATGGCGTTCGCGGCGTGGTTGGCGTAGAACTCCTGCGGCTCGTTCTGCATGAACAGCGCGTGACCGCCCTCGTGCAGCGTGGAGAAAATGTTTGATATGAAGTTGTCCTCGAAATAGTGCGTCGTGACGCGGACGTCATTCGCGCCGAAGTTCGTCGTGAAGGGGTGCTCGGTCGTCATGAGCACGAGCGCGCTCTCGCGCAGCCCCTCTATCCGGAGCAGGTACTTCGAGAATGCCTCCTGCTCAGGGATCGGGCAGCTGCGTGTCAGGAAATCCTCGCGGATGGGCTTGCCCTCGGCGACGATGCGCTTCATCAGCGGCACGATGCGCTCCTTCAGCGCGCCGAAGAACGCGTCGAGCTGGACGTGGTCGTTACCCTTCTCGTAATCGTCGAGCAGAGAGTCGTAATATGTGGGCTTCTTCTCGTCGCGCAGGTCTATGCTGCGGCGGGTGAAGTCGATGAGCGTGGCCATCGAGTCGCGGTAGAGCGAGAAGTCGGCGGCTTTCTTGGCCGCGAGCCATTCGCCGTAGGCCTTGCTGGAAGCAAGATTCATCTCGTAGGCAAACTTTGCGCTCTCGTTCTTGGACTTGATATACTCGTCATATTTGTGCTCGACCGCCTTTTTCTGCACCTCGGTCAAGCCCTCGGAATCCTCATGCAGCTCGCAGATGAGCTTCACGTACTTTTTGGAGTGCATCAGCTTGTGGAACTGGCGTCCGATGGTCGCCATATCCTCACCAGCCTGCGCGATGCCCTCTTCGGGCGCGCAGCACTCCATATCGAAACTGACCTTGCCGATGCAGCGGGCATAGGCTTCCATCTCGTCGAGCAGCGCGAAGAGCTGCTTGAGCTTTTTCTGATTGTTCTTTGCGTTGTCCATGTTTATATCTCCTTTAGTATCGGTTAACAAGGGCAGACACGGTTTTGACGGGCAGAAATGCGCCCATACTTCTTCAAAGTCCTTGACAATACGGAGAGTATTCTCTTCGGCCTTTTCATCGTCTGGCCACATTTCTGCTCCGCCAAAACTGCTTCGCACCTGACAGGGATGGATTTTTGAGTGATTTTTGTTTTTTGAAACGCAGACGGGCTGCCGCCCTTCTATAATTCAAATCAAAGCCCAACGAAGTGGGTTTGATTTGAGAAGGAAGAAGGAGATTGCAGAGTGCAGCTTTTGCCGCGAGGCGGAAGCGGAACGGTGCAAGCTTCTTCTGACGAGACGGAAAGACGCACGGTCAGGCGTGTTTGCCCTTGTCAACCGATACTACTTGTTTTCTCCAGAGAAGTATTGGCACAGGTGCCGCAGACAGCACTCTGCGCAGTTCGGCTTGCGCGCATCGCACACGGCGCGGCCGTGCAGCACGATGCAATGGCAGAAGTCGGACGAGTGCTCCGGCGGAAGTATCTTCCGCAGCTCCATCTCAATCTTGACCGGATCCTTCAGGTTATCCACAAGCCCCAGCCGGTTCGAGATACGGATGCAGTGCGTATCGACGACCGTGGAGCCGGGCACCTTGAACACATCGCCGAGAATCAGATTTGCCGTTTTCCTGCCGACCCCGGGCAGCGCGGTCAGCTCCTCCATAGTCCGCGGCAGCTCGCCGCCGTATTTCTCGAGCAGAACGTTTGCGCAGGCGACGATGTCCCGCGCCTTCGCGCGGTAGAATCCGCAGGAGTGGACGTATCTCTCGACCTCCTCGACGTCCGCGGCGGCGAAGGCCTCAAGCGTCGGGAAGCGCTCGAACAGCGCGGGGGTTATCTTGTTCACGCGCTCGTCCGTGCACTGCGCGGCGAGCCGCACCGAAAACAGCAGCTCGTAGCCCTTGCGCCAGTCGAGCGTGCAGTCCGCCTGCGGATACTCGGCCAGCAGAAGCCGCACTATTTCGTTTACCTGCTCCTGTGTGCGCATAAGCTTACCTCTTATTTTTATAATAGTATAATGGTAGTATCGGTTAACAAGGGAAGACACGCCTGACAGTGCGTCTTTCCGGCGCTTTTTGCTTTTTTCGACTTGAAGGGCGGCAGCCCGTCTGCGTCTCAAAAAGCAAAAATCACTCGAAAATCCATCCCTGTCAGGTGCGCAGCAGTTTTGACGGAGCAGAAATGTGGCCAGACGATGAAAAGGCCGCTGAGAATACTTGCTGTATTGTCAAGGACTTTGAAGAAGTATGGGCGCATTTCTGCCCGCCAAAACCGTGTTTGCCCTCGTCAACCGATACTAATGGTCAGTAAAAAAGCAAAGTCGGCGCGGCTTTATCGCGCCGACTTTTATTGATTTATCTGCTTGCAGTGACGGTTCCGCTGGCGACTATGTCGGTCAGGTCAACGTCGCTGTACTTTCCGCCGAAGTGCCATGTGACACTCAGCGGCAGGCTGATGGACTCGCCGGAGGAGATGTTCACGGTGAAGGTCTTGCTGCCGAAGGGGGTGTTCAGCGCGCTCTTGCCGTCGTAATCCACGGCGGGGCTGGCCATGGTCGCGGTGCTGCCGTTGAGATCAACGGTGACTGCGCCGGGAACCTCAACGAGATGCAGGCTGTAAGAGTCAAGGCTGACCTTGACCATTACCTCGGCCTGAGAACCGCTCACGGAGCTGATGCTCCAGTCAACGCGGATGTTCATCGGCACACCCGTGTTGGAAGAGAAGCTGCCGGAATTGAGAAGCTTGTTAGGCTCCGGAGTCGGCGCGGGGGTGGGAGTGGGCGTAGGAGTGGGCGTCGGCGTCGGGGTAGGCGTGGGAGCCGAGGACGGCGTCGGGGTCGTCGCCGTGCCGGTGCTGCCGGAGCTGCTGCCGTCGCCGGTCGTACCGCCTGCGTTCGGCGTGCCGACGACTATCTGCGGCTCCATCGAACCTGATACGTCGGCAGCCGGAGGTTCGGCCGCATTATCCTTGCTTGTCAGCCAGAAGCAGATGAGCGCAACGGCCAGAAGGAAAAATACTATGAACAAAACCGCGGCAAATTTGCCTTTTTTCATTATTGATTCAGTCCTTTCATTAGGAGTGATTACATTATACAGCAAAAGGCGAAAAATGTCTACCATGGGCGCCGCGGACAGGTGTAAATTATGTTTCTTAAGGGGCGGCGCGGGTGGAACGCGGCACGCCATATTTTGGCGTGCCGGTGCATTCTGCCCACAATATACAGATGGCACATGATGAAACGACCGATCTTTTGTCAAAAATGCCTCATTTGGTTGACAAGTTGTGGCAGTTGGTGTAAAATCTTAAAAAACATAAGATATTCGTTGGACTGCAGCCTGACGGTTCTATTGCAGCATGTTCCCGGTAAGAAGCGACGGGTTGAAGGGAGCTGATTCACATCGACGTGATTGAGGAGACTACGGTAGAGAGTTATACTCCTGCCGCGGTGATTCTTCCTTATGAGGTACAGGAGAATACTATGTGGAGGAGCTGGGCGAGCTTGACGCTAAGCCGGTATACTCCTTTTTTAAGCGCTTTTTTGATATAGTGCTTTCGCTTTTCGCACTTATCGTGCTGCTTATCCCGATGCTTATCATAGCGGTCATTGTAAAGCTGACCTCGCCAGGAAGCGTCCTGTATAAGCAGGAGCGGCTCGGCAAGGACGGCATGAGCTTTGAGATAATAAAGTTCCGTTCGATGTACGCCGACGCTGAGAATAACGGCGCGCAGTGGTCCGACGGCGAGAACGACGAGCGGATAACCCCGTTCGGCAGGTTCCTGCGGCGTACCAGAATGGACGAGCTGCCTCAGTTCGCGCAGATACTGACCGGTAAGATGAGCCTTGTCGGCCCGCGACCGGAGCGCGAATGCTTCTACGAAAAGTTCGAGACCTACATACACGGCTTCAGCGAGCGTCTGAAGGTCAAGCCGGGACTCACAGGGCTGGCGCAGGTCTCCGGCGGTTACGATCTGCGGCCGGAGGAGAAGGTGGTGTACGATATCGAGTACATAAAGAAGCGCTCGCTTTGGCTCGACCTGAAATGCATACTGCTCACAGTGCGCATAATCTTTTCTCATAATGGAGCAAGATAAATGACGGACAGCACCATCCGGTGTGTCATATAATAAAACCTGAACTTAGAGTTCAGGTTTTATTTTTGCATGCAAAAAGAGCAAGGTGAATTATACTATCAAGTGCAACAGTAAAAAAGAAAAGAAGTTCATACGAATCTCTGGTAGAATATAATTACCACAAAAACAAAAAACCAAAAGGAGATCCGTATATAGCCGTAAAGAAGCCGGACACTGGGAAGCGGACACGGTAGTAAGCGGTCAGGGAAAAAGCAAGGCTTGCTTTGCAACCTTGGCAGAGCGCAAGACACGGTTTTATATAGCGGTCAAAATGCCCGACCGAAGAGCCGAGACCATGGAGAATGCCATTGTTTCCGTGCTCTCATAATTTCCTCCGCAGTTGGTAAAGACGATAACCTGCGACAGAGGGACAGAGTTTGCAAATTGGCGAAATATTGAGAAACGGCTGGGCTGCGAAGTGTACTTTACAGATCCGTACTGCGCGTGGCAGATGGGTACGAATGAAAACTCAAACGGTTTGCTTCGAGAGTTATACCCGAAGGGCAGAAACCTCTCCCGTGTTGCTCCGGCCACGCTAAAACGAAACCTGGCGCTTATTAACGCCAGGCCTCGTAAGGTTCTTAATTTCCGTTCTGCTCAGGATTTGTGGGTCTTTGAACTCTCTTCCTGTTGCACTTAGTTTGACAATTCGCTACGTGTATCTATTATTACTTGTTCTCCATGTTTACGGCGCCGGAGAGGTCAACGGAGGTGGAACCTTCGTCTTCCTGCTCGAAGACGTAGTCTTTGCCGGGGAGGATCGCGTTGAGGCCGATGCCGACGATGGAGGCGACAGCGAGGCCGGAGAGGCTCACGATGCCGATCTGGATGCTGCCGGAGTAGCTGATGCCGATCGCAAGAACGAGTATGAGCGCGGCGACGATGACGTTTCTGGTGTTGGTGAAGTCGACCTTGTTCTCAACAACGTTGCGCACACCGACTGCGGAGATCATACCGTAGAGGATGAGGGACACGCCGCCGATGGTCGCGGTGGGCATTGCGGAGACGAGAGCAGCAAACTTCGGGCAGAAGGAGACGAGGATCGCGATGCAGGCTGCGATGCGGATGACGCGGGGGTCGTAGACCTTGGACAGCGCGAGGACGCCGGTGTTTTCACCGTAGGTGGTGTTCGCGGGGCCGCCGAAGAGTGCTGCCAGGGAGGTTGCCAGACCGTCGCCGAGGAGGGTGCGGTGGAAGCCGGGGTCAGACATGAAGTTCTTGCCGACGGTGGAGGATATTGCGCAGATGTCGCCGATGTGCTCGACCATGGTGGCGAGGGACAGGGGGACTATGGTGAAGACCGCGGACCAGAGCAGAGAGGAGTCAACCTCGCCAGCGAAGAGGCCGAACACGGTGCGGTTCCAGTGAACGGGAAGGCCGATCCATGCTGCGTTGGAGACTGCTTCGGAGACGGCAGCGCGCTCTGCGGGGTCAACGATGAGTGCGAAGATGTAGGAGCCGAGGACGCCGAGGAGGATGGGGATGATCTTGGTCATGCCCTTGCCCCACATATTGAAGCCGATGACGATCGCGATGGCAACGATGGCGACGAGCCAGTTGGCCTTGCAGTTATTGATAGCGGAGGAGGAGAGGGTCAGGCCGATGGCGATGATGATGGGGCCGGTGACGATGGGCGGGAAGAAGCGCATGACTTTCTTGACGCCGAAGGTCTTGAAGAGGACGGAGAGAATAACATACATCAGACCTGCGATAAGAACGCCGAAGCATGCATAGGGCAGGAGCGCGTTGTCATAAATCGGGCTGCCGTCAGCTGCCGCGCCGATGGTGCGGATGGCGTTGTAGCCGCCGATGAAAGCGAAGGAACTGCCGAGGAAGGCCGGAACCTTGCCGCCGGTGAGCAGGTGGAAGAGCAGGGTGCCGATACCGGCGAAAAGAAGCGCGGTAGCGACGTTAAGTCCGGTTAGAGCCGGAACAAGCACGGTGGCGCCGAACATGGCGAACATGTGCTGGAGGCCGAGCAGCAGCATCTTGGGGGTGCCGAGCTGGCGTGCGTCGTAAATGGGGCCGTCGATGGTGGTTTTCTTGTTCATTCAATTTACCTCTCTCAGTAGATTTTTTAATTGAACCATCTATATAAAGCGGCGTTTGCCGCAATATACCGTATTAAATTAATCCGCAATATCCATCAGGAACACGCCGGTCTCGCCGTCGTATTCCGGAAGGCGAACCTCAACAAGCTCGCTTCTGGAGGTGGGGATGTTCTTGCCGACGTAATCGGCGCGTATCGGCAGTTCGCGGTGCCCGCGATCCACCAGCACGGCAAACTGTATCGTTTTCGGCCTGCCGCAGCTGAAAACAGCCTCGATCGCGGCGCGCGCGGTGCGGCCGGTGTACAGCACGTCGTCCACGAGCACAACGTCCCTGTCTGTCACGTCGAACGGAAGCTCCGTGCGTCGCACAAGCGGCGTGTCGGCCAGGGTGCTCAGATCGTCGCGGTAAAAGCCAATGTCGATGCTGCCGCAGCTGGGGTCAACGCCCTCGATTTTCTCAATATTGCGGCGGATGATCTGGGCGATAGGCTCCCCACGGCGGCGGATGCCGACCAGAACCACATTGTCAACGCCCTTGTTCTTTTCAGTTATCTCGTGAGCAATGCGCATGAGCGCGCGGTTGAGCGCGGCCTCGTCCATTATCTGAGCTTTGAGCTTCATCTACGATCCCTCCGGGCAACAAAAAATCTTGCTGGCAGAACCGGCAAGACACACAAATATGCAGGCGCGCAACACGCCTGTACCATATGAGCGATTTTGCCGGCGTCTCTGCACCGTGGCTTAAAAATCTCTTATCGCTTGGATTATACGGTAAGCGTGTCGAAAAAGCAAGAGCTTTTTTGCTGTTCGGAGTTTTGTACAAGATACGCCGCCGTGCCGGAAGCCGCTTTGTGAAAATAAACAAGTCCGTCCGGAACTGCTCCGGACGGACTTGTGATTCAAATTCACATATTACATTGCGTCAATATAGCTGCACGCAGTGCGTAATCCGAATCCTAATCCTCTTGCCTCAGCGTATGCCCTATAGGCTGCATCGAGGCCGAGAGGTACATTGTACTGCGGAGCATGGACTTTGCCTCAGCGTATGCCTTATAGGCTGCATCACCTCCAAACCGTGGTATAGTGGCAGCATCAACTTTGCCTCAGCGTATGCCTTATAGGCTGCATCGACAAAAACCGACAAAACGATTACGCTGTGAGTAGGTAGATAGCTTTTCGGTTATCCAAAATTGATAACCGCGCTGACTATTTTCCCTTGCTCTTTTGCTGCCAAGGCAACCTATGTTGCCATTAGCGGCAGCTTCGGACGGGCAATCGACCGATTTGCTTGTGCGAACATTATACGGGGGTCAGGTTAACTATATGTTCGCCTAATGCCCATACTCGCTATTGTTTTAGGCATCAGGCGCAACTGCTGAATAACACTATCGTGAAGAGAAACAAAGTTCTCGTAGTCCTGCTGCAAAGCCTCGTCGGAAAAGCCGTCACGCTGCGGCGTGACATGCTGAAGAAGAAAGGCCGAGTATATGTCCCGCTGAATACGTCTGCCGTCCGGCATGATGTTCCATCGCTGAGATAAGGTTTTCTTCTCATAGGACTTTGTAATGTGGTTATATTGGCTGGCTCTGACTGAAGTAGGAACTTTTATTACTCCCAGCAGACCAAGAGAAGTGCATTTCTGATCGAGGATTGAGATCAGAGAGGCGGGAGCTTTGTTGGCAATAGATTTTCCGAAACGCTTTTTCCTTTTATACTTTCCTGTTTTCTCAGAAACTGCGGTTTCTTTTGCTTTCCTTGCCAGGCTTGACCAAGCCATATCCTCAACATAAAAGCAGTCTCCTAATGACAACAAATGGTTTGCAAGATTTATATGCTGCTGTTTTCGTATCTCGGCTTGCTTATGCTGAAGAAAAGACAGCTCCATCTGCAATTTGAGGTATCTTTTAGATTTATTGCGCGTCAGCTTGACCCCTCTTTTTATGGTTCCGTTGTCAGCATAGTTCGCAGGATTTGTTGCTCTTCGGCTTCTGTCCAATTTCCGCTGAATCAATCGTTTTTCGTGTTCAATATTTTGTACACGATCGGCGAGTTCTTTTAGGGCAACTTCGGTCTGAGATACGTAGGCGATGGTTTGCGGCCCGATGTCTATTCCGACCGCACCGCGCCCTATCGGGTGAACCGGCTCGCCGGTCTCATCATTACGTTTTATAGCGGGTAAACCTTCCACTGACAGCTGAGCGTACCATCGCCATTTCGCTTTTCCGGGCTTTCTTATTATTCTTACATATTTGATCCGGCGGCTCAGCATCTCAGACTCATATTGATTATCAGGGTCAAGCTTCAGCCGCAAAAGAAGACCTTTCCATTCAATATGATCCCCGCGGAACATGATTTCAACTCCGCCGCTTTTCCGCGATGAGGAGAAGCCCTTTAGAGATCGAATATCTCCGGATTTTTTGAAGTGCACGAATTTCCCGCCGCCAAAGAGCCTCTTTTCAAATGCTGACCATACTTGACTGGCGATACAGTGTGTCGCAACGCTAGAGCCGATGTTTGAACTGAAGTGTTTATAAAACTTCTTCATATCGCCCTTGAAAGCATACTCTGAAAACCCATGTTCGCTAAGAAGCTTGGAACGCCGGTTATTCAGTTCCTTGAATGCCGCTGTTTTTGGTAGGTTATTCTGATAGTATGCCTTGAGCTGGGACTGAATTTCCTTATACTCAGGGAGCTGCTCAAGACGATGGAGCTTCTTTAATTCGGCATTAAGTAATGCGTTGTATATTTTACCCGCAATTTCGAATCGTTTTATCAAACGATCTTCCTGCCATTTCTCAAGCTGTAAAGGGAGAGTAAGGCAGCATGTCGGGGTAGAATGTCTTTGCGCCATTGTCACTCCTCCTTACATTTTCATATAATTATTTAAACATATAATTCCAAACTTTGCAAGTGCGGATGAAGGCTTATAAAATAAAAAATTCCCGTTAAAAGTACTTTCAACGGGAAATTACAATTCACATAGCGTCGATATAGCTGCACGCGGCGAGGGCGGCGACGGAACCGTCGGCGCAGGCGGTGGTGAGCTGGCGCACGGATTTGCGGCGGCAGTCACCCGCGACAAACACGCCGGGCGTCCTGGTGCGGCAATCCTCGCCGGAGTCGGCGTAGCCCGCGGCGTCAAGCTCCATGAAGTCGGAGAAAATGGCGTTATCCGGCTCATGCCCGACGGCGACGAACAGCCCGTCAAGGCTTATCTCGCGCCGCCCGCCGGGATGGCGCACGGCGATGCCGCGCAGCTCCGTATCGCCAAGCAGCTCTTCGACCGTGGAGTCGAGGATGAACTCGACGTTATCCTTGGCTTCGAGCGCCTTTACGAGCTTTTCTTCGCCGCGGAAGCTGCCGCGGCGGTGGATAAGATAGACCTTGCGGCAGGTCTCGCTCAGGAGCATAGCGTCCTGAAGCGCGCTGTTGCCGCCGCCGTTGACCGCCACGTCGCGCCCCTTGTAGAATGCGCCGTCGCACACCGCGCAGAAGCCGACGCCGTTCCCGACCAGCTCCTCCTCATGCTCAAGCCCGAGCATTCTGGGCTTCGCGCCGGTTGCGATGATGAGAGCCTTCGCCTCAAACTCCGCGCCGGACTCGCAGCGCACGAGCTTGCTGCTGCCGCGATCCTCGACGGATACGACCTCCTCCAGCTCGACCTCCGCGCCCTGCTCCATGGCCTGCTCAAGCAGCCTGTCGCCAAGCTCGGTGCCGCTTATGGAGACGACGGTCGGGAAATTTTCAACTTTCGGCGACCACGTGATCTGCCCGCCGAACGCGGCCTTCTCTATCACCAGCACCGTTTTTCCGGCGCGGCAGGCGTATGTTGCCGCAGTAAGCCCCGCAGGGCCGCCGCCAACTATAATTATATCGTACATAGCTATAACTCCTGTATGCAATGAATACGCCCCGGCGAACCGGGGCGTATTCTGTTTTAGATCAGGTCACTGTGCGAGGAACTGCTTTATCGCGGGAGCACCGGCGTACTTCTCAAAGTCGGTGCCGTTGGTGACGACGAGGGTCGGCGCCTGCTTGACTCCGTAGCTCAGCGCCAGCTCTGCGTTCTCATCGGCCATCAGCTTCTCATACTTGAAGCCGGCCTTATCGAGATACGAGCAGGCGATGCGGCAGTTGGGGCAGGTGGGAGTGGCGAAAAGGATCGCTCTCGCGCCGCCGTGGGACTCATCGTGATGCTCCTCGGCCTTCGGCGCGTCATGCTCGATGGGGCCGTTGTGGGTGAGCTTGGAGGTGCCGATGTTGTACTCGCGGCGCTCCTTGTACTCCTGCGTTTTGCCTGCGTTCCAGTTCTGGACGGGGCGGTAGTAGCCGGTGATGCGGCTGTAGACCTCGGCGTCCTCACCGCAGTGGGGGCACTTGAACTGCTCGCCGCTCAGATAGCCGTGATTCTTGCAGACGGAATAGGTCGGGGAGAGGGTGTAGTACGGGAGCTTGTAGTTCTCAGCAATCTTGCGGACAAGATTTGCTGCGGCCTCCCAGCTCGGCAGCTTCTCGCCGAGGAAGGCGTGGAACACGGTGCCGGAGGTGTAGCGGGTCTGGAGATCGTCCTGAATGTCGAGCGCGGCGAAAATATCGTCCGTGTAGCCGACAGGCAGGTGAGAGCTGTTGGTGTAGTACGGGGTTCCGCCCGGCTCGGCCGCGGTGATGATGTCGGGGTAAAGCTCGACGTCGTGCTTGGCGAGACGGTAGGAGGTGGACTCGGCGGGGGTAGCTTCGAGGTTATACAGGTCGCCGTACTGTTCCTGATAATCGCTCAGGCGCTCGCGCATATGGTCGAGAACCTGCTTGGTGAACTCCTGACACTCGGGATGGGTCATATCCTTGCGGATCCACTTGGCGTTGAGACCGGCTTCGTTCATGCCGACAAGGCCGATAGTGGAGAAGTGGTTATCAAAGGTGCCGAGGTAGTACTTGGTGTATGGGTAAAGGCCTGCGTCAAGGAGCTTGGTGATGACGGTGCGTTTGATCTTGAGGGAGCGGGCGGAGAGATCCATCATCTTGTCGAGACGGGCGTAGAAGTCCTTCTCGTCCTTCGAGAGATATGCCAGACGCGGCATGTTGATGGTCACGACGCCGACGGAACCGGTGCTCTCGCCGGAGCCGAAGTAGCCGCCGGACTTCTTGCGCAGCTCACGCAGGTCGAGACGGAGACGGCAGCACATCGAGCGCACATCGCTCGGCTCCATGTCGGAGTTGATGTAGTTGGAGAAGTAGGGAGTACCATACTTCGCGGTCATCTCGAAGAGCAGCTTGTTGTTTTCGGTGGGCGACCAGTCGAAGTCGCGGGTGATGGAGTAGGTCGGGATCGGGTACTGGAAGCCGCGGCCGTTCGCGTCGCCCTCGATCATTATCTCGATGAAGGCCTTGTTGACCATGTCCATCTCTTTCTTGCAGTCGCCGTAGGTGAAGTCCATTTCCTTGCCGCCGACTATCGCGGGCTGATCCTTGAGGTCAGCGGGGACGGTCCAGTCGAGGGTGATGTTGGAGAACGGAGCCTGAGTGCCCCAGCGGGACGGGGTGTTCACGCCGAAGATGAAGGACTGGATGCACTGCTTGACTTCCTTCTGGGTCAGGTTATCGACGCGGACGAAGGGGGCGAGATAGGTGTCAAACGAGGAGAAAGCCTGGGCGCCAGCCCACTCGTTCTGCATGATGCCGAGGAAGTTTACCATCTGGTTGCAGAGGGTGGAGAGGTGGCTCGCGGGGGAGGAGTTGATCTTGCCGGGGATGCCGAGACCCTGCTGAATCAGCTGCTTGAGGCTCCAGCCGGCGCAGTAGCCGGTGAGCATGCTCAGGTCGTGCAGGTGAATGTCGCAGTTGCGGTGTGCGTCGGCGATCTCCTGATCGTAGACCTCGCTGAGCCAGTAGTTGGCGGTGATGGCGCCGGAGTTGGAGAGGATAAGTCCGCCGACGGAGTAGGTGACGGTGGAGTTCTCCTTGACACGCCAGTCGAGAGCGCCGAGGTACTTGTCCACGGTGTCCTTGTAGTCAAGGTAGGTGGACTTCATGTTGCGCAGCTTCTCGCGCTGCTTGCGGTAGAGTATGTAGGACTTGGCGACTGCCTCGTAGCCGCCGCGGGAGAGCACTGCCTCAACGCTGTCCTGTACGTCCTCAACGGCGATGAGGCCGTCCTTTATCTTGGGCAGAAAGTCCGCAGAGACCTTCAGCGCCAGAAAATCAATAATGCTGTCGTTATATTCGGTGCCGGTGGCATCGAACGCCTTTTTGATGGCGGCGGCTATCTTATTGATGTCAAAATCAACTATCTTTCCGTCACGTTTGATTACCTGATACATATCTTATCCTCCTATACTTTGTATCTTAAACTCCCCGCACCTGCACCGACGGCACATACTGCGCCGCGGCATCGGCAAGAGAGTGCATTTCCTTCTCGTCATACGCGCTCAGGCCGTCTATCGCAATAATATGGCCGGAGTCCTTGAATTGCTGGAGATAATATTCCTTTGCGCCTGCTATCCACTTCGCCGTGCCCACGATGCTCTCGCGCGTGTGCAGCCCGCGGACGACGGTCGTGCGGAATTCGTAGTCCACAGTCCCGCCCAGCAGGAAGTCCTTTGAGCGTTCTATTGCGCCGAGGTCGAGCGTATCAAGCCCGACGGTCTTCGCGTAAAGCTCCGGCGAATTTTTTATGTCCATCGCCACTCGGTCGACAAGTCCTGCGCTGACGACGTCCATCAGCCGCTCAGGGAAGGTGCCGTTCGTGTCGAGCTTTATCATAAAGCCCAGCGCGCGGACCTTTTCGAGAAACGACGGAAGATCCTTGTGCAGCAGCGGCTCGCCGCCGGTTATCGCAACGCCGTCCAGCACGCCCTGACGCTTTCTCAGAAAGCTCAGCACCTGCTCCTCGTCCGTATCCTGCCCGACAAGCTCCGGCAGCACGAGAGGGGCGTTGTGGCAGAAGGGGCAGCGGAGATTGCAGCCCGGCGTGAACACGGTACACGCGACCTTGCCGGGGTAATCCAGCAGCGTGAGCTTTTGCAGTCCGGATATTAGCATAACGCGGCCTCCCTTCGCCCGATTCTTAAGTCCATGGAGTATAATACAGTCATATGCTGCTCTTGTCAAGAGCAAATCACAAGATATTGAAACTTTAACCGGCGTGTAACCGAATTGACCACAAAATATAGTGCCGAGAAGCGGCTGACCCGCCTCCCGGCACCGAGGGCTATTTTATATCAAGCTTCAAGGATTTTCAAGAGGAAAAACACATTCGGCGCATTTTTTGTCAATGCTGCACATTTTTTGCCTGTTCCAATTTACGTTCGCGGCGATTTCTGACATCATCGCCCATAGGCTTGATGTCGCCCGCCTTTTGCAGCGCCCACTTTGTAAGCATCGGGCCGACAAGCTCATAAATGAGCACGGCGAACAGCACGATATTTCGTATCAGCGCGCCGTCCTCAGGCAGGGTGGACGCCGTGACACACATGCCCAGCGCGACGCCGGCCTGCGGCAGCAGCGTGATGCCGAGGTATTCGACGATGTTCTTATTGCAGCGCATGAGCTTTGCGGATTCACGCGCGCCGATATACTTACCGGCAGAGCGGGCAAGCATATAGATTATGCCGACGAGCACCGAGGCAAGCTCCTTGAATACGCCCAGCTCCAGCTCTGCGCCGGAGATGACGAAGAACAGCACCATGAGAGGGCCTGTCCAGCGGTCGGAGTTTTCCATGATCTCTTCGGAGAGCGGGCAGAGGTTGCAGAACACGCTGCCGAGCATCATGCACACCAGCAGCGACGAGAAGCCCAGCGTCACGGGGCCGATCTTCACGCTTATCATCGACAGCGCGACCGTCAGGAACACGAAGCTTATGGTTATGGCAAGGCGGTTTGTGTTGGAGTTAAAGAGCTTTTCGATCTGGGTCATAACCCAGCCCGCGACTGCGCCGAGGAGCAGGGAGGCGGTAATCTCGATTATCGGGTTTGCGACAATGGTGTAGAGGTCGACAACGCCGCTGCTCAGCGCCTTGGCGATGCCGAAGGACACTGCGAACAGCACGAGGCCGACCGCGTCGTCCAGCGCGACTATCGGCAGCAGAAGGTCAGTAAGCGGCCCCTTGGCCTTGTACTGGCGCACGACCATGAGCGTCGCGGCCGGAGCAGTCGCGGCGGCGATGGCGCCGAGGGTTATCGCGGCGGGGACGGTCAGTACGTCGGGGCGGATAAGGTGGAATATCAGCAGCGCGATATCGACCAGCACCGTCGCGGTCACGGCCTGAAGAATGCCGACGACAAGCGCCTGCTTGCCGGTCTCCTTGAGCTGCGACAGGCGGAACTCGTTGCCTATTGAGAAGGCGATGAAGCCGAGCGCGACGTCGGATATAAGCCCGACGCCCTCCAGCTCCTCGTAGCTTTCAAAGCCGATGCCGGGGATGCCCAGCGCACCGATGAAGCAGGGGCCGATCAGAACGCCCGCAATGAGGTAAGCCGTCACGTCGGGCAGATGTGTTTTCTTGAGAAGTCGGGTCATCATAAGCCCGGCAAACATTGCGATGGCAAGGGATAATAATGCTTTCATATATCTCATCTCCAAACTGCGATATTGTACAGCATCCGCGGACTTTTTTCAATAATAAACAGGCAGGAAATTTCAGATTTTCCTGCCTGTTTTTTGTGCAAAAGTTATATCCGTATATTTATTATATAGTAGGATAGTAGGACTCAGCCCTTATGCGGCCTTCTTGCTCTCGACACTGCGGATGACGAACAGCGTCGCTATCGTGAGCACCGCGCCGACGGCGATGCAGATGAGGGCGTTCTGGACAAAACCGGCGACGACGTAGGTCACGAAGCTGACTGCCGCGACGGTGATGACGTAGGGAAGCTGAGTGGAGACATGCGTGAGGTGATCGACCTGCGCACCGGCAGAGGCCATGATGGTCGTGTCGGAAATGGGGGAGCAGTGGTCGCCGCAGACAGCGCCCGCGCAGCAGGCGGAGATGCCGATTATCAGCAGCTCGCTGGAGGTGGGGAAGATCGCGGTCGTGATGGGGATGAGGATGCCGAAGGTGCCCCAGGAGGTGCCGGATGCGAAGGCGAGGATGCAGGCCACGACGAAGATGACCGCGGGCAGCAGGCTGTAAAGTCCGCTGGAAGCGCCGTACATGAGGTCACGGACGAATTCCGCCGCGCCGAGATTGCTGGTCATGGTCTTGAGGGAGACTGCGAGGGTCAGAATGATGATCGGGGGAACCATGGCGATGAAGCCCTTGGGGACGCAGGACATCGCGTCCTTGAAGCTGATGACACCGCGCGCGACAAGGTAGATAACGATGAGAACGAGGGAGATTATGCCGCCCCAGGGAAGGCCGACAAAGGCGTCGGTGTTGCCGAAGGCGCCGATGAAGTCGCCCGCAAATTCGGTGCTGCCGGAGGGATCTGCGCCGAAGAAGCCGCCTACATAGAGCATGCCTATGGTGCAGGTGATTATCAGGACGAGCACGGGGAGCACGAGGTCGATAACGCGGCCCTTGGGGTTTGCGGCTTCATCCTCGCTGCCGGCAAGGCCGCCGAGATCGCCGTTGAGCTGGGCGCTCATCTCGTGGATGCGCATGGGGCCGTAGTCGAACTTCATGCAGGCCAAGGCCACGATGAACACGAGAGTCAGCAGAGAGTAGAAGTTATAGGGTATCGCCTTGATGAACAGCTCGATGCCGCTGTAGCCCGCGTTGAGGTCTGCCGCGACGCCGGAGACGGCGGCTGCCCAGGAGGAGATCGGGGCTATCATGCAGACGGGCGCGGCGGTCGCGTCGATGAGATATGCGAGCTTGGCGCGGGAGACGCGGTGTCCATCAGTCACCGGCCGCATGACCGAGCCGACGGTCAGGCAGTTGAAATAGTCGTCAATGAAGATCAGAACGCCGAGGACGAAGGTCGCGAGTATTGCGCCGACGCGGGTCTTGATGTGGGTCTCTGCCCAGCGGCCGAACGCCGCCGAGCCGCCGGACATATTGACCAGCGCCACGATTATGCCGAGCAGGACGAGGAAGAGGAAGATGCCCGCGTTTTCCGCGATGGCGGCGATGAAGCCGTCGTTCAGTGCGGTGTTGAGCGTGCCGACGGGGGAGAAGCCAGCGCAGAACATCGCGCCGATGAGGACGCCGATGAACAGCGAGGAGTATGCTTCCTTGGTGATGAGTGCGAGGACGATTGCGATGATCGGCGGCAGGAGCGCCCAGAAGGTTCCGTACATAATATGTACCTCCAAAATAAAAAAATCATGAACAGAGCAGATACTGTTCATGACCTAAATATCATAGTCGGTACATAGTCCTGACAGCTCTCCGCTTACGCGACAGTCCGGCGGATATTCTCCGACGACCCAGGCATATCCGTTCGGGAACCGGATACCCTTCGGCGGCGACCCCTTTCGCTCCACGCTTCCCTGCGTTTTTCCGGAGCTACTCTTGATAACCGCACCTCTATCATACTTTGTTCAGTTGAGCTTATTATAGCCGCCGAATCCGTTTTGTCAACAGGGAATATTCATTTTCGTGATTTTTCCCGTTTAATTAACTGCAATAAAGTGATATTATATACATATAATACAATCAAGAGGATGTTTAAATGGCCAAACTCTTTGATTTTACGATAAAAAACGGCGCCGCGGGTGGATTCGGAATGTTCAGCGCGGCGCATTTCGCATGGCTTGCGGTGCTCCTCGCGGCGGGGGGCGGCGTGTGTCTGGCGTATAAAAAGGCGGATGAAAATTCACGGCGGGTCATCCGCCGCGCGGCGGCATGGGGCGCGCTTGGGATGGAACTTCTGCGCGCGGCGCTGCTGTTCGCGGCGGGGGAATATAACCTCGGCCGCCTGCCGCTGCATCTTTGCGCGATGGCGGTGTATATCTGTGCGCTCCACGCGTGGCGCGTCGGCGCGCTGACGGGGCAGTTCCTGTACGCGTTCTGTATGCCCGGCGCGGTTTTCGCGCTGATTTTTCCCGACTGGGGCTATTATCCGGCGCTGCATTTTATGAGCGCGTCGTCATTCGTGATACACGGGCTGATCGTGACCTACGTCGTGATGCAGGTCGCGGCGCGGGACATCGTCCCCGACGTGAAGAAATGCCCGCAGTGCCTTGGCCTGATGCTGGCGCTCGCGCTGCCGGTGTATATTTTTGACCGCATCACGGGGACGAATTACATGTTTCTCAACTGGCCGTCGCCCGGCTCGCCGCTGGAATGGTTTGCATTTCTGGGGAGTCCCGGCTTCGTGCTGGGCTATCTGCCGATCCTCGCCGCCGTTTGGGCAGTGATGTATTATCCGTTCCGCCGGACGGGGGAAAATAAAAAGCAATAATTAGTATCGGTTAACAAGAGCAGACACGCCTGACAGTGCGTCTTTCCGGCGCTTTTTGCTTTTTTCGACTTGAAGGGCGGCAGCCCGTCTGCGTCTCAAAAAGCAAAAATCACTCGAAAATCCATCCCTGTCAGGTGCGCAGCAGTTTTGACGGAGCAGAAATGTGGCCAGACGATGAAAAGGCCGCAGAGAATACTTGCTGTATTGTCAAGGACTTTGAAGAAGTATGGGCGCATTTCTGCCCGCCAAAACCGTGTTTGCCCTTGTCAACCGATACTAATAAAAGCAATAACAAACCGTCCCTCGTTTGAGGGACGGTTTGTTATTGGATGCTCTATTCAGGGCACAGCTTCGGTGCTCATAAGGAGTAAGAGAGTTTGTGAGTTTGTGAGGTTGTAGAAGTATAAGCCCCGGACTCATGCCCTGAATACAGCACCCAATTCCATACAATGTATATGAAGATATTTACAAATCGCCGTAATGCGCGTATAATAAACTAGTTTTTACAGTTCGCGTTATATTTCCTGTGCTCCGCCTCAAATATAAGCATATTATACCAGATTTTTCTCCGTGTGACACACCATATGTCAAATACGCAGATTTTTATGTCAAAATAGCATGTAAATATATGAGGTATGACATAACATGATCTCTTTACCGACTATCATCTCGAACTACATACAGTTTAACTTCTGGGGCATCGCGATGAACATCCTGCTCACGCGGCGATACAGCAGACTCAAGACCTTCCTGCTGTTCCAGCTCATCATACTCGGCATGATATTTTTCCCGTATATCCTGCCGTACCTCTCCACATGGCGCGCCATGATCGGGCTGATAACATGGGCGGCGCCGCTGGTGCTGTACAGCGACAAAATACGAAAGAAGCTGGTCGTTTTCGCGCTGTGCACGGTCACGACGATGTTCGTGGAACTGTGGGTGGCGGTGCTGCTGCCGCCTGAGGTCGTAGCCGCAGGCGTCTCCGCGCAGACCACCGAGCTGCAGTGCGGCATTTACGCGGTCTATGACGCGAGCACTGCGCTTCTGCTCGCGGTGGGTACGCTGTTTCTCAAGCGCTTCGATCTTAAAAATGAGCAGTACCTCACGCTGCGGCACTGGCTGGGCTTCAGCCTGTTCCCGATAAGCCAGTACGTCCTGCTCTGCGGCTGGTTTTCCGAGCTGGCGCTGGAGGATTTCTCACTGAGCAAGCTCATTTTCATGGTGATCGCCGAGCTTATATGCATGGTCTCCGACGCGGTGCTGTATATGAGCATGGTCAGCATCGCGCGGCGTTCCAGACTCGCGGCCGAAAACGAGCTGCTGAAAAAGCAGATTGACGCGCAGAAGGCGCACTACGCCGCTCTGACGGATCAGTATGAGGATATCCGCCGCATGCGGCACGATATTGCAAACCATATGTACACGATAAATCTTCTCCTGAAGGATGGCCGCACCGAGGAGGCGGCGGCCTACGCCAAGGAGCTTAACGAAAAGACCGAATTCCAGCCAATGCTCGTCCAGTGCCGCAACCCGATCACGGACGCGTTCCTGTATTCCCGCTCGAAGGAGCTGGAGGCACAGGGCGTGGATGTCAATATGAATGTAAACGTGCCGCGCATACCCAAGGTGAGCAACATATATATGGTGAGCGCACTCGGGAATCTGCTGGATAACGCGGCCGAGGCCGCTCTCAAATGCGAAAAGCCGTGGATAAAGCTGAACGCCTATTCCTCGAAGGGCTATCTCATCATAGAGGTCACGAATCCGACCCTGCCGAACGCGTCCAAGCCGCGCCGGATTCCGGAGCTGCCGCGTGGAGTCGGCTCGCATATTCTGACCGAGATCGCGGAAACCTACGAGGGGCAGTATACCTGCTGCGAGGAGAACGGCGTTTTCCACGCCACGCTCACTCTGAAGGAGGACAACTGCGATGCTTCGCATAGCGATATGTGACGATGAACGCATACACCTCCGGCACACGGCGGAGCTGATAGACAGCGCGCTCGCCGCGCGCAGCGCGGATATCAGCTGCTTTGACAGCTCCGAAGCGCTGCTCCAGGCGGTGGTTTCCGGCTACGCGCCGGACATCGCTGTGCTGGATATTCAGATGGGCGAGATGGACGGGATCAGTCTCGCAAAGAGGCTCAATGCACTCACTCCGTCCTGCCGCATAATTTTTGTCACGTCGTACCTCGCATTTGCGACCGAAGTCTACAGCACGGAGCACGTCTATTTCATCCTGAAAAGCCAGATCGACGAGCGCATCGGAAGCGCACTGGAGAAGGCCGTGTCGGCGATCGACGGGGATCGCGGCAGCGGCGCGATGCTGCCGGTCAAGGTTCGCGGCGGCACGGAGCTGATACCGGTGAAGGACGTCAAATACGTGGAGCGGCTGGGCCGCAAGACGCATGTCGTCGCCGCGGGTTCGGAGCTGTGGAGCGCGCATGCTCCGGCGGAGCTGCTGAGCGGGCATGAGGAGCGGTTTATCCGATGTCATCAGAGCATATGGGTCAATCCGCAGTGGGTCTCCGCCATGAAGAGCGACGAATTCCTGCTCAAGGACGGGGCGAGCCTGCCGATAAGCCGCGGCTACAAGCAGTCCGCGCGGGACGCGTTCTTCGCATCGCTCCGCCGTCCGGAGGACGCACTATAATAAAGCAGCGCGGCAAAGTGTTGACAAGTCCGGCGGCGCACCGTATAATTGAACGAAGAAGAATTCACGGCAGGAAGATGAATCTTCCTGCCGTTGGTTTATAAACTGCCAACAGGAGGGATATTGTGAACCGTGTTTTGAATTTTTCCGCGGGGCCGTCGATGCTGCCGCTTGAGGTGCTTGAGGAGGCTCAGCGCGATCTGGTAGATTATAAGGGCTGCGGCAGCAGCGTCATGGAGATGAGCCACCGTTCCAAATATTTCGCGCCGATAATCGCGGACGCGGAGGCTTCTCTGCGCCGTATTATGAATATAAGCGACGATTACTATGTGCTCTTTCTGCAGGGCGGCGCGTCGCTCCAGTTCTCGATGATACCGATGAACCTCGCAAAGCGCGGGGAAAAGGCGGCATATGTCGTCACGGGGCAGTTCGCGGGCAAAGCGCTTGACGAGGGCGCGCGCTGGTGCGATGCTGTGTGTCTTGCGAACGGCAAGGAAAACGGCTTTACGGCCATCCCGCGCATAAACGCCGCGGATGTGCCGCAGGACGCGCGGTTTCTGCACATAACCGTCAACAACACTATCTACGGCACGATGTGGAGCGAGCTGCCCGAAACGGGAAGCGTCCCCCTCGTGGGCGACCTGTCGTCAGTCGCGCTGGGGCGCGAATATGATATAAACCGCTTCGGCCTCGCGTATATGGGCGCGCAGAAGAATATGGGCATCGCCGGACTCACCGTCGTCATAATCCGCAAGGAGCTTGTGACGAGCGAGCTTGACGAGGTCGTCCCCTCCATGCTGCGCTATGACCTGATGGCGAAAAACGGCTCCATGTACAATACCCCGCCCGCCTTTGCGATATATATGGCCGGACTCATGTTCAACTGGGTCGAGGCGCAGGGCGGCGTCGCGGAGATGGAGCGCCGTAATAAAGAGAAAGCCGCGCTGCTGTATTCCGTGCTGGATGAGTCGAAGCTGTTCGCCCCGCGCGCCGAGAAGTACAGCCGTTCGATAACCAACGTCACCTTTACACTGCCCACGCCTGAGCTGACCGCGGATTTCGTGCGCATGGCCGAGGGGCGCGGGATGATAAACGTCAAGGGACACCGGCTCACCGGAGGCTGCCGCGCCTCGATATATAACGGCATGCCGATGACGGGCGTGGAGAAGCTCGCCGAATGCATGAGAGACTTTGAGAGGGGACTGCGCGGATGAAGGATCTGAACAAGCTGTTCGCACCGATCGGGCTGCGCGTTCCGGAAATCCTGCTCCCCGTGCGAGACATTGAGCGCTTCGCGGTTATCGCCTGCGATCAGCATACGGCGGAACCGGAATATTGGGAGGAGACGGAGCGGATCGTCGGCGATGCGCCGTCCGCGCTGCATCTGATGCTGCCGGAGGCGTGGCTCGGCCGCGAGAATGCGGGCGCGGATGTGCCAGCGAATATGCGCCGGTACCTTGCCGACGGGAGCCTGCGCAGCATAGGCGAGGGCTTCGTCTATGTGTGCCGCCGGACTTCGGAGGGCATACGCCATGGGCTGCTTGCCGCCGTCGATCTTGAGCAGTATGATTTCAGCCCCACGGCGGATACGCTCATGCGCGCGACCGAGGCCACCGTGCGCGAGCGGCTGCCCGCGCGCATTGCGCTGCGGCGCGAAGCCGTGCTGGAAATGCCGCATGTGCTCGTGCTGACGGACGACCGCGAGAATTCCGTGACGGCGCTGCTGGAGCGCGAGCTTGGCAGCCTGCCGAAGCTGTATGATTTCGACCTGATGCAGGGCGGCGGACATATCGAGGGCTATCATGTTCGGGATGAGCGCGTGTGCGCGGCGATAGCCGATGCACTCGGCGCGCTGAACGAGAAGCGCGGCAACGCGCCGCTGTACGCAGTCGGCGACGGGAACCATTCGCTGGCCGCGGCGCGCGAGTGCTGGTATGCCCAGCGCGAAAGCATTCCGGAGACCGAGCGCGAGGGGCATCCGCTGCGCTATGCGCTGGTGGAGCTGGTCAGCATCTATGACGATGGACTGAGCTTCCACCCGATACACCGGCTGCTGTGCAATGTCGATCCGGAGCAGGTGCAGCGCGAGCTGGGCTTCGATGCGGCGAACCCGCCGTCGCTTCAGGAATTACAGCCCAAGCTCGACGAGTGGCTGGCGCGGCATCCGGAGGCGCAGCTGGACTACATACACGGTGCCGAGGAGTGCCGGAAGCTTGGGGACAGGCCGGATAGGCTGAGCATAGTGTTCGGCAGCTTCGACCGCGGCGACTTTTTCGCGACGATACAGCGCGACGGGATATTTGTCCGCAAGAGCTTCTCCATCGGTAGTGCGGACGAAAAGCGGTATTATCTTGAATGCCGCAGGATAAGATAAAGACGCGGCGCTGAAACTGAATAGACGAAGGGCGGCTGTTTCAGACAGCCGCCTTTCGTTATCGTGTGTTTTCCAGGTCACAATTCCATCTTGAAATAATAGCCATATTTTATTATAATCAAGTCAGATCGGCCCGATAAAACACGTAAGGAGTGCTGATATGGGAGCATGGAGCGTCAGCGTAACCGGAAATGATATGGCGCTCGACCTGAAGATGGATTACTCATGCGCCTTCTATCGCTGGGGAGAAAGCGCCGCAGACAAGATAGACGAATACATCAGAACCAGATTCGACGAGACCGATCCGGAGGAATGGTGCAACTATATCTATTCCCTCGCGGACTATATGTGGAAAAAGGGCATTCTCACGGACGAGATAAGAGATCGGGCGATACAGCTGATCGACAGCGATTTCGGCCTTGAGATATGGGCGGAGTCAGGGGAGAAGATACTGAACCAGCGGAAGAAAGCGCTTGCGGATTTCCGCGCAATGCTTCTCTCGCCGATGGGGCCGAAGAAGAAAATCAAGCCCGACGTATACACGGACACCATTTTCAACGAAGGGGATATAGTGGCGATACAGCTGAAAACCGCCAATAAATCCATCGCCAAGCACGCCCGCGAATATACGGACATGACGGACGAAGAGTTCCATAGCTACGACGGGAAATATGTCCTGCTGCAAAAGATATCCGACAAATCGTCATGGCAATGCGCCATGGTGCCTGAAATACATGACTGGTGGGCAAACTTCCGGCTGCTCAACGGCATTTACGAAGAGATACCGGACAGCGTCGATACTGACCGGCTCACTGACGCGACCTTTATCGGTCGTCGGGAGCCGGTGTTCACCTGTGAGAGCAGCATGTTTTATTTCAGGAAAAGGCACTACAAGGTGATAGGCAATCAACGCCCGCAAATGGAGAGATACCAGTATTTGCAGAAAAGTGAAGGCAGGCAGATTTTCCTCGGAATAAGCACGGAGTGGCACGATCCGGACTCCTTCTTTGTGGCGGCGATGGATCTGGAGAAAACTGTCCGCCTGTGGGACGGTTCGGTCAGCCGGCTGATGGAGATCGCGCATGACGCGAACCGCTGTGGCGCGTTCAATTACCGTTTGTCGAAAGAAGAAAATGACAGGAATCGGGAGCAGGAGGAGCTTCTGATAGACCAGAAGCTGCTGGAAGCGGCGGACGATCCCAAAACGAAAATTTATATGCTGCACTGGGGTCGTGACTGCGCTTTTGCTTCCGTCAAAGATGGCCGGATAGACAATGTCTATGTCCTGGGCGTTTATCAGAGAAGCGGCGCGGCGACCTGCCTTCTGACCGAAATATCAAAGGCGGCAGGGTCGGGCGCATATATGATCATTCCCGATGTCAGGCGTAAAAAGGAGCTCGAAAAGCTCTGCGGATACGCGGATATTGAGATAAGGTACTGCTGACACATAATAAAACGAGCGGCTCCATAGCGGAGCCGCTTGTTTCTTATATATCGGGATGCCGATCCGAGCCTTACAGGAGCGCTTTGACCTTGGCGGCGATGTTTTCCGCGGTCAGGCCGTATTCCACGAACAGCGCGTCGGGCTTACCGGACTGGCCGAAGCGATCTTCTACGCCGACGCGGTCGAAGCCGGCGCCGGCATGACCGGCCAGAACCTCTGCGACTGCGGAGCCGAGGCCGCCTGTGACGAAGTGTTCCTCGGCGGTGACGATGGCCTTCACCTTGCCGTTGTAGGCGAGGATGGTCTCTTTGTCGATGGGCTTGATGGTGTGGAAATTCACGACCGCTGCGCTGATGCCATCGGCCTCAAGCAGCTCCGCCGCCTTGATGGCGCGGGTCACCATGAGTCCGGTGGCGAAGATCGCGGCATCACTGCCGTCGCGGATGACGTTGGCCTTGCCGGGGATGAACGGCGTATCCGCGTCGGTCACGGCGTCGGTATTCGGGCGGGACAGGCGCAGATATACGGGGCCGTCTATCTCCACGGCCGCCGCGACGGCCTTTTTGGCTTCCTCGGCGTCACAGGGGACGAACACGGTCATGCCGGGGATGCCGCGCATGAGGCTTATATCCTCAAGCGCCTGATGGGAGCCGCCGTCCTCGCCGACGCTGAGCCCCGCGTGGGTGAACGCGAGCTTGACGTTTGCCTTGGCATAGGCGACGCTGTTGCGTATCTGCTCATATGCGCGGCCTGCGCCGAATATGGCGAAGGTGCTGGCGAAGGGGATATAGCCGGAGAAGGCAAAGCCCGCCGCCGCGTCTATCATGTTCGCTTCGGCGATGCCGAAATCATAAAACCTGTCGGGGAAAGCCTTTTTGAAGGTGCTGGTCTTTGTGGAGCCGGAGAGATCCGCGTCCATAACGACTATGCGCTCGTTGATTTTGCCAAGCTCAGCAAGAGCTTCGCCGTATGCTTCTCTTGTGGATTTAGCCATTTAACGCAGCCTCCAATTCTTTCATGGCCGCCTCGTAATCGGCGGTCTTTATAGTGGCGCCGTGCCAGCCGGGGTTGTTCTCCATGAAGGACACGCCCTTACCCTTGACGGTTTCGCAGCAGATGAACTTCGGCTTGCCGGTGGTGTGCGGCAGGCGGAGCGCCGCAGTGACGGCGTCGATATCGTGCCCGTTCACGGTGACAGTGTCAAAGCCGAAGGCGGCAAACTTCGCGCAGATGTTGCCGAGGGACATGACGTCGTCGTTCCTGCCGTCTATCTGCAGGCCGTTATGGTCGAGAATAACGGTGAGGTTATCGAGCTTATAATGGGCGGCGGCCATTGCGGCCTCCCATATCTGACCCTCCTGGCACTCGCCGTCGCCGACCATGGTGTACACCTGATAGCGCTTGCCGCCGTGCTTTGCGGCCATAGCCATGCCTACAGCGATGGACATGCCCTGACCGAGGGAGCCGGTGCAGGCGTCAACGCCGGGGGTCTTGTTCTTGTCGGGGTGCCCCTGCAGGTGGCTTCCGAGCTGGCGCAGAGTCATAAGCTCCTCCTTCGGGAAGAAGCCCTTGTCCGCCAGCACCGCGTAGAGCGCGGGGCAGCAATGACCCTTGCTCAGGACGAAACGGTCACGATCCGGCATCTGCGGATCGGCAGGGTCAACGTTCATCACGTTATAATACAGCGCGACCAGCTCGTCGATGCAGGACAGGGAGCCGCCCGGATGACCGGACTGCGCCTTGTACAGCTCTTCGATAATATCAATTCTGAGCTGAGCCGCTTTCTTCTGAAGCGTCATTCTTTATTCCTCCATTCAGGTTTGTAGCCAATCGAGCGGGAATTCCGTCCCGCAAAACGACATCTATAAGTATACATTACCGCGAATAGAATTTCAATACATAAAAGTTCTTGAAAAATGTCAATAAATGCTGTTTAATATCAACGGAGTGATTTGATTGAAATACAAAATTATTGCATTTGACCTTGACGGTACGCTTCTGAACGACGTCAAGGAGGTACCTGAGGAGAATCTGCGCATGCTGCACCGCGCGGCGGAGTGCGGCGTGCAGCTCGTCCCGGCGACGGGGCGGATATATCCCGGCCTGCCGGAGCAGCTGCGCGCGCTGCCGTTTGTGCGCTACTGCATATGCGTGAACGGTGCGCAGGTGTACGACGCATGGGAGAAAAAAGTGATCTGCCGCGCGGAGATACCGGCGGCGCGGGCGATAGAACTGGCGGAATTCATGGACGGCCTGCCCGCGATTTACGACTGCTATCAGGACGACTGGGGCTGGATGAGCGCCGATATGTACGCGAAGATCGACGAATATATAAGCGACCCCGGCGTCGCGCTGCTGACGAAAAAGACCCGCACGGCGGTGGACGATCTGAAAGCGACGCTGCGCGAGCGCGGAACGCCGGTGCAGAAAATGCAGATGCATTTCAGCGATCCGGCGCAGCGGCTGCACTGGCTGGCTGAGCTGCCCGCGCTGTGGCCGGACATATCCGTGACCTCGTCGATAAGCAGCAACATAGAGCTGAACAGCCTTGAGGCAAACAAGGGCGCGGCGCTGAAGCAGCTGTGCGGCCTGCTCGGCGTCGGCTTAGAGGAGACGCTCGCCTTCGGCGACGGGTCGAACGACCTGACGATGCTCTCCGCGGCGGGAACCGGAGCCGCCATGCTCAACGCCTCGGATAACGTCAAGGCCGCGGCGGACATCGTGACGGAGGCGGACAACAACTGTGCCGGTGTTGCGCAGACTGTATACAGGCTCATGCCGGAGATAGGGGGAGCATGCGATGAATGAAGCAATCGCGGTGCGCGTGGTGATAAGCGCGCTGATAGGATATCTGCTCGGCTGCATAAGCCCGTCGTTCCTCATCGGGAAGCGGCGCGGATACGACGTGCGCGAGACCGGGTCGAAGAATGCCGGCGCGTCAAACACGATAATCATGGCGGGGAAGTTTGCCGGAGTGCTGGTCGCGGTGCTGGATATTCTGAAGGCTGCGGCCTCATGGTGGATAGCGGCTGCGCTGTTTCCGGAGCTTGAATTTGCCGGACAGATCGCAGGAGCGGCCTGCGTGCTGGGGCATATGTTCCCCGTGTTCCTGGGCTTCAGGGGCGGAAAGGGCTTCGCCTGCCTCGGCGGGCTGGCGCTTGCCTGCGGCCCCGCGACGTTTTTGCTGATGGTACTGCTCGCGGCAATTATCGGCTTTGCGAGCAGCTATATCTGCATCGCGGCGGTGTCGATGTCGGTCGTTTTCCCGCTGTATTATGCGCTGACCACCGGCTCGTGGCTGGGTGCGCTGATATTGCTGCTGCCGTCGCCGTTCATGTTCTATAAGCATAGGGAAAATTTCCAAAGGATCGCGGTGGGGCAGGAGCTGAAGCTCAGCTTCCTGTGGAAAAATGAGAGCGAGATGAACCGCACCGGCCATATAGCCGCCGTCGAAAACGAAGCCGACGACGAGCTGCAGGCGTAAAAATTCGCAGTTTGCTGGCAGAATAAATAAAAAATTCCGTGGATCATTCCACGGAATTTTTTTATCTGAGCCGGTCGAAGCCATCGTCCACAGGGGGCTGGACTTTCTGCGGCTTTTTGCCCATGTTCTGAATAATGACCCAGGTGTAGTACATGAACATCAGCGCGGTGGAGATAAAGATGAGCTGCATACCGAAATAGCGCTCATCCGCGATGCACATCACGCACAGCATCGCGCCGATCATTGAGAAGAACAGACTGTGCCACGGTTTGGGCTGGCCGAATACGTATCCGGCGTTATAGAAGAAGCCGATCATTGCGACCGAGACTGCGATGATCTCCACAGCGTAAGCCCAGACGACGCTGTTGATATCGTTGGCCTTGTAGCAGACAACGAGCCAGAGCGCGTACATCAGCACCGGCAGCATGGACAACAGGCACAGCAGGGAGATCTTGGCCTGCGGGTCGCTCACCTTTTTCATGAGCAGCGGGAATGCGACTCCAGAGAGGAGCGCCAGCCCCGCGAGGATGAGCAGAAATACGACCTCTTCGTCGGTCTCGCAGCTCATGGCCAGGACGAGCGCGCCGAGACACATCATCCCGCCGATGACCCAGCGGAGAATGGAGAAGAGCCGTCCGGTGTTGGCCAGCGCCTCATGCGGCGCGGCGGGCGGGACGAACTGCTGTGCTTTCATACGCTTGATGAAGCGATAGAACACTGCGGCCGCCGCGAGGACTATCAGCACCACCGCAACATTCAGCGAGCTGGAGCCGCAAAGCCCGTTGTCATCGAACGCGATCTGAAGCTGGAGCCAGCGGATGAAAACACCGAAAGCGCTTGCGCCCAGCACGTAGCAGTCGAGCTTCAGGGCAAGCTGTTTCATTTCGTTGCGCATAAAGAATTACCTGCTTTTATATTATTTTATATAGGGATTTATATAAGGGATTTTATACTCATTCTGCCATTCCGTCAAGCGGAAGATGAGGAGGACATGATGAAGCGAACGATTTTGCTGTCATATATCGCGCTGGTGATCGCTGTTGTGCTGTCGGCTGCGGCAGGGCGCGGCGCGGAGAGCGCACCGGAGGAGACTGCACTGCCCATGGAAAGTGCTGCACCGGAGACAACGCCGCAGCCCCTGTCCGCGCCGGAGCGGATAAGCCTGCTGACAGAGGACGGCATACTGGAAATGGACATGCAGGAGTATCTGGTCGGCGTTGTCGCGGCGGAGATGCCGGCGGCTTTTCCTGATGAAGCGCTGAAGGCGCAGGCGGTGGCTGCGCGGACATACGCGATGAACTGCGCCGCAGGCAAAAAGCATGGCGATGCGCAGGTGTGCGCCGATTATAAATGCTGTCAGGCGTGGCAGGACGACGCCGCGCTGCGCGAAAAATGGGGCGTGGACTACGACATGTATATAGAAAAAATACGCGCCGCGGTCGCGGCGACGGAGGGGCAGTATCTGAGCTATGACGGGGAGGCGGTGTTCGCGGCGTTCCACTCATCGTCCGCCGGAGCGACCGAGGCCAGCGGCAGCATATGGAGTGAGCGGCCGTATCTCATAAGCGTCAGCAGTCCGGAAACGGAGGAAGACGTGCCTAACTTTGTCAGCCGCGTTGACTGCACGGAGCTTGACTTCCGCGACACGCTTCTCTCCGCGCACCCCGAAGCGGACTTCACCGGCGATGCGTCGGGCTGGGTGGGCGAGATCTCACGCGACGAGAGCGGACGCGTGGCAAGCGTCGTTCTGGGCGGCGTCAGCGTATCTGGAACGGAGCTCAGGAGCCTGTTCGCGCTCCGCTCCACGGCATTCGAGCTTGAATATGACGGCGGCTTTCATTTCACCGTCACGGGCTACGGCCACGGCGTTGGAATGAGCCAGTACGGCGCGAAGGTCATGGCCGAGGATGGCGATGACTATCAGGCGATACTGGCTCATTATTATACGGGATGCGAGCTTACAGGCTGAACTTCTTCTCGTAGGTACAGAAGCAGTAGCGTATGCCGTCCTCCTCCTCCCATGGCTCCTGCGAAACGCATTCCCATTCGGGGTTGCGGTCGAGGTTCGGGAAGAAGCTGTCCGACTGCGGCTCGGTGTCTATTTTGGTGACGTATACGCGCTCAAGATAGTTGAAAAACTGCATGTAAACGCTCGCGCCGCCTATGACGAAGCACTGTTCAAAGTCTTCCGCCGCGTCCAGCGCTTCGCCGGTGCTGTGCACGACCAGCGCGCCGTCCACGTTGATGCCCTGGCGGGAGACGACGATGTTGAAGCGGTTTGCCAGGGGCTTGCCGCCCGGAAAATCGGCAAGCGTTTTGCGGCCGACTATGACGGCGGAGCCGTCGGTAAGGCTGCGGAAATGGCGCCTGTCGGCCTTGAGGACGACGGGCTGCGTGCCGCCGTCACCGATGCCCCAATCGGAATATACTGCAACTATTGCATCCATAATTTCACCTCTGTCCTCACAGTGCTACGGGTATTTTTTCGTCAAAAGGCGTAAACTCGTAATTTTCCATGCGGAAACTGTCGCGCGTGAACTTGTAGAAATCATCAACGCTCGGATCGACGATGAATTTCGGCGCCGGCTTCGGCTCGTTCCGGATTATCCGCTCTATCATCGGCACATGCCGGTCGTATATATGTGCGTCGGCGATGACGTGCACAAACTCGCCCGGCTCAAAGCCGGACACCTGCGCCAGCATTATCGTCAGCACGGCGTACTGCACAACGTTCCAGTTGTTCGCGGCGAGCATGTCCTGCGAGCGCTGGTTGAGTATGGCGTTGAGCTTGTTTCCGGTGACGTTGAAGGTCATGGAATACGCGCAGGGGTAGAGCGCCATTTCCGACAGGTCGGCAAAATTATAAATGTTCGTCATGATGCGGCGCGAGGCCGGATTGTGCTTGAGGTCCCACAACACCTTATCGACCTGATCCATGTCGCCCTCGGGGTAATGGTGCTTTACGCCCAGCTGATAGCCGTAGGCCTTGCCGATGGAGCCGTTCTCGTCCGCCCACGCGTCCCAGACGCGGGTGCGCAGATCGTGCACGTTGTTGCTTTTGGCCTGCCATATCCACAGCAGTTCGTCAATAGCGGACTTCCAGTATGTGCGCCGTATGGTGAGTATTGGAAATTCGCTGGACAGATCGTAGCGGTTTACAATGCCAAATTTCTTGACCGTGTGGGCGCTTGCGCCGTCCTCCCAGTGCGGGCGGACTTCGCGGTCGGTGTCCCAGACGCCGTTGTCAAGAATGTCCCGGCAGTTCTGGATGAATATTTCGTCTGCTCTGCTCATATCGCACCGCCTTAAAAAAACTAAACTTAATAATAACACATTTGCCGCCGCATGTCCACAGGAACCGCTTCACGTCCATCCGAATACCATGGAGCGAGGAGGTGGTTTATTTGTGAAATTTGCTGTAATTGGAGGAGATCTGCGCTCTGCGCTGCTCTGCTCGATGCTTGCGGGCGACGGACACAGGGTGTACAGCTTCGCGCTTGAGAAGGCGGAGCTGCCGCCGGAGGTGCCGAAGGCCGGGTGCATCCAAGGCTGCACATACGGCGCGGACTGCGTAATTCTGCCGTGCCCCGCGGAGAAGGGCGGCTTCCTGTACGCCCCGTTTGCCGCCGAGACCCACCGGATGACCGAGGTGTGCGGCGCGCTCTGGCCGGGGCAGATACTCTGCGCGGGGAAGCTGAGCGACACCGCCGCGGCATGCGCGATGGAGGCAGGGGCGCAGGTGGAGGACATCATGCTGCGGCAGGATTTCGCCGTGGGCAACGCGGCGATAACCGCCGAGGGGGCGCTCGGCCTGCTCATCTCCGGCAGCGATAAAACGCTCTGGCGGCGAAAAGCCCTCGTCCTCGGCTGGGGGCGCATAGGCTCCATCCTTGCTCAGCGGCTGCGCGCGATGGGAGCGGATGTATACGCCGCGGCCAGAAAGAGCCGTGACCGCGCAATGGCGCGCGCGATGGGCTGCCATGGGCTTGGCTTTGACGAGCTTGAGGGGCGGGTCGCGGACTTCGACTACATAATCAATACGATACCGGCGCGCGTCCTCAGCGACGCCGCGCTCTGCTGCGTCCGCGATGACGCGCTGCTGCTGGAGCTTGCCTCGCAGCCTGGCGGCTTCGACCGGAATCTGGCCGAGAACATCGGGATAAGGACGATCTGCGCGCCGGGGATGCCCGGAAAGTGTGCGCCATACGGCGCGGCGGAGCTGATGCGCGAGGCAATATATGACGTTTTGAACGAGCAGGGGGAGTAGCAATGGGTGAGAAGAAAATTGTCGGTCTGGCGCTGTGCGGGTCGTATTGCAGCTATGACAAGGTGTTTGCTGCGGCGGGGGTGCTTGCGGAGAAATACGAGCTGATACCGATCATGAGCGGCACCGCCGCCGCGACGGACAGCCGCTTCGGCATGGCGGAAGAGAATATGCGCAGGCTCGCCGAGCTGACGGGGCATGCCGACGTGGTGACGACGATAGCCGCCGCCGAGCCGCTCGGCCCTGCAAGGCCGATGGATGCGCTGCTGATCGCGCCGTGCACCGGCAACACGCTTGCAAAGCTTGCTCACGGGATAACGGACAGCGCCGTGACGATGGCGGCAAAGGCGCACCTTCGCAACGGGCGGCCGCTCGTGCTTGCGATATCGACGAACGACGGGCTTTCCGGCTCGGCGGAAAACATCGCGCGGCTGCTGAACCGGAAGAACGTCTATTTCGTCCCATTCGGGCAGGACGATCCGGCGAAAAAGCCCTGCTCACTCCAGGCGGATTTCAGCCTGATGTACGCAAGTGTGGAGGCGGCGATGGCGGGAGCACAGCTTCAGCCAATTTTGACTGCAAAATAATGGCTTCGTGGCATTGACAAGAAATTATCCGGCATGTTACAATTATAAGAGCGCGTTACCGATACGATAAAGCGGAGGAGAGAAAATGAAGAAAAAGCTATGGATAATCGCTGTCGTGGCGATACTCATCGTCGCGGTGCTGGCGTCTCTGGCGGCCTGCGGCAATCTGTTTTCCAAGAACGATGAGCCCGAGGAGCTGGAGGATGAGCTGACGGCGGAGGAGTCGGAAGCCGAGGAGACCGAGGAACCGGAAGCGACCGCACAGCCTGAGGAGCCGGAAGCCACGAAGACCCCGACGAGCACCGGCAGTGGCAGCAGACCCGGCGCAAGCACCGGCAATAAGCCCGGCAATTCCGGCAGAACCACTCCCGCACCAACGCCCGGCGCAGAACCCGATCCCGCACCGAGCACCGAGCCCGAACCCGGCACGGAGCCGACCCCCGCGCCCAGTCCGGACACTGAGCCGAACCCCGGCTACGATCCGACTCCCGCGCCCGATCAGGATAACGGCACTGGCAGCGATCTGGGGGATGCCATAAAGGACATCATCGACGAGTCTCATAAGCCCGGCAACGGCGACCTTGGCGGCGCAATCGGTGACCTGATAGGCACGATCATCGGCGGCGGCAGCGAGAAGCCCTGAGCACATAAAACAAGGTAAAACGATCCCGCATCACTTCTGTGATGCGGGATTTTGCTATGTTTATTTTTTCAGCGAGGATTCCACAAGCGCCTTGAACAGCGGGTGGGCGCGGTTCGGGCGGCTCTTGAACTCCGGATGGAACTGCACGCCGACGAAGAAGCGGTGGTCGCTCAGCTCGACGGCCTCGACGATGTGCCCGTCGGGGGACTGGCCGCAGAGCGTCATGCCTGCGTCGGTGAGCATCTCGCGGTAGTCGTTGTTGAACTCGTAGCGGTGGCGGTGGCGCTCGCGTATTTCATCGCAGCCGTAGCACTCGTGCATACGCGTGCCGGGCAGGATATGGCATGGATACGCTCCGAGACGCAGCGTTGCGCCCTTGTCGATAGTCTCGCTCTGGTCGGGCAGGAAGTCGATTATCTTGTGCGCGGAGGTCTTGCTGAACTCGCCGGAGTTTGCGTCCGCGAGGCCGCAGACGTGGCGCGCAAATTCGATGACGGCTATCTGCATACCGAGGCAGATGCCGAGATAGGGGATGTCGTGCTCACGGCAGTATTTCGCGGTGGTTATCATGCCCTCGATGCCGCGGTCGCCGAAGCCGCCTGGGACGATTATTCCGTCGCAGCCGGCGAGCTGCGCGGCGACGTTATCCTCTGTGATGTCCTCGCTGTCGATCCAGCTGATATCCACCTGCGCGCCGCACTCGTATCCGCTGTGGTGCAGCGCCTCGGCGACGGAGAGATACGCGTCGTGAAGCTGCACATATTTGCCGACAAGGCCGATGGTGACCTGACGGCTGGGGTGACGGATGCGGTCGACCAGCGCTTCCCACTCCTTGAGATCTGGGGCCTTGTCCTCTAGCCCAATCTCGCGGCACACAACGGAGGAAAGCCCGTTCGCCTCGAGCATGAGCGGCGCTTCGTAGAGATTGGGCAGGGTCAGGTTCTCGATGACGCAGTCGGGCTTGACGTTGCAGAACATGGCGATCTTTCTGAAGATGCTGTCCTCCAGCGGCTCGTCGCAGCGCAGGACGATGACGTCCGGCGAGATACCCATGCCCTGAAGCTCCTTGACGGAGTGCTGGGTGGGCTTGGTCTTGTGCTCGTCGCTGCCGCGCAGGAAGGGGACGAGGGTGACGTGGATGAACAGGGAATTGCCGCGCCCCTGCTCCAGCCCGATCTGGCGGATCGCCTCAATGAAGGGCTGGCTCTCGATATCGCCGGTCGTGCCGCCGATCTCGGTTATGACGACGTCGGCGTTCGTCTTCTTGCCGACGCTGTAAACAAATTCTTTTATCTCGTTCGTGATGTGCGGGATGACCTGCACGGTCTGGCCGAGGTACTCACCGCGGCGCTCCTTATTCAGCACGTTCCAGTAGACCTTGCCGGTGGTGAGGTTTGAAAAGCGGTTCAGATCCTCGTCGATGAAGCGCTCGTAGTGGCCAAGGTCAAGGTCGGTCTCGGCACCGTCTTCGGTGACGTAGACCTCGCCGTGCTGGTAGGGGCTCATCGTGCCGGGGTCAACGTTGATGTAGGGGTCGAGCTTCTGCGCGGCGACCTTCAGCCCGCGCGCCTTCAGAAGGCGGCCAAGCGACGCGGCAGTTATGCCCTTGCCAAGACCTGAAACAACGCCGCCGGTAACGAAAATGTACTTGCTCATATCGGTATCTCTCCTCATGTGCGCAGTGCTGCGCGAATATAAAAATAAAACGTTCTCCGATGCCTAAAGGGGGCAGCTGGCCCCATACATCAGCGAACGCTTTCATGCAAAAAATACCGGTATTCAAATTACTATGATAGTATACAGCAGCTTTTTTGATTTGTCAATACCGAAAATCGAAAAAATTTGGGCGGCCTGCAAGGCCGCCCAAATCGGGGTAACTGGGATTATTCGTAGAGCGCTTTGAGCTTCATCAGATGCTCGTAGCGAGCCTTGGCGTTGTCCTCGGATTCCTTGAAGAGTCTGTCGGCTCTTGCGGGGAACTCGCGGGTCAAGCGGCTGTAGCGCGCCTCGTTCATCAGGAACTCCTGATAGCCGCCGGCCGGCTCCTTGCTGTCGAGCGTGAAGGGCTTCTCGGCGTCGGGGTTGAAGCGGAAGAGGTTCCAGTAGCCGCACTTGACTGCCTTCTCCATCTCCTTCTGGCAATTCTCCATGCCGCCCTTGATGCTGTGCATCTCGCAGGGGGAGTATGCGATGATGATGGAGGGTCCCTTGTGGGCTTCCGCCTCGGCGATGGCCTTCAGGGTCTGAACCTTGTTTGCGCCCATTGCGATCTGGGCAACATAGACATAGCCGTAGGTCATGGCGATCTCAGCGAGAGACTTGGACTTGATCTCCTTACCGGCTGCCGCGAACTGCGCGACCTGACCGATGTTGGAAGCCTTGGAAGCCTGTCCGCCGGTGTTGGAGTAGACCTCGGTGTTGAACACGAAGATGTTGACGTCTTCGCCGGAGGCGAGGACATGGTCAACGCCGCCGAAGCCGATATCAAAGGCCCAGCCGTCGCCGCCGAAGATCCAGCAGGACTTCTTGTTCAGGTAATCCTTCTTCTCAAGTATCTCGGAAGCGAGAGTGCAGGCCTCGCAGGTGCACCACTTGGCGCCTGCTGCCTTCGCGGCCTTCGCGCCCTCAAGCATCTCAGCGTAGTCGGGGCTGGAGGCGAAGAGCTCGATGGTCTCGTCGATGGTGTTGGTGTTCTCTTCAAGCGCCTTGACAAGCTCCTTGGCGGGCTTCTGGTTGGCGTTGCCGTCATCGTAGGTTTCGAGCCATGCCTGAGCCGCGGTCTTTATCGCCTCGGCGCAGTAAGGAACGGCGATGAGGGCTTCGACCTTGGCCTTGAGATCGTCACGGATCTTCTTCTGGCCGAGGTACATGCCGAGGCCGTGCTCAGCGTTATCCTCGAACAGGGAGTTTGCCCATGCGGGGCCGTGGCCTTCCTTGTTGACGGTGTAGGGAGAGGTAGCCGCGGGACCGCCCCAGATGGAGGAGCAGCCGGTGGCGTTGGAGATCATCATGTGATCGCCGAAGAGCTGAGTTACGAGGCGGGCATAGCTGGTTTCGGCGCAGCCTGCGCAGGAGCCGGAGAACTCGAGGTACGGCTGTGCGAACTGGCTGAACTTGACGTTGTCCGCGACGAACATTTCGGGCTTGTCGGAAACCTTCTCGACCATGTAGTCGAAGACTTCCTGCTGCTCGGCCTGGCTCTCCATCGGAACCATCTCGATCGCGTGGACGGCGCACTGGCTGATGCAGACGCCGCAGCCCATGCAGTCCAGCGGAGAAACTGCCATTGCGAACTTGTATTCGCCCTTGCCCTTGCCGGCCTTGATGTCGGCGAGCTTGGTCTGAGCGGGAGCGGCGGCTGCCTCTGCCTCGGTCAGAGCGAAGGGACGGATGGTAGCGTGCGGGCAGACGAACGCGCACTGGTTGCACTGTACGCACTTCTCTGCATCCCACTTCGGGACGGAGACGGCGATGCCGCGCTTCTCATATGCGGACGCGCCCAGCTCGAAGGTGCCGTCGGCGTGATCGACGAAGGTGGAAACGGGCAGAGAGTCGCCGTCCATCTTGTCGATGGGGTCGAGGATGGAGCGAACCATCTTGACGGTCTTGGGTCTGCCGGTCTCTTCAACGGTCTCGGTGTGATCCTCGGCGGTCTTCCAAGACTCGGGGACTTCAACCTTGACATATGCGGTAGCACCGGCGTCGATGGCGGCATAGTTCATGTCGACAACGTCCTGACCCTTCTTGAGGTAGGAGTGCAGGGCGGCGTCCTTCATGTACTGGATGGCCTCGGCTTCGGGCATGACCTTTGCCAGGGAGAAGAAGGCGGACTGGAGGATGGTGTTGGTGCGCTTGCCCATGCCGATCTTCTTTGCAAGGTCGATGGCGTTTATCATGTAAAGCTGGATGTTGTTGTTTGCAATGTAGCGCTTGGAAGCGGCGTCGAGGTGATGCTCAAGCTCCGCGAAGTCCCACTGACAGTTGACGAGGAAAACTCCGCCGGGCTTAACGTCACGGACGATGGGGAAGTGCTTGGTTATGTAGGAAGGCACATGACACGCGACGAAGTCGGCCTTATTGATGTAGTACGGGCTCTTGATGAGCTTGTCGCCGAAGCGCAGGTGGCTGATGGTGACGCCGCCGGTCTTCTTGGAGTCGTACTGGAAGTAAGCCTGGACGAACTTATCGGTGTGGTCGCCGATGATCTTGATGGAGTTCTTGTTCGCGCCGACGGTGCCGTCGCCGCCGAGACCCCAGAACTTGCACTCAATGGTGCCCTCTGCCGCGGTGTTCGGGGCGGGGACTTCCTCGAGGGACATGTTGGTCACGTCGTCAACGATGCCGATGGTGAACTGACGCTTCATCTCGTCCTTCTTCAGCTCGTTGTAAACGGCGAAGACGGAGGCGGGAGGAGTATCCTTGGAGCCGAGGCCGTAGCGGCCGCCGATGACCTGAATGTCGGCCTTGCCGGCGTTTGCCAGAGCGGTCATGACGTCGAGGTAGAGAGGCTCGCCCTGTGCGCCGGGCTCCTTGGTGCGGTCGAGGACTGCGATCTTCTTGCAGGTTGCGGGGATGGCTGCGATGAGCTTATCCGGGCAGAACGGACGGAATAGACGAACCTTGACAAGGCCGACCTTCTCGCCCTGAGCGGTCAGATAGTCGATGACTTCTTCCGCGACGTCGCAGATGGAGCCCATTGCGACGATGACGCGCTCTGCGTCGGGTGCGCCGTAGTAGTTGAAGAGCTGGTAGTCGGTGCCGAGCTTGGCGTTGATCTTGCCCATGTACTCTTCGACGATGGCGGGAACTGCGTTGTAGTACTTGTTGGAGGCTTCACGGTTCTGGAAGAAGATATCTCCGTTCTCGTGGGAGCCGCGCATGGTGGGATGCTCGGAGCTGAGCGCACGCTCGCGGAATGCCTTGACGGCGTCCATGTCGACCATGTCCTTGAGATCGTCATAATCCCATACTTCGATCTTCTGCAGCTCGTGAGAGGTGCGGAAGCCGTCGAAGAAGTTGATGAACGGGACGCGGCCTTTGATGGCTGCGAGGTGAGCGACGGGGGAAAGGTCCATGACCTCCTGAACGTTGGTCTCTGCCAGCATCGCAAAACCGGTCTGGCGGCAGGCCATAACGTCGCTGTGGTCGCCGAAGATGTTCAGGGTGTGGCTCGCAACGGTACGCGCGCTGACGTGGAACACGCCGGGCAGCAGCTCGCCTGCGATCTTGTACATGTTCGGGATCATCAGCAGCAGACCCTGAGAAGCGGTGTAGGTCGTGGTCAGAGCACCTGCGTTGAGAGCGCCGTGGACCGCGCCGGCAGCGCCGGACTCAGCCTGCATCTCCTGCACCTTGACGGTGGTGCCGAAGATGTTCTTCCTGCCGGCAGCCGCCCACTGGTCAACATAGTCGGCCATGGGGCTGGACGGGGTGATGGGGTAGATAGCGGCGACTTCGGTGAATGCGTAGGATACATGGGCGGCCGCGTTGTTGCCGTCCATTGTCTTGAAGTGTCTCTGCATTTCTATTTTCATCTCCATTAAAAATATTTGCCATTGCCTGTCTTTGTCCTGTACAGACATATTCAATATAACATTAAAACGACAAAATGTAAACAGATTATCGGAGTAAAATTAGTGCAAAAACACACGTTTGAGCCGCCTGACTGACATATTTGTAGGAATGACCAAAAGATATCCGCATTTCGGACGCCGCGCGGAAGAAATTGTTCTTGTGTTTGCGGGAATTTTATATTATAATCATACATCGGCCATGATTTCCGGCCGATAAATAACAAACGGAAAGGAACTCGTATCTTATGGTGAATATAACTAACGACATCGGAACCATCAGCATCACCAGCGAGGTCTTTACGAATCTTGCCGGAGACGCCGCGACAAGCTGCTTTGGCGTCAAGGGAATGGTTGCGTGCAGCAAGGAAGGCGGCCCGTGGCAGCTCCTGCGCCGTGAATCAATGTCGAAGGGCATCGTGGTGCACTTTGACGATGAGGGCGGCGTCTCGCTGGAGCTTCACATAGGAGTCGACCGCGGGGTCAACTTCAGCGCGGTCTCCCGCAGCATCATGAACGAAGTGAGCTACAAGCTCGCCAAGTCCACCGGCATACCCGTAAAGAGCGTGGATGTTTATATAGATACAATTATCGGGTAAGCCAGCTTGCCCCGGAGGTGTTTCACTTGAGAGAATATATTGACGCTGCGGCGTTCAAGGAAATGATGCTCTGCGCGGACGCCGCGCTCAGCGACAATATTCAGATAATCAACGATCTTAACGTTTTCCCCGTCCCCGACGGCGATACCGGCACCAACATGAGCCTTACCATGAACAGCGCCGCCGCCGAGCTGAGGAAGAAAAGCTTCGACGCAATTGACGCCGCGGCCTCCTGCGTCGCATCCGCGCTGCTGCGCGGCGCGCGCGGCAACTCCGGCGTTATCCTGTCGCTGCTGTTCCGCGGGATATCCCGCCGCCTCAAGGGCATCGAGACCGCGGGCGCGGCGGAATTCGCCGGCGCACTGTCCGACGGTGTTGACGCGGCATACAAGGCCGTTATGAAGCCCGCGGAGGGCACCATACTCACCGTCTCCCGCCTTGCCGCTGCCGCAGCCGTAGAGGCCGCGAACGCGGGCGCAAGCCTTGAGAGCGCGCTTGAGTGCGCGATCAGAGCGGGCGAAGAGGCGCTGGAGGACACCGTGAATCTCAACCCCGTGCTGAAGAAGGCCGGAGTTGTGGACGCGGGCGGCATGGGCTTTATGACGATACTCAAGGCAATGCTCGCCTCCCTGCGCGGCGAGGTCACGGCTCCCGTGAGCGCCGCGAAGCCGAAGGCTCCGGTCGAGGAGAAGACTGCGTTCGAGGTGTTCGACACCGAGGACATCACCTTCGCGTTCGACACGGTGTACATCGTCCGCAAGAACGACTCCGACGTCGATCTCGACCCGCTGCGCGCCTACCTCAACAGCATAGGCGACTCGCTGGTCATCGGCGAGGACGACGAGTCATTCAAGGTTCACGTCCATACCAACATCCCCGGCGACGCGCTCAACGAGTCGCAGAAGTACGGCACGCTGGAGCTTGCGAAGATAGAGAACATGCGCACCCAGCACGACGACATACTCGCCGGTAAGAAGGCGCAGACTACGGACGATCTGGAGCAGATCGAAGCCGAGCTTGAAGCCGCCGAGCACGAGGAGAAGATCGCCGCGCCGGAGAAGGAATACGGCGTCGTCGCCGTCTGCGCGGGCGCGGGCATGGAAGCACTGTTTCAGGAGCTGGGAGCCGACGCGATAGTGACCGGCGGCCAGACCATGAACCCCTCCACGAACGACATTCTCAAGGAGATAAACCGCACTCCGGCCTCGACCGTGTTCGTGTTCCCCAACAACAAGAACATCATCATGGCGGCGGAGCAGTGCGTGCCGCTGACGGAGAAAAAGGTCGTCGTCATGCCGACCAAGACCGTGCCGCAGGGCATCTCCGCGCTGCTGAACTTCAACCCCGAAAACAGCGAGGAGCAGCTTGAGGCGGATATGAAGGAGGCCATCTCCCACGTCCACACCGCGATGGTGACCTACGCCGCGCGCGACTCCGATTTTGACGGCCACATCATCCACGCGGGCGAATACCTCGCGCTGATGGACGGCGCGCTGCTCGGCAGCTATACGAACATCAAGACCCTGTTCAAGGAGCTGAGCTGGGCGTTTGACGAGATCGCGCCCGAGTTCATCACCGTGTACTACGGCGAGGACGTGCAGGAGGACGATGCGCAGGAGGCGGCCAAGACCATTATCGACTGCTTCCCCGACGCGGAGGTAAGCGTCGTTTCCGGCGGCCAGCCCGTGTACTACTACATGATCTCCGTTGAATAAATATTAATATTGATATAAAAAGGTTCCTGACGCACTGTCGGGAACCTTTTTTGTCACCAATATAATTCCGGATGCATGCTGGAGCAGAAGTATGTATAGCCAAGCTCGCTGTCGAAGTACGCGGAATAGACCCCGCCGCCCTGAACAAAGTTTGCCTGAAACACGACCCACGGCTCCATCAGGCGCTCGCCCTCGAGCAGCCGCCGCGCGGCGTTAACGCACTCCTCCGTCGGCATGAGCACGTACGCAAATTCAAAGGTATCGACCTCCTGATACTGCCCCGGCTCGTACACGACGTCATGGATGCTGTCCGGAAACTCCGGTGACGCGACGCGGTTGAGCACGACCTCGCCGACGCACATGCGCCAATCGTCGCCGAGCTGCGGGCTGCCCGCCTCGGCGCAGATTATCTTCGCCAGCAGAAACAGCTCGTCAAAATCCAGCTTTGTCTCTCCGGTAAGCTCGATGTCGATCTGCTCGTTGCGGCATATCGCGGCGGCGCGTCCGGCCTCAATGTCGCCGACCTCCGCCGCGTGCAGCATGATGGAGAGGTAGTCCACCTTCGGGTCGTAATCCGCGTGCCCGGGCGGACTGAGGGCGAGCATGAGCGCCAGGGCCAGCAGTGCTGAGATAAGCTTTTTCATTTCGTTTCCTCCTATACTGTGCGTACAGTATAGCGGCAGACAGCCGGGAAACTTGTCGCAACCGGACTTTACGGGAAATAAAAATTTTCCGGAGCGCGGCGGGAAAAGAAAAAGCCGCATAAAGTGTGAAAATCCGCCTGATTTCGAGCTTTCGGCTCAAAATCAGGCGGATCGTATTTTCACCCCGCTTATCAGAACGCGGGGAGGAGTATCGTTGCGACGCCGCCGTTTATGACGGCTTCGATGGAATACATCGGCCGGTAGAAGTTCTTGGAGTCACCTGCGTAGACGATGCTGACCGTGCGGCACTGCACCTCGTCTATCTCACTGGAGATCATTACGCCGCCGGTGCAGATGAATTCGCCGCGGCGTATGAGCCGGGCCACGCCGTCGGCGCTGAGGGTGTATTCCTCGCCGAGCGGGAGCATGGTGTACAGCTCATAATCGAGGTATTCGAGACGGCCGTCGTGTACACTGAAATTGACGCTGCCGTTATAGATCTCATCGCCGCTGTGCAGAAAATCGGCGGTGAGGCGGTATTCGTCGTCGTCGGCGATCTCGCGCGTGAGACCGGCGGGCAGCGGGCGGCCGATGCTGTCAAGCAGCTTGTACACAAGCTCAAACGGATCGGAACCGCCGCTCTCGCCGCCGCTGTACAGCGTGAAGTTGAAGGTCGCGTCGTTATAGCACCACAGCAGCGCCTGCGCGTCGGTCGAGCGGTAGAGCAGCACGGAGTCGTACGCGCTCTTATAGCTGCGGTCGCGGGTGAAGCCGAGCGCGGAGAACACGTCGTCCGCGGCGGCGTCCGTGCTGCCGGACGGAGCGGCGAGCGAATAGAGCTCAAGCTTTGATGGCAGCATGTCCGCAATCATCGAGCAGTCCACGGCGGCGCGCTTCACTTCGTAGGGGCTGCCGGTCTCGCAGGGGAGGTAGCCGTACGGCCGTGCGGAATAGGAGATGAGCAGCGCCGCAGTCAGCGCCACGGGGACGGCGGTCTCGGCGTAATGCCAGACGTTCCGCCTGCCGCCGCAGCGGGACGGGAATATCATCGCGCACAGCCCGCAGCCGAACAGCGCGCCGAGCATGCCGAGGATCGGGCGGTCAATGTCGAACGCCCCGTAGCCGAAGAGCAGATGAAGCCCCTCAAGCGCCAGCGCGTATACAAGAGAGAAGAGCGGGATAAAATATTGCAGCGGCCTGCGGCGGATGACCAGCATCAGCAGGAAGCCGAAGGGCACGAACAGGCCGGAGGTCAGCACTATGAGCTGCGACAGGCTCACTCCGGTGTCGGCTACGGCGGAATAGATGCTGCGCAGGGGGTAGAGGTTCACGTCGTTCTCCCCGCTGTGTCCGGTCGTGAAGAGTATCATGCTGAGAGATATCAGATACCACAGCGTCACGAACCACAGCGCCTGCCGCTTCGGGGAAACGCCGCTCCGCTTGCGCACGGCAAGGCAGGATATCAGAAAAATACCCGAACAGAGAACCAACGCCGAGAGGCAGAGACTCGCATATGTATATAGATATGTTCCGAAAGCAGACATAAGTTTCTCCAAATGCAGATGATGCCCTTGTTAACTGATAATATTATTGTACACCACTTTTTATCAAAATTGGTCGAATTTAAGCAATCTTTAGATTTGAAATGCAATTTTGGCGTAATGCACAAGTCAATGGCCGCGTATACTTATATATACGGAAAAGCTGTGGAATTGTTGCAGCATCCGGTCGAAAAAAGCAAAATCAGCATTTTCGACAAAAATCAGCGCGCGATTTTGTGCATGGTATCGAGCGCCGCTCATGTGATATACCAAAACGGGATATAATTAATATACCAGTTTGGTATGCTCGTGTCAAGAGGTGGGCATATGAGATTAAAGGCGCTGAGAGAAAAACGGGGGATATCCCAGCTGAAGCTTGCAATGGACCTGGGGCTGAATCAGAACAGCATAAGCAGGTATGAATCCGGCGCGAGGGAGGCGGATTACAAGACGCTGATCGCGCTGGCAGATTATTTTGACGTGTCGATAGACTATCTCCTTGAGCGGACGGACAAACCCAAAATGAACCGGTGAGGGCTTTTCCGGACGGCAGAGAATTTTACTGAATAAAGGAATTCGGACAAGTCCTCGGCGGCGCGCCGGGGGCTTGTCCGATTAAGCAAGCAGAGCAAAAAAGTATTGCGGGTTGAGGATGTGTAGAGTTTGTATAGTATAGCTTTTTCACCCATGTCGCTTTAACAGCATTATCCATTATAATGCTGTTGGATGGTTCATGTCAACAACTTCATTACATAAACTAATGCAGAGAGGTGGAGTTGACATGCCGGAAAAGAAAGATCTGAATGTATTGATAGGGACGAATATCCGTCAGGCGCGGGAGGCCGCGGGCTATACGCAGGAGAGGTTTTCGGAGATGATAGGCATCGGCCCGAAGAGCCTGTCGGCGATAGAGCGCGGCATGGTCGGCATATCGCTTGCGGCGCTGAAGCGGGTGTGCTCGACGCTGTCAGTATCTAGCGACTCGATAATTTTCGGGCGCACCGAGGAGAACGACGTCTCGGCGCTGACGGCGCGGCTAGCGCTGCTGACCGAGGAGGAGTTCAGGCTTTGCAGCGAGATAATCTGCAAGCTGCTTGAGGCGCTACAGCACGGAAAAGGCTGAAAAAACACCGGCGTGTTGAGAAACGGCACGCCGGTGTTTTGCGGTCATAGATCGCTGTTTCCGTCAGGAATTGCATCATGACCGGTATCTATTTGAGGTGAGTAAGTGCTGCGGCTTTCGCCTTTAGGGATCACTTGCTGATGAGGCACGCGTGTGCTATACTGAACATCAAATAGAAAGAGATCATAAAAGAGCAATAGAGCGATTTGGCGAAAGAGTGCTTGAAGGCGGAGATATGTATGAAGCCCATATGAGATTTTTGAATGATAATCGGAGATATGAAGAAGATGGTTCTCCGAATATGAGAGAACAGAAAGAATGGATGGAAAATATGTCGTGTGTAAAAATTGAATTGGATGGAGCTGCGGAGCTTGAAAAGAACGCAGATAAAGAACGCAGATATTATTGTAAACAATTGGAATGGGATAGCGAGATGAATTCAAGTTTACCGGTCTTGTTTTTTGTTGATCGTCTTGCTCTCCGAGCGCAATTTCTTTCGCGCGCTTAAAAACAGAAGGACGGTAAGATCATGAAAAAAGTTGTTATTGCTCTCGGCGGAAATGCGCTTCAGGCAAGAGGCGAGGCCGCGACCAGTGAGAACCAGCTCAGGAACGTCATGGCGACAGCGGAGCACATCGCCAGAATAATCGGCGAGGGCTATGAGGTCATCATCAGCCACGGCAACGGCCCTCAGGTCGGCAGGCTTATGCTCCAGAACGAGGCCGGAAAGAGCGTGACTCCTCCGATGCCGATGGACGTCTGCGGCGCGATGACTCAGGGCATGATCGGCTATCACATCCAGCAGGGGCTTTCTCAGGTTCTCCGCGAGAACGGCATCGATAAGCCCGTCTGCACCGTCGTGACGCAGGTCGAGGTAGACGGCGCCGACCCTGCGTTCCAGAATCCCACCAAGCCCGTCGGCGCGTTCTACACCGAGGAAGAGGCCATGCGGATACAGGCCGAAAAGGGCTGCGTGATGAAGAAGGACGCAAACCGTGGCTTCCGCAGAGTCGTTCCCTCGCCCATGGCTCAGAAGATCATCGAGATCGACACCATAAAGACCCTCGTTGACAGCGGCACGGTTGTCGTCGCGGCAGGCGGCGGAGGGATCCCCGTGTGCAGGAAGAACGGCAGGTGTGTCGGCGTCGAGGCCGTTATAGACAAGGACTTCGCCTCCGAAGTCCTCGCGGAGCAGCTTGACGCGGACATTCTCATGATCCTCACCGAGGTCGAGAACGTCTGCCTCAACTTCGGCAGACCCGACGAGAAGGCTCTGCATGAAGTTACCGCGGCCGAGCTGGACAGGTACGCGGCCGAGGGGCATTTTGCGCCCGGCAGCATGCTCCCGAAGGTACAGGCTGTCAGCAGGTTCGTGCGCTCCAAGGCCGGCAGAACCGCGGTCATCACTTCGCTTAATAACGCCGTCAACGGCATCACCGGCGCAAGGGGGACTATTATCAGGGGCTGAAGCCGCGCCGCACTTCACGGGAAATCCCGCGTACCGTTCGGTACGCGGGATTTCCCGTATTCCACGCCGTATGCTTGATAAAATACGGAAATCGCGCAGGCAGGGAGCATACGGGTATTGTGTTTTGACAAATAATGAGCTAGAATAAAATGTCAGGCGCAGTGGCAGAACAAACACGCCTGAACCAATAACCGAGAGGAGAACTCTATGAACGGATCAGTGAGCAGACTGTGCGATATAGACAGTATTGTGATCCCAGAAGATAAGCGTCGCCGCAATATCCGCGGCGCTCTCCATCGCTGTTTTCAATGGCGGTGTCGTTTGTGGTGTGCATCGTGACCAGCATACAGGCCTTCGTGCAGCTTTATTCCTATAACACAGTGCTCGCGAACTACTCCCTCATCATAATCCCCCCTGACGCTCATCGTCTGTGTCATCTACGGCAAGCTGACCTTCCGTCTCGGCGTTTTCGGCACCGTGACGACGGCGTCCAGCCTGTTCTCCATCATGTTCATAGTCATCATATTCGTCATGAAGGACGGTGCGGTCGAGGCTGCGGGAACGCCGGACGAGCTGCTGAAGACGAACGAGTATTATAAAATGTTCGTCAAGACGCTCTGAATATAAAAAATAAGAGGATAAATAATGCAGAAATTGTTGTCAAAACTCAGCGCCGCGCAGTCGGGGGAGATATGCTCCGGCTTCAGGCTCATAAAGAAGGAATATGTCGCGGCGAAGTCCGCGGAGCTGTACACCCTGCGCCATGAGAAAACCGGCGCGGAGCTGCTGTATTTCGACCGCGTGGACGAGAACAAAACCTTTGCCATCTGCTTCAAAACGCTACCTGAGGATGACACAGGCGTGTTCCACATACTTGAGCATAGCGTCCTGAACGGCTCGCGGCGCTTCCCGGTGAAGGAGCCGTTCGTCACGCTGCTGCAGGGCTCGATGCAGACCTATCTCAATGCCCTGACTTTCAGCGACAAGACGCTGTACCCCGTCTCCAGCCGCAACGAGCAGGATCTGTTCAACCTCATGTCCGTCTATCTCGACGCGGTGTTCTGCCCGCTGATACATGAACGGCCGGAGATATTCATGCAGGAGGGCTGGCACTACGAGTTCGACGGCGAGAGCGGAGAGCCGTACTATAACGGCGTCGTGTTCAGCGAGATGAAGGGCGCGTTTTCCGATGTGGACACGCTCATCGGAAACGAGATGCACCGCCTGCTCTATCCCGACACGAGCTACGGCTATGTCAGCGGCGGCGATCCCAAGTACATAACCGGCCTGAGCTACGAGAAGTTCACCGCCGCGCACAAGCGCTTCTACCACCCTTCGAATGCGCGCATATTCCTCGACGGGCATATGAACATCGACGCGGTGCTGGAGTATATCGACGGGGAGTACCTGTCGAAGTACGAGTACCGCGCGCCGGACTTTGATTTTGCCATGCAGACGCCCGTGACCGCGGAAAAGACCATCAGCTACGAGGTGCGCGAGGGCGAAGAGGCGCTGGCGCATATGGCGGCGGCGAAGATACTCTGCACCCATAAGGATGTCGAAAAGCTGTACGCGGCGGAGATACTCGCCGATTACCTGACCGGCTCCAACGAAGCGCCGCTCAAGCGCGCGTTTCTGGAGAGCGGCCTCGCGCAGGACGTGAGCATCGATGTGAACGATGGAATGTATCAGCCGAACATCGCCGTCGTCGTGCGCAACACTGCGCCGGAGAATTTCGCCGCGATAAAGGCGTTCATCCCCGAAACTGTGCGAGGGCTGCTGGCTGAAGGTCTGAACCGAGAAGCCCTGTCCGCGTCGCTTGAGCGCTCCGCATTCACCAACCGCGAGATAACAGAGCCTTCCGGCCTGAACCTCGCCATCCGCGCGCTGGACGGTTGGCTCTATGGTGATGATCCGCTCACGCATATAGACAACGCATGGATATTTGACTCCCTGCGTGAGAAGCTGGACACCGATTATTTTACCGACCTGCTCGTCGAAATGCTCGGCAGCGCGGAGGACAAGTGCTATGTGTACGTCTTGCCGTCTGCGGAAAAGGGGCAGGAAGATGCGCGCGAGGAGGCGGAGCGCCTGGCCGCGGCTACCGCGGACTGGGACGACGCCAGATTCGCGCGGGCCAGAGCGGAATTCGAGAAGATGCAGCAGTGGCAGCAGAGCATGGACAGCGAGGAAGACCTCGCCGCGCTGCCGCACCTGAACCTTGAGGACGTGCCCAAGGATGTAGTTCCGGCGAAAACGGAGCTGACGCGCGTTGACGGTGTGGAAGTGCTGCGGCTGGATTCCGACACCAACGGCATAGTCTATCTGAATCTGTACTTCGACGTGTCGGATTTCGACGCGGACGATCTGCGCCTGCTGAACGTACTGACCACCTTCTTTGGTGAACTGCGCACCGAGCACTACTCCGCCGACCGGCTCCAGACGAAGATCAAGGCGACCCTGGGCGGGCTTGCGGCGCGCGTGGAGCTTATCCCGAAGCGCGGCGAGCTGCGCGAATGCAGGCCGTACCTGCTGGCCTCCTCCAGCATGCTGGAGGAAAACGTCCCCGCGTCGCTGGAGCTGCTGGAAGAGCTGTTCATAAACGGCCGCTACGACGAAACGGGCAGAATAAGCGAGACTGTTCTGCAGTCGGATTATTTCATAAAGCAATCGCTCATCGGCAACGGCCATGCCTACGCCGTCACCAAGTCGCTCTCGGCATTTTCCGCGGAGGGCGCGATGAAGGAGTTGCTTGAGGGCGAGAGCTTTGTGCGCTGGTTCTCCGATTTTGCTGCGAACTTTGAGGCAAATTCCGGCGAATACGCCGCGCGCTTTGCCGCGCTCGCCGCGAAGGCCTTCGCGTCCAACCGTCTGTTCGCCGGCTTTGGCGGAAAGATGGACGCGCAGACGCTCGGCGGCCTCATACGCGCGCTGCCCGCAAACGAAAAGGGCGCGGCGGCGGAATACCCCGCCTATGACGGCGAGGACTGCGCGATAGAGATCGCCTCCGACGTGGGCTACTCCGCACTGGGACATAACCTCTATGCGCTGGGCGGTAGCTTCAGCGGCGAGTATGCGGTGCTGGCCTCGCTCGTCAGCTATGGCTACCTCTGGAACATGATCCGCGTGCAGGGCGGCGCCTACGGCACGGGCATGAACGTGCGCTCCAACGGCGACGTTTTCTGCTATTCCTACCGTGACCCGAATGTTGAAAATTCGCTCGCGGTCTACGGCGGCATACCCGATTTTCTGGCGGAATTCCTGAGTCAGGGGATGCCGATGGACGATATCATCATCGGGACCGTCAACACCACGGAGCCGCTGCTCGACCCCGCGGGCGTGTGCGAGCTGGAGTGCATCAGATATCTGAAGGGCACCACGGCGGCGGACATTTCGCGTATCCGCCGGGAAATCCTCGGCACGACCGCAGAGAAGCTTCTGAAGCTGGCAGAGCCGCTGAGAGCCTATGCCGAAAACGGCAAGTTCTGTGCCGTCGGCAGCAAGAACGCGGTGGCGTTTCTGAACAAATAAATCACTCCAAAAAGTTAGAAAAAATAACTCCGGAAGCATTGCTTCCGGAGTTGTTGCGTTTCGGTTACAGCTCCTTTATCTCACAGGCTATCGCGCCGTTATCGAAAACGATGACGACTGCCCATGTCAGCGTGCGGCCTTTTCCGGCTGTGCCGGGGTTGAGGAGCTGGACGCCGCCCGCCTCGCCGTAATACGCCTCGTGCGTATGGCCGAACATGGCGATCTTCGCCCCGGCCTCCTGCGCGGCGTACACGAGAGAATCGAGTCTGCCGTATTCAACGCCGTAGGTGTGCCCATGGCAGATGAAAGCCTTCACGGGGCCGAGCGGGACGATGTCGGTGTCGGGTGCGTCGGAGGAGATATCGCAGTTGCCGCGCACGGAGTAGAGCGGTATCTCAGGGAATTTCTCGCGCAGGATCGCGGTGTCGCGGGAGTGGTCGCCGAGATGGATTATCAGGTCGGGGCGGCAGCGCGCCACGGCCTCGACCATAAGCGCGGTGTTGCTGTGAGTGTCGGAAAAAACGGCAGCTTTCATCATGTATTCTCCTTTGTGATTATCATTGAGACGGCTCCTGAATATAATGTAGCGAACAGGAGCGTGATTTCCATGAAAGATTTTGAACGCATAGGCAAAGAGCTTGAGCGGCGCGGCAAGACCGGCAGCATCAAGAGCATTGCGGAGTCCGAGGACGGACAGCGTATAAGCAGGATGATAGATACGGAGGCGGTCGAGCGCGCGGCGCGCAGCGGGGACGCGGCGGCGATGAAAAATATCCTTGGGCAGGTGCTCGGCACCGCGGAGGGCAAGCGCCTCGCGGAGAGCATCCGCCGCATGATGCAGGATTAAAACGGAGGCCGCCATGAGTGAATTTGAAGATAAGCTCAACAGTGTCCTCGGCGATCCGGCGCAGATGGAGAAGATAGCGAATCTGGCAAAGACGCTCATGGGCGGAGACGGCGGCGCTCAGGAACCCTCTCCGGAGCCGTTCGGCGGCCTTGATATCGACCCCGGCCTCATAAGCCGCATCGGCAAGCTTATGAATAACAGCGGCGATGACAACAAGCAGCGGCTTTTGCAGGCGATGGAGCCGTACCTGTCGGAAAAGCGGCGCGGCAAGATGGATAAGGCGCTGAAGATAGCGCGCCTCGCGCGCATCGCAAAGGCCGCGATGGGGGAGGAGGGCGGCGATGGCAAGCTATAACCGCTATCAGGGCAACACCGGCCGCGTCACGCGCGTCGTCGAGCGCAGGGCGGAACGCCCGCCGGAGGAGCCGCCGCGGCAGTACCCCGCGCCGCGCCCGCCGGATGCACCGAAGCCGAGACAGCTGCCGCTGCTGGGCGGCTCGCTGGCAGACCTGCTGCCGAAGAGCTTCGGCGAGCTTGAGACGGAGGACATTATCCTCCTGCTCATCCTCTATCTCATGTACCGCGAGAGCGGCGACAGCGAGCTGCTGATCATAATGGGCGCAATGTTCTTATTATAATATTGCTATAACAACGCTATAACAACGCCGCCGTGTGAAAGCACGGCGGCATAGTGTTATTTCTGCTCGGTTTCGGCGTCGTCCCGATGATGATGCAGGTTCGGGTTGCGCCAGAAAACATAGAGCCAGACCGCGAGCGCGATAATGAACGCGCAGACGGCGCAGCAGGTGCGCACCAGAACTCCGGAGCCGGCAAGCAGCACGGCAATAAGGCCGAGCACCGCCGAGATGCCGTACAGCACGGCGACAGCCTGCTTCTGACTCAGCCCGATCGCAAGGAGCCGATGATGGAAATGCCCCTTGTCGGCATGGAACGGGCTTTGCCCGTGGATTATCCGGCGGAAGAAGGCGAAAGCCGTGTCCGCCAGAGGCACTGCGAGCGCCAGCAGCGGCACGAGGAAGGTTATTATGGCATGGAATTTGAACATGCCGAGGATGGAGACCGTTGACAGCACAAAGCCGAGAAGCTGAGAGCCAACATCGCCCATGAAGATCTTGGCCGGATTGAAGTTATACGGGATGAATCCGAGACACGCGCCGGTGAGCGCGGCGAGGATGACGGCAACGCTTGGCTCCGCCACGAACATCGCCACGACCAGCATCGTCAGCGAGCTTATGGTGGACACGCCGACAGCCAGTCCGTCCAGCCCGTCTATCAGATTGACGGCGTTCGTGCAGCCGACAATCCACAGCAGGGTCAGAGGGACGGGGAGATAATTTGCAAGGACGATGGTAGTCTGCTCGGAAAACGCGTTCGGGTTCGATATCGCGTCAAAAACTATGCCGCAGCGGATCGCAACGACGGCGGCGACGATCTGCCCCGCGAGCTTGACCCATGCGTTGAGATTGACGATATCGTCTATCGCGCCCATGACGACGATTATAAGCGCGCCCAGCAGAATGCCGAGCACCGGCGTCGATACGTCAACGAATATGAGCAGCGACAGCACAAAGCCGATGAAGATGGCAAGCCCGCCCATGCGGGGGATCGGATGGTCGTGCACGCGGCGCTCGTCCTTCGGAATATCTATCGCGCCGACCTTCTCCGCAAAGCGCTTGACCGGCGGAGTCATCATGAACGACACAGCCGCCGCAAATGCCATTGCCAATAGCAGCTTGAGCCACAGTGACATATCTGAAATCATTGCTTTCCTTTCTTAGAACGGCTTCTCCACAAGACCGACGCGCTTGTAGACCTTGCGCAGAGTTTTGCGGGCAACGGAGCTTGCCTTCATTGCGCCGTCCGTATATACCTGCTTGAGATATGCTTTGTCCGCGAGTATGCGCTCGGCCTCCTCGCGTATGGGGCGCAGCGTCTCGATGACGGCGTCGCCCACGGCGGGCTTGAACACGCCGTAGCCCTTGCCGGCGAATTCGCTCTCGATCTCGTCGAAGCTCTTTCCGGTGACGGAGGCGTATATGTTCATGAGGTTTGCAACGCCGGGCTTGTTCTCCGGATCGTAGCGGACGCAGCGCTCGGTATCGGAGTCGGTAATGGCGCGCTTGAACTTGCGGGAGATCTCTTCGGGGCTGTCCATGAGGAACACGCAGCCCGTGGGATCGGACTTGGACATCTTCGAGGTCGGGTTGCCAAGGCTCATGATGCGCGCGCCGACCTTGGGAATATAGGGCTCGGGAACCTTGAAGGTCTCGCCGTAGAGGTTATTGAAGCGGTTTGCAATGTCGCGCGTCAGCTCGCAGTGCTGCTTCTGATCCTCGCCGACGGGGACGTAGTCGGCCTGATACAGCAGAATATCCGCCGCCATGAGGGACGGATAGGTGAAGAGGCCGCCGTTTATATTGTCGGCGTTCTTTGCGCATTTGTCTTTGAACTGGGTCATGCGGCTCAACTCGCCGAACATGGTGTAGCAGTTGAGAATCCAGCCCAGCTCCGCGTGCTCATGCACGTGGCTCTGGAGGAAGAGCACGTTCTTCTCCGGATCAAGTCCGCAGGCGATATACTGCGCGAGCTGGGTGGTGGAGCGGCGGCGCAGATCGGCCGGATTCTGGCGCACGGTGAGCGTGTGCAGGTCGGCCATGAAATAGAAGCAGTTAAACTCGTCAGGAAGAGCAGCCCAGTTCTTTACGGCGCCGAGGTAGTTGCCAAGGTGCAGGTTGCCGGAGGGCTGGATGCCCGAAAGCAAAGTCTTTTTGACGGCGGTGTCGTTATCCATAGTTTTTCTCCAATCTCTGTATGGAAAAAATAATAGCTATAAAGCGTCTTTATATTGTATCAAATCAAGTTCGACTTGACAAGCGGTAAAATGTAAAATAATATATAGATTGATATCAAGTCCGCAGCCGCGGGCTTTTTGGAGGCTTATTATGAAAGATATGAAATGGTTCGAGGACATGGAGGCTCGTATTCCTCACGGCGAGGTACGTACCCGTTTTGCCCCGTCGCCCACCGGATATATGCACGTTGGCAACCTGCGCACGGCGCTGTACACCTATCTGATAGCGCGCCACGCGGGCGGCAAGTTCATCCTGCGCATTGAAGACACCGATCAGGGCCGTCTCGTAGAGGGCGCAGTGGACGTTATATACAAGACCATGGCCGAGTGCCATCTGGAGCATGACGAAGGCCCCGACGTCGGCGGCCCCGTAGGCCCCTATGTGCAGACCGAGCGCCGCCCGCTGTACAAGGAATACGCCGACCTTCTCATCGAGAAGGGACATGCTTACCGCTGCTTCTGCGAGAAGACGGAGAGCGAGGAGGATTCCGGCGATTTCGACCGCGCGGACGATCCCTGCCGCGTGATGAGCCGCGAAGAGTCCGACCGCCGCGCAGCCGCGGGCGAGCCTTATGTTGTCCGTCAGCTCATCCCGCACGAGGGCACTACCACCTTCCATGACGAGATATTCGGCGACATCACCGTCGAGAACAAGACTCTGGACGATCAGGTGCTCATAAAGCGCGACGGCCTGCCGACCTACAACTTCGCCAATGTTATCGACGACCATCTCATGGGCATCACCCATGTCGTGCGCGGCAGCGAGTATCTGTCCTCCGCGCCGAAATACAATCTGCTGTACCAGGGCTTCGGCTGGGACATCCCAAAGTATGTCCACTGCTCGCCCGTCATGCGCGACGCGCACAACAAGATGTCCAAGCGTCACGGCGACCCGTCCTATGAAGATCTCATCGCGCAGGGCTTCCTGACCGACGCGGTGCTCAACTATGTTACGCTGCTGGGCTGGAGCCCGCGCGGCGAGCAGGAGATATTCTCGCTTGACGAGCTGAAGAAGGTCTTTGAGCTCAGCGGCGTTTCCAAATCCCCCGCGATATTCGACATCGAGAAGCTGCGCTACTTCAACAGCGAGTACATCCGCGCCATGAGCGCCGAGGAGTTTGCGAAGGTGGCCGAGCCGTTCATCCGCAGGAGCGTGAAGAACGAGAAGTATGACGCCGCCGCTATCGCTGCTCTCCTCCAGCAGCGCACCGAGGTACTGACCGACATCCCCGAGAAGGTGGACTTCTTCGACGAGCTGCCCGAATACGGTGCGGAGCTGTTCGTACACAAGAAATCCAAGTCCGACGAGGCGTCCTCGAAGGCGGTGCTTGAGCAGATTATCCCCGTTTTCGAGTCCATCACCGACTGGAACGACGAGAACATCATGGCCGCAATGGTCGGCCTTGCGGAGCGCATGGAGGCCAAGAACGCGAAGGTCATGTGGCCGGTGCGCATCGCGGCTGCGGGCAAGGCAGTCACGCCGGGCGGCGCGGTCGAGATATGCCGCATCCTCGGCAAGGACGAGACTCTGAGAAGAATTCACGTCGCGCTTGAGAAACTGGCATAAATTCCAGTTTTTACATTAGTAATTATCCCCTTACGGAGAATAATAAATCTGTAAGGGGGTTTTTATATGTCCCAAAAAGCACGAAGAATACTGGGTATATACGCCGCGGCGGCGATCGCGATGCTGGCGGTGTACTCCTGCGTCAGCCATGTGCGGCTGGAGAACTACCGGCTCATCGCGAAATACAGCTCGCAGCGCGCGTTTGAGGAGACGGCGGCCTCGGTGCAGGAGCTGAGTGAGGCGCTTGGCAAGGGCGTGTATGCAGTTGACGCCGGAATGTGCGCGCAGGTCTGCAGCGACATACAGGCGGCGGCGCAGTCCGCGGAGGCTGCGATGGCGACGCTGCCGTTCACGACGCAGGAGCTGAGCCGCACGGCGGGCTTCCTCGGCACGGCGGGGGACTACGCCATGTCGCTTGCGCGGCAGGACGGCGAATTCACCGGCGAGCAGCGGGAGACACTGCGCAGTCTCTCCGACAAGGCCGGGGAGTTCAGCGCGCTGCTGCAGGAGCTGCGCGGCAGCATCAACGACGGCGAGGTGATGATCGACCGGCAGGAGCGGCGGCTTCAGAACGTGGGCGAGGACGGAGGCGTCACGCTCAGCGCGCGGCTGACCGAGTACGAGGGCGACTTTGAAATGCCCGACCTGCCGGAATATGAGGGGCGCTACACCGCGAGCGAGACGGCGCGCAGCGGAGACATGAGCGACGAGGAGATGCTCTCCGCCGCGGCATCGGTCGCGGGCGTGGAGCCGGAAGAGCTGAAAAAGGAGTACGGCTACGAGGGCGAGAGCAGGCTCAGGTGTTACAGCGCAGGGACGAAATATATCCTCGTCAGCTCCGCCGGAGTCGAGAGCCTTACGGATTCCCGTCTCGTCGACGAGGCGCAGATAGACATCGAGCAGGCGCGGCAGCTTGCGGATGAGTTTCTGGCCGCAAACGGCTATGAAGATATCAAACTCAGCGCCGAGGGGGAGAACGGAGCCGTCGCGCGCTTTGAATATATATGTACCGACGGGGAGGCGGACTGCCTCGACAGCGGCCTGAGCGTGGCGATCGCGCTGGACACCGGCGAGGTCTATTCTTTCGACGCTGAGGACTACTCCGACGCGAATCCGGAGGACGGCCGGTGGCAGATAAGCGAGGAGGATGCACGCGCGAAGCTGCCGTCGGGGCTGGAGGCCGAGAGCTGCCGCAGGGTGGTCATCGACAGCATCGGCGGAAAGCCGACCGCCTGCTACGAGCTGATCTGCACCGACGGCGAAAAACAGGTGAAAATCTATATAAACGCCGCCGACGGCCGGCAGCAGGAGATTCTTGTCGAAACTATACAAGACGTATAAGAGGTTTTTATAACATTGATCTAAAATCGGAGCGTAGCTGCTCCGATTTTTTATTCAGGGGGTATTGATATTATATTAACAACGTGCTTTAATATAGGATGAGTTATGGTTTTGACATGTGTGTAGGAATTTTGTCAGGCAAAACGCTCATATTTGCCTTGAAACCCATGCATTTTTAGGGTATTATGACTGTGTTGTATGCATTGTTGTTCCATGTGTGCAAAATTCTGGAACGCATGTTATAAACCAACAAAATTGACAAAGAGGAGGTGTGCCAATGTCATTTGAAGCGATCGCGGGCATAGCCAAAGCCGAAGCCGACGCAAAGGAGCTGATAGCCGCGGCCGAGGTCAAGGCTCGTCAGATGTCCGCCGAGGCCGAAAACGAAGGCAAGGCCGCAGTTGAAGCTGCGCGTGCCAAGGCCGACAGCGAGCTGACCGAGCTGCGCAAGCAGGCGGACGCCAAAGCGATGACGGAGGCGGGAGAGCTTTCCGCGGAGACGGAAAATCGGAAGGCCGCACTGCGCGCCAGAGCCGAAGCCAGACTTGAGAAAGCCGCGGCTCTTGTTGTGGAAAGGATAGTGAACAGCTAAATGGCCATTGTAAAAATGAAAAAGCTGCGGCTCATGGCTATCCGGTCAAACAAGGACGCGCTGCTGAAGGAGCTGATCTGCAAAGGCTGCGTTGAGTTCTCCGAGATCGAGGGCGAGGTTCAGGATTCCGACTTCAAGGAGCTTCTGAAACGCGAGAGCAGCAGCCTTATGACATTCAAGTCCCAGCACATGGCATTAGTCAACGCCGTGGGTATTCTCGACAGGTATTCCCCCGCAAAGAAACCCCTGCTCAGTGCACTGCCGGAGGTCGGCGAGGACGTTCTGCTGGATGACAGCGGTGTCGGCGCGGCACTGGCAGCAGCGGATGAGATATCCGCAAACGAGGATCGCATAAAAAGCATCGGCGCGGAGGTCGGCCGTCTGGAAAACACCATTGACGCGCTGAAGCCGTGGGCGTCGCTTGACATGCCCCTCGGAACAACCGAAACTCAGCGCTGCTCGGTAGTGCTGGGAACGGTCGCCGGCAGCACGGACTTCTCCGCGATGGAGAGCGCGCTTGCAGCGGTCACGGAGGAAGCAGAGCTGTTTCTGGTCGATGCGGACAAGATGCAGAAGTATCTGGTTCTGGTCTGCATGAAGGAGCAGCACGCCGCCGTTATGGACTGCATGCGCGGCTTCAGCTTTGCCGCGGCACCCGTCTCCGGTATGAACGGCACCGCGCGCGAATGTATCGCAGCCGCCGAGAAGGAACTGCATAAGCTTGCCGACGAGAAGGCAGGCTGCGCGCAGCACATCGTTGAGCTTGCGGAGCACCGCGACGAGCTCAAGCTCGCAGCTGACGTGCTCGGCACGAAGATCGCCCGCGCCGAAGCCGAGGATAAGCTCTACGGCCTGACAAACGTTCTGGTAATGCAGGGCTGGATGCCCGCGGAGCGCGAGGCCGAGCTTGCCGAAATATTCGAAAAGTACGACTGCGCATGGGAGACCGAGGATCCGTCCGAGGACGAGTACCCCACAGTCCCTGTGCAGCTCAAGAACAACAAATTCACAAATGCGCTCAACATGGTCACGAACATGTACAGCCTCCCGGCTTACGGATCCGTTGACGCAAACCCCCTTATGGCGCCGTTCTTCATCCTGTTCTATGGACTGATGATGGCGGATATAGGCTACGGCCTCGTCATGATCGCCGCCGCGCTGGTCGCGATGGCGAAGATAAAGCCCCGCGAGGGCAGCCTGAGCTTCTGCCAGCTCCTGCTTTACTGCGGCATATCGACCCTGGCGATGGGCGCGCTGACCGGCGGCTTCTTCGGAGACGCGCCGTATCAGCTCGTACATATGTTTAACCCCTCAAGCACCTGGGAGGGTCTGCCGTACCTGTTCAGTCCGGTGAACAACAGCACCATGGTCCTTTACGGCTCAATGGTTCTCGGTCTCATCCACCTGAACACAGGTATGGTGATCAGCTTCTGCATGAAGGTCCGCCGCGGCCGGCTTGTAGACGGTCTGTGGGAAGAGGTCCCGCTGTGGGTCATCCTCATCGGAGGCATCATGGCCGGCTTGAGTCTCCTCGGTATTACCGATGCGCTGGCCACTCCCAGTATCGTGGTAATGATAATAGGCGCTGCCGCTCTGTTGATCGGTTCCGCCCGCGGTGCAAAAGGCTTCGGCATAATCGGAGCCGCATTCGGCTGCATCTACAATACGCTTACCGGCTGGTTCGGCGATATTCTCTCATACTCGCGTATCATGGCGCTCATGCTCGCGGGCGGCGTCGTCGCGCAGGTGTTCAACACCATAGCAGCCATGCCCGCAAACGGCTCCGGTGTGAACGTGTTCACGGTGCTCGCCTTCATAGTCATCTTCCTTATAGGCCATTGCCTGAACTTCGGCCTGAATATTCTCGGCTGCTACGTGCACGACCTGCGTCTCCAGTGCCTTGAGTTCTTCGGCAAATTCTATGAAGACGGCGGCAAGCCCTTCAGCCCGCTGCGCATCAAGAGCAAATACGTCCGGGCTAAATAATCGTATCTTATTTAAACAAAACATATTTAAGATTTAGGAGGAAATTAAAATGGAATTTCTGAACGCTATCGGCGGCTACGCCATCGGTCTTCTGGGCGCGGGCCTCGCTGCATTCCTCGCCTGCATCGGCTCCGCAAAGGGTACCGGCATCGCCGGTGAAGCAGGCGCAGGCCTCATCGCGGAGGATCCCAGCAAATCCGGTAAGGCAATGATACTCCAGGTCATTCCCGGTACTCAGGGTCTGTACGGCTTCGTTATCTGGTTCCTCGCATTCGGCAAGCTCACCGCCGGTATGTCCGTCGAACAGGGCTTCCAGATCATGTCCGCCTGCCTGCCCATCGCATTCGGCGGTCTGCTTTCCGCTATCGCACAGGGCAAGGTCGCCGCTGCCTCCGTCAACATTCTTGCCAAAAAGCCTGACGACTGGTCCCGCGGTATGATCCTCTGCATCATCGTTGAGTTCTACGCAATACTTTCTCTGCTTGCCTCCTTCCTGATGCTCAACAGCATCTCTTTCTGATAACACACCGAACAGGAGATATTTATGAAAGGCACTGAAAAAATAATCGCGCATATCCGCTCTGACGCAGAGGAGCAGGCCAACGCGATACTGGCTGAGGCAGCCGAGCAGTGCGCAGCCATCAAGTCCGGCTGTGAAGAGCAGGCCAAGGACACCTACGCCGAGAGAATACGTGCCGGCGTAAAGGAGTGCGAGAGTCGGGTGGACAGCATGAAGCGCATGGCTCAGATGGAATCCAGAAAAGGCGTGCTCGCGCTCAAGCAGGAGCTGGTATCGGCGAGCTTTGACAAGGCCGTTGAAATGATTGTTGCGCTCCCCCGCGAGCAGTACGTATCCCTGCTGGCAAAGCTCGCCTCCGAAGCGGCCGTGACCGGCAGCGAGGAGATCGTCCTCAACGCACGCGACCGTGAAGCTATCGGTGCGGACGTTGTCAAGGCGGCCGACGCGCTCTTCAAGGGCGGCAGCTTCAGCCTGAGCGACGAGACCGGCAGCTTCGCAGGCGGCCTGATACTCCGCCGCGGCAGCGTTGCGGCAAACTGCACCGCAGAGCTGCTTGTTGAGCTTCAGCGCAGCGGCATGGCGTCAGAAATCGCCAAGGTCCTTTTCGATTGATGCTGCGGCTGCACAATCCCATATAGGGAGGGAATAAATTGTCAACAAAAAAAGAAGCGTACCTCTGCCTGTCCGCGATGGTCCGCGCCAAGGAGCCGAAGCTCCTCAACGCCGACAGAGCCAACCGTATGCTCGAGGCCGCGACCTATGAGGAGGCGGCAAAGCTGCTGACCGACTCTGGCTACGACGATATGTCCCAGATGACCACGAAGGGAATCGAGGCATATCTCACACAACGCCGCGAGGACTGCTTTGCAGAGCTTGAAAAATCCGCTCCGGACAAGGCAATATTCGACGTATTCAAGCTCAAGTATGACTACCACAACGCCAAGGTAATGATAAAGGCCAAGGCCACGGGGCAGGATGCGAAGCGGCTTATGAGCGCATCCGGCAGGTTCGATCCGGACACGCTTTTGAACATTTTCAGCGAGGATCTGCTCAGCCAGCTCCCTGAGACCTTCGGCACTGCCATTGCCGAGGCAGAGAGCAGCCTTGCCCGCACCGCAAACCCGCAGCTTGCCGATTTCATCCTCGACAAGGCGCTGTTCGCGGAGCTTCGGGCGACTGCGAAGCAGATCGGCTGCCCGTTCCTTGACGGCTATGTTGCCATCATGATAGACGCCGCCAATCTGAAAACCGCCGTCCGCGCCCTGCGTATGGGCAAGGACACCGACTTCATGGCCGCGGCGCTCATCCCCAGCGGCAGCATCGACATATCACGTATATCCGCCGCAGGCGACAAGGACGGTATTGCCGCGCTCTATGCAAGCTCCAGGCTTGAAAAGGCCGCCGCACTCGGTGCGGAAGCCGTTTCCGGCGGAAGCATGACCGCCTTTGAGCTTGCATGCGACAACGCGGTGAACGCGTATCTCTGCTCGGCAAAGCTCGTCAGCTACGGCCCCGAGGCTCTTATAGCCTATCTTGCCGCCGTAGAGAGCGAGATTACCGCTGTCAGAATGATACTCACCGGCAAGCGCGAGGGCATCGCCCCGGAGCTGATACGAGAAAGGCTGCGTGATATGTATGCTTAAAATCGCTGTTATTGGCGGCAGAGACACCGTCATCGGCTTCCGTGCGCTCGGGCTGGAGACCTATCCAGCCGCGGACGCCGCCGAAGCCGGACATATCCTGCGCCGCCTCACCCGCGAAAACGATGATTATGCCATAATCTATATCGAAGAAAATCTCGCCGCGGAGCTTGAGCACGAGATAAGCAAGTTCAAGGATCGCCCCACTCCGGCCGTGATCCTCATCCCCGGCAGAGAAGGCTCGATGGGACTCGGCCAGTCGGCGCTCAAGGCCGCTGTCGAGCGTGCCGTCGGCACGAATATCCTGGGCGACTGACGCCCTGTCCTTCAACACTAACAAAGGAAGGTATGTAAATGAGCGGAACTATAACAAAAGTTTCCGGACCGCTTGTCGTGGCCGAGAACCTTGCGGACGCCAACGTCTCCGACGTTGTCCGCGTCGGTTCTCAGCGCCTGATAGGCGAGATCCTTAACATGACCGGCGACAAGGCGTCAATTCAGGTTTATGAAGAGACCTCCGGCCTTGGCCCCGGCGCCGTTGTTGAAACTACCGGTATGCCGATGTCCGTTGAGCTTGGCCCCGGTATGCTCGACAATATCTATGACGGCATCCAGCGCCCCCTGCCCGAGATGCGCGCCCTCTCCGGCGACTCCATCACCCGCGGCACCGACGTTCCCGCGCTCAACCGCGAGAAGAAGTGGGACTTCGTCCCCGTCGCAAAGCCGGGCGACAGAGTCATCGCGGGCGACGTGCTCGGCACCGTGCAGGAGACCAGCGCCATACTCCACAAGATAATGGTGCCCTACGGCGTGTCCGGCGAGGTCGTCAGCCTCAACGCCGGTGAGCACGTTGTCACCGACGTGGTTGCCGTCGTGCGCGACGCGAAGGGCGTTGACCACGAGCTGACCATGATCCAGCGCTGGCCCGTCCGTATCGCCAGACCCTACACCAAGAAATACGTCCCCAGCCGCCCCATGAACAGCGGCCAGCGTATCATAGACACTCTGTTCCCGATCGCAAAGGGCGGTACCGCGGCAGTCCCCGGCCCCTTCGGTTCCGGCAAGACCGTTGTACAGCACCAGCTGGCGAAGTGGTCGGACGTCGATATCGTTATCTACATAGGCTGCGGCGAGCGCGGCAACGAGATGACCGACGTTCTTATGGAGTTCCCCGAACTCAAGGACCCGCGCAACGGCGAGCCTCTGATGAAGCGCACCGTTCTCATCGCAAACACCTCTGATATGCCCGTCGCGGCACGTGAAGCCTCGATATACACCGGCATCACGATAGCCGAGTACTTCCGCGACATGGGCTATGACGTCGCCGTCCTTGCAGACTCCACCTCCCGTTGGGCAGAGGCTTTGCGTGAGATGTCCGGCCGTCTGGAAGAGATGCCCGGTGAAGAGGGCTACCCCGCCTACCTCGCCTCCCGTCTGGCTCAGTTCTATGAGCGCGCGGGCGTTGTCGAATGCCTCGGTGCGGACGACCGTCAGGGCTCCGTCACCGCAATCGGCGCCGTTTCTCCTCCGGGCGGCGATATTTCCGAGCCTGTCTCTCAGGCGACGATGCGTATAGTCAAGGTGTTCTGGGCGCTTGACTCCAGCCTTGCCTATGCCCGCCACTTCCCGGCAATCAACTGGCTGACCTCCTACTCGCTGTATATGGACACTCTGGCTCCCTGGTACACCGAGCAGTTCGGCGAGGGCTACATGGCCAACCGCACTAAGTCCATGCACATCCTTCAGGAGGAGAGCGAGCTGCAGGAGATCGTCCGTCTTGTCGGTCAGGACGCACTGTCCCCGGCGGACAGGCTCACCATGGAGACCGCGAAGATGATCCGCGAAGACTTCCTCCAGCAGAACGCCTTCGTTGATGAGGACGCATATTCCTCCTACGCCAAGCAGTATCGGCTCCTTGACATCATCCTGCACTATGACGAGCTTTGCCGCGAGGCTCTGACCAAGGGCGCGGACATGAACGCACTCTTCGTCATCAGCGCCCGCGAGAAAATCGGCCGCGCAAAGATGGCGGACGCCGCTTCCTTCAACGCCGATTACGACGAGATCGCCGCACTGATGAAGAAGGAGATCGATGAAGTCATTGCCGGAGGTGAGGACGCATGATTAAAGAGTATAAGACTATAAGAGAGATCGCAAGCCCGCTGATGGTCGTCGATCAGGTCGAAGGCGTCACTTATGATGAGCTGGCCGAGATCGAACTGCCCAACGGAGATGTCCGCCGCTGCAAGGTGCTTGAGGTCGAGGGCAACAAGGCTGTCGTCCAGCTGTTTGAGTCCGCGCAGGGCATCAACCTTGCGCAGTCCAAGGTTCGCTTTCTTGGCCATCCGCTGGAGCTGGCGGTTTCCGAGGATATGCTCGGCCGCGTCTTCAACGGCATGGGTCAGCCCATCGACGGCGGCCCCGACATTCTTGCCGAGGCGCATCTGGACATCAACGGCCTGCCGATGAATCCGGCCGCCCGCGCCTATCCCGCAGAGTTTATACAGACCGGCGTTTCCACCATCGACGGCCTGAACACTCTGGTTCGCGGCCAGAAGCTGCCCATATTCTCCGGCTCCGGCCTGCCCCACGCCGCGCTCGCCGCGCAGATTGCGCGTCAGGCGAAGGTTCTGGGCGACAACGAGACCTTCGCGGTCGTGTTCGCCGCCGTCGGTATCACGTTTGAGGAGTCCGAGTACTTCATCAACGACTTCCGCCGCACCGGCGCTATCGAGCGTACCGTCGTATTCTCGAACCTCGCGAATGACCCGGCAGTTGAGCGTATCGCAACTCCGCGTATGGCGCTGACCGCTGCCGAGTACCTCGCCTTCGAGAAGGACATGCAGGTTCTCGTCATCATCACCGATATCACCAACTACGCTGAGGCTCTGCGTGAGGTCTCCGCGGCAAAGAAGGAAGTTCCCGGCCGCCGCGGCTACCCCGGCTACCTGTACACCGACCTTGCGACCATGTATGAGCGCGCAGGCCGCCGTCAGGGCAAGAAGGGCTCCATTACCATGATTCCCATCCTGACCATGCCTGAGGACGACAAGACTCACCCCATCCCCGACCTGACCGGCTACATCACCGAGGGTCAGATAATTCTCAGCCGTGAGCTGCACCGCAAGGGCATAGTTCCTCCTGTGGACGTTCTGCCGTCCCTAAGCCGCCTGAAAGATAAGGGCATCGGCGTCGGCAAGACCCGTGAGGATCACTCCGGTACAATGAACCAGCTCTTCGCCGCGTACTCCCGCGGCAAGGATGCCAAGGAGCTTATGACCATCCTCGGCGAGGCCGCGCTGTCTGACGACGACAAGCTGTTTGCAAAGTTTGCGGATGAGTTCGAGAAGGTCTATGTCAGCCAGGGCAATAACACCAACCGCAGCATTGAGGAGACGCTGAACATCGGCTGGGAGCTGCTGAGCATTCTCCCGCGCCGCGAGCTGAAGCGTATCAAGCCCGAAATGATCGACAAGTACATGCCCAAGAAGTGATGACCCAAAATTATTTACGGAGGTGATGCTTTTTGGCGAGTACCGCAATAACTCCGACCAGAATGGTGCTCAACCAGCTCAAGGGCCGTCTCAAGACTGCCCGAAGAGGCCATAAGCTGCTCAAGGACAAGCGCGATGAGCTGATGCGTCAGTTCATGGACGTCGTGAAGCTCAATAAGCAGCTGCGTCTGAAGGTCGAGGAAGGGCTGACCGCCGCGTTCTCGTCCCTTCAGGTGGCAAGCGCCATCATGTCCCCGGAGATGCTCGAGCAGGCGCTGATGTATCCGCGCCAGAGCGTCGAGTTGGGGCTGGAGTTTAAGAACATAATGAGCGTCAACGTGCCGCGTTACAGCTTCCATACCAAGAATAACGACCCGTCCGAAATCTATCCCTACGGTTTCGCGCAGACCTCCGGCGAGCTGGACGATGCGTTGGATAAGATGGCGAAGGTGTTTGAGGATATGCTGGAGCTGGCTCAGGTCGAGAAGACCATGCAGCTTCTCGCGGAGGAGATCGAAAAGACCCGCCGCCGCGTCAACGCGCTGGAGTACGTCATGATACCGGAGCTTGAGGGCAATATCAAGTATATTTCCATGAAGCTCGAGGAGAACGAGAACTCCACGAAGGTTCGTTTGCTGAAGGTCAAGGAAATGGTTCTTCAGGACGCGCATAATTACAAGCAATAAGCCAATAAAGCAGCCGCCCCGACGGGATCCCGTCGGGGCGGTTTTTTGTGGTTTCGATGTATTTTGACGATGTGATGCGAAGTTTTTGCCGCCCATCTTGTCGCCACTTTTAGGTAGTGCAACGGCGGCGAAAATTTGCCTTGCTGTACCGCGGCACCCCTCCCTTGTCGCCCCTTTTAGGTAGTGCAACGGCGGCGCGGTAGTGAATGACATGCTGGTAGCATGTCAGAGCCGCGCCGTGACCGAGCCGCAGCGAGACGCTGTCAGCGAAGCTGACTGAGGGGTCGCCGGACTTTAGTGATTGCCAATAGGTAAAAGAAAAGGCTATATAAAGATTACCTCTGTCATTCCCCCTAAAGGGACAGGCGGCAGATTAATGAATCGTGGTATGCCGCCGTCGCGCTAAGCGAGGCGACGTGGGAATCCGTTTCTCTTTGCAGTAGCAGTATGTTTTCGTGCGGCGTTAGGGGACGCGGATTGCCACGACCGGTGTGCGCACCGGTCTCGCAATGACAAGTTGGTTTGGATCAAGCGCATCGATTTTTCATGCGTTGAGAACAGTAGACAACGGGACGGCCACTGTGCCGTCCCGCTGTCATAAGAAAACGGTATAAGATTTTGCCCCGTCAGCCGGAAGCCTTGCAGCTCCAATCATTGACGGTGAGCCTGATTATGGTCAGGCGCTCCAGCGCGCGGGGATCGAAGCTCCAGTCCGCCTTGCCGGAATAATGCCGCATTATCAGCCCCAGCGCATGGAGCTTCTCATCTCTGTCCGTGACAGGAGCGGCGTGGCCGCGCCCCATGACGCAGCCGTACGAATATGAAAAAGCGCAGGCGATATCGGCGGCGCGGAGCGCATGGCTGCAGTCCATTTCAAACGAGACGTCGGCGCCGGAGCCTATCAGATCGAGCTTCCGTCCCTCGGCTGCGCAGTGAAAATATAAAGTGAGCGCGCTGCCCGCGTCCTCAAAGCCGAAGTTCATCGGCACAATGTAAGCCTCGCCGTTATCGACAAGGCCAAGGCGGCAGCAATCGCACTCGGCGACGATCTCAAGCATCTTCTCCCGGTCGGTGATCTCCCTGTCTCTGCGTCTCATTCAGCGCCCTCCCATGTGTTTATTCTATAAGCTCCTCCGCATCCTCAACGTATAGCTCCTCGCAGTCGCTCTGCGCCTGCCTGAGTATGTCCGCCGCCTGCCCGAAGTTCAGGCTTTCGAGTGCGTTGAGCGAATCGGTGATGCTGTTGAACAGCGAAAGATACATCTTTTTATAATCCATTATTTTATCCTCCCAAACGGCGTTTCGTACGTTTATGTAACGTATTTTAGCTCAGAATATATGCTAATGTCAAGTAAAATACGTTATATAAACGTGGTGACACTGAATGAAAAAGATTGCCCTCGACAACAATAAGAACGTTGTTTCCAAGAGCCTGCGGCTGTGCCGCGTCAGGTGCGGGATGACGCAGAGCGAGCTTGCGGCGAAGCTTCAGACGCTGGGGATAAACATGGATCAGCAGATGCTCAGCAAGATCGAGAACAACTCCCGCATGGTGACGGACTATGAGCTGGCCGGAATGTGCCTTGCGCTGCGCGTGAGTCCGGCGGAGCTGCTGACGGATTTCTTCCGCGAATACTCGGAGCAGTAACGGGAAAGCACAAACAGAAGCAAAAAGGTGCATCTTCTGCAATTACAAATTGCCGCCGGAGCAGATATAATATAATTATAAAATAGCGTAAATTTTATAATGAGGTGGACAATATGCAGTATGGCCATTTTGACAATAAAAGCCGCGAATACGTGATAGACCGCGTCGATCTGCCCGTGTCGTGGACAAACTATATCGGCGTGGGGGACATGTACGGCGTGTTCAACCACACGGCGGGCGGATACCTTCTGTACAAGACCCCAGAATACCACCGCATCACGCGTTTCCGCCCGAACGGCGTGCCGATGGACGGCCCCGGGCACTATATCTACATCCGTGACGACGAGACCGGCGACTACTGGAGCGTTTCGTGGCAGCCGGTGGGGCGCGACATGGCGAAATACTCGTGCCGCCACGGGCTGAGCTACGTGAAATATCTCTGCGATTACAGCGATATCCACGCCGAACAGACCCTTTTCGTCGCAATGGACGACCCTGTAGAGCTCTGGAATCTGACGCTGTGCAACGACAGCGGCAGGCCGCGCAGGCTCTCGGTATACTCCTACTGCGAGTTCAGCTTCCACCAGATAGACATGGACAACCGCAACTTCCAGATGAGCCTTTACGCCGCGGGCAGCAGCTATGCCGACGGCATAATCGAGCATGAGCTGCACTATGAGGAGAACGGCTTCCAGTTCTTTGCCGCCGACTTCGAGCCAGACGGCTTCGACTGCCTGCGCGACGATTTCATCGGTGCGTACCGCACCGAGCGCAACCCGCAGAGCGTAGTCTCCGGCGAGTGCCGCGGCAGATTCGAAAACGGCGGGAACCACTGCGGCGTGCTGAAAAAACGCCTGACGCTCGCGCCCGATGAGGACGCGCGGCTGATATTCATGCTGGGCGAGGGCGGCCGCGAGACCGGCCGTGCGATGCGCGAAAAGTATACTGCGGCGCGCGTGGACGACGATTTCCGCCGCCTTGCGAAATTCTGGGACGATAAGCTCAGCTGCCTTCAGATATCAACGCCCAATGAGGGCATGAACACCGAAATAAACATCTGGAACCTCTACCAGAGCGAGATAAACGTCATGTTCTCGCGCTTCACATCGTTCATCGAGGTCGGCGGGCGCGTCGGCCTCGGCTACCGCGATACCGCACAGGACGCGATGATGGTGCCGCATTCGAACCCCGCGAAGTGCCGCAGCAGAATAGTCGAGCTTATGCGCGCGCTGACGAACGAGGGCTACGGCCTGCACCTGTTTGAGCCGCGCTGGTTCGAGCCGGAGCAGGAGCAGCAGTCCTTCAAATCGCCCACGGTCATCCCCACTCCGGACAAAAGCCAGATCGTCCACGGAATCAAGGATGCCTGCGCGGATGACGCGCTGTGGCTCGTCAGCTCCGTGGTGCAGTATATAAAGGAGACAGGCGAGCTCGGCTTTGCCGACGAGATGATAACCTACGCCGACGGCGGCGAGGGCACGGTGTATGAGCACATGCGGCGCATACTCGACTTCTCCGCGCGTCAGATAGGCCGGAACGGCATCTGCAAGGGACTGCGCGCCGACTGGAACGACTGCCTGAACCTTGGCGGCGGCGAGAGCGCGATGGTCAGCTTCCTGCACTACTGGGCGCTGAATAACTTCGTGGAGCTGGCGCGGCGGCTCGGCCGTGAGACCGACGCGGAGAAATATTCCGCGCTCGCGGTGGACGTGAAGGAAAAATGCGAAAGCGTGCTGTGGGACAGCGAATGGTACATCCGCGGCATCACTGCCGACAACCGCAAAATCGGCACACAGACCGACGAGGAAGGGCGCGTGCACATGGAGTCGAACACATGGGCGGTGCTCTCCGGCGCGGCGGCGCGCGAGCGCGGGATAAAGGCCATGGACAGCGTGGACGAGTATCTCTACACCGACTTCGGCCTTATGCTGAACGCCCCCTGCTACACCGAGCCCGACGACGGCATCGGCTTCGTCACGCGGGTCTACCCCGGCCTCAAAGAGAACGGCGCGATATTCAGCCACCCGAACCCGTGGGCGTGGTGCGCCGAGGCTGTTCTGGGGCGCGGAAGCCGCGCAATGAAATTTTATAATGCCTTGTGCCCCGCGCTGCAAAATGATAAAATAGAGATACGCCAGTCGGAACCCTATTCCTACTGCCAGTTCGTCGTCGGCAGGAGCCACACGGCCTTCGGCCGCGCGCGGCATCCGTTCATGACCGGCTCCGCGGGCTGGGCGTATTACGCCGCGACGCAGTACATCCTCGGCGTAAGGCCGGATTTCGACTGCCTGCGCGTCGATCCCTGCGTCCCCGCCGACTGGAAGGAGTTTTCCGTGACGCGCAAATGGCGCGGCGGCGTGTATAATATCCATGTCGTGAACCCCGACGGAGTCGAAAAGGGCGTGCGGGAGATAATTGCCGACGGCAGAAAAGTTGACGCACTGCCGGTGATACCGGCCGGAAATATATGCAATGCGGAAATTATAATGGGGTGAAAAAGATGATAAAATTTGGCACCGGCGGATGGCGCGCCATCATCGCCGACGATTTTACCAAGGCGAATATCCGCCTGCTCACGGCGGGACTGTGCGAGCTGATGCTCAAGGAGGGCCACGCCGGAGCCGAGATATGCGTCGGCTATGACCGGCGCTTCCTCTCCAAGGAATCCGCGCACTGGGCGGCGGAAGTCCTCGCGGGCTACGGGTTCAGGGTGTATATGGTCAACCGCTCCTCGCCCACGCCGCTTATGATGTTCGTCGTCAAGACGCACGGCATGCCATACGGCATGGCCGTCACTGCGAGCCACAACCCCGCAATATATAACGGCATCAAGGTGTTCACCGCCGGCGGCCGCGACGCGGACAGAACCGTCACCGCGAAGATCGAGGCCGAGATCGAAAAGCTCACCGAGGCCGACGTCAGGAGCGTCGACTACGACAAGGCGCTGGCCGATGGAACCATCGGCGAATATAATCCGTCCAACGAGTATATTGACAGCATCCTGGCCGCGATAGACGTCGAGGCCATAAAGAAGGCGCAGCTGCGCATAGCGCTCGACCCGATGTACGGCGTGAGCCAGACCTGCCTGAGCATGATACTCATGACCTGCCGCTGCGACCTTGAGATAATCCATGACAGGCACGACACTCTCTTCGGCGGCAAGCTGCCCGCACCGAACGAGGAGACGATGGGGCCGCTGTCGGCGGTCGTGCTGGACAGATACCGCTGCGACCTCGGCATCGCGACCGACGGCGACGCGGACAGGCTCGGCGTCATCGACGACGAGGGCAAATTCGTCCACCCGAACAAGCTGCTCGTGCTGCTGTACTACTACCTTGTGAAATACCGCGGCTGGAGCGGCCCATGCGTCAGGAATAATTCCACCACGCATCTGCTCGACCGCGTGGCCGAAGGGCTGGGGCAGAAGTGCTACGAGGTGCCGGTCGGCTTCAAGTGGGTCTCCGCGAAGATGACGGAGACGGACGCGATAATCGGCGGCGAAAGCTCCGGCGGCCTTGCCGTCAAGGGGCATATCTCCGGCAAGGACGGCATCTACGCCGCGTCCCTGCTGGTGGAGATGTTGGCCGTCACAGGGAAGAAGCTCTCGGAGCTGTACCGCGAGATATGCGAGCTTTACGGCGAGCTTGCCTACGCCGAGACGTCGTTCACAATGACGCACGAGCGCAAGGCCGAGCTTCAGAAGTACCTCTTCGAGGACATGGCCTGCCCCGACTTCGGGGACGGCGTGGATCATATCAGCCGCGAGGACGGCTGCAAGGTCTATTTCAAGGACGGCAGCTGGGTCATCTGTCGCTTCTCCGGCACGGAGCCGCTGCTGCGCATGGCGGCCGAGGCCGAAACGAAGGAGAAGGCCGACGGGTATATAGATACCTGGAAGCGCTTCCTTTCACTGTAACATCAAACTCAAAAGCCGCTATAAGGCGCTGCAGTCGCAGATAAACCCGCATTTCCTGAATAACACGCTTGAGATAATCAATTGGGAGGCGAGACTGGCAGATAACGAGCAGGTCTGCTTGATGATCGAGGCGCTCTCCACAATGCTCGACGCCGCCGTCGGGCGCGATGGGCGCTCGCAGGCGCCGCTGTCGGAGGAGCTGAAGTATGTTGACGCGTATCTGTACATCACCAAGGAGCGCCTCGGCGAGCGGCTGACGGTCAGCCGCGAGATAGAGAAGTCCATGCTCGGCTGCCAGATACCGCGGCTCATGCATTCCTCCAATACGAATTTGCAACCGGAATCCATCTTTTTCTCATTGCCGATTCAATCTATTGGGTGACGCGAACTCAAAGGCTCAACCTGCTCAAATCGAACGCTGCAATAAGGGGATGGCTGACAGTCTTTCAGTCGGACATATAAGCCCAAGGAGCGAATAGTCAGCCAGTTGCTCCCCTTATTGTAGCTTAGGCATGAGACGGAAAGAAAGCCGGACTGGCTATCCGGCTTTCCTGTCCAAATTTATTGTAATAGCTGTGAATAAATCTATTGCTTTTCGTGGCGGCAAAAAAATAACGGGTATCCGGCTCTCACCAGATACCCGTTATTCCGTTGCCAATCCCGCCTGACAGATGCTCATTTCGTAATTTCGGTCTAAACCTGTTTTACGAACACCCGTCTAATTCCGGCGCTTCGTTTTATGTTTTCCTGTTTCAGTCCATATATTTCCCTGCGAAGGAATCCTCCGGCAGACAGTTCGCGAACGCGGTATACAGCGCGGCGGGGCCAAGCTTGTAGGCCTCCGGCTCGCAGCGCATAACGCGGCTGACCGGAATGCCCTTCGAGAGCGAGAGACGTATGGTCGTGCCAACATTCTCGCGGCTCTCGATATGCAGGCTGCCATTGTGTTTCTCCGCGACGGCGCGCACAAGCTCCAACCCAAGACCGGCGCCGTGGCTGAGATTTATCAGCTCCGGATTGCGCTCCACATCCCTGAACAGGGCGTTCATCGCGGCCTGCGGCATACCGCAGCCGTCGTCGGCGATGGAGAGGATGACGCTGTCGTTCCGGTCGAGAAGGCTTATGCTTATCCGCGTTAGCCCCGAGGCATGCTCGATGCAGTTTGAGATCACGTTGGTCACGGCCTGCTGCAAAAGCTCGCGGTCGGCGGAGATCTCAATATGTTCGGGCAGATTCAGGCTGAAATCGATCTCGCCGAACAGCTCGCGCGTCTCGTCCGCAATGTTCGCGCACAGACCGGAGATGTCAAGCGCGACGGGCTGGAACGGGCAGCTGCCGTATGCGAGGCTGTGCAGCGTCGAAATATTCCCAAACATGTGGGAAAAGACGTAGTACGAACGCGTGGCGCTGATGAAACATTTCAGCAGATCGTCGTCTCCGAGCTGCTCGGCGCGGCTGCGGCCGATGCTGCACGCGAGGTTTATGCTCATCAGCGTGCTGCGCGCGGCGCCGAGGAACGCGTCGTTCAGCACGGGCTTGCGGGTGCTTGTCGGCGTGATGAATACTATCTGCCCTTCGCCCATCGGGGCGACCCGAATGGCGTACCGCGCGCCGCCGATGCTCACCTCCGAGATGTAGCTCGCCGCCTGCGAGCCGGAGGCTTCGCTGCCGATGACGGAGCGGAGATTCTGCCCGACGCAGGCGCTGCCGAAAATGCGCTTGGCTTCCGTGCTGGCCGATACGATTTTTGCGCGCCTTACGTATAGCGCGGCTTCATTGGTTAGCGCGAGGAACTGTTCTGCGATCTGATCCATATGCTGCAAGCTCCGTTCTGCCGTCATGCGGCGTTTTATTTCCGAATAATTGCCGGTACGCGTCCGGCTCGTTTGCTCCATTCTAACAAATCTCGACAAAATATACAATATCAAGCTTGAAAAAAGGCGGAAAAAGGCTAAATTTTCAGCACTTTTTTGGCAAAAATAGATAGGCGGAAATATTGATTTTTGTTGATATTTTATGTTACAATTTAGACGGTCAGCAGGGGAGCTTATCCTCGTGCTGAAATGAGACTTTCGTTTATTATTTATTATGGAGGATACTAATATGATCAAAGTTGGCATCAATGGTTTCGGCCGCATCGGCTCTCTGGCTTTCAGAGCAGCTATCAAGTCTGACGACATCGAGGTCGTTGCAATCAACGCTCCCGGTCATCCCGCAAGCCAGCTGGCCTATTCCGTGAAGTACGACACCGTCCACGGCCGTTTCGACGGTACCGTCGAGGCCTGCGACGAAGAGAGCGTTCTCGTCGTTGACGGCAAGAAGGTCAAAGTCCTTTCCGATAACAAGTACCGTGATCCCGCTCTCATTCCCTGGGGAGAGCTTGGCGTAGAGTACGTTCTGGAGTGCACCGGCCGCTTCCTCACCAAGGAAGCCGCACAGCCCCATATCGACGCCGGCGCAAAGGTCGTCGTTATGTCCGGCCCTGCAAAGGATGACACCCCGATGTTCGTCTGCGGCGTCAACCTCGAGAAGTACACCCCTGACATGCAGTTCGTTTCCAACGCTTCCTGCACCACCAACTGCCTGGCTCCCATGGCAAAGGTTCTCAACGACAACTTCGGCATCGTCGAAGGCCTGATGACCACCGTTCACGCCTCCACCGCCACCCAGTCCGTCGTTGACGGCTTCTCCAAGAAGAACTGGAGACTCGGCCGCTCCATCTACAACAACATCATCCCCACCTCCACCGGCGCTGCAAAGGCAGTCGGCAAGGTCATCCCCGAGCTGAAGGGCAAGCTGACCGGCACCTCCATGCGTATCCCCTCCGGCGACGTCTCCATCGTTGACCTGACTGTCCGCCTCGAGAAGGCCGCTTCCTACGATGAAATCTGCGCGGCAATGAAGGCTGCTTCCGAAGGCTCCATGAAGGGCGTTCTGGAGTACGTTGACGAGGAAGTTGTTTCCTCCGACTTCAAGACCGATGCTCACACCTCCATCTTCGACGCAAAGGCCGGCCTCGCCCTGAACGACAACTTTGTCAAGCTCATGGCTTGGTACGACAACGAGTGGGGCTTCTCCAACAAGATGCTCGACCTGACCCGCCACATGGACAAGGTTCGCAAGGCATAATTTGCTGCTGAACTCGCAGGATTTTCGCTAGTTTGCTGATATCTCATAACTTTTTTGATCTGGTAGGTAATTTGCAAAAATGGTCTGCTGATACGAAAAATGTTGTCTGGTACTGAAACTATACCGAATTTCTGAAATGATAAAAACCTCTTTCTACTATCTGCACGGTGGTAGAAGGAGGTTTTTTAATGCTTGTTTCGGATTTGGTTAAAGAGTTTTTGTTTGACTGCGAAGTCAGGGAATTGTCCCCGCTGACAGTCCATAATTATGAAAAGCAACTTGTCCAGTTCCGGAGCTTCCTCATCGGAAACTTTAATGTCGATGAGCTTGAGGCTTTGACCGCGGTTCATATAAAAGAATATATTGCCATGCTGCGGCGAAGGGGCTGTAAACCATCCTACATCAATGATATGCTTAAGGCCGTCAAGGTTTTGTGCGGGTATGCTCACCGAGAAGGATATACAAAGGAACTTATTACGCAGAGAGTGAAAAACGTCAAGCAGCCGAAGGTCTTAATCCGTACATTTTCAAGCGAGGAGATAAAGAAGATGATTACGTATTATAGGGGCGGAGACTATCTCAGCGTGCGGAACAGGCTTATCATTATGATTTTGTTCGATACAGGAATCAGAGTCGCGGAGCTTATGAATCTGCGCGATGAACACATATATCCGGACTATTTTTTGATTCGGGGAAAGGGAAATAAGGAGCGTGTCGTGCCTAAAACTGCGGCTGTCTCAAAGTGGCTTATGAAATACAATGCGGTCAAGAAGAACTACTTTGCGGCAAGGGACGCTCAGGACTATCTGTTCCTAAGCAAAAACGGAAAGAAGCTTACAGAGGAAAGTGTATGCAGACTGCTGAAAACAGCCGCCAAGGACATAGGAGTTAATCCCCAAATTCGGGTTTCGCCGCATACGTTGAGACATACATTTGCGCACCAGCAGTTGAAAAATGGACTTAATCTATACAGCTTGAGCAGAATTTTAGGGCACGAAAACGTGAGCATTACCCAACGCTATCTTGAAGGAGTAGAAGATACCGAAATTCTTAAGTCGGCGAAGAAGACCGGAGTCATATCAAATCTGTGAAAATATTTTTGCGAGTTTGGTAAGAGGAACGGGGGATACCTTTCCTCGCAAGAGGCGTGATTATGATGAGCAAGCCCGTGACCGTATGGGAACGGGCAGAGTGAAGAACAATCGCGTCATAGAAAGGTAAGTCCCCCGAAAAGTATCTGGCTTACAAGAATAAGTAACCTCAATTTCAGCAGGGAAAGCCTACTGTTTTCCACAATTTTTCTCCCAAAAGGAATGTTTCCTTTATAAGTTGGATTTGAGTAGAAATGTCTGCATTTTGCCAGCGTATCACTTCCGATTTTTAAGTTTTCGGCTTGGGTTGCGGGATGGCTCAGTCTTGCCGCGATACAGCTTATAATATCCTTTGCTGTCCTGTTTACTGCATCTATATCCGAGGGGACTCAAAACCGTATTCAGGTATCCGACAGGTTTGCCGAGAATCTCACTGAGTTTTTGCTTCAGTTCCTCATGCTGCGCGGGGGTTATGCTGACCCAATTATTTTTGCGCTGCGGGAAGAACTCGTTCTCGATTAATTCTTTGCAGCGATCATTATCTGTCATTCTGTTCTGAACGTTGACTCCCGGAAACCAGCGCTGTATCAGCTCTCGCAATGCGCTTTGACTTTTAGTAAGGGCGTCCGAGAATTTATCGCATTCGCCTAACGTGTACGTTTCGGCTTTCCTGCGCTGCTCATAAAAGGCAAATTCGTTTTGGATATAACTATATCGCACGTATGGGAATGTCTTGTGGACATAGTCTATATAGCTGTCGACAATGCCGTATGTGGTAAGCTTGGAAGCACTGTTAAACGGAATTTCTTCGACCTTGCGTTCTGCGCATACTTGCAGATAATGCTCGTTTGCGTATCCTTGGCTCTTATCGTTGGACGCCGCATGTACTGGGACAATGCCGTTTGTCGTAAAGTCGACGGCAGTCGCGTCAACTCCGGTACACAGCTGTTTAGCGTCGCAGATTATATAAAGCTGTTCCACTCCTGCACGAATACGCCCGGCCATTTGAATTATATCGGCAGAGAAATGAGATTCAACGAACATGAATCGGATATCCTTATTTTCAATGTTTATGCCCTCCTTGTTGCGAGAGGTGGAGACAAAAAGCTGAATGTCATCAGGCAGGCGTCTATTGCTGGCAATATACCGGTTCAGCTGTTCCATTTCATCTGCGGCTTCCTTGCCAATAATTTTCTTCCCGTCATCGGATGAAAAAGATACTCCGACTTTTACAGACCTGTCTATATGCCAATTTTCATAAACGCTATGCTTAGTGGCGACGCTGTTCGAGAAATAGACGGCTTTCTCCCCGGCCTTGAGCAGCTTTTGCAGGATGCCGAGAGCGGCTTTGCGGCTAACAACGGCTACATTCTGAGGAAGGACATTTTCGCATTTGTCAAAGAGAACATATTCGGCTGAACGTGCGGCATCAAACGGCAATATTTCAGAATCCAGTGCGTCAAGCGGAGCGGGAGTACCTGTCATAAGTATAAGATGTTTCCGGTCTTCGTTTTGAATATCGTGATTGGTGCAGCGGCGCAGAAACTCGTTTATAAGTTCGAGCACGTAGAACGGAGCGGATTGATAGGTAGCATCGGTAATAAGAGAGTGTACCTCGTCGACTATTATCGTGTCGAACAGCTCCCATAAATGCGTCGAAGAAACGGCGGGAATATGCTGCCTCTTGAAATACTGTTCGATGTGCGCATTTGTGCAGACGACACTCTTGTTATAAACAGTGACATCGGACGGAAAGAACTCGTCATCATCCTTTATTATTCTGATATTATCAGCGTTGCTGCCCAAGCTGTCTGCGTATTCATCTTCTGAGATATTCCCGTATGCTCTCGCACGACCGGCTGCACGATTTCCCATCTGACTGAGCGTCTCTTCTACGGTAGAGCGGCGGGACGTTATGAGGAGAACGGTTTGACGCGGAATCCTGCGTTCTTTATCGCCAAGAATCAACTTACAGGCAAACTGGGTTTTACCGCTGCCAACTCCGGAGAATATTTTTATGAATTTATAAGGCGCGATGTCATGCTCATAATCGAGAACATCGGCAACGAGCGGCTTTTTTGATTCGGTCATATTCGTCCTCCTTATATAAGGTGTTGTACCTACGCCGTGACACTATCATAGCCGTATAAAGCCGCAAGGTCAATATGAGGATGAGACTAATTGTCGTTTTACTTTCTCGCGCCCTTTGCTAACGCAAAGCTGCACGATTTGTCTGCCTGTTGCTTGCGCAATATCCAGCCAAAAATTCAAATTTTTCATATTGTTTTAGGGACGCTTTCTACGTGCGATTTATCGTGACTTTGAGCGGGAGCATTCTGCGAGTGTAATGCTGGTAAATCCGATTGCCTTTTCGAGCTGGCAGCGGCATGCTCCCGCACGTATTGACATATAGGAAAAATATGCTATACTTATATCACACTAGGAAACAACTGAATACTGACCTATAAGAGATGCGCGAGGGACAAGCCCGATGACCGCACAGCAACCTCCCGGAGAGAAAGGTGCTAACGCTTGCATGATAGGTATGCCCTGTCCCGCGACAGGATTTTTTGCGCCTATTTTTCGGGAGTAATGGAAAATGGAGGAGCAAAATGACCAACGAGGCAGTGTATGAGGTATCAACGCAGTGGGGAAGCATACGGCTCGACGAGCAGTCTTATCAGGATTATCTTGACGGGCGCTCGTGGCTGAGTTCTGCTTCTGACGTCAAGGGAACCGCCAAGACGACGGCAGCGGTGGAGGAGTGTCCGCGGGATATTTCGAGGCAAGCGATAAATCTCAGGGGCGAAGCGGATAAAGCGGGCGTATGGGAAACGGTTCAGCATGGCTTCCCCGGTATGGCAGTTCAGATTCCGTATAGGAGGCGCATGTCTGACATAGGCATAGATGAACTGAATCTGTCTGTGCGTGCAAGCAACGGGCTTATGAGAGCGGGAATAGATACGCTCGGCAAACTCAATGAAATGATGAAAACGGATCGCGGCATTGCGGGTATAAGAAATCTTGGCACTAAGAGCGTAAAAGAAATCGGCAGAGCATTTTTATGCATGGTGTATTCAATGCTGTCGCCTTACGAGAAAGCGCAGTACTGGCAGCGTCTGATAGATAAGGCGCAGACGAACGAATAAGGAGGTATGAGCCATGACACCGGATTTCGATTTCAACCACGACGGCAAGGTCGATATGCAGGATGTACACCTGTATGAGGATATCTTCAGCGAAGAGAGCAAGAACAACGCGCCAAGCGGCAGCAGCACCGGCGGACATATGAGCGGGAGAGCCATTATCGGGGCGTTTCTGTCGGCAGCATATCTCGGGGCATTTCTGCAAGGCTCGGTCGGAGTCAATTTCTTTACGCTTGTTCTCGGCATAGTCAGCTTTTTTGTGCTAATAGCGTGTTTGCTTTCCGGTAAGTGAGCAGGAAGCGAAACGGGCATGAAAAATCAATAGTCTGCAATAAAAAAACGCGGCCACGGGGACTAACCTCATGGCCGCGTAACTTATGTAGGCGAAATGAGTCGAAAATCAGTTTTTTGCTCTGCTGAAGATGAACGATAATGCTGAATCCAAAGCAAAATCAACGATGAGGGTATCTTCTGAAATTATGGCAGTGCCCACCGTCGGGCTATCATCTGCTAGTGAATACATTTTTATGTTGAAGCAGTAATCAGCAACATCTTCATCGCGGGCCAAATTTGTCTTATCGGGATTATATTCGATATAGAATTCCATAAAAACATCGTCTTTCAGCGCTGGTATCCAGATCGACACTGCGCCGTTGCGGGAGACCGTACATGAGAATTCCCCTAAATCATCTGACACCGCCGAAAGCTCTCCTGCTCTAACAAATCGTCCATCCCACTGCCCAACGGCGGCCTTAATTGCCAAGTCCTCTGGGGATGTGCCCCCGCGTGTAAATACCAATAAAAGGGCAACGACTAATGCTACGGCAGCAACAATTCCTAGGATTAATTTCGACGGGGATTTCTTTTTGCAGGATGGAATTTCCTCTGATTGTATGACTTCTGGCTGAGTAAGTTCAGCTCCACAGTTCATGCAGAAGAGCGACCCATTTTCAATGTCTGCTCCACATTTTGGACAAAAGCTCATATAAATTCTCCTTAATTGACGTCCTTGACATATAGCGAGACTTGACTGTAATTAACATTGGCTTTATGCATGATTTCAAACTGGCGCGAGTCTCCCGCTTCTAAGTCAAGCCCATTTGTATAATCTGTGTCAACAACGTTTCCCGATGCGTCAAAGAACCTTACCCCTATCTCGTAGTAATTTATGTCCTTGGTGCTATTGTTGCTGACTGTTCCGGTTATGTAGATATATTTACCGTCCCGCCTATGTGACCAATCTTGATTTATGGTAAGGTCAGATGTTGAAGGAGTATTGCGTTGTTCCTCAAGCGATCGTTCATATCTGCCTTGTATGATTTCGTCTTGCTGCTTTTGGATTGCGGAAGATTCTTTGAACATACCGACGAGCACTATAATAACAAGCACGGCACACAGCAGCGCAATAACGCTATACTTTGAAATTCCCGATGGGATAGGCTTAAGATTGGAGCCGCATTTAGGGCAGTAATCATAGTCTGCATTGTATTTCGTAAGACATTTAACGCATATCTTCATTGTATCGATTTATCCTTTATAACCAAGATATGCAAGAACAGAGGCAAAGAAAAATCCCATGGCTCTAATTGCTGCTGCGTATCCAGCATAGACTGTGCCCAAAGCCTGATAATATGCTTCCTCAAGCGTTCTGCCTCCGACAGATTCTATGCTGCCGATGCTCATTCCGCCAGAAACGACACGTCCAGCAGCATATAACGATATAATCAAGATTAGCGCAGCCATAACAAACAATACAATTTGCGGCACTGAAAATCTTTTTAGACTGGCTTTGGGCTTTTTCTCATCCAAGGGCGCGGAGTTTGGTACTGGCGGCTCGGAATGATCAACAGGTTCAGGGGCGTTTACAATTTCGTAGCCGCATTTCTCGCATTTCAAACTACCGTCTTCAAAGGCCGTTCCACATTTTGGGCAAAACATAATCTTTTCCTCCCCTTTATATTTTGTAGTCTTTCAGACTACATTAGTTATACTAACAGAATCTACCGGGATAGTCAACTAAAATGTATGCTATTGACAGACACGGTCTATACTTTCAGCATACATTTGGAGGACTTACATGGACAGGAAAGGACTTGGAAGCCGTATCAAGGCAGCGAGGAAAGAGCGGGGACTGACCGGCGAAAAGCTGGCCGAGTGCTGCAACATCAACGCGACATATTTGCGCCAGATAGAGGCGGGAACGAAAACTCCAAGCCTCCCTATGTTCGTAGGGCTATGCAGAGAGCTCAGCGTATCACCGAGCTATTTGCTCATAGATTCGCTTGACGACGGCAATTCGGACGACATCACGCAACTCCTGAAAACTGCAACGCCGAGTCAGATGAAACTGATTCACCGAATGGTTGAAAGTGCACTTTCAATGCTTGACGAAGGGGAGTAACTTTATTTCTCAATAATGCTGACCGTGAACACATCCGGGAACACGGCGGCGAAATGAACCTTGCCGTTCGGCAGGGAGTATATCTCCATGTTTCGCATCCGGGCTAACAGCTTGCAGAGCTTTTTCAGGTCGTGGACAATGATCTCGTCGGCTTCAACCGTAACTGCCATGTTACCTGTGGGGAGCGGTGTGGGGCTTGCTTTGACGGTGGCATTTAAGCTTTCGCCGTGTGCTATGGCGCGCAGAGCCTGTACTGTTCCGATGAGCTGTTTTGCCTGCTTTGGGTTTATTACACTCACACGCGGAAGCTCAAGCCATTTTCTCAGTTCGCCTAATAATTGTTCATCCATTGCGTTATACCTCTTTCGTAATATTGTGCGTGGGCACACCTATATAACAAATAGGTAGGAAATTTTTAGTTGGCAGACTCAACAAATTTCAGATTGACTTTTTGTGCGCTTTGCCCGGACAAGTGTGCTCTTGCTTATACCGGTCACATTTTCTACCTGCCTGTAACTCAGACCGCTGCCGAGGAGCTCCAGCGCATGATTTATCTGTGCGGGCTTGTATTTTGGAGGCCGACCCTCACGGAAACCCGGCTGCATTTTGGCAAGCGCTTTGCCGTTCTGAGTTCGTTCAAGGATCATTCCGCGTTCAAACTCTGCAAAGGCCAAGAACACAGTCAGGATAAGATTGCCGCTGAGCGTGTTTTCGATAAGGCCGATGTTCAGAATATGTACCTTAACGTCACGGGTAAACAGTTCGCGTACAGTCTGTACTCCTTCAACAGTGCTGCGGGCAAACCTGTCCAGCTTTGTGACGACCAGCGTGTCTCCGCTTTGCAGCTTGGAGAGCAGGGCGGTGAATTGCGGGCGGTCAACCGTCTTGCCTGTGTAGGCTTCTGTGATGATCTGATTGCAGCCATATTCGGTAAGCGCTGCAACCTGCTCTTCGAGGCTGCTGCCGTTTATGCTTTGACCCACTGTGCTGACGCGGGCATATCCGTATATCATATTTTTTCTCCTTCGTTTCTGGCTCCGAGTAATGACACCGGTTCATCCATTGAAACTTGGTCGTGCTTGCAGCGGAGCCGATTCTGCTGAGTTATGGGACAAAGGGCGGATTGAATACGCTCCGCCCCCAATTTTGAAAGCTACACTTCAATCATCTGTGTCATACAGTCGAGGCAGCCTATATTGACGTTCTTTGTGGCTCGGACGGAATTGCCGCAGGACGGGCAGATATATTTTCGCGTGCTGGATGTTCTTGACGGAGTACCGGCGTTTGTGCCGTTGTGCGTACCCGTGCCGGTTATGCGATAGCCGCCGTAGTCGTTGCGGTTGATGAGAATGTCGGTCAAGCCGTTTTCAAGTACGAAGTCGAGAAGCCTGTCACTCGGAGCGGTGTGCGACCAGCCGTATTTCTCGCTGTGCTCTACGATTAGACCGTGAGCTTCGGCTGAGTCCTTGAAGCGCCTGTTGTGATATGTATTGCCTCGGCTTACGTCCTGTATGTGGCGCTCATAATTATAGTAATGTACCATCTCATGCAGCAGCGTTGCGGCGACTTCCTCGATAGGGCGGGACAGCGTGCCAGCGCCGATGTTTATTTCGTGCGTAGCACCGTTCTTGGATATCCATGTATCGTCACGAAGGGAGAAGTGGCCGTAGGCTTTTGGCGTTGACTGGATAGTGATTGTCGGCCTTGAAAGTGCAGATTCAAAAAACTCGGCATTGAGCAGATCGAAAAGCTTATTGAGATATCCGGCAGCGCGGTTATAGCTTGTAAGTTCTTTCATGCGTATCTCTCCTTGAAATTTCGGAGAGGGCACGGTATAATAACTATGCCCTCTCTTGATATGCGTGGGCGTTAGTCTCTTGCCTGTGGCTTTGGTCGGCATTCAGGCAAGGGGCTGTTTTCATGCGCTGATTGAGAATCGGCGGCTGCTGACTTGTTTGACGAAGGCTTTGTACAGTTCCCCGTACTGCTTTTTGAATGATGTACTGTCGAATCGGTTGGAGAGTACCGGCGTCCAGCGGACGATGTACTTCCCGGCTTGCAGCTCTTAGGCATCTCGGTCAAGCATTTCGGCCTTGATACTGTCACGTATGGTCTCGGCCTCTGCCTGCGCCTCGGCGATAACGCTTTCCCACTCATTCAGGGCTTCAATCTGTGCGACGATTTCATTCTTTGACATGGTTTTGCACTCCTTTTTCGATTTGAGATGGCTTTGGGCAGGGTCAATTTGCCTGCGCGCCTCTCTTGATTACAAAACCATTATAGCACGAATAATCGTGCAATACAAGCGGCAAAATACACGAAATTTCGTGCTACATTTTGTGAGAATTGTGCACTTGATTTCGTGCAGTAAGCTATTATAATATTTATGAATGGGGGAATGTATATGCCGTTGCAGTATAAGGTCAATGTCTTGACCGAACTAAAAAATAAGGGCTACAACACAAACAGAATACGTACGGAAGCATTGCTGAGTCAATCCACGCTGCAAAAGCTTAGGGAAGGAAAAGGGGTTTCTTGGGACAACATAGAAACTCTGTGCCGACTGATAGAGTGCCAGCCGGGAGAATTGATTGAGTATTTGCCTGACACGGGGGATACTAAAAACCGCGAGGACTAACAGAATTTGGCGCGTAGATGTAAGGTGGTGACCTAATACACTGACCGAGCTATGCTCGATGGCTTAAAATTTACGGTGCTTGATTTTCTCTGTCAATTGGTGTATTCTGGTTGCCGGATGATGCCATTATGGTAGAACATCGAATATAACGGATATACCGCTTGTGCTGTTGTAGATTGAATTGGATTTTGGAAAAAAGCCTGTGATTTCAGAGTCTTGACAAGGCGTGCTTGTGCTTTGGGATTTGCCCTGACGCGACAACGAGTGGGGCTTCTCCAACAAGATGCTCGACCTGACCCGCCACATGGACAAGGTTCGCAAGGCATAATTTGCTCTGCGAAAAGCAAACAAAACATCTCTTACACCGCATTCCGTCCGGAATGCGGTGTTATTTTATCTGCTCATAGGGTCGGGAGAAAAATTTATATATAATATTGTACAAAATGTGAATTTTATAAAACATCGGCGCAGAAGCTATTGACAGAATCGTGCGCGGGTGGTATATTAGCACTCGAAAGGTAAGAGTGCCAACAGTCCGGAAAAGCGAGTGCTAAACGGTGGATATTGAAATGGTCATAAGCGATAGGAAAAAGAAAATACTTGCCGCTGTGGTCGACGAATATATCAAGACCGCGGAGCCTGTCGGCAGCAAGGCCATCGCGCAGCACGCAGGGCTTGGCTGCTCGTCGGCGACGATACGCAACGAGCTTGCGGAGCTTGTGGCGCTGGGCTATCTCGAACAGCCGCACACCTCCGCCGGCCGCGTACCCACCCCGCTGGGCTACCGGATGTACGTCAACGAGCTGATGGAAAAGCAGAAGCTCTCTCTGGAGGAGACGGAGGAGATGAACCGCCGTATGAACCAGAAGATGCAGCAGCTTGACGACACGATCAGCGACGTGAGCAAGCTTGTTTCCCAGCTCACCGACCTCCCCGCGCTGGCGCTGACAAGCCAGACCGCGGTGACGATCCGCAGGTTCGATTTGATATATGTTGACGCGAACACCTTCATAATCGTTGTGATGCTCAGCAGCAACAGCGTCAAAAACCGTCTGGTGCATCTGCCCATCTCCGTTGATCAGAGCATGGTGCAGAAGCTGGCGACGCTCTTCAATGCCAGCTTCACCGGCATCACCGCCGACCAGATAACCCCGCTGCTGATAAGCTCGACCGAGCGCGCTGCGGACGATACGATGGGGCTTGCAAGCGTGATCGCCGCCTTTGCGATAGAAGTCCTGACCGAGGCCAACACCCCCTCTGCATACATCTCCGGCGAGAACCGGCTGCTGAGCCAGCCGGAGTTCCGCGATCCGGATAAGGCGCACCGCCTGATGAGCTATCTGTCCGGCGGCGGATACATCCTTCCTCCCAGCGAGAGTATGGGCGGAACCGACGATGTGCGAGTCCTCATCGGGCCGGAAAATGTGGCCGAAGAGCTGAAAGATTCAAGCGTGGTCATCGCAAGCTACGACGCGGGCGACAACACGCGAGGGCTTATCGGCGTCGTCGGGCCGACAAGGATGGACTATTCCGCAGTGGCCGCGAAGCTCAGCTTCCTCGCCGCGGGTCTGTCCAAGCGGCTTGGCGGAGGAGAAGCCCCGCCGGAGGGGCTGCATAACAAGCTGATAATTAAGGGAGATGATCCGAATGGCAGATAATAAGGACGAAAAGAAGACCGCTCCCCAGCAGGAGCAGGAAGTAAAAGAAGAGGTCAAGGAAGAGACCAAGTCCACCGAAGTTCCGGAGGAGACGAAGGACGAGGAGAAGGATAAGAAGTCCAAAAAGGACGAGAAAAAGGCCGACAAGAAGGAAGAAAAGAAACCCTCTCAGGCCGATGAGCTCAAGACCGCGAACGACAAGTATCTCCGCCTGATGGCCGAGTATGACAACTACCGCAAGCGCAGCCAGAAGGAAAAAGAAGGGCTGTACGGCGACATCAAGTCCGACACAGTCTCGAAGTTCCTTCCCGTGTATGACAACCTGGCTCGCGCGCTGGCGCAGAGCACGGAGGACGAGGCCTACCGCAAGGGCGTTGAGATGATAATGAATCAGTTTAACGCCACGCTCGAAAAGCTCGGCGTGAGCCGCATCGAGAGCCTCGGCCAGAAGTTCGACCCCAGCCTCCACAACGCAGTGATGCATGTGGACGACGAGGAAAAGGGCGAGAACGAGATCGTTGAGGTCTTCCAGGAAGGCTTCAAATACGGCGAAAAGGTCATCCGCTTCGCCATGGTGAAGGTTGCGAATTAGCCTTCACGTTGAATCAGGACTCAGCAGCGCGAGCTGTTAAGTTATATATTTAATCTCAGTATAAAATTAATTCTTATATAATGGAGGAAATCAATTATGAGTAAAATCATTGGCATAGACCTCGGTACTACTAACAGCTGTGTTGCCGTTATGGAAGGCGGCGAGGCAGTCGTCATCCCCAACGCTGAAGGCGCACGTACAACTCCGTCCGTCGTTGCATTCGCAAAGACCGGCGAGCGTATGGTCGGCCAGGTAGCAAAGCGTCAGGCCATCACCAACCCCGATCGCACCATCTCCTCCATCAAGCGCGAGATGGGCTCCGATTACAAGGTGAATATAGACAACAAGGCATACACCCCGCAGGAGATTTCCGCAATGGTTCTGCAGAAGCTGAAGTCCGACGCTGAGGCTTACCTCGGCCAGACCGTGACCGATGCCGTCATCACCGTCCCCGCATACTTCACTGACGCACAGCGTCAGGCGACCAAGGACGCAGGCCGCATCGCCGGTCTCGACGTCAAGCGTATAATCAACGAGCCGACCGCGGCTGCTCTGGCCTACGGTCTGGATAAGGAAAAGGCCGATCAGAAGATCATGGTCTACGACCTCGGCGGCGGCACCTTCGACGTGTCCGTGCTGGAGATCGGCGACGGCGTCATCGAAGTTCTGGCCACCGCGGGCAACAACCGTCTGGGCGGCGACGACTTCGACGCATGCATCACCAAGTACCTCGTTGACGAGTTCAAGAAGACCGAAGGCATCGACCTGAGCACCGATAAGGTCGCAATGCAGCGTCTGCGTGAGGCTGCCGAGAAGGCGAAGGTCGAGCTGTCCGGCGTGACCACCTCCAACATCAACCTCCCGTACATCACCGCCGACGCTACCGGCCCGAAGCACCTCGACGTGACCCTGACCCGTGCAAAGTTCAACGAGCTGACTCATCACCTCGTCGAAAAGACCGTCGGCCCCGTGAAGCAGGCTCTGTCCGACTCCGGCCTGAAGCCCAGCGATATCTCCAAGGTTCTGCTGGTCGGCGGCTCCAGCCGTATCCCCGCAGTTCAGGAGATGGTCAAGACCCTGATCGGCAAGGAAGGCTTCAAGGGCATCAACCCCGATGAGTGCGTCGCTATCGGCGCGGCCATTCAGGGCGGCGTTCTCGGCGGCGACGTCGAGGGCATCCTCCTTCTGGACGTCACTCCGCTGTCCCTCGGCATCGAGACCCTCGGCGGCGTGTGCACCAAGCTCATCGAGCGCAACACCACCATCCCCACCAAGAAGAGCCAGATTTTCTCCACCGCCGCTGACAACCAGACCTCCGTTGAGGTCAACGTCCTTCAGGGCGAGCGCGAGATGGCGGCTTACAATAAGAGCCTCGGCCGCTTCCATCTGGACGGCATCGCTCCGGCGCGCCGCGGCGTTCCTCAGATCGAAGTCACCTTTGATATCGACGCGAACGGCATCGTGAACGTCTCCGCAAAGGATCTCGGCACCGGCAAGGAGCAGCACATCACCATCACCTCCTCCACCAACATGTCCAAGGAAGACATCGACAAGGCCGTCAAGGAGGCCGAGATGTACGCTGCTGAGGACGCAAAGCGCAAGGAAGAGATCGACGTCCGCAATCAGGGCGACCAGATGGTCTACCAGACCGAAAAGACCCTCAACGAGATGGGCGACAAGCTCGACGCTGCCGACAAGAGCGAAGTCGAGAGCAAGCTCACCGCGCTCAAGACCGCACTGACCGGCACCGACACCGCAGCCATCAAGGCCGCGACCGAGGAGCTGACTCAGGCCTTCTACAAGGTCAGCGAGAAGATGTATCAGGCGGCAGGCGGCGCACAGGGCGCAGGCTTCGACCCGAACCAGGCAGCAGGCGGCGCACAGGGCGGCACCAGCGGCAACGGTCAGGATTACTACGACGCGGACTACACCGTAGTTGACGACGACAAGAAGTAATCTTCCCCCGGCGAAATAACCCATTGAGGCGAGGAACTATCCCCGCCTCAATGGTGCGTAATTAGGAGTCCAAGATATGGCAGAAAAACGAGATTACTACGAGGTGCTCGGCCTGCAAAAGGGCGCCACGGCAGATGAGATAAAAAAAGCATACCGCAAACTTGCCAAGGAGAACCACCCCGACCTCCATCCGGGCGATAAAGCCTGTGAGGAGCGGTTCAAGGAAATCAACGAGGCGTACGAGGTGCTGTCGGACGACGATAAGCGCGCGAAGTATGACCAGTACGGCCATGCGGCCTTTGATCCCAGCGCGGGCTTTGGCGGCGGCGCAGGCTTTGGCGGCTTTGGCGGCTTCAGCGATTTCGGCGACCTTGGCGATATATTCGGAGACATATTCGGCTTCGGCGGCGGCGCGAGCCGCAACCCGAACGCGCCGCGCAAGGGCGACAACATACGCGTTCAGCTCAACGTCAGCTTTGAGGAGGCCGCTTTCGGCTGCAAGAAGGAAGTCGCCGTCGGCCGCGTCGAGCAGTGCCCGGACTGCAAGGGCAACGGCTGCGCGCCGGGGACGACGCCTGAGGTCTGCCCCGACTGTAAGGGCACCGGCAGCGTCCGCACGACGCAGCGCACTCCCTTCGGTATGGCGCAGTCGACCGCGCCGTGCTCCAAGTGCAGAGGCACGGGCAAGATAATCCATCAGCCCTGCCCCACCTGCCGCGGCATGGGCAATATCCGTAAGCAACATAAGATAAGCGTCAGCGTCCCCGCAGGTATCGACGACGGGCAGACCATATCCCTGCGCGGACAGGGCAATTCCGGTGCGAACGGCGGCCCGCAGGGCGACTTGCTCGTCACCATAATTGTCCGCCCGCACGCGAGATTCGAGCGCGACGGCAGCTCCGTTCTGCTGGAGCAGGAGATAAGCTACGCGCAGGCGGCGCTCGGCGCTGAGGTAGAGGTGCCGACGCTGGACGGCAAGGTCAAGCTTACCATCCCCGAGGGGACGCAGCCGGACGCGGTGTTCCGTATGCGCGGCAAGGGTATTCCGTACCTGCGCGGCAGCGGGCGCGGTGACCAGTTCGTCACGATCCGCATAGCGGTGCCGAAGAATCTGACGAGCGCGCAGAAAGAGCTGCTGCGTCAGTTCGCCGCGACGACCGGCGAGGCCGACACGCTGAAAACCGGCTTGTTCAATAAAAAGAAAAAGTGAAGATAAGTAAATCACACCTATGGCGTCCTGCCGGATACCATAGGTGTGATTTTTTATTCCCTGCCGCTGAGCGCCAGCAGCTCCGCGATCACGCTGTCGAGCAGGGGGAGATACCTGCCGTCGATGCGGTTGAGCCGGTCGAGCCGCTCGGCGTCCTGCCCGCGCTGTTCCCCGAAGAGAACATAGTCGGCAGAGAGTCCGAGCACGTCGCATATCTTTATCAGCATCTTGACCGATATGCCAGTCCTGCCGCGCTCGACCTCGGCCATGTATGAGACGCTTACGTCCAGCAGCTCCGCGAACTTTTCGCGCGTGTAACCCATGTCCTCCCGCGCCTTCCTTATCCGCATATACATATACCATCACCTCAGCATATAGTATGAGTGATAGTGCGACTTTAAAACATCAACCAATACTATATATAAAACATCTTGACTTGCTTGATGCTGGCTGGTATACTGAGTCCACGGAGTTCCGATAATTTACAGAGAAGGAGAAGAAAAATGGACGAAAACGAGAAAATTTTGTCCGGCGCACAGCCGGAGCAGGATGGTGCGACGGCGGAAAAGAAGCCCGGCGTTGGCGAGAGGATAAAGGCGTTTTTCACGGTTGAGAACCTGAAAGCACTATTCAGCCGCGAGAATCGCAAGAAGACTATCGCCGTCATTCTGGGCGTGATAGTGGTTATCGGCGTTGTCTGCGGGGTGATATCCTATAATAGTCCCGCATCCGTCGCCCAGCGCTTTGCCAAAACATGGTGTGTGTCAGACTACAAAGTTAATGACAGTACTCTTGTTGGCGGAAAGTATTATTGGTTTGGAGATGAAGATGAGCAGGAATGGCTTGAATATCAGAGCAAATGGTGTGATGAAGATTTTTCAAGCATGACTGACTACTATACCTATATGAAGACAGAACGCGACGAGACTCTGTATGATGAATACGGAAAGTATAAGATAACTACCCGTGTCTCAAAAGAGAAGGATGTCCGTGTAGGCAAGCTTCTTGACGATGATGACATTGTCGGAACGCTCGACACGCTGGATATCGACGAGGAACGGGTCAAAGCGGCCAAGCTCGTGACCGTGAAGCTTCATATTGACGGCGAAGATGACAGCGATAGGCTGACCTATGAAGTACAGCTCGTGAGGATCGGCCTCGCGTGGAGGGTAATTGACTGGACGGTCAAAATAGGATGAAATATGCTCCCCTAACAGAGCTTATGACTCTGTTGGGGGAGCATATTCATTAATAAACAATTATTACACAAAAGCCTTTTCTTTGAGCCTCTGCATTGCTTCTTCGAGCAGCGAGTGCGGGAGGGCGAGGTTCATGCGGATCGTGTCCTTGAGCATGAAGGCTTCGCCGTCCTGCCAGATGACACCGGCGCGGATGCCGCGCTCCTGAAGCTCGCGTATTGTGACGCCGTGCTCGCGGCATCAATCGGCGCAGTCGAGATAGAGCATGTACGTCCCCTCCGGACGCATCACGCGGACGCCTTTGAAGTTATCGCGGATGAAATTGCAGGCGTATTTGTGGTTCGCGTCGATGACGCGGCACATCTCGTCCGCCCATTCCTCGCCCGCGGGGCTGTATGCGCCGAGCAGCGCGTGCAGCGAGAGCACGTTGCAGTCGTTATAATGGCTGACCTCGCTCTGCCGCACGACGCGATCGCGCAGGTATGTATTATAAATAATGTGGTAGCTGCCGATAAGCCCCGCGAGGGAGAAAGTCTTGCTCGGCGCGTAGAACGCCATCGTGCGCTCGCGCGCGTCCGCGGAGACGGACTGCGTCGGAATGTGCTTGTGTCCCGGCATGATGATGTCCGACCATATCTCGTCGGATATCACGAGGCAGTCGTTCTCGGCGTAGACCTCCATCGCGCGCTCAAGTTCCCAGCGCTCCCACACGCGGCCGCAGGGATTGTGCGGCGAGCAGAGAATGGCGAGGTGGATGTGGTGCCGCTTAAGCTTGGCGTCCATGTCGGCGTAGTCCATGCGCCAGACGCCGTTCTCGTCGCGCACGAGCTGGCTGTGAACGAGCACGCGCCCGTTGTCGGCCATCGTGTGCGTGAAGCCCACGTAGGTCGGGGAGTGGACGAGGATCTTCTCGCCCGGCGCGGTAAGCGCCTGCACGGCGGAGCTTACGCCGCCGAGGACGCCGTTCTCATAGCCGATATGCTCGCGCGAGAGCTTCGTGACGCCGTTGCGGCGCTGCTGCCACGAGATGATGCTGTCAAAATAGCTGTCCGGCAGGGAGAAATAGCCGAAGTTCGGCATCTCCAGCCGCTTCTCTATCGCTTCGATTATCGGCGGCGCGGCAGGGAAGCTCATGTCTGCGACCCACATCGGTATCTTCCGGACGTCGGGATCGGGCTGCACGTCGAATGGGACGGCGTCGGCGGCCAGAGAATCGCGCCCCGCGCGGTCAAGTATCGTTGTAAAATCGTATTTCATGGCTCAATTCAGGAAATCTCTGAGTTTCTTGGAACGGCTGGGGTGACGCAGCTTGCGCAGCGCCTTGGCTTCGATCTGGCGGATACGCTCACGCGTGACGTTGAACTCCTTGCCGACCTCCTCAAGCGTACGGGTGCGGCCGTCTACGATGCCGAAGCGCAGCTCCAGCACCTTTTTCTCGCGGGGCGCCAGCGTGTCCAGCACCTCTTCAAGCTGCTCGCGCAGCAGGGAGAAGCTCGCGGCCTCGCTCGGCTCGGACGCGTCCTCGTCGGGGATGAAGTCGCCGAGGTGGGAGTCCTCCTCCTCGCCGATAGGCGTTTCGAGGGAGACAGGCTCCTGCGCGATCTTGAGAATGTCGCGCACCTTCTCGACGGGCATGTTCATCTCCGCGGCTATCTCCTCGGCGCTGGGGTCGTGTCCCAGCTCCTGAAGCAGCTGGCGGGAGACGCGGATGGTCTTGTTGATGGTCTCGACCATGTGGACGGGGATGCGGATGGTACGCGCCTGATCGGCGATGGCGCGGGTGATGGCCTGGCGTATCCACCATGTGGCGTAGGTGGAGAACTTATAGCCCTTGGTGTGGTCAAATTTCTCGACAGCCTTGATAAGGCCGAGGTTGCCCTCCTGGATCAGGTCGAGGAACAGCATACCGCGCCCGACGTAGCGCTTGGCGATGGAGACGACGAGACGGAGGTTGGCCTCGGTCATGCGGTGCTTGGCCTCCTCGTCGCCCTCGCTCATGCGCTTTGCCAGCGCGACCTCTTCGTCCGGCGTGAGCAGGGGAACTTTGCCGATCTCCTTGAGGTACATTCTCACGGGGTCGTCGGTGGAGAAGCTGTCCATGAGGGAATCAGTATCGTTTATCTCCTCCTCGGTGACTTCTTCGATCTCGTCGAGACTCTCAATGTCGGGCAGATCATCGAGCGGGGGAAGCGCGTCAACGGCGGAGATGTCGACGTCGATGTTGTTCGCTTCGAGCGTGTCGTAGAACTTGTCGATGACCTCGGAGTCGAGGTTCATGTCCTCGAGACATTCAAGCTCCTTCGCGGTGAGCTTGCCGTTCTTCTTGCCCTTCTCGACCAGCTCGTTCAGGCGCTCCTCGGGAGCCTTTACGGGCTGTTCGGGCGCAGGCTCCTTTTTACTCTTCGCGGCGGCCTTCTTCTTCGGCTTTGCTTCGGGAGCCGGTTCTGTGTCGGAGAGCAGCTGATTTGCCATTTCTTCAAGCTCTTTTTCAGTGTAAGTGCGTTCTTCTGCCATGTTCTTATCCCTCATATCCTTTTTTTTCTCTGAGCTTATTTGCCAGCGCGCGCAGATCGCTGCTGCCCGCGGCAAGCTCGGCTTCATTGTTTATCTTGTTTATGTAGTCGCGCATGGTGCGCTCTCCTTGCGAGAGGAGCTCAGGCTTCTGGAGTATGCTGACCAGCAGCGACACCTCGTCGCCCGACAGCGAGTCGCCCAGTGTGGCGGCGGAGACGGAGTCGCCGCGCCTCAGCCGGTCGAGTATCGCGGAGTATATCCTGCCGAGTACCGGTGCGGAGAAGCGCTCCGGCGGGGGCAGCTCCGGCATGTTTGCAAGCTCCGGTTCGAGGTACAGCAGGCGTATCACGCCCTCCTCAGCAACAGCAGAGCCGGGGTTTTCGTATCGGAATTCCTTCTCGACAGGCTGAGTCTGCCGCTCCGGACGGCTCTGCTCGTGGGCGTTCGCGCGCCGCGCGCCGCTCAGAAGCCGCTTCCGCCGCCGCTCGACCTCTGCCGTCACAGCGTCCGCCGCCACGCCGGAGAGCGAGGCGACGCGCATCGCGTATACCTGCCGCTCGACCGCGCCGGGCAGCCGCGCGACAAGCTCCGTCGCTTCCTTCAGAAATTCCACCTTCTGCTCGTCGGCGCTCAGGTCGTATTTCGCCGTGACTGCGTGCAGCCGGTAGTCCACCTGATCCTCAGAGCCTTCAAGCAGGTTGCGGAACGCGTCCGCGCCCTTGAGCTTTATGAATTCGTCAGGATCCTTCGCGCCGCTCATGCGCAGCACCTTGACCTTGAGGTCAAGCTTTTCGAGGATGCCGATGGCGCGCTGCGCGGCCTTGATGCCCGCGCCGTCGTTATCGTAGGCGATGATGACCTCGCTTTTGTAGCGCGAGATCAGCCGCGCCTGCTCCGGCGTAAGCGATGTGCCGAGCGAGGCGACTGCCGAGTCGAAGCCCGCCTGATGCAGCGAAACTACGTCTATATTGCCCTCAGATAAGATTATATATCCGCTTTTTGATTTTTTAGCCAGATTAAGCGCGAAAAGGTTACGGCTTTTGTTGAATACAAGCGTTTCGGGGCTGTTCATATATTTCGGCTCGTCGTCGCCGATTATACGCCCGGAGAAGCCGATGACGTTGCCACGCACGTCGATGACCGGGAACATCAGGCGGCTGCGGAAGGTGTCGTAAAATCCGCCGCTTTTGCCCTTGCGGACAAGCCCCGCGTCGAACAGCTCAAAATCCGTGTAGCCCTTGGCTTTCATCGCGTTTCGCAGGCTGTCCCAAGTGTCGGGCGCGAAGCCGAGGCCGAAATTCGTCGCCGCCGCGCGGCCGATGCGCCGCCCCTGCATGTACTCAAGTCCCGGCCTGCCGGCAGGGGAATAGAGCTGCTCGTAGAAAAAGTGCGCCGCGTCCTTGTTCAGCGCCAGCATGCGCGCGCGCTTCTGGCTCTCCTTGTCGTTTTCCTCCTCAGGCATCTGCATACCCGCGCGGCGGGCGAGAAACTCCACCGCGTCGCGGAAGCCGAGGTTTTCTATCTCCATTATGAAATTTATGACTCCGCCGCCCTTGCCGCAGCCGAAGCAATGGTATATCTGCTTGTCCGGGGAGACGGAGAACGAAGGCGTTTTCTCGCTGTGGAACGGGCAGAGGCCGAACATGTTCGACCCGCTCTTCTTGCTCAGCCGCACATAGCCGGACACGACGTCCACTATGTCGTTGCGCTCCACAAGCTCGGTGAGAAAGCTTTCGGAAAAGGCCATGCGCTCACCTCCGATATGTAGTATGCGTTGTTATTTGACCGTCCACGCGAAGGGGATGAACAGTTCGCCGTATTTCTCCATGGCGTAGCCGTCGGTCATGCCGGATATGTAGTCCGTCGCGGCGCGCTCCGTGCCCTCATGCTCGATGATGCCGCGGAAATCCTCCGGCAGCGCGTCGGGGTGCGCGGTGTAGTAGTCGTAGAGGCGGCTGAGGATGCCCTCGACCTTGCTCTCCTCGCTCTTGGCGCGCGGATTCGTGTAGACGTCAGAATACATGAAGGCGTGGAAAAAGTCAAAGGTTTTCTGCATCCTGTCCGACATTTTCAGCACGCCGCCCGCGCTGTTTTCGATGAGATCGGTCAGGATGGAGTTGATGCGCTCGCTGTTGCGCTCGCCGCAGTTCTTGCGGATAAGCTCCGGCACGTCGGCGTCGGTGAGTATTCCGGCGCGGATCGAGTCGTCAAGGTCGTGGTTGACGTAGGCGATGCGGTCGCACAGGCGCACGGCGACGGCCTCCGGCGTGTCGTCCGGCGCGCCGTGAGTGTGGTGCAGGATGCCCATGCGCGTCTCGTAGCAGAGGTTCAGGCCGCGGCCGTCGCGCTCAAGAATGTCCACAACGCGCAGGCTCTGCTCGTAGTGCTTGAAGCCGCCGGGGTATATCTTCGCCAGCGCGCGCTCTCCGGCGTGGCCGAATGGGGTATGCCCCAGATCGTGCCCCAGCGCTATCGCCTCGGCCAGATCTTCGTTCAGCGCGAGCGCCCGCGCGACGGTGCGCGCAAGGCGGCTGACCTCCAGCGTGTGGGTCAGGCGCGTGCGGTAGTGGTCGCCCTCCGGCTGGAGAAAGACCTGCGTCTTGTGCTTGAGGCGGCGGAAAGATTTGGAGTGGGTGATACGGTCGATATCCCGCTGAAAGCAGGTGCGGATGCAGCATTCGTCTTCGGGCGTAAGGCGTCCGCGCGAATTTTCGGACAGAAGGCCATATGGGCCGATTATGTAATGCTCGGCGCGTTCTCGTTCTTCTCTGGGACAGGACATTGCAACACCACCTTTGTGTTGTTTTGGGGTAATTAACCCGTCTGATTCTCTTATACGACGCAAAAAAATATTTCCCTTTATTTTTCCGAAAAATTTTGAGGGGAGGGGGAGCGGTATCGTGGGGAGGACTATGTGCGGTACTGTGGCTCCCTCTGACGAGGGAGCCGTCGCGGAGCGAGTGAGGGAGAGAATTCTCGTAAACTTTGCGCCGTATGACAAACTGACGCACAATCTTAAACTCTGCTTGTCATTCCGAGGAGCGGAGCGGCGTGGGAATCCGTTCTCTTCCGGCATAATGTGCATTCCACTTGCGGTGCATAGGGGATGCGGATTGCGAGACCGGTGTGTGCACCGGTCTCGCAATGACAGGACTTTATGTTGCCTTTTCTTTTCCATAATGGCAGCAGACCGAGTCTGGCGACCCCTTTCCCAAGTGTGCGCACTGGGGAAAGGGGTCGCCGGTGGGCAGAAAGTGCCATTAGGCAAAAGAAAGAGCGATGTAACGACTACGTGATGGCACAGAAGCCTCACATACGAGTAAATTTCGGAGACAGCACCGATTCCGCTCCCTATAAAAAACTACACAGTCTCTCCGTATTCCGGAGAGACTGTGTGAGGTTTATGTTCGCCTGTGGGTGCACCGCTGGGTCATATATATTCCCGCTCCGCTTGCAAGCAGCAGAAGTGTCCACAGCGGGAGCTGTGCGCCGTCGCCGGTCTGCGGACGGCCGCCGGGACTGCGGCGGAACGTGACGGCGAAGCTGCCGTCTGCATTGACTGAGTCGATGATATAACAGCCGTTGATAAGCTCGGCGGTCACGTCGACGCCGTTATAGAGCGCGGAGCGCAGTTCATACCCGCTGTCAGGCTTTATCTCAAGCACGACACGGCTGAACCGATCCGCGCGCAGCTCGGCCTCGCCGCGTAGGCCGTTCACGCTGCCGCCGCTGCCGGCGTCGATATGTATAACATGCACGGATGGCACGGAGGTCGTCAGCGTGGTGCCGTCGGCAAAGGCGGAGGGAGCCGCGAAAAGAAGAAATACAGACAGCAGCAGGGCTGATATGTATTTTTTCATCGCGGGCTTACTCCGCGACTACGACTTCGGATGTGAAGGTTATCTGCGCCGTGTAGTCGCCGCCGAGAGCCTTGCCCCAATCAGAGCTGAGTATGGAAACTCTGAGCTGTCCAACATAAATATCGTATTCTTGAACAGGTGAACTATTAGAATAATAGTGAAGCATAAACGCTTTGGATTCAACGCTGCCGGAAGATAATCCCCTGAATACAAGATCCTCTCCTGACGCGAATTTTTTTGTCTGAGAAACTGATGTACCACTGATTTGTGCTCCGCACAGAACTAATTCAAAGGGAATAGTAGTGCTTACATCAGCGCTGGAGAAAGCGTCATAGGCAACGGTGACATTCAGATTTTTGCCCTTAGCAAAACCGGAAGAGTCTGAAACCGTAACATTGCCAATTTCGGTTGAGGTTGCGCCGAAGGGGATGGTCTGGTCGGCGGGGATATTGAGGGTGTACTGCGCTGCGGGGACGGTGGTGCTGAGAGTGGTGGTTCCGTCGGCAAAGGCCAGCGTGCCCATGGAGAGGATCATGGCCAGCACCAGAAGGAAGGATGCGAGTTTTTTCATTTCAATTCTCCTTTTTATAATTTACCCCTCGGATTACTTGACTCTGAGGGCTAATTTCGTTTCCGCGCCGTTTAATGGGCTTAGTTCCGCGTTCATGCGGAAGCAGGAATATTTCAATACGGCGCTGTAAGTTCCCGGCTCAAGCGCCTGAAGCAGCTTGACAGCGCCGGAATCCTCGCCGGGGGCGATGTAGTCGGAGCGCCAGAGGAGCGTGCCGTCGTCCAGCGTCAGACTGATGAGAAAGTAGCAGGTGTTTGCCGCGGGATTGCCGAGGGCGAAGTCCTGCTGCTTCGTCCCGGCGGCAAGGGTCAGGTACTCGTAGCCCGGTATCGCAATCGAGGGGCTTTCATCCTCCGGGGCGACGGTCTCCCGAAGCTTGGGCGGCTCCGGTTCGGACGCGGGCTGTTCTGCGCCGCCGCGCGCAAACACTGCCGCGGCGCACACTGCGAGCAGCAGCGGGATGACGAGTAGCCACGCCCGGCGCTTTTTCGGTTTTGACTGTGAAACATGCTTACCCTGCATCGGCTTCTTCCTCGCTTGTTTTCCGACAAAAAAGTGGTCTTGTCTGGAATATATTTTCAGTATAATTCCAAAATAGAATTATGTCAAGATATCTGGGCAATATAATTCTGAAAAAGAACTATTGCGGACGTGATATCTTGAGACCGAGAAACATTCCATACGGCAAAATGAATATAAGCGGAGCCAACATCGAGCGCATCCGCAAGAGCAAGGGCATGAAGCAGGCGGAGTTGGTTGCGAAAATGCAGCTCATGGGCGTGGACATCAACCTGAGCAGCATGTCTAAGCTCGAAGGGCAGGTTCGCGCGATATCGGACATAGAGCTGAAGGCTATATCGCAGATACTCAAGGTGACAATGGAGGAACTCGTGGCTACCGAGCGGGACAGGGAATAGTGAATAGGGAATAGGGAAGAACAGCCCCGGCATTCCGCGTCTGCGGAATGCCGGGGCTTGGTGGTATGTGGGGGATAGGCTCGTGTGGGATGGGCTATGGGTGGTATCGTTATGCTCGTGCGTTGTGTCGGACTAGGTTTGATGCGCACCTTGGCTCCATCTGACGAGGGAGCCAAGGGTGCGGGCGCCTCAAATACGTCCCAAACGTGCGTTTATCCCCCATTCCGATGACTCAGAATGGGGGATAATGAGGGGATAAAAGATGTAACAAAATCAGGTGCCGCTCAGATCATTCGTCGTGGCAGTGCTCGCAGTCGTGGATCTGGAACTTCTCCGGATCGTAGGCGATGCCGTTGCGGTCATAATAATCCTTGACGGCGGCGCGGACAGCTTCCTCCGCCAGCACGGAACAGTGAATCTTGTGGGCGGGCAGACCGTCCAGTGCCTCAACGACGGCCTTATTGGACAGCTCCAGCGCCTCGCTGATGGGCTTGCCCTTGATAAGCTCAGTCGCCATGGAGCTGGTAGCGATAGCGCTGCCGCAGCCGAAAGTGTTGAACTTGCAGTCGGTGATGACGTCGTCCTTGACCTTTATATACATGCGCATGATGTCGCCGCACTTGGCGTTGCCGACCTCGCCGATACCGTCAGCGTCGTCGATCTTGCCGACATTGCGGGGATGCTGGAAATGATCCATAACCTTATCGCTGTAAAGTGCCATAATTAGTTCCTCCTATTTATAAAGCGGTAGTTTTTTATTATATCAGATGCGGGCGCTGACCCTTTTCAAGCTCGTCCCACACGGGGGACATGTTGCGCAGGTACTCGACGACTTCGGGGACGACCTTGATGATATGATCGATCTCCTCCATGGTGTTGTATTCGCCGATGGACAGGCGGAGCGAGCCGTGCGCTATCTCATGCGGCATGCCGAGCGCGAGCAGAACGTGGCTGGGGTCGAGCGAGCCGGAAGTGCATGCGCTGCCGGAAGAGGCGCAGACGCCCTTATCGTCCAGCATCAGCAGAAGGCTCTCGCCCTCGATGCCCTCAAAGCACATGTTTACCGTGCCGGGAACATGATGCTCAAGGCTGCCGTTTATCTTGCTGTGGGGAATTTTCGACAGCTCCGCAAACAGCTTGTCGCGCATGGGGATGATCTTGGCGTTGTTGGCCTCCATATTGTCGCAGGACTCCTTGAGCGCCGCGGCCAGAGCGACTATACCCGCCATATTCTCAGTGCCGGCGCGCTTGCCGCGCTCCTGCGTGCCGCCCTCGATGAGAGACAGCAGGGGGATATTGCGCTTGACGTACAGCACGCCCACGCCCTTCGGCGAATGGAACTTATGGCCGGACATGGAGAGCATGTCGATATTCATGGCCTTGACGTCGATGGGCATGTGCCCCGCGGCCTGAACGGCGTCGGTGTGGAATGGAACACCGCGCTCACGGCAGATCGCGCCGATCTCGGTGATGGGCTGCACGGTGCCGATCTCGTTGTTGGCGAACATCACGGTCACAAGACATGTATCCTCGCGGATAGCGTCGCGCAGCTCGTCAACGCGGACTACGCCGTCCTCATGGACGTCCAGCAGCGTGACCTCCCAGCCCTCTTTTTCAAGCTTCTTGAGAGTGTGCAGCACGGCGTGATGCTCAAACTTGGTGGAGATGATGTGCTTCTTGCCCTTCTTCGCGCCGAGCTTCGCGGCGGAAATTATGGCCTGATTGTCCGCCTCGCTGCCGCCGGAGGTGAAGTATATCTCACGCGGCTCGGCGTTGATGCACTGGGCAACGGTGGCTCTAGCGTTTGCGAGATCCTCGGTGACTATCTGTGCGAAAGCGTACAGGCTGGAGGGGTTGCCGTATCTCTCGGTGAGGTAGGGCATCATCGCCTCGCGTGCGGTCTTGCTGACGCAGGTAGTGGCTGCGTTGTCGGCATATACGAACATGGTTTTCTTTCCTTTCTAGGCTGTTTAATCCTGCGGTACTTTAATCTCCTATCATTCTGATAGGAATTATATCATAGCTTCAGCTTTTGTCAACGTTTTTATTCCCGCGCCATTTTTCGCCGGTGAGAAGATCGGAGAGACTGACGGTGTCGAGGTAGGCGTTTGTGATATCGTCCAGCTCTTTCCACATCGGAACGGTCAGGCAGCTGCTGGCGTGGTCGCAGGTGATGCTGCCGTACCTGATGCAGGAGACGGGGGCGAGATTGTCCTCGATGCAGCGCAGGATCATGCCGGCGGTGTACTCCTCCGGCGCGCGGTTGAGCTTATAGCCGCCCTCCTTGCCGCGGATGCTGTCCACAAGCTCCGCTTTCTTCAGGCTGCCGACTATCATCTCAAGGTACTTCATCGAAATGCCCTGCCGGTCGGCGATGGTCTTGAGCGATATGAAGCCGTCGTCCGGATGCTGGGCGAGGTCGATCATGACCATGAGCGCGTAACGGCCTTTGCTGGTAACATTCATTATAACAAGTCTCCTTTAATTCCTACGACTTTAATCTACCATAAATTCAGTAGGAATTAAATAGCCACGTCTAACATTTTTGCCGGAAACGCTGTGCAAAAAATGCACAACATGCAGCGAAGAAAACTCTTGCTTTATTACGCTAATGTGATATTATACTACCATGCTGAAGCAAAAAGGAGACTGCACAAAATGAAAAAGATAATTGCTATTGTTCTTACCGTTATAATGATGCTCGCGCTGTGCGCCTGCGGAGCAAAGGATTCCGGCGCCGACAGCGACCTGAAGTATGTTCAGGACAAGGGAACGCTCATTGTGGGCATAACCGACTTCGCGCCGATGGATTATCAGGACGAGTCCGGCGAATGGATCGGCTTCGATGCTGACATGGCCAAGGCCTTTGCCGAGAACATCGGAGTCAAGGCGGAGTTCGTTGAGATAAACTGGGACAACAAGGTGCTTGAGCTGAACGCCAAGAGCATCGACTGTGTCTGGAACGGCATGACCCTGACCGACGAAGTCACGAAGACCATGAGCTGCGGCGAAGCCTACTGCAACAACGCGCAGGTCGTCGTTGTGAACAAGGACGTCGCCGACAAGTATCAGGACGTTGAAAGCCTCAAGGAGCTGAACTTCGCGGTCGAATCCGGCTCCGCCGGTGAAGCTGCCGCGACCGAGGCCGGACTTAACTACACCGCGGTGCTGACTCAGGCGGACGCGCTGATGGAGGTCTCCGCCGGCACATCCGACGCCTGCATCATTGACCTGCTGATGGCTGGCGCGATGATCGGCGAGGGCACGAGCTACCCCGACCTGACCTACACTGTCGCTCTCACCAGTGAGGAATACGGCGTCGGCTTCCGCTCTGGAAGCGACCTCGCGGCGAAGTTCAACGAGTTCTACAAGGCCGCATATGCTGACGGCACGGTCATGGAGATAGCCAACCAGTACGGCGTACAGGAGTCCGTCATCGCAAAATAATACCGGCGATATTCCAAGCTCCCCGAAAGGGGAGCTTGGTCTGCCCAAATAAATTTAACCGAGGTCTGATATGTTCCAAACCGTTCTGTCGTCCCTGAATCAGGGTTTTCTGAAATCGCTTGAAATATTCGCTCTGACGTTGGCCGGAGCCATTCCGCTCGGACTGCTGATATCGCTCGGCTCCATGAACCGGCTCAAGCTGCTGCAATATCCGGTGAAGTTCATCGTGTGGATAGTGCGCGGCACGCCGCTGATGCTGCAGCTACTTATTATATATTACGGGCCGGGCATGCTCCTCGGAAACAACTGGTGGGGTAGCGGCAGCGGCGGACGCTTCGTCGCGGCCATCGTCACGTTCATTTTCAACTATGCCTGCTATTTTTCGGAGATATTCCGCGGCGGCATCGAGGGCGTCCCCAAGGGGCAGAACGAGGCAGGGCAGGTGCTTGGCATGACCAAGGGGCAGATATTCTTCAAGGTCACGCTGATGCAGGTCATAAAGCGCATCGTGCCGCCCATCGGTAACGAGATCATCACGCTCGTTAAGGACACCTCGCTCGTGCGCGTTATCGCGGTGTACGAGATCATGTGGAACGGCGAACGATTCATCAAGCAGGGCATTATCTGGCCGCTGTTTTTCACCGGCGTTTACTACCTGCTGTTCAGCGGCATACTGACGGTGCTGCTGGGCAAGCTGGAGAAAAAGCTGGACTATTTCAAGGTGTGAGGTGCGGACATGGCGCTGCTTGAGGTAAAAGATTTATATAAGAGCTTCGAATCATTGCAGGTTCTGCGGGGCATCAGCTTCTCGCTGGAGCAGGGAGAGACGCTGTCCGTCATCGGCCCCTCCGGCGGCGGCAAGACCACGCTGCTGCGCTGCATGAATTTCCTTGGCCTGCCTGACAGCGGCAGTATCTCCGTTAACGGCGAGACGCTGTTTGATTCCGGCAGCGGGAAAACGCTGAGCGACGCAGATATACGCCGCAATCGCCTGCACTTCGGGCTGGTTTTCCAGAATTTCAACCTGTTTCCGCAGTATACGGCGCTGGAGAACGTCATGCTCGCGCCGCGGCTTCAGGCCAAGGAGCGGTCGGATTTCCGCGCAAACAGGAAGGCGATATACGCCGAGATCCGCGCGAAGAGCGAGGAGCTGCTCGCACGCGTCGGCCTTGCGGATAAGCTGGATTACTATCCGCACCAGCTCTCCGGCGGCCAGCAGCAGCGCGTCGCCATTGCGCGCGCGCTTGCGCTCAAGCCCGAGGTGCTGTTCTTCGACGAGCCGACGTCCGCGCTAGACCCGGAGCTGACCGGCGAGGTGCTGAACGTCATAAAGCAGCTCGCGGCGGAGAAGATGACGATGGTCATCGTCACGCACGAGATGAGCTTTGCCGAGGCCGTGTCCGACCGCGTGATCTTCATGGACGGCGGCACGATAGTCGAGCAGGGAACGCCGCAGCAGGTGTTCCACGAGACGCAGGAGGAGCGGACAAAACAGTTCCTGCGCGTGCTTGAGAAATGATCGGATAATGAAACACCCCCCAATGCGGAGAATTCTCCGCATTGGGGGTGTTTGTTAGTTGTCGGGAAAACGGGTGGCAAAGTTCTTTTCCAGAATCTCTATCCATCGTTGCAGGTTTTCGAATGTGGGACTGCTGAGTGCCGCGTCATACACCGCGGCTGCATCAGGGGCGTACTGCTGAATATATCGCAGTGCCTTTTTAGCACCGAAAAAGTATTCACCGACGATGTTGCAGTAAATCTCCAAGCTGTCAGTCAGCAGCCGGCATCGGCGGTATCGTCCTTCAAAGTCTCCGCGTTCTGTGCGCGCCAGCATCTTCCTGCACCAGTTGAGATTCTGAAGGTTTTCCTCCCGCCCCTTTGCTGCCGTGCTGTGTATGTACTCGCGGACTTCCGTTTGCAGGCTCGAAAGAAGCCCCGTTTCATCGGAGATAATGATGCCGTCCCAAATTTGCAGAAATTCGTAGGCATCGTGAGGGGCTTCAATTTTAACTCGCGGATATACCCAAACATCAAGTTCAACGCCGGATATCACGGAACTGTCGTGCAGCTCCGAACCGCTGTCGGTCAGAAGCAGCGCGTCGAAATCGCTGTTAAGGTTGTTTGTACCATCCGCATATGACCCGTATACGATCATGCCCAGCGGATGATATTTCGCTTCAAGCGCCGTTATTATCTCGTTCATCAATAAAGCTCCCATGGTTTTCACAAACTCTTTTTCCTGTATACCGCCGTGGATATCGCCCACGACACGGCGAACAGCGCCGCCGCGATGACCGGCAGCAAGAACACCGACGCGGTGCTCATACCACCGTCCAGCGCGTTAGATGGCAGCGCGAACGGTATCGCGCAGGCGGCGCCGATGCAGAAATAGTACACGATGCGCCCCTTCTCCATGCCAAACCTATACACTGCGGGCAGCATGACGCACGGCGGCAGCAGACCGACGGTGAAGGTCAGCGCCGCAATTAGGCCGAGATCGTCCGGCGCTTCGCCCGTCCTGCCGGATGCCATCAGCTGCACGGCGACAGAACCCGCTGTGAGCAGCAGCACCGTCGCCGCAGTCAGCACATATTTCTCCGCCACAACGGCAGCGCGGCTTATCGGCATCGTATCGCAATACTGGTTCCAGCGGAACTTTTCGTCATATGACAGCAGCGTCGCCGGTGTGACCGAGCCGACTATCACGGGGAAAAATGTCCAGAATAGGTTCCCAGAATCGGCGAATATCGACGCGCCCCAGAATATCACCACCATCAACAGCACCGAACGGCAGTATTTTTTCATAATGTAAAGGTCTTTCAAAATCAGTGCGCTCATTGCCTGCCACCCTCCTTGACCATGAATATGAACAGCTCCTCGATGCTCACCGGACTGAGACTCAGCCCAGCCGGAGCTGCGGCGCGCCGGATTATGGCCTCACTGCCATAGCGCCCGTCGCGGCGGCCAATCATGCTGCCGCGGTCTATCGCGTCCAGTTCCGCCGCTGTACCGCGCGCGAAGCAGTATTCGGCCAGCAGCGCATCCTTCTCCTCGCATAGCATAAGGCGGCCTTGGTGCAGGAAAGCTATGTAGTCGCAGAGCTTTTCGAGATCGCTGACAATGTGCGATGAGATCAGAGCGGAGTGTTCCTCGTCGCGCGTGAAGTCCGAGAACAGCTCCACCACCTCGTCGCGCACGACGGGGTCAAGCCCGCTCGTCGCCTCGTCGAGGATAAGCAGCTTCGAGTTGTGCGACAGCGCCGCCGCGATGCCGAGCTTCATTTTCATCCCGCGCGAGAAATCGCCGAAGGGCTTGCTTTCGGGGATGCTCAGCTTTTTCAGGTATCCGAAAAACGCGTCCTCGTCCCAGTTCTTGTACGCCTTGCACAGAACCTTGTTTACCTGCGCGGCGGTCAGGCAGTCGGGGAAGCCTACTTCGTCGAGCACAACTCCAATGTCCTCCTTGAGCGCGCGCTCGGAGTTCGGGCGGCCAAAGAGCTTTATACTGCCCGCGTCGGGCTTTATCATGTCGAGTATCAGGCGGATGGTCGTGCTCTTGCCCGCGCCGTTTTCGCCGATAAACCCCATTATGCAGCCGCCCGGCAAGCAGAGATCAAGCCCCGCCAGCTCAAAGTCGGGGTATGCCTTCCGCAGGCCGGTTATTTCTATTGCGTTCATGTCAACTCCTCCTCGGAAATCAATGTGTACATCTCGCTCAGTTCCTGCCGCGTCAGGCCGCTCTGCACGGCGAGTGCAGAAATTTCGCGCATGTGCTCTTCGATGCGGCGCAGGTTTTCCTCCCGCAGCAGCTCCGTGTTTTTCGGCGCGACAAAGCTGCCCTTGCCGGGGAGCGTATATATGAAGCCCTCGGCCTCCAGCTCGTCATAGGCGCGCTTTGTCGTGATGACGCTGATGCGCAGATCCTTGGCGAGACTGCGTATCGAGGGCAGCGCCTCATCCTGCCGCAGCGCGTCGCCGATTATCTGCGCCTTTATCTGAGAATATATCTGGTCGTATATCGGCACGCCGCTTTTGTTGTCGATGATTATGGTCATACGCGCCACCTCGTTATAACTGTATATATGCAGTATACACAGTTATAACGCCATTGTCAACCGCAAAATTCCGAAATATGCTGTTGGGGCAAAAAATGCTTGACTTTGTGTGGCCTGTGAATTATAATAACCAAGCTGATAATTGAATAGCATGTTCACTTGAGCAAACACGGAGAAGTCGCGTAGTTGGTCGAGCGCGCACGATTGGAAATCGTGTATACCCCATAAGGGTATCAAGGGTTCGAATCCCTTCTTCTCCGCCAAATAAGTTGCCTGATTTGTCTACCAGATAGATCAGGCAATTTTCTTGTTTTTGGGGCTGAAATAGCCCATAATACTGTAACATCAGAGAAAACCGGCTTCGGAACGGTCGACAGTACCGCTCCGAGGCCGGTTTTTGCGTTTTCGGACCAAAAATTCCGCGCACCTTTTGGGGCAAATGCACTGAGCAAAGTAATCGGAAAAAGTTAGCGGTGGGTGGATTTGAACCACGTAACGCCTGAATGGTGGGAGAAAAATCGACAAACGGCGCAGAATTGGCGAGGTAAAATCTTGTGATTTGACAAATAGCGTACTATACTTTTAACTGTGTAATTATAGCCTTTGAAGATGTGGTGGATACTCCATAGTACAAAATACATTGACGAACGCTCGTATAAAACTCTTTCTGCAAAATGTACATCTTTGCGTGTTATGCTGATTGCATCCTGCAAAACCGCAAAGGAGAATGTGAAATGAACATAACCGTGGCTTGACTTATCCTTGTTCCCGGTGTATACTATATCTGTCAGCTCAACTGACAGATACATGGGAGGGAGCATTACTTGCCGCACGAGGAACAACGGGAGAAAAACATCCGGCTGGTTACGGAAAAGGCCCTAGACTGTTTTCTTGAAAACGGAATCGAGAAAACAAAGATTGCAGACATTGCCCGGCTGTCCGGGCTTACCGAGCGTTCGGTGTTCCGGTATTTTGAAACCAAGGCGGATCTGGTTTTGTCTGCTTCCCTGCTGTACTGGAACCGGGTGTTGGAACGCATTGACCGGATGTTTCAGGACGACAGCCCCGGAGACAGCACGACCGGCTTGGAGGATGCGGCAAAGCTTTTTGTCTGCTATTCCAGACTCTACCGGGTGGATCCCAAGGGGATGAGGTTCACCCTGGATGCGGAGCTGACGCTGCACAGTGCGGGAAAGCTCCACGAAATTAAGAACCAGCCCCCCGAGCCCTTTGAAGCCTCCAACGGTCCCATGGCCAAGGCTATCCGGAAGGGACTTTTGGACGGCTCCATCAGTCCGGATGTGGACGTGCGGGAGATTTACTACAACTCCTATGACGCAATTCTTGGAATCATGCAGCGCCTTTCCATCGGCGGCACGCCCAGCGCCAGAGAGTTGGACTACGACAGCCGGATGCTCCATTTAAGCCAGCTTTTCGTAAGGGCTTTGAGCGGCAAATAACTTTATACACTTCAAATCCCGATTCATCGGGATTTGCGTATTCCCACTTGTGTCAGTTTGGCTGACACAAGTGGGAGAGAAAAAATAACACAGAGAAAGAAGGGCGGCAATGAAAGAACTGAAGCATTTGATCTACTTCGAGAATCTTCTGGAAGACGCAAACAACGAGTTAGTGAGGAAAGCGGAGGCGGAGGGGGACCTGGCCATCGGTTACACCTGTTTCCATGCGCCGGAGGTACTGCTGAACCTGGGGAACTGTTTCTCGGTCCGGCTCCGTGCCCCGCACACCAACTCCATGGAACTGGCCACCTATTACATGGCAAACAATAGCTGTGAATTTTCAAGGGCGCTTCTGGAGAGGGCGTTGGAGGGCAACTACGGCTTTCTCCACGCCATGGCCGGCGTTGACGTCTGCGAAGCCAACAACCGCGCCGTTGAGAACATGGAGATCATGCATATGCAGGGAGAGGACAAGAAGAAGTTCTTCTACTGCAATCTGGACATCCCCTACTCTGACGATGAGGACTGCGTTGAGCATATCCGTGAACAGCTCTCAAGAAAGATACTGAAGCCTCTGCGGGAAAACTACGGAGTGGACACTTCGGACGCCGCCATCCGCGCGGCAGTCCGGGAGCACAACGAGGTCTGCCGCATCCTCACGGAGATCGGGGAGCTGCGCAAGCTGGACCTTCCGCCCATAACCGGATATGAGTTCGCCGTTCTGGTTCTGGTGAGCTATACCTGTCCCAAGCGGCTGATTCTGCCCCTGCTGCGGGAGACGCTGGAGGAGATCCGGGTTCGTCAGGTTGAAGCCGAGAAGAATTACCGGGTTCGGGTGGCAGTGGTCGGTTCCGAAATCGATGATCCCAATCTGATCAGGCTGATCGAGAGCTGCGGCGCTCTGGTGGTGGCGGATCGCTTCTGCTACGGCAGCTTTCCCGGCCGGCAGGAGATTGCGCTTTCCGAGCAGGAGGACGCCCTGACTCAGGTCTGCCGCTGGTACCTGCAAAACACTGAGTGCCCCCGCCAGAGCGCTCTGCACAGGGTCAAATACCGCAATGACCATGTGGCTCAGCTCGTCAGGGATTTCAGGGCGGACGGCGCCATTTATGAGCAGATGAAGTTCTGCACCTACTGGTCCTATGAGCGGGTCATTGCCAACCAGATCATGCCCAGAGATTACGGGATTCAGGTTCTCTCCATCGACAGACCCTATATCGTGGGACAGAGCGGCCAGCTTCGCACCAGAGTGCAGGCTTTTGTGGAGAGTATTGAGATGAAGAAACTTCGCGCAGCCCGAAAGGAGGAGAAATAATATGGCGTATGACCCCAAAACCGGCAAAGGCTTGGGCAGATATTACGATGCCGAGCACCGCGCCTTCCGCGCCCGCGAATGGAGAGGCTTTAAGGACACCTTTTACGATTTCTTTCGCTGGCTCTATCTCTACGGCTTCATGGCCGCAAAGCTGGGCTGCCACCCCATACTCATGGTCAAATCCATGCTGCGCTACCGCTGGATGGTCTCCTACCTCACCGCGGCGCACATGGTCGACCGCCACACCATGGGTCTGCGCGGCAAGGAGCTGCGCTATGCCCACAACCAGTTCTTCTCGGTTCTGCATAACTCGGTTCTCGGCGTTCGTGACATCATCGTGCGCGACGAAAACCTGCGCCCGAACAGCAAGCGTGCGGCAAAGCTGCGCGAGAACACCGTCATGTTCGACGAGATGACCCCTCATTTGATCATGATGGGCTTTCCCACGGTCAAGTGGATCGACATTGCCATGTTTGCCATCGGTCTGCCCTCAGAGGTGGATCAGAACGCCAGCATGTACTACATCGACGCCATGGAGCATCTGGGTCTGCCGGCAGACGTCTGCCCGGAACCGGCTGCAGAAAGCGGCTGCGCCGTTGTGGACGACTATCCCCGCGTAGGCAAGTGCTACTTCACCGGCACCATGCCCTGCGATGGTGCGATCTCGCAGACGAATATCCTCACCCGCCACTTCAAGGATCTGCCCTCGTTCCAGATAACTCCCCCGCAGAGAATAAACGAGCCCGAGGTACAGACCTACGCGATCAAGAACCTCAAAAAGGGCATCGAATTCCTCGAGCAGCAGTTCGGCGTAAAGTGGGACTGGGACGCATTTTGGAAAAACGCCGAGATGTACAACGAGAGCTCCCGCTGCATGATTGAAAAGTGGGATGTGAACTGCACCGATTATCCCCAGGTCTGCGGCGCCGCTCTGGCTCTTCAGCGGGAATATGAGTTCATGGCCGCCGCCTGTATGGATGAGTTCATGCTCAAGACCGACCGCAAGGTCACAAAGATGATGCTGAAAGGCTATGAGCAGGACAAGGCGGCAGATGCCAACAAGCCCAAATACCGCTGCATTGTCTGGGCCTGCCCCGCCCATTATTACACCAATTTCACCTATTGGACACAGCACTGCTGGGGTGTCACCTGCGTAAACGACATGGAGGCCATGCTCAGCTATCTGCCCATCAGCACCGACAACAAGGATCAGGCGCTTGCCGACCTCGTTCGCTGCTATGAGAGAATGATGATGCGCTCTCACACTAACGGAGGTTATGTAAATCTGCTCGACGAGTGCTGGAAGATGTGCGAAAAGTTCAATGTGAACATCGTCATCATGTACGACCATGTATCCTGCAAGAACGTGGGCGGTCTGCACGGCCTGTTTGAGGATCAGGCGCGGGAGCGGGGCATTCACCTCATCTGGATTCCCCACGATGTTATGGACCCCCGCACCGTTTCCCGCCGCGAGATGCGGGAAGCCTTCAACCAATACATGAGCACCGTTTTGCGGGAAGAGCCGCTGGATCCAACGCTGTTGGATTACGAAGACGCACTAAGCTGGTAAAGGAGGATAAAAAATGGCCTGGTACTGGATTGTTCTGATTGTGGCTGCAGCCCTTTTCGGTCTGCTGTTTCTTGCCTATATGACCAATGCGGACATGAAGCTCATTGAGAAGCTGTACGACGCGCTCATCAAATACCACGACAGCAAAACCGTGGAAGAAAAAATCTGATATGAGTCAAAGGCGTTGTCTCAAAACAGCAGAAAGGCTGTTGAGAGGCAGCGCCTTCAATGATATCCGTTCCACGCGGAAAGGATGATTTATCATTGTATCGCGGCATACCCTCCCCTCTCGCGCTCGCTCCATGGGGTTTTGGACAGTTGTTGCCGGCGGTATCATTTTCGTCATGTGAATTCTGTAATGAGCAGAGGAATGTCTTATCTGTATCCTTACGTCCTTTTATCTTTAGAAAAAGACATTGGAGTACGGGATATACTCAGTTTGCTATGATATTGGCTGGTGTACTTTTGGGGCAAATACCCTGCCTCTACGCACCGTTTGGGGCAAATACAGCAAAAGTCCACCGTAATTTACGGTGGACTTTTTTATAACTGTTGTCCAGAATCGCAGGTCATGATATAATAAGTCCGGTCAGAATTTGCCGCTTATTGGGTGTTTGTATTTGATATGCTGCTTCAATCAAAGAAAAAGAAAATAGAGCAATATCTGAAGGACAGAAACGGTGATCTTTCTGGTTTTGATGAGTTGCTTTCGGATTATCTCAACGGAAGCCTCAAATCGTTTTTTACAGAGCTGGGAATGACGAAGATACAGATATATATTACATGGCTGAAAGAATATAAATGTATCGACTTGCAAGGCCGTTATAACGGTAATTACGTTGATATCCAGATCGATGAGGCAGGATTTGAGATAGCTGTTGACTCCGATGAGCCAGATATATACGATAGCTATAAGCTTGTATCAAAGAATAATGTATATTCAATTTGCGGAAATTATCTTAAAAATTTTTGAAATATGCAAATTCCGCAAACGGTAAAAGCCCACCGTGATTCTTATAGAATCACGGTGGGCTTTTCTATGCCTGCGGCCTTATTTCAGATATTCATCGAAGAAAGCTTTCAGCTTCTCGAACGGGATGACGTCCATCTGATCGTAAAGATCGGTGTGGTTGGCACCGGGGATGATGAGCAGCTCCTTGTTGTCGCCGGTGAGCTTGCTGTAAGCCGTCTCACTGAAATAGCGGGAGTGCGCCTTTTCGCCATGCACCAGCAGCACGGCGGAGCGTATCTCGCTGCTGTACTGCAGGATCGGCATATTCAGGAGCGAGAGCGGAGAGGTCACATTCCAGCCCTTGTTGGAGTTGAGGCTGCGCGGATGATAGCCGCGCGGGGTCTTGTAATAGGCGTAGTAGTCCTTCACGAACTGCGGCGCGTTCTCCGGCAGCGGATCGACCACGCCGCCAGCCAGCGCGTAGGTGCCGTTTCTGTAGTCCTCGGTGCGCTGGGCGTTCATGGCCTTTCTCTTTTCAAAGCGCGCCTGCTCGGAATCCTCCGCGTCAAAATAGCCGTTGGCGGTCACGCGGGTCATGTCGTACATGGTCATGGCGGCGGTCGCCTTGATGCGGGTGTCGATAGCCGCAGCGTTTATCGCCATGCCGCCCCAGCCGCAGATGCCGATGATGCCGATGCGCTCGGGGTCAACGTTGTCCTGCACGGAGAGAAGATCGACTGCCGCACAGAAATCCTCGGTATTGATGTCGGGCGAGGCCACATAGCGCGGGGTGCCGCCGCTCTCGCCGGTGTATGACGGGTCGAATGCGATGGTCAGGAAGCCAAGCTCGGCCATCTTCTGCGCGTACAGGCCGGAGGACTGCTCCTTGACTGCGCCGAACGGGCCGCTGACCGCGATCGCGGGCAGCTTGCCGGATGCGTTTTTCGGGGTGTACATATCCGCCGCCAGCGTGATGCCGTAGCGGTTGTGGAAGGTCACTTTCTTATGATCGACCTTGTCGCTTTTGGGGAATACCTTGTCCCATTTCTGAGTCAGATTCAGTTTTTCCATAATTCAAATCTCCTTCGTGATCTGATGAGCTTCCATCAGTGCAGCGGATCGGCGCTGTCGAAGCTGCCGACAGGGGCGATCACCGCCGGTTCATACTGTACATTCTGTACGTTCATGATGATAATACATAAACCTGACTTCAGGTCAAGGCTTTTTTGAAAAATTTTCAGAGAATTTTATTGTCGTGCCCCGACGGACGGCAGCGCCCGCCGTCTTAAGAGTTCTTATGTTGTATGAGGAGCGGGTATATGCTATGCTTTTCTTGGCAAAATGTGCATGATAAGGAGGTATACCCCCATGAAAAAGCGTTTTATGCTCCTGCTGGCGGCGCTGGCGCTGGTGCTCGCACTGGCCGGATGCGGCGGCGGGAACGTCGATAATGTCGAGATCGTCGAATGGGAGCCGTCGGAGATATACTCCGATGCCGACATTGAGGCTGCCTTCCGGACGGTCGAGAACTACTTCAGAAGAGAGTTCAAAGGCTGCACGCTGACGCAGCTCTATTACGTCGGTGACGACCACGCGGATGAGTTTGCCCGGATCGCGGATCAATACGACTCCGATGTTGAGGCGATAGTGATCGGTTCTTCCTTCGACGTCGATTCGTCCGGCGGCGATGGCTCGCTCAATCCGAACTCGACCTACACCAGATGGGAGTGGATCCTAGTCCGCAGCAACGGCGGTTCGTGGCGTCACGTTGACCACGGATATGGATAATAAAATATATCCCCATGAGCAGAACTCATGGGGATATATTTATCTCACGCGCTCGCGGTTATTCTCCGAGATGCGCTCCGTGAGCGCCAGAGCGTCCGGCCTGCGGCGGAGCTGTTCGGTAAATTTCGCGGAATAGGCCGCGAAGATGAAGTACACATACGGCATACCGAGGTTGGTTTCCAGCAGGGAATTGATTATCAGCGTGTGCAGCTTGTCGCCGAAGCTTGCAAAGCCCGCACTGCGTATGCCGCCCAGCAGCAGTCCGGCCTCCCAGCCGAACTGAACCAGTATCCCGATGGCCAGTATCCACGGAATATTCACCCGCTTTTCGCGGTCACGCTGCCGCAGATTATAGATTATAACGCCGAGGTAGCCGACGAAGAGTATCAGCGCCATGTAGCCGTGGTACGCGCCGGTCGTGCGCTGGATGATTATCGGCGCCGCGTCGGGGGCGAAGGTCTGCGTCAGCAGCGGGCAGCAGAACCACCAGCCGAGGATCAGCAGCGACCACTCGAACAGGTGCTCGTCCTTTGACAGCCACAGCCATATCCACGTGAAATTCGTGAACCCGTAGCTGACCGACATCCACAGCAGAACGAGGAACAGGCTGTGCCCTTCGGAGATAGTGCGCGAGTGGCAGACGAGGTGGAAAATGCCGTAATCGACCAGCATGTACACCACGCCCATCACAAGCCCGACCAGCACCGTCATATACTTCTTTTTCATCAGCAGCAGCGCCAGAAACACGCAGAGAAACGCGATGTCCAGCCATATATACAGCGGCGCAAACTGCCGCCGCGCGATAATATCGGTCATGTTGAACCTCCTGAGACTCATATCTGCGGGGTAATGCGATTATAGCCCGCCGGAGAGCCGGAGTCAAGGAAGCGGCGGGGCGGAGTTTTTGAATTTCGTGATTGAAATGGCGCGAATCCGTGGTACAATAAATTATAATCTTTGAAAGTCACAATAATATTTGGAGGTGCCCACCATGAAAAAATGGCAGATCATCGCGCCCATCGGCATAGCCGCCGCGGCGGCCGCCGCAGTGCTCGCCATGCGCAAAAAGCCGCAGGCAGCAGCCGACGCAAAGCCCGCACCGGCAGCGAAGAAGCCCGCGCCCGCGGCGCAGCTCAAGACCGGAAGCTACAGCTTCGTATCCGGCTACAAGGACGCAGCGACCGTAGAGGTCAAGGTCGGCTACGATCCTGAGCGCTTCAGCTTTGCCGTGATAGAGGACAGCTTCCCCGCCTACTCCAGCGACTCCCACGTCGCCGTGATATACGGCGAGGACTTCACCGCCCAGATAGAATACGCCGGATACTACCACGGCGAGGACTTTGCCGCAATGAGCGCGGCGGCGCGCGGCAAGTTCCAGGGCTACGGCGAGATCGAGTTCGGCGCGCTGCACGGCATACGCTATATCGACGGGGACTGCATATGCATGTGCTTCCCTGTGCCGAACGACGAATACAGCTACCTGCTCGTGACGGTCGTCAAGGCCGAGGGCAACGACGATACGCTCGACGAGCTTCAGGACGACGAGAACCTCGCGGCGCTGCTCGGAAGCGTCGAGATAAGCTCGGAAAAGTAAGCGAGACAGCGAAATCAGCTCAGAGCCGCCCAGAAACGGGCGGCTTTGTTTATGCCGGTTCGACATTGATTTAACATGGAAAGGCGCTATAAACTGTTTGACTTTGCCCCCGCCGTGGGGTAAAATATAAAATTGTTTATAAACATATCGGATAAGGTATGGAGGTAAAAGATGTATAAAGTAGTAACGAAGCGATTTTTGAACGAGGCGAAGACGATCTGTCTCTTCGAGATAGAAGCGCCGCTGGCGGCAAAGCACGCGCAGGCGGGTCAGTTCGTCATCTTCCGTCTTGACGAGCAGGGCGAGCGCGTACCTGTGTCCATCGCGGGCTGGGACCGTGAGAAGGGCACTGTCACCGTCATGGTGCAGGCCGCAGGCCGCACCACCAGAATGCTCCACACTGTTGAGCAGGGCGACTATATAACCGACTTTGTCGGCCCCCTCGGCAAAGCGACCGAGATGGAAGGGCTGAAGAAGGTCTGCGTTGTCGGCGGCGGCGTCGGCTGCGCGATCGCGTACCCCATCGCAAAGGAAATGCATAAGCTCGGCATCGACGTCACTTTCATCGCCGGCTTCAGAAGCGCGGATATCGTCATCCTCAAGGACGAGCTGAAGGCCGCGTCCGACAAGCTCATCATCTGCACCGACGACGGCTCCTACGGCGAAAAGGGCTTCACCACGAAGTACCTTCAGGACGAGATAGAGGCCAACATCAAGGAAGGCAAGCCGCAGTTTGACCGCGTCATTGCCATCGGTCCCGACATCATGATGAAGTTCCTCGCCGACGTCACCCGCCCCTACGGCATCAAGACCATCATCTCCCTCGACCCGATCATGGTTGACGGCACCGGCATGTGCGGCGGCTGCCGCGTCATCGTCGGCGGCGAGACGAAGTTTGCCTGCGTTGACGGGCCGGACTTCGACGCGCACGAGGTCGATTTCGATTCTCTTCTCAAGCGCGCTGCGTTCTATAAGGAAGAGCAGGATGAGGAAGCAAAGCATATTTGCAGAATGACGGGAGGACACCGCAATGGCTAATATGAGACTTGATAAAAACCCCATGCCCGAACAGGATCCCGTTGTTCGTGCCGGTAATTTCGACGAGGTCGCCCTTGGCTACACCCCCGAAATGGCAATAGACGAGGCAAAGCGCTGCCTCAACTGTAAGAATTCTCTCTGCCGCACTGGCTGCCCCGTAAAGGTGCGTATCCCGCAGTTCATCGCAAAGGTCGCCGAGGGCGACTTCGACGCGGCGTATGAGATCATCACCTCCACCAACTCCCTGCCTGCCGTCTGCGGCCGTGTCTGCCCGCAGGAGAAGCAGTGCGAATCTAAGTGCGTGCGCGGCATCAAGGGCGAGAGCGTCGGCATTGGCCGTCTTGAGCGCTTCGTCGCGGACTACCATATGAATAAGGAAGTCAAGGACGAGGTCAAGGTCCCCGAATCCAACGGCCACCGCATCGCGGTCGTCGGCTCCGGCCCCGCGGGTCTGACCTGCGCGGGCGACCTGAGAAAGATGGGCTACGACGTCACCGTTTACGAAGCTTTCCATAAGTCCGGCGGCGTTCTGGTGTACGGCATCCCGCAGTTCCGTCTGCCGAAGGAGATAGTCGCAAAGGAAATAGATAACCTCAAGGCCATGGGCGTGAATATCATCAATAACGCCATCGTCGGCAAGTCCGAGACCGTGGACGAGCTGTTCGCGGACGGCTACGAGGCCGTGTTCATCGGCTCCGGCGCAGGTCTGCCGCAGTTCCTGCATATTCCCGGCGAGAACCTGCTGGGTGTGTACTCCGCAAATGAGCTGCTGACCCGCGTCAACCTCATGAAGGCATACCGCGATGATTACGATACGCCGATAAAGCACTTCCACCGTGTCGCCGTCGTCGGCGCGGGCAACGTTGCGATGGACGCGGCGCGCGTTGCGAAGCGTCTGGGCGCGGAGCATGTGTACATCGCATACCGCCGCGGCCGCGACGAGCTGCCTGCCCGTAAGGAAGAAGTCGAGCATGCCGAGGCCGAGGGCATCGAGTTCCAGCTGCTGAATAACCCGACCCGCATCCTCGCGGGCGAGGACGGCCACGTTACCGGCATCGAGCTTCTGCGTCAGGAGCTGGGCGAGCCGGATGCCAAGGGCCGCCGCAGTCCCGTACCCGTGCCGGGCTCCGAGTGGGTGCTGGATGTTGACACGGTCATCATCGCCATCGGCACCAGCCCGAACCCGCTGATCCGCAACACGACCGAGGGCCTGACCTTCACCCGCAAGGGCGGCATCGAAGCCGACGAGGGCGGCCGCACGGCGCGCGAGGGCGTGTTCGCGGGCGGCGACGCTGTCACCGGAGCTGCCACCGTTATCCTCGCCATGGGCGCAGGTAAGGCCGGCGCCAAGAGCATCGACGAGTACATCAAGAGCAAAAAATAAGATATGAGCAAACAGACCGCCGCAGCGTTTTACCACGCTGCGGCGGTTTTTCCGCGCGATGCAGGTTTTTGCTTTACACGCGGTAAACTTTTTTGGATAGCGGAACGCAAATATATTTACTATAATTGGACAAGAGACACAAACCGGCGGCATATGCCGGATGAAATCGGTACAATTTACTGAAGGGAGATACGCGGTATGTATAACAAACATCTTGACGCATTCATGAGCGTGGTCGAGAAGGGCAGCTTCTCGAAGGCGGCGGAACGAGAAGGGCGTTATCCTCACCATCGGCTCCGACTGCTTCAACAACGAAATCACTCCTTACGGCTACACCACCGTCGGCGAGCTGCACATGTTCGTCGAGAAGGTCGGCATCAGCGAGATGGATACCATCGTCGCCGCCACCAGCAACGGTGCAAAGGTTCTGCGCGTATACGACAAGACCGGTTCTCTCGAAGCCGGAAAGAGCGCCGACCTGCTCTCCACCTACGGCTCGGTGTACACCTTTGCATGGGGTCAGTTCGTAGCCGGCATCCTGATGAACATCATCCGCTGCCAGATCTGGAAGTTCACCATGCCCACCACCGGCGTCATCGACACTCCGCTGGTGCTCGTGCTTGCCTACCAGCTCATCTTTGGCACCATGATCTCCTACTGTATCTACCTCGTCGGCGTGACGATGATCGGACCGTCCAGAGCGAGTATGCTCTTTTCCATCGAGCCTGTTGCCACCGCAGTCCTCGCGGCTGTGCTGCTTGCAACTCCGCTGGTGTTCATGGACTATGTCGGCGTTGTGCTCATCACCATCTGCATCCTCGTCCTTGCGATACCCACCAAGGCGAAACCTGTACCTGCTCCGGCTCAGCCGACGGACAGCTAAGCGGAATACCACCTACTATTTTCACTCCTTAAGCCGCGGCGCGGTTATCCCCGCCGCGGCTGTTTTCTTAAACGCCGCAATGTGAAATACCCCAGATAGTTACAGACGACGTTAAAAACCCGTAAATTTGGTAACATATATAACGCGAAAACGCGTTATTGATTTATTTTTGTCAAAGTTAAGCTTGCTTTTTTTGATGACTTGTGCAATAATTAATGCTGCATTTGGGGCAGGGGAGATTTTTTGCCGAGAATTTAGGCAGATGGGCGAATTTGCCGATTTAATAATCGATTCTCCGGTAGTAAACTCTCTTGTACGCAGGGATACTGCGGACAAATGCAAAGATTTTTAGCAAAAACGAGGTGATAATTTTGGAGCATACAACAGGCGCCTTGTTCAGTATAGGGCCGCTTGAGGTCACGGGTACCGTCACGACGACGTGGGCGATAATCCTTGTGCTCACAGTGCTCTCCATACTTGCAACAAGAAATTTGAAGGATGTTCCGGGACCGCTGCAGAACGCGGCGGAAATGGCCTTGGACAGCCTGCAGAATTACTTTGCCGGCAACCTCGGCTGGGAGAAGATGAGAAGGTATTTCCCGATGTTCGCGACCTTCTTCATTTTCATCATCGTCAGCAACTACTCAGGTCTGCTGCCCGGCGCGGGTCATCTGACCGGTTTCTCGGTGCCTACCGCGTGCCTTTCGGTCACGGCGGCGCTGGCGATAATCGGCTTCTTCACGACCCACACTATCGGCATCCGTGAGCAGGGGCTTGGCCGCTATCTCAAGAGCTTCCTCAAGCCGGTCGCAGTCATGCTGCCGCTGACCATCCTTGAGCAGTTCGTGCGTCCCTTCTCTCTGGCTCTTCGTCTTTACGGCAACCTCTACGGTGAGGAAATGGTCACTGAGAACCTGTACAACATCTTCCCGATAATCGTCCCGCTGGTCATGCAGGTGCTGAGCCTTCTGTTCTGCATGATACAGGCACTGGTGTTTACGATGCTGCTGTCCATCTATGTGGCGGAAGCAACGGAAAACGACTAATCAAATTATAATAGTAGAAAAAATTTTCAGGAGGAAACAAAAATGGCATCATCTGGTATTATCGCACTGGCGGCCGCACTGGCCATCGCAATAAGCACTCTCGGCCCCGGCATCGGTCAGGGCATCGCATCCGCGAAGGCAATGGAAGCCATCGCACGTCAGCCTGAGGCTGCCGGCACCATCCGCTCCACCCTCATCCTCGCGCTTGGCCTTATGGAAGCTCTGACCATATACGGTCTGCTTATCGCTTTCATGCTGGTTTCCAAGATCGGCTGATACAAAAGCCGCACTATTTGAGAAGAGGAGAAAGAAGTCGTGTTAAGTATCAACTTTTCAGAGCTTTTCTGGGGAATCTTCAACTTCTTTCTGCTGTTGTTCCTGCTTAACCGTTTCCTGTACAAGCCCCTCATCAAGTTTATGGACGACCGCAAGGCGCGCATAGACGCGGGACTTGACGAGGAGAAAAAGGCGCTCGAAGAGGAGCAGGCCAATAACGACGGCATCGAGGCCGCGCTCGACGAGAAGCGCATCGAGGCCAAGTCGATAATTGAGAAGGCCGGAGCCGAGGACAAGGCCAGCCATTCTCAGGCCATATCCGAGGCGCGCAGTGACGCGGAGAAGACCGTGCGCAGCGCGCGTGAGAACGCCGCAAAGAGCGAAAAGCAGGCGGAGGAGCATATCAGGCAGCAAAGTCAGGAGCTTGCCCGGCTTCTGGCGGATAAGCTGCTGTGATTGCACGCCGGAGAAATGTGTATGAACATAAACAGCGGAAGGGGAGGTGACTCCTGAATGGGCGGTTGGAATATATTCTACGGGCTGCTGAACTTTGCCATACTTGCAGCGGCGCTGTACTTTATCGGCTGGAAGCTGGTCGTCAAGATGTTCAAGAGCCGCCGCGACCGTATCGCGGATGAGCTTGAACAGGCAAAGCAGGCCAAGGAAAAGGCCGAGAACATAAGAGTGGGGCTTGACAAAGCCCGCGCCGAAGGCGATGCTCAGGGCGAAGCCATCATCGCAAAGGCGAAGGAAACAGCAGAGCGCAGCAGCGAGGAGGCGCGCCGCGCGGATGAAAAGTCCGCCGCGGACATCGCCGCCGGTGCGCGCAGCGACGCCGAGCAGATAGATTACGAGCTGCGCCGCAAGCTCACGAATGCTGCGGCGGGCGAGATAACCGAGGCTGCGGCTCAGCTTATGAGCGCTCCCGAATACGGCGAGCGCCGCGCCGCGCTGACCGAGAAGTTTGTCGCGGAACTGAAGGACGCGATACAGGTCACGCCGGCGGACAAGGTTCGTCTTTACGAGACGGGCGAAGTGAGCGCCGTGCTGTGGTCGGAGCAGCCTCTGGAGCAGACCACTGTCGACGAGATACGCGATATCATCGCGCAGGCTTTTGACGACGACGAGGTCAACATCGAGACCGACGTCGACACGAGCCTCATCGGCGGTCTGCGTCTTCAGGTGGGCGACACCGTTTATGACGGCAGCCTTGCCCACAGACTTAATGTCATCAGAAACAGCATTGTGAGCGAAGCCGTCCCCGAAGGCGATGTCGCCGAGGCTCTGCGCGGCAGACTCAGCAAGGAGCAGAGCAAGCTTGACGCGTTCCAGGTAGGCACGGTCATCACGCTGTCCGACGGTATATGCCGCGTTTCCGGCCTGTCGGACGTCATGGCGGGCGAGATGCTGGAGTTCAGCGGCGGCCTGCGCGGCCTTGTCATGGACCTTGAGAAGGACAACGTCGGCGTCGTTATGCTCGGCAACTACGATAACGTGCAGGAGGGCGACGAGGTTCGCCGTACCGGCAAGATCATCGAAGTCCCCGTGGGCGAGGCGCTCATCGGCCGCGTCGTCGATGCGCTGGGCCGTCCTGTTGACGGCAAGGGCATCATCCACGCTACCGAGAGCCGCGCTATCGAAAGCCCCGCGCCGAGCGTGCTTATGCGCCGGCCGGTCAGTGTCCCGATGCAGACCGGTATCAAGGCTATCGACGCGCTCGTTCCTATCGGCCGCGGCCAACGTGAGCTGATTATCGGCGACCGTCAGACCGGTAAAACGGCCATCGCGCTCGATACCATCATCAACCAGAAGGGCAAGGATCTTATCTGCATTTACGTCGCCATCGGCCAGAAGGAATCCACAGTGGCCAGCTTCGTGAATAAGCTGCGCGAGCACGGAGCAATGGACTACACCATCGTTGTTTGCGCGAACGCATCCGAGCCCGCGCCCATGCTCTATATCGCACCGTATTCCGGCGCCGCGATGGGCGAATACTTCATGTACAACGGCAAGGACGTGCTCATAATCTACGACGATCTGTCCAAGCAGGCCGTCGCCTACCGTGAAATTTCCCTGCTGCTCCACCGTCCGCCAGGACGCGAAGCGTACCCCGGCGACGTATTCTATCTCCACTCCAGACTTCTGGAGCGCGCCGCGCGCCTCAGCGAAGAGGCCGGCGGCGGCAGCATGACCGCCCTGCCCATCATTGAGACGCAGGCGGGCGACATCTCGGCATACATCCCGACCAACGTCATCTCTATCACCGATGGCCAGATCTTCCTTGAGACCGACCTCTTCAACTCCGGCGTGCGCCCCGCTATCAACGTGGGTCTGTCGGTGTCCCGTGTCGGCGGCTCGGCACAGCTCGGCGCGATGAAGCAGGTGGCAGGCCGCCTGAGAATGGATCTCGCGCAGTACAGAGAGCTGGCGGCGTTTTCGCAGTTCGGTTCCGATCTGGACAAGGCGACGAGAGACACGCTGCACCGCGGCGACAGAATGACCGAGCTTCTGAAGCAGGGTCAGTTCGCGCCGATGGAGGCGGCTGATCAGGTTGTGTCCATATTCGCGGCCAGCGAGGGCTATGCCGATGACGTTGAGCTTGCGGACATTGCCCGCTTCGAGAGGGAGCTGCTTGACTATGTTCACAGCAGCTATCCGGAGATAAAGGATCAGATAATGACCGGCAAGAAGCTCAGCGCGGAGCAGCTTGAGAAGCTGCGCTCCGTCATTACCGAGTTCAAGAAGGACTTCAGATGAAATTTTGCGGAAGGGAGGCATAGCGTATGGCAAATATGCGCGCCATCAGAACACGCATAAAGAGCGTTGAGAGCACAAGGCAGATAACCAAATCCATGAAAATGGTGGCGGCCTCCAAGCTGAGAAGGACTCAGGATTCCATGGCGGCGCTCCGCCCCTTTGCGGAGACGAGCCGCAGGATGCTCGCGCATGTCGCGGCAACCGCCTCCGGAGCGGAATGCCCGCTGCTTGTGCCCCACGAGGGCGAGAGAATATGCTATGTCCTGTTCGTCGGAAACCGCGGACTCTGCGGCATGTACAACAGCGCCCTCGTCAAGTATCTTGAGGAGCTGGCGAAGGGTAAGGACTGCTTCCTCGTCGTCAGCGGCCGCTGGGGCAGGGAGGTCATTGCGGCCTCCGGCATCCCCGTGAAAAAGACCTTCGACGCCGCGAGCGATACCCCCGACTCCGCCGAGGCGCGCGAGCTTGCGGGATATCTGCGCGAGCTGTATCTCGGCGGCGAGGCGGACAAGGTCGTGCTGGTGTACGAGCATTATAAATCCGCGCTCGCTCAGGTGCCGGTGAATATGCAGCTGCTGCCCGTGGTTGCGGGCGAGGCGGAAGGCTCGGCAGGGGATTATATCTTCGAGCCGGACGCCGAGGAGCTGCTTGACAGGCTTGCGCAGCTTTATCTGGACAGCACGATGCTTTCCGTGCTGCTTGAGGCCAAGACCGGCGAGCACACAGCCCGCATGACCGCCATGACCTCCGCCACCGACAATACCGACGAGCTGCTCGACGAGCTGCGCCTGCGGCTCAACCACGCGCGCCAGTCGGCGATCACGACGGAGATATCCGAGATAGCGGGCGGCGCTGCGGCGCTGAATAACAACAACTAGTAAGGAGCTCAGCTATGGAAAGAGGCATAGTAAAAAAAGTAATAGGCCCGGTAGTTGACGTTCATTTTCCCTCCGGTAAGCTGCCGGATCTGTATAACGCGGTCGAGATAAGCCTGCCGGATCGCAAGGTAACGCTTGAGGTCGTGCAGGAGATAGGCAATGGCACGGTTCGCTGCATAGCCCTCGCCTCCACGGACGGTATTTCCCGCGGACTCGAGGCTGTTGACACCGGCGCGCCGATAAACATGCCCGTCGGCGAAGCGACGCTGGGACGTATGTTCAACGTCGTCGGCGAGCCGATCGACGGCAAAGGCCCCGTCAACGCGGATCACCATCTGCCCATCCACCGCGATCCGCCCCCGTTTACCGACATTCTGCCCTCCACCGAGGTGCTGGAGACCGGCATCAAGGTCGTTGACCTGCTCGCCCCGTATTCCCGCGGCGGTAAGATAGGTCTGTTCGGCGGAGCCGGCGTCGGCAAGACGGTGCTCATCATGGAGCTTATCCGCAACATCGCGTATGAGCACGGCGGTTATTCCGTGTTCGCCGGTGTCGGCGAGCGTAGCCGTGAGGGCAACGACCTGTGGAACGAAATGAACGAATCCGGCGTCATCAACAAGACCGCACTGGTCTTCGGCCAGATGAACGAGCCGCCCGGAGCACGTCTCCGTGTGCCGCTCTCCGGCCTGACGATCGCGGAGGACTTCCGTGACCGCAGCGGACAGGACGTCCTGCTGTTCATAGACAACATATTCAGATTCACTCAGGCCGGTTCCGAGGTCTCTGCTCTGCTTGGCCGTATGCCTTCGGCAGTCGGCTATCAGCCGACGCTGGCTACCGAGATGGGCGCTCTGCAGGAGCGTATCACCTCTACCCGCAACGGCTCCGTCACCTCCGTTCAGGCCATCTACGTCCCCGCGGACGACCTGACCGACCCCGCACCGGCGACCGCGTTTGCGCATCTGGACGCGACGACCGTTCTGTCCCGTTCAATATCGGAGCTGGGCATCTATCCTGCGGTCGATCCGCTGGACTCCACCTCACGTATTCTCGACCCGGCCGTCATAGGCAAGGAGCACTATGAGACCGCCCGTGCAGTCCAGGCCGTGCTTGAAAAGTACAAGCAGCTCCAGGATATAATCGCCGTCCTCGGTATGGACGAGCTGAGCGCAGAGGACAGAGCGACCGTCGCGAGAGCGAGACGTATACAGCGCTTCATGTCACAGCCGTTCCACGTTGCGGAGAACTTCACCGGTACGCCCGGCAAGTACGTCAAGCTGGAGGACACCATCCGCAGCTTCCAGGCGATACTCGGCGGCGAGGTGGACGACCTGCCCGAGCAGGCGTTCATGCTCTGCGGCAGCATAGACGACGTTATTGCAAAGCGCGGCACGTTCTGAGGTGGAACCTATGGAGAACATGATTCATCTCTCCGTGGTCACGGCTGACGGCGTCGCGCTGGATACGCAGGTATCCTACGTCAATATCCCGACCGGCTCCGGCTCCGTCGGCGTCCTGCACGGCCATGCGCCGATGCTGTGCGCGGTGAGCGCTGGCAAGGTCAGATACACCACGGCCGACGGCGGCTCCGGAGAGATCGAGGTCGGCGACGGCGTGGCGAACGCCGGAGGCAGCGAGGTAACGTTGCTCGTAAGCGAGACAAAAAGTTAACAGTATTGAGCAAAACAGATTGTCATCGGTGATTTTTATTCCCGACGGCGATCTGTTTTTGTATCCGCAAATGCAGCACCGAAAAGTTTTACCTTAAAATAAATGCAAAAAAGGCGCAAAATCAGAAAAATGTGAGAAATAAAGAACAAATGGTTTTATAATTCGTCATTTTGCAACTAGCAACGGGGCAAAAATCGTCATTATTATTCATTGACGCATATGTTAGGCAGTGATAAAATGGTAGTCGTTAGAGAATTATTAGTGAGGCGCGCTATGAAAAAGGTCTATGTTCTTATCGGAAATTACGGCAGCGGAAAGACGGAGCTTGCGCTGAATTTCGCCATAAACGCGGCAGCGGAGGGCGGACGCACGGAGCTGCTGGATCTTGACATGGTGAACACCTATTTCCGCCTGACCGAGCACGGCAAAATGACGGAGATGAAGGAGATACGCCTTGTCTCCCCGAACTATGCCTGCTCCGGCATCGAGACGCTGTCCCTGCCGGCGGAGGTCGCCTCCGCGTTTGACATGGATTGGGACACGGTCGTGTTCGATGTCGGCGGCGACGCTGTGGGTTCCACTGCGCTTGGCCGCTATCATCAGGACTTTGTTGACCTCGAGCCAGGCTCGCTTGAAGTGCTGAATGTTGTGAACATCCGCCGCCCGCTGGCCGGCACGGTTGAGAAGATAATCCATCTTCAGGAGGAGATGCAGATACACTCCCGCCTGAAGATAACCGGCATGATAAACAATACGAACCTTGCCCAGATGACGACTCCCGCCGAGCTGCGCGACGGCTACGAGATGATAAAGCAGGTGTCGGAGATAACGGGCGTGCCGGTGCTGTATACGTCCGGACGCAAGGAAATGCTGGACATTTTCCTCGCCGAGGGGCATGACCCGAAGTATATCGGGACGCCGATGCCCATAGATACATATATGCACCGAGATTGGGACAGCTGGATAAAAGGGCTGGACGAAAAATAGGACGAATCCGCTTCGGCGGTTTGTTATAAGCAAGCAAAATTTTTTACAGAAAAGAGGTTATCTCATGGTTAAGGTGACGATCAACGAGCTTGTCTGCAAGGGCTGCGGCCTGTGCGCAAGGGCATGTCCCAAGGGCGTACTGGCGCTGTCCAAGACCAAGCTCAACGCGAAAGGCTATCACCCCGCAGAAGTAGTTAACCCTGAAGCCTGCATAGGCTGCGCATCCTGCGCACGTACTTGTCCGGATATAGCGATCAGGATAGAGAAGGAATAAGGAGGAAAAGAAAATGGCATTGACTCTTATGAAGGGTAGCGAAGCAATCGCGGAAGCCGCTATTCGCGCAGGCGCCCGTTTCTTCTTCGGCTATCCTATCACCCCGCAGACAGAGATACCTGAGTACATGTCCGCACGTATGCCCGAGGTCGGAGGCTGCTTCCTCCAGGCCGAAAGCGAGGTCGCGGCAATAAACATGATCTATGGCGCAGCCGGCACCGGCGCCCGCGCCATTACCTCTTCTTCCAGCCCCGGCATCAGCCTCAAGCAGGAAGGCATATCCTACTGCGCCGGCGCGCAGCTGCCCTGCGTCATCCTCAATGTCATGCGCGGCGGCCCCGGCCTCGGCAACATTCAGGCTTCTCAGGGCGACTATTTCCAGGGCGTCAAGGGCGGCGGCAACGGCGACTACCATCTGCTGACTTACGCTCCCGCCTCCGTTCAGGAAGCTATCGACATCATGATGTTCGCCTTTGAAAAGGCCGAGCAGTACCGTGTTCCTGTCCTGTTCCTCGCCGACGGCATCATCGCTCAGATGATGGAGCCTGTCGAGATGCCAGAGATGGTTGATTTCAAGATCGATCCCGAGAAGAAGCCTTGGGCAGCCACCGGCTGGAAGCCCGGCGATGATCCCGCAAAGCGCGCCCAGATCAACTCCATCTACATCAACACCGAGGATCTGGCCATCCATAACGACGAGCTGCAGAAGGTCTACCGTGAGATCGAGGCCAACGAGTGCATGTCCGAGGAATACAAGACCGAGGACGCCGAGTTCATTATCACCGCTTTCGGTACCGTTGCCCGTATCGCCAAGTCCGCCGTCGATGAGCTGCGTGAGCAGGGCATCAAGGTCGGCCTCTTCCGTCCCATCACCGTGTGGCCGTTCCCGTACAAGGCTCTTGCCGAGTGCGCAGGCCATGAAAACGTCAAGGCCGTGCTCGATGTCGAGTGCAACGAAGGCCAGATGCTTGAGGATGTCAAGCTTGCACTCAACGGCGCAAAGCCCGCCGATTTCTTCGGTCACTGCGGCAGCCAGATGCCTACCACCGCAGAGATCGTCACTAAGATCCTCGCAATGAAGGAGGGTAAATAAATGTCCGTAGTATTTGAAAAAACCAGTCTGCTGACTGACAAGCCGTTCCATTACTGCCCCGGCTGCAACCACGGCATTATCCATCGCCTGGTGGCGGAAGCTATCGATGAGCTGAAGCTTGACGGCAACGTCATCGGCGTCGCGCCTGTCGGTTGCTCCGTCTTCGCATATCAGTATTTCAACTGCGACATGTACGAGGCCGCGCATGGCCGCGCCCCCGCAGTCGCAACCGGCGTCAAGCGCGTAAAGCCCGACACTCTGGTCTTCACCTATCAGGGCGACGGCGACCTTGCCTCCATCGGTACTGCCGAGATCGTTCACGCCGCGCACCGCGGTGAGAAGATCACCACCATATTTGTCAACAACGCCATTTACGGCATGACCGGCGGCCAGATGGCTCCGACCACTCTGGTCGGCCAGAAGACCACCACCTCTCCCTACGGCCGTGACGAGAACTGGTGCGGCGCGCCCATCAAGATCTCCGAGATGCTCGCGGCGGTTCCCGGCTCGTACTACATTGAGCGCTGCGCTGTCAACAACAACGCCAACATCATCAAGACCAAGAAGGCCATCAAGAAGGCTTTCCAGTATCAGCTTGAGGGTAAGGGCTTTTGCCTTATCGAAGTGCTGTCCACCTGTCCTACGAACTGGGGTCTCAATCCCATCGAGGCGATGAAGTGGCTGGAAGAGAACATGATCCCTTACTATCCTCTCGGCGTATATAAAGACAAGGGGGCTGCTGAATAATTATGATGAAACAGTTTATTTTTGCAGGCTTCGGCGGTCAGGGTATGCTCCTGATCGGCAAATTCGTTGCCATGGCCGCAATGCTGGACGGCAAGCACGTCTCCTGGCTGCCCTCCTACGGCCCCGAAATGCGCGGCGGTACCGCGAACTGCTCCGTTATCGTCAGCGATAAGGACGTCGCCTCCCCGCTGGTCGACAAGGCCGACGTCATCGTTGCGATGAACCTGCCCTCTCTCGATAAGTTCGAGGAGCATGTCAAGCCCGGCGGACTGCTGGTCGTCAACAGCTCCATCATCGAGCGCAAGTCCACCCGTGACGATATCACCGTTGTCTACTGCGACGCTAACCGCATCGCCGAGGCAGTCGGCAATCCCAAGGGCGCGAACGTCGCCATCCTCGGCGCAATGCTGGAGAAGGAGCCGATCGTTGATATCGATAAGATGACCGAGGCTATCCGCATTGAGCTTGGCGAGCGCAAGGCTCGCTTCCTCGAAGGCAATAAGAAGGCTCTTATCGCCGGTATGGAAGCTGCAAGAGAGCAGTAAATATTTGTTTTGAAAAAGCCAAGCGGCGCTGAAGTGACCCCAAAAAGTTAGACAATATTCTGAAGTAAAAATTGTTCAAGCAGCCGAAAGGGCTTGCTGTCTGTGAATTGCAGGCGGCAAGCCCTTTAGCTTTGCCTTAATCCTGCGGTTGTTGTAGTAATCCAGATATGCAACGAGTTCCTGCCTGAAGTGTTCCATAGACTGAAACTCTTGTAAGTACAACAGTTCACTTTTGAGTAAGCCGAAGAAATTCTCTATCACGGCGTTGTCCAGACAGTTTCCTTTCCGGCTCATGCTCTGGCGAACACCTTTCTCCCGGAGCATCTGTTGGTATTGTTTGTGTTGGTACTGCCAGCCCTGGTCAGAATGGAGAATCAGGTTTGTTCCAGCCGGGATCTTTGCAAACGCCTCGTCCAGCATGGTGGTTACCATGCTGAGTACAGGACGATCCGATATGGTGTAACTGACCAGATCGCTGCTGCACAGATCAAGGATGGGAGAGAGATAGAGCTTCTCT